>Ga0208771_1000008_pt1 | contig 194804 bp, 248 predicted proteins | sample AntAceMetag02UKX_FD_184775 | JGI IMG/M metagenome (GOLD analysis project Ga0208771, IMG submission 184775) | Saline lake microbial communities from Ace Lake, Antarctica - Antarctic Ace Lake Metagenome 02UKX (SPAdes) (version 2) | ecosystem: Environmental > Aquatic > Non-marine Saline and... | reverse complement strand
TACAGGAGAAACCCACACTGTTAGAAACTTTGTAGAAAATGCTGCAAAAGAATTAGATATAAATCTTACATGGAAAGGAGAAGGAATTAATGAAAAAGGTTATGATGACAAGGATAGGCCCATAGTAAAAATAAATCCTGATTTTTATCGACCTGCTGAAGTTCAATTATTATTAGGAGATGCTTCAAAAGCTGAAAAGGAATTGGGCTGGAAACCTAAAACACATTTTGAAGAATTAGTAAAAATGATGGTGAAATCAGATTTTGACAGATTAAAAAAATAAAAATTATTTCTTGAACTTCAAATAATCATTAATCAAAGAAACTTTGCTTATTCTATTCCAATAAGTTGTCTGATCAATACTATCTAAAAGTAGATGGAATGCAAAACCCACAAAAACAAATAAAAAATATTTGTGTATAAAACTAAGTAAAATAAGTAAGAATAAAACCTCTACGCCATGTAAAAAGAAAAAATCTGTCTTTAAATCATTTCTTTTTTTCCAAGAAAGAGAAAAGGATTTTCTTCTTCTTTTCATAAACCATCTGGAAGCATTTCTTAAACTAAAATTTTTAGTCTTATAAACATAATATAAATAATGATCAACATCTATTAAAACTGTTGAAAAAATTATTATTGAAAATTCAATCAAACCTACTTGTGGAAAAATGAAATAAAGAAATGCTGCAAAAATTAACCCAAATATAAAATGTTTTGAAGGTAGCATTATTCTTCAATCCTTTTTACCATGTCTGCGAAGGCAGGTCTTGTGATTAAAACTCCTGAAGTGATTCCAATTAAAGTTGTGATTGCAAAACCTTTTAATAAACCAGCACCAGCCCATAATAAAGGTATTAAGGCAACTACTGCTGTAAAATATGCTCCGAGGATAATTGTTAATGCTCTTTTTAATTTTTGTTTTATACTTAATGAAATTTTTTGCCTTGCTTCGTCGAGGATGATTATTTGTTGGTCAATTCCAATGCCAATTGTTGCAATGATTCCTGCTATGCTTGGCAAGTCAAGATTCCATTTTATAAAAGAAGCAATACCAAGAATAATTATTATTTCAGATACACTTGTTATTAAAAGGGCCATCGAAGATTTGAATTTTTTGTATCTTGCAAAGATAATTATTGTTACCATCAAAAGTGCTGCGAATCCTGCTAAAAAAATTGATTTTATAAATTCTTTTCCTAAAACAGGAGAAATTGTATCTAACTTAACTATTTCTAACTTGTATGGTAAACTGCCTGTGATTAAGATTGTCTGTAGTTTATGCATTGACTTTGATGCATCATCGTATGCTTCATTTCTTGTTGTTCCACTTCCAGAACCAGAAATAGAAATTTGTGTTGTTACTCTTCCTTTAAGTCCTTCGCCAATTGAAAGACTATCAACAAGTTTATCGTCCACAAATAAATCTAAGCTTTCAGAAAGATAGCTTCCTTTAGAAGTTACATTGACTTCTAAATCTTTTGTGATTTCTGCGTGTCTTTTTGCTGCATCTTCACTTAAGAATATTGTAAATCTAAAATTGCAAAAATATCCTTCTTGGGATTGGTCGCATGAATAGATTCCTGAGTCTTGTCCAGACCTCGCAACAGAGGCAATATCTCTCTCCCCTCCAATAAAAACAGTTTCGTTTCCTATTTTAGCTTCGAATTTTCCTTGCTTAGAAATTAACTCTTCTAAATCAGTTTTAGTTGCTCCTGCAACTTCTACTAACATGAAATGGTTTCCTGTTAAATCTGATACTGGAAAAACATTGATGTCTGCTAAACCAAATTCACTAAATCTGTTTCTTGTTATATCAACTAAATCATTAATTTCTATTGAGGAAAGTTTTTTGTCCTCAGCCTGAACTAATGCTCTTGAACCTCCTGCTAAATCTAATCCGGTTTGAATATTTGTTTTTGGTATTTCTGCCACAGTAATGTTCGGGACATGATTTGAAAATAAGATTGCTTCAGAGTTTTTTGTTTGAATGATTATTTTTATGTTTTCATTAGAATTGAACTTTCCTTGAAGAGCATTTGAAAAACTCTCTAAATTTTCTATTGGGGTGCCATCAATATTTGTTATTATTTGTCCTTGTCTTAATCCTTGTTCAAATGCTATTGAGTTTGGTTCAACACTTGTTATTAAAACCCCTTTTTCTAAAAATGTTGGGGGCATTCCAAACATTGCTAATAAAGAAAAGCCCAAGACAATTATTAAGAGCCAAATTTTCCAAGATAGTTTCATTTTTTCTTCTCCATATACCATTTAAGTATTGAGGTGTTAGTTACCCATGTGTTAAGAATATCAAAACATAAACCAATTGAAAGAATTGTGAAGATCTGTGTTAAGATTGGGGAGAATGATTTGACAACTAGAAGTGCAATGACAATAGCTAAAAGAGACGTCAAAGTCATTGTGATTCCTGTTTTAAATGCTCCGAAGATTCTTTGATTTACAGTGCCTTCGTGTCTTTTAAGTAATCTTGTTGTTAGGAGAATATTTGTATCAACAGAATACCCAATAAGCATCAGCAACGCGATAATTCCTGCGCTCGACATTTTCATTCCGAAGATATTAACTAACGTGAGAGCCATAAGAATATCTGCAAATGCTGAAAGGATTACTGTCATGGAAGGAACAAAAGTTCTGAAAATTATGAACACAACAATTGCCATAAAAAAGAAGGCAAACAAAATTGCAACTAGAAGTTGTTTGTAAAAACTTTCGCTTAAACTTGAACCAGTACATTCAAAACTTGCATTGTCTCCCTCAACTAATTCATATCCCAAATAATCTTCAAGGATTTTCTTAGTTTGTTTAACATCTAATTCATTACATCCTTCTGTTTTAATTTCAATGATTACTGCTTTTTGTTCTCTTGTAATTAAATTAGAAATTTCCCTTATATTAACTTCTTCTAGTTTTTCTGAGAGGGTTTGTTCTAAATCAAATAAATTTATTTTTCCAAAGATTGTTACAGAAGTTCCTCCTGTTAAAGAAATATCTTTGTAGATTAAATCTTGATTATTAGAATAAAATATTGCCATGTATATTAATGAAAATAGTAAAAGTGCTACTGGGATTATCAATAGTAATTTGTAATTTTTATTGTACCATTTTTCTGTTTGTTCTTTCATTTTTTAGTATGCGCGGGCCGGGATTCGTGGGTCGCTTTTTCAAAGCTCTCCGTCATCCGAAATTTTAGTTTCGAATGAAACCCAAGGGTTCTCGTCCAAATGCGCAGGCCGGGATTCGAACCCGGATAGTCTGCTTGGAAGGCAGAAAGTCTAGCCGTTGACCTACCCACGCTTATTAAATAATAGTGAAAAGTTGTTTAATAAAGTTTACGAATGCATTTTGGGATTTCTTACGCGTCTGGAAGGATTTGAACCTTCGACCTCCAGGTTAGGAACCTGATGCTCTATCCATGCTGAGCTACAGACGCATACTGTTTCACAGTATAAATGCGGAGTGAAGGATTCGAACCCTCGCAGGCACTAAGCCAATTGGTCCTTAACCAATCCCGTTTGACCACTCCGGCAACTCCGCATTCTTTATTGACGGAGGGCCTGCCACTTGTTTGGCCACGCTTGGACGAACAAATGAAAAATGCTTGCATTTTGCTTTCCGGCAACTCCGCATAAAACTATAATTAATTGTGTGTATAAAAAGTTTTAGAAAATAAAGTAAAATTTAGAAAAATTTTTCATTATCCATTTTAATCTTAAGAACATTATTAAAAAAGAAAAAGAAGACAACTTGGTGGTTTGGCCTCTTGTGGGAGACTACTGCCATCAACATAGGAAGCTTAACTTCTGTGTTCGGAATGAGAACAGGTGTTTCCAACCTACTATGGCTGTCTTCGTAATTATGCTGAACTAAGAGTTTTTAAAAGTTTCCTTCTTTAAAATTCAATGAAATCTAAATTTTCAAAGACCGAAACAAAAAATATTATTGAAGAATTCTTTTCTGATATAAAAAATAAAACCCCCAAGGAGATTAAAAAAATAAAAAGACTGGCAATGAAACATAATGTTCTCTTGAAAGAAAAAAGAAAATTGTTTTGTAAGAAGTGTTTAATTGTTTATTCTGGTAAAGAAAAAGTGAGAATACAAAAAGGAAAGAAAATAATAACTTGTAAAGAATGTGGATATGTTAGCAGGTGGAAGTTATGATTTCTTAAACTTCCCAACTAATTCGACTAGGTCTTCTTGACCAATAAAAACTGCTCTGCAACAAGGACGTTCTAACCCAAGTTCATCCATTACTTTTCTTGGCTTTTCTCCTTCTTTTACTTGTTGTTTAAACTGTTCCCATAAGTGGCCTATTGGTTTTCCGCAACTAAAGCAACGCACTGGAATTATCATATTATTAATTCTTGAAATTAGTTTAAAAAACTTTGTAATCACAAAGATTTTATGTGAACAGTTAAAGCCTGTAAAAAACTTGCTATAGGTAAATTTAAATAGAGTTTGAATGATACCTTGGCATGACAAATATAATTGAACTGAAGGACGCTGAAAGATATTATGAGATGGGTGAGAACATAGTTAAGGCCTTAGATGGGGTTGACATCTCTGTTTGTAAAGGGGATTTCATTGCGATTATGGGACCGAGCGGAAGTGGGAAATCAACCAGTATGAATCTTACAGGTAGTTTGGATTTAGCAACTAAGGGAGAAATTTATCTTGATGGAGAAAATATTGCAGGAATGGAAGAATCTGAGTTGGCCCAAATTAGAGGTAAAAAAATTGGTTTTATTTTCCAGCAGTTTAATTTAATTTCCAATTTAACTGCAAAAGAAAATGTTATGCTTCCTATGATATTTCAAAATGAGGATGAAGAAGAAAGAGAAGAAAGAGCAGAGAAACTTTTAGAGGCTGTGGATTTAGGAGACAGAATGGAACATTATCCAAATCAACTTTCTGGAGGACAACAGCAAAGAGTTGCGATTGCGCGTGCTCTTGCAAATAAACCAGAAGTGATTTTAGCTGATGAACCAACAGGGAACTTAGATACCAAAACAGGAGACAAGATGATGGATTTTTTAACAGACTTAAACAAGAAAGGCAGGACAATCATAATGGTTACTCATGACCCAGAACTTGCTAAAAAATATGCTAATAAGATTTATTCTCTTAGAGATGGAAAAATTGAATATATTCATAAAAAGATTTCTAATAAATGGATTAAGAAACAAGTATCTTAGTGTTTTCATTTTGTTGGGGTAACAGAGGAAAAGTTTATAAATAAAAGATTGTGGAAAAGAATATGAAAACATTGACAATAATTAGTGTAATTATTTTAATTTTAACTTTAAACTTTGCATCTGCCTTAGTTATTGATGCAGATTATATAACAATATATCCTGGAGAATCAGATAGTGTGAAAGTTGAAGTAGATAATAATTTTAATTTTGATATTGAAGATGTTTCTATTGCATTAACTTTAGATAGTCTTCCTTTTACAAGTGTTGGAAGTTCTGAAAAAAGCTTGGACGACCTTGATGAAAGCGATGATGACTCTGTAACTTTTACAATTAGAGCTTCAACCGATATTACTCCTGGAGATTATAATATTCCTTACGTGGTAAAATACACTAACGTTGAAGATTCAAATGCAACTCAAGAAGAAAAAACAGGAAGTTTTGGTTTGAGAGTTAGTGCTAAAACAAATATTGATTTTTCTGTTGAGACAAAAAATAATATTGTTGGGCAGCAAGGCAAAATTTCTTTGAAGATTGTAAATAAAGGTTTAGGAGAAATTAAATTTGTTTCAGTTAAAATTTCACCTCAAGGGTATGAATTAATTTCTAGTAAAGATGTTTATGTTGGAACAATAGATTCTGATGATTCAGATACTGCAAGTTTTGATGTTGTATTCAAAACAACAAGACCAACATTGTCTGTAATTGTTAATTATAACGACTTTGATAATAATGCAAAAACAGAAACAATTAATCTTCCTGTGAATGTTTATACTACTGAAAAAGCACTTGAACTTGGTTTGATTCAAAAACCAAATTATCTTCCTTATTTTATAGGTGGGGGATTAGTTATTATTTGGTTTGTTTGGAGAAAAATTAAGAAAAGTAGAAATAAAAAAAGGAGTTAACAAAACCTCCGATGATATCTGATTATTTTTTTCTTGCGTTTAAGAATATTCGAAAAAAGGGTTTGAGAAGTTGGCTTACAATTCTTGGTATTTTTATTGGGATTGCTGTTGTTGTTAGTTTGATTTCGTTAGGTGCTGGTTTGGAAACTGCTGTGATGGGACAGTTTGGTTCTTTGTCTGTAGATAAATTAACAATCCAAAATAAAGGAACAGGTTTTGGTCCGCCTGGATCAACTGTTGTAGAAAAATTAACTGAAGAAGATTCAAAAATTATTTCTGGCGTAGATGGGGTTGAAATTGTCATAGAAAGATTGTTGAGAGTAGCAAAGTTTGAATATAATGGTGTTTCTACTTTTAGTTATCTAGTTAGTTTGCCTGAAGATAAAAAGAAACTTCAACTTGCTTATACAGCCATGCAGATGGAAATCAAAGAAGGGAGGTTTCCAGAGATTGACGATTCTGGTAAAATTTTAGTTGGAAAGACTCTTGCAAAAGGAAAAAATTTTGATAAAGAAATTATAGTTGGAAAGAAAATAAAAATTAATGATAAAGATTTTGAGGTTATTGGAATTTTAGATGGAGCAATAAATGCTCAATTAAATAATGTTATCTTTATGGGGGAAAAAGACTTTAAAGAAATTTTAGATATTGGGGACGAATATGATTTAATTGCTGCGCAAGTTGAAGACCAGGATGAAATTGTTGACGTCGCCAAAAAGATTGAAGATGAATTGAGAGAAAATAGAAAAGAGGAAATTGGAGAAGAAAGTTTTAGTGTGGAAACCCCTTTACAAGCATTTTCTGCGGTTAGTACAATTTTAAATATGATAAATTTAATAGTGGTTGGAATTGCAATGATTTCTCTTTTTGTTGGTGCTATTGGTATTGCAAACACAATGTATACTTCTGTTTTAGAAAGGACCAGAGAGATAGGAATTATGAAAGCTATTGGTGCGAAGAATTCAGATATTATGTGGATTTTTTTAATTGAATCTGGATTGTTGGGGTTGGTTGGAGGAATTGTTGGGGCATTGATGGGTTTAGGTGGCGCGATGTTGGTTTCAAATTTAGCAAATCAAGCCTTAGGAAGTGATTTATTTATTATTAGTATTAATTACTCTCTTTTACTTGGGGCTGTTGCATTTTCATTTTTTGTTGGAATTATTTCTGGTGTTCTTCCTGCAATGCAAGCTTCTAAATTAAATGTTGTTGACGCATTGAGAAATTAAAATGATAAATATTGAATCAAAAACTTATGAAAATGAAGAAGAATTTATACAGGACATGTATTTCAAATGGTATCCTGAAGATACATCTAAAGCAAAAAGAAAAATTAAACATGAACAAAACCATTTTAACAAAGCTATTGGACTAAATTATCATCCTCAATATTGTTTTAAAAGAACCAAAATTAATTTAGGACTTTTTGTTTTAACAATAAATAAGCCTTATATAAAATTAAAAGAAAAAGTTATTCAAAAACAACACTTTAAAGAAATCTGCCTTGTTCCAGAATATCCAAGTTTTTCTGATAAATTTTATGCCTCAAAATCTTTTCAAGTTTTTTATGGTTTTTGTGAGAAATATAATAAAATTAAAAAGAAATTCAAAAAATGAAAACCGAATATTTTAAACTTGCAGTAAAAAATTTGAGAAAAAGAAAAATGCGTAGTTGGCTAACTATGCTGGGAATTTTTATTTCAATAGCGATGATATTTACTCTCGTTAGTTTGTCTCTTGGTTTGCAATATGCTGTTGAAGAGCAGTTTGAAATTTTGGGAACAGATAAATTTTTCATTCAACCAGCAACAGGCTTTCTTGGCCCTCCTGGAAGTATTAGTAGTGTTCTTTTAACTGAAGAGGATGTTGAAGTTGTCTCGAAAATTCAAGGAGTAAAAGATTATTCTTTTTTTGTCGCTGGAAATGCCAAAGTTGAATTTTCAGGAGAGACAAGATATATGATGGTTTGGGGAGTTCCTCTAGAACATATGGATGTTTATAATGAAGTTGGTTCATTTAAGATTGAAGAGGGACGAAATTTAGAAAAAGGAGATAAAAATTCTGTTGTTCTTGGTAATTTGCACAAGACAGGAAATGTTCTTGGTAAACAAGTTAATGTTGGAAATAAATTAATAATAAATGGTGTTGATTTAAAAGTTAGGGGAATCCTTGGTTTGATTGGAAATCCTGAGGATGATAAAATGATTCTTATGGACATAGAAAGTTTTAGAGAATTATTTGATATTCCTGAAAGAGTTGATTATCTTATGGTTCAAGTTAATGAAGGAGAAGATATTTTTGAAATTGTTGAAAGAATTGAAAATAAACTTCAGAAGTCGCGAGGAGTTACAGAAAAAAATCAGGATTTTATTATTTTGACTCCTGAAGAATTATTAGAAAGTTTTGGGAATATTCTTGCAATTATTACTTCGTTTTTGGGAGGGGTTGCAGCAATTTCGCTTTTAGTTGGTGCTATTGGTATTGCAAACACAATGTATACTTCTGTTTTAGAAAGGACAAGGGAGATAGGAATTATGAAAGCGATTGGTGCGAAGAATTCAGATATTATGTGGATTTTTTTGATTGAATCTGGATTGTTGGGATTAGTTGGTGCTGGAATTGGTATAGGGCTTGGATATGCGGTTGGTAAAACAATTGAATATATTGCAATAAATCAATTAAATACAACTTTGCTTCAAATAGCAACTCCTGTTTGGCTGATTGGGGGTTGTTTAGGTTTTGGATTTTTAATTGGTACAATTTCTGGAACACTTCCAGCAGTTCAAGCAAGTAAAACAAATGTCGTTGATGCTTTGAGATATGAATAAAACATACAAATACTTAAAAACTGAAAATAAATAAGTTAAGAATGAGTATTAGAACAAGTGATTTTACTAAGGGAATCAAACGAGGGAATAAATTTACCCTTCAAGATATTTATAATTTCGTAGATAAAACAAAATGTGAAGATTTAGGATTTATTGACCATGAAGAATTGATTTTTGTACAGGCGGGAACAAGAAAAAATCTAGAGGAAAGTAGTAAAAGATATGGGATAAATAATTTACAAGGATTAGATATTAATTCTGAAGAAGGAAAAGACCTTGGCGGGATTGCTATAAATTATGAGGGAAAATTAATTGGGAAAATTATTAGAAACGCATCAAGAAAAGGTCATTGGGTATGAATAAATAAAAAAATTGTATAAATAACAAAAAATTAATACAAATCTTTAAAAACTTAAATTAGTTTTTTGTTAATCGAGGTAAAAAGATGGTGAAAAAATGTATTTATTGTTCTGCAGAAATTCCTGATGAATGTGTAATAGATTTTTGTGAGAGATGTGGAAAAAGTGTTTGGGGTGAAAAAATGTTTAACACTATTGTGAAAAACATGGAAACAGCTAGGGCAAATGGAGATTTATGCCATGACAATGTAATTAGAAATGTGTCTGAAGAAAGAAATGATTTTAAAGGTTTTTAGAAGAGGGATAGTTTTTTAAATCACTTATTTCTGAGTTATTTATGGTAAAAAGAAAACCAGTTAGGACTCGCGGAAAATTAAAACTTAGTACGTACTTTCAAGAATTTGAAAAAGGAAATTCTGTAGCAGTTGTAGTAGAACCGGCAGTTCAATCAAGTTTTCCGAAAACACTTCAAGGAAGAACCGGGGTTGTTGAAGAAAAGAAAGGCAAAGCGTATTTTGTTAAAATTAAAGACCAAAACAAAGAGAAAACGTTTTTAATAGAAGCAATCCACTTAAAATTAATAAAATGATAAAAAATACTGAACTTTTGAGTATGGCAGAGGCTATTGAATATGTCAATAAAGAAGACAGCATAGACATAAAAGGATTTATAAAAAAATTCACAAAATTAAAACCAAAAGAAGCTAAAGAATTGAAAAAGAAACTTGAAGGATTAGATATGATGAAATTGCGGGCAGAACAAATAATAAAAATCATTGATTTATTGCCAGAAAATCAAGAAGATTTAAACAAAATTGTAGATATTAGTTTAGATGAAAATGAAACAAAAAAAATACTCGAAACAGTTAAAGAATTTAAATAAACAAAATGAAAGTAAATATAAAATTTCCATTCGTTCAAATAAGAATAGGGGGACTTATTTAAATGAAAGAAGAACTCGCGATAATTTTAGAATTTCTACCAAATGGGTATCCTTTGGAAAAGAAGATGATGCCAATAGCTCAGGCGATAGGGAAGACAAACTTGACACTTTTAGAGCTTGTTCCTCGAAGAGGAGATAATTTAGAGATTGGTGAAGAAGTATATATTGGTGAAGGAAAGCGTGAAAAAATATATTATATTCTTGGGCGACTTCATAGGGAAAAATTAACTGAAGCGGCAAAAAATCAGTTACAAGATTTTATAAAGAGCGTGGTCAGTGAAAGAAAAGAAAGATTTATTGAGTTTTTCAATAAATCAGAAGCAATAAATAAAAGAATTCACCAGATTGAATTGCTCCCTGGGTTTGGAAAAAAACACATGCAAGAAATAATAAATAAACGAAAAGAAAAAGAATTTGTATCTTTTGAGGATATGAAAAAAAGAATACAAAATTTGCCTGATCCTGAAAAGGCTGTTGAGAGAAGAATTTTTCAAGAACTAACAAACATTGAAAGATATAATTTATTTGTAAATTAAAATGACAGAACAAAAATTACAACCACCAATGAAAGAAGAAGGTTCAAAAGATAAACCTTTTAATTCGGCCTCAAAAATAGAAGAGGATAGGGTAATTAGAATTCTTGCAAAAGATATAGAAGGCAAAATGAAAGTTTATGCTGGGCTTACAAAAATAAAAGGGGTTTCATGGGGTTTATCCAACGCTATTTGTAAAGTATTGGAAATTGATAAAAATAAAAAAATAGGTTCTTTGACTGATGCAGAAATTAAAAAAATATCTGATTTTATAAAAAACCCAAAAGTTCCGGAATATATTGTGAATCGAAGATCTGATTTTACAACAGGAGAGAACAAACATTTGAGTGGAGGAGATTTAGAATTACAAAAAGAATTTGATATTAAAAGATTAAAAAAAATTAAATCTTATAGAGGATTTAGACACATGTCTGGACTTCCTACAAGAGGGCAAAAAACAAGAAGTAATTTTAGACCAAATAAGAAAAAAGCAGGAATTAAAAAGAAGGCAAAGAAAAAATGAAACGGAAACATAAAACATATTCAAAACCAAAAAGGCCTTTTGACAAAGTTAGAATTGATGAAGAAGCAGAAATTAAAAAAGAATTTGGATTAAAGAATAAAAAAGAAATTTGGAAAGCAGAAGCGAGAATTAAATCTATTAGGGAACGAGCAAAAAAATTGATTTCTGCTGATGAAAAAGAGCAAAATGATTTGTTTGCAAGGTTAAAAAAAATTGGATTGGAAGTTAATTCAATAGCAGATGTTTTATCCTTGAATAAAGAAGATTATCTTAAGAGAAGACTTCAGACAATTGTTGTTAATAAAAAACTTACTACAACTACAAAAAGTGCAAGACAATTAATTACTCATAAAAGAATTTTAGTTGATGGGAAAATTGTTGACAGTCCTTCATATATCGTTCCTGTGAAATTAGAAGGCAAGATTTCTTTAAAAGAAAAGAAAAAGAAAGTTAAAGAAAAGCAAGTTGATAAAGAAGATAAATCAAAAGAAATTGAACAAAAAGAGGTTATTGAAAATGAGTGAAAAAGAAGTAAAAATAAAAGCAGACCCTGAAAAAATTGAAGTGACAACAAATGAAAATATTGAAGTTAAAAAACCAACTAGCAAAAGTAAAACTTCTACTCCTGAAGATATAGAAAAAAAAACTACGTCACATTCTGTTGTCCACTCTAGCGATGTTGAACAAAAGAAAAAAGAGAAAAAATCTTATGAGGCAATTTTAAATATTTATACTTCATATAATAATACAATCGTCCATGTTACAGATATGGCCGGTAAGACAATTTCAAAGGTTACAGGGGGCATGGTTACAAAACATGGTAGACTTAAGGCAAATCCTACAATTGCGATGTTTATTGCAAAAAGGATTTCAGAAAATGTTAAAGAATTAGGAATTAAATCATTTTATGTTAAAATTCGGGCGAAGACTGGCAATCCGGCACCAGGTCCAGGAACAAGTTCAATAATGAAAAGTTTATCAAGAGAAGGTTTTAAAATTTTGAATATTCTTGATACAACAAGGGTTCCTCGTGGAGGGCCAAAGAAAAAAGGCGGAAGAAGAGGAAGACGTCCTTAAGTAAACTTTAAAAGTGAAGAAAATCAAAGATTTTTATGCTTCCTTACAAGTTCAGGAAAAAGAAAATTAAAAAATAAAATGAAATTAATAAATAAAAAAGAAAATAAGATTATGTTTACTGCAGAAATAGAAGAAAGTTTAGCAAATGCTATTAGAAGATATATGAATCAGATTCCAGTGCTTGCGGTGGAGGAAGTAGAAATTTCAAGAAATGACTCTCCTTTGTATGATGAAACAATCGCCCACAGAATAGGGCTAATTCCAATAAAAACAGACGAGACAGTAAATGTAAAAAAAACTCCTAAATTAAAATTAAATGTAAAAGATGAAGGAATGGTTTACTCTAGTGAATTAAAAGGAAATTTCAATATTGTTTATGAAAAAATCCCCATAACAACTTTAAACAAAGGACAAGAACTAAATATTATTGCGTCTGTGAAGGAAGGGAAAGGAGAAGAGCATGCAAAATTTTCCCCAGGATTAATGTTTTATAGAAATGTTGTAGATATAAAATTAGATAAGGATTGCCCAACAGAAGTAGTTAATATCTGCCCTAAAAAAGTTTTTGATGTTAAAGAAGGGAAGGTTGTTGTTAGAGATAGTTCAGAATGTGATATGTGTGAAGCTTGTATAGAAGTTTGTAGAAAGCATAAAAAAGATTCAATAAAACTTATCCCAACAAAAGAATTAGTAATTACCTTGGAATCTTTTGGCCAATTAGATGTTGAAGAAATTTTCAAGAAATCTGTTGAAATTTTGAAAAAAGATTTAACAGAGATTTCTAAGAAAATTAGTAAATAATTCTAAAGGTTTTTATACAAATAATTAATTGTATTTCTATGTGGGGTTGCCGGAGTGGTCAAACGGGATGGACTCAAAATCCATTAGCTTAGTGCTTACGCAGGTTCGAATCCTGTACTCCACATTTTTGATCTCGGCCAGGGAGTATAGGACTTTTGTGATATCTATGAGTAGGTGTTATAGGTCTTGTGTTTTATCGTTGCTGGTGTTAATTTCTTACAAAATTTAAAAAATCTCAAATTTCTAGAAATTGATTAAAATCATACGCCCTAACGGGGCGTTGATACATAAATTGTAATGAGTTATAAAGCATATTCTTATTCTTAAAATTTTTACACAAATAGATAAATTTAAATTGAATATTCATAATAAACCTTTATGAAAGGAAACGATAAAATACTCATAACCGCAGAAGCGGTAGCTTTAATGAAATCTAGAAATGGGAATAAATTAAGTAAATATTTTGTAACTCCAAGAATAGAAAAACTTGAGGCTTTCGTAAGCAAGGTTTTATCAAAAGATTTACTCTCTAAAGTATTTGAAAGGAGACTTAGACTATCTTTCGACTTGGAGGAAGCAATAGGAAAATTTAAGCCTAGAAGGATTATTGACCTTGGAGCAGGGTATTCAACTTTTAATCTTGAATATGCCTTAGCCCATCCTAGATGCCAGATAATTGAAGTAGATTTTCCATCAGTTATATATACCAAACAAGAAAAATTAATACAAATAAGAAGAGAGGCAAAAATAGGAAAAATTCCAAATTTACATCTTCTCCCAGCAGATATTGTTCAGGATAGTTTCCCAAAAAATCTAAAAAAATATTTATCTGAAAGAGATAAAACTCTAATTTATTCAGTTGGAGTCAATACTTATTTGAATTCTGCTCAAAATACTGCAATGTTAAAAAATGTATTAACGATCCTTGAACAATCCAGGGCAGATTCAGCATATCTTTCACATGACCCAACACAAACTCAAGTTAATGAGACCGCAAGTATCGGAGGAAAAGTTCTTAGAGGGGTTGTTTCAACTTTAACTGGAAGTAAACAACATATTCATTATTCTACCGAAGCAGATCTCAAAAGAAAATTAAAAAATGTAGGTTTTGGAAAAATTAATATTTTAAAAAGAAGACAAGATAATACTATTTATCTTGTAAGAAATGCTTAACTAATTTATAATTGAAATTTTCCACAACAAAGACCCTCCGCAAACTTTAATCGGGGCGTTGGAACGCTCAGAGAACGGTGGTCGGGGCGTTAAATTTATAAACCAAAATAATCTCAAATTTATACCTGCGAGTATATCGCGTTAGCAGGGAGTTAATACTTCTTGTTAATTAAAATGAAATCAAAAACTAAAATAAAAAAGCAACTGCAAAAGAAAACCAATCTAGAATTAATTGGAACTATAACTGTGGCTAAAAAAAATGAGAATTGGAAAAGAGTTGCTGAGATTCTTTCTGGTCCGAGAAAGAATAGGGCAAATTTAAATCTTGAAGAAATAGATAAAAAAATTGGAGAAGAAAAAATAGTTGTTATTCCTGGAAAAGTTCTTTCACAAGGTAGTATAAATAAAAAGGTAAAAATTGTTGCACTAAATTTTTCAAAAGGGGCAAAGGAAAAGCTATTAAAATCGAATTGTGAGATTTTAAGTATAGTAGAAGAAATTAAAAAAAATCCTGAAGGAAAAGGGATTAATATTTTAGAAAAATGATAAAAATAATTGATGGAAAAAATGCTGTTTTGGGAAGGTTAGCTAGTTATGCTGCGAAAGAGTCTCTAAAAGGTGAAGAAATAATAATTTTGAATTGTGAAGAGATTATTATTACTGGAAACAAAAAAAACATTGAAGAAAATTTTGAGATTAGACGTAGCAGAGTCGGACATAGTCAGAAAGGTCCAAGACATTCTAAATCAAGTGAAAAAATGGTAAAAAGAGCAATAAGAGGTATGCTCCCAGATCATAGAGAAGGCCGAGGGAAAATTGCTTTTAAAAAAATTAAATGTTACGTTGGAGTTCCAAAAGAGTTTCAAGAATCTCAGAAAATTCTTGCTGGAAAACAAAAGAAAACTAAATTTTCAAGGATAAAAGATTTTTCAAAATGACAAAAAAAATAATCACTTCGGGGAAGAGAAAAACTTCTATTGCGAGAGCTATCCTTGTAAAGGGCTCTGGAAAAATTAATATTAATAAAAAAGATTACAAAACCCTCCATTTGTTTGATAAATTGAAAATTGAGGAACCAATAAAAATTGCTGAAACAATCCTCGGGAAAATAAATTTTGATGTTTTAATTATTGTTAAAGGTGGTGGAGAAAAAAGTCAAATTGACGCTGCGAGAGTTGCATTGTCAAAAGCCATTGTTGAATTTTCAAATTCAAAAGAATTAATGAACGCTTTTCTAAATTATGATAGGAATTTATTAATTGCAGATGTTAGAAGAAAAGAAACATACAAGCCAGGTGATTCGCGAGCCAGAGCAAAAAGACAAAGTAGTAAAAGATAAAATTATTTTTTAATACAAATTAACCATAAGCTTTATAAAAAATAAAACCATATAATAATATGAAAAAAGGAAGTGAAAGAAAAGAAGCATGGATAAGAATTATTATTGGTATAATCTCTGGGATTATTCTTGGAATTTGGAAAGCATTGATACAAATTTTAGGGATAGTGCATTGGTTCATAGTAATCTTTTCTGGGAAAAGAAATAAAGGGATTGCAGAGTTTAGTGAAATTTGGAACACTCAAATTTATATTTTCTTAAGATATATGACTTTTGTTACAAATGAAAGACCTTTTCCTTTTGAAAATTTAACAAAAAACTTTAGTAAATTTAAAAAGTAATTTTAAAATTATTTTCTTCCTAATCTTTCTAGTTTATTTTGAACATGGTTAAATAAGGTTGAAGAAATAATTGGATGGTGGAGTCCTTGATGAATTTGGTTATTGAATTTTATTTTTCCAATATAAGTAAAATTAGAAAGAACTTTCTTTAATCCATTAACAGAGAAATTGTGTTTCTTGGCTAATTTTGTTATGCTTATATTTTCTGTTAAAAAATTTTCAAAAATTTCTTCTACTTCTTTAAAGTTTTCTGCAAGAATTAATTTTCCATCAAGAAATTTATAACCAAAAGGTGGGCGAGACATTGGAAATCCTTGTGAGGCTTTTTCAACCATACTATTTTTTTGTTTGATTGTGCGAATTTTCTTCACTTCTTCTAATTTTTTCCGAAGAATTTCATTTTCTTGTTTTAGTTTTTCTATTTCTGCCATTTTAGATTCCTCTATTGTTAAATTCTTCTAACAGCGAGGGTAATTTTTTGTAAAGCCAATGATTGAATTTTATAAATTCTTTTGTTTTATTATTTATGTGTAAGATTATTTTTTCATATTCCTTATTTTCATACCAAATTGGGATGTTGCTGCTTAATTTTGGTTTTTTTGTTAATTGATCTAAACCTGCTCCTTTGAATTCTCCGTTATTCATTAAAATTCCTATTACCCTCAAATCAATAAATGGTCTGCTTAGAATATAAATTGATTTTAATTCATGGAACGCCATCCTTGTTTTCAAAAAACTATTTGCGAATCCTAAATTATATCCTATTGGAATGAAGTCAAAAGGATAGTCGCTTTTAATTTTTGTACTGATTAAAAACTTTTCAATAATTTCTTTTTCAGAAGATTCCCATTCTTTTAAAATTTTTAATTCTGAAATTGGTTCCCCTGTTGATCTGTCTAATTCTTGATATTGAATTGTAATTATTTTATCTTTTCTTGGATTTAACCCAGTAGTTTCAATGTCAAGGTAGAAATTTGTCATTTTAAGTTCTCCTTTTTTGTTTTAATTTATTTTGAATAGCATTAAATAAAGTTGCGGATACTAAAGGTTGGTGTTTTCCTTTACTTTCTTGGAAAGCAAATTTTACCTTTCCTAAATAAGTTGTGTTTTGTAGTAATTTTTTTATCCCAGAAGTAGTCAAGTTATTTTTCTTTGCTAATTGGGTTAAACTTATTTCTGTATCTAAAAATTCTTGAAAAATTTTTGGGATTGTTTCTGCATCTTCACTAGGAATTAATTGTTTATCTATAATTTTATATCCTTTAGGGGCTTTTGTTATAAAACCTCCTTCTTGTGCTTTACGAGCCATTCCAAACTTTGTTCTATCTCCAATGATGTTTCTTTCAAATTCTGCAAATGCGGAAATCACATGAAACATTAATTTTCCTGAAGCAGAAGTTGTTTCAATTTTATCTTGTAAAGAAACAAAATCTATTCCCCATTCTTTTAATTTATCAATTGTTAAAATTAAATCTTTTAAAGACCTGGAAAACCTATCTAATTTATGAATAAAAATTGCAGAGAATTTTCTTGCTTCTGCGTCCTTTAGCATTTGAACCATTTCAGGCCTTTGTTGTATGTTCTTGGCAGATTTACCTTCCTCCCGATATACTTTGTAAACTTCATATCCAATTGCTTTTGCATAGTTTTCAAGGGACTCTTGTTGTGCATTTAGAGAAAATCCTTGGGTTGCCTGTTCTGTTGTTGAGACACGAACATAAATTGCTGCTAATGGTTTTGCGGAGTTCATTTTATCTTAAAAGTTTTTTGTATCTTAGATCTGTTCCAGAGATTATTTTTGTCTTTATTTTTTCTGAGTCTAAATCAGTATATCTGCCGTACCACCAAACAGCTCTTTGGAGTTGCTCCTGTGCCCTATCTACCAAACCTGAATCTCCATTTCCCTTATATTCTATAATATGAACCACCCTGTTTTTTTCAATAAATATCACATCTGGCTCAGAAACTAATTTTCCTCTGTTATCAAAAAGTTTTGTTTCAATACAAGCCGAAACCACATTAGAAAAACCAAATTTTTTTGGATTAGAAGTAATTTTTCTTAATGCTTTGGTATGCGCGCTATCTTTTTTACTCATTTTCTCTTTTATTTTGTAAACTTAGGGTATCTAATAACTAGTTCACGTATATTTAGGGTGCCCTAAGTTTATAAATTTTACTATAGAAATGGTTTTGCAAAGATAATTTTGTTAATTTTTGACGTATGCGAGAATTAAGTTACATATCAAATTGGCACCCAGGAAAAGGCCATTTCCCTTCTTGTGCAATCCTTTTTTCTAAAGGATGGTTACAAATTGAAGCAGAATTAATAATTCTTCTAGGACCTTCTTGTCCTTTTTTATCTAAAATACATTCACCCAAATCTTCTGAAGGATACGCCTGAAAATAATTCTCACAGCCTAAAAGAATACAATATTCTTCTGAATCCATTCTTTTCATATAAAAAAGACGTGTCTTTTCTTAATAAAGATTATTGTCTTCTAAAATATATGCACTTAGGTTATCTTAGTAAATTAATAGTTTTCATAATTATCTTTAATATAGTAAGAAGTTAAGTAAATTAAAATTATGCTTATAATTGTGATAAAGATTGATGTTAAAAGACTTGAAAGTTCTGAACTCTGAATATTGGTGATTAGTTGGACAAAAGATTGGGATAGATCAAAAATTGTTTGCCTCCAAGTAAATGCGATTGTGAACCCAAGGGTTATTGTAATTAACATTCTGACTTGTCTACGAAATTCTTTTTTGAAACTTTTACCCCCAATAAAAAATTCATACAACTTTTTTTTCATTTTATATTATTAATATATTAAAATAGTTTATTAATATTTTGGGTTCAAAATTTTTAAATTATTTTTTGTTTCTGCCGGATTTTGTGCACTAAGGTTAGCTTAGTTTAGAATAATTAAAAAATTTGTAAAAGAAGGTGCCCAAACAGCCTGTTTGTTGAAATTTACCGACGGAGAATAATTAAAAAAACTTGATTTTGGACAGCTGTCCAAAATTGGCTTGGTTGTTTAAGGGTGTTCAAACAGCCTGTTTAAAGATATTTTTTTGTTTAAACAAGTGTTTTTTTATTATTTTTTAAAAAAATTTATTTAAATTTTTCTAACCTTTCCGTCGGAAAGAAAAGAGATTTATCGACGGAAGCGCAAAGTTTTTAAACATTCTTTTACAAAATTAAATATGTTTAAATGGTTATTTGGAAAAAAAGAGGTTGCGTTAATTAAAGAAGAAACTAAAAAAGGTTTTGATTTTGTTAAAAAAGATATTTCGGCTGTTGGTGAATGGATTAAACATCTTGATTCTGAAAAAAATTTACACAAAAAGGATATGGAAGAGATAAGAGAAATTTTATCGTCGGTTCAAGAAGAAATTATAGAATTAAAAAATATGTTTTCTATTATGAATGAATTAAAACCAAATAGGTTGTTTAAAACACCCAAACAGTTGTCCAATAAACAAACAGCTGTTTATGCTGTTCAAACAGCTGTTCAAACAGCTGTTCAAACACCGAAATTAGACCAATTTTCGATAACTGAAAGAGCCATACTCTGGATGTTGTTAAACACTGATATGAAATTGAGTTATGATGATTTAGCAGCGATGTTAGGTAAAGAAAGATCTACTATTAGAGGCCAAATAAACACAATAAAACAAAAAAGTGAAATTATAGAAGAATCAATAGAAAAGAATGGTAAAAAAAGGTTATTTATATCTGAACAAATTAAAGAAAAAATGTTAAAAAAAATAAAAGTGAGAGTTAATTCAGATAAAAATAATAAAAAACCACAAAAAAAGATAGAAAAATAAAACAAAAAAGCAAAAAGTGTGTGTTAATTTTGTAGAATTAAGAAAAAATAAAGTAAAAAATCCAAAAAGTAAGATTAAATAATAATCTTTTGTTTTAGTTATAAAAGAGTTTTATAGTTATTCGGTAAGCAGTTTAAAATAAGTTAAAGATCGCGAAGTTGTAAGATAGTAGGTAAACTCGCTATTTTTTTCAAGTTATTTGAAATAATAAGTTGAATATTTTTATTATTTAATTTCTTTTTCTCTACAGAGATTCCTTTTTTTATTATTCTACTTACATAATCTCTAACGGAAGATTCTGTAAGATTTATTTTTTCTGAAATACTTTTGTAGTCTGCAAATCCATTTTCTTCCTCTAATTGATAGATTGTTGAAAACACCAACCATTCCTGGTCTGTAAGCCTCTTAAATTTCAGTCTAATTTGTTTTTTTATGTTATCTAAAGAATCCAATATTTCTATAGCATTATCTATGAAATTTCCTTCTATTTCCTTATTTTCATAAGAAATTTTTTGTGATGTGTCTGTCTGTCTGTCTGTCTGTCTGTCTGTCGAAACCCCTTGGTTTCCAGTGGAAAAAGGCATATTTTGGTTGTTTAAGCCTTCTAAAAGGTAGTTATGTGTCGAAGAATTTGTAGGAGTTGTTAGAATTTTGGAGTTATCTGTCGAAGTGTTTATTTTATTAATTTTAGAAAAATCCTCTCTTTTTTCATTAAAATTTTTAATAATTTCATGGATTTCATTTATTTTTTCATGGTTTTTATCTAAAATTAATTTTAAAGAATCAATTTCAGAATAAAGAAAATCCATATCTTGTCTTACTTTTTGAAATGCATTTTTTATAAGGTCCATAAAAAAACCAAACAAAGGGCATATAAAAACTTTAAGATAATATAATATATAATTGAAATTGAGTAGGTTAATAATTTTTATACGCAGTATATGCTGCATCACTTAATCTCCACCTTGATCTTCGGACATATGTTTTTCCTTTGGGGTTTTTTTTAACCTCTACTATTAAATTTCTTTTTTTTAAATTTAACAAAAGATTTTTTATGAATTCTTCATCTCTTGCTACTTCTTCTGCAATTTGTGATGTAAAGATAGATTTGGGATTAATAGAATAAAGGTAAGATAATATTTGTTCGGAGATCTTTTCTTTTTTCTTATCAGAGATTTTCATAACATAAACAAAAAAAAGATTTATTTAAAGGTTATGAATAAAAAGAAGTTTGTTTTTTAAGGGAAAATTATTTGTCACTAGATTTGTCTTCTTGTTTTTTTAAAGAAGGCATTGGAACATGTAAAGGAAAGTTCATTTCTTCTTCTAATTGCAATGCTTTTAGATTTGCTTTTCTCAAAATTACATTGAATAATAAAACTCTAAATTCCTCTGGCATTTTTTTGTCTTCCCATTGTTTTAAGATTTCTTTTGAAAGTTTTGAATCAACAGAAAAAAGGACATTTCCCGAGAAGTTTATTTTGGCAAAATCAGGTTCATAATTTATGTTAAATATGAATTGAGCCGCAATGATGCTTTCTTTCACCATGGTATTTTCTGATTTTATCTCTTTTATTTCAGATATGTCAATATTAGTTTTGACTTTAAGGTTCTTCTCTGTTTTACCTGAAAGTTTTTCAATATTTATCTTATCAAAGTTAAATCCTATTATTTTCATTTTATTATTAAAAAAAATACATTTTTAAATATTTGTATATAAATTATTATGATTAATTTCAAAAAAATTAAATTAAATTAAATCTTCTTCTGAAACAACAACAAAATCCCCAATAGCAATTATCGCTGAGTAAGGTATTAAAAGTTCATTTAAGCTTGTTTTTTCTAGATTAAGGTTTTTTGTATACGGTGTGGAATCTTTTACAACAAGGTTAATAAGTTCACCTGATTTTGTTTCAAAAGTTATGTCCTTAACAAATCCTAATCTTTTTCCCTCTTTGGTTACAATTAGTTTACTAGAGATAGAACTGAATAAGTTTTTATTGGTTTGCATGTTTAAACCAAAAGAAAATAATTTATAAACTTTTCTGTAAAATTAAATAGATTTTAAAGTAGGGGTAATCATAAATAAATGCTATTAATTTTAAATTATTATGAATATTCTATTAATTAAGAGATTAATATGATTTTATTTTTAACCCCCTGACCCTTTTGTTTCGTCTGGAAAACATTTAAAAAGAATTTGAATTTTTTTTTCAAAAAATTTTGATTTAAAAATATTTATATTATATATTATATATTATATATTATATATATTATAATAATAATAATAATAATAATAATAATTCCTTTGATAACAAAAATGTAGTAATAAGTTAATAAAAATCAAAATAATTCCTTTGATAACAAAAATAAAAGTAATTTATTTTCCTTTTCCATTAGAAATATAGGTGTTCCCTTTTTTTAGTAGTTAGAATCTTTTATATAATTAAAAATTTTTTATCGTTGAAATAAACAAAATAATGTAAACTTCCATACGAAATCTACGTGTGGGTGTTGGTTGTTTATAATATTAAAATGGTGCTTGAACTTAATAATATCTTTGAATCTTTTGATAAGAATTTGATTTTTAAAAATAAATCTCTTTTGCAGACAAGGTACCAACCAAAAGATATTCCTTATAGAGATGAACAAATCAAACAGATTGCGTTGGTGTTAGCGCCGGTTCTTAGAGGAGAAAGAACAAGTAATTTGTTTCTTTATGGAAAGACCGGTACTGGAAAAACCCTTTCTATTCTACATGTTAGGGATGAATTGTTGAAAAGAGTTAAAAGTGATAGCGAATATAAATTGAAAATAGAATATTTAAATTGTAAGTTGAAAAAAGTTTCTGATACAGAATATAGAGTTTTGTCGGAGATTATTAAAAAGTTAGGGGGGGAAGTTCCTGCTACAGGTTTGCCTACACAATCAGTATATAGTAAATTTATTGAAATGGTTGATTCTGAAAAACAATTGGTCGTGTTAATTCTTGATGAAGTTGACCAAACCACTAAAAAACTTTCTAATGATTTTTTGTATAATCTTACACGACTTAATTCTGAGATCTCCCAATCTCAAATATCTATTGTTGGAATTAGTAATAATTTGACTTTTTTGGATGAGCTTGATCCTCGTGTAAGAAGTTCGCTTTCAGAAGAAGAAATTATTTTCCCCCCATATAATGCCGTACAATTACAAGAGATTTTGCGTAAGAGAGCAAAAGAAGTGTTTAAAGAAGGAGTTATTCGTGATGAGGGAGTTATTGCTAAATGTGCTGCTTTTGCTGCAAGAGAGCACGGGGATGCTAGGAGAGCGTTAGATTTGCTTAGAGTTGCAGGGGAGCTGGCAGAGAGAGATGGTTCCAAAAAAATTCTATTAAAATATATAGATATGGCTAATGAGAAAATTGAAAGAGATAAAATTTTAGATATTATTGATTCTGAACCTAAACAATTTCAGCTTGTTTTGCATTCAATCATTCAATTGTCAGAGTGTAATAATAAAGAATCTATGTTTACAGGGGATGTTTACAATTTTTACCAAGAATTGTGTGTTAAAAATAAATTAGAGGTTTTAACCCAGAGAAGAGTAAGTGATATTATTCAAGAGTTTGATATGTTGGGAATTATTAATGTTAGAGTAATTTCAAAAGGAAGGGGGGGAAGAATGAGAGAAATAAAATTAGCAATTACAAAAAACATTCTTGAAAAGGCAAAGGAAATAATTAGGAGCTCTTTAAATTACGAGTGATTTTAAAATGAATAATGAAATATTAGAATTTTGTTTAGGAAAGGGTATTTTATTAGATAGAGAGGTGTTTAATTTATTTAATGAGATTAGTGATGTTGAATCTTTAAAATTGATTATTGAAAAAATAAAGAATAGTACTTCACAGAAAATAATTACTAAAGAGATTTTTAATAAGAATCATGAACAGGTGAGTCAGTTTTTTTTGGATTTGCCGAAGGAGAATCAGAAGAATCTTGAAAAGTTGAAGATTAAATTAGGATTGAGTATTGAAATATCTAGAAGCCAAATTAGCCATCAAACAGGGCTAAGAGAAAATTTTCATTTACCTACTGAGGAAGTCAAACGAGAACGAGAGGTTATGGAGAAAACAGAACAAGAATTTGAATTGGAAAAACCTGAAGATCAATTTAGTAAAGTGAAGATTGTTTCACAAAATTTTCCGCAAAGTAAAAAATTAGAAGTTAAGGATTTTGTGGGATATTTTAGAAATAGGCTATCTGACATGCGAAATGTTTTGCAAGAACATTCGGAATTGAATAGTCTTGTTTCAATAAATAAAATTTCTGGAAATCAACAAGGAATTTCAATAATTGGGATTGTTTCTAGTAAGAAAATTACTAAGAATAAGAATATTATTTTTGATATTGAGGACTTGACAGGAAAAATTAAAGTCTTGGTTAATGGAAATAAGAAAGAGCTTTTTGAAAAGGCAGAGGAAATTAGTTTGGATTCAGTGGTTGGGTTTAATTGTTCAGGGAGTAGGGAGATTGTTTTTGTAAATGACATTATTTTTCCAGAGGCGAGGCTTCCAGAAAGAAAGAAATCCTTTACTGAAGAATATGCTCTTTTTATTGGAGATTTGCATTTTGGAAGTAAAAAGTTTTTGGAAGAGGGTTTTTTAAAATTTATTGATTATTTGAGTGGGAATGTTGAAAATACTCCTGAGGTTGAAAAAATAAAATATCTTTTTGTTGTTGGAGATGCTGTGACAGGGGTTGGGAATTATCCTAATCAAGAAGAAGATTTGGCAATTAATGATTTGGAGGAACAATTTATTAAATTGGCTGAGCTTTTTGGAAAGATTAGAAAGGATATTAAGATAATTTTTTCTCCAGGCAATCACGATGGTGTGAGGTTGATGGAACCACAGCCATTTTTAGATGAGAAATATGCGTGGCCTCTTTATGAGATGGAGAATGTTGTGATTACAAACAATCCTGCGACAGTAAATATTGGTGCTGACGGGAATTTTTCTGGTTTTAATGTTTTGACTTATCATGGTTTTTCGTTTCCTTATTATTCTGGAACTGTTAATTCTTTAATAAAAGCAAGAGCAATGAATCAACCTGAATTAATTATGAAATATCTTTTGAAGAATAGGCATTTGGCGCCGACGCATGCTTCTGTTCAGTATTTTCCTTATGAAATTGATTCTCATTTTATTAAAAATGTGCCTGATATTTTTATTGCAGGACATACACACAAAAGTGCTGTTTCATATTATAATAATATTTTAATAATTTCAGTGTCTTCTTGGGAAGCAATGACTTCTTATCAAGAAAAATTTGGGAATGAGCCAGATCATTGCAAAGTTCCAATGTTTAATTTGAAAACGCGTGTTGTTAAAATACTTGATTTTGAATGATTGTTTTTAAGAATGTAAATAGATAAAAAGTAAGGGAGATTTATTGAAAAATGGAAAAAAATATTGTTGAAGAAATTAGAAAATTTGTTGAGGATGAATGTAAAAAACCAAATGCTAATTATCCTGAAGCCTACAAATATCATTTTGTTTATGTTCATAGTATTGCTAAGAACTTAGCTGAGAAATTAAATGCGGATGTTGAGTTGGTTGAAATTGCCGCTTGGTTGCATGATATTGGTTCAATTATTTATGGGCGTAAAAATCATCACATTACTGGTGCAGAGATTGCAGAAAAAAAATTAAATGAATTGGGTTATCCTGTTGAAAAAATTGAAAAAGTTAAAAAATGTATTTTAAATCATCGTGGTTCTAAAGAGGTGGAGAATAATAGAGATTTTATTGAAGCAAAAATAATTACTGAAGCAGATGTTTTGGACGCGTTTGATAATATTTCTAAACAATTTCTTGTAACTCTTGTGTATGAAAAAAAATTTTTAGAAGAAGCCAAAAAATCTATTTTTATTAAATTACAGAATAAATGGAATCAACTTTCTTTAGAAAGTAAAGAATTAATTAAACCAAAATATGAGGCGGCTATGTTGTTGTTAAGTTAATGGAAACTGAAAAATATTTTAAGGATTTGGAAAGAGACGTTAGAAAAGTTTATGAAGTGGTTGGTGAAGCAAAGGCAAAAGGTTTTGATCCTGTTGATAAAGTTGAGGTTCCTCTTGCTTTGAGTATGGCAGAGAAAGTTGTTGGTTTAATTTCTATTAAATATCCTCAAGTTATTGATTCTGGAATTGCAAAGAGAATTTTGGAGTTAGAGAAAGAGTATGGGAAGTTGGATCCGACTGTTGCGTTTAAGATTGCAGAGGAAGTGGCGAAGCAGAAATTTTGTAAATTTGCGACGCTGTTGGAAGGAATTGATGCAGGAATTAGGGTTGGATTTGCGTATGCTACAATAGGGGTTGTTAGTCCGCCGTTAGAAGGTTTTACTGAATTGAAATTAGGAAAGACTCGTGAAGGAAAGGATTATTTTGTTGCTTATTTTTCAGGACCGATTCGTTCTGCTGGTACAACTGCGAGTTGTATGGTGTTGATGATTATTGATTATTTGAGGGAGTTGTTTGGTTATGCAAGGTATGATCCGTCAGAAGAAGAGGTTCGGAGATATGTTACAGAGAATACAGATTATCATGATAGGATTACGAACTTGCAGTATTTTCCGTTGGAAGAAGAGATGGCTTTTATTGCGAAGAATTTGCCGATTCAAATTGCTGGTGAGCCAACTGCGACTTTAGAGGTTTCTAATTATAAAAATTTGAGTAGGGTTGAGACGAATTTTGTTAGAGGAGGAATGTGTTTGATTTTTTCAGAAGGTTTGGCGCAAAAAGCAAAAAAAGGTTTTAGGTTGTTGAAAATGGCGAAGAAGAATGGAATTAATTCAACAGGTTTTGATTGGATTGAGGAATATCTTGAGTTACATGATAAATTGACTTCAGGGAAAATTAAAGAAGGAGGAGGGGGTGCTGTTTATTTGAAAGACTTGGTTGCTGGACGCCCAATTTTTGGACACCCTTCTCGTTCAGGAGCTTTTAGATTTAGATATGGGCGTGGGAGGGTTTCAGGGTTTAGTGCGTCGTCATTGCATCCTGCGACAATGGCTATTACAGATAGTTTTATTGCAACAGGGACTCAATTGAAAATTGAAAAGCCAACAAAAGGGTGTGTTGTTACTCCTTGTGATTCTATTGATGGACCAATTGTAAAATTTTTTAATGGTAGTGTAAAAAAAATTAAAACAATTGAAGAAGCGAAAAAAAATTATTCTGACATAGAGGAAATAATTTATTTGGGAGATATTTTATTTCCATTTAGTGATGTTGTTAATCGGGGTGCAGAGTTAATTAAACCAGGTTATGTTGAAGAATGGTGGGCTCTTGAACTGAAACGAGCACTCACCTCGTCATCTGAAGCGTCGTCCAACGAATGGAAGAATTTGGAATTGGCACCACGGGCGTACCCCGAAGAATCTTCTGTGAAGATTCTTACTAAGGGCAAGAAAAAGGGAGGTCTTGTTGATGATTGTTATAATGTTAGTTTTGAGGAAGCTGTTGAGTTGAGTAGGAAATATAAAATTCCTTTGCACCCTAAATTTATTTATTTTTGGACTGAAATTTCTAAAGAGGAATTTTTGAATTTGATTGAGTGGTTGAAACATTCGTGGATTAATAAGAAATTAATTTTTCCTTTTGGAAAGACAGAGCAAGAAAAATTTGAGTTGGGAAAAAGAGCTTTGGAACTTTTGGGAATTGAGCATGAGGTTACAATTGAGAATGTTGTTTTGAGTGAAGAAAATAGTAAAGCATTTTTGTTAAATTTAGGAATTGAATTAGCACCCAAGGGTGTACCCTCTGTAAAAGAAGATGTAAATACTTCGGGCAAAAGTTTATTGAAAGATTTTTTTGAAGATAAGAAATTTGAAGGAGATTCTATTTTTGAAATTGTAAATAATGTTTGTGAGTTTGTGATTAAGGATAAAGCAGGAGATTTTATTGGTTCTAGGATGGGGCGTCCTGAGAAAGCAAAGTTGAGGAAGTTGCAAGGTAGTCCGAATGTTTTGTTTCCTGTTGGAAAAGAAGGCGGGAGATTTAGAAGTATTAATGCTGCGTGCGAAGTTGGAAAAGTTAAGAGCACCTTTCCATTAAATTATTGTGAGAATTGTAAAAAGGAAACGATTTATTCTACTTGTGAAATGTGTGGGCAGAAGTCTAAGAAAATGTTTTATTTTTATGAAGGCAAAGAAAAAGGTTTTGAAAGTGTGAAGGAACAATATGAAAAAAAAGGGACGAATTATTGTATTCAGGATTTAGATGTGAAGCATTATTTTGAAAAAGCTATTGAAAGATTAGGGTTGAAGAATGGAGAAGTTCCACTTTTGATTAAAGGCGTTAAGGGAACGAGTTCTGCAGAACATAGTATTGAGATTTTGGAGAAAGGGATTTTGAGGGCGAAGAATGATTTGCAAGTTAATAAAGACGGGACAATTAGATTTGATTGCACTGAATTGCCTCTTGTTTCATTTAAACCAAAGGAGATTGAAGTTTCTGTTGAGAAGTTGAGAGAATTAGGTTATGATAAAGATATTTATGGTAAGGAGTTAGTTAATGAAGAACAGATTTTGGATTTGATGCCTCATGATGTTTTGATTCCGAGTTCGCCAGAGTCACTGGAAGAAAAAGGAGATAAAGTTTTTATGAATATTTGTAATTTTGTTGATGAAGAATTAGGGAGGATTTATGGGTTGAAAAGTTTTCATAATGTTAAGAAGAGAGAGGATTTAATTGGGCAGTTAGGGGTTTTTATGGCGCCGCATAATGTTGCGGGCGTTGTTTGTCGTTTTATTGGGTTTTCAAATTCTCTTGGGGTTTATGCGAGCCCATATATGCATGCTGCTGTGCGTAGAGATTGTGATGGCGATGAATCTGCGATAATGTTATTGAGTGATGTGCTTTTAAATTTTTCAAGGAGTTATTTGCCGTCGCATAGGGGAGGAACACAAGATGCGCCTTTGGTTTTGAATGCAAAGATTGACGCAGGAGAAGTTGATGACCAGATTTTGGATTTTGAATTTAGTTTTGGTTATCCTCTTGAACTTTATGAACTTGCTGAGCAGAGGAAACCTTCTTCAAAAGTTAAAGGGATAAAACTTGTTAAAAATGTTTTGAGGGAGAAAGGAGACCCTTTTGTTGGGATTGGTTTTACGCACAATACAGATAATTTTAATGATAGTGTTATTTGTTCTTCGTATAAAACCTTAGAGACAATGCAGGATAAGGTTCGGCACCAGATGGAGCTTGTTGAAAAGTTGAGGGCGGCAGACACGTCTGATACTGCGCGGTTGATTATAGAAAGGCATTTTATGAGGGACATGAAGGGTAATTTGAGAAAGTTTTCAATGCAGGGTTTTAGGTGTGTTGAGTGTAATGAGATAATGAGGCGGCCGCCGTTGAGTGGGGTTTGTTCTCGGTGTAAAGGGAAAATAATTTTCACAATTCATGAAGGAGGAATAAAAAAATATCTTGAGGCTTCTTTGAATTTGGCTGAGAAATATAATTTGTCTAATTACTTGAAGCAGACACTTCAAATTACAAAAGAAAATATAGATAGTATTTTTGGGAAAGAACTTGAGAAACAAGAGAAGTTGGGGGAATGGTTTTAGGAAAGTTTAAAAATTATTAATTCTTATGAAAACTATGGCTTCTGATTTTGAAAAAAGAATGATAGAAAGCGATAGAAAATTACAAAGAAATTTGTTTGGAACAAAACTGGTAAAAAAGAAAAGAGCAAGACTTACTCCTTCACAAAGGCTTTATGTTTGGGAACATCAGAAGATGTATGGAAGAAAGTGTAATATTTGTGGCCAGAAAATAATTAAACAAAGTGATATGGAATTAGATCATACACACCCTTATTCCAAGGGAGGGTCTAAAATGAATTTGGCCCATAAGGAATGTAATAGAATGAAAGGAAGTAAAAGTTTAAAATCTGTTCAAAAGAAAATGGGTTTTAAAAAAACAGTGAAAAAATCAACAAAAAAGAAAATAACAAAAAGAAAAGTAAGTAATCCTTTGAGTTTTAAAATACCTAAATTTTCCTTAAAGATTTAATTTTTTCAAAACAAATAAAAAATAATAGTTGGAATAATTAAACAACCCATCATGTTTGTTCTTCTTACGCCTGTTTGAATGCAGTATATTCCTGTGAGTGTTGAGATTCCCAAAATCAATAAACCAAAAAACCCAGAAGTTATTTTTTCTCCTATTAAAAGCCCAGAAGATAAAAAGACAATAATCCCAAGAATTATTAAAGTTGTGATTGAAATTTTAGTGTAATTTATTTTTGTGATTTTTTGAGAGAAAAGTTTTGCTAAATTTTTAGTTAAGAAAAAAGAAATTAAACCAGAGATAAAAACAACAGATAAAATTAAAATTAAAATATTTATCGAGGGTATGCCGATGATTTCCCTTATTGCAACTGCTGCGCCTGTTCTGGTCCTTGAAATTAAATAGAGAGAGATAAAAGAAAACCCCATGACTAAAGTATTTGTTGCTCCGAGCAAAATAAGAAAGCCTTTTTGGTCTGAACGTGAAATTGTGTTTCCGATTATTGCTGCTTGACCTGAACCAACTCCTGGAAGAAAACTACAAATAGGGGAAGCAATCAAGGAACCTAAAAATGCGCCGGCAATTGGGCGTGGGTTTATTATTTTTAATTCTGAAATTTCTTGTTTTGGGATTTTGATTTTGTTTTTAATACTCAAGATCAACATTGAACCCCCAAATAAACCAGTTAAAAGAGGGAGCAAAGGTTGATTTATTTCCATGTTTAAAACACTCCAACCAAGAAAACCAGTTAAGAGAAAAACACCGAGGGCAATAGATTTTTTTCTTTCAAGAGAAATTAAAATTATTGAAATAATAATTAAGAAAAAAGGAATTAAGTTTTCAATAAAATTGTAGATTTTTGAAATTATTAAAATTGAAGGGAAGGCAATTAAAACTAAAGTGAAAATTGCGAGAATGCTTCCATAGCAGGTTAAAAGAACTGCGTGGTAGCCTTCACCTTTTTTTAATAATTCGTGTCCAGGTAAAACAGAAAGTTCTGTGTCTGTATCTGGACAACCTAAAAACACAGACGGAATAAAATCAACAAAAGTGTGGGTGATAGCCATAGCGACGACAAACACAACAAAGTAGATTGGAGGAATTGACGAAAGTAAAGAAGCAGATAGAGAAATTAAAAAAATTCCGATTAGATTAATATGGATTCCTGGAATCAAGCCTGTGAAAGTTCCAGCGAAGATTCCTAACAAAAGAAAAGAGATTATTTGGATTAGCATTTATTGGAAACATTTAATAATTAATAATTATTTGTGTGTTGATAAAAGGAGATAAGAATCGCTTCGCAAATATAATTTGCAAGCAAATTACATAATGGTTGATAAAAAATTAAGTGTTGAAGAAAGATTTGATTTAATAAAGAAAGTTGGAGAAGGGGGAGAAATAATTGGTGAAGAAGAATTAAAGAAAATGTTGGAGTCTGGAAAAACAATTATTGCTTATGATGGTTTTGAGCCTTCAGGTTTGGCTCATATTCCTTTTGGATTGCTTAGAGCAGAAAATATTAAATTAATGTTAAAAGCAGGTGTGAAATTCAAATTATATTTAGCAGATTATTTTGCGTTTATTAATAACAAACTTGGAGGAGATTTAAAGAGAATTAAAAGAGCAGGAGAATATTTTATTGAAATGTGGAAGGCTTGTGGGGTTGATATATCTAAAGTAGAAATTATTTGGGCTTCTGAAAAAATGGATAACTTAGAATATTGGGATAGGGTTTTGAATGTTGCAAAAGAGACAACTCTTAATAGAAGTATAAGGGCAACAACAATAATGGGTAGGAAAGAAGGAGAATTACAATCTACTGCGCAATTATTTTATCCAAGCATGCAGGTTTCAGATATTTTTGAATTAGATGTAGATATTTGTCAATTAGGTTTAGATCAGCGAAGAGCAAATGTTTTAGGAAGAGAGATTGCTGCTAAAAAAAAGTGGAAAAAACCAGTTATTATTTCTCACCATATGATTCTTGGTCTTCAAGGAGTTCAACAAGGAAAAAATAAAGAAGAAATCCTTTTGACTAGCAAAATGAGTAAAAGCAAACCTGAAACTTGTATTTATATGCACGATACTCAAAAAGATATAGAAAGGAAAATAAATAAAGCATATTGTCCTGAAAAAATTATTGAAGGAAATCCTCTTTTTGATTATTTAAAATACCTTATTTTTAAGAGATATTCTAAAATAAAAATATCTCGTTCTGAAAAATTTGGAGGAGATTTAGAATTAAATTATTATGAATTAGAAGAAATTTACAAAAAAGGAAAATTACACCCTTTAGATCTTAAAAAAGCAGTTTCATTTTATTTAGATGAAATGATAGAACCAATTCGAGAATATTTTAAGAAAAATAAAAAAGCCAAAAAACTTTATGAAGAAGTTAAGAAGTATAGTATAACAAGATAATTCCTTGGTTCTAAATTTAACCTTAAAGAATATTTAGAAAAAGTTGGAAGTAATTTTTTAATCCCAATTCTCTTTCCTTACAACTCCGGTTCCCATCATTACTCCCCCTGATCTTGGTCTTTTCTTTCTTCTTTCCTTATATTGATCAAATTCTTTTCTATATCTTTTAAATCCTTTTATTGCTGGGCCTGCTCCTGGATTGATTTTTTCTAAGGCCTTAATTGCAAGTTCTTCTTGATTTTTCCTCATGTAATCTTTAACTTCGGCACCTCTTTGTTTTACAGATCTTTTAATTTTGTCAAATCTCTCCCCCCCATAGACTGGAGTTGAATAACTAATAGTGCCTGCTAGAATAATTGTCCCGATAGTTGCTAATAAACTTTTTCTCATTTTTCACCTCCTTTCATCTTTTTGATAATATAGGTATGTAATCTTATAAAGTTATCTTGTCTTAAATTCAACAACATCTAAATCTTTTAATTTATGTTGGAGCCCGATTTTTTGTCCTGCGAATTTTGAGGAGGGGCCCCAGATTCTGGTTTCCTTAACTTTTTTAGAAAATCCTTTTAGAATTTTCTCTGCAACATCTTTTAGTATTGAATCTGGTTTCATGATTATTGGTTTTGGCGATTTTTCTTTTCCTGGTTCTTTTGTGTAGACCCTTATTTTATCAAAACTATGGAAGATTTTATTTTTTAATTCATCCAAGTTTTCTTTTGTTTTTGTAGAAATTAAAACAAAATTATATTTTTTAGATTGAAGTGTTGAGGATAATTTTCTTTTTTCTTGTTCGCTGAGCAAATCTATTTTATTGAAGAGGATTATTTTTTTTCCAGAAGAGTTTTTTATTTCTTCCAAAATTTCTTTTATTTGTTCAATTTTATCAACGACGATTAAAATTGTGTCCGCAGTGTTCACGAGCCCCTTATTATAATATTCAGATTCAATTGCAGGGATTTCAATTAATTGAATGCTTGTTTTTTCAAAAGACATCATTCCTATTATGGGATTTGTTGTTGTGAATTTGTTTTCAGAAATTTTTGGTTCGGCATTTGTTAAAAGTGAGATTATAGAAGATTTTCCAACATTTGTTTTACCAATAATAACTGCTTGCATATCTTCTTTTTTTATTCCTTTTTGAGTTGAGCCTGCTTTTTTGGATTCTTTTTCACTAGTATATTTTAATTTTTTTAATCTTGTTTTTAATTGTTTTAATAAGTTTTCTGCACCTTTATGTTTTGGAGCAAGAGTTAGCATTTTTTTTAGAGTTCTAATTTTTGCTTCTGTTCCTACCGCAGATTCGTGTTCTGATTGTGCACGTTCAAAGTGTGGTGATGCATTTATGGGCATAATTTTTTAAGTTTAAACGATTTAATAAAATTATGGATAGGAATGAATTAATTGAAAAAATAATTAAGAAAAAAGAATTTTCGCAGTTGCCTAAAAAAGATATTGAATTGGCTTTTGAGAAATTTGATAAAACGCAGAATACAGATTATCAAAAGTTGAAGTCGACAAGACAGTTTTTGAGAAAAGTTTATTCTTCATTTTCTTCGCGGAAGCTTTTAGGAATCAAAGAGAGGGATATTGAATGGGTTTTGAAAAAACACAAATCAACTAAAGAAAGACGGCCTTATTATGGAGAAGTTTATGGAGGAATTTTTAAACTCATTAAAGAGAAAGAGATTTCAGTAATTGATTTAGGAGCAGGGGTTAATGGTTTTGGTTATGAGTTTTTTAAAGGAAAAAAAATAAATTATGTTGGTGTCGAGGCTGTTGGGCAATTGGTTGATTTGATGAATTATTTTTTTGAGAAGAAGAAAATAAAAGGTAAGGCTTTTCATTTGAGTTTGTTTGAACTTGATGAAATAAAAAAATTAATTAAAAAACAGAAAAAACCAAGAGTTGTTTTTTTGTTTAAGGTGATTGATTCCCTTGAAGTTATTGAGAGGAATTATTCTAAAAAACTTTTAAAGGAAATTGTCCCTTTAGTTGACCTAGTTGTTTTGAGTTTTGCGACGAGGAGTTTGGGTAAGAGGAGTAAATTTAGTGCTCAAAGGTCGTGGATAAAAAAATTTATTGAAGAAAATTTTAAAATATTAGAAGATTTTGAAATTGGTGGAGAAAGATACTTCTCTTTTAGAAAAGCATCATAGCAATAATTTGTAAAAAATTATTTAAAGATATTTGGTTTTTGAAAAAGATAAAACTTTATAATATCTGTTTTCTAATCTATAATAATTAAAGAGGTAAATTATGGCACAACAAACACAACCTAAGGTTAGTCAAGCACAACCAATAGCGCCTGTTCAACAACCTGCTGTGGCTCAACCTGCACAGATACAACCAGAAGGAGAAATTCCTATCTGGAAAAAATGGTGGCTTTGGTTGATAATTGCGATTGTAATTATTGGCTCAAGTGTTGGATTTTATTTTTTATTGAGGTAGTTCAATAATCTTTATATACTTCTGAAAAGATTTCTTTTTATGAGAAAGGATTTTCATAGAAAGGTTTTGAAAAACGGAATGACTCTTATCTTTGAAAAACGAGATATTCCTGTTGTGAGTGTTGCGTTTGCAGTTCGAAATGGGGGGATTAATGAGCTTGCAGAAGAAAAAGGAATTTCACATTTTATTGAGCATCTGCTTTACAAAGGGACTCCTACAAGAAGTGCGAAAAAAATCGCAGAAGAGATTGAAAAAAATGGAGGGAGATTGAATGGTTTTACTTCAGAGACAATTACTGCTTTTTTGTGCAAGATGCCAAGCAAACATTTGAATGTTGCTTTGGAAGTTTTAGGAGATCTGGTAAAGAACCCTTTGTTTGATGAGAAAGAGTTAGAGAAAGAGAGAAAAGTTATTTTTGAGGAAATAAAAATGTGCCATGATGATCCTATGCACCATGTTTTTAATGGAATTCATAAAACTCTTTATGAAGAACCTTTTGGCATCCCTTTAATTGGAACATATGAAACGATGAATTCTATAGATAGAAAAAAAATAATTGAGAAATTTAAAGAAATTTATCAGCCAAATAATATGATTTTATGTGTTGTTGGAGATGCTGATTTTGATGAACTTGTTAAATTTGCTGAAGAGAATTTTGAAAAAATAGAGGGCAAGATTCCTATATTTGATATTAAATTAAAAAATGAATCAAAAATAGAAAAGAGAAAAGGAATTGATCAGGCGAATTTGGTTTTTGCTTACCATGTTCCTGTGTCTATAGATAAGAAAAATTATGCTGCACAGGTTTTGGGAACTTTAATGGCGGTTGGATTGTCTTCTAGATTATTTGCTGAAATAAGAGAAAAAAGAAATTTAGCATATGCAGTAACAGGGAGCATTGATTCAAGCAAAGATTATGCATATAGTGTTGTTTATGTTGGAACTTCAAAAGAAAATGTTGAGAAGGTGAAAGAGCTTATTTTAAAAGAGTTTGAAAAGGTTGCGAGAGATTTTAGTGAAAAAGAATTAGAGGAAATTAAAGAGCAGATGATTGGGAATTATCAAATTTCAATGGAAGATTCTCAGTCGCAAATGGTGAATTTACTTTTTAGTGAAATTGACGGGAATGCTGAGAAATTTTATGAGTTTGAGAAAAATATTTCTGAAGTTAAATTAAAAGATGTTAAAGATTTAGCTAAGATAAAAGATTATAGTTTTTTTGTTCTTGAACCGGAGGAAGATTAAAATCTTCCACATTTTTCTCATAAATTCGATAAAGAGGATTAAATGTTTATAGTAAAAGTTCCTGGAATAAATGGGTTGGGTAAAACTAATGGCTGTCAGAATGCTGGAAATGAAATTTTGAAAGAGTTGAAAAATATTCATTCAAATGAGCAAGGAAAAATTATTGATGTTCAAAAATTAGAATTAGAAGAAATTCATTTGGATAATGGAAATATTGAGGAAAGTAATAAATTGATTTATAAGAATTCTTTTGAGGTTTTTCAGGAAAAGCCAAGAGTTATTTTTTTAGGAGGAGACCATTCTATAAGTTATTCGACGACGCGGGCTTTTTTTGATTATTGTGATGACTCTGGAAAAAAACCTTGTCTGATTGTATTTGATGCGCATGCCGATTGCATGGTTCCTATGAAAGAACCAACACATGAAGAATGGCTGAGGAAATTAATTGAAGATGGGTTTCCGACAAAGAATATTCTTCTTGTTGCTGTGAGAAATTATTGGAAAGATGAAATGGAATTTTTGAAAGAGAAAAATATTAGGGTGATTTCTATGAATCAATTACAGGATAATTTGCAGGATACGTGTGATATAATTATGGAATTTGCAAAAGATAAAGAACTTTATGTTTCTATTGATGTGGATGTTATTGACCCTGTGTTTGCTCCTGCAACAGGGTATCCTGAACCAGGAGGTTTAACGAGTAGACAGTTTGTTTATTTAATTCAAAGAATTAATAAAATGAAAAATTTAAGAGCAGTTGATTTAGTTGAGATTAATCCTGAAAAAGAGAAAGATAATTTGACTGTTAAATTAGGTGCTAAAATTCTTTCAGAGTTATTATAATTATTCGCAATAATTTTCGTTTTGTTCTCTTCTTGGATCTACCCAATCTTCATTATGTTGGATTGAAAAACCTGTCGCTATTGTTTTGATTGTTTTGTTTCCATTACATTCAATTTCATAATCTTCACAATAATTTGTTTCATTACAAATTGCGATTGTTGATAAATGAAAATTTTTGTTTTCAATTATTTGCCCAGTAAATAAAAAATTATTCAAACTGAGAAAGAATCCTATGACAATGAAAATACTTATAAAGATAATTAAGATTGTTGTTTTTTTCGTATTTCAATCATAAAATCTTGTTATTTAAAGATTTTTAATATCCTAATTCTGTAATTAAAAAGATTTCTGCTTTTTTTCCAATGATTTTTTTGAGTTCATCTTGAGGAGCACTGAAAATATTTTGAAGCGTTGAGAATTTTTCTAAGAGTTTCCTTGCTGCTTTTGGACCTATCCCTGGAAAACCTTCTAAAATAAATTGCATTTGTTCTTTTTTGTTTAGTGATTTTTTGTTCGGCCTAATTCCCATTTCTTGGTTTTTTTTCATTGCTATTCTATAAATAAATTGTGCAGTGTCTTTATAGTCTTGGGTGAAAAGTACAGGGATGTTGTGTTTTAAAAGAATTGAAAGAAGAAATCCTCTTACTGCACTTGGATTCACCCCATTATTTTCTGGATAAAGTTCTTGTTCCCCAACCCCTTCAATAATTAGTAATTTATTTTTATATTGCTGAATTTCTTCTATTTGATTTAATAATCTCTTATTTATCATAGAAGAAATAAAATCCGAGACTGTTTTTCTTTCAATTGCAACATCTTTCACAATATAATCTGCAACTTTTAATTCCTTTAGTTTAATTTCAAAACCAAGTTTTACAAGTTCTGCAACAACTAAAGATTGTTTTTCACGATAGTCAATTATTATTTTTGGTTTTGGCAAATCTTTTTTGATTGGTTCTTTTTTTGCTGAGAAAATGTTATGGAGTTGTTTTTTGTAGATTGTTTTCATTTTTTTCCAATAGCCCACAAAATATCAAAGTAATTTTTAAATCCTTTTGAGAATTCTTTATTTGTTATTTTTATCATTGTTATTTCTTCTTGAATTAAACCTATTGCTGTTGTTTCCCCATAAATTAAATATCCCACCTTAGAAGCATATTTTTTTGGGAGGAATCTAATATTTTTCTTTTTGAATAATTTTAATTTTTTTGCTATTTCGGGAGTTTTTGCCTGCACCATTTTTATATCTGCTTTAGATAATTTTTCTTCTATGAATTTTTTTGAAAAACCAAGAGAATCAAAAAAATACAATCCTCCTCCAACCCAATATAAAGTTTGTTTTGTCTGGATTGCTTCTTCAATTATTGCTTTTGCTCCTTGAATTCCGGAGTAAATATTAATTGAAAGAGGTTTTTGTTTGTTTTTATAATATGAATTTAATGCCGGTAAAATATTTATTAATGTTTTATTTTTTTCTTCCAAAAATATTTTTAATGTTTTGGGGTTATTTGCCTCAAAATATTTAACCCCTTTTTTTATTTTAAAATTTACCAAACCTTTTTTTAATAAAATATTAAGATTATCATAAATAGTTCTTCTATGAATTTCAATTTCTTTTGATAATTGAACTGCTGTAGATTCCCCTGCCCTTAATAAAGCAGTATAAATTTTAGATTCAGTAGTTGTTAAACCGAGGGATTCTAATTGTTTATTAATTTCCATAATTTAGATAGAAATTTAGTTTATTTAAATCTTTCTAATGGTGTGGAAGTTCCCACACATTAACTTAAATAGACCTTTAATTTGTTATTCTTATTAAGTTACGGTGAAGATAACTTAGGAAAATAAAATGGAAAATAAAGAAGATCATAAGATTAGATTAGCACAAGGTAGTTGTTTAATAGCTCTTGTTATAGCTTCACAAATTGGATTGTATTTTTTGGGTAAGTATGACGGTTATTTAGGAACAAAACCAATCAATGTAGAAGTTAGAAATATTGATGGAGACCAGTATGAAGATATTGTCCTAAGAAATAAAGAAGGGAAAATAGTAAATATCCTTTATGGAACAAAAAAAGGCAATTTTGAAGATAAAACTCTTGTTTATAAAAAAAAAATAATTAGATTATGGAAAGAATATGGTGAGGAACGGCAAAGTTTCGTGCAAAGTCTCTTAAATAGATATGAAGGAAAAAAATCAAAATTAGAAGAAGAGATTGCAAAATTAGAAGAAGAGAAAGAAAATAATTTGGAAGGGTTAAGATAAAATGGAAAATAAGAAAGAAACTTTAGAAAAATATAGGATTGAAGAAAATATGGATACGAAAAGCAGAGTGGCAAGCGGGCTAATAGGATTGGCTATTGGGACAACGAGTGTAGAAAGTTTGCTACTTAAAACTTTGGAGGTTTCTTCTAAAATGTATAATTCTATGCATGCAAATACTGATTTTAATTTTTATGCTAATTTGGGACAATTTTGCAGTATTCCAGACAAATTGGAAACAATGGCAGGTGGTGCAGGAATTTTAATTGGAGGAGCACTTTTGACCGGTAGTTTGATCTCCCCGAAATATGAAATTTACAAAAAAGATTTAGAAGAATTATCTAAAGAAGATATGGGAGAAAAGAAATGAGAAAAGAAACTAAAATGAACTTAAATGACTTGGGCAAATCTCTTTTATTTATAACTCCTTTAGTTGGAGATATTCCTACGCATAGATTTTTTAGTAAAAGAAGAGCAAAAAATTTGGAACAGAGAATGGAATTAGAAAAAATTAAAACAGAATTCAAGGAATCAAAAAATCTTGGTGTTTATTTCCCACGAACTCAAGAATCAATAGAATATCAAGAAAAACCTATAGAATACCTGGAGTTTATGCTTTCTAAAAAATTAGAAACAGCAATCTTTACGGCTAAGTATTTCGTCTGGACACCTATGATATATTATTTTTCTAAGGCACTTTTTTAAATTCATTCCAACTTCCTCTGAAAATCTATTTTATTATTTGCTAAACTTTTTTTTACTAAATCAATGACGCTGTGCATTTTTTTCTCCCTGCTTCGTGAGACATAGTAAGAAGTTTCGTCGCGCGTCCCTTTTGTTATAAGAATTATAAGTTTTCCTTCCATTAATCTTGCTGTTCTTCCTGTTCTTTGTATGGACCTTATTGCAGAAGGTATTGGTTCGTAAAATATAACTGTGTTTACCTCGGGAATATCTAATCCTTCTTCCCCAATTGAAGTGCTAACAAGACAATTTATTTCTCCTGCTGAAAATTCTTCAATTATTTTTTTCTGCTCTTTTTGGTTTAAACCTGTGCCTGCTTTTTTTGCTTGTCCAACAAAAATTTTTGCATTTATGTTCACGAGTTCATTAAGTTTTTTAGAAATTGTTGTAGCAGTTTCTCTAAATTGTGTGAAAATAATCATTTTACTATTTTTATTTTCTGATTTTTCTTTTTTCACAAGTTCTACTAATTTTTCTATTTTTGGATGTTCAATATTTTTTGATAGAAGTTCATTTGAAGATATATAAATGAAATTGAATTCTGGTTTTGCAACAAGTTTTACAACACCTTTGCTTTGCTTTTTTGCCGCCTGATCAAATAAATTTTTTAAGTATTTGTTAAAACCAGATAATGTTTGTGTCTCAAGAAGTTCTAATGCATGCTGGATTTTTATTGATTGAGCACAGGCACTTGCTCCGAGCATATAATTAAAATTTTTGTTCCCCCTTGCTAAGGTCGCCATAATTTTTTTTTGGAGCGCAATTAGGCTTGTTTTGGAGCAAGGACCAAAAAGAACTTTTCTGTACCTTAATTCTTCGACGTATCGGTTGAATAATTCTTTTAAAACATGTCTTATTTCTTCTAGTTCAGGAGGGAAATTTACAAGGACTTTTTCAAATTTTAATTCTTGAAGATATTGTTCTACATCTTTGCTGTCTCTGGTTCTTAATTCAACTTCTTCTATAGAAAGGTTCCAACAAATTTCTTTAATTTTTGAAGACTCGCTTCCTGGCGAAGCTGTTAACCCCATTATCCTTGGGTGTTCTGATTGTTTTTTGTAGATTTGTGCAACATAATTGTAGTCATAATTTTTTACACATCTATGGGCCTCGTCTTCTATGAGCAGACAGACATCTTGTAAATTATATAATTTATTTTTTAAATCATTTGCAACGCATTGCGGGGTTGAGAAAATTATGTCTGCTGTTTGCCAGATTTTTTTCCTTTGATTTGCTACAACTGCTCCTGTAAATAATTGCATATCTCCGAATAATTCAGGGAGGTGTTTTTTAAAAGAAATTAAGTGTTGTTCTGCTAAAGGTTTTGTTGGTGCAAGGAAAACTACTTTTTCTCCCGGGAATTTCTCCATCCTTTTTATTGTTAACATCAATGCAATAAGAGTTTTTCCTAATCCTGTTGGAAGCACAACTAAACAATTTTTTTCCACGCAAGTTTTAAGGATGTTCTTTTGATAATCTCTTGGAGTAATTCCTTTAAGAAATTTTTCTATCATTAATAGGAAAATTTTTACGAGTATAAATAATTTTAGATGGTTTATTTATTTTTCAAAGAATAAACACCTAGAATGATTGAACATAAGATAAGCAAGAATCCAATTAATGAAATTAAATCAAAAGAGAATGCTTCTTCCAAGATAATTTTTCCTGTGATGTTTTTATTTAAGAAAGAAAAGCCCCCTATTAAGGAGATTATGGAAAAAAATGCTGTTGTTTTTCTTTTTGTTAAAAAGGTTGTTTCTTTTTTCATAGTATTTAATGTGATGTTGAATTTAAATATTTTTTTATATTACAAGTATTGAATAAAGTAAACCTATTAGAACTATTGAGGCAAGGAAACTCCAGAGTGTTAAGTTCCCGAAGAAAATTTTGTTTCCGTCTAGGTCAGAGATAGGAAGCATATTGAAAAATACAAACCAGATACTCAATGTTACAAAGTTCATTTGTTCAGGAAGCCCAATAAAATATCCAATTATAGCGAAAATTAAATTTGCAAATATTCCTGCTGCTGCAATTAGTCCAATGTGGAATTCGCTGATTTCTGAGAAAGTGTAAAGCCCGTGTCTTTTTGCGGTTTTGTAAATTTTTGATTTAACATCAAAAACAAAACAAGCCATCCAGTTCAAATATCCAATTGAAAGAACTTTCATAATTATAGGCAAGAAGGCTCCAATTGGAAAAGGGCGCTTTAATTTATGTGAAGGGTTGTGCTTTTTTATTTCCCAGAGTTTTATTTCTATTTCTGTGTCAAAATAAAAACTTGCTACTTTTTTTGCAGTGATATTTATTATGAAAATTAAAAATACCGAAAGCAAAGCATAAAGAAAAAGTTCCAGGGTTTCTACAAGGCTTATAACAAATGCTAAAATAATTGTAAGTATTATGATTGTTGTTATCTCTTTTTGGTTAAGCATAAGAATATTTACGAAAATATTTTTTATAAAGTTTGTTATAGTGTAAATCATAGAAATATTTATAAAGAAGTTTAATCTGAAGAGAGCATGAGAATTAAGAAGATAACAGAGGTTGTTGGAGCAAAAGTTTACACTGATGACGGAGATTATTTTGGAGAAATAGAGGAAGCTAATTTAACAGAGAATAAGATTGATGGTTGGAGAATAAGGGTTGGAGGAAGTGTATTATCTCTTATTGGAGGAGCAAAAGGAGTGATAATTCCGCATCAATTTGTTAGAGCAATTAATGATATTTTTATAATAAATAAATCTGCTTTGCCAAATCCAGATTCAGATATTGAAGAGATAAGAGAGGACTTAATCTAATATGGTTTTAGAAACAATTTTTCAACACGAACTTTTGACTAAGTTTGCTTACCCGTTTTTGTTAATATTTTTTATTGTTTTTGCAATTCTTGAAAAAGGTAAACTTTTGGGAGATGATAAAAAACAACTTAATGCGGTTTTGGCGTTTGTTATTGGTTTGATTTTTTTAAGTGTTGTACAGCCAAGAATGATAGTTGAGAATATGATTTTGTTTTTGACTGTTGCAATTGTTATAGTGTTTGTGGTTTTACTTCTTTGGGGGTTTGTATCTGGAAAAGGACTTGATGCAGATATTTTGTCAAATAAAGGGGTTAAATGGACAGTAGGAATAGCCCTTGTTGTTGCAGTAATTGTTGCTGTTTTTTGGGCAGCTGGAATTAGCACAGATACATTTGACTTTTTATTTAAGCAAAGTTGGAGCAATACTTTTTGGACGAATTTTATTTTTGTTGCAGTTGTTGCTGCTGCTTTGGCAGTTGTTTTGAAAAGTTCTAGTTCTAGCAATTAATTCGAAACATATTTAAAGATATTCTTCTGAATTTAATTATGATAAAAGGTTTGATGTTGGCTTCATATACTTATTTTGATGGGACTGCTATCGGGGATATGCTTACTCAATGGGAACAAGCAGGATTTTTTCAATATCTTCTTCCATTTCTTTTAATATTTGCTTTGGTTTATGGAATCTTAACTCAGGTTAAATTGTTTAAAGAGAATAAATCTATTAATGGAATTATTGCGTTGGTTGTTGGATTAATGGCTATGCAATTTCCAATGGTGCCTCAATTTTTTGCTGAAATTTTTCCAAGGCTTGGAATTGGATTAGCAGTTATTTTAGTTTTATTAATCTTAATGGGGATGTTTATAGATCCTAAATCTGGAGCAATAGGATATACTTTGCTTGGAGTTGCAGCAATTATTTTAATAATTGTTTTAGTTAAAACTGCAGGTGCTTTAGGATGGTCTTCTGGTTGGTGGTGGTCTGATAATTGGCCAATGGTAGCAGGAGTTGTTTTTATTTTAGCAGTTATAGGAATTATTGTTGGAGGTTCAAAAACAACACCTACAGATTATAAAGGAATTTGGCCTTTTGGGGTTCCTAATAGAGTTCCCGAATAAAATTATTTTTTAGAATGCTTTTTTGTTGTTTTGTGAGTTTTATGTTTTGAAATTTTTTTAAAAGAATCTTGCACCATAGTCATTTCTTTTTTTAGATTGGTTAAATTTTTTCCATAAGAACCAACTCTATCGAGAATTGAAATTTGTAAGTTGTCTATGATTGTTTCTATTCGTTTGAGTCTTTCTGCAGTAGAATCTATTTTTACTTGAGAAAGGGTTTGGAACTCGTTTAATTTTTCCAATTGTTTTTGTATTTTTTGCATTTTTTCAGAAAAAACTTGTTCAGCAACTTCAATCATTGTGTCTGTGTTAGTTCCTGCTGAATAATATTCGTCGTAATTTTCTTGAGGTGCGTATTCTTCTTGTTGGTATTCTTGCTGAGGAGCATAAGTTTCTTGTCCATATTCTTGGGTTTGAGGAGTATAAGTATCTCTCCCCCCACTTGTTGGTTTTGGGGCGTTCATAATTGATGGTTGCATACCTTCTGTATCTGATACAGCATTTTTTATTTTTGATTGATTCAGCGCGTCGTTAATTTCTTTTGGCGAAACTCTTTGTTCTTGCAATTTATTTGCAATTTGATCATCAGGAATTCCTTGTTCTTTCATTTTTGTTACTTGTTCTAAGATCCCCATCAAAACAACCTAAGCGGTTTTTTTGTATTTTCCCTTCCTGTTCCGTGATGCAATTTCTTTATTGCAATCCGAGGGAAATCGCGTATAAACCACTTTTTATTTATTTTAATATTAGTTAATTTCATTTTTTAATTTTTATGGTTGAAACATTCTTGCTTGTTTTGATAAAATTTCTAAATCTTCTTTTTTTGCAAACTTTGAAAACTCGCTTGAGGCTGTTTCTAAAAAATTTATCATTCGTTCCATTTCTAGTTTAATTTTTTCAACATCTTTTTTTATATTAAGGATATCTTGATTTGATTTTTCTTTAATTTCTAAAAGATTTTGTCCTATTAAAAGAAGTCTGTCTTTGACGATTCTTTGGTTTTCTTCTAAATTTCTTAATTTAAGATTATTTTCTCCAAAAGCTTGTCCTGCGTAATTCATCTCTTTTTCCATATAAATATTATGTTAAATGGGTTTAAATTTGTTGTTGTTTATTATAATAAAATCTATAAATGTCTTTGTTTTGTAATAATTAAATAAAATTGGGATTTTCATTTGTTTAAATTATGAATGAATTAAATTTACAAGATGCAATTTAATAAAGAAACTAAATTATATTCTTATGAGATTCAGAGAAAAGGAGGAGAAGATATTATTTTTATTAATTATATTGGGGCTCCTTATGTGCCGAGTATTTCTGAGCACGCAGAAGTTATGGAGAGAACCATAGATGTTTTAATGGATAACCCAAATGTTTCGCGAGTGGTTTTTGTTCAACAGAAAAATTATAATTATGATTTTAAAGAGACTGCTTTTCTTTTGGAAATTGCTCAATTTTATGTTTATCTTGTTAGGCAAGAAAAAATTTTATCTCAAGAGAAACTTATCACCAATCAAGAAGAATTTTTTACTCGCAGATATAATGATGTTTTTTCTTTTTTGCTTTTGATGAAGCAGGACCCGGTTACTGCTTATAATGAATTGAAGAAAATTATTATTGAGGCAAAGATTTTTTTAAATAAAACAATTGACGCATATAAAACAGATTTGATGAATTATATTAATTTTTTGGAAAAGATTTTTGAGTTGTTTGAAAAGACGAAATTGATTCAAGCAGTTTATCCTTATCTCAAAGAGCATAAAAGGGGAGACAGAGAAATTTACTATAATCTTTTCAAACCCGATGTGATTCCTAATTTTACTTTTACGAGACTTGTTTCAGATTTACCAAGAGAAGCAGAGATTGTTGATCAGTATAAAATTTCTAATAATGATTATGATGAGTCGCTTGTAACTATTTTGAGAAGGAAAGACGAGGCAAAATTAATTTATCATTTGAATCCGCCTGAGAATTCTTTGAGCGAGGAACATAGTTTGCTTTTGAATCTTGCGAGAGAGGTTTTGATCGAACACCAACCGAAGGCAGAGGAGTTTACAGATACTGATAGGATAAGACAAGTTTTTTTTAATATTTCTAAAGATTTGGTGCAGGACTTGGCGCAGGGGAAGGGAATAAAATTGAATTATTCTGATTTGAATAAGTTGGCGATGATTCTTGTTAGGCATACAGTTGGTTTTGGACTTATTGAGGTTTTACTTCAAGATAAAAAGCTTCAGGATATTGTTTTGAATGCTCCGATTTCAATGACAAATATTTTTTTGAGACATCAGGATTATGAAGAGTGTTCTACAAATATTCTTCCAAGTCAAGAAGATGTTGATTCATGGGCTGCGAAGTTTAGAATGATTTCTGGGAGACCACTTGACGAGGCAAATCCAATTTTAGATACTCAGTTAGAGATTGGGAATGTCAGAGCAAGGATTGCGATAATCCAGAGGCCTTTGTCACCAGATGGTTTGGCTTATGCAATTAGGAGACACAGAGAGCAACCTTGGACATTGCCTCTTTTTGTACAGAATAAAATGCTTAATCCTTTTGCTGCTGGTTTGTTTAGTTTTTTAATTGACGGCTCGAGAACATTATTGATTGCAGGGACGAGGAGTTCGGGAAAGACTTCGTTATTAGGAAGTTTGATGTTGGAAATTATTTCAAAGAACAGGATCATTGTTATTGAAGATTCTTTGGAATTGCCTGTTGAGTCTTTGAGAAAACTTGAGTATGATATTTTGAGAATGAAGGTTCGTTCTGCTCTGTTGAAGACGACGACAGAGGTTTCTGCAGATGACGGGATAAGAACAAGTTTGAGGTTAGGAGACAGTTGTTTGATTATGGGAGAGGTTAGGAGTGAAGAGGCAAAGGCACTTTATGAAGCGATGAGAGTCGGGGCTCTGGCAAATGTTGTTGCAGGAACAATTCATGGCGCTTCTCCTTATGGAGTTTTTGATAGGGTGGTTAATGATTTAGGAGTTCCAGCCACGTCGTTTAAGGCAACAGATATAATTGCAGTTTGTAATCCAATAAAAACTCCTGATGGTTTGCATTCATTTAAAAGAGTGGTGCAGATTTCAGAAGTTCGGAAACACTGGAAACAAGACCCTTTATTGGAAAAAGGATTTGTTGATTTGTTGAAATATAATGTAGAGAAAGATGAGTTGGAAGTTTCAGAAGATTTGATTAATGGAGATAGTGAAATAATTAAAGGAATTGCTGCGAATGTTCGAGGTTGGGCTGGAAACTGGGAGGCTATTTATGATAATATTTTGTTGAGGGCGAAAATAAAAAAAGAAATTGTTGATGTTGCGAAAATTACTGGAGATGAAGATATTTTAGAAGCGAAATTTAACACGCGTTCTAATCATGAGTTTCATAAAATTTCTGATGAGATAAGTCAGGAGATTGGATTGCCAATGAGCGACAGGGTTTTTCCTGCTTGGCAACAATGGTTGAATGAGGAAGTTAAGAAACGGAGGATATGAAAATATTTATTAACGTGAAATTTATTTTATATTTATGAATTTAGAAAAGTATAGGCTAATTATAGGTAAAAGGTTAGATGAATTGACTGACGAGGTGAAGAAATAATGGAAATAAAGAAAGTTATATTTAGAATTACTAATAATTTTCTAATTAATTATTTAGGGATATATGTTACTAAGATTTATCCAAGATATTTTGAAAAGAATGGATTACAAGGAAAGAATTTGATTGGAGCAGAGATTGGAGTTAATAGTGGAGAACATTCTTATTCAATGTTTAGAACAGGAAAGGTTAAGAAATTATATTTAATAGACCCTTATGAAGAATATTCTGAAATGTCTGATTTAAATATTGCAAAAGAAAAAGCATATAATTTATTGAAAAATGAAAATGTAGGGTTTATTTACAAAAAGTCTAAAGATGCAATTAAGGATATTCCGAATAGTTTAGACTTTGTTTATATTGATGGTGCACATGATTATGATAATGTAAAGAAAGACATTAGAAATTATTGGGAGAAAGTAAAAGATGGAGGAGTGCTTGGAGGACATGATTGTGTAAATGGAAAAGGTTTTGAGAATGAGAGTGCTAATGGAGTTATACAAGCAGTAGTAGAGTTTGTTGCTGAAAATAATTTGAAATTATATATTGAAAATAGAGAATGGTGGGTTATAAAAGAGATAAATAAAGAATAGGAGATTAAGAAAGGATCCCAGATGAAGAAACAATTAAATTAATTCTAAACATTTATTAATTCTATTTCTATTTATATAAGAGATTGCTTTACAAATATAATTTGTAAACAAATTACATAAAGATGGTTGATAAAAAAGTTAAAGATATTCTTAGAAAGCATAGTGCGAGAATTGAAGAGCAGATTAAGACAACAGATATTCAAAGAAGAGGATTTAGTCAGGAATATATTAGGTTTAAGCAAGAGATGGTTCCTGAATTGCAGAGGTATGAGAGATGGTGTCGTAGTTTGGGTAATGTGATAAAATTGAAAGTTGCTAAAAAAGATGAGGAGAAGATTAGAAGGCAACTTGAAATTGCACATGTTGAAATTGAACCTTGGCAAGCATTGACTTTGGGAGTAATGACTTTTCTTGGGGTGTTTGTAATTGGTTTGTTTATTTCAATTGCAGTTGCTTTGATTAAAGGAGGAGGGGAAGGAAGTTTGATAAGCGGGGCTTTGGCAAATTTTCCTTTTTTGTTTTTGTTTTTAGTATTTGTTTTTTCATTGTTTTTATTTTATTTTGTTAATGGGTATCCTGCGAGGCTGGCGAACAAATGGAGGCTCAAGGCGTCGTCGCAAATGGTTCCTGCTCTTTTGTATGTTGTTGTGTATATGAGGCACACTTCTAATCTTGAGAAAGCAATTGCTTTTGCTTCAGAGCATTTGCAATATCCTCTTGCACTTGATTTTAAAAAAATATTTTATGAAGTTTCTATAGGGAAATTTTCTTCAATAAAAGAGAGTTTGGATAATTATCTTGGAACATGGAGAGATTATTCTGTTGAATTTATTGAAGCATTTCATTTGATTGAGAGCAGTTTGTTTGAACCAGATAACACAAGAAGGATTGCGACTTTGGAAAAAGCATTGCAAGTTGTTCTTGAAGGAGTTTATGATAAAATGCTGAAGTTTACTCATAGTGTTCGGAGCCCTCTTACAAATGTTTATATGCTTGGAGTTGTTTTGCCGACGCTCGGTTTAGCGTTGTTGCCTTTGGCTTCTGCAATGCTTGGTGGAATGCTTAACTGGATTCATGTGGTTATTTTGTTTAACATGATTATTCCTTTTTTTGTTTTTTATCTCACAGATAAAGTTTTGTTGATGAGGCCAGGAGGTTATGGTGAAAGTTCTTTGTTAGAGAGAAACCCTCTTTATCCGAAATATAAAAGTAATAAGCATTATCTTGTTCCGTTTTTGATTTGCTTGCCTTTTTTTATAATTGGGCTTTTGCCATTAATTTTTCAATATACCCCTCTACCTGATTTATTTGGTTTGCAAACAGATTATACTTTTTCTCAACTTGGTTTAGGTTTTTTTGGAGAAAATAAAGTTTTTGATTTTAAAGAATTTGGAGAAGGTGTTGTCGGACCTTTTGGTATTGGGGCGTTGTTTTTTAGTTTATTTATTCCATTGGGATTGGCGTTGTTTTTTTCAATGGCTTTTAAAAATAAAACTAAAGATTTGATTAAAGAAAGAGAGAAAACAAGACAACTTGAGAATGAATTTAATAATTCTTTGTTTCAGTTAGGGAATAGGCTTGGTAATGGTATGCCTCCTGAACTTATTTTTGGAAAGGTTGCGGAGTCGTCAAAAGGGTTGAAGACAGAGGATTTTTTCAAGAGAGTGAATTATAATATCCGGCAAATGGGAATGAGTGTTGAGAGAGCAATTTTTGACAGGAGAAGAGGCGCGATAATTTATTACCCTTCTGATTTGATTGCAATAAGTATGAGGATTCTTGTTGAGTCGTCAAAGAAAGGTTTGAAAATTGCTGCAATTGGTTTAATGAGCATTTCAGAGTATGTTAAAAATATCCAGAAGATTACTAACCGACTGAGAGACATGCTGGCAGAAGTTATTTCTGATATGAAGAGTAATATGACTTTTTTAGCACCGTTGCTATCTGGAATTGTTGTTGGTTTGGCAGCGATGATTACTGCGATTTTGAATAACTTGAGTTTAGCTGAGTTGGGTGGGGTAGAATTTTTCGGAGGAATAAGCGTGTCTACTCTTTTGGAAATGTTTAATGTGGCGAATACAATACCACCTTATTATTTGCAGATTGCAATTGGGATTTATCTTGTTCAAATAATATTTATTTTAACTGGAACTTTGGTAACAATTGATTCTGGAGAAGATAAACTTGAGAAAACTAATAAGACAGGGAAGAATTTGAAAAAAGGGATATTGCTTTATTTTATTACAGCACTTTTGGCGACAACAACCTTGTTTGTTTTATCAACTGTTGTATTGGGAGTGGTTTAGTTACTGCCTCGCTGCGTTCTCGGCATACCTAAAGGGCACGAGAACCTCTACGAAGCGAGAACCTATTAAGTAGGTAAATTTATTAATTGTGTTTTCATTTTTGTTTAATGAAAAAGTGGTTTGGTAAAAAAACAAAAAGCAAGTCCTTGTTATGTTTTCCTATCGGAAAAAAAGGGATGGAAGTGCAGATGATTGGGTGGTGGATTCTTGCAATTGCTGTTTTGGTAATAATGCTTATCGGATTTTTTATTTTAAAAGATAAAGGGATGAATGCTATTGAATATGTTAGAAATATTTTGAGGTTTGGGAGATGAGTTTTCCAACAAATAAATTGTTGATTGTAATATTAGTGGTTTTTGCTGTTGGAGTTGTTTTGTTATTTTTGTTTAAAGTTGATATAACCAAATATTTTGAATTTTTGCCTGATTTTGATGCTAATAAAGAAGATAAAATTGTTGAGGATTCATTTTTTCAAGGAGGAAGTCCTGGTGAGAAAACAGGCGCTACAAGAGATTATGGATTTGAAGAAGGGAATGAGGTGGAATAAAAATGAAAAATAAAAGAGCAAAATTAAAAATTTTCCACTACAGTTTTTTGGAAAAAAACCGTAAAGGAATATTGATGCCAGAAACTTTGAAAATAATTCTTGCAGTTATTGGTATTGGTATTCTTGTTTTTGCTACAACAAGTTTTGCAGGGATTTTTGTGAAAAATACAAAACTTAAACAGGCTGAGGTAAGTTTAGAAAAAATATATTTTGCAATTGAAAAAATTAGAAATGGTGAAAAAGAAGTAGAGATTTTTTTAGAATCGCCAGATAAATGGCTAGTTGTTACTTGGCCTCAAACTACTAAGGAAGATAAACCTCTAAAATGTAAAGGAGATTATTGTGTTTGCATTTGTAAAGAAAAATGTGACAATGAAAAAGAAAGTTATTGTAAAGATTTTTTAGTTGATGTTAGAATTGAATGGGGGGTCCTTCCTATAATTTGGATTGACGAGCCAATTTCACTAAAAATTTACCAAGAAGAAGAAAAAATTATAATAAAGAGGGCATTAAATGAAAAATAAAAGAGGAGTAATGGAAAATTTCATGAATAAATTATTATGGTTTGTAGTTTTTATTTTAAGTTTAGTAGGAGTTTATAAAATTGCTCGGTATATAATAAATTAAAAATGAAATTCAAAAAAAATAAAAATGGACAAATGACTTCGTCGCAGTTGGTGAAAATAATTCTTTTGATAGTTGGATTTGCAATTCTTATTCTTGTTTTTGCGAATATTGGTTGGACAGAAGAAATTAATAGAGAAATTTGTCACGCTTCTGTGATTTTAAGAGGAACTTTGCCAGACACATTTGATTTAAAGAATCTTCCTTCTCTTAAATGCCAAACTACTAAATTTTGTATAACAGATAAAGTTTTTGGAAAAGGAGATTGTGAAGAAGAGTTTACTGAGAAAGAAATTAAAGAAGAAGTTGAAACAATTCGAGTTGGTAAAGATAAAACAGAAGAAGAAATAAATCGTTTTGTTGCAAGAGAGTTGGCGAGTTGTTGGGCAATGATGGGCGAGGGAAAAGTTCAGATTTTTACTAGAGAAAAAACTACAAAAAAAAGGTGTTCTGTTTGTTCGAGGATTGCGTTTGATAAAGAATTGAAAGAAAGTTTAGAAGAAGTAAAAGGTTTTGGTAATTATCTTTTAACTCGTGAAGTTCCAAATCAAGATATTTCTTATTGGGAATTTTTGACAGGAGGAGTTAGTGCTGAAACTTATAATGAAAATTTAGATGGGTTTTCAACAAAAGAAAAAGCAATTGTTTTTATGGAAACAACTAAATCTAGTTGGGCTGATTGGGCTGTAGGAGGGGCTTCTGCGGTAGCAGGAGGATTTACTGGTTCTAAAATTGGGGCAGCTGTTGGTTTTATAATTCCGTTTCCAGGAACTACTGCTGCTGGTGCTTTTGCAGGAGGGGTTGTAGGATTTATTGGAGGAGGTATTTCAGGATTTTTTTATGATGGGGGTGAAAAAGAAATAGATTATAGTACAGGTTGGAGTTTTGGCGATTATAAAGGATATATTTTGAAAGATTTAGAATGTAGTTCTTTTGAGAATATTGGTTAAATTTATAATATTGTTTTCTTTTGATAAATTATGGTGATGAATTTTTTTATAAGAAATAAGAGAGGAAGCGAGATGATTCTTCCACCTACGATATTTATTATTTTGAATGTTGTTTTTTTTGGGATTTTGCTGTTGTTTATAGTTAAGGCGTCGACAGGAGCATTTGTTTATGAACAAGTATATGCAAAGCAAGTGGCGTTGCTGATTGATGAGGCAAAGTCAGACATGCAGATTTTAGTTGATTTTGAAGAAGGTGTTAAAGTCGCAGAGAAAAATAAAAAGAAAAGCAACTTAATTGGTTTAGATAAAGAAGAGAACAAAGTTATAGTTAATTTAGGAAGCAAAGGAGGATATGCTTACAAGTATTTTTCAGATTATGAAGTTAATGTTTATGATCATGTTGAGGAGAATTTAATAATTATAAATGTAGGTGACAAGATTTGGCCAGACATTAGTCGGCCTGTTGATTTTGATAAAGAAGTTAGTGAAGGAGATTTGAAAGAGATTGTTAGCAAAAATTGTGCAGATTATTCTGAGTTTATTTTTAATTATTCTGAAAAATATGAGGTTAATCCGCTTTTAGTTTTGGCAATTATTATGCAAGAATCAAATTGCAATCCTGTTGCATGGTCGGGAAGTTCTATTGGTTTAATGCAGATTAATGTCGGAGTTCATAAAGGAACTAAAGGTTTATCTTCAGATGTTGAAGAATCTAAAGAACAATTGAAAGATCCTGAGACAAATATTCGTGTCGGTGTTGAGATATTGAAAGAATATTATAATTATAAAGAAAGTACTTATCAAAATAAGATTAAGGCAACTTGTAAAGACCCAATTTATCAAGAAAAATATTTATCTTATGAAGGATGGGATTCTGCTTTAAGATTGTATAATGGTCCAGGGTGTTTGCCTCCGGGGGCAAATGTTAATTACGTTGAAGAAGTAATAGAAAGATATGTTATCTTTGGAGGAGAATTAGATGTTATTTAAAGATAAAACTGGTGGGGAGAAGTTGCTTTCTATTTGGTGGCTTTTCACAATCGCGATGGTTGGGGCTGGAATTGTATTTGGAGTTTCAATGTTTTATTCTGCAGAAATTGATGTGAGAAATGTGGAAGCAGAAATACTTAGTAATAAAATTTTAGATTGTTTTTTTGAGCAGGGAATTTTAAGTGATAATTTATTAGAGAATGATTTTGATATTTTTCAAGAGTGCAGATTAAATAAAAAAGTTATTGGGGGCAATTTTTATTTTAATGTTTCTATTTTAGATGAATCTGGAAAGGTGATGAAAGAAATTGAAGAAGGTGTTCTTACAAATGCTTGTAATGTAAAAGATACAGAAGGCTGTGTTTCAAAAGAAAGAAGTATTTTTTATGAAAAAGAAAATGAAATTAGAAAATGGAGGTTGAAAATTTTAACTGCGTCTAATCAAGTAGGCGAGAAAATTTCTTTGTTTGAAGGTTTTCAAGGAGGAGAATCTGGTGGAGGAGGAGCTGGAGGAGAATGATGAGAATTTTAAACGAAAAGAAGGGACAAATAGGAATAACAATTACTTGGGTTGTTGCATTCTTTATAATTTTATTTTTGATGATAGGTTTTCTTGTGATAACGACTGCTTTGTCTGGGAAAAGTAAAACTGAAATTAATTTTAAAAAAAGTGTGGAAAATTTAGATTCACAAAGAGAGTTAATGAAAATTTTAAATTCACCTGTTGAAGTTGATACCCTAAAGGGCATACCCAAAGAGGGCACGAGAACCTCTAACGAGGCAAGCGAGGAAAAGATGAATGTTAAAGAATTAATTAAATTAGAGTTTTCTGACAAAGATAAGTATGAAGATATTTTAAATAGCGAGATAAAAAAAGTGTTGGAGATTTTTGAATATGAAGAGGCAGGTATTAAAGAAGGTTTTTTGAAACATGTGGCTTTTGCAATTACTATTTATTCTTTTAAAGAAGACAAAAAATTTATTGAAAACCATATTGAAGCAAATAAATTTTATTTTAATAGTTGTATTGGGAAGCCTCAATGTAGAGATTTAGCAGGAGTTTATGTTCCTGTTTCTGATTCAGAGATAGTGTATATTGTTTTGTGGGCAAGTGAGGGGGCAAAATGAATAGAAAAATGAATAAACACGGGGCAATGGAAATCGTGTTGCTGGTTTTGTTAGTGTTGCTAGTCTTATTAGTAGCTTTGTTTAATTTTATTATTGGTTCTAAATCTATCCAAGAAAATATTTATGACGCAAGATTTATAGAGAGTGTTTATCAAAAACAAGATTTGGCAGAGTTTTATATTAGACAAGTTGGTGAAGAAGTAATTGAAAAAAATAGAGAAAATGGATTTAAAGAAAATTTTAAAGTAGAATTTAGTAGATATGATTTTGATCAGGATTATTTGAAAGATTTACAAAAAATTATTGGTGAAGGAAAATTTAATATTGTTGAATTGGCACCCAAGGGTGTACCCTCTGTAGAGGAAGATGTAAATACAGAGGGCAAGGGTTTTTTAGAAGTTGTGATTAATAGCTGGGAAGTAGAAGATTCTTTTGAACAGATTAAGATTAAATATAATCCTAAAATTTCTTTAAAGTTTGATTTAAAAGATTAATTTAACAAACATTTAAAAATAAGTTTTAATTAAATATATTATGAAAAAGATAGTGGTGGATAAGAAAGGGCAAGCAGAAGGAACTGGTCTTGGAACAATATTGGCTCTTATTGTGGGAGTTGTGGCTGTTATAATTATAATTGTTGGGCTTACTCAAGGATGGGGTTTTATTTTTGATAAATTAGGTTTTTTACCAGATGATTTAAATTCTGCTGCAGTTGCTTGTGCAAGTTATGCAGGAAAACCAAGTTTATCTTTAAGTTATTGCCAGTATAGAGAATTAACAATTGATGGAAAAAAACAATGGGTAAATTGTAATTATATTCGTACAAGAATTATAGCCGTTCTTGGTGCTGATAAGGCAGAATATAGTGAACAAGATTGTGACATTTCTCCTGCAGCCTATTGTCTTAATGTTCTTCAAGAAGAAGAAGGTTATAATGGTAAATCTTTAATTAATAATTTTCCTTGCCCTATTAAACCTTAATCTTTTCTAACAAAAAAATTATAAACAATTGATTCTAATTTTAATTATGACTTCTGCATCTGAACAAAGAAATAAAAAGAAAGATAAGAAAAGAGAGAAAAAGAAAAACCCTTATAAGAAAGGTGGCCGCCAAAGGTGTACGCCCAAGGATGGCACGAGAACCTGCAAGCAGGCTCCGAAAAATTCTTGAAAGAATGTTTACTAGGAGCAAAGATTTCGGAGTTCTAAAATCAAGGCTTAGAAATAATTATAAATAAGTTTTTCTTTTTTATATGATGTATGAAGTAATTTTTTTAATTGTGCTTGCACTGGTTTGGGTTATTTTTGCGACAATACAAGACATAAGAACAAGAGAAGTTGCAAACTGGTTGAGTTTTTCATTGATAATTTTTGCATTGGGGTTTAGGTTTTTTTATAGTTTGTTTTCTGAAGCAAGTTTTGGATTTTTTTATCAGGGTTTAATTGGGCTTGGAATATTTTTTGTATTAGGCAATGCACTTTATTATGGGAGGATGTTTGCAGGCGGAGATGCAAAACTTATGATTGCTCTCGGGGCTGTTTTACCTTTTTCTGAAATTTTTAAAATCAATTTGAGAATTTTCATGTTGTTTCTTATTATCTTTTTATTTATAGGAGCATTTTATGGTTTGATAGTCAGTCTTTATTTGGGATTAAAGAATTTCAAAAAGTTTAGAAAAGAATTTTCCAAGAGATTTAAGAAAGCAAAGAAATTGATTTATGTTTCTTTGTTTATTGGATTAATTTTTATGATTTTAGGATTTTTGGAAAGTTTAATTTTTTATTTTGGATTTTTGTTTTTTGTTCTTCCTTATTTTTATTTGTATGCAAAATCTGTTGAAGAAGTTTGTATGATTAGAAAAATTAAAACCAAGTATTTAACAGAGGGGGATTGGCTTTACAATGATTTGAAAGTTGGGAACAAAACAATCAAGGCTAGTTGGGATGGTTTGGGCAAAAAAGAAATTGAATTAATTAAGAAGGCGTATAAAGAAGTAAAGATAAAGCAAGGGGTTCAATTTGTTCCGGTTTTTTTAATTAGTTTTTTGGTTTTTGTTTATTTTTATTTTTTTGGAGGATCAAAGTTTTATTTTGCGAATATTTTTATTCCATAAAGATTAAGGAATTTTTTGATTAAATTTTTTCAGAAAAACTTATATAGTAGTTATAACTATTATATAATATGGACAAAACTACAATACAAGTAAATTGTGAAACCTTGAATAGATTGAAAAATTTTAAACAGCATGAAAAAGATTCTTATGATATTGTTTTAAATATCCTTTTAGATGAAGCAGAAGAAGATGTTTTAAGTGACGAGGAGATAGCAGAACTTCAGGAAGCATTAGAGAATGTTAAACAAGGCAAAATAAAACCCATAGAACAAGTGGCTAAAGAATTAGGTGTGAAGCTTTTGTAAGATGTATTCTATTGAAATTGAAGAAAATGCTGAGCGGTTTCTTCAAAAGATTTCTATTGACGATAAAAAAATAATTCTAAATAAGATTTATTCAATAAGGCATAATCCTTTTAGATATTTAAAGAAACTTCAAGGACAGAAATTTTGGAGACTTCGCGTAATGAAATATCGTGTAGTGGTTGATATGATTATTTCTGGAAAAAGAATTGTTGTTTTAAAAATTGGTTATCGGAAAAATGTTTATCAGATTTAGGGAATCCTTTGTGGAAGCACTGCCTCGCTTCACTCCCAGCACTAGGACTTCTAATTTATTCTTATTAAGGGATTCTTTGTGGAAGCCAGAGTTTTTCTTTAAGCTTTTTAGTTTTTGATTGTTTAATGGTTTTTGGTTTTATTTTTTTCCTGAGTTGTTTTTTTAATTTTTCAAGTTCTTCTGGTTTGGCTTGGTGTTTTTCAGAATTGATTGTTTCATTTGTGTAAATTGGAAGAATGTTTATTACTTGATGTCCGAATAAATTTGTTGGAATTAGTTCAATGTTTTTTGGTTTGAATTTTGTGTTTATTTTCTTTTTTATTTTTTCAGCAAGTTGCATTGTTTTTTTAGAAACTTTTTCAGAATGTTTTTTTGGAATAACTAAAGAGTGTGCTTTTGAAATTGGATTGATTTCAAGAATTGCAATTGCATCAGAATTTTCGTCTATTTTGTTAGATTGAGTTTGTCCTGAAACAATAGAGCAAAAAATACATGGTGTAGTTTCTGGATTTTCTCCTGGTTTCATTAAATTATTTTGTTTTAGAAATTCTTCAAGTTGTTCAGGGTTCATTGCTTCAATTTGTTGAATTGCAGTTTGTTTTTTGTCTTCTGGAAAAGTAGATCCTATTTGCTGAATTATTTGGGATTTTATCTGGGTTATTTGTTCTGGTGGTAGCATTATAGTATTTCTCTTATTTTTTCTTTTAATTTAGTAATTATTTGTTTTAATGTAGGCTCATTTGTTTTTAAATAAGAAGAGGGTATTTGCTCCCCGTAATATGAACTTTTATTTCTTTTTATTCTAAGATTGTCTATTACAGATATTTCATAATTTGATATTATGTTCTGATTCGAAATTTCTCGGATTAAATTTTTATGAGAATCTTTACCAAGGGATTTTTTTCCTTTTATGAGGAGAATCGCTGTTTGTAGTTCTTTAATTATTTCATAATATATTTCTGCTATTGTTGTTGAATCTTGGTTTTTATTTAATTTTTTAAGGGTGTTCTCTCTGATTTGAATAATTTCTAAAATAGATTTTGCTTTTTCTTTATCAGGAGTAATGTTTATTATCATTTGAAATATCCTCTTAAGATTGTCCCATTTATAAGATTATTTTTTAGATGTTTTGGAATTTTTTTAGAGTTATCTGTAAAAATTTGAAGGGGCCGTTTTATTTTTTTTTGAAATTTAGAAATATCTATTTCTTGTCTTTTTGTTATGAGAAATAAATCAATATCTGATTCTTCTGTCGCTTCTCCTTTAGAATAGCTCCCAAAGAGTATTATTGTTTCAGGGCATATTTTTGTCCACAAATAATCAATTAATCCAGATTCTTCGAGTTCGTAAATTATAGATAATTTTTGGGATGTTTTAAATTTTTGTTCGTCCCTGTTTGCTATGTATGCCGGACTATTTTTTATAGTGGTTGTTTCCACGAGTTTTTCTTTTTCTAATGTTTGAAGATATTTTTTTACTGATGCCGGAGCGAGTGAAACCATTCTTGAAATTTCTCTAAGACCAAATTTGGTTGTTGGGTTTTCTAAGAATATCTTTAATATTTTGTAGGTGTTATTATTTTTGAACATATGTTATAATTAATGGACAGCTGTTTATAAGTTTTTTGTTTTGGAAATTTCTTTTAATGTGATATAAGAAATTAAAAGAAGGATTATAAAAAGTTTTATATATCTGTTAATGATAAAATATTATGGTGAACTATTATAATCTTTCTCCGTCAGAGTTATTGCAAAATGAGTGGGTTGTTTTCGCAGGAGTTTTTTTATTAGTTTTTGCAATGGTTTTTTTTGCACTTTCTCGGCAATTTAGTAGCAAGAAAAAAAATAGTGCATTTCCTTGGATGAATGATACAGATAATAGCAATAAAGCTGTGCCAGGGATTATTGCTTTAGTTATTGCTTTTTTTAGTGCAGCAACTTTTGTGAGACAGAATTTAATTGAAGGTATTTTTGGGGAAGCGATTACTATTTGGATTTTTTTATTAGTTTTAGTTGTTCTTGTTATGTTGTCTATTCCTTTTTACAAAGCATTGAAACAAAATGTTGGAGGAGGTTTTGCGATTTCTATAATTGTAGTGGGGTTATGGGTGATTTTAAGATTTGGTTTTGACCCTAACCAATATAATTTGCCTTATAATTTTTATGAGGTTTATGATTTTGTTATTGCTCCTGCTTTTTTATTTATTTTAATTGTCGTCGGTGGAGTGATAACCTTGATTAAGAAGAGTGGTAAAGGAAGATAGAAATGTTTATAAAATAAAAAACCATATATTAATAGAGGTTAAAAATAAAAAATGAAAATAAAATGGAAAGGTGCGAGTAATTCTACAAAAATTCTTTTTGGAATTGTAATATCTATTTTGATAATTATCGCAATGTTTTATCTTTGGAAAATTGTTCCTCAGTACCTTCCAAAAATTGCTACAGATTTGACTCAAACACAAATTACTCTTCCAAGTTGGGTTGAAACTCCAGTAGAAGTTGTTCTTGGTCAAAGTGCATTAAATGGGGCTGAATCATTGATATTGGCTTTAGCAGTATTTTTAATTTTGTTTTTTGCATTTGCAGATATAATTAATATGTTTAGCACATTTGGTGAAACAACTTCTTGGGTGATTGCATTTGGATTGGCAATTATTGCAGGGGTTACTAAAATGCTTAATGCGATTATTGTTTGGTTAGGTTTAACTGCAGGAATTGGTGCATTAGGGATTGGTTTTATTATTCTTTCTGCTGTGTTTACAGCAGTGGTAGTTAACCTCGTTTTGGGAAAAAACCTTCGTAAATCAATGAAAGATGCTAAAACAGAGGCAGAGATAGATAAAGCAGCACAAACTATGCATAAAGGGTTTGGTTTGTTTAAGTCTGCTAGTAAAGAAGTTGAAAGTGCCTAAGATTTTTTTAATTAATTTTAAAAACTTGTTTTCTTTTAATTGTTTATGAAAAAAATTGGTGTATTGGTTTTTTTATGTTTGATATTTTTTGCACAAGTAGTTTATGCTGAAGGTGTTCTTGGAGATTTAGAAGAAAAAATTGAAGGGATTGAAGACACAAAAGAAAATATTGAAGAAGGTGTTGAAAATATAAAAGAAACTAAATGGGATTATCTTGGTGAAAAATGGAAAAGTGCTTTTTTGAAAAATAAGTTTGTTTCTGTGGCAGATGGTTTTTTTCAGAAAATTAATTTTTTGTTTGTTGTTTTATTCAGCGAGAATTATTCTTTGTCTTTAATTCTATTTTTTATAATCATTTTATGGTTTTCTTTTTTCTTTAAACTTAGTGAAGTACTCACAGATTATTCTACTTTTTCATCTTTTGTTGCAACTGCAATTGGATTTGGACTTGTAATTATCATAGCCCAGTTGAAATTTTTTAGAGTAATAGTTGAATCTTTTGTTTGGCTTGTTTTTTCATCAGAGGCTTGGTGGCTTAGACTTATTATTTTCATAGTAATTGTTTTTGTAGTGGTTTTCTTATACAAACTTTCTTCACAAGTTGGAAATTCTTTTAAGAAAAATAAAGAGAAGACTAAAGAAGAAATGGAGAAGATTGAAGAGAAAATTAATAGAGGAATTATAAAAACTTTTGCAGATACAATTGTTAAATCTTTAAAATAATTATCCGAATGCACGCCTCATATCTGTAACTTCTGCAGAACTAACATTTTGTATTTTTCTTAAACCTTGTTCAATTGGTTCAAGTTCTTGTTCTTCATCAATGTCAAAAAAAACCATCACGGCTTTCAAACCAAAGGCAATTGGTTCTTCTTCAAATCTACACTTCCTACCTTTGCCTTCTTCAACAACTACTTGGGCTTTTTCTTTTATTTCCTCAAGATTAACTTCTGGTGAAGTTGGCATGATTTTTATTGTTAGTAATGCAGTTCCCATTTTAAAATCAGTTTCTTTTCTTTTTTAAATTTTGTTGTTGTTTTACTATCACAATACTTATAAATTCAAATTCTTTTTTTAACAAAGACTGAAATCATAGATTTCGTCTGCGCATTTAATTAAAATTTAAATAACACAATGGTAGATAATTATGAAGGGGTTTTAGAAAAGATTGCTCAGATTTCTGGTTTAGAGAAAGAGGAAATTAGTCGGAGAGTTGAGGCGAAGAGGGCGAAGTTGGCGGGATTGATAAGTCAGGAAGGGGCTGCGCAAATTGTTGCCGCTGAGTTAGGAATTAATTTTGATAATGAAAAGTTGAAAATAAATGAGTTGCTCCCTGGGATGAGGAAAGTGAATGTTGTGGGGAAAGTGATTAATTTGTTTCCAGTGCGGACTTTTACAACAAAGAAAGGGGAAGAGGGAAAAGTCGCTAATCTTTTTCTTGCAGATGAAACATCAAATGTAAAAGTTGTTTTGTGGGATGTGAATCACATTGAATTAATTGAAAAAGGAATTGTCGATAAAGATAAAGTTATTGAAATTTCTAATGGAAGCATGAGAGACAATGAAATTCATTTAGGAAGTTTTTCTGAATTCAAATTAAGTGATGAAGTTTTGAATGATGTGAAAACTGAGAAAGTTGTTAGTGAAAAAAGTATTTCTGATTTTAAGATTGGGGAAAGTTTGAGTGTGCGGGCGTTTATTGTTCAAGCTTTTGAGCCGAAGTTTTTTTATATCTGTCCTGAATGTAGGAAAAAAGCAACACAAGAAACAGACGGGTTTTCTTGTGCAGAGCATGGAAAGGTTTCTGCAGAAAAAAGAGCATTGATTACAATTGTCTTGGACGACGGGACAGAAACAATGCGTGCGGTTTTGTTTCATGAAAATTTACCGAAGATAGGATTGACTGAATTAGAAAATCCTGAGAGATTGATAAATCAGAGAGAAGATTTGTTAGGAAAGGAAATGATTTTTTCAGGGAATGTTCGGAATAATAAATTTTTTGATAATAATGAATTTGTTATAGATGATGTTGTTGAAACTAATTTAGATGAACTGGTTGGGAAGTTGGAGATTAAATAAATTTATTAACACTTTTCTTTTTAGTTGATTATGCTTATTAGAACACATCTTTCAATAACTTTGTTTTTTGTTTTGCTTTTTATTTCTGTTGTTGAATATAAATTTGCATTTGTGTTGGTTGCATTGCTTGCGACTTTTATTCCTGATGCTGATTCTAAGTTTTCAACTTTAGGAAAAAGAAAAAGTTTGAGGGTTTTGCAGTTTTTTATAAAACATAGAGGGGTGATGCATAGTTTTGGTTTTTTGATTTTGATTACTTTGTTTCTTGTTTTGTTTTTTCCAATTATCAGTTTGGGTTTTTTCCTTGGTTATGGAACACATCTTCTTGCAGATAGTTTTACTGTTCAAGGAGTTAGGTTGTTTTATCCTTTGAAGAAAAAATCTTGCGGAAGAATTAGAACTGGTAAGAGAACTGAAACTATTGTTTTTGTGGTTTTTCTGATTGGGAATTTGTGGTTGTTGATTTGGAAAGTTTTATTGTTATTTTAAAGTCTATAAATCCTTATAAAGTCGAGAGGGTTCTGGATTTTATGATTGATAAAGAAGGTAAGGAATTTTATTACACGGGAAGTTCTTTTTGGAGTGGTTTAATAGAAATTGCTAAAGAAGGAGCTAAAAGTTATAATTCTTGTGCTAATATTATTCCTGAAGGATATGTGCGGGACATTAAAGTGTTTAGAACTTTATATGAATCATCTTGTAATAGATTAATTTCTTTTATATCAAATAGTGCTGCGGTTGACGAAAATATTTTAAATAAGCTTTGCCCTAGAGATGTATTGGATAGAAAAGGTATTACTTTAGAAGATTTTCTTAAGAATCGTGATAAACCTCTGAAAGAAATTTTTAAAAAATTTCAAAGGTAACAAATAAAATGACAACTAAAAAAGAAAAAGAAGAGAGTGAGAAAATTAAGAAAGCTGTTTCTGGGGAAGAAAAGACAAGTGAACCGCAATTGACTGATTTGCCTGGGATTGGGCCGGCTGTTGCTGCGAAGTTGGAGAGCGCAGGAATTTTTGATATGATGAGTTTGGCGGTGATGAGTCCTGCTGCCTTGGGTGATGCTGCAGGTGTTAGTGCGGCTGTTGCGCGAAAGGCGATTCAGGCGTCAAGAGAGATGATGAACTTGGGTTTTTCAGATGGGATAGAGTTTGCAAAGAGGAGAGAGGATGTTTTTAATATTACAACAGGAGGAGAGAGTTTTAATGAACTTCTTGGGGGGAAAGGGTTTGAGAGTAAGGCGATAACAGAATGTTTTGGGAGTTATGGAAGTGGGAAGACACAGGTTGGTTCGACTTTAGCAGTGAATGTTCAGTTGCCTGTTGAGAAAGGCGGGGCAAATGGGAAGTGTGTTTTTATTGATACAGAGGGGACTTTTCGTCCTGCGAGGATAAAGCAAATTGCAGAGGGGCTTGGGGCGAATCCTGAAAAGGTTTTGAAGAATATTTTGGTTGCTCGGGCTTTTAATTCAGATCATCAAATTCTTTTATTAGAGAAAGTTAGTGAGATGATTAAAGCAGGGGAGCCGATTAAGTTAATGATTATTGATTCTTTGACTGCGCATTTTCGGGCAGAGTTTGCAGGTAGAGGGCAGTTGGCTGATAGGCAACAGAAGTTAAATCGTTATATGCATGATTTGATGAAACTTGCAGAACAGCATAATCTTGTGGTTTATGTTACAAATCAAGTTATGGCAAATCCTGCTCAAATGTTTGGGGACCCGACAACCCCGATTGGAGGACATATTGTTGGACACGCAAGCACATACAGACTTTATCTTCGAAGAGGAAAACAAGGTTCGCGTGTTGCAAAATTAATTGATAGTCCAAATTTGCCAGATAATGAATGCATGTTCTTTGTTACAGATAAAGGAATTGTTGAGAAAATTTAAAGAACACTATTTTCTTTTAATTCTTTATTAAATCCTTCAATTGAATTTAAAACTTTTTCAACAAGTTCTTCTGGTGTTTGGTCTGGGTTAGTCACTTTTACTTCTGATATTAGTCCAAGATTTTTGTAAAAATCAATTAGCGGTTGTGTTTGCTCTTTGTAAATACTAAGCCTGTTTTGTATAACTTCTTCTTTATCGTCGTCTCTTTGGTAAAGTTCTCCTTCGCAAGAATCACAAATACCTTCTTGTTTTGGAGGAAGACTTGTCAAATTAAATATTTTTCCACAATCTTTACAAGTTATCCTTGAACACAATCTTTGGATTACAATTTCATCTGGAACATCAATATTTATCACTGCATCTATTGGAAGAATTTCTTTTAACATCTCTGCTTGCTTTAGTGTTCGTGGAAATCCGTCGAGGATGAATCCGTTTTCACAATCAGGTTCTGTCATCCTTTCCTTTACCATTTCAATAACTACTTCATCTGGAACAAGTTCTCCTTTATCCATAAATTCTTTTGCCTTTAACCCGACTTCGGTGTTGTTTTTTAAATTGTTTCTAAATAAATCCCCTGTAGAAATATGCGGAATGTTTTTTATTGGCGCAATTCTCGACGCTGCTGTTCCTTTTCCTGCTCCTGGCGCGCCTAAAAATATTTTTTTCATATATATAAAATAAAATTTTCTTTTATAAATTTTGTGTTTAAAAAAAACATTTATAAAGTAGGTTTTTTATATATTATTAAGAGTGGTGAAAATGAATAAGAAAAATTTTAATTTATTTTTTAGTAGTGCAGTAGTTTTAATTGTAATCTTTGGAATGTATTTTGTTTGGGCTGTTGCCTTACCACCTACTGGTTTAATAATCTGGGAAAATGTAACTCCTGCTTATGATGAAGGAAGCTTTTTTGTTAACTGGACTTCTGGAGGACAAAATGAATCCTCAAATTATACTATTTATTTTTTTGCAGGTAATATCTATAATGGAACTGATGAGAATAATAGTGCTACAGGATATTCTGTTAGTGGTTTTTCTGAAGCAAATTATACTTTTATAATTGAATCTTGGAATGCGACAGGTATTACTGTAAATTCTACTACTAATATTTCTATGTATGTTGATACAACTGCTCCGTTAGTAAACTGGACAGGTGATTTTTATGAAAATTTAACTAAAAAGAGCAATACAGATACTTTAACATTGAATATTTCTGTAGGTGATGCACTTTCTGGATTGACTGGCAGTTATTGCGTTTTCGATATAAATAATACAAATGAGACTGTTGATGCTTCAAGTGGATGGTGTAATACAACTCAATTAAATTTAACTAACTTAGTTGATGGGAATTATTCAATTGATATTTGGGCAAATGATACTGTAAATAATGTAGGAGTTAATCTTTCAACTATGTTTGTGTGGATGGATTCAACTGCACCTGTGGCTACTTTTACTTGTAGCCCTTCTACTATAGGTAATGGAGCAGATACTATCTGTACTTGTACTGGAACAGACACTGGTGGTGTTGGAGTTAATGATTCCTTGACAACAGCCGCTGTAACAATTACTTCTAATTCTACTTTTGGGACATTTACAACAGGAACTAATAATTGTACTATTACAGATAATGCGGGTAATACACATAATGCAACTGGGACATATACTGTTGCATCAGATGCTGCTACTGACAGGGGTTCTTCTTCATCAAAGACTCCTATGAGGTGGACAGGAACATTTGTAATAAATGAGGAACAATTTAGCGAGGGCAATACTAAACAGGTTGCAGTTAATAAGAGATTAAGGTTTAAAGTTAAAAATATAAATCATCATCTGGGTATTTTAGAATTAACAGGGACAACTGCTAAGATTGAAGTGTCGAGCACACCTCAAGAAGCAACACTTTCTGTTGGAGATACAAGAAAGTTTGATGTGAGCGAAGATGGATATTATGATCTTGTTGTAACATTGAATTCTATTTTAGAGGGTAAGGCAGATTTAACTATTAAGTATATTAGTGAATTGATTACAACAGAATCTGAAGTAGGAGAACAAGAGAAGGAAGATGCTGCAGAGGTTGCAGAAAGTGAAGAAGAAATACAAGAGAGTTCTTCTATATTTAAGAAATGGTGGTTCTGGTTAGTTGTTGTTTTAATTGTTGTTGGAATTGGTTATTATGTTAAGAAGAATAAACGATGAATTTTTAACTTGTCTGTTTTTAATATATTTATGTTAGATAAAGATTTAATGATTGCTGATTTGCATATTCATTCTCGGTTTTCTCGAGCGTGTAGTCGGAATATTGATTTTGAGAATTTAGTTAAGTGGGCAAAGATTAAAGGTTTGAATTTATTGGGGACAGGAGATTTTACACATCCTGTTTGGTTTGAAGAGATTAAGAAGTTAAAAGAGAATGGAAAGGGGTTTTATTATCATGATGATTTTCCGTTTATTATTACAGGAGAGATTAGTTTGATGTATAGTCAAGATGGAAAATCTAGAAAAGTTCATTTAAACTTGTTGATTCCAAATATTGAAATTGCTGAGAAAATTCATGAATATTTAGATAAAAAAGGATTGAGAAGAGATTATGATGGAAGGCCAATTTTTGGAATGTCTTGCGAAGAATTTACAAAAGATTTAATTGAAATTTCTAAAGAAATTGAAGTAATTCCTGCTCATATTTGGACTCCTTGGTTCGGAGTGTTTGGGAGCAAGTCTGGTTTTGATTCTTTAAAACAAGCTTTTGGAGAACAAGCAGATAAAATTCATGCAATTGAAACAGGTATAAGTTCAGATCCTAAAATGAATTATAAGATTAAGGAATTAAATAATAAATCAATTGTGAGTTTTTCAGATGCACATAGTTTTTGGCCGTTTAGATTAGGAAGAGAAGCAACTATTTTTAAAAAAATAGATTCCTATATTGAATTGGTGAATCAAATAAGAGATAATTCTTTTATTGGAACAATTGAAGTAGAACCTGCTTATGGGAAATACCATTATGATGGTCATAGAAATTGTAATTTTTCTTGTGATCCTAATAAAACTAAGGAATTAAATGGTGTTTGCCCTGTTTGTAATAAACCTTTAACAATTGGAGTTGATTATCGTGTTGAAGAGATTGCTACAAATCCAAAAGATTTTGAACCAGAAAATAAAAAACTTTTTTACACTCTTCTGCCCTTGCATGAAATAATTTCTTTATGGTTAGGTGCTGGGATGCAAAGTAAAAAAGTTTGGGAGGTTTACAATGGTCTGATAAAATTATTTAGGGATGAGTTTAATATTTTGTTGAATGTTTCTAGAGAAAAGTTTTTAGAAGAAAATGTCGACGGGAAATTAATTGCTTTTATTTTAAAGAATAGGAAAGGAAATATAAAAGTTAAGCCAGGGTATGACGGAGAATATGGGGTTGCGCAGATTGAAGAAGAGCAGGAGAAATTATTTTGATTTAGGCGCGTTTCTAACTTTTATAAATTTGTAATGAGCATCAGAAGTTTTTTTATTGCATTTAGAACAAGTATCTTTTAATGTGTAAATATTACAGAGTTTGCACTTTTTCAATTTCATTAAATTAAATCAATTAAATACTCTTTTAGCTTTTTGTGAAAAGAGGTTGTGAAATAGTTTTCTAATTCTTTTGGACTTACCCATTTTAATTCTAGAATATCTTTTCCTGGTTTTTCTTCCCCATCAAAAGCTTGGGTTAAAAAATAAACTGCTAAAAGATCTTTTCTTTCAGGATATATTTTTGAAAAAATTGCTCCAAGGTTTTTTACATCATATCCTGTTTGGGCTTTAAGAGTTTTTTTCAAAGTTTTATCCACATCTTCTTTTTTAGTGGCACTTTCTCCTGGGAAAAACCAAGTTATTCCTGGGAGATTTTTAGCTTCTGCTTCCCTGGCAATTAAAATTTTTTTTGTTTTGGGGTCAAAAATTATGCCAATAATTAGGACTTCAAATTTTTCTTTCATACAAATAGGCGCTTCTAAGGGTATTTAAAACTTTTTATGGACTGAGAAGTAGTAGATTTTATTTTATAGAAAAGGATATGTTTTCGTCTTTTGCTTTTTGTTCAAGATTTTTCAATATTTCTTTTAGATTTTTATCTGCAGTTTTTATGTCGGTTGATTCTGTTTGGAGAATATATCTTCCTGCAGAAATGTATTTTATTTCAGCATTTTTTATTTCTTTGAAAATGTTTTTTATTATTTCTAATCCATTTGGTTTTGTAGTTGTTAAAGAGATTTCTTTTTTTATGATGGCTTTTTTTTGTTTTTGTGAATAAATAATTTTCAGAATTTTTTCAGAATCTTCTTTCCCAACTATTTTTTCTAATTCTTTAGAATTTTGTTTTGATTCTTGTAAAAAATTATAGATTTTTCCTTGTTTTGATATTTCTTTGATTATTTTATCTGTGTTCTCTTTTAATACACTTTTTAGGATGCTGATGTAACTTTTTTCTTGTTTGTATTGTTCTTTTATTTCTTTTTGTTCTTTTTGTGTAACTCTTCTAAGAGATAAATCAATTCTGTTTCCTAAAATTCTTAATATTTTGCATGCAATTCTTTTTTTAGGAACAACATATTCTCTTAGGTTTCTGATTCGTCCTGGGGCAATTTCACTTAGGATAATGCTTCCTTCTCCATTTTCATCAATTTTCACAAATACAATTGTTCCAACTATTCTGTCAACAGTGCACATGACTATGTCGCCTACTTCTAATACCATGGTTTAGGGAGAGAAAAAGGCATTTTAAAGGTTATGTTAAATTTTTACCATTTCAATTTCTAAATTTTTCTTTAACCCTTCAATGAATTCTTGTTCTTTGTTTTGGGAAATTATGCACCCTGCTGCGAATTTATGTCCTCCGACTTCGCCGCCAATTATATTAACTACTCTCGCAAGTATTTCTCGCACGTTTCTCCCGTTTTTTCCAACTACTCTTGAAGAAACTTTTATTTTGTCGTCGTAATAAGCCATTGTGGTTATTATTGTTCCTTCTTCATATAAAGAAGAGTTTGAAAGAATGCTTGCGATGGTTCCTGTGATTGTGTCTTTTATTTTGTCTTTTGCGTTGATTATTACAAAACCATTTCCTTTTATTTTTTCTGTTTCTGAGGCAAATTTCAAACCAGATATAATAAATTGTTTATGTTTAGCATGGATTAATTCTGCTCTTTTTTTTGCGCTTGTAATTTCCATGCACAATTGTATTGCTGTACTTGGCTCGCCAAATCTTGAACAAGCATTAACCATGGCGCTTAATTCTCTTGCGTCCTCAAGTTTATTGAAGAGCTTTATTAAAAAGATGTCTCCAATCATTTCCTTGTGTTTTGCTTTGGGGTTTCTTAATATTATTGCAGTGACAAGTTTTTCCATTTCTTCTGAATCTAATTCTATTAGGGTTTTGTATTTCCCTTTAATTGGATTTAATCCAATGTCTCTTAATAATTCAAGGACGCCTTTAATATCCCCTGTTACCCCCGGGATAAATGGGTTTGAACAAAATTCTAATGTTCTGTTTAAGGGTCTAGTTGACGGATAAATCAATAAACCTCTTTTTCTTTTTATTTCTCCATCTTCAAGTATATTGTTATTTAGTTTGTCTATTTCTTTTTCTAGCATATCCCCCACCATTCCAAGTATGGCAAGTTTTGCTAGTTCTTTATTTTCTCCTCCAAGGTTTTTGCAGAAAAGATAAACCAAACTAGAAGCGCTTATTTTTTGTTTGTCATAAAGTTCAGGATTTATCATGTTAATGTTTTCTGGAATTTCTTGGGTAATTTCATGGTGGTCAATTATGTAAACATTTTTTAGATGTTTTTCAATGTGGTTTAAACTTCCCGACGCTAAATCTAAAAAAATAGTTAGTTTATCTTTTGGAATATTTGAGATAAATTGTTCTTCTAAGCTTTTTATAATTTTTACAGAAAATTTTTTGTCTAATTTTTTTAATGTTTGAATCATTATTGTGGCTGAAGTAATTCCATCTGTGTCAAAATGACTTATTACTTGTATTTCTTTGTCTGCAGATTCTTTTGAGAATTTTTCTGCTATAAATTTTATTTGTTCATTTAAAGAATTTTCTACCATGTTCCTCTTTTAATCTGTTTAAGAATATCAATAATTATTTCTTTTTTGTTTCGATCTTAAAATATTTTTTGAGTTTTCTAAGTTGTGCAAAGATCCTGTCTTTTTCCCTCATTGCTCTTTTGTCTTGCTTGTTTTTTTCATAATGTTTTTTGACCCTTTCTAATTTTGCTTCGACATTCTTTAAATCCGGATTAATATGTTTCTCTCCTAATATTTTTGAGATTTTCTTACTATATTCTTTTGGATGAATTTCTTGTTTTCTGAGTTCTTCTCCTATTTTTTCAGACGTGAGGCCTTTTTCAGATAGTTCTATTACTTTTTTTTCAAATTCTAATTGGGATAATTTTTTGGATTTTTTTGGTTCTGATTTTTTTTGCATATTGAATTTTATGAAAGTTTATTTTTAAAGTTTTGGTGTCACATTTGAGAAGGATTTTTAAATGTAAAAGATTTATTTAGCTTATGGGGAAGGTTATTGGTGTTGTTAGTTTTAGTAATTTTTGGAGGAAATTAAAGTGAAAACTATAGGAGTTATTTCACTTAAAGGAGGTGTAGGAAAGACGTCTGTCGTTGCTGCTTTGGGGGCTGCGATTGCTGGTTTTGGGAAGAAGGTTTTGCTTGTGGATGCAAATTTTTCTGCGCCTAATTTGGGTTTGCATTTGGATTTAATTGATCCAGAGGTAAGTCTCCAAGATGTTTTAAGTAGAAAGGCGAATATTAATCAGGCTATTTACAAGTTGGATGATTTTGATTTGATTCCTTCTTCAATAGTTTATAGGTCTGAGATTAATGTTTTGAAATTGAAGGATAAAATTAATATTTTGAAGAAGAGATATGATGTTATTCTTATTGATTCTTCTCCGTCGCTGAATGAAGAGACTTTGGCTGTGATTTTGGCTTCGGATGAGTTGCTTGTTGTGACAACGCCTGATTATCCTACTTTGGGAATGACTATGAAATCTGTGAAGATTGCTCGGCAAAGAGGGACGCCGATAAGTGGTTTGATTATTAATAAAGTTTATAAAAAAAATTTTGAATTGTCTTTGGAGGATGTTGAAAGGACTGCTGAGGTTCCTGTTATGGCTGTTATTCCTCATGATGTTAGTGTTTTGAAAGCATTGTCTGAGTTTACTCCTTCAACTGTCCATAAACCAAAATCAGAAGCCAGCCAGGAATATAATCGGTTGGCTGCAAGTTTAATTGGTGAAGAATACAAGCCAGTGAAGTTAAAGAGATTTTTTAGATGGATTAATCCGAAGAAGCAGGATATTAATCGGACTATTTTTTATAAAAGTTGTTTTGAATAGCTCCTCCAGTGCTCCCAACTTCGCACGAAGTTTCTTCTGGATTATACTTTTACCACAAAATCGCTCGTCGAACCTTCAGGTTCTCATCTAGAATAAATGGCGTTTAAAACACCATAATAGCCCCTCCAGGATTCGAACCTGGGTCACAGCCTTCAAAGGGCTGTATACTTGACCGCTGTACTAAGGGGCTTTAAGAATTATAGTCAGGAATGATTTTTAAGTTTAATGTTTATATCTTCCTCGTTTTTCTACTGTGTTAAAAATATTTATTTTTAAAAGATGCTTTTTCATCACCTCAATATTTTTAAGTTATTAGAGATATTTATTCTTATGGAATGGAAAATTCAAGGACCTCAAAAAATAATTGATTCTTTTATTTTAGGTTCAAACGGATTTTCAGTTTCTTTTTCGAACTATCCTTCTAAAGAAAAAATAAATTCTATTGATTCAGGAGAGGTTTTAATTATGTCTCCTCTCTTAATGAAAAATTATTCTTTAGATATTGAAAATCCTGAAAAAGAAAAAGGAATTACAAGGATTGAAGCTTCATTATTTTCCCCAGATTTAGAGGACCCTTATTTTTATTTAAATTATCTTAGAGTAAAAGGCAACCAAATTAACGGACCCATTATAGAATTAAGGCAACACCCATCTCTTCATTGTCTTTCAGATTTAATTAACCAGAATAAAAAAGTCCCACATTATTTACATTCGTTAGATTATGGGGAAGAAAATTATGCAAGATATTCAAATTGTGGAGATTTTTTAAGAGAAGTAAAGCCTTTTCTTTTAGAGCTTTGTGACCAAGACGCTGATTTTTATTCTGCTGTTTTTATTCCTGAGTTAGAGAAAAAATTATCTTTAGGAAAATAGATTAATGCTTATATCTGCCTCGTTTTTCTACTGCTTTTAATCTTTGAAAAACTTTTTCTGCTTCGGAATATTTTTTATAACCTTTTACAAATTCATTAAAAAGCGCTTCCCAGTGTTTGAAGTGTTTTGCTTCAAGTGCTTGTTTTAGAAGATGAATGTCTACTGCTTTGTCTTCGTATTTTCCATTAAAGTAGCCGAGTCCAAAATCAATAAAGAAAATTTTGTCTTCTTGTAAGATCATATTTGATGTTGTCAAATCTCCGTGAATAATATCTTGTTTATGAAGTTTTGCAATTGATTCTCCGATTTGTTTGCAAATTTGTTTTTGTTTTGTAAGTGGAAATTTGTCTAAATGTTCTGAAAGTTTTTTTCCTTTTATGAAAGGTATTTTTAGTTTTGTAATTGCGCGCTCACGCGCGTCATTGGTAACGGGCGCGGGACAGGAAATTATTTCAGAAGCTTTGAGTAAAAGTTTTGCTTCTGATTTTGTTCTCCTTTTTCTTATTTTTTCATTAAGTTCTGGAATACGATAAGATTTTTTTATTCTGTCTTTTATTACAAAATCATTTGAGAGAAGAATTTTTGCTTCTGCACCCTGGGCTATTAATCTCATTCTAAAACCTCCTAATCTTTTTTTTCCCAAATTTTTTAGCGAGTTTCATCATTTGTTTTTGAGACATTCCTTGTGACAGGTCCATTTCTGCTCCACCTTTAATCATGTCATTTAGCATTTTGTATTGTTTTAATAAAGAACGAATTTCCGAATTGTTTACTCCTGAACCTTTTGCGATTCTGTTAATTCTTGAGACAGCTGTTTTTTTGTCGTCAAAGATTTCTGGATTTTCTTTTTCTTCTGTAGTCATTGATTTTATAATGTGTTCCCATTTTTTTGTTTTTTCTTGTGCCCCTTCTAACATGTCTTCCTTTAAGTTTACTCCACTCATACCAGGAATCATTGATTTTATTTTATCAAATCCTCCGAGTTGGTTCATTGATTTTACTTGTTCTACAACATCTTCTAAAGACAATTTGCCTTGTTCAAGTTTCTCTTGGATTTTTTTTTGTTTGTCTTCGTCTGTGACAGATTTTATTTTCTCAATAAGGTTTTGCAAATCGCCCATGCCTAACAATCTTGAAAGAAATGATTTTGGATTGAATTCTTCTAAGTCGTTTATTTTCTCCCCTGTCCCAATAAAATAAACAGGTGCTTTTGTTTCTGCGCAGGCTGTAAGTGCTCCTCCTGCTTTTGCTGAAGAATCCATTCGTGTTATTATTACTCCAGAAATATTCACAGCATCTTTGAATTCTTGTGCTTGTTTTTTTGCGGCTTGCCCAATGTCAGCAGGCATAACCAAAATAGATTCTGTCGGTTTAATGTATTTATTCAAATCCTTTATTTCTTTAGCAAGTTCTCTGTCTAAGTTGTGTCTTCCTGCTGTGTCAATCAACACAACATTATAGTCTTTTAATTTTGGTTCTATAATTTTCCAAGTTTTTATTGCGTCGTCTTCTTCAAATTCTATGAATGAGGTTAATTTGTTTTTTTCAGCAAGTTGTTTTAATTGCTCTTTTGCAGCAGGCCTGTGAACATCCAAACCAACTAATGCAACTTTGTTTCCTCGTTTCGCAAAATAATTTCCTAACTTAGCAATTGTTGTTGTTTTTCCTGCTCCGTATAATCCCATGAGCATAATTCGGTTTTGTTTTTGGAGTTTCAGTTGTTTGTGTTCCCCGAGAATTTGCACAAGTTCATCATGCAAAAGTTTTATGATGTGCTCTTTTTTATCTATTTCTTTAATTCTTTCATCTAGTGCTGCTTTTTTTATTTTGTCTGATAATTGTTTTACTAAAACAACATTCACATCTGCTTCAATCAAAGCACGTTGCAAATCGCGCACAATCGTGTCCACTAAATTTTTATCTAAGAAGATAGCATTTGCTATTTTATCTGTTGCTTTTTTTAAGACTTCTCCTAATCGTTCGAGCATAAGGAGAGAAGTAAATAGAAGATTATTAAAGTTTTGGTTAACTTCTTTCTATGAATTTACTAATATCTTCTGTATAAAATGCATCTATTGCATTCCATTTATCCCCAATTCCAGAACTGAATATTGTTACACCATTATGTTCAACCATTCCAATTGTATAGACAACTGGGTCTACATAACCTTTTTTTGGAAGAAGATCAAGATAGTCTTCTCTTACTAAGAAATCCCCTGAAGTTTTAAAATTCTTCCATGGTTCTTTTGCATCTATACTAAATAAGCTAGTTTTATATCCAGGATTGTTTTGGCCTTCAACTTTGAATGTTTTATGATATGCTGCAATCCATTTATTTTTATATCTGATTGGAGGAGAACCAGTTCCTGTAGTTTCTTTATCTCTTGTTAGTCTGTGATGCATCCCCCAACACACAAGATCTGGAGAATAAGAGACCCAGATTCCTGAAGGACTTATGTCTGAACCATTTGGTCTAGTTAATCCGGTGTATACTTCTTGCCCTTTTTTTATTGTTTCTGTTTTAAAAGGACTCGGAACTTTTTCTGAGAATATAGCAACATCTTTTACTTCTATAATAATTGGTCTTGAAGTATTTCCATTAGGAATTCTTTCATATGTATTAAAATCTAATGTGCTCAATGCTGCAGTGGATACTCCTTCTTCTCTATGGGGGCAGACATAAGTTATGATATATCTTCCATCTTCCATAGGGGTTATTCGTAAATCCTCTTTACCAAATCTTTCATATTCCCATGTTGGGTAAATCGCAGGATTTTGTTGCCTTTCTAGTATATTGAATTTTAAATCCAATAACATTTTTCTTGGGAGGGAAATATGTTTTAGTCTATCTGTTCCGTCTTTTAGTCTTACATCTTTTTTCCTTATCCTTAACTCTTTTCTTTGGTATTCATCAAAACCCATTTGTGGGGGGTGTCCTTCTTCATTCGGGATTTTAAAATAAGGAAGATAGATTTTTCCATCTCTTGTTCTTTTATGTGCTTCTGCAACTCTTACCATTACAAGGATTTTTTCAAGACCCTTAGAATCTTTTATAAGAGTTATTGGGGCGTTGAAGGTACCAATTATTGTTGAATCTATATGAGATGGATTGTAATCTTTAGGTTTTGCAATAATCTTTCTATAGATTGGAGATGGTTTTTGGGGTTTCATTTTAATAATTATTTAGAATACTATTTATGAAAATCCTGGCCTACAAGAGGAAAGTTCTTCTTCTGTAATCTTCATATTTTAAAAAATTCTAATAGGTTTTTAAGGTTTGTCGTCGTTCTTTTTCAAGAGAAACATTTTTAAAGGAGATTTTTACAACCCTAACATCTTAATAAATTTCTGTTTATCAAAGGGTTCAATTTTATCATATTCTTGCCCTGTTCCTAAATAAAGAATTGGTTTTTTTGTGACATAACCGACAGATAAAGCAGTCCCGCCTTTTTCATCAATGTCGGCTTTTGTTAAAATTATTCCGTCTATTCCGATTTCCCAGTCAAAGTTTTTCACTTGTTCTATTGCGTCGTTTCCTGTTAGGCTTTCTCCAACGTAGATTTTTATATCTGGCTTGCAGACTCGTGCGATTTTTTCAATTTCTTTTAAGAGATTTTTTGAGGTGTGCATTCTTCCTGCAGTATCAATTAGAACACAATCAATTAGATTCTTTTTTGCGTATTGGATTGCATCAAAGCCAACTGCTGCAGGGTCTGAGCCATATTCTTGAGCAATTACTTTTACATCTAATTTTTCTCCGTGTTTTTTTAGTTGTTCAATTGAAGCAGCACGAAAAGTATCTGCTGCCGCGAGCACACAAGAGACGTTTTTTTTCTTTAGTGCTTCTGCAACTTTTGCAACAGTTGTGGTTTTTCCTGTGCCATTAATCCCGCAAAATAAAATAACATACGGCTCTTTAGATTGGTCAGAAGTTTTTTCTTTAATTTTTTCAAACAAGTCAAAAGGTTCAACTAAAATTTCTTCAATTATTTCTTTGAACGAATCTTTTATTTCGCTTTCAATTTCTTTTTTTAATAATTCCTTTCCAACAATTTTTTCTTTTAACATTCCAATTATTTTTTCCGCAACTTCCAACGCAACATTATTTTCCAAAAGCAACATTTCTAGTTCTTCAGAATAAACATCAAACTCCTTTTCTGAGATTTTCACTTTATTTACTTTAGAAGTAATCTTTTCCAAAAAACTCTTTTCTGTAGGTTTAGGGAGATTTTCTATTTTTTCTAAATCTGGCTCAAATTTCTGAATTCCTACATTGAATTTAACAGGGGGTTCAACAAACTCTTGTTTAGGAATGTCAATTTCTTTTCTTTCTGAGACTTTTTTTGTCCAGGATTTTAATTTGTCTTTTAATTTGGAGAACATGATTAAATTAATAGGGAGAGATTTATAAATATGTTTGCTTTAATTTTAATGAGATGGTGAATTATAATATTTATTTGTTTAGACATGGAAGAACTGTTTATAATGTTAAAGGGCTTTTTTGTGGGCACAAACATACGAAATTAGTTTGGAGAGGGAAAAGAGACGCGAAAAAAGTGGCTAATAAATTGAAGAATAAAAGATTTCAAATAGCTTTTCATACATCTCTTCCTCGTTCTAAAGAAACTTTAAAATATGTTTTGAAATTTCACCCAGAGTGCAAAAAAATTGTTGTTGATGATAGAATGATTGAGAGAAGTTATGGGGATTTGGAAGGAACAACTCATAAACAATTTATTAAAAAAGTTGGTAAAAAATCTTATGATTTAAGAGTAGAAGGAGATGCAATTGAAAATTTATCCTCAAAATTTAGAGAAAAAGCTGAAAAATTTTTAGGGGAAGAAGAGTATAAATCTATTCATAGAGGGTATAATGTTGCTGCGCCTAATGGAGAATCTTTTGTTGATGTTGAAAAAAGGGTCGAAAGTTTTATTAGATATTTAAAAAGATTTATAAAAAAAAATAAATGCAATGTTGCAATTTCTGCGCATGGAAATTCTATAAGGCTCTTTAGGAAAATTATGGAAGGAGCATATAAAAAAGATGTTGTAAAGTGGTTTATTCCATATGATAAAGTTTTTAAGTATGAAGTGAAGGTTTAATATTTATTGTGTATGTCTATTGAACATAAATTTTTATAAAGATGTTAGTTCTGATTATAATATGAAAGCAAATCAGAGATTTTCATGCATTAAAAAAGAGTATGGTGGTTATTTTTAATGAAAGGGATTTTGGTAATAATTGACGGAATGGGTGATTTACCTTGTAAACAACTTGGAGATAAGACGTCGTTGGAAGCTGCGGAGATGCCGAATTTGGATTTTTTAGCTACGAGAAGCGAGTTGGGTTTTATGTATCCTGTTAAACCTGGATTTATACCTGAATCAGATGAGGCAATTGTTTCAATTTTTGGTAATGATTTGATTTCAAGCACAAGAGGGCAGTTGGAAGTAATAGGTGCTGGGATTAAACTCACTAGAGGGGATTTGGCTTTGCGGGCTAATTTTGCTACAATTGATTCTTATAAGAAAGGAAATGTAATTGATAGAAGAGCAGGAAGGACCTTGACAAATTTAGAAGCAAGTATTTTAGCTAAGGCGATGAATAAAATAACTCTTCCGTTCAAATTTGTTTTTGAATCAACAATTCAACATAGAGGAGTATTGGTTTTTAGAGGCGGGTTTTCAGATAATATTCTTGGAAATGATTTAACATATCTTCAGGGCAAATTTAGCGATGTGAATAAATTGGGATTTTGTAAAGCTTTAGATGATGAAGAAAATTCTCAATATACTGTAAATGTTTTAAATGAATTTTTAGAAAAAGCCCACGAGGTTTTAGATAAACATCCTGTTAATGAAGAGCGGAGAAGAAAAGGTTTGCTTCCTGCTAATTGTCTTTTTGTTAGGGGCGCAGGAATAGAATCGCCTAAGTTAAAATTATATAAAAACTGGATTTCTACTTCTTATATGCCTTTGGAAAAAGGATTTTCAAAAGTATCTGGAATGAAAAATTTTTCTTTTGATTACCCTATGTTAAAAGGTATTGATGCTTATGAAAATCTTTGGGATGGTTTAAAAAAAGCATGTAAATTTTCAATTAATGTTTTAAAGAAAAATTATAAAAAAGAAGATTATGCTTACATACATATCAAAGAAACAGATATTCCTGGGCACGATAATAAGCCATTTGAAAAGAAAATGATGTTGGAGCATATTGATAAAACTTTGTTTAGTTTTTTGAGAAAATTCGCGCCAAAAAATAAAATTAAAGTTGTTGTTACAGCAGATCATTCTACTCCTTGCAAACTTAAGCTCCATTCAGCAGATCCTGTTCCTGTTATGCTTTATAATAATTCCATCCCAAGAGAAAAGAAATTTAATGAAAAAGAGGCGAGAAAAGGTTCTTTGAGAAGTATTCAAGGTAAGGAATTATTAGAGAAGGTTGGGTTTTTGAAATAGAATTCTATAATAACAATCATTAAAAATCCTTAACACGTGTTTTTTTTATGATAACTTACAATGATATTTACGAAGCTCAAAAGAACCAATGGTTCTTTGGAATTTCCTTCTTTGGTCAGGTAAGCGATTTCTCTAAGAGCCTCCGATGGAAATCGCACGAATGCTTCGGAGGATTAAGATGATAACTTACAATGATATTTACGAAGCTGCGAGAAAAGAAAGATATTCTAAGCAGTTGCAGAAATTGACTGAGAGGTTTATTGTTGATTTTTCTAATTATTTGAAAGAGAAAAAGGAAGTGGCTTCTAAAGAAGATGACATTTTTTCAGAAGTTATTATTAAGACCAAGAAACAACTTGAAAATGCAGTGACTTTATTTAAGGAGCTTATGTTGAGAAGAAGGAAGAAAATTCTTGATTTGATTTTAATTGCTGCTGAAACAGGGATTTCAAAACAGGATTTTGAAAATATGTTGAAATTTGAAAAAGAATTTTTTGATAATTTAATGAAATGTATAAATGCTTCTGATAAGAGTCTTAATGAATCTTTGAATGGGAAAAAAACAGAGAATAAAAAGAATGAATTGGTTTGTTTTTTAGAAAATGTTGAAGAGTTTGTTGATTTGGAAGGGGAGAAAATGGGCCCTTATGAAAAAGGCCAAATTGCTAATCTTCCTAAAGAGATAATTAATATTTTGGTTGATGGAAAAAAAGTTGAAAGGATTGATTGATTATTTTTATGAATACCTATTCGAGACAAAAATTCAAAGAATTTTTAACTAGTTTTGAATATCTATTCAAAACCAAACATTTAAATAGTCTAATGAATGTGTATTCATAATTAAATAAAGCTGTTTTACAGCTAGGAGAATTAAAATGCCACAAGGAGATCAAACAGGACCAATGGGACAAGGACCCTTAACAGGAAGAGGTTTAGGGAGCTGTGCAAGAGGTTTTGGATTTAGACGAGGATTTGGAAGAGGATTTGGTCGGAGACAATTTCAACCAAATCAGTTTGTTCAACCAATTCAACCAGTTCAATATAGCGAAGCTGATGAGAAAAAAATCCTTCAGGAAGAATTGAAAGAAATTGAATCTGAGAAAGTTGAAATCCAAAAAAGATTGAAAGAATTTAAATAGTTAAAAAACTATATTTGAGAATGCCTAGACCAAGAAGATGTAGAAGGATTTTTTTTAATCCTAATATTACGCACTTTAAACCAGCTGGTGTGCTTTTGAGGAATATGGAAAATAGTATTTTAACTCGTGATGAGTTAGAATCAATTAGATTAATTGATTTTGAAAAAGTTGGACAAAATAAGGCAGGAAAAGAAATGAAAGTTTCTCAACCAACTTTTTCTCGGATTTTAAAGAGTGCGAGAGAAAAATTAGCAGATGCAGTTGTTAATGGTAAGGCAATTAAAATAAAAGGAGGTGATTTTGAAATGGTACAATCAAGAGGAAGAGGTTTAGGATCTGGGAGAGGACAGGGATTAGGAGTTGGAGGTAGAGGTAGAATGGGTGGTGTATCTGCGGGACCTGGAGGAGAGTGTGTTTGTCCAAGTTGCGGATATAGAGAACCACAAGTAAGAGGAAGTCCTTGTATGGATAAGAAATGTCCTAAGTGTGGTAAAAAAATGATTCGAGGATAAAAGCAAAATAAAATGGTTATGAATGTAACAGATTTAGATTTTAAAGAGAAGGTAATAGAGAAATCGAAAGAGACAACAATTGTTGTAGATTTTTGGGCACAATGGTGTCAACCATGTTTAATGTTAGGTCCAATTTTAGAAGAACTTGAAGAAGAATCAAAAAACAAATTTATTTTAGTTAAAGTTAATGTTGAGGAGGCTCCTGAAACAAGCAAGCAATATAGTATAATGTCAATACCAAGTGTAAAAATGTTTAGAGAGGGAAAAGTGGTGGATGAATTTATTGGCGTTCTACCAGAAGAATTAGTTAAAGAATGGCTTGATAAAAATTTGGAGAAAGAATATGAAAATTAAAAACATTAGTATTTTACCTGGATACAATAAGAAAAAAGAAAAGGAAAGCAAGAAAAAAATAGAAATTCTTGAAGGACAAAAAATAGGAATAGTTGGACATACAGGTTCAGGAAAAAGTCAATTACTTTACGATATTGAAAAATTAGCTTATGGAGAAACAAAAACTAAAAGAAAAATTCTTATTAATGGAGAAAAACCAGATAAAAATTTGAAAACAGATCCAACTATTAAGATAATTGGTTATTTAACCCAACATATGAATTTCATGACAGACACAACTGTTTATGATTTTCTAAAAATACACATAATTACCAGAGGAAAACACAATACAAAAGAAGAAACAGAAAAAATTATAGAAAAAGTAATAACTGAAGCTAATAAAATAACTGGTGAAGAGATTAAAAAAGAAACTAATCTACTTATTTTATCTGGGGGACAATCAAGAGCCTTAATGATAGCAGATTTAGCATATATAAGTGAATCTCCAATAATATTAATTGATGAAATAGAAAATGCAGGGATAAAAATAAAACAAGCTCTTGAGATTCTTATTAAAAAAGGTAAGATAATTTTTTTAGTTACACACGACCCTCTTCTTGCTTTAGATACGGATAAAAGATTTATTATGAAAAATGGGGGAATTAGTAAAGTAATTCATACTTCGATAAGGGAAAAAGGAATTGCAAATTATCTTGCATGGATAAATGAATACATGTTAGATCTAAGAGAAGAAATAAGAGAAGGGGAAAAAATAAATGAATTAAAATTAATATGTACGCCAACAGGAGCAAAAGAATGAAAATTGTAATTTTTGGAGGAACACCTGGAAGCGGAAAAACAAGCACAATTAAATTTATAATCCAAGAATTAAAAGACTTGAAAATTCATTATGTTAAGTTTGATGTTTTGAATACAGATGATGATTTATTAATTAAACAAAAATTTGGAATAAGCACAGAAAACAAAATTTCTGGAGAAGCATGTCCAGATCATTATGCTGCCCTAGAAATCCCAAAAATAATTGAAGAACATAAGGATAAAGATTTGATAATTATAGAAACTGCTGGTTTATGTTTGAGGTGTTCTCCTTATGTAAATGAAGGTTTAGCGGTAAATGTTTTAAATATTTTAGCTGGAAAACCCTCTGGATATGGCCCTTTACTAACTGATGCAGATGTAATTGTTGTATCAAAAGGAGATTTAATTTCTCAAGCAGAAAGAGAAATATTCAGAAGCAAAATTTTAGAAGTAAATAAAAATGCTTTAATAATCGATGGAAATGGCTTAACTGGAGAAGGAGCAATAGATGTAGCTGAAAAAATAAAAGAATCTAAAGAAGTAAAAGGTACTCTTACTTTGAAAAATTCTATGCCCACAGGAATATGTGGATATTGTTATGGAAATAAAATATTAAGTTCCGAAGAAACATTAAAGAGATATAATCAAGGAAAAGAATTGAAAGCAAGAATTCCTAATCTAAATTGTGGTAAATGTGGATTTAAATCCTGTAATGAATTTATTAGGGCTGTTTTAGATAAAAAATCAGAAGAAAGTAAATGTCCTTATATAAAGAATAAAAATTAAAATGGTAAAAATAAACAAAGAAAAATGTGATGGGTGTGGAAATTGTGTGGAAGTTTGTCCGTTTGGCGTTTTAGAAATTAAAAATGGAAAAGTAATAGTTAAATATCCAGAAAAATGTAAAAAATGCGGGGCTTGTATGCATGCTTGTCCAAATGAAGCAATTAAAATAAATATGGAGGGGAAAAACTAAAATGCCCTGGGTAGATGAAAATATGTGTATTGGTTGCAGGATTTGTGTTGAAGAATGTCCTGTTGATGCTATAAGCATGAAAAATGGAAAAGCAGTAATAGATATGAAAAAATGTATTAGATGTAAAAAATGTCATGAAATTTGTCCACAAAATGCAGTAAAGCATGATAAAGAAAAAAATCAAAAGGAAGAAAAAAATGAAGAATCTTAAAATTTATTTATTTAGGCATGGGCAAAGCTATTACAATAAAAATAAAATTTTTACTGGGGGAAAAGATTCTCGTTTAACTCTTTTGGGTAAAAAACAAGCAGAAATAATTGCAAAAAAATTAAAAGACAAACAAATTGATGTCGCTTTTCAAACTTCTTTATCACGTTCGAAGGATACATTAAAAGAAGTTCTTAAACATCATCCTGAGTGTAAAAAGATAATAATAGATGATAGAATGGTTGAAAGAAATTATGGATTTTTAGAGGGAAAGAGCCATAAAAAGATTATTGAAAAGTATGGAAAAAAACAATATGAAAAATGGCATAGAGGGTGGGATAATCCTCCTAAAAAGGGAGAATCCTTTAAGATGGTTGAAAAAAGAGTTAAAATTTTTATTAAAAATTTAATAAGTTTCATGAAAAAAAATAAGGTAAATGTGGGAATATCTTCTCATGGGAATTCTATGAGATTGTTTAAAAAAATAATTGAAAAAGCTAGTATTAAAGAAGCTTGTTTGTGGAATATTCCTTATGATAAATATTTTGAATATACTATTAAAATAAAAAATTAATGTAAGGATGCAAAATAAATGAAAATAGCAATAAGTTCAACAGGAAAAAATTTAGAAAGTGAAGTCGATGCGAGATTTGGAAGATGTGATTATTTTTTAATTGTAAAAATTGAAAATAATAAGGTAAAAGATTTTAAAGCAATTGAAAATATAGCAAAGGCACAAATGGGAGGGGCTGGGATAGTTGCAGGCGAGATAGTAGCGAAACAAAAGGTTAACGCTGTAATTACGGTAAATTTAGGTCCAAGGGCGTTTTCAGTATTTGAACAATTTGGAATGGAAATTTATCATGGAGAAGGCAAGATAAAAAACGTCTTGCAACAATTTATCGACGGAAAATTAAAAAAATTAACAAATGCAACAGGTCCTCAGCATGTGGGTTTGAAATAAATGAAAATAAAAACTTTGAATAGTTTAAATGGAAACTAAAAATTGTTATAACTGGCCGTTCTGATGGTTCAACTTGCCAAGAATTTGCTGATTATATTTTTAGAGAAAATAAAAAAGGAGAAACAAGTAAATTAAAAATGAGTTTATTTAAAAAGAAATGTACATATTGTGGAAAGAAAATAAATAAAGGAGAAGAAGTATTCGAAGAAGTAAAAGTACCTGAATTTACAGGGATACGTCTTCGAGCATTTTGTAGTAAGGAACATGCAGAACTTTATAAGAAAAATGTAAAAGGAGTTCCAAGTAAAAATTCTTGTCCTTTTTGTAAAGAATAAAATGGAAAAATTTCAATTACTTAAAGAACAAATTTTAAACTGTAAAAAATGTTCTCTGTGGAAAACAAGAAATAATCCTGTTGTTGGAGAAGGAAATTTGAATTCAAGGATGATGTTTATTGGTGAAGCTCCAGGGTTTAATGAAGATAAACAGGGAAAACCTTTTGTGGGTGCAGCAGGAAATATTTTTAATCAACTTTTAAATTCTATTAATTTGAAAAAAGAAGAAATTTACATCACTAATATCTTAAAATGTAGGCCGCCTGAAAATAGGAATCCTCGAGAAGAGGAAATTAACTTTTGTAAGGATTATTTGAATAAAGAAATAGAATTAATTAAACCTAAAATTATATGTTGTTTAGGGAATTTTGCTACGGGATTTATAATGAAAAAATTTAATTTAGATAAAGAACTTCAAGGAATTAGCAAAATTCATGGAGAAGTTTTTGAAGTTTCTACTCTTAATGGGCAAGTAAAAATAATTCCTTTATATCATCCCTCTGTTGCAACTTATAATTCTAATATGCTCGAAACATTAAAAAAGGATTTCAAGAAAATAAAATGAAAATAGCAATTACAGGGGGAAAAGGAGGAACTGGAAAATCTACAGTGGCTACTTCCCTTGCTATGGAATTTTCAAGAAGTAAAAAAGTAATGTTAGTTGATGCTGATGTAGAATGTCCTAATGATCATTTGTTATTGAATGCAAAAAGGAAAAAATATTGCAATGTTTATCAACCAATTCCTAAATGGGATTTTAATAAATGTGAAAAATGTGGGAAATGTGCTAGTATTTGTAAACAAAATGCAATTGTTTTTGTTAAGGATAAATTCCCTGCTTTTGTAAAAGATGTTTGTATTGGTTGTAAGGCTTGTATGGTTACTTGTCCAAATGGAGCAATTTCTATGACTAAAAAACAAATAGGAACAATTTATATTGGAAAAAATTATAATATTGATTTAATTACAGGGGAACTTAAATTAGGTGAGTTGGCTTCTGGGGAAATTGTAGCAGAGCTTAGAAAATATTCCGATGAAATTAATAAAAAATTAAAAGACGAAATAATGATAATAGATTCTGCTGCTGGAATTGGATGTCCTGTTATTGCTTCTTTAGTTGGAACAGATTATATAGTTGGGGTAACAGAACCTACCCCGTCGGCATTGCATGATTTAAAAAGAGTTTTGTATTTAGCAAGCCATTTTAATATTAAACACGGAATTGTGATAAATAAATTTGATTTAGAAAAAAGTTTTTGTAAAAAAATTGAAAATTTTGCAAGAAAAAATAATGTTCCTATTATTGGAAAAATTCCTTATAGAAGAGATTTTGTTGATTCAACAATAAAAATGAAACCTGTTGTTGAAATAAATCCTGAATATAGGAAAGTGTTTGAAAAGATAATTGGGGAAATTGTAAAATGAAAAAAAATCGTTTTAAAAATTCAATGTTTAAAGCAGCAAAATCATTAGTGAATACTTTGCCAATAATATTTGGGACTATCTTACTTTTTAGTTTAATTATTACTATTATTCCTAAATCGTTTTATTTGAGTATTTTTAAGAATTCTATTTTTGACCCAATTTTGGGAAGTTTAGTTGGAAGCATTTCTGCTGGAAATCCTATTACAAGTTATATACTTGGAGGAGAATTTTTAGAACAAGGAGTTGGTTTAATGGCTGTTACTGCTTTTTTAGTTGCATGGGTTAGTGTAGGAGTTATTCAATTGCCTGCAGAGTCAATGATATTAGGTAAAAAATTTGCAGTTTTGAGAAATTTATCTTCTTTTATTTTTGCTATTATCGTCGCTATTTTAACGGTTATAATTTTGGGGGTATTTTGATGAAAAAGATAGAAAATAAATGGGTGTTTTTAATTTTAGTTGGAACTATTTATTTTATTTTATTTATTATCAATCCTTTTATTTTTGAATCGTCTTTGAGTTATTTTTTAAATTTGTTAATTAAAATAATTCCTATTTTCTTTTTGGTATTTGTTTTAATGGGGATTATGAATTATTTTTTCACATCAAAGTTTGTTGCAAAACATTTGGGAGAAAAAGGAATGAAAAAATGGATTTTTGTAATTATTGGAGGGATTTTATCTACTGGGGCTATTTATATGTGGTATCCTTTTTTGGCGGATTTAAAAGATAAAGGTTTGAATTATGGATTGATTTCTTGTTTTCTTTATAATAGAGCAATTAAGATTCCTCTTTTGCCCTTGATGGTATTTTATTTTTCTTTGAAATATGTGATTGTATTAGGGATTATTATGATCTTTGTATCTGTTATTCAAGGAATAATTATAAATAAATTAATGGAGGTAAAATAAAAATGAAAATTGCAATTGCGTCAGAAGGAAAGAATGAAAGTAGTGAAATAAGTTCTCGTGGTGCTCGAGCCCCTTTTTATTTGGTTTTTGAAAAAGGGAAATTAGTCGAGACAATAAAAAACCCTTTTGCTGTTGGTGGAGGCGGTGCTGGTTGGAGTGTTGCTCATATGTTGGCAGATAAGAAAGTTAATTTAGTTATTGCAGAAAGAATTGGGCCAAATATGGAAACAGCATTAAAAGAAAAAGGATTGAAGTCTAAAGAAGCATCTGGAAAAGTTAAAGATTTTATGAAAGAATAATTAAAATGATAGATTTTGCATGCAAGAAATTTGATTTAAAAGAAGTTATTAGATGTAGCCTTAATTTTACAAAAACAGAATTTAAGATATTAGAATATTTAATGGAAAATTCTAATAAAAAATTTACAACCCAAGAAATTTCTAAAATATTTAAAATAGGATTATCAACTTCTCAAAAAGCTATAAATGAAATTAATAAAAAAGGATTAATAAAGAGAGGTCAAAAAAATTTGGAGAAAGGAGGATATATTTTTGTTTATTCTATTTTAAAAAAATTAATTTTAAAAAAGAGAATATTAGAGATAATTAATAATTGGGTGCAAAAAGTTGAGAGTGAGATACATAAATGGTAAGAGTATTTCATTTTTAAAGAAAAATTGATAAATACTCCGGTTCCTTTAAATAATCATTTTATTTTTTAAGTAATAAATTAAATTTAGATTTAAAAAATGTCAAAAACAATTGAACTAACAAGTAAGAATTTTAAAGAAGAAGTTTTGCAATCTGATATTCCTATCTTAGTTGATTTTTGGGCACCTTGGTGTGGTCCTTGTTTGGTGATGGCTCCTGTATTAGATGATTTGTCTGAAGAATTAGAAGGAAAAATAAAAATAGGTAAAATTGATACAGAAGTTCCAGAAAATCAAGCATTGGCTATAAAATATCAAATTCAGAGTATACCAAATATGAAACTTTTTAAAGATGGAAAAGTGATTCAAGAATTTATTGGTTTGCGTCCGAAAGAATCGCTAAAAGCAGATTTATCTAAAGTAATTAATTTAGTTTAGACTACTAAATTCAAAGGAAAGTTAAATGAACAAAAATATTAGAAAGTTAAACGAACTAATTAAAAGCGAAATTGATAGGGATAAAAATCTTAATAATGACACTGGTATTACTCTTGAACTTTTAAATAAAAACCACTTTGAACAATTTATAAATTTATATAAAAGAGCTTATGAAAAAGGAGATTGGTTTGGCAATTCACATCTAAATCCCGAAAATACTATTTTCAATCCAGAATGGTTAAAATCAACATCATTAAATCCTAACTATAATTGGATTGTTTTTAAAGACAGAGAAAAAGTTATCGGAGCAACTTCTTTAATTTACAATAATGGCACTCTCTTAATTGATGAAACCCAACTTGATTCATTAAAAGGTAGAAGAAAAGGTATTATGAATACTTATTTTAGAAGATTTATTCCATTATTGCAAAAAAACAGTATTCCCTTATCAACAGAATTTGTTTTAACACCTGAATCGTTTTCATTAAGAAAAGTTTTAATTGGAGAATTAAACATGGTTCCAATAGGATTATTTCCAAACAGTTTATATTCACCAACACAAAAATTCCGCAAAAGTGAAATAACTTCAATTTGGGCGTCACATATTCCAGATAAACATTTTGAAATTATCCCAGAAGTAATTCCTCTGTATAATATTATTGCTAAAGCAGGAGGCCTTCCCACTAAAAAAGAAGGTAAATCTCCCTCTCCAGTTCAGCCAACAGCAGATTATGATTCCTTAAAAACTCATACTAATGATTTTACAAGTCAAAAGGACTGGTATAATAAAGATTATAGGCCAGTAGAATTTAATCCTTTAGAAAATAGTGTTACTTTTGCAAGATTCCCTTCTAAAGGAACAGAATCACTAGATTTCCTATATTCTGAACCTGGAAGAGCCGAATCAAATCCTGAAAAACTTCAAACAAATGTAAGATTACTTAATTATATAAAAACATTGATAAAGGATAAATAAAATGTTTAGGGGCAAACGTGTATTTATAACAGGAGGAAGTAAAGGTTTAGGTAGAGCTTTGTCTTTACAAATTGCCAAAGAAGGCGCAGAAATACTTACTGTAGCAAGAACAGAATCACAATTACAATCTCTCCAACAAGAAGTTCAGAATAACGGAGGAACATTATCTTATAAAACTGCTGATATAACCAAAGAAGAAACATTAAACGAAATTATAGATTGGATATATGAAACTGGAGGAATCGAGATGATGGTGCACAATGCAGGATATTTACCTCAAACAATTTCCCCAAACTCAACTTTAACGGATTATCAAAAAACATTATATTTGAATATGATAACACCTTTATACTTAACAGAACAATGGCTAAAAAAATATAAAGAAAGCAAAAGGAAGCCAGAACTTACATTTCTAGTAAGTTCAATCTCTGGTATAAGATCTTGGGATGATGTTTCTCCTGCTTATACTGCTTCAAAAGCAGGTGTAACCGCAGGATTACAAAATATTAGATTATATGCTAAAGAAAAAGGACTTGATTTAAGATTTGCTTCAATATTCCCCCACACTATTGACACGAATATGACTAAAGATAAACCTTGGACACGAATGAAACAAGATGTAGCAATTAACGCTATTATGGGAATGATAAAAAAACAACCTCCTTATAATTCAGATAATATTGTTTTAGAAATTAAAGATGATGGAGTTTATGCAGGTTCAATGCCAATTTATAAAATAAGCCAAAGACCTTTATATGATAAAACAACATGGACTAAAGTAGCAGATAATGATAAAATTATCCGACCTAAAGTAAATTAAAATAATCAAAAATAATAAAATTTATAGATGAATATGTATGTATAATTTTAAACAAAATGGAAGCGAAAATAAATGTACAGGATGCGAAGTTTGTGAAAGAATTTAAACAATGAATTCAAAAAAATGAAAAAAAAATATGATTTAATAATTGTTGGAAGCGGACCTGCGGGTTTAACGGCTGGAATATATGCTGCGAGATATAATTTGGATTTTTTGATAATTGGAAAAATAAATGGAGGGGCAATATCTGAAGCATATAAGGTATGTAATTATCCTTCTCAAAACAATATTTCTGGATTTGAACTTACTCAAAATATTATTAATCATGTTAAAGAATTAGGTGGAGAAATTAAACAAGAAGAAGTTATTAAAGTAATAAATGAAAATGGATTTTTTGTTCAAACAAATAAAGAACAATATAGAACAAAAAAAATAATTTTAGCAACAGGTAGAGAAAAACAAGAATTAAATATTAAAGGAGAAAAGGAATTTTTAGGAAAAGGTGTTAGTTATTGTGCCACATGCGATGCTGCATTTTATAAAAATAAAATTGTTGCCGTTGCTGGAGGAGGGAATGCAGCGATAACCGCGGCATTATTATTAGCAGAACATGCCAAAAAAGTTTATGTTATTTATAGGAAAGATAAATTTTTCAGAGTAGATCCGATATGGTTAAAACAACTTGAAAAAGAAAAAAAGATTAAATCAATATTTAATTTAAATATAATAGAAATTTATGGAGAGAATTCTATTAAAGGAATTAAACTTGATAATGGGGATAATTTAAATGTAAATGGTGTTTTTGTTGAGATTGGTTTTAAACCTGATAAAAAATTGTCAAAGAATTTGAATCTAAAAACAGAAGAAGGATATATCATTGCAGATAATCAACAAAAGACTAATGAAGAAGGTATTTTTGCAGCAGGGGATTTAACAAATAATTATTTAAAGCAAATTATAACTGCTTGTTCAGAAGGAGCAATTGCTGCAACAGCAGTTTATGAAGAATTAAAATTAGGAAAAAATTAAAATGAGTTTATTTAGAAAAAAATGTAATTATTGTGGAAGTAAAATTGAAAAAGGAAAAGAACTTTTTAGAGAAGTAAAAGTTCCGGAATTTAAAGAAAAAGTAAAAAGAGCATTTTGTAATTTGGAACATATAGAATTATATGAAAAATATGTGAAGGGAACTCCAAGTCGAAGTTCTTGCCCTTATTGTAAAGAATAAAATGAAAACTTTTGAAAATGCTTTAAAACAATTAGAGAAAGCTGCTAAATTGATTAATTTAGATGAGAATTTTTTAAAAAAATTAAAAGCTGTAAGTGTATAATCTTTTTTGTAAAAAGTTAAATTTATTAACTTTGAAGATTTTCTTTTTTTATGAATTTAATTAGTAGAACAATTACAGGAGCAAGTTTGATTTTAGTAGGATTGATTTTAATTATTATGCCTTTTTTTTTAAACGAAAAAAGTATTTTTTGGATTTGGATTTATGGAATTCCTATTTTTGTTATAGGGTTTTTTATTTTGTTTAATAAAAGAGAAGACAAGATAGAACAAATAAAGTCTGGGGGTAAAAAGAAATGACAAATATAATTGTAACAACAGGCGAAGAAATTCCTGGGAAAAAAGTCGCTGAAATTTTAGGAGTTGTTCGCGGAAGCACGGTTCGTGCGAGGAACATAGGAAGAGATATTGGTGCAGGTTTTAAGAACCTTATTGGAGGAGAAATTAAAACATATACTGAGATGACTTCTCAATCAAGAGATGAAGCATTTAATAGAATGATAAATGAGGCAATTAATAAAAATGCCGACGCTGTTATTGGAGTTAGATTTATGACTTCAATGGTAATGCAAGGAGCATCTGAAATGCTTGCTTATGGCACTGCCGTGAAACTGAAGTGATGCAAAACTTTGTTTTGGACGAGCTTGCGAGCATAGAAAAATCTTTGATTTGATTATGGAACTGCTGTTAAGATAAGATAATTATTTATAAAATATTTTTTGTATTGCAATAATTGCCCAAAGTGTTCCGGTTATTGCTGTAGTGATGGTGAAAATAATATTATATGTTATAATATTTTTATTTAAAATATTTCTTTTACTATTTTATTTACATGTTTTCCAATAGCAGGGGCAGCAGTTAATCCGGGTGATTCTATTCCTATAAGGTTAATTAAGCCAGGAAATCCTTTATCACTTTCCTCCTTAATAACAAAATCACGAAAATCTTCATTTCTAGTTTGAAGTTTTGGACGAATTCCTGCCATATGGGGAGAAAGATCATCGAATTCTAGAAAAGGCAAATATCTTTTAGCGGAGTCATAAAATTCTTTTTGACGAGAGATATCAACATTATAATTTATATCATTAACATAAAAAGCATTTGGTCCAAGTTTTAAACTTTTATCAAATCCTAAGACAGAATGAATCCCTAGGTCTATGTTTGTAGGAATAGGATAAATAAGATGGTTTGTTTTTTTATTATATCTAAAGTTTATTGAAAAGTATTCTCCTTTGCAAAAATGTAATCTGTATCTAGCAGAATCAACATTAATTCCAGCAATTTCTGCAATTTTATCTGCCTGAAGTCCTGTAGAATTAATTAGAATTCTTGTTAAGAAAGTTTCTTTAATATTATTGGGTTGTGTGATAGTAACTTTATATCCTTCTTTTACTTTATCAATTCCAATAACTTCTGAATTATAAAAAATTGGATTCATTCCAAAGTTACTCTTTGCTTGTGCGATAAAATACTTCATTAATTTATGAGAGTCCACTATACCTGTTGATGGTGAGTAAATTGCTGCAACAGCATTGATGTTTGGTTCAATTTTATTTATTTCTTTTTTGCCTAATATTTTTAAATCAAGAATATTATTTTCAGAAGCATTTTTTATAATATTTTCTAAATCTTGAATTTCGTTTTCATTAATAGCCACTATCAATTTTCCTAATTTTTTATATGAAACTAAGTTTTCATCAAGTTGGTAAATTATCTCCTTGCCTTTTACACATAATTTTGCTTTTAACGAATCTTTTGGATAATAAATTCCTGCATGAATAACTTCGCTGTTTCTGCTGCTTGTTTCTTGTCCGAACTTTTCGTTTTTTTCAAAAACAAAAACATTTTCATAATCTTTTGTTGTTTCTGCTGCAATCGCTAATCCTACAATTCCTGCACCAATTATTGCGATATCAATTTGTTCCATAAATTTCTTAAATTTTTTTTGTATCATTTTAAAACCAATCTCTGCTTGGAGTTAAAATATTTGAATAAGATTCCCTTTCCACTTTTATTTTAGAAATCTTTCTAATTTTCTTTTGATTATCAATAATTTCTTTTTGGGGAATAAAAGTAATAAGTATTCGTTTTCCCCTAATAAATTTTAGAATGAGCTCTATAAAAATGTTATGGCACAGCTGTTAAGTTGAAAGAATTATTTATAAAATATTTTTTGTATTGCAATAATTGCCCAAAGTGTTCCGGTTATTGCAGCGGTAATGGAGGAAAATATTAAGTTAAGGGTTAAATATGCAATTGTTATAGCATACATTCCTATAGAGGTTATTAATGATGTCTGAAGAAGAATGTCTTGTTTTCTTTTTTTGAATCCTTGAATTATTTGTGGAATTAGTGCGTACGCAAAAAAGATTATGCTAATGGTTATTACAATATCTTGCCACATTTTAAAAAAGCCTGTAGAGAGATTTGAACTCCCGACCCCCAGTTTACAGGACTGGTGCTCTAGCCACTGAGCTACACAGGCATATCAAAACAACCTTGCGGTTTTTTTGGATTTTCCCTTTTTGTTCAGGTTGGTGATTTCTTTTAGAGCTTCCGATGGAAATCACATAGTAAAAATTAGAAGAAGATATTTTAAAAGGTTTGTTATTTTTCTTTAGCTTCTAAAACTCTAATTTCGCAAAGAGATAAAGGATAAATTTTTTTGAGTTTTAAACTTAAAGGTTTTTGTATTTGATTTTTTAATAAATCTTGAAAAATTGTGTCTATATCTTTATCTTTAAAATATTCTGTTAATTCTTCTTTTGCTTTTTCTCTTAAGGCTTTTCTAACTGCTCTTGAAACTTTCCGTCTAGTGATTAAAAATGGTTTTACCTTTAATTGAAAATCTTCAGAGTCCACAGAAAATGAATCCTCGACATAGTTTGTTCCTTTTCTCACCATTCTTTTTAGATAAGAAGGCATTAATTTTATTTTTCTTGGATAAGCGATCGCTTTATCTTTTTCTATTTTTACTTTTAATTGAATGATTGTACTTTTGCCCTTTAAGATTCTTGTTAAGTCGTATTTTAAGAATCTTCCATCTAAATCTTTTAGTTCAAATGCCCTTAGATTTGTAGTTTTATTTATCAAAGGAATTTCAACATCAAAAAATTTCTGTTTTCTTTTTATTTTAGCCATTTAAAACAACCTCGCGGTTTTTTTGGATTTTCCCTTTTTGTTCAGGTTGGCGATTTCTTCAAAAGCCTCTGATGGAAATCGCATCCAAGCCACATTTAATTTAATTGAATTTTTCATTTGATTATTCTTGTATTACCTTACTTGCTCTTTGTCCTTTTTTTTGGTATTTAGATTTTTTGCATTCTTGACAAGTATACATTATGTTTGTTTTTTTAGTTGTTTTTGATTTTCTTTTGTTTTTTGTTATTGGAGGTTTTGAACCCCATTTTCCTTTATTTCCAATTCCTGTGCCTAATCCTCTTTTTTTTGCTCGTGAAATCGAACCTCGTGTAAGTGTTCCTCTTTTGAATCCTGTTCCAACTATTTTTATTTTTTGTTCTGTTTTCTTTTTACAAGATGGGCAAAATCTATTTGTAGTTTTTGGAATCTTCATAGAATTCATAGAAAAAATCAGTTTTTAAAGTTAGTGTTAATGGCCCCACCAAGAATCGAACTTGGGTTTTATCCATGTTGAGGATATGTCTTAGCCACTGGACTATGAGGCCACAAAAAAACCTAAGCGGTTTTTTGGAATTTCCCTTCTTGTTCAGGTAAGCGATTTCTTCAAGAGCCTCCGATGGAAATCGCACGATATAATTCCTTATCTTTGTTTTCCCAAATATTTAAATATAATGTTAATTAAGTATGTTTATGACAAAAGAGGAATATTACCCAATTAAAAAAAAGCACGTTAATGTTTTTATTTTTTCATCTTATTTAATTCTTGGGGCTTATTTTATAAATTTTCCTTTTAATTTTTTTAGCATTCCAGAGTATGTTTCTAAGTTTGATTCTTGGATAATTTTTGTTGGAGGGATTCTAATGCTTTTTGGAGCAATAAATTATTTCCAATCACGTAAGAGGTAATTCTTCATAAACTTTATATAGATAATTTTCATTAATTGTTCATGGAAAAGAAGAGGGGACAAGTGACTATTTTTATCTTAATCGCGATTGTTATTATTGGAGGGGCTGTTGTTTTTTATTCGTATAGAGATTCTATTATTGGCGAGAAAATTCCAGTGAGTATTGAACCGGTTTATAATAATTTTTTATCTTGTTTAGAAAGTAAAATTTTAACAGGGATAGATATTTTAGAAAGTCAAGCAGGTTATATTTATTTGCCTGATTTTGAACCTGGCTCAAAATATATGCCTTTCTCGTCGCAACTTAACTTTTTAGGAAACCCTGTTCCTTATTGGTATTATGTTTCTGGGAATAATGTTCAGAAAGAACAGGTTCCTTCTAAGAATGAAATGGAAAATCAATTAGAGGATTTTATTGAAGAGAAAATAAATAAATGTGTTTTTGACGAATATTATGAACAGGGTTTTGAGATTAATCAAGGAGTTCCAGAGGCAAGTGTTAAAATAGGTGAAGAGAAAGTTAATGTAAAATTGGAAATGGATATGGGTTTTGAAAGAGAGGAAGATAGTGTTGTTATTAAGAATCATAATGTTGAAATTAATTCAAAACTTGGAATGTTGTATGATTCTGCAATAGAAATTTACCAGAAAGAACAGACGGATTTGTTTTTAGAAAATTATGCTGTTGATAATTTGAGGCTTTATGCTCCTGTTGACGGTGTTGAGTTGACATGTTCTCCTTTGACTTGGAATGCCGACGATGTTTTTGATGATTTACAGGAAGCGATTGAGGCAAATACTTTTGCACTGAAAACAAGTGGAGGAGATTATTCATTGAAAAAAGAAGAGAATAAATATTTTATTATTGATGTTCCTGTTGAAAGTAATGTTAGGTTTATTAATTCTAAAAATTGGCCAAATAGTTTTGAGGTTGTTCCTTCTGAAGAAAGCATTTTAATTTCTGAGCCAGTTGGGAATCAACCTGGTTTAGGTGTTTTAGGTTTTTGTTATGTCCCTTATCATTTTGTTTATAATGTTAGATATCCTGTTTTAGTTCAAGTTCAGGAAGGAGAAGAAATTTTTCAATTCCCTGTTGCCGTTGTGATTCAAAACAATCGCCCAAGAGAATCTTTAGAAGTTAGTGCAGTTGATATAGGAGTTTCTGATGTGTGTAAATACAAAAACACCTTAGTTGAAGTGAATGTTTATGATACAAAATTAAACATGGTAGAAGCAGAGATTTCTTATGATTGCTTGGGGGTTACTTGTGATATTGGAAATACAGAATTTGGAAATTTGGTAGGGGATTTTCCTCAATGTGTTAATGGGCAAATTATGGTGAAAGCAGAAGGGTTTGGGAATGCGAAGTATGTTTATTCAACTGTTGAAACTGGAAGTGTAGATATTATTTTGGATAAGATTTACGAGTTAGATGTTGAATTAAATAAAGGAGGCACAGCAATTATTAGTTTTGTTTCTGATGATGCTTCTAAGACAATTGTTTATCCTGAGCAAAAGAGTGTTGAGTTGGGCGAGGGGCAATATGAGATTAGTGTTTATGTTTACAAGAACTCGTCTTTGAAGTTAGATGAGACTACTCGCGAGCAATGTGTTGAAGTCCCGCAATCTGGTTTAGGAGGTTTGATTGGATTGACTAAACAAGAATGTTTTGATGTTACAATGCCTGCACAGATTGTTTCAAATGCCTTGTCTGGTGGAGGGAAAGAAAATTATTATATCTTGGAATCTGAATTAGCAGATGCAAATTTTATTGAAATAAATGCAGAAAGTTTGCCGACGCCGAAGTCAATTGAAGAATTGCAGAATAATTATATTTTGTTTGAAGAATTAAATTTGGATATTCAGTTTAAATGATAGATAATAGAAAAATAAAATTTGGAATGTGCTTGTTAATTGGAGTTTTGTTGATTGTTTCTATTTCTGCTTATAGTCGTTCAACTACTCAGTATATTCCTCCAACAAGTTCTTCTAATTATTTGAATTCTAAAGGGATAAGTTTGACTAATACTTTTAATAAAGATTCTTGTGAAGCAGGGCAGGATTTTGTGGTTCAGGTTTCTCCGTTGGGTTGCACGCCGACAGTTGTTCGGAGTGATTTGCTTGAGGAGCAGAATGTTCCTGTTTTTTGCCAGTTGGTAGCGACAAAGATAAATCCTTTGATAGAGGTTGAAGCAATTGAGAGTATTTCTTTTAAGGGAGATTATCCTAAAGAGGTTTCTGGTGTTGGGTTTCATCCTGCGAACGCTGGGATTAAAACGAGCCAGTCCACTTTATTGAATTCTCCTGTATTGAATAATATTGGTTATGCTGTTGTTGTTTTGAAGAAGCAGCCGAATGAATCAGCAATGCCAGATTTTGTGCGGGGAAATATGACAGCGAATATAAAATATGATGTTAAAAATGCTTTTGGAATTGGTAAGGCAACATATTATCTTCCTCAAATAAGTGATGAGGATTGGGCTTTGAATTATAAGCAATATGGTTTTTGGAAAGGCAAGGGATTTTTGAAAGCAGAGAATATTGAAAAAAATAGTGCGACTATTTCTATTTACCAAAATCAAAACGATAAAATTACAAGCACGAGTTTGACAAAAGGCAAAACTTCAGGAAAGGTTAATGTTCCTGGATTTTATTGTCTTGCGAGTTTGCAGTTGAGATTAGATGGATTGGTTGTTCCAGATACTCGGGCAAAGTTTGAAATTAGTGGTGAGACTGTTGAAGTTATCAAAGGAGAGAAATTTTTAGACAACAAGTGTTATGTAAAAAGTTTAGATAAAAAAGGGTTGTCTCAAGAAGTTGAAGTTTATTGTAGTACAGATGATGGTAGCAAAACTTTTGATTTTAAGATTGCTCCTAAAGTTAGATTAGGTGTTGGTGAAACTGAACAAGATGTTTCTCTTGGGCAAAAGGTTTTTGAGGATGCTGATAAAAAAACTTATGTTTATGTTGGTTATATTGGTGCTAAAGATATTAGTGCAGGAAAAGTTATTGATACAAAAGAGGAGAAAAATTTAACTATTTATTTTTATAATTCTTCAGTTGATTTAGGAGAAAAGTTAAGTGATAGTAAGTTGTCGTCAATTGCGAGAAGTGTTGAATCTGTGTTAAATAAGGTTATTAATTTAGATACAATTCCTGATGTAAAAGAAGGAGAACTTGATGGGATTTATTATGGTGAGGAGAAAGATGTTTTTGGTAAAAAAATAAATGTTGTTGGTTTTGCAGGTGCGCAAGATGAAACATTTGCTATTGGTGTTGAAGATAATTATAAAAAAGCAATTGAAACTTATGATGAAATTATTAAAAGTTATTCTAGTTTGAAATTTGACGAAGATGAAAATTTAAAAGATGTGAGTTATGGTGAGTTTGCGTTGCAGGGAAAGATAGAAATTGCTAATAATGCTAGACAAAAGGCAAATGCTGCTATTTTTTGTGAGAAATTTAGAGAAAGGTATCCTGAGTCAAAATACTTGAATGGTGTTGAGAAAATTTGTAGTGAATCTGCTCTTGCGAATTCAGAAAGTGCTAATTTAGATGTTGTGGTTAATGGAGTTGTTAACAACATTTGGTTTGAAGGAATTTCTGAACCAAGTGAAGATGAATATAGTGCAGAAGTTAGTGTTGGTGACAAAGATTATATTTTGACAAAGAACGAGGTTGTTGAATTAAAAGATGAAAAGTTTACAGTGCAGTTGATTTCTCTTGATGAGGATTATGCTGAGGTTAAAGTTAGTTATCTTGATGATAAAGATAAAAGTGATTCCAAAAGAATTAAGTTGAAAGAAGATGTTTTTGAAAGTTTTGGAGGCATAAAGATTGTTTTGAGGAAAATAAATTTGAAAAAGTTGGCAAAAGTTTCTGTAATTCCGAGTATTGATAATGTTGGAACTGAGGCTGAATTTACATTTAATATTGGAATTGAGAAGCGGGCGATTCAACTTTCTCCTGAAAGAACAAAGGAGAAAATTAAGAGTTTGAATGAGACAATTGAAAAGTGGGAAGAGATTTCAAATAAACTTGGCAATGTTATTACTGGAATGAAAACAGCGTGTCTTGCAACGAGCATGTTTTTGACAACAAAGAATTTTTTTACTGGGTTTGATGGAAGGGCAGGCGCAAGGCAAGAAGTTACAGAACATTATAGAAATGTTGTATGTAAAGATGCAGAAAATATGCAAGCTTGTTTATATGAAAAGAATGAGGATATAAATAGAGATATTGAGACACAGGCTGAAATAGATACTAACAGACTTGAGAGAAGAGATAAACTTGTTGATGGTTATGTAGAGGAGGGAGATAAGATGGTGTTGAGTGAAAAGTTAGAGAAAGAATATTTTAATGAAATTAAGGACGACAGAGCATCAAAAGAACTTCTTAAAGATGAAAATTATAAAAATGAATTAATTAATCTTCTTCGGTTGCAAGAATTAAAAAGTAAGGGCTTAATTTCTGAAGAGGAATTTAAAAAAGAATCAGATATTATTTGGGACGGGATTGATGAGGATTATAAATTATCTACTACTCATGAAGGGGTTGCAAGTTATTATGGAGTGGATTCATCAGATGTTACTGTGGTTTCTTCAGAAAAGACAACGACTAAAGGAATTTCAAACCCTAAAATTTATACAGAATTTGAATCAAATTTTGATTTAACAGATGCTATTAAAAAAGAGATTCGAAAAGGTTCTTATGCTCGTATTACTGTTGGTGCAGATGATTCTTCTAAGAGGTATTTTGTTGTTTTTGGTAAGGATGGGGTTATTACTAAAAGTTATAATATTGATGGAAAAAAATTAACTCCTGCTGGTAGTACAAATCCTTTGAAATTGGAATTTGATATTCAAGATGGAAATTCTTACAAAAATGAATATAAAAATTATCAAGCACTTTATCATGGTTCTACAGAATATAAGAATTTGCCAAAAGTTGTGCCTGTTGATATTGATGAAGGTTTTTATGCTTTTACAAGCACTGGTTCTGGGAAAATGGTGGCTTATGGGGATTCTTCAATGCCGTCGTATTTTTATCTTTGTAATGTTATGGGAAATAATAAAGAGGAAGCAATGGGAGGGGATGATGATTGTATTGGTGTGAGGGTTGGAGAGAATCCTCCTGCTGAAGGTAGGCTTGGAGCTCTTAGTGTAGAGGAAACAAATAAATGGGCAAAGAAGGCTATTAATGTTTTAAGAGATGTATCTAGTAAATATGAAGATGGAATAACTAGTGTTAATATTGATGGAAGAAAAGTTCCTGTTGGGAATCCTTATGCTGGGGCTGGAACAGAGTGTGTTGATTTTATGTCTCCTAAAGATTGTGCGTTGCTGTTTAATGTTTGTGACCCTGTTATTTGTCCAGAAAGCAGATGTGATTTAGGAGGGGCATATAGGGTTAGTAATGTTATTCAGTCAGGGATAATTGGTGGGCTGTTGTTGTGTCTGCCTAATTTTGGAATGCCTTCTGATGGAGGGGTGCTTGTTCCTGTTTGCCTTACTGGTATTAATGCTGGAATTGAATCTCTGCTTTCTATTTATAAAAATTATGGAGATTGCTTGCAACATAGTTTAGACACAGGAGAGACAGTTGGAATTTGCGATGAGATTCATAGTATTTATTTGTGTGATTTTTTCTGGAAACAAGCAATTCCTTTTTTAGATATTACTATTCCAACAGCAATTCAGTTTTTGTTGACAGCAGGAAGAGGTGGCGGGGAATATATGGATGTGCAAGGTTCATGGGACGCGGCAGGAAGGTCTGTTAATTATTTTACTAATTATTATGGTGCTAATGCGTTTGCTGCGTTTAAGGTTCGGTTGACTGATGAAATAGGAAGTGCTGTTTGTAAGAATTTTATTTCAGCAAGGTATCCTGCGAGCGGGGACTTTTTTGATGCTTTGGTTGAACCTGATTCGCCTTCGCAGTATCATGGATGGTTCCACGAGACAACATTCACAACAGCGACAGTGCCACCTACATCGCAGTATAAAGTGTTTTATCATATTTATGCTGGAAAGGACATAGGTGTTTATTATAGTGTTTATTTGAAGAACCCTACAGGAAGTTCTTTTTATGCAGATGCTTCGAGAGTAGATGTTGCTTCAGGTTATATTGAAAGAGGAGGCTATGCTTCAGAGACAAAGGACATGCTTCAGGTTTCAGGTTACAAGAAGTTGTGTATTAATGTTCAAGGACAGGAAGAGTGCGGGTTTAAGGAAGTTTCTACTTCGTTTGCTTTGGATTATGTTCAGGATGAGTATGTGAAGGACCAAGCAGAGAGAACAGATATTAAGTCAGAGAAAGAGTGCATTTCAGGAAGCGCGAGTTTGTATAGTATGTTAACTCCAAATATTCAGGCTGGTGCAGAAAGAGTGCTTGACCCTCAAATTTACAACCAAGGAATTGTGCGAGTTTGTGCGACAGACAATCCTGGAGAATCAACAGATAATTCAAGATGGGTTAATGTTGGAACTTGTGGAGGGAATATAAAATGCTGGCTTGACGAAGAAAGTGTTGGGGAAGCAGTTGTGTTTAATTCTAGTTTAGAAGGATTAAAAGAAGTTAAAGAAGATGCACTTGAGAAATTAAGAGAAGCAGGAAATTATTTGAGTTTTACTGGGTTTGAGGATTTAATTAAGAGGATAAATGTAGCAAATAATAATGAGAAGATAAAGTTGATTGATGATGCTCTTAGTGAAAAAAGTGTGAAGAAGGTTTTCTTTAATAGAGAAAAAGCTAAGTTGTTGTATTTGAAAGTAAGGGTTTATGTTGGTTTGGTTGTTGATAAAGGAAAGGATATTTTTAGTGATGAAGATCAAAATCCTGGTGGTATGTGGAATACAGGAGTTGAAGAAAAGAATAATGGTGAAGTTGTTGCAGTTAAAACAGAACCTATTCTTCCTAAACCAACATTTTTGTCAGAAAAAGACACTTTTTGTTTTGAAGATGAAAAATTAAAAACAGCTATTGCTAAATATAGCGGGGGAAATAATATTCCTGAAAATTTAATAAAAGCAATAATTCTTCAAGAATCTAATTGTGAGAATAAAGCACATCTTGATAAAACTTCTTTTGGATATATGGGAATTACAGAAATTGCTTCAAAAGATGTTGGTAAGGAAAAATTATTCGAAAATAATTTATGGATGAATGTTGATAATAATATTAATATAGGAACAACATATTATAAAAAATTGCAAGAAGATTATGGGCTTAAAGATAAAAAAATAATTCTTGCTGCATATAATTGGGGCATAGGGAATATTAATAATGCTTGTCCTGATAAAACTTGGGAAAGTTGTGAAGGGATTCCTAATGTTGTTTTAAAACATGTTTCAAATATTTTAGAGTTTGAGAACTCTTTTGGAGTTGAGTAATGATCTAATTAGAACATTTTTTTTGAGAATGCGGAGAGAAGGAATCGAGGCTCAACAAAGTTGAGTCATCCCTGTGGGAAACCCCTTGGGGTGAGAATCATATGCGGAGAGAAGGATTCGAACCCTCGTAAGCACTAAGCTAACAGGTCCTAAGCCTGTCCCGTTTGACCACTCCGGCATCTCCGCATGAAAATAAATAATTTGTTAATATAAAAAAGTTTGTTTTGAGTATAAATCTTTAAAAAGCAAATTTTATTTTTTAGTTCTTATGGAAAATAAAAGAGGGATTCTTACAGCAATTTTGCTTTTAATTTTAGTAATATATTTTTATTTTTTTAGTTTATTCTTTGAAAGAAATTTTTTATTGCTTTTGCCCATTTTATTATACATAATCTTTTTTGTTGTTAATGAGATGATTGTTAGTGAAAGAGAAATAGATAAAAGATTGTTAAAGAGAAATGGGAAAATGAAATTTGATTGGTGATTATTTCTTTTTTGATTCTGCTTCTTTTTGTTTGATTTTTTCTTCTAAATTAAGTTTTTCAATTAACTCTTTGTAACGATTTCTTATTGTGACTTCTGTTATTCCTGCAATGTCTGCAACTTCTCTTTGAGTTTTTTTCTCGTCATTTATTAAAGCAGCGACGTAAAGTGCAGCAGCGGCGATTCCTGCTGGACCTCTGCCAGAAGTCAATTCAACTTCTTCGGCTTGTCTTAAAACTTTCAAAGCATCGTTCTGAGTTTTTGGGGAAAGTTTCAAAACAGAGGAGAATCGCGAGATGTAATCTTTTGGAGAGCTTTGTTTTACTTTTATTCCGAGTTTTCTAATTATGAATCTGTAGGTTCTTCCTATTTCTTTTCTTTCAATATCTGATGCAGTTGTCATTTCGTCCAATGTTCTTGGGATGTTGTATGAACGGCATGCAGCATAAAGGCAAGCAGCGATTACAGATTCCATGCTCCTTCCTCTTACAAGCCCTCGTTGAAGAACATAGTTGTAGATTCTTGCGGCTTCATCTCTTACTACGTTTGGCAAATTTAGATAAGATGCAATGACTCTTAATTCTGCCATAGCTAATCGCAGATTTCTTTCAATACTTGTAGAAACTCTTTCTTGCCATTTTTTTAACCTCAGAAATTTTCTTGTTTGTTTTGGTTCTAATCTGTAGATGTCTGAAATTTCCCCAACATTTGTTGTCAACCCTTTGTCAAATTTTTGCATGCTGATTGGAGCACCGCTTCTGCCTTTTTTCGCTCCCTTGTCAAATTTTCCTTGTAAATCTATTCCAGTATCCACCATCTTTTCCTCAATAACAAGACCGCAATCATTACAAATTACTTCTCCAAGATGCGCGTCATAAGTGAGGTGTATGCTTCCGCATTCAGGACATTTTCTTATTCCAGCCATTTTTATCGTCGTAAAATTAGTTTTAATTAGGTTTTATAAAGTTTTCGGCTATATAAAGTTTTTGGTTTTTATTGTCTTGCGCGAGAAGTAAAAATTTGTTAGAATTATTCAACTAAAACCCCATTAACAACACCTTCTTGACTTGGGCGACTGGTCACTTTAACTTTTCCGAATTCTGTTTCAACAATTGTACCTTTTGTCAGAATATTTTGTCTGGCTAAGAATCTGTTTGAAGGTGTTTCAAGAACATTTTTTATTTCGACTTTTTTCTTTTGCGGGATGTTTATGAATTTTGCTTTTAGTGAAATTGTTTTTTTGTTTCCGCCGGCTGTTCTTTTTATTTTTCTTTTTTCTTCACCAAGTTTCACAACTCTTTTTTGCCCGGCTATTTCGTAAGATTTCTTTTTTCTTCTTTTAATGTATTTTCCGCCTGAAATTTTTCTTCCTGTTCTTGTAGCCATATTTAGAAAGAATAAATTTGATTTAAATAGGTTTCGTTGCAAAAGTAAATTCACCTAATAATTCCTTAATCTAAAAATAATTTAATTATCTAAAAGTTTAAAAATAGAACTATGCAGATTTAGTTTATGGTTAACGGAATTGAAAGACCACTTGATTTGTTGAACAATTCGAAAGGGAAAGAAGTTTTGGTGCACTTGAAAGGCGACAAGCAGTTCGTTGGGACGTTGTTGGCTTTTGACATCCACATAAACCTTGTGTTGGACAACATTAAAGAAATGCAGAACAATGAGATAAAAAGAAACCTTGGATTGACTTTTCTAAGAGGCGATACAATTATCTTTATTTCTCCAGCGTCGACTGCGTTGAAAAAATAGCGTTGCCTTTGATTTTAGAATTGGCTCAGTTATTTTGTTTAGTGGATACTTTTGGATAAGTTTTTAAGTTTTGATTTCTTTTTTATTTTAAGATGTTTGATTTAAATGTTCCTAAGATAAAAATTCCAAAAATAAAAAATCCTTCGTTGAGAAGGGCTTTGCCTAGAAAAAGAGATTTAGCAAGAGCAACAAATATATTTAATAAACCAATTAGGGAACCTGTTCCAGCAAAAATTAGGAAGGAGGTTCTTGCAAAAGCAAAAAATAAATGCCAATATCTTAATTGTTTTATTAAAGAAGAAGGAAATATAAAATTGGAAATTCATCATAAAGATTTTATTAATGATAATAATAAACTTTCAAATTTAATGGCTCTTTGTGCAAATCATCATGGAGTTATGCACAAAAAATATAAAATTATTCATAATAAAGATTTAACTGGTAGAAGAATTTCTTCAAAAGTTTTTAAAAAGAAAATTGCAGATAAAATTAAAAAACAGAGAAAACAAAATCCTTTTGGATTTAATTTAAATTTAAACGGAATTCCAGATTAAGATGAAAGAAAAAACATGGAAGAAATTATATTTTTCAGCATTTCTTTTATTATTGTTTTTAATAATATTTATTTCTTATTATAATATTCAAAAAGAAAATTCTTTGAATGCTCAAATAGAAAATTCTTACCAAGAGATGATTAATAATACAAAAAATAATATGTTTCAAGAGTATCAAATAAAGTATGGATTATCTGAAGAGGATTTTGAAGAATATTGGAAAGATTTTGAAACAAGTGAAGAATTTAGAATTTTAGAAGCTGAATATAAAGAAGAATATGGAATAAGAATAAGAAATGAATTAAGTGAGTTGGGTTTTACAAAACAATGGTTTAAAATTTTAGGATTAAATTTTTTAAAATTCGTTGTTTTTCTCATTCCTACAACAACTAAAGGATTAGTATTGACAATAGGTTTAATTTTTGGATTTTATTTTTTATTGAAATGGCTTTATTCTTTATTTATCCCCAAAAATATATTAAAGAAGAATAAGAAATAAATTTAATTCAATAATTATATAAACAATTTTTTCTTCTCCTATTTATGACCTCAGAAATTAAAATAACCTTTTTAGGAACATCTGCACAGATGCCGACTGCGAGAAGAAATCATACGGCTGTGCTTTTGACTTATGAAGGAGAAAATATCCTTGTGGATTGTGGCGAGGGAACACAGAGGCAGTTTCGTAAGGCGCGGTTGAATCCGTGCAAGGTAAACAGAATTTTGATTACACATAAGCATGGAGACCATGTTTTTGGTTTGCCTGGTTTGATTACAACTTTAAATCAGAGTGGGTATAGTAAGAAATTACATATTTATGGTCCTCGAGGGATAAAAAGATTTTTGGAAAATTTTATTGGTTTTTTTAAAATAGATTTTGAAATAAAAATTGAAGAAGTGGTCCCTAAAGGGATGACCCCCAATGCGAAAAATGGGGGCCTAAAGTTTTTTGAAGGCAAGGATTTTTATTTGGAAGCTGAAAAAATGGAACACGGGGTTCCGACAAATGCTTATAGTTTTGTAAAGAAAGGACAGAGGAGAATTGATAGAGAAAAGTTGAAAAAATCAAAACTTCCCTCTGGACCTTTGATGAAAAAGTTGAAAGAAGGAAAAGATATTGTTTATGAAGGTAAAAAATATTTGGCAAAGAATCTGACTTACAGTGAAGGAGATAGGAAAATTTCTTTTGTTCTTGACACTTTAGATAATAAAAGAATTATTCCTTTTGTTAAGGATTCTAATTTGTTGATTTGTGAGTCTAGTTTTGGAGATGATTTAAAAGAAATGGCAAAAGAACATTTACACTTAACTGCAAAGCAAGCAGGAGAAATTGCAAAGAAATCAAAATCTAAAAAGTTGATTTTGACACATATTAGTCAGAGATATGATAAAGATATTAAGAAACTTTTAACAGAAGCGAAAAAAGTTTTTAAGAATTCTTCAATTGCAGAAGATTTTGATAGTGTTATAGTTTAATAGAAAGATTTTAAATATGATTATTTCTTGGTTAGATTGTGGTCCTGTAGCTCAGCTTGGATAGAGCGACTGCCTTCTAAGCAGTAGGTCGCAGGTTCAAATCCTGTCAGGGCCATTGCGGAGATGGCACAGTGGTTACTGCAGTCGGTTGCAGCCCGACTTTTCCCGGGTTCGAATCCCGGTCTTCGCTTATGGCGTTCATAGTTAAGAAAACAATTAATGGAAAAGAATATTATTATCTTAATGAGAATAAACGTGTTGATGGAAAAGTAAAAACAAAAACTTTAGCTTATTTGGGAAAAACAAAAGTTGGTGCAAAAAAGAAAGCTAAAGAAATTTTGGCGAGTTTGTCTGAAAGGCAATCTAAAGAATTTGAAAATAAGGAAAAAGAAATAATGGAAAATAAAAAAGTAGAGAAGAAAATTAATAAATTAATTCCACAGAATATTTCAATAGAGGAACTAGCAAATTTTTGCAAAAGTAAAGGTTTTGTTTTTAGAAGTTCTGATATTTATGGAGGGTTTGCAGGGTTTTGGGATTTTGGGCCTTTGGGTGTTGAACTATTTAATAATATTAGAAGAGATTGGTGGGATTTCTTTGTCCATAAAAGAGAAAATATGTTGGGTTTAGAAGCAAGCATTATTTCTCATCCGAAGACATGGGAAGCCTCAGGACATATTACTGGTTTTAAAGATTTAGCAGTTGTTTGTAAAAATTGTAAGAAGTCAACAAAATTAGAAGTTAATGAATTTGGAAAAATTAAATGTGGTTGTGGAGGGGATTACGAAAAGACAGGAGAATTTAATCTTTTGTTTAAAACAAACGTTGGTTCATTGGATAAAAGTGATGCTTATCTTCGAGGGGAAACTGCTCAAGGAATGTTCATGGATTTTAAATTAATTCAACAATCTTCACGAATGAAATTGCCTTTTGGTATTGCACAAATAGGAAGATGTTTTAGGAATGAGATTTCTCCGAGGGATTTTTTATTTAGAAGCAGAGAATTTCATATAGGGGAGTTTGAATTTTTTATTCATCCAGAAGAAATGAAATGTAATTTGCTTGAAGAAAAACATTTGAAATTAAAATTAAGGTTGCTTGATGCAGAAACTCAAGAGAATGGGAAGTTCATTTTAAAAGAAACCACAATTGGTAAGATGCTTAATGAAAAAAGATTTGAAGAGTGGCATGCTTATTGGTTAGCAGAGCAGATTTTATGGTTTAAGGAATTAGGATTAGACGAAATTAAAATTAGAGAACATATTGATTCAGAGAGGGCGTTTTATTCTTCTGCAACATTTGATATTGATTATGAATATCCTTTTGGTTCTAATGAAGTTGCAGGAAATGCAAACCGAGGACAGTATGATTTAACACAGCATGAGAAAGAGAGTAATAAAAAAATGGAAATGTTTGACGATAAATCAAAAATGAATGTTAAACCAAAAGTTATTGAGCCTACTTTTGGTATGGAAAGAGTTTTTTTAGCGATCTTAACAAAAGCATATACTTACGACGAGGAAAGAGGGAATATTGTTTTGAGGATTCCGGCAAATCTTGCCCCAATTAAAGTGGCAATTTTTCCTATTGTTAAACAAAAAGAGTTTGAAAAAATTTCTAAAGATATTTTTGAAAATCTTGGAAGAGAATGGAATGTTTCTTATGACAAGTCTGGAAGTATTGGAAGAAGATATGCCCGCAATGATGAAATTGGAACTCCTTTTTGTATAACTATCGACGGAGATTCTGTAAAAAATAAAGATGTGACTGTTAGAGATAGAGATACAACAAAACAAATTAGAGTTAAAGTTTCTGAACTGAAAGATGTTTTGAGAAAATTAATTAATGGAGAAATTGAATTCAAAAATGCAGGAAAATTAGTCAAGTAATTTTTATCGTCGGTAAAAATTTAATGATAAAAAATTTTTTAATAAAATTTTTTTAACTACAAAAGTTTTTTAAACAATGAATTCTTAATCTTAATAATTAAATTGAGGTGATGTGATATGGCAAAAGCTAAAACACCAAAACAACTTTCGAAAAAAATTGGAACTCTTCGTAAGACAATGAAAAAGTTGAAGATAACTGAGAAGAAAGTTAAGAAAAAAGAAGTAGTAGTGAAGAGGAAAATAAAGAAAAAAGTAGTTGCAAAGAAAAAAGCTGTGAAAAGAGTTGCAAAGAAAGTAGCTAAGAAAAAAGCTGTTAAAAAGAAAGTTGTTAAGAAAAAGGTTGTAAGAAAAAAACCTGCTAAGAAAAAAAGAAGATAAATAAATATATTTTTATTTTTTTAAATATCTTTTTAAACTGAAAGTTTCTTAATTCATTTATGGGTGAATGTATTTTTTGTAAAATTGTAAAAGGAGAAATTCCTTGCGATATAATTTATGAAAATGATAATTTTTTTTCTATTTCAGATGTTAATCCAATTGTTGAAGGGCATAGTTTAATTATTTCAAAAAAACATTTTGAAACTACTTTGGATTTACCAGATAGTTTGGGCGCTGAATTATTAGATTGTATTAAAAAAACTTCTTTAATTTTGATGAAAAAATATAATGTAGAAGGGTTTAATGTTTTGAATAATAGTTTTGAGGTTGCTGGGCAAATTGTTAAGCATGTGCATTTTCATATTTTTCCAAGAAAAAAGAACGACGGGGAATTTAAGTTTATTAAAAAATAATATGGCTCTGGACCCAAATTATAAATTTGGTCTCAGAATCCTAAAACTTTCTAAAGTTTTTTATGGCTCTGGGGAGTGCTGACCTCCCGACCTCGGCCTTTCTCAAATTTGTTATTTGAGGAAATGAAAATCCTCAGATTTGCTTTCATGAGAGCCGCGCTCTACCGCTGAGCTACAGAGCCAATTTTAAAAGAAAACTACAATTTAAAAGTTTTGAGGTAAAGATTATAAATGGCTTTTTCTTAAAAAAATTATGGAAGAGATAATTTATGCACTGCCACAAAGCATCACTAAAATTATTGCTGCATTTGGAGGGGTTATTTTTCTTTATCTTGTTTTCCAAATAATTTTGGTTGTTTTTAATAAGAGGAGACAAAAGATTTTAGAATTGATTAGAAAAGATTTGAATAGGATAGAGAAAAAAATTGATTCTTTAAGTGGAATGGGTTATGAGAAAAAAAATAAATCAAAAAAATAATTATTGGTTTTGTTTTTCTTGTTTTTTTGTTCTTGCTAAAAACCCTGCTATTTGATTTCTTAATTTTTTACTAGGCATTGTATTTTTAAGAATTTTTTTATTTTTATCAAAACTTTCAGTAAATTCAACACCTTTTTTTAAAAAAGTGTTAGCAGACCTTCTTACTAATTTTGATTTTATTTTTCCCATCTAAAACAACCGAATTTTTAGTTTTTAAAAGTTTTTATTCTATTTTTTCTATTCCAGATAAATTTTTTATAGCTCTGATTAAATTATCTATTTTTTTTAGAGGTTCTCCCAAACTTAAGATAATATATTTTAAATTAAATTCTACGGCTTTCTTGTGGGCTTTAAGTATGTCTGCTTCGCTTATTCTTTTTTTATTGTATGCAACAAGAAGTTTTTCTTCTCCTTTAATTTTTACACGTAGAACCAAGTCATTCTTATTGAAGTTTTCAATATCTAAAATTTCAATTGATTGTTTAAATAGGAATTCTTTAACTTTATTGAAGAATTTATCATTATTTTTTTTTGTTGTAGTTCTTTTTTTAGGAGAAGTTTTTGTTGTTTTTTGTTTGTCGAATATATTTAACTCTTGTTTATCTGAAGTTTTTTCTTTTGATTTTTCTCCTTCTGGCTTTTTTTTGTCTTCTTGTTGTGTTATTTTTTCAATAGGTTTAATTTTTGGAGGTTCAAATTCATTTTCTTGAATTGTGAAATATCTCCAGAAAATTTCTTCATCTTTTTTAAAAGCTACTGCAAAATCTCTGATTTCTCTTAAGGCAATTCTAATTGCTGGAACTTGCTCTTCGTCTTTTAAAAATTTCTTTCTTTTTAATAATTCAAATGCTTCTTTTTCTTTGCTTTTGAGATGTTGTGAAAATCTTTCGAGCATTGGTTCTTGCCCTTGCATGAGATAAATTGGAGAACTTCCAACTTTCATAAAACTTAGTTTTATTTTTTTTTCAGAAAGTAATTCAGATAAGAATGCTGATGCAAAGAGCATGCTTAATCCGGTTTCACTTGCGATATGAACTGGCAAGCTGGGCCCTCTTCTCTTGAAGGCAAGCATAATTTTTTCTTTTATATTTGAAGTATCTTGAGTTGGCATTTTAGAAATAAAGAGGAAGAGGTTATAAATATTATGGGTTAGGGCCTTAACCATTTGACTTCATAATAAGTTATGTCTCCTTCTTCGTCGACAATTGCTAGAAGTAGGTTTTTTTTCGTTGAATGTGCAACTCTATTTTTTGCAGAAAATTCAGGCCAAGTTAGTCTTTTTGATTCATGGTCTGCAAAGACAATCCATTTTGCGTGTTTTTCTCCAGGTTTTTGTCCTTTATCATAAATTCTAAAATCTGCTCCAAACTTTAAGGCAGTTTTTACGATGTATCCTTTTTCTCTTAGGTCTTTGAAAACAGGATATTTTATCTGAATTTTTTTATCAATTCTTTTGAATTTATTCATTAATTCTTTTTCTGATATTTTTTTGTTTCCTGAAAATATTTCTATTTTCTTTTTTTCCATAAGGAACAAAGTTTCTGGAAGAGAATATTGGATTTTTCCCCTGACTATTTTACCAAAGCAACTTTTTTTATGAAGTGCATGGGCTTCAGAAGCATTGCTAGAGATTATTTCTTTTGTGACGTGTGCTTGGATTTTATTCATAAATAATTTAATTAGGGAGAATATTTAAAAGTATTGAATAGGTGTTTATTTTATGAATTATGATTTTAAAAAACTTGAAAAGAAATGGCAGAAGAAGTGGGAACAGGAGAAAATTTTTGAGGTGGATATTTCTAAGAAGTTTGTCCCAAAGAGGCCAAAGTTTTATTTGATGGAAATGTTTCCTTACCCGTCTGCTTTGGGGTTGCATTTGGGTCATGCATTAAATTATACCATTGGAGATATTCTTGCGCGTTTTAAGAGAATGAATGGGTTTAATGTTTTGTATCCAATGGGTTTTGATTCTCTTGGATTGCCAGCTGAAAATGCAGCAATAAAAGTAGGCAAACACCCAAAACCATATACTGCACAGGCGATTAAGAATTATATTAAACAGATGAAGGATTTAGGGTTAAGTTATGATTGGAGCAAGTTGGTAAATTCAATGGAGCCAGAATATTATAAATGGAACCAGTTATTTTTCTTGAAATTTTTAGAGAAAGGGTTGGCTTATAGAAAGAAATCCGCTGTTAATTGGTGTCCTAAATGTAATACTGTTTTGGCTAATGAGCAGGTTGTTAATGGTTGTTGCTGGAGGCACGAGGAGACAGAGGTTGAGATTAAACATTTGGAGCAATGGTTTTTGAAGATTACAAATTATGCTGACGAACTTTTGGATTGTATTGATGATTTGCAGTGGCCCCAGAAAATTAAAACAATGCAGAAAAATTGGATTGGTAAGAGTTATGGAACTGAGATTGATTTTGAGATTGAATCTACTAAAAAAAATATTTCAAATGTTATTATTGTTCATGGTTCTCCTAATCAAGATGGGACAAAAGAGAAAGATTATATTCCTGATAGTGAAAAAGCTTGGATTGGTTGGACTAAAAAGGAATTAGAAAAGAAAAAAATTAATTGTACTGGTCCTCAAATGCCTACGCCTTGGGATCCAAAATATTCTGAATGGAAAAAAGAATTTGAAAAAATAAAGATTGATGAAAATTCTGTTTTGGTTGGAACCTCTGCAGGAGGAGGATTTTTAGTTCGTTGGTTGGGGGAAACAAAAACTAAGATTAAAAAGTTAATTTTAGTATCTCCAGGAAAGGTTGGAAAATCAGATAGATTGGAAAAGTTTTATGGAGATAAAGCTTATAATATTAAGAATTTGGTAAGAGAAAAAATTGTTATTTATACTTCTGAAGATGATCACGATTATCATATTGAAGGTGCAAAAGAATATGCAAAAGAATTTGATGGGAAGTTTGTTCAATTTGGGAAAGGTTACGGACATTTTACTTCACAAACATTGGTTGGAAAAGATTTTCCGGAAATTCTTGAAGAGATTATTTCAAAGAAAAAATTTCCTGTCTTCACGACGCGACCAGACACAATTTATGGTGTGACTTTTATGGTAATTTCTGCACAACATGAAAAGTTAATGGAGTTAGTTACTAATGAAAAGAAAAAAGAAGTGGATAAATTTTTAAAGAAAATAAAAAGTGTTTCTGAGAAGGATATTAGTGATTTGGAAAAGGAAGGAGTTTTTACAGGAAGTTATGCGATTAATCCTATGACAAAAGAAAAGGTGCCAGTTTATGCAGGGAATTTTGTCGTCGCTGATTATGGTTCTGGAATGGTGATGGCTGTTCCTGCGCACGACCAAAGAGATTATGATTTTGCTAAAAAATATGAGTTAGAAATTATAGAAGTTGTCAAAGGAGGAGATGTAAAAAAACAATTTTATGTTGGTACAGGGGAATTGGTTAACTCAGAAAAATTTAATGGTTTGGAAAATGAAAAAGCAAAGGAAGAAATCACAAAATTTTTACAAAAGAAAAAATTAGGGCGGAAAAAAATTCAGTTTAAAATGCGTGATTGGTTGATTTCTCGTCAGAGATATTGGGGCACGCCGATTCCAATTGTTTATTGTGATAAGTGTGGGATTGTTCCTGTTGATGAAAAAGATTTGCCGATTAAACTACCTGAAAAAGTTAAGTTTGGAAAAGGTAACCCTCTTGCGACAAATGAAAAGTTTGTGAATGTGAACTGTCCAAAATGTAAAGGGAAAGCGAGAAGAGAAACAGACACAATGGACACGTTTGTTGATTCGTCTTGGTATTTTATGAGATATCCTGATAATAAAAATTCTAAAGAACCTTTTGACAAAAAGATTGAGGAAGATTGGTTGCCTGTTGATCAGTATATTGGGGGAATTGAACACGCGACAATGCATTTACTTTATGCGAGATTTTGGACAAAGGCTCTTCGAGATTTGGGTTATGTTAATTATGGCGAGCCTTTTACAAAGTTGTTTAATCAAGGAATGTTGCATGGAGAGGATGGGGAGAAAATGTCAAAGTCAAAAGGGAATGTTATTTTACCAGAAGTTGTTTCTGAAAAATATGGGATTGATACTGCGAGATTTTTCTTAATGTCGCTTGCTGCCCCAGATAAACCAAGAGATTGGAGCGACAAAGGTGTTCAAGGAAGTTTAAAATTTATTAATAAAGTAATGAATTATTTTGAGAATGTTAAAGTTGGAAAATCTGATTCTAAGATTGAGAGTAAGTTAAATAAAGCAATTAAAGAAATTACAAATCAGATTGAGAATTTTAAATATAATTTGGCTGTGATTAAAATTAGGGATTTGTTTAATTCTTTGGGAGAAAAAGAAAGTAAAGATGTTTTGGAGAAGAGTTTGAAATTGTTGCACCCTTTTTGCCCACATATTACTGAGGAGCTTTGGGAAAAATTAGGGAATAAAAAATTTATTAGTTTAGAGAAATGGCCTGTTGCTGACGAGAAAAAGATCGATGAGAAGTTTGAGAAGCAGGAAGAGGCTGTTGATAAATTAAAATCAGATATAGAACATATTAAGAAATTAATTGGAAAGAAAGATGCGAAAGTTTATGTTTATGTTTTGCCGAATGAGTTGGAACCTTACAAAGATGTTGAAGGAATTAATTTGTTTGCAGTTAATGACAAGAAAAAATATGACCCTGAAAATAAATCTAAAAAAGTAAAACCAGGAAGGCCTGGAATTTATTTAGAATCTGTAGGGACGTAGGTTAATGTTTAATTTTTTAGATAACTTTTTATAATTCTATTTCTCTTTTATTTTATGAAAAAGAGTAAAAGAAAATTTATAGAAAAATTAAATTTTGATAAAAATAAGTTTATTATTACTAAAAGAGATATTTTTATTTTAGTTTCTTTTATTTTTATCTTGTTTTTAATCGCAGTAGGGATTTGTTTTTTTAGCGATAAAGGAAATAATTCTGAAAAAATTCTTGTTTGTGGAGATAGGACTTTTTATGAATCATGTTCTTTAACAAATCCTTATTTTTGTTCAAATGGAATTCTTTTAGAAAAAGCATCTATTTGTGGTTGTTCAAATGGTTTAAAAAAAGAAGGAGATGTGTGCGTTTCTAATTATCAGAATTCTTCAAAAGAGATAACTTTAAAATATATTTTGAGAGGAGAAGAAAAAGAGATAAGTTATACTGTTTATGAGGGATTAGTTGATTATCTTTTTAATCTTCCTAAGGGTATTAATTATAATCTTGGTGAAAAAGCATTTAGATCTGATTTTAAACTTAAGAATATTGATGAAAAAGAACAAAGAGAATTGTTGTTGCCTTTGGTTATGAAAATACAAAATCTTACTTTGGTTAAAGAGGACCAGATGAGGATTGCGGTAAGTTTGGTTCAAAATATTCCTTACGCGGAATCTGAAAAAACCTTTATTATTAGGAACACTTTATTTAATTATTCACGGTATCCTTATGAAGTTCTTTATGATGGAGCAGGAATTTGCGGGGAAAAATCTGAGTTGTTGGCTTTTTTATTGAGGGAGATTGGATATGAGGTTGTTTTCTTTTATCATGCTTCTGAAAATCATGAATCTCTTGGGATAAAATGTCCAGTAAAGAATAGTTTAAGTGATACAGGATATTGCTTCATTGAAACAACTGGTCCTTCGATAATTACTGATGATTCTATAGAATATGTTGGAGGAATAAAATTATTTTCTAACCCAAAAATTTCTTTGATTTCTAAGGGGGTTTCGTTAGGAGAAAATTTATATGAATATAGAGATGCAAATAGTATGGGGGGTATAAGAAATGGAGGTATTGTTCTTTTCCCGTCGGCTAAATTTAATAAACTTAAAGAAAAATATGGTTTAGTTGAAGAGTATAATTTGAGATAGGATTTTATTCTAGCACAGCCTTTATTCTTCTAACACCAGAAGAACTACTTTCTTCTTTTTTAATTTTAAAGTGTCCGAGTTCGCAGGTGTTTTTGACATGTGGACCAGAGCAAATTTCTTTGGAGCAATCTTTGATGGTGTAGACAGAAATAATTTCTCCATATTTAGCATTGAACACCCCTGTTGCTCCTTTTTTCTTTGCTTGCTCTGGAGCCATTTCTTCTCGAATAACTTCACAGCCTTTTTGTATTTGTGCATTAACTAAATCTTCAACTTTTTTTATTTCTTCTTTTGTAAGTTTTCTTGGAAAAGAAAAATCAAATCTCAGTCTTTCAGAAGTTATGTTCGAACCTCTTTGTATTAAATTCTCCTCTTTGAGAACGGTTTTTAATGCGGCTAAAAGTAAATGCGTTGCAGTGTGAAGTTTAGTAGTTGCTTCTGAATCATCTGCTAAACCTGATTTGAATCTTCCTGCTGAAGCAGTTCGTGAAAGGGTTTGGTGTTTTTCAAATTCTTTTTGAAAGGCTTTTTCATCAACGTCAGTTCCGGTCTCAATAGCAACATCTCTAATCATTTCAATTGGAAATCCATATGATTGGTAAAGTAAAAAAGCTTCTTTTCCTGAAATTTTCTTATGAATACTTCTTTCCCAAGACATTTTTTTAATTTCTTTTAAGCCTTTTTCTAAAGTTAAAATAAATTTTTCTTCTTCTTGTTTTAATTCTTGTAAAATATGTTTTTTGTTTTCTTTAAGTTCTAAATAGTCGTCATAGATTTTGAAAATTGGTTCTGCAACTTTTGATGTAAAATTTTCTATGCCTAATCCTTTTCCATATCTAATTGCTCTTCTTATTAATCTTCTTAAAACATATCCTTGTTCTGTGTTTCCAGGAACAATTCCGTCGGCAATTATAAAAACAGATGCTTTAATGTGGTCCGCGATTATTCTCATCGCTTTTTCATTTCCTTTGTATTTTTTTCCAGAGATTTTTTCGATTTTTTTAATAATTGGTTGCCAAAGTTCTGTTAAATAGTTGTCATCAAAATTATTCAAGGCAGCAAGGGTTCTTTCAGTGCCTCCCCCAAAGTCAATGTTTTTTTGTTTTGCTAAATTATAATTTCCTTTTTCGTCTTTGTTATATTGCATTAGAACATTATTTCCAATTTCTACCCAATTTTCATTATTAGGATTATAAATTTTTGGGGCGGGAATATTATTTGGTGCCCAATAAAACATTTCTGTATCTGGTCCACATGGTCCTGGTCCAGTTATTTCCCACCAATTATCAGGAAGATAAGCAATTCTTTTTTTAGAGATTCCAATTGATTTCCAAATTTTTGCTGATTCATTATCTTTTGGAGCATTTTTATTTCCCGCAAAACAAGTAACAGCATATCTTTCAAGAGGAATTTTTAAAATTTTTGTATGGAATTCAAAGGTCATTTTTATTGCCTCTTTTTTCCAATAATCTCCTAAACTCCAATTTCCTAGCATTTCAAAAAAGGTGTGATGAGTTGTGTTTCCAACTTCTTCTATATCTCCTGTTCTGATACATTTTTGGACATTCATTAATCTTTTTCCTAATGGATGTTTTTGTCCTAATAAATAAGGAACTAGAGGATGCATTCCCGCGGAAATAAATAATGTTGTTGGGTCATTTTCTGGAATTAGGCTTGAGTTAGGAATTTCTTTGTGTCCTTTTGATTTGAAAAAATCTAAATACTTTTTTATTAATTGTTTACGTGTTATCATTAATTTAAATAAGAAAAAGAGTTTTAAAAATTATTTGTTCCTAAAGAATCAAGTTTTTCTTGAATTTTCTTGAGCTGTTGTTCTATGTTATCATCACGAGGTTTTTCTTTGGGAATTTTTTCTTCAATTTCATGTTCTTGTAATATTTTAGGTATTTTTAATTCTGGAAGATTTTTTTGAAAACGCCTTATTTCTGTAATCAATGTTTTTATTTTTCGATGTAACTTAATTTTTAATTGTAGTTCTTCTGTTCGAAATTTATTATATGTTTTTATTGTTTGGATGGTTTTTAATAAATCCATTTCCAATGAAAGAATATCTTTTTTAGATTGAATTGAGTCCTCGTATTTTAATTTAACATAAATTAATTTTTCATTTGTCATTCTATTTTAGAAAAAATGTTTTTGTCTACTTTTTCAATTTGTTGTTTTATTGTATCTATTTCTTCTTCCCATGATTTTAATTCTTTTTCTTCGTTTTCTTTTATATGTTTAATATTTCTAAGCATACTTTCTATTTCTGAAATTTTTTCTTTAGTTTTGTCAAAGATTTTTAAGCTTTCTTCAAATTTATCTATTCTTATGAAAACAGGTTCAATTTTTTTTGTTGAAGATACAATATTCTCTGAAATTTCCTCACGCCTTTTTTCAAAGGGAATTCCTTTAATTTTTTCAAGATTAGAAAATTCTGGAATCAGATTTTTTTTAAGAGGTCTTTGCATCATTTGGATGTCTTCATTTTCAAAATCATCTGCTTCAAAAACCTCTTCACCTTCTTTTTTCCCAGCGATTGCTTCTTTAATTGTGTTCTGAGAAAATTTTTCCCCTAAGGGATTTGTGGGAAAGGTAGGTAATTGATGTATTTTAGAATCATCTAAATAGTTCTCCTCTATTTTTGGCAACTCTGGAAGTTTTGGAAGCTCAAGCAACGAAGGAACTTCTTTCTCCTTTTTTTTATTAAACCACCCCATTTTATATTAGTTAGATATATACTTTTCAATATATATTATACATTATATAAAACAGAATAATAGTTTAAAAACTTTTGTGAAAATTCTTTTATAATATAACAAATCTAATTAGTATCAGGGCTTTTTCAACGTTTGTAAAATTGCAATTTATATTCTCTATAATTTTCTCTAATATTTTTGCATACCAAAACCGAAAAGTATTTATGTGAATTAATTCTCATATTTTAATGTTAAAAAAATTTCTGAAGGAAGTTATTACTATTGTCGTCGGAAAACAAGCAGAAGGCATTGTGGATTTGCTTATTAGTGAAAAATATGTCAATGAATTTTTGATTGCAAAAAAGATGGAACTTACAATTAATCAAATAAGAAATATCCTTTATAAAATTTCAGATCATGGTTTGGTATCTTCTACAAGAAAGAAAGATAAGAAAAAAGGATGGTATACTTATTCTTGGAAAATTGAAATTTTTAAATCTTTGTTGTTCTTGCGAAAGAATATGATTAAAAAAAAGAGTCAGATAGATAATCAGATTAATAGTAGGGAGACTAGACAGTTTTATGTTTGTGAAAGATGCAATATAGAGGTTAACGAGGAGAATGCGATGTTTTATAATTTTACTTGTAATGAGTGCGGAGATATTTTTGTTCTAAAAAATAATGAAAAATTTTTGAGAGACCTTAGAAGAAATTTATCTAAATTAAATAGGGAATTAGGTTTTGTTGATGAAGAACTTGAAAAGCAAAAAGTTAAGATAGACAAAAAGAAGATGAATGAATTTAATAAACAAGAAAAGATTAAATTAGAGACGAAGAAAAGAGCAGCAGCAATTAGAAAGATTGAGAGGGATAAATTGCCTAAAAAAATAAAAGTTAAAAAAGTAGTCAAGAAAAAAGTAGTTGTAAAGAAAGCAGTGAAAAAAAAAGCCGTTAAGAAAAAGGCTGTTAAAAAGAAGGAGAAAAAGTAATGGGGGTTTATCAGATTTATCCTAAGAAAAGGAAAAGTTTTTTGCCGAAATTAAGTGTGACTGTTAGTTTGATTTTAATTAATGTTGTTTTATTTTTGATTGTATTTCCTTTATGGGTTTCTGGTGCTATTAATGAAAATTTGTTTGCAATAAAACCTTCAAACATTCTTCAAGGAAAATATTTATGGACTTTTTTAACGAGCATGTTTATGCACGGTGGTTTTTTTCATATTTTTGCAAATATGTTTTCTTTGATGTTTATTGGTTCTTTAGTTGAGAGAATTTTGGGGGCAAAAAGGTATCTTTATTTTTATTTAGCAGCAGGATTATTTGCAGGGGTATTTTTTGTTTTATCTTCTCTGATTTTTAAGGCTGATTTTAATTTGTTTGCTGTTGGTGCTTCAGGTGCTTTGTTTGGACTGATTGGGCTTTTGGTTCTTTTAACACCAAATCTTCCTGTTTATGTTATGTTTATTCCTATTGGGATAAAAATGAAGTATGCTGCACCCGGAATTTTAGTTGTTTTATGGTTTATTTCAATTGCAGGGGATGTTCCGATAGGAAATACGGCTCATTTTGGGGGGCTGGTATGTGGTTTGATTTATGGAATTTATTTAAAGAGCAAATATAAAAATAAAACTAGCTGGTTGAATAAACATTTCAGTTAATATGAAAAAAAATAAATTTAATTTGAAAAGAGAATATAAAGATAGTTTGAGTTATATTAAGGAGTCAAAAAATTTTATTTATTTTATTATTGGGATTTTTTTTGTATTCGCCTTGATTGGTTTTTTTGTCCCGGCATCTGAAGATCTTACAAAGATAATTTTGGAATTTATTGAGAAACTTTTAGAGCAGACTAAAGATATGTCTCAAGGAGAATTGATTAAATTTATTTTTGCGAATAATTTGCAGAGTAGTTTTTTTGGGTTGGTCTTAGGGGTTGTTTTAGGAATTTTCCCTGTACTAGCGGCTATTACTAATGGTTATCTTTTGGGTTTTGTTGGAGCAATGAGTGCTGAAGCAGAAGGATTTTTTTCCTTATGTAGAATTCTTCCTCATGGTATTTTTGAACTACCTGCGATTTTTATTTCTCTTGGGTTGGGGTTGAAGCTTGGAAGTTTTATTTTTCAAAAAGAGAAAAGAAAATTATTCAGAAAATATTTTTGGAATTCCTTAAGAGTTTTCTTATTTGTTATTTTACCTCTTTTGGTTATTGCAGCGATTATTGAGGGGTTATTGATATCTATTGGATAATCAACAAATATATAAATAAAAAAAATCTTTTATGAATATGAAAAAGGGACAGATTAAATTATCTTTTGGTATGATGTTTTCTATTATTTTGATAATTTTTTTTATTGCATTTGCTTTTTTTGCAATTCAGAAATTTCTTGGTTTGGGAAATACAATTAGTATTGGGAAGTTTGTAGAGGATTTTCAATTGAATGTTGATAAATTATGGGAAGGAGTTAAGGGTTCACAAGAATCAGAATATTTTTTGCCAAAAAAAATTAAGTTGGTTTGCTTTGTGAATCTTTTAGAGCCAGAGAAAGGAACGTATCAAAATCAAGATTATTATGAGGTATTTGATAAATATTCTCCGGATAATAATTTGTTTTTTTATCCAATGGATGTGGGATTAAATGGGATTGAGATAAAGCACATTAGTATTGAAGAAGATAATCCTACTTGTTTTGAAGTTAAAAATGGAAAAGTTAAAATAGGAATTGAAAAAGATTTTGGTGAAGCATTAGTTTCTGTAACTGATTTTAGTTGATTAAAATTAATCTTTTAAGTCACTAATTCCCAATACAATCAAAAGAAATCCAATCATTAATAAGAACCAGACTAATCCTCCTTTGAAAAATTCCCATGTGGCGTGTTTGAAATTCCAGAATGTTCCAAACCAGTCACCTGAAAACCATGCAAGGAATATTACTGCGTTTACTAATACCAATCCAATTAAAAGTTCAAACCATTTATTCATTGTAATATTTCTTGGTAATTTTCGTTTAAAAAGATTTTGATGGTAGAATATATCTTTTAGAAAGTCTTAAAAGTAGAAGTATTTTTTAAAAAACATGAATATTCAAAGGTTTAATGAGAGTTTGGCAATACCAATTTTATAATTATTTGTAATTCTATTTTAAAATGAAAAACGTTAAAGATTTTTTTTGGAAACCTGAAATGACTGTTAATGAATGTGTTGATAGTTTTGACTCTTTAGGATATCAAGCAGTGGAATTAAATGAGGCGGCAAAAGTTGTTATGAAAATGAAGCGCGATGGTGCTAAGATTTTTTTGACTTTTACTTCTAATATGGCTACTTCTGGTTTAAGAGGATTTTTTTCACAACTTATTAGATTGAAAATGGTAGATGTTATATCCACTACTTCTGGAAGTATTGAAGAAGATATTATGAAATCTTTGGGGGAGGATTTTCAAGTTTCTAATTTTAATATGGATGATGTTCATTTGCATGAAAAAGGGGAAAATAGGATTGGGAATTTGATTATTAGAAATGAATCTTATATGAAATTTGAAGATAAGATGAATGAATTTTTGATGAAGATTTATGAAAAAAAGAAATCCTGTGGGGATGGCCCTAACGGGTTTAGAATTTCTGCGTCTGAACTTTTGAAAGAAATTGGATTTATGTTAGAAGATGAAAATTCAATTCTTTATCAGGCTGCTAAAAATAAGGTAACTATTTTTTGTCCAGGGATTGCAGATAGTGCTTTTGGTTTTCATTTATTTATGTTTCAGCAAAAATATCCTGATTTTGTTGTTGATACAATCGAAGATATGAAAAAAGCAACGGTTGAAGTTGGATTTGATGATAAGAAAGGTTTGATTGCATTAGGTGGAAGCATAAGTAAACATTATGCTATTTTCTCTGCTTTACTTAGTGGGGGTTTTGACTATGCTGTTTATATGACAACTTCTTATTCTACTTCGGGAAGCTTTTCAGGGGCAACAACTCAAGAAGCGAAGTCTTGGGGAAAATTAAAAGATGATGCTCAGGCAGCGACGGTTATCGGGGATGTAACTATTAATTTTCCAATTATGATGTGTAGTGTTTTAGATAAATTGGAAAAAGAAGGACTTATAAAAAATGAGTGAAGCAAGATTTGTTCTTTCTAAGAAAAAACTTTTAGAACAATTTAAACTCTTAGAAGATTTAGGGTTAAAAATATCTTATAGTTATAAAACAAATAAGGAAGTTGGGAATGTTCTGCAGGAAATTTCTGATTGTGATTTTTCAATTCATTCCAGAGAAGAGATTTTTTTAATTAAAGATAAAAATAAAATTTGGTTTTTTTTACAAGCTGAAAATACAGAGGATCTTTTAGATATTTTAAACAATGGAATAAAGAATTTAGTTGTAGATAATGAAATTGATTTGCAAACACTCCTTGAAGTTTTAGAAAAGAATAGTATGAAAGTGAATCTTAGTTTGAGGATGAAGTTTCAGGAACATCGGATTGGTAGTGGAAAATATTTTGTTTATGGGTTGTCTGCGATAAAAGTTAATAAGATTATTTCTAAAATAAAAGAGAATCTTCATATTGATAAATTAGGAATTCATATTCATCGGAAGTCGCAGAATACAAGTGAGTGGGAGATTAAACAAGAACTTGAAGATTCTTTAGAACTTGAAAATTTGAAAAGAATAAATATTGTTAATTTTGGAGGGGGGCTTCCGACAATTTATAGAGGTTATACAAGCAAAGTTCTTCCTTATATTTTTAATAAAATAAAAGAAGCTGTTGATTGGCTGAAACAATTTGATATTGAATCTTGTATTGAACCTGGAAGGTTTTTGGCATCCCCGCCGATAAAATTAGAGACAGAGATTATTCAGATACAGGAAAATAATCTTATTGTTAATACTACAATCTACAATTGCGCTTTAGATACTATTTTGACAGGAACAAAAATGTTAGTAGAAGGAGAATTAGATGGGGATGGAAAATTTTATTTGATTAAAGGGAACTCCCCGACAAGAGATGATATTTTTAGATATAAAGTTAAATTAATAAATCCTAAGGTTGGAGATAAAATTGTTTTTTTAAATGCTGGGGCTTATAATTATACAACTGATTTTTTTGGATATAAAAAATTGAAAACTGAAATTGTGGAAGATTTTTAAATCAGATTTTCTTTTAATTAAAATGATAACAAAAAAACAAATTTTAGAAATTCGAGAACATTTGGAAAAAGCGCAGAATCCTATTTTCTTTTTTGATAATGATGGAGACGGGCTTTGTTCGTTTCTTTTATTGCAGAGGTACATTGGGAGAGGAAAAGGGGTTGCAATGAAAACTTCAGACGCTGGAAATTATTTTAAAAAGGTTCAAGAGTTAAATGCAGATTATATTTTTATCTTAGATAAGCCTGTTGTTTCTGAGAAGTTTTTTGAGGAGGTTCGGCAAGTTAATCTTCCTGTCGTTTGGATAGACCACCATGAAAATAATAATATTCCTGATTTTGTTAATTATTATAATCCTTTGTTGAATAAAGGGAAAACAAATGAACCTGTGACAGAACTTTGTTATCGGATTGCAGATAAGAAAGATGATTTGTGGATTGCGATTGTTGGTTGTATTTCTGATGGGACTCTTCCTGATTTTTATCTTGAATTCAAAAAAAAATATCCTGATCTTGTGATTAATTCAGAAAGTGCAATGGAACTTTATTTTAAATCTCCGATAGGAAAGATTGCTAAAATATTTAATGCTGCTTTGAAAGATAGGACAACTAATGTTGTGAATATGTTGAAATTTCTTATGAATGTTAAGACACCTTATGAAGTTTTGGAAGAGGGCAGTCAGAATTATGCAATGCACAAAAGGTTTAATGAGATAAGTGAAAAGATTGAGAGATTATTGAATAAAGTAGAAAGGAATGATAATAAGGTTTTATTTTTTCAGTATGGCGGGGAGTTAAGTATGAGTGCTGATTTGGCTAATGAATTCAAATATAATTTTCCTGAAAAGATTATTGTTGTTGCTTATGTTAAAGATACGAAAGTTAATATTTCTCTTAGAGGGAATAATGTTAGAGAAGTTGCTTTGGAAGCGATTAAGGATTTGGAAGGAGCGACGGGTGGAGGGCATAAGAATGCTGTTGGCATTAGAGTAAGATTTGAGGACTTGGAGAAGTTTAAAGAGATATTTTCTGAGTTGGTTGAGAAGAGAGATAATTAAGGTTGAAGTTATTATAATTTTTCTACCGAAAATATTATAAACAAGTTTTCCCTGTTAAAATTATGAATGTGAGACTAATTACCTGTTGGAAGAATTCGTTTGGTTTAGTCTACACAACAATTAAACCGGCCTCAATTTAATTCAGTTTTTTTGGACTTGAATTGGATTGAGAATACTTCTTAACTAATTTAGGTCTTAAAGAATTCTGGATTTTTAATAAAATGAAAGGTGTTGAAATGGAAAAAAAAATCGTAGAAAAAGAATTGAGTTTGTTAATGGAAATGACATTGAGATTAGAAGACGAGCTTAATTTTATGATTAAAGAAGAGTAATTTAGTTTAGAAAAAGCTTTTTCTTATTTGTTAATATGCTTTAGCAATATAGACAATATGTTTTGCTGGTTTTTTACAAACAATACATTTTCCTGAAGCCTTAGATTTTTCGTCAAGTTTTGTCCCTCTTATTTCTGCGCCAGTTTCTTTTTCGATTTTTTCTGCACAAGAAATTCCTTCTTTATCAACTGAACAAAAATTACACTTAACAATTAAACCTTGTTTTAGTGTTTTTTTTATTTCGTTAATATTTTTGACTTCTTTTATTTTTTCTTTGAAAATTTTATCTGCTTCTTTTATTAGGTTTTTTGTAAATTCATTTGAAATTTTTTCAATTATTTTTATTAAATCTTTTTCTGGAATAACTTCTTTTTTATTTAAATCTCTTCTAAAAATTGTAATTTTGTTTTGTTTAATATCTTTTAATCCTAAATCTATTCTTATTGGAACTCCTTTCATTTCCCAATAATTGAATTTTTCTCCTGGCCTTTTTTCTGAATTATCAATTTCAACTGATGCGAATTTTTGGATTTTGTCTTTTAATGCTTGTGTTTTTTTTGTAACTTGTGTGTCATCTGAGATGGGAATAATCATTACTTGGATTGGTGCTATTTCCCAAGGAAACTTTAATCCTTTATCATCTCCATGGGTAATAATAACGCTTGCAAAAATTCTTGAGACTGCTGGACCATAACATGTTAGATAAGCATATTTTTCTTTTTCATTTTTATCTTTAAATTTGATGTTGAATGCTTTTGAGAATTTTTGAGAGATCATGTGTGTTGAAGGTTGTTGGATAACTTTTCCGTCAGGGTTTAAAGCATCTGCTGCAAATGTCCTTGAAGCACCTGGAAATTTATCCCATGAAGGCCTCTCAAAAAATATAAAGGGAATACCAAAAATATCATGTAGAACTTCTTTTGTTGTTTTCATATCTTCTTTAACTTGATTAAAAGCATCTTCTTCTGTTTCATGTGCACAATGAGATTCTATCCAATGGAATTCTCTGCTTCTTAAAAAAGGCCTAGTTGCTTTTGTTTCATGTCTGAAAATATTTGCTCTTTGATATGTTTTAAAAGGTAAGTCCTTGTAACTTCTTATCCATATGCCAAACATTTGATAAAATGCTGTTTCAGAAGTAGGGCGGAGAGCGAGAGGTTCTTCGAGTTTTTTTGTGCCACCATGAGTAACCCAGAAAACTTCTGGAGTAAATCCTCCCAAGTGTTCACTTTCTTTTTTTAAATTACTTTCCGGGATTACAGTTGGAAACCAATATGGTTTATGGCCTTTTTTTTGTAAGTTTTCCTCAAGATATTTATACATTTTTTCCATAGATAAAACAGACCATGGTTGAAAGACTAGAAATCCTTTGACATTATATCTTAAATCTGCAAGTTCACATTTTTGGATAATTTGTGTGAACCACTCTGAAAAATTTTCATTTTTTTTAACAGTGATTCCCTCTTGATTTTTTTTCTTCATAAATAATTAAGGAGAAAAGGGTTTATAACTTTTTTCAGAAAAAGTTGTAGTGGAAGATTTGTAAAATCTTTCTCTTATTAAATTAATGTTTGATTTAATTTTTCCAATGCGATTTTATTTACTATTTCTTCTATGTAATTTGATTCTAATGCAAAGCCAAGGCTTTCTCCTCCACTGACTTTGAAATTATTAATTCCAATTACTTTTCCTTTTGTATTGATTAAAGGGCCTCCTGAATTTCCAGGATTTAGTGCTGCGTCTGTTTGGATATAGGAATTTATCCCGCTTATTCCTTCTCGATGTGTGGCCGAAATAATTCCTTCTGAAACAGAGAATTGTAATCCTAATGGGTTTCCAATTGCAATTACTTTTTCTCCGATTTGAATATCGTCGGAATCGTCAAAGTTTAGTTTTTCAAAATCTCCTTCTATTTTTAGCAATGCAATGTCAAAAGTTCCATCGTACCCAATTAATTTTACAGAGTATGTTTCGCTGTCATATGTAAAGATTCCTGCTGATTTTGCGTTTTCCATTATGTGGTAATTTGTTACAATGTATCCTTCTGAGTCGATGATGAATCCTGTTCCTTGGCTGATGTCTGTTCTTATTGTCACGACAGATTTAATTGCGTCTTCGATTATTCCTGAAAAATCTGCGCTTGCCGAGGCTTTAAGTAAATCGAATTCTTCGTCAATAGTGCCAATTTGAGAGCCAAGAGAGTTTAATTCTTCTTGTGCGTGGAGGACGCTGGTTGTTAGTTCATTGAATTTACTTTGAGTGTCTGTTTGCAGTTCGGTTAGTTTGTTATTTAATAAGTTGTAGTTTAAATTTTGTTTTGCTAAAATTGTGTTTAGGAGTATTCCGCTGATTATCATAAATATAATTATTATAGAACTAAAACTTCCAATTATTATTTTGTGGTGTCTTCTCATTGCCATTCAACAAAACCTAAGCGGTTTTTTTGGATTTCCCTTCCTGTTCAGTGATGCGATTTCTTTATTGCAATCCGATGGAAATCGCGTAGAGAAAAGTTATCTCTTTTTTAATTAATAATTTTAATGAACCTAAACTATAAAAACCTTTTTTTTCTTGTTGTATTAGGACCCGTAGTTTAACGGATAGAATAACAGGTTTTCCCATAGGGATACCGCCTCACTATGTTTACTGCCTCACCTACGGTTCCCAGCACAAGCCCGGCACGAGAACCTGCAAGCAGGTGACCCAACTATGTTGGGCCTCGGCCTTTCTTCTTTTTGATACAACTTTAAAACAAAGGAAAGATATTTTAAATGGGAAATTAGATATATTTAGTGTGGGCTTGTGATGTAATGGATAACATAAACGGTTTCGGCCCGTTTTATCGAGGTTCGAATCCTCGCAAGCTCATAGATTCGAACCGTGGGTTTATGTAAAATAATTTCAAGATAGGTTTTGTATTAAACGAAGTCGAGAGCGAAGCGAACTGAATCCTCGAGGGTGCATTTAATCTCTTGAATAAGGATTATAACCGCCTGTTAATTCTCTTAATTTATTATCTTCTGTAGTTTCTTTGTTTAGAGTTTGTTCTAATTTACTTTGTTCAAGATTAACTTGAGTATTAGCTTTATTGAAAAGAGTATATCCCCCATACCCTATTGCTCCTACTGCTGCAAGAATTAAAGCGCTGTCTATAATGTACTTTCTTAATGTTTTTTCTTTTTTTCTTTGATTTATTGCTGAATTTTTGTATGTCATATTTATCTTAAAAGTTTTTTATTTATAAATCTTTCTATTTATTACTCCTATTAAGTTATAACTAAATTAGTATATTTAATCAATAGTTTTTTATATATTATAAAACACCCTTTTCTATGAAAGCAAATACTGGAGATTGTGTTAAGGTAGTTTTGACAAAAAAAGATTATGAAGGAATTTTGTTAGAAAATCCTGAGCCTGGCATTGTTTTGCTTAAATTGGATTCTGGTTATAATATTGGATTGAATAAAAAAGATATTTTGGAAATTCAAGTTGTGAAAAAATTTGTAGAAGAGAAAGAAGAAATTGTGATTAAAAGAAAAGAGGACAAACCGAATGTTGCGATGATCATTACTGGAGGGACAATTGCGGCTCGTTTAGATTCGAAAACAGGAGGTGTTGATCCCCTTGAAAAACCAGAAGATTTATTTAAGTTTTATCCAAGTGTTTTTGACAAAGTTAATGTTGTGAAAGTTGAGGTGCCGTTTATGAAAGCGTCAGAAGATATGGATTTTAAGGATTGGCAGAAGATTGCTCGAACTGCTGAGAAACTTTTGAATGACCCAAACATTAAAGGAGTTATTGTTACGCATGGGACTGATTTTTTGCATTACACTTCTGCTGCGTTGAGTTTTTTCCTGAAAGATTTGAACAAGCCAGTTGTTTTAACTTATAGTCAAAGAAGTATAGATAGGGCATCAAGCGACGCTAACTTGAATTTACAGTGTGCTGCGTTGGCGGCTATTTCAGATATGGCAGAAGTTATGATTGTTGGACACGCGTCGTCAAATGATGATTTTTGTTATGCAATGCCTGGAACAAAAGTTAGGAAGTTGCATACTTCAAAGAGGGACGCGTTTAAAGTTGTAAATGCTAAACCTTTTGCTAAAATTTTTCTAGATAGAATGGATAAAATTTCAGATTATAATTTTAGGAACAAAAGAAAGGTTAAGTTGGATTTGAATTTCGAGGAGAAGGTTGCTTTAGTGAAAGTTTATCCTGGGCAAAATCCAGAAATCTTGGATTTTTATTTGAAGAAAAAATACAAGGGTGTTGTTTTGGAGATGAGTGGGTTGGGGCATGTGCCTACAAAAAGATCGAGGGATGGTTGGACAAAAAAATTGAAAGACGTTATTGAAAAGGATTTGGTTGTTTGTGCTGTTTCGCAGTGTATTTATGGAAGAGTTGACCCGTTGGTTTATTCAAATGGGAGAGAGTTATTGAAGACAGGAGTTATTTATCTGGAGGACATGTTAAGTGAAACAGCGTTGGTGAAGTTGGGTTGGGTTTTAGGAAAAACCAATAAAAAAGAAGAAGTTAAGAAGTTGATGTTGGAAAATATTTCTAGAGAATTAAATAATCGGTTGCAGTGATTATTTTTTATTTCTTTTTATTAATAAATTTTTTATTTCTCTAATTTCTTTTTCTGCTTTTTTGTTTATCTGGTAATCGTAGTCTGATTTTATTCTTTCTCTTTGGGCTTCCCTATTTTGAGACATTAAAATTATTGGTGCTTGGATTGCTGCAAGACAAGATAGACACAGATTTAATAAAATAAAAGGGTAAGGGTCTGTGATTCCTTCTTTGAAATATCTTAAAAGAAAATATCCATTGGTTGCCATCCAGATTGCGAGAAATATGAAGAATCCGAAAATAAATGTCCAGCTTCCTGCCCATTTTGTAATAAGATCTGCGGATTTTTGTCCGAGTGTTTTTGGAATTCTAAAAATGTGTGGAAGGTCTTTATGATTCTTTGCCACTTTTTTCATATAAGTTATTGAGAAATGTTTTTTATAAAGTTTTGTGAGAATTAGTTAAGATAGTTACGATTGTTAAGGGGTTACAAATAGAAAGGTTTATAAATATTTTAATTATCTTTTATTTATGGAAACTCTAGAAAGTTTGGCTCAATTTGTAGAAAAGTTTCCCCAATTGAAAAGAGAGGAAATTAAATATGCTTTTACAGGAGGAACTGCAGTTAGATTACATCAAGAAAAAAACCAAACCGAAGAAAAAAGATTTCTTTCTGATTTGGATATTCTTGCATTTGAAGATGAATCTTACCCAATTCATACTTTTATGAAAAAAGATGTTTCATTTGTAACTTCCTTATCTCTTTCAGAAGTAAAAAAATATGTTTCATCTGTTAATTTAAAGGGAAAACAATATTTTTTTTTGGATGGAAATTTTCTCACTCTCACTAAAACTTGTGCAAGAGATACTCCTCGGGAAAAAGATTTTTATGACATACTTACTCTAAAGAACCTTAATGAGATAAATATGAATAAACTTTCTTATTTATTTGCTAAATGTCCAAGAATAACCTCAAATACTTCTTTAGTAACGAAAATGTTTGAGTGGTTTTTTAGTGAAGGAGAAGAAAAGAAGAAAATAAAACTTTTCCAAACATTTCCCCATTTAATAAATCTTTTAGATGAATTTGAATCCCCCTTAGGAATAAAAGAAAAAGTGTTAAAATACTCTTCAAAAGAAGATAAAGGAGGATATCAATTATCAACAATTATGAATAATATAAATTTGTTAATAAGGGAAGTTGATCCTTTACAAAGAGAAAAAGCACTTGATAAATTATTAAATTATGCCTTAAAAAATGATTATCTTGATTTTGATAGAAAAGTTAATTTTGATTTGCTTCCAAGATTTAGATATGATAAAAAAAAGGATAAAAATAAAATACTTAATTTAATTTAAATTTTCTTTAATATTTATAATATAAAATGAAAAGATATAATATTGTTTACAATTCAGTTTTGAAGAAGTATGTTTATTTTGAAGGATTAGAAAGATCAAAACAACATAATAGATTAGATTTAATAGAATCAGAAGTTTTTCTACAATTAAAGAAAATTAAGAGAGAAAACAAAAAAGGGAATCTGGTTTTAAAAGAAATGCCAGATAATTTGGAATCAAGAATTATTGCTTTTTTTAAAAAGTCAAAGATTGTAATTAAAAAAGATTAATTATTTAATTTCTCCCCAAAATTAATAAACTCGTTCTTCTTTGTTTTTTTATGGAAGAAATTAATTATCAAGAATTAGGTTTTAAATGTGGCTTGGAAATTCATCAGCAACTTGACACTAAAAAATTATTTTGTGAATGTCAGAGTGTTTTAAGGAAGGACGAGCCAGATTTTATTATTAAAAGAAAACTTAATGCTGTTGCAGGAGAGTCTGGGGTAGTTGATGTTGCGGCTGAATATGAGAAGACAAAAGATAAAGAATTTATTTATCAAGGTTATGATACGACTTGTTTGGTTGAGTTGGACGAAGAGCCGCCGCACGAAATAAATAAAGATGCGTTGAAGATTGCTTTGCAGATTTCTCTTTTGTTGAATTGTAAGATTTTACCTTTAACTCAAATTATGCGAAAGACAGTTATTGATGGTTCAAATACTTCTGGTTTTCAGAGAACTGTTTTAATTGCAGAGGATGGTTATGTTGAGACTGAAGAGGGAAGAGTTGGTATTAGTGCAGTGATTCTTGAAGAAGATGCTGCGAGAATTGTAGAGCGAAAAGATAAAGAAACGATTTACAGGTTAGATAGGTTGGGGATTCCTTTAGTTGAAGTTGTGACGGCTCCTGATATTAAAACTCCTGAACAGGCTAAGAATGTTGGGTTGAAGATTGGAGAGATTTTAAGGAGTTGTAAAGTTCTTCGTGGGATTGGGACAATTCGGCAAGATGTTAGTGTTTCAATAAAAGGTGGAGAAAGAGTTGAAATGAAAGGAGTTCAGGATTTGAAATTAATTGTTCCAACTATTAATAATGAAATTGAAAGACAGATTAATTTAGTGAAAGAGAAAAAATCTGTTGCAGAAGTTCGACGTGGAAATCCTGATACTACAACTATTTTTTTGAGGCCTCTTCCTGGTTCAGCGAGAATGTATCCTGAAACTGATTTGCCTATGCTGAAAATTTCTAGAGATTTAATTAATGAAGTTAAGAAAAATATTCCTAGATTAAGAAAAGATATTGAAGAGGAATTGAGCCATAAGGGGTTGAACTACGAAATGATTAAATTGATTTTCAAGATGAATAAACTGGAGGAGTTTAGAGAGTTGTTGGAAATTGTGAATAATCCGCAATTGGTTGCGAAAGTTCTTTTGGTGTTTCCAAAGGAGATTGAGAAGAAAATAAAAGTAAGAAAGAAACTTGGGAGAGATATTCTTGTATTTATTTTAGAGAAATATAAAAAAGGGAAGATTAATGAAAGACAGATAAAAGAAAGTTTAGAAAGAATTGCTAGAGGGGTTGATGTTAGTGAGGCCATTAAATTTGAAAAAGAAGATTTAGAGAATGTTGAGGAAAAGATTATGAAAATTATTCAGAGCAAGCCTGGGCTTTCTGATAAAGCCTATATGGGTTTGGTGATGAAAGAATTTGCAGGAAGGATTGACGGAAAGTTTGCAATGGAAATTATTAAGAAATTTATCAAATAACCAAAAGTTAATAAATTGTTTTTTTCTTTAAGAGATATGAAGAGAGAGTATGTTAAGGATATTAAAGTAGGAAAAAAGGTTTTGTTAAAAGGGTGGGTTTATGAAATTAGGGACTTGGCTAAATTAAAATTTCTTTTATTAAGGGATTCTTCTGGAATTGTTCAATGCATAATCAAAGATAAAGAATTGATGAATAAAATTTCTGAATTAAGTTTAGAGAGTGTGGTTGAAGTGGAAGGAGAAGTTAAAAAAGCAAATGTTAAAGCAGAATATGTTAGGAAGGATGTTGAAGTGAGTGTTAGTGATTTTAAAATAATTAGCAAGGCAGAGAAGCTCCCGATTCATGTGAATGAAAAAACAACTTCTACGGATTTATCTAAGAGATTAGATTATCGGTTTTTGGATTTACATCGTCAAAAAACTCAGGCAATTTTTAGGATTCAATCAACAATTTCAATGGCGTTTAGAGAATATTTTGTAAATAGAGGCCATATTGAATTTCAACCCCCTTCAATAATAGGTAGTTCTAGTGAAGGAGGAACCGAGTTATACAAATTAAAATATTTTGAAAAAGATGCATTCCTTGCTCAATCTCCTCAATTATATAAACAAATGGTTGCTTGTGCTATGGAAAAAGTTGTTACAATAACTCCTGTTTGGAGAGCAGAAAAACATAATACCATTAGACATTTGAATGAATCAAGACAAATGGATATTGAAATTGCTTTTGCAGATCAAATGTCTATTATGAAGGAATTAGAATTGGTTGTACAATATATTGTTAAAAAAATAATAAAAGAACATAAAGAAGATTTGGAAAAAATTGGAGTTAAATTAAAAGTTCCTAAGGCGCATTATTTAAACTACGCAGATGCAATAAAAAAAGTTGGTGGAAAAATTGGAGACGATTTTACACCAGAACAAGAAAAAAAACTTTGCGAGATGTATGACGGAGACATTGTTTTTACACATACTTGGCCTTCTGAACAAAGAGGATTTTATATTATGCGAAAAGACGAAGACGCTAATGCGAAATTAACAGAGGGCTTTGATGCACTTTACAAGGGGGTAGAGATATCAAGTGGAGGACAAAGAGTGCATATCCCTGAACTTCTTGAAAAATTGTTAAAGAAAAAAGGGCTTAATCCTAAAGATTTCAAAAGTTATATTGATAGTTTTAGATTTGGTGCTCCTCCTCATGCTGGTTGGAGTATAGGATTAGAAAGATTTACTCAAACACTTCTTGAATTAAATAATATCAGGGAAGCTGTTTTGTTCCCAAGAGATAGGGATAGGTTGACTCCATAAAATGATAGATGCACATTTGCATTTAGGTTCTATCCCTTTTAAGGGAAAAGAATGGGGAAATTTTATTGAATATAAAAAAATAGCAAAGAAAGTGGGCATAGAAAAATATTGTCTTGTTCCAATAGGATTGCCTAAAAATTTTACTGACAAAACAACTCCAGATAATAATTCTGTTTTAAATGAAGCAAAAAAAAACAAATCAATAATTCCAATTTACTGGTTTAATTTTTTTGATTTACCTAATGAGATAAATAAGAAATATAGGGCAATTAAATTTCATCCGGATATTGGAAAAATAGATATTGATAATCAAAAAGTTGTAAAATTTGTAAATAAAATTAATCTTCCTGTTTTTGTTCATACAAATGAAAGTAAAGAATTTTCTAATCTTGGGACAGTTTCTAAATTAGCAATGAAAGTTAAAGTCCCTGTTATTGCTGTTCATTCAGGCGCTGTAACTAAAACTTTTTTTAAGATAGATAACTATGATTTTCCAAAGAATGTTTATTTTGAAACTTCAGGAATACAATATGCAATTATTTTAAAAAAAATTTATGATAAATTCGGAGCAGAAAGAATTATTTTTGGAAGTGATTATCCATTTGGTGATCCAAGAGTTTCATTAGCAATGATAGATACTCTTAATTTAAATAGAAGAGAATATAAATTAATAACTAAAGAAAATATAAAGAGAATTTTAAAATGAAAGAAAAATTTTTATCTATTCAAGAAGCAATGAAAAATGGAAAAGGAAAAGTAGCTTTGCATGGTTGGATTTATCGGGCGCGAGGTTCTAATAAAATGAAGTTTATTATTTTGAGAGATTCTACAGAAATTATTCAATGTGTTTTGGTTAGGGAAAAATTTGAAAAGCAGTGGGAAGAAATTGATAAACTTCAGGTTGAAAGTTCTGTTGAAATTTTTGGAGAAATAAAAAAAGACAAACGTGCACCTACTGGTTTTGAAGTTCAGGTTGGAAAAATTAATATTATTGGATTTGCAAACGAGTTTCCGATAAATAAAGATTTGAATGAAGAGTTGCTTGGAGATAGAAGGCATTTGTGGTTGAGAAGTAGAAAGATGACGTCTATTTTAAAAATTCGTGATACTGTTCTTAAAGCAATTAGAGAACATTGGAGGAAAAAAGGCTTTTACGAATACCATAGTCCTATTTTTATTGGAATGCAATGTGAAGGGGGTTCGACGCTGTTTAAAGTAGATTATTTTGGAAAACCGATTTATCTTTCACAAACTTGGCAATTGCATGCTGAACCTGCGATTTTTTCTTTGGAGAAAATTTTCACAATACAACCTGCATTTAGGGCAGAGAAATCAAAAACTTCTAGACATTTAACAGAGTTGTGGATGGCTGAGATGGAAGTTGCTTGGGAGGATTTTAATTATCTTCAGGATGATGCTGAGCAATTGATAAAATTTATTCTTAAAAAAGTTTTTGAGAAAAATAAAACTGATTTAGAAATTTTAGAGAGAGATGTTAAAAAATTAGAACCTGTGATAAAAAAGAAATTCCCGCGAATGACTTATGATGATGCTTTGAAAATTTTGAAGGAAAAGGGAAAGATGAAAGTATCATGGGGAAAAGATTTGAGAACTATTGAAGAAGATAAGTTGAGCAAGTTGTATGACCTTCCAATAATTGTAACTCATTATCCAAAAAAAGTTAAGGCGTTTTATATGAAAGAAGCACCAGGTAATCCAAAGGTTGTTCTTGGTTTTGATGTTATTGGACCTGAAGGTTATGGCGAGTTAATTGGGGCTTCACAGCGAGAAGAAGATATTGAAAAAATAAAAAAGAATTTGAAAGAGAAAGGCGAGGATGTTTCAAAATACGATTTTTATCTTGATACTCGTCGGTATGGAACTGTTCCTCATGGAGGTTATGGTCTTGGTGTTGAAAGAGTTATTGCGTGGATTTGTGGTTTAGATACAATTAAAGATGCGATTGCTTTTCCAAGGACAATGACAAGGATGAATCCTTAGATTTTTAAATGATAGTCTTTTAAATTAATTATGAAAATTTTTAACAATATCTTAAAAGAATTTGTTGATGAATGCAGTAGAAAATTAAATCTTAAAAGTATAATCCAATTTGGCTCGTCTACCTATTCAAAGAATTTTGATGATGTTGATTTAATTTTGTTTTCTAATAAACTAATATTCTCTACAGGAGATTATGAGAAATTACTTCAAATAATTAAATATTTTGAGGATAAATATGAAGAAATTGTTTTTGATATTGCTTCAGGTAATAGATTAAGGGACGCAAAATATAAAATTTCGATAGTACCTTTTCAAGGTTTAGATTTAAAATTAAGTGTAGATTCATTTTTAGTTAATAACCTATGTCAAGATAAATCTAAAAAAATTCTTTTTGGAAAAAGTCCTTTTAAGGATACTTTTAAAATTTCTAATAAACAGATAATTATCAAAATTATATTAGAAGTAAATTTTGCGTTAAGAAGTTGTTTAGACACCAAAACTAAAAAAGATTCTGTTAATTTTTTATTCAAAACGATTTTGAGAGCAATGCTTTCTAATGTTGATATTTATAAGAAAGAAGATTTGTTACTTGAATTTAAAAAAAATTATCCAGAAATTAAAATTCCTGAGGATTCTGAGAAGATTTTGAGCAGAAAAATAAACTTAAAAAGTTTTCAAAGTGTCTTAAGATTCTCAGAAGATTGTATAAATTTTTTATTAAAATGAAAATATTAATTATTGGAGACCCACACGGTGTTTTGCCCAAAAAAATTCCTAAAAATTTAGATTTAATTTTTATTCCAGGAGATTTAGGAAAAGCTGATTTAGCAAGGAAGATAGCTTTTGAAAATGTTGAAAGAAGAAGACAAGGTTTAGAAAAAAGAGAGACTACTAAATTAGAAGCAAAAAAAATCCATATGGAAATACATAATTCTACTATAAAAATCTTGAGAACTTTATCAAAACATGCACCTGTTTATACTCTTCAAGGAAATGTTGGAATCCCTAATGCTTCACAAATAAAAAAGGATACAGAAAAATATGGAATTAAATTACCTTATACTCTGGGCATGGTTAATAAAATGGAGGGAGTTTATCTTGTTAAAAACCAATTAAGAAATATTAATGGATTAAGGATAGGTTTTTTAGAATATTTTATTGATAATTGTTGGATTAAAGAATTTAAAGAAAAAGATAAAAAAAGAATTAATGAGGCTAAAAAAGAGACTGAAAAAGCTAAAAGAGTTTTGAAGAGATTTAAGGATTTGGATATTTTAGTTTGTCATCAGCCACCTTATGGGATTTTAGATAGGATGATGAATAGAAATGGGCCTAAGGATTGGTATGGAAAACATGCTGGAAGTAAAGTGATTTTGGATTATGTTAAGAAAAATCAACCGAAATATGTTTTTTGTGGGCATATGCATGAAAGTAAAGGGATGAAAAAAATCGGAAAGACAAAAATTTACAATGTAGGTTTTTCTGGAGATTATATTTTGTTGGACGTTAATCAATCACAATAATCTTTAAAAAATAAATTGTTTTTAATAATGTATGAAAGTAAAATTAAAATTTTTCATTCATCCAAAATTTCTTGGAGGTTATTTTGAATGAAATATGATAAAAACCAGGTTCATTATGTTACTGCGACAGTAATTCTTGTTAATAAAGAGAGAAAATTTTTGATTGCGAAGCGTGCTGATTGGGAAAAGGCTTTTCCAAATAAATGGACTGTTCCTGGAGGAAAACTTGAGGTTTTGGATTATGCTTTGAAGAAAAAAGATACTTCTGAACATTGGTATAATGTTATCGAGGATTTGTGTAGAAAAGAAGTTATGGAGGAAATTGGATTGAATTTTAAAAATCCGGAATATGTGACTAGTTTGGTTTATATTCGTTCTGATAATATCCCTTCTTTAATAATTAGTCTTTGGGCAGAACCGATTAATGATGTTATTAGGTTGTGTCCTGCTCTGATAGAATATAGATGGGTTACACTTGAAGAAGCAAAAAATTTTGATTTGATTGAGGGAATTTATGAAGAGTTAGAAATGTTAGATAAAAAATTAAAGACTGGTGAGAATCAAGAATGGGGAAAATATTACTAAAAGCTTAAAAAGAATTTTCTATTTTTTATTTTATGCAAATTAATGATCTTGAGCTTAAATGGTTGGGGCATTCAGGGTTTTTAATCAAGAATTCTACACCACCGGCGTACCCCGATAAATCTTCTACGAAGATTTTTACTAAGGGCAAAATAATTTACATTGATCCATATAATATTAAAGAAGATTCTGAGAAGGCAGATTTGATTTTGTTGACACATAGTCATTATGACCATTGCAGTGTTGCGGATATTAAGAAAATTATTAAGGAAGGGACGCGGATTGTTTTGACTGCTGATTGTCAGAGCAAGATTGTGCGGTTTGAGGTGCCCATTAAATTGGATGTTGTTGAGCCAGGGAGTGAGTTAATTTTTGGAAATCTAAAGATTTCTGTTTTACCTGCATATAATATTGATAAACCTTTTCATCCCAAGGAAGAATTATGGGTTGGGTATTTTTTGAAAATAAATAATTTGTTAATTTATCATGCAGGAGACACAGATGTTATTCCTGAAATGCAGAAACTTACAGGTTATAAACAACATGGCAAAAAATTAATTGCTTTATTGCCTATTGGAGGAAGGTTTACAATGAGTGTAGAAGAGGCTGTTGAGGCGGCGAAATTGATTAAACCTGATTTGGTTATTCCAATGCATTATGGTTCTATAGTGGGGACAGAAGAAGATGCTCAAGAGTTCAAGGAACTTTGCGAGGAAGAAAATATTAAATGTGAGATATTGGTGAAAGATTAAAAAGTCTGGCTGTTTAATTTTTTTATGAAAAGTTTTGTTCAACAAAAAAAATCTACTTTGTCTAAATTAGATAAATCTTCTAAAGGAGATTGGGATAAGAAGATTGTTAATTTGTGCGAGAAGATTAATTCTTTGGAAAATTTTTATACAACTTCTTCGTGTTCTGGGAGAATTGTTTTGATTGTTGATAATATAAAAAAAAGCCCAGGACTTTTTGTAAATGTTTGGCATGATTTGATTTCATTTGAAGAAGTGAAAAAAGAATTGAAGAAAATAAAAAAATCTGACACACTTCGCGTGTACCCCGATAAATCTTCTACGAAGATTTTTACTAAGGGCAATATCAAATTTAAACAAGAGCCAGTTATTTTGCATGTTGCTTGTGAAAGTTTGGAGCAAAGTTTGGATTTTTTGAAAAAGGCAAGAGCAGTTGGTTTTAAACGAGGAGGGATTATTTCTGGGGGAGATAGATTTGTTCTGGAATTAATAGGAACTGAAAAAATTGAGTTTCCAATTATTTCTGAGGGTAAAATTTTAGTTGATGATGATTTTTTGAAATTGATTGTTAAGAAATCTAATGAAAATTTGAAAAAAAGTTGGAGAAGGATTGAAAAATTGAAAGATATCTTATAGTTTCTAGAATATAAAATTATTTAAATGAGAATGAGTTTGTCTTTTTATAATATTAATTTACTTGGCGGTTGATTAATGTTATCTGTATGCATACAGAGGTGTTCCCTCTGAATTCTTTTGATATTAGTTGGAAGTATGCCAACTATTTAAACTTTTCGTAGAAAAGTTATACAAAATAAGTGAGAAATCATAGATTTCTCCATTTAACAATTTTAATTGTTGGAGGTTTTAAAATGGATGAAAGGAGGTATAAAAAATATGGTGTTAGATTTTGCAAAAGAAGCAATCGAAAATACAAATTCCCACAGCATTAATTTTGATGAATTAAGAGCTGGGAAAGCAAACATAAAAGTTATTGGTGTTGGAGGAATGGGTGGCAATGCAGTTACATGGCTTTTTAATAAAGGTATTCAAGGTGCTACAATTTATGCAGCAAATACAGATGCGCTTCATTTAAGTGTTACCAAGGCCGATGAGAAACTTCTTATTGGAAAGGAATTGACAAGAGGTTTAGGTGCTGGAGGAGATGCTAGAAGAGGAAGAGAGGCTGCAAAAGAAGCAATTGTTGATATTAAGAAAGCTGTTGGACAAGCAGATATGGTTTTTGTTGTTGCTGGTTTAGGTGGTGGAACAGGAACAGGTGCTGCACCTGTAATTGCGCAGTTGGCTAAGGAAACTGGTGCAGTTGTAATCTCAGTTGTGACCATGCCCTTTGAATCAGAGAAATCAAGAATTGATAAGGCAGAATTTGGTTTACAGGAACTAAGAGATGTGACAGACACGTGCATAGTTCTTGATAATAACCGGCTTGTCGATATTGCTGGACAGTTACCTATTGAACAAGCTTTTGCTGTTGCTAATGAATTAATCAGTGTTATGATAAAGGGAATTGTTGAGACAATTACTTTACCTAGTTTGATTAATTTGGATTATGCTGACGTCTCTGCTATTATGAAAGGCGGTGGTGTTGCTGTGATTGGAATTGGTGAATCAGATACAGCGGATCGTATAACAGAATCTGTAAAGCAAGCCTTGACTCATCCTCTACTTGATGTGGATTATCGAGGGGCTAATGGAGCTTTAATACATATAACCGGTGGTCCTGATTTGAAGCTTGAGGAATTCGATTTGATTGGAAAAATTGTTTCTGAGAATTTGAGTCCTGATGCACAGGTTATTATTGGTGCGAGAATCAGCAAAGATTTTGTTGGTAAAGTGCGAGTGATAACTATTATGACCGGAGTAAAGTCGCCTTATGTTTTGGGAAGGTCTGTTGAAGAACAAGCACTTCCTATGGCTAAGGAGATATCTGATTTAGGTATAGAATTTTTAAGATAGTTTTTATTAATGCCCTGGGGAAACCCAGGGTTTTTGTTTTTTAGAAATATTTATAAATTAGGAATCACTTTTGTTTTAATGGTAAAAGAGGTTCAAAAAAAGGTTTCTCAGCCAAAGCAAGTTGTTCAAAAATCTATGGTTCAAAAATCAGCAGTTCAATTAGAATCTGTTACTATTAAAAAAATTGGAGTTCTTTCCCTTGCAAATTTGTTTGCTGTTTTGAATTTGTTTTTTGGACTTATTGTTGGCATTTTTGTAACATTAGTTTTATTACTTTTTCCTGAACAATTAACTGTTGGAGGCATTGCGGCTTTTTTAATTAGTCCTTTTTCTATAATTATCTTCCCAATTCTTTTTGGGATTATGGGGTGGTTTTCAGGACTTATCGTAGGTTTATTTTATAATCTTACAGCAAAGATAACTAAAGGAATTGTTTTATATTCTTAGAAAAATTAATTTTAAACATCCAAGGTTTTAATCTTGTTCATTTTTTTATTTCCATATTTGTCAAAATAAAGAATTTGGTTAAAATCTATTTTTCTTTTGTTTTCTGTTTTTCCATATTCATAACCTATTGGTAATATTGCTTCAACATTTATATTCTCTGGAATTTGTAAGGCTCTTTTTACTTGTTCTTCAACAAAATGTCCAATCCAGCAGGTTGCGAGTTTTGACTCTTGTATTTTTAGTAGAAAGTTTTGTATTGCGGCGCCTGCTTGTTGTTTGCAGTATTTTTTTCCTTGCTCTTCGAAAGAATTAATTGTCCTTGAAGGGTTTGTGCAAACTACTACAACATATTGTGCTTGAGAAATAAAATATTGTTGTGCTGCATCTGCGAGGTTTTGAATTTTTTCCTTGTCGCTGACAACAATGAATTTTAAACTAAATATGTTTCCTGCCATTGGAGCATATCTTACAGAATCAATACATTCTATGATGTCTCTCCAGTCTGGTTTTTTAGAAGTAAATCTTCTTACACTATGTCTATTTTGGATTGCTTTGTCTAGATTCATAATTAGTATAAGAAGAAGATGTTTATAAAATTAGTGTTGATATCTTTTAAATCCTGTAGGATTTTTGATCTCCCAATATTGTCCTATTTTTTGAGAAAGATTGGAACAAATATATTCTAATTCTTCAATTCTTTTTTTTGGTAAATCTTTGGTTATTGCTAGTTCTTCACTTAAGATTATTAATCTATTTGCGAATAATTTTTTTGATACTTCTATCTTGCTTTCATTTTCCTTTTTTCCATAAAGTTCCCAGAAAAATATTATCTCTTCTAAAAAGTTTTCCTTCATCCTAAAGTCTCTTGATTTTTCTTTTAATATCTCTGAAGCATGAATAATTGCAGAATAATCTTCTTTGGTTAATTTTCCTTCCTTTTGTAAATTTAAATAAACTGGAATTGCACCAAAAAAGCTTGAAAGGGAAAAATCATTTAAATCAAATTTTGTTGGATAATTTTTATCATGTTCCATTTAATAAATTGCTTGTTTTAGTTTAAATAAATAGTTGTTTTTGAGTATCTATTTAGAAAACGTCCCGGGCTTGCTCACGACTTCGCACGAAGTTTCTGTTGGATTATACTTCTACCACGAAATCGCTCGGACTCGAAGTTCTCGTCCAGATTTACAATCTGGAAAAAAAACGTCCCGGGCTGGACTCGAACCAGCGACCTATCGGTTTCCGTAATTTCAAGATTATGGAATGAACAAATCTTGATTTGTACTTAACAGCCGATCGCTCTACCAACTGAGCCACCGGGACATAAAAGAATTAGATTTTTTTTACTTTTAAAGTTTATCTCTTTAACCCCAAATCAATTGGTTCTTTGACTTGGTGTTTTTCTAAGAAATTGTAAACATTAGATTGCTTTGAACCTTTAATTATTGAGATGATTGCGTCTTGGGCGCTTTCAATATATTCTGGTTCGCCGATTATCCCAATATAATTATCTTTTAATTCAAATTTGCATTTTGTTAAGTCGTGCAGTGTTTTGAGGGTTTTCCCTTGTGTTCCGATTATTCTCGCTCTAATTCGTTCAAGGTCTTTTCTTTTTGTGTGCTCTTTTATGTTTAGGATTTCAAATGTTGCGTTCTGTTCTTTTATCAAAATGGCATTTGAAAATGGAAACCCGTAATTCAAAGCATCAATAACTTTTTCTGCAACATATTCGTTTTCTGGCTTTCCTTCAATAGAAACTTCTTTTCCTCTATTTTTTATTTTTACATTCAAGAGCTTTTCAAGTCGTTTTTTGTTTTTTATTATTCTTGGGAGTTTTTCACAAAGTATTATTTTCATAGAAGAAAGAAGAAGAGAAAGGTTTTAAGGTTTTTGTTATATTCCAGATACTCTTTTGGAAAACAATGATAATCTATTATATTTCAGGGCTTCTATAATCTGAATGATTTGATATAACCAACATTTGATTTAAATCGTGATAATGAAGTTGTCTTTGTCCTCTGCCATCAGCAATTTTCATTTGATAAACTTCATTATCGTATTTGTCGTTTAATAAAACTCCATGACACCAATCATTATGGTCATCGTTAAGAATTACTTGTTTCCCTAAATTTTTTTGGATAGCATCTCTTTTACTTTCTTCTGTTTGTCCTAAAACAATTTCTCTAAGTATCATATAAATAAGAATAGGCAACAAGTATAAAAACCTTTTGTTAGGGAGTTCATCAATTGTTGTAGTAAATAAAGAATATTAGTATTGAATTAAAACTCTTCTTTCTCAGTCTTCAAATAACCTTCTCTTTTTAACCATGCTATTTGGTTTGGTTTGTATTTGAGAAGAATGTCTGCTTTTGTGTCGTTAAGTTCCCAAGGTTCTAAAATTATAACGTCTTCTGGGCGAAGCCAGAGTCTTCGTTTTAATCTTCCTGGAACCCGGCAGTTTCTTTGTTTTCCATCAAGGCAGTTCACCATCATTTTGTTTCCTCCAAGTCGTTGTTCAATTATTCCAATTACTTCTCTGCCTCTTGGAAGTGGAGCCCGCATAATTTTTGGTTCGTCTGGATTTGGTAGAAACTTTTTTGGTTTCATTTCAACAAAACCTAAGCGGTTTTTTTGGATTTCCCTTCTTGTTCCGTGATGCGATTTCTTCAAGAGCCTCCGATGGAAATCGCTTGAAAGCCAATAGTTTTAATTTCATAGTAAAAGAAGAAGGTTTTGTTTTATAAAGTTTTGGAGAAATATTTGTAGACCATATAAATTATTATAAATAGTTGATTAAGTTAAACCTAATGAAAGAAATTTATGGTCATAGGATTTGGAATAAAATGAACTATCAATCATGTTGGGGATTTAAATCAGAAGATGAAGCAAAAAAAGATTTGGAATTGGTTATTGGTGCTTTTTGTTATTTTACATTTCCTGAAGCAAGTGCAGAGACTTTCAAAAGAGATGAAGGGACACTTAATACTTATTCTTTTATTTATGATAAAAAACAAAAGAAATTCCGATTAATTGTTTAGATCAAAACCAATGCAAAAGGAATGCCTTGAATTTTTTTTGTGTTTTCTTTTGTGAATATCCCGGTTTCGATTGCGCATTGAATTGATTTTTCTCCTACAATATTAAAAGTTGCGTCTTCTGCAGACGTTTTTTTAATTATTTCTTTTGTTTTTTTTGCGTTGTATTCTTCTCCTTTGTAAAAAGATTCTTTAAGATCTAATTGGAATTTTCCTTGTTCAAATTTTTTTCCAATTAAATTAGAATCACAAATAGCAACCACTTCCCGATAAGATTTGTGTATTTTGATTAAAATCATAAAAAAATAAAAATTAGTAAAGTTAAAAACTTTACTAACGACTATCAAAGCGTGGCTAGCTGGAAGAATTAATTAATAAATTTAATTATTTTGTTATCCCACCCATTCTGCAAACAGTTGTTCCGCAGTCAGGGCATTTCCCTTTGGCAATTTTTGTGCCTTTTTTGGTCTTGCTTTCTACAGGTTTTAGCATTTCAACCTTTTTTTTACACTTAACACAATATCCTTCTGTCATTTTTTTTACCTCAAATTTAATTTAATTCAACACCACTTGGTGTACCCCTAAATTTTTAGGGTATGAATCTTTTATTTTCTAAGAGAATTTGTTTTATAAGGTTTTTGATTTAGATTTTACTCCTTACACTGTGTTTTGCTCCACACGCCAGGCAATTAATAAATGTTAGTCTGTCTTCTTTTGTTAATTCTGTATCTGGTTTTCCGCATTCTTTGCATAGAATGAATTCCTTGACATATTGTTCTATTTTCTGATTTATTTTTGCGCTTGAAACTTTTATATTTAAGATGAGTCTGTCTTCTTCTTGTTGTCCTGATGCTGCGAGTTCTTTTAAGAGAAATTTTTGAAAATGTTCTGGTTTTCTTCTTAGATGAGAAGCGATTTGGAAAAAGTTTGTCAAAACTGTCTTTCTTCCTTCAAAATGCCCTTCAACTTGTGGAATTTTAAATCTTTCGCTAGAATTATCAACTTGTTTCACTTTTTCGTATGCTTGTTCAAGTAATTCTTCATAGTTTGTCATATTTTAATTGTAGTAGAAGAGTTTATAAAATGTTTTGTCTTTTATTTTTTATGAGTTTGAAGAACATTATTCTTGGAATTGCAATTGTTGTATTGACGATTTTTGTGACTATTAATGGTATTAGTGTTTTTTATCCTATTCAACAATATGAGGATTTTTGTGGAGATGTGAAAACACAAGAAGTAATTCAGACTCAAGAAAGGTGCGAGGAGATTGGGGGCAAGTGGAGTGTTTATGAGGCTGTGAAGCCTGTTGAAGGTGCAGAGGGTTTTTGTGATAGGGATTTTACTTGTAGACAAAATTATGATGATGCGCGAGAAGAACGGGCAAAAAAGATTTTTTATGTTGCTTTGCCTTTTGGAATTTTGATTTTATTGATTGGAGGATTTCTTTTTCACCTTGAGGCAGTTGGAGCAGGATTAATGGGTGGAGGAGTTGGAACTTTAGTTTATGGTGCTGGAAGTTATTGGCAATATGGAGGAGAATTGTTTAGATTTATAATTTCTTTATTAGGTTTGGTAGCAGTTATATTTTTGGCTTATTGGTTTAATAAAAAGTTTGGGAAGCCTGTTAAGAATAAAAAGAAATAATTCTTTTGAATATAAATTTTTATAAACTTGCCACTTCTTTATTTTTTATGAAAATCAGGGATGTAACTTCTGAAACTGTGGCTAGAAAAAAAAGAATAGGAGAAGTGGAAAAATTAGTTAAAGAAGTTTTTGACGATTGTGCTACTTCTTTACATGAAGATCTTGGAATTTCCATAAATAAGAAATCTTCTGGTTCACAAGTTGCACTAATAAATTTGCTTATAGATTCTGGTTTTATGACTTTAAAAGATGATTCTTATGAACAAAAAGCGATTCAATTTGGTGAGGAATATGAAACCCGAAAATTAAATGCCCCCTTCGTACAAAATGATTCCTTATTTTTGTCTTTTGTTTCATACCTTGGGAGAAACAGGCATTTTACATTAGAAAAAAATTATTCTTAATTAAATAAATTTAACCTAAATATCTAACTCTTCCAGGTCTTGGTTCAAACACAATTCCTTCTTCAAGTAGTTTTTGGACTTCTTGGTTTATGATTGTTGGGGAGATGTCTCTTAAATTCATGATTACTTTGTCCATTTCAATTCCCCCGTCTTCTTCTGCGTTTTTGATTGTATTAAGTATTTTGTCTTTGACTGCGACAATTTGGTCTCTTCCAACAGGGTCTGGTGTTTTGTTTTTTTCTTTTTCAATTTCAAGTTTTCTGACAAGAAGGTATTTTGTGTCTTGTTCTTTTATTATCTCTGGTTGGATATAAGTTTCATTGTTCCAGTTTCTTAGAACCCCGATAACTAAGACAGTTTGCCCTTGGGAAACTTCTTTGAATTTTTCTACATCATCTCCAAAGAATTTTAATTTTATCTGGCCTGAACCATCGTCAAAAGTTAATGAAGTGAATTTTGTTTCACCTTCGCTGTTGTATTTGTCAACAATGTTGCCGATTACATTTACTCTGACAATTTTTTTATCTCCCAATTCTAAATTTGAAAACCTTTCTCCTTCCGTTATTGGTTTTCCCATTAAGACATCTCCAATTCTTAATTTAAATGCAATGTTTCGTTTGAATTGTTGTTGTTCGGTCATATGAAGAAAAATAGTTTATGGTTTATAAGTTTTTATGAGATTTTTTGGATGGAGAATCCTGCAAGGCGTGGCAAGAAAATCTTTGATTTTCGCAGAGTTTTAATTTTTCTTTTCAGGTTGGGGAGGAGGTGGGACGACCAATGTATTGGAGAGATAAGCCTGCTTTTTGTTTCTTTTTTCTAAAAAAGAAAATCTTTTTCTAAGGTTAAATAATAATCTTCAAAATTGTTTTTTCTATAAAATTTTAATGTCAATTTGTTTTGATGATGCACATCTAATCTTGCTTTGTTTACCTTTTTTGCCTTACACCATTCAATAAATTTTTCATATAGTTTTTTGCCGATTCCTTTAGATCTAAACTTATCTAAAACAAAGAAGGTTTCTATTTCAGCGACAGAGACGGTAGGTAATCGTCCGAAAGATCCGGTTTTAGCTAATTTTCCACATAAATAACCAATAATCTTTTTATTGACAATAGCAACAAAAACACAGCTATCATCTTGAGAAATTCTATCTTTATAGTGCTTAGATTCGTCTTTTCTTAAATCCAATAAAGAATCATATTCTTTTTGCTCTTTTTTAGATAATTTAAAACTTAATTCTTGAATCTTTTTTATATCCTCCATTGTTGCAGTTTTTATAATTACATCTATAGCCATTCTTAAGAATCATAACTTATATTCTTTTCTACTGAGTTAAGCCTAGACTATTTGTCCGAAGGATGCGGGCTTATCTCTCCTCTTGTTAGGGCGGGAGGAAAAGAAGAATTAAAATTTGGGCGAAGCCAAGCAATAACATGGAATCATAAGTTTATTTATGATTCTCCCTAAAATAGAATATAACCCCTTTTAATCAAACTTTTACATCTTCTGAACATAACCTCTTCGTGGTTTGAAAATAATGCTGTTTTTTACAAGTTCGGTGATTGCGTCTTCTAATTCTGTTTTGGTTAATTTGTCTTTGATTTCTTTTTCAATTTCTTCAATAGGAATTAATTTTCCCATTTTGTCTTCAAGTTCTGTTATTAAGTCTCTTACGATAAACACTTTATTTCTTTGTGAAGCTGTTCTACCTAATGTAATTTTATCAATGTCAAAAGTTTTGGATTCGTAATCATAACCAACTTGGGTTAAATAATATTTTATGATTCCAATTGCTATTTGAGCATCTTCTTTTGTAACTATTTCTCTTAGTTTTACTTTTGCTGAGGCTTCAGACAATCTAATGAGTGCTTGCAACTGCCTGGCTGAAATTGGGATTGGTCTTGTTGCACTATCTGATGAAACAGGTTTGTTTCTTAAATCAACATAGAATTTTTTTATTTCTGCAACAGCCTCGTCGCTTAATTGTGGTTTTATTCTTTGTTTGGAATAAGCAATGTACTTTCTAAATAAGTCTCTTGGAATAAGCATTGTTTCTCCTTGTTTTCTATGTTCTAATAAAACATGGCTTGCAATTCTGCTGTCTTTTTCTTTGTCTGGTAAATCTCTTAATGTAAATATAACATCGAACCTGTTGATTAGTGTTGGGGGCAAGTCAATTTGTTGTGCTATTGATTGGTATGGGTCGAATCTTCCGAATTTTGGGTTTGCGGCGGCAAGGACAGACGTTTCTGAACGAAGTGTTGCTTGCACATTAGCTTTTGAGATTGTCACAGTTTGCTGTTCCATTGCCTCGTGCATGGCGCTTCTGTCACCTGGGTCCATTTTTTCTAATTCATCTATGCAGACAAGCCCTTTGTTTGCTAATACCATTGCTCCTGCTTCTAAACTCCAACCCCTTAGATACTCGTCTCTCACCACGGTTGCGGTTAGTCCTGCCCCGGAGGCTGATTTGCCCACAACATATCTTCCTTTTGGGGAAATGTTTGCCATAAATCCCAAGGTTACTGATTTTGCTACACCTGGGTCGCCGATTAATAAAATGTGGATGTCTCCTCTGCTTTTTTGTCCGTCTGCATAAACTTTTTGCACGCCTGAAAATAATTGTAAAACTAAAGATCTTTTTATTTCTTCATAACCCCAAACACTTGGAGTTATACTTCTTGCTAATTTTTCAAATACTTCTGGGTCTTCGGATAATTCTAAAATTTGTTTTTCATCTTCCTCGCTTATATCTAATTCTTCAAAAGTTTCTTCCAAGGGAATTATGTTGTTTACTTCAACAGCCAGAGCAAATCTTGTTGATAAACCTCCTGTTGATAAGGGCACAGGAACTTCTTTTAATATGCCGATGATTTTTATTCGCGCGCCAGGAGTTGTTTTTTCTTCCATTCGCGGTTCAACTAAATCTTCTTTTACAAAAGTATCAATTCTTTTTGGCTGTTCTCCCCCCATTAAAGATTCAGGAGATTCTTCAATTACTAATCTTTGAGTGTCAACCATTTCTTTTGAAAGTAATTTGAACCCGCCCCTTCTTCCGCACGAGCATCTTGCTGGTTCTCTGAATTTTTTTTCAATTTGTAAAACAGAGATAACTGTTCCGCAACTTGGGCACTCGAATTTTGCATTTACAACTTGGGGCAAGACATCTGAAGCTTGACGAATAATTCCTTCTATAACGATTAATTCATTTAGGTGCTTTGAACGAATGTTCCTTATTTTCATCTCTTGTATTTTTGGTAAATTCTTTAATCTTATTCTGGAGTTTTTTACAAGGCCTGATTCTTCAACAGCTTGTTCAATAAGACTTAGAGTTTCTTCTGGATTTGAAAGTATTTCATCTGCAAGTTTGTTTGAGAATTCGGTCAATTTAATAAAATCCAAATAAATAACATTGTCTGCTTTTTTCAAAGATTCTCCTAATTCTTTTTTGTAAGATTCAAAGAAATTTTTTGCCTCAATCATTAATTCCTCGTTTTTTGGTCTTGGTTGGTCTTCCTCTTCTTCCATAGCTAAAAAAATAGGGGAGAGTTTTTATAAATTTATGTGGATTATTAAGTAGTTTTAGAAAAATAGGATTACTTTTTAGTGGTTTTAAATAATTATTTCTTATAATTCTTCAAAGCAGTTTTGACATTTTTTAGAAGTTGTTGCATGCTAATTTCTAGTTGTTGCTTGTTTTTTGTTCCTGTGCAAACAAGTTTTCCATTGCTAAAAAGTAAGAATGTTGCATTTGGTTCTATTAATTTATAGACAAGACCTGGAAATTGTTCTGGCTCATATTCTGTGTTTTGCATTTCTAATGCCAGAAAATTTAAATTAAGTTTGAGATTAATTGTGCCTGAAGCAACAATATTTTGAACCGTTATTACAGGTTTTATTGTTATGTTGACGCTTATTTTTCTTAGTTGTTTTATTACTGCTTGAATTACTTGTCTCACTTGAGAAACTGATTTTGTTCCTGTGCAAACAAGATTTCCTGAAGAAAAAACAAGGACAGCAGATTTCGGTTCCTTTACTCTTAGAACAAGACCTGGAAATGTTTCAGGATTGTATTCTGTGTTTGGCTGTGTTCTTGCTAGTTTTGTTAAAGGAATTGGTTTTCCTAAAGAAGTTGTAGCAACGATGTTTTGAATTTTATAATCGCTTTTGGACTTTTTTCCTACCATATTGGGTTTTTAAATGAAAATTAGTTTATAAATTTACCCGTAATGATAATTTCTTTTTTGTTTTTCAAAATCTTTTTTTATTTCATTTATGTTTGCTATTTCTGAAAGTGGTTTGTCTAATCTGAGTGCAGTAAATCTTGGAAATCTTAAAGCAAAACCCGAATCATAGTTTTGGGACTTTTGTATTTCTTGATAAGTTACTGAGACGACAATTTTTGGTTTTATTTCTACATGTCTCCCTTTTTCTTTTGTGATTAATGGTTTTAGTAGTTTGGTTAATTCTTCAAAAGAAATTCCTTGTTCAGATTTCTCTTTGATGCCTGTGCCAACTTTTCCAATTTCTAAATATTTTCCATTTTCTTTACATGAAAGTATAAAACTTGATAACCAACCACTTCTTTTTCCTGTTCCATATTCTGCGCCAGTTATTACTAAATCTAAATCTTTTTCTTCAGGTTTTATTTTAATCATATGTCCAACTCTCCTCCCTGGTTTATATTCTGCTTTAAGATTTTTCATCATAACTCCTTCTTGATTATTTTTTAATGCTTCTTTGTAGAATTCTTTTGCTTTTTTTTCATCACTAGTTGTGATTTGTTTAGCACAAATTATTTTGTAAGGATGATTCTCGACTATCTTTTTTATTATTGCTGTTCTTTTTTCAAAAGGTTCATCTAATTGGGATTTTCCATTATAATGAAGTATATCAAAAACATTTACTTCTACTGGAAGTTTATTTTGTAATCTTTCAATATTGTGTTTTCTTCTAATTCTCTGACTAATATCTTGGAAAACTTTGTATTCTTTTGTTTTTTTATCAAATCCAACAGCCTCGGAATCTAAGATAAATGATTTTCCTTTAACATATTTTTCAATGTATTCTACAATTTCTGGAAATTGTTTTGTGACATTTTCTAAACTTCTTGTAAATAATTTTATTCCTTCTGAATTTTTATGGATAAGGAGTCTGAAACCATCATATTTGTATTCTATTGCACAAGGCTGACCGACTTCTTTAAATCCGTCTTTAATTGTATTTACTTTTTGAGCCAACATGGCTTTGATAGGTTTTCCAACTTGGAGTTTTATTTTTTCTAGTTCTTTTATTTTACCTTTTTTAGCAATATCAAAAACTTCTGCAACATCATTTGATTTATCAATTGCTCTTTGGATTATTTCAGATGCGTGTTTGTCTCTATCAAAAAATGCCGAAGAGATTGCTTCTCTTATTGTGCTTTCTTGAACACCAATTCTTAAGTCCCCGATTAATGTTCTGATTAAATATTTGGCTTCTAAGGGTTCGGCAGATGTTAAGAGTTCTGTGATTAGAGCGAGTTTTTTGTTCACTGTTCCTTTGCCTTCTAATTCAGGGAGTTTTCTTAGGTTCTCTAAAACTTTTTCAGTAGTTACAATATGTGAATGAAGTGTTGATTGTTTTTTGTGCAAGGTGAATTTTTCAGAAGTTTTTCCTAAGTCTCCGACGGATTTCCATTCTTGGATTATTTTTTTTGGGTTTGTTCCTGTTGCTTTTGAAATAGCTTTTATTGCTAACTGGTTGCTTATACCAATTCTTCTTTCATCATATTCTGGGTAAATGTCTCCTTGTAATAAATACATTAGTTCATTGTCTTTATCTGAAAGGTGTACAAGGAATTTAGAAAGTATTTTTATTTTTTCAAGTCTTTTTGTTGTTGAGGACAATTCTTCATAAAGTTGTGCGAGTTTTAGATAGTTCATTTTATTTTTAACCATCCGTAGATTGCTACAATTATGTAAACTGCTTGAAGAATTATAAAGATTGGGTCTTTTATGTAGATACTATAAATTTCTAATAAAATTCCTCCTAATAATAGAAAAGCGAAAATTGTTTTTCTTTTTCTTGATTTTTTTGTCAACAAAAAAGTTCCATTAATTATAGAGATTAATCCTAATGTACCAATTATTTGAAAGAGATTTATCACCATATTTATTTTAAGAAGAAGGTGTTTTTAAGATTATTTCTTCCAAAACTTGTCCCCTTCTTTTTCCATTTTGTCAAGTCTGGTATAGTAATCTGGGAATTCGTTTAGATGTGCTAATGCGATTTTGCCTGTTGTTAATGGATCATCGTCTGTGACATTTGTGTTAGAATCAATAGTTCCGTGTTCAAGTTCAACGTCCATCCCTATACGAAATTGTTCAATATCAAATTTGTCCCACTTGATTCCTATTTGTTCACCAATTTCTTTTGCTTGTTCCGTTGTGAATGATTTTTTCATTTATTTTCCTTTTCTTCCACCAGCTCTCATACTTGGACGTGATTTATTCATTGGATTTTTACTTCTTAATCCTCTAGATTTTTTTCCTGCAGAAGTTAATCCCCTCATTGCTCTTTTTTTGTTTGTAGGTTCACAAACCCATTTCATTGTTTTGTCATTTTTTATTTCTGGTTTTGTTGGGTCAACACAAATTACTTCGTAGAAATAATGAATTCCGTCTTTTCCAATTGGATATGAATTTAGAACTACAAGATTTTTATATTTTCTTTCAACTCTTTGTTCTGCAATCCATTTGTAATTCATTTTTAAATTTTTTCTAGTGTGAAGTCTTTTAGATCTTCTACCTTTGTTTGGTCGTGGTCTTTTGTGACCTCCTCTCTTCAATCGAATTCTTATTACGACAAATCCTTTTTTGTCTTTGTATCCAAGGGTTCTTGCTCTATCTAATCTAAGTGGTTTGTCAACTTTTGTGAACACTCCTGATTTCCTCCACGCAATCATTCTTTCTCGAAGAGTTTTTTTGTCAGGTTTTTTCCACGCTTGCCTTAAATAATGATAAAGTCCTTTTACTCCTTTTAGATTTTCCTTTGGTTTTTCTTCTACCATGAAATGTTGAGAGAATTTTAATTTTTAAAGGTTTTGGGGTTAACAAAATTGATAAATAACTTAATTATATGATTTATATGTGATCCTGTAGCTAAATTAGGTCAGTGAAAATCTGTTATTGATTCTTAAAATTTGTCGCTGTTTAATATCTTTGTCTGACTGTCATCCTTCACATACATAAATTTTAAATAGTATCTCATTTTGCTCGATACTATATGAGCCTGTAGCTCAGTCTGGCAGAGCACTACTCTGATAAGTACAAACGAGTTCGTTTCTTTAGAACCGATATACGATTCAGAAAGGTAGGGGTCCACGGTTCAAATCCGTGCAGGCTCATATTATTTGAAGCGCTTGTGGTTTCGTTTGAAATTGAAATTTCGGACGACGGAGAGTTTTGAAAAAACAACCCACAAATCCGTGCAGGCTCATATTAATTTTTAATCCCTAGCTCAAGAGTTAATTTTTCATCTAGAAATTGATAATTGGTTATAGGAAGGTTTATAGGAATTATTTTGAAGTAAGCTGTTTTGTCTGCGAGGGCTTTTATTTCAATGCTGCTCTCGAGGCTGATTATTGAAATGTTGTTTATTGAATTTACTCCAGGCATATTTATTTCATATATTACTTTATCTGCGAATCTTCTTATATTTGTTAAAGGTTCTTTTTTTGGCAAGGTTGAGATTTTTTTGAGAGATTCGTTCGAAATATTTGGAAGAATTTTTCTTTGTTCTTTGACAACTTGCTTTTGATGTGATAATTTTATATCTTTTGGGTCAATTCTTTTACCATTTATTATTAATTCAAAATTTGTTTTTGGAGTCTTGTTTTGATTTTGAAGTTCTTTGTGTATTTCGTTTTCTAACATTTTGAGTGTTTTTCCCAACATCCCTCCGATTATCTTTCCCCCAACTCCTCCGAACAAAGAATTAGAAAATTGTTCAAATTCATTTATGGTGTCTGTTTTTCCTAACATCCCCCAGTCTTCTGCGTTTTTATTAAAAGAGTTTCCACAATGAGGGCAGAAATCATAACTTTTATTTATTTTTCTATTGCAATTTTGGCATTTTCTTTTTTTGAACATAACTAAAAGATAATTTTGATTAGTTTAAATAAGTTCTTATTTAAGATATAAATATTTTTTTATATGAATAATATCATTTACTTCTTCATGGATTGTTGGGGCTCCTTCTTTCATGATAATTTCCTTGAATGCTTTTGAAGATGTGAATTTTTTTGTTTTTTTAATTTCTTTTATTTTTGGAAGCCCCCATATAACTGATGCAGCTCTTGCTAATGCACCAATAATGAATATTAAAATTATTGGTTGTATGAAATTAGTGTCGAGGATTTTTATTAAAAGTGCCCCTAGTGATGCTCCTAAGAAAAGTCCAATTCCCCAGAACATATTGTAATAGGAAATTGCGAGCCCCCTTTTTTGGTAACTAACATTATCGTATATAAAATTTGTTTCAGACAAGTGGATTCCTGCCCAAGCAATTCCGCTTAATGCTGACGGGATGAAAATTAAATAAAAAATATTTGAATTTAAAACCCACAATATTGGAATAAAAGGAATTATTAAAGTTGAAATACATAGTGTCCTATAATTACCATATCTGTCTGCGAATTTTCCCCACAATTCTAAAACAATTAATGAGAAAATTGTTCCTGAGAAGATTATTACCATATACGCAGTGTATGAAAAATTTAAATGTCTTAGAAGATAAACTACTAAAAGAGGGCTTGAGATTGCAGTTGTGAATGTGAAAAAGAATCTGAATAATGAGAATTTTCCGAAGTTATTTTTATTTGAATTAATTAAAAAATCCCAAAATGAAAAGTAGTAACCTTTTTTTAATTTTATTTTTGGTTCGTATTGTTTATGGAGAATTTTCCAACAAGTTAATCTTGAGAGTAATGCTAAAGAAAATAAAATTGCAAATCCGAACATTATATGGTGGTTTTTCCCAAAATAATCTAGGAAAAATGCCGCGGAGATTGCTAGAACAACAGAAGTGAATCCCATTAAAAGATTTCTTTTTGAGAAATATTTTCCTCTGTGTTTATTTTCAACAATATCACCCATCCAAGAAAACCATGCTGGATATCCAAGATTTCCTGCAATTGTATATAATGAAAAAGAAAATAAAACCAAAATTGGAAGAGATTCTAATAAAATCCCGCTATAGAACAAAATTGCAATTGCAATAAACGGCAACCAAATTAATGATTCGAAAAAAATACTTCTTAGAACAATTTTTTTCCTAGGGTATTTTTCAGGTAGTCTTGAGCCGAACATTTGGCTTATTGGACCGAGCAATCCGCTGAAAGCACTTATCATAGCAACAACCGATGAACTTGAATTAATTGCAATTGCAAATGGAGAAACATAATAATCTCCAAAGGAGTTTTTAGCTGAAGTAAAAATTCCTTCTTTTATGCTGTACTTTCTTGCTTTTTTCTTTAATTTTTCTATTTTAGGAGATGAAAACAACCTCGCGGTTTTTTTCGATTTTCCCTTCCTGTTCCGATTAGCGATTTCTTTAAGGGCTTCCGATGGAAATCGCATGTTCTTTTTTTTCACCATCTTTTAATTTATTAGCAATTATTATTAATAAATGTTGTGAAGGTTATGTTATACCATACGAGTTTTTATATAATCTAGTTTCCTAAATAAAATATGGGGGAGGAACTTATTAAATTAGTAGAACTTGCAGTTGCTTGTGCCAGGCAAGGCAGAACACTTCAGAGGATTGGGGGATACCTCACAAGTAAAGAGCAGGAGTTAATCCCAGAAATATATTCCAGGATTATTGATAGTCAAATAGTAGATGGAGATAGTCCTGTTACTGCTATTAAGACTAGTAAAACTGGGAGAAAAAGGAAAATAAGTATGAGCGAGGCTGTTGATTGGTTTGTTGAATCTAGACCTAAATGGAGTCAACCACTGCAAAAAAAGATGAGGGAAGAACTGCCCCCTTTAGTAAAAACAATACTTGCTTATGGGTTAAGAGAAGGAATGGATTTGTCAGATGATTATTATATGAGTGTAATAACAGATGTTGCAAATGTTTCAGAAGAGCGTGCAGAAAGAATGTACTATGAACATTTAAAACCCCAAATGTAGGAAGTTGATGAGTTGTCTGGGCTTATTGAAACAGAGATAAAGCAAAAAAAGAAATAGGTTAGTTTTTTATATTCTTGTTTTCTAAATTTATTATGAAGAAGAAATTTTATGTTACTACAGCAATTGATTATGTAAATGCAAAACCCCACATTGGACATGCATTTGAAAAAGTTTTAGCAGATGCTCTTGCAAGATGGAAGAGAGAGAAAAAGAACGAGGTTTTTTTTCTTACAGGAGTTGATGAGAATGCTCAAAAAAATGTTCAAGCTGCTGGAGAAGTAGGAATTCCTGTGAAAGAATTTATTGATAAGAATACTGCTTTGTTTAAGGAATTGTGTAAGGAATTAAATATTAGTCATGATAAATTTATCCGAACTACTGCTAAAGAACATTCTAAAGTTGTTAAGGAAATTTTGAAGAAGATTATTGATAAAGGTGATATTTACAAAGGAGTATATGAAGGAGATTATTGTTCTGGTTGCGAGGCGTATCTTACTGAAAAAGATTTGGTTGATGGGAAGTGTCCTGAGCATAATAAAAAGCCAGAGCATACTAAGGAAGAGGCTTATTTTTTTAAATTAAGTAAATATAAAAATCAGTTAATTAAATTTGTAGAGAATTATGTTGTTCCTGAATCAAGGAAAAAGGAGATTCTTTCTAGGCTGAAAGAAGATTTGAGAGATGTATGTGTGAGTAGAAAAGGAGCAGAATGGGGGGTTGATTTTCCTGGTGATAAAAATTTTAAGGTTTGGGTTTGGATTGATGCTTTGATTAATTATGTTTCTGGAGCAGAAGATAAATGGCCTGCAGATGTTCATATTGTTGGGAAAGGGATTAATTGGTTTCATTCTGTTATCTGGCCTGCGTTATTAATGTCTGCAGGAATTGAACTTCCAAAGAAACTTTTGGTTCATGGTTATTTGAATGTTAGAGGGAAGAAAATGTCAAAATCACTAGGGAATGTGATTGACCCTCTTGCACTTGTGAAAAAATACGGCGTGGACCCTGTGAGATATTCTTTGTTAAGATGTTCTGTGTTTGAAGATTCTGATTATTCTGAAGAAATTTTAATAGAAAGAAACAACAATGAACTTGCAAATAAGTTAGGGAATTTGGTTTCAAGAGTTAGTGGGTTGATTGAAAGGAATGGTTTGGAAAAAACACAAAACAGATTGATTAAAAAGTTGAATGAGAAAAAAATTGAGAAACTTTTGGAGAATTATGAATTTGATAAAGCGTTGAATGAGGTTTTTGGTTTTATTGATTTTTGTAATGAATATGTTCAAAATAAAAAACCATGGGAGACAAAGGATAAGAAAGTTCTTTATGAGTTAAAGGAATCTATTTTAAAAATTGCTGATTTGCTTTTGCCTTTTATTCCTGAAAGTGCAGAAAAGATTAAAAAGCAGTTTAGTGCAGAAGAGATTAAAAAGGGCAAAATCCTTTTTGAAAAGATAAAATGACAGAAGGAATAGTTGAATTTAAAGACTGGGAAAAAATTGATTTGCGAGTTGCACAGATTAAAGAAGTTGAAGATATTGAAGGTGCTGATAAACTTTACAAATTAACTTTAGATGTTGGTTCTGAAATTGGAGAAAGAGTTATTTGTGCGGGGATTAAACAACATTATTCAAAAGAAGAATTAGTTGGTAAAAAGATAATTTTATTTGTGAATCTTGCTCCTAGAAAAATGCGAGGTATTGAAAGTCAAGGAATGCTTTTGGCTTCTGTTAGTGAGGATGAGAAAGAAGTTATTTTAGTTTCTCCTGAAAAAGAAATTGATGATGGAAGTCGTGTTAGTTAGATAAATTTATAAATTAAAGTTGATTGGGATTTTTATGTGTAATGAATGTGGAAAATATCAGAAAGGAAATGTTGTGCTTTATCCTTCTAATGATGAACTTATAGATTTTGCTAGAAAAAAAGCATTTGAAGATATTGAAACAAGTAAGGTTTTTTCTTCAAACGATTCTTCTATGGTAAAAATATTGTTTGAAGATTAATATTTATTTTAATTACGCAAACCTAATTTTTGAAGAACTCTTTGCACTATATTTTCTCTGTCTTTATTTGAATCATATTCTACATCTAAAATTTTTGCTGCAATTTCTTTGTAAGCTCTTGCTGAATTGCTTTTTGGAGCGGTATGAATAACAGCGTCTCTTAGATTTAATGATTTTGGAATATCTATATCCTCTGGGATCATTCCAAGAATAGGTGTCTCCAACATTTCTTTTACTGTTTCTGGTTGCATTTCTATTTTGTTTTTTTTAACCCTTGTTATAATTATTCCTCTAACTGTTTTTTTCATTTGTTCTGCAAGTTTGATTGTTTTTAATGCATCAGTAATTGCGGGCATTTCTGGATTTGTGATTATTATTAATTCATCGGCAATTTCAATTGCAGATATTGCTTCTTCACCAAGTCCTGCGGCACAATCAATAATAACATAGTCTGAAATTTCTTTGAATTCTTTTTTAAAATTTTTTATTTTTTTCAAATCTATTTTTTTCAGTTCTTTTATTGATAAAGAAGAAGGCATGATTTTCATTCCTGATTCATGTTCGTAAACAGCTTCGAAAGGGTCTGCTTTATTTAATAAAACATGATTTAAATTTATTGGAACTTCTGGCGAATTTAAATGGATTCCAATGTTTGGTGTAGAGAGATTTCCGTCTATAATTAATGATTGTCCACCAAAATAATTTATGGCTGCGCCTAGATTTATTGCAGAAGTGGTTTTTCCAACACCACCTTTACCAGATGTAATAACGATTATTTTTGACATTTTCGCGATATAATTTTATGATAGAAGAAATTGCCTTGTTGTACTTATAAACTTTTCCAACTTTTCTGCATAGATTTTTAGTTGTTCTAAATTTACATTTATTTCTTTCCCTTTGTAAAATATTTTTAGATTAACGTTTTTTCTAAATTCTCCTGTTCTTTCTTTTTTTAATTCTTCAATTTTTCTAAACATTTCATACATTTCTATAACTTGTAAGAAATCTTTATCTTTCTTGAATAGTTTTTTTACATCTTCTATTTTTCCGATTGGATTTAAAGAAATTGAGGAGATTTTCTTTTTTTTCTTGGCGTGTTTTAATATTCCGTTAATGCTAGTTTCAATCATCCTTTTCCACCTTAAAATGAGATTTAATATTACATCACAGGTTTTTGTATACTTCAAGCTAACATAAAGAAGATGATCTGCACTTATTTTTTCTTGAATTATTTCTTCCATATTATCTAATAAATAGAACTATATTTCATTAAGGATAAGGGCTTTTTATATTTATCTTTAAATTGTTTCTTTAATTTTTTTCAGAATATTTTTAGCTAATGTTAAAAATTCTTTTATTTTTTCAATTGTTATTGTTTTTTGTTGTAAATTTTGAGAGAGAATAATAATTTTTGTGTTTTTCATAAATTCCATTGAACTTTTTTTATGTTCTTCTACAATATCAAATAATTCTAAAATTAATTTTATATCTTGTTTTGTGACATCATATTTTTTAGCACATTTTTCTTCAAATGTTTTGAAATTTGTTTTTGGGTTGTTGTAAAGATTTATTCTTTTGTAAAGATATTCATATTGGAGTATTGAACTAATGCATTTTGAGATTGCTATTTTTGTGTCTATTAGAATTTTTAACAAGAGTTTTTTGTCCTTGATTAAGGGAAATGTCACATAAAGCATATGGTCTGCAGTGGAGATTATTTTGCTTGCTTCTTGGAGATTTTTGAGGAACTTATCCATTAAATTATAAAGAAATCAGAATATATAATAATTTATATAAAAATTTTTAACTCAATTCTAAAATAGCTTCTGCCAAATCACCTGTTTTTTCTAAAGCTTGTTTTGCTTCTGATTCTGAAGCCCCTGTTTTTTCAATAATTGTTTTTATGTCTTCTTCTGAAGTTTTAGGAGAAGAAGTTTCTTCTCTGGTTTCTCCTGCAATTTGAAAAGTTTCTTGTCCTTGCATTTTTACTTTTGTTACTGAAACAGGTTCAATTATTATTTTGGTGTTGTCTGTTTTTTCAATTATCACCCTTGATGTATCAATTTCTTCTTGGGAGATTCCCATCTGTTTCATAACTGCTTGCATTTTTTTTGGGTTCATTCCTGGAATCATTTTAATTTTGTAAAAAAATTAACCTTGCTAAACTACCTTTTTCGAACAAGATTGTTTTAATTTCATTGCTTATTTTAAGACTTTCTTTTTTTGAATACTTAATTAATCCTTCAACCTCCCCTAATTTCGCTAATCTTTTTTGATAATCTTTAGGAAGAAAATCTTTTTCTATTTCAATTATAGAGTTATAAACCTTTGTCATTTTAATTAAAGAAAATTGGTAAAGAAAATCTGAAAATAATTATCAGAATTATGAATACAATTATGTGAGTTGGTTTTAAATTGAATTTGCTTGAGTATTCTTCACTGAATCGCATTAACCCGCCGAATCCTCCGGGCATCTGGACTTGGTTTTGTTGTGCCATAATTATTTTAGATATAGATAGTTTTTAAAAGTTTCTTGATTGTAATAAATTATGGCTAAAAATAATTTTGATTTTAAGGCAATAGAAAAGAAATGGGCAGATTTTTGGGATAAAGAGAAGATGTACAAGTTTGATGTTAATACAAAGAAGGAAATTTTTTCATTTGATACTCCTCCGCCAACAGTTAGTGGTAGGCTTCATATTGGTCACGCGTTAGGTGATAGTCATCAGGATTTTTTTGCCAGGTTTAAGAGGATGCGTGGATTTGAGATTTTGAACCCGTTTGGAACAGATAATAATGGGTTGCCTACATTGAAGCTTGTTGAGAAAGAGAAAAAAGTTGATTCTAAAAAAATAAAAAGGGGAGAATTTATTGAGTTAGCAGATAAGATGATTCACGAAGAATTTATTCCTATGTTTTTTAAAGACATGAAAACATTGGGGGTGTCTGCGGATTTTGATATTTTTTATTCGACTATTGATAAAAGAGCGAGACGTATTTCCCAGAAGTCTTTTATTGATTTATATAAAATGGGTAGGGAGTACAGAGTAGATGCTCCTGCTTTATGGTGTCCTTGTTGTCAGACTACAATGGGACAGGTTGAGTTAGAAGATAAAGAAGTGTTTGGTACATTTTCAGATATAATTTTGAAAGTTGATGACAAGGATTTGGTTATTTCGACAACACGTCCTGAATTATTTCCTGCAAGTGTTGCGGTTTTTTATCATCCAAAAGATAAGAGGTACAAACATCTTAAAGGGAAGATGGCGAAGATTCCTTTGTTTAATATTGAAGTTCCGATTATGGAAGATGAGGGTGTTGAAATGGATAAAGGAACAGGGATTGCATATTCTGCGACTTTTGGGGACCAGAAGGACATGGAGTGGCAGAGACAATATAACCTTCCAATTAAAGAAGCAATTGGTAAGGATGGAAGAATGACTTCTTTGGCAGGGAAATATGAAGGAATGAAAATTGAAGAAGCGCGTGAAGAGATTTTGAATGATTTAAAGAAAGGCGGTTTTCTTAAGAGCAAGAAGAAAATTGTGCATATAGTTAATGTGTGTGAGCGGTGTAAAAATCCTGCTGAATTTTTTAGTCATAAACAATGGTTTGTTAAATATCTTGATTTGAAAAATGATTTGTTAAAGTGGGGCAATGAGATTAAATGGTCCCCTCCTAATATGAAAGTTCGTTATGATAATTGGGTTAAAGGATTGAAGTGGGATTGGTGTATTTCGCGTCAGATTCCTTTTGGGATTTCTTTTCCTGTGTGGTATTGTGCTAAATGCGGTGAAGTTATTTTAGCTAATGAAGAGGATTTGCCTGTTGTTCCAATGGAAACAAAACCTCCTATAAAAGAGTGTCCAAAATGCAAGAGCAAAGAATTTATCCCTGAAAAAGATATTATGAATACTTGGGCCACTTCTTCCTTGACACCGACAATTATTAAAGATATTTTAAAGGGCACTCCTGCTCATAAAAAAATTAAAGATAAACCTTTTTCAATTCGACGTAATGGGCAGGATATAATTACGTTTTGGGATTTTAATACAATTGTTAAATCTCAGCTTCATTATAAAAGAAACCCTTGGGAAGAATTGTACATAAATGGTTGGATGCTTGGCAGAGACGGAAGAAAAATGAGTAAGTCTTTAGGAAACGGAATTTCGCTTCAAGAAATTTTTGAGAAATATGGTGCAGATGTTTTGAGGTATCTTTGCGCGTCAATTGGACCTGCTGAGGCTGTAGCGTTTTCAGATAAAGAACTTGTAGCAGGAAAACGATTTTCAACAAAATTAATTAATGCATCAAGGTTTGTTTTTATGAATTTAGAAGATTGGGATTGTAAGCGGCCAAAAAAATTGGAAAAATTAGATTCTTTATTTTTAGGGGAACTTAATCAAGTAATTAAGAAAGTCACTAAGGCTTATGAAGAATATAATATTCCAAGAGCAAAGTTATTATTTGAGAATTTTTTCTGGAAAATGTTTTGTGATAATTATCTTGAGATTGTTAAGAAGAGAATTTACAATGAGAAAGGGGAGAAGAAGATTTCTGCACAGTACGCTTTGTACAAGATGCTCTTAGATATTTTGAAAATGGCTTCCCCGATTATGCCTTTTATTACAGAAGAAATTTATCAAGAATATTTTAGGAAGATTGAAAAAGAGAAGAGTATTCATATTTCTGATTGGCCTGAAGTTGGGACACCACAGGCGTACCCCGAGACATTTTCTAAGAAAATATCTACTAGGGGCAAAGATAAATCAGATAAAACTTTGGATTTGATTTTAGAGATTATTTCAAAAGTTCGTCAGGAAAAAACAAAAGTAGGAAAGCCAATGAATGCAGAATGTGTTTTAACAATTAGTAATAAAGAGAAATTAAAAGATGTTCTTGAAGATTTGAAAGGTGTTACAAATGTGAGAGAGATTAAGAAAGGGAAATTTAAAGTTGAATTTTAGGAAATAAAAATGACAAAATTAACAAAAGCAAATATGAAATTTCTATTAGACAATTTCAGGAGAAACAATGAAACTATCTAAAGAAGAACTTGAAAGTGTTTTAGAAGAATTGCAAAAACATAAGGGGCGTGCGACTGAGTTGATTAGTGTTTATATTCCGGAGGGTTATGATGTGAATGCTGTGCAGAGGCAGTTGGAGGCAGAGAAGTCTACGGCAAAGAATATTAAGTCAACTGCGACGAGGAAGAATGTTAGTGATGCTTTGGATAAGATTGTGCGATTTTTGAAGGATTTTAAGAAGACTCCTGAGAATGGAATGGCTGTTTTTGCAGGGAATATTTCTAAGCAAGAAGGACAGAGTGATTTGCAATTGTGGGATATTGAGCCGCCGCAGCCCTTGAAGATGAGGTTGTATCGTTGTGATAAAGAATTTGTTCTAGAAGTTTTACAGGACCAGTTGGAGATTGAGGAGGTTTATGGGCTTTTGGTAATGGACCGGAAAGAGGCAACAATTGGAATTTTAGAAGGAAAGAGAATTGAGATGTTGCACAATATGTCTTCTGGTATTCCGAGCAAGGTTAGGGCTGGTGGGCAGTCAAGTCAGAGGTTTCATAGAATTACAGAAGGTTTGACAAAAGATTTTTATAAGAGAATTGCAGAGGAGATGAAGAAGATTTTTTTTGAGAATAAAAAGTTGAAAGGGATTTTGGTTGGAGGTCCTGTGCCGACAAAAGATGAGTTTCTTGACGGAAAGTATTTGCAAACTCAGTTGCAGGATAAAGTTATTGGGGTTAAAGATATTGGGAATACAGATGAATCAGGGCTTAAAGATTTGGTGACAGCAAGTCAGGATATTTTGGCTGAGCAAGAAGTTATTCATGAAAAGAAAATTTTAGAGAAATTTTTTGAGACTTTGGGAGAGAAACCTTATTTGGTGACGCGTGGAGAAGAAGATACAAAACAGGCATTGAATTACGGGGCTGTTGAGACTTTGTTGCTTTCTAAGGAAATTAATAAAAAGATTTCCCAAGAATTAATTAAAATCGCGAAAAACACTGGTTCTACAATTGAGATTATTTCTACTGATAATTCAGAAGGAGAACAGTTTTTGAATTTAAGTGGGATTGGTGCAATACTTAGATTTAGAATTTAATTATTTTTTTAAGTAAAAAATTTGTTGATATTATCATAAAAAATATCCCTGCAAACCAGAATATAGGATAATAAGGAAGATTTAAGTTTAAACTCGTGTGATAAACCCAGTTTAAGTTTTGTTCAGGATTTGAAAAAATTCTTGAAAGAATAAAAATTATTGAGGTTTGTATAAAACTTAACTTCCAGGAATTTTTTGAAATTGGTTTGATAAATTTTATTGTATAAATAGCAAGAGGAATTGTGAATATATGTTGGAGGGTTATAATCTTTGATAAAATTGGTCCTGATAGAAAAAAATAATCCACTATGTTTAAGAGAGAATGTTTGAATATTAAAAAATAAATAAAATCAAATGTCCAAATGATTAGAGGGATAGCAATAATGTTAAGTTGGCTTTTTATTAGAAAATGATTTTTTTTTAAAAAACCTATTCCTAAAATTATTAGACTTATATAACAGAACCATAGAATGCCTTGAAAGTTTTTCAAGAAAAAAGAATTTACAATAGAAACAACCCCAAAAATAAGAAAAATTATCCCCACAATATTTGCTGTTTTGTTTTCTCCCATATTAATATTATTGAAAATACTTATAAATAACTTCTTATTATTTTATTTATGGTATCTAGCAAAACATTAGAGGAAATTGATGAAAGCAGGGAGAAGGAAGATTTGAAAAGGTTGGAAGCTGTTTTTTTTGTGTCTGGCAGATTTTTGAATATGAGGGAATTGATTTCATTGAGTGATTTGAATCCGATAATAATTAATAAGTTGATTGATAAATTGAAAGACAAATATGAAAAGCAAGAGTCAGCCATGGAGATTGTGGAAAAAAATGGTTTGTGGAAGATGGATGTGAGGCAGGAATATTCAGGAATAATTAATAAGTTAGCAACAGGGAGTGCTGAGTTTTCAAAAGCAGAGCAAGAGACTTTGGCGATTATTGCGTTTAAGCAACCGATTAAACAGTCGGTTGTGATTAAAATTCGTGGGAACAAGGCATATGACCATGTGAAAAAGTTTTCTGAATTAAATTTAATAAAGAAAAAGAAAGAGGGGCACACAAATATTCTTAGTTTGAGTGACGAGTTTTATGATTATTTTAATGTTGCTGATTCTGGTAGTGGATTACAAGAATCTTTAAAAGAAGTGTCTTCTGAAAGATAAAATGGAAACACTCCCGATAATCTATTTAATGTATATGTTTGTTTCAATTTATTTTCTTTCTTTATTTTTATCTTTATTTTTTAAGAATAGAAAAGATTTTTTTGACTATCCAAAAACAAATAAAAAGTATTCTATTTCTGTTTTAGTTCCTGCATGGAATGAGGAAAAAACTATTGAAGGAACAATTAGAGCGATTTTTTCTTCAGGATATGATTTGGAAGAAGTAATTGTTTTAAATGATGGTTCAAAGGATAATACAAAAAAAATTGTTGATAAATTATTAAAAGAATATCCAAAATTAACAATTCTCAATAAAGAAAATTCTGGAAAAGCTGATTCATTAAATCAGGGCCTTGAAATGGCTAAAGGAGAATTGGTGGCGGTTGTTGATGCAGATAGTTATCCGGATAAAGGTTCGTTTGAAAAAATGATTGGTTTTTTTGATGACAAGAAAGTTGGAGCAGTAACATGTGTTTTTATACCAAGGAATGACAAAAGATTTTTTGAAAGATTACAAGCAATTGAGTATAATATTATCGCTTTTACAAGAAAACTTTTAGGTTATGTTGATGCTATTTATGTTACTCCTGGTCCTCTTGCATTATATAGAAAATTTGCTCTTAAGAAGATAAAAGGATTTGATAAAAATAATCTTACTGAAGATATAGAAGCAACCTGGCATTTGGCTTTTGAAGGATATAAAAGAAAAATGTGTTTAGCAACTCATGCTACCACCACTGTTCCTATTAAATTTAAAGCTTGGTATAAACAAAGAAGAAGGTGGAATATTGGGGGGTTGCAATGTATTTCTAAATATAAAAAATATTTTTTTAAAAAAGGAATGTTAGGATTTTTTATCTTGCCTTTTTTTGCACTTCAACTTTTTTTGGGGCTTTTAGGGTTAAGCATATTTGTTTATTTGGTTAGTACAAGATTCATTAGTAATTTTTTTTATACAAAATATTCTATTGAATTAGGAACATCTATTCTTACTATGAATGATCTTTTAATCACTCCAAGTTTTCTTAATTATTTAGGGGTTATTTTGTTTATTTCAGGAGCGGTTTTCTCAATCTTAGTTTTATTTATAATGAAATCTCAGATTTTAGTTAAACAAAACATTTTTAATCTATTATTTTATTTATTGATATATCTTTCAGTATACCCATTTATTATGATAACAGCTCTTTATCAGTTTATTAGGGGAACTGGAACTTGGAGATAAAATGGAAAAAAATCAAAAATACATATTTTTACAAGCATTGGTAATTACTTTTATAGTTTTTAATATTGGAATTTTTATGGGTAATAAATTAGAAAGTTCTAGGATAGATAAAATAAATCAATGGTATCTTGAATCAGATTTAGAACTTTTGGATCAAAAAATTCAAAGTGATGCTTTTGGGCTTATTGATTTTGATTGCGACCTTCTTGTGAGAGAAAACATAAGATTTGCAGATGACATTTATGAGCAAGCACAAATTATCGAAGAATATGAAAAAGCAAGTAGAATTAATAACGAAATTGTTATTCAGCATAAAAGATATGATCTTTTGAGAACTCTTTTTTGGATTAATAGTATTAAGATTAAAGAAAAATGCAATCCTGATTACCATAATTTAGTTTATTTTTATAAATATAATGAACCTTCTCTTGAACAAAAATCAAAGCAAAATGTTATTTCAAATTTATTATTTCAGTTAAAACAAGAAAAACAAGACAAGATTATGCTTATTCCTATAGCAGCAGATAATAATCTTTTCGCAATTAATTTGCTTATTGAAGAATATAATATTACTGAATTGCCTACGGTTTTGATTGACGAGAAAATCAAAATTGTAAGTATTAATGAATTAGAAGAAATAGATAAATATCTTAATTGATTTCTAACACAACAATCTTAAAAAATGCCCTTTTTCTTTTTTTATGATGGATAAATGTTTTAAGTGCGGGGTTTCAGGAGATAGGGCTTTGCTTTTTGGTGCTATTTCTGAAAAAGGAATTGTTAGAATTTGTAGGAAATGTTCTTTTGAAGAGGATATACCGCTTATGAAATATATGCAAGAAGAGTTTGAAAAGAGACCGACGGTTCATGAAAGGCTTTCCCGTTTATCTGGAATTGAAGTGAAAAATGAGAAAGAAGAGTGCATGCAAGTATCAAAAGAAGTATTAGATGAATCTTTGATGAAGATTGCAAATGAAAATTTTCGCAAGAATGTTTTAGATAAAAATCCTTTGGGAATGATTGATAATTTTCATTGGATTATTATGAGAGCGAGAAGGTCTAAGAAATTGAACCAAAAACAGTTTGCAGAAGCAATTGAAGAATCTGAGGAGGCAATTAAGATGGCAGAGAAAGGGGTTCTTCCTAAGAATGATTTTGTATTAGTAAATAAAATTGAGGATTATTTGGGAATTAGAATTAGGGACGAGTTTGCACCAAGGGGAGAACTCTTTGTGAATAGGGAAGTAAATACAGATAGCAAAGATTCTTTTGATGAAGATGTTGAGATTATTAAAGAAGAATTTGCGCAAAAGGTTAATGAAGACAAGGTTAAGTTTGATGATATTACTACAAGAACTTTAACAATTTCTGATTTACAGGAGATGAAACAGAAAAGAGAAGAAGAGATTTTTGAGAAGCCAGAGAAAATTGATTTTGATAAGGAAGATATTTCTCAAGAAGAGATTGACAGGATTCTTTTTGGAAAATGACAAGTTTTTTAAATCAAATTTATTCTAATTTAATATGGAAATTAATATTTTGAAACAATCAAAAGACGAAATGGAAGTTGAAGTTGAAAGTTTGACGATTGCGGAGATTCTTAGAGTTTATTTGAATAAGGATTCTTCTGTTGATTTTGCAGCGTGGGAAAGAAAGCACCCTACAGAGAAACCTGTTTTGAAAGTCAAGACAAAGGGCAAAATAGCGAAGAAAGCAATTACAGATGCGATTAATTCTATTGGAAAAGATTTGGATAAAACACTTAATGATTTTAAAAAGATGAAGTAGTATCATAATCCTTATTAACATTAGTTTTCTTTATTTTTTATGAATGAAAATAAAATTTCTACAGGGAACTTGGATTTTACAAAATGGATTGAAGGAGGTTATGAGAAAGATGTGATTACGATGATTGCTGGGCCTCCAGGTTGTGGGAAGACGAATTTTTGTTTTTTGGTTTGTTGTAGTCAGGCAAAAAAAGATAACAAGATTATTTTTGTTGATACAGAAGGAGGGTTTTCTGTTGATAGAGTTAGACAAATTGTTGGAGAAGATTGCGAGAAGGTTTTAGAAAATATTTTGTTGCTGGAGCCTGTGAATTTTGAAGAGCAGAAAAAGTGTTTTTTGAAGTTGTTGGAAAGGGTTAAGAAAAATCATGTTAGTTTGATTGTTGTTGACGGGATGGCGATGTTGTATCGGCTTGAGTTGGGGGATGCAATTAAATCGAAAAATTCTGATAGTATCAAAAAAGTAAATAGTGAGATTGCAAAACAGATGAGGGTTTTGGCTGAGATTGCGCGGAAGCAGAAGATTCCTATTATTATTACAAATCAGGTTTATGGGGGGTTTTTATCTGAAGACGATTGGAAGAAAGGAGTTGAACGTGAGATGAATATTGTTGGAGGAGACTTAATGAAATATTGGAGTAAATGTATAATTGAGTTAAAGAAAAGTGGGGCAAGGCGAAAAGCAGTTTTGTTGAAGCATAGGAGTTTGCCTGAGAAAGAATTTAGTTTTGAAATTATTGATAGCGGGATTAGAAGACGCGGTTGGATATAAAATTAAATTTTTTTTATCAAGGGAGATTCTGAGGGACTTATTATAAAAAAATATTCTTCAGAATCTTTTCTAGAAATATGGAGTGTATCGTTTCCTGATCTTTTCCATTGTGTTTGAACAAATGGTATTGGTAAGCCGGTCACAAATTTTTCATAATCTTTGGTATAAGAAATGTTTGTTATTAATTTTATTTTTTTATTTTCTTCTTGTTTTCTTTTTCCACATATAAGTAATTGATTTTCCTATTGTGAATATTGCTCCTCCAAGAGTTCCAATTAGCATATCAATCATTGTGTCGTCGTTTTTAGGCAAAACTAAATTTAGTTTTTCAATTCCAGATATATCCCGAATATAAACTCCTTGTAATTTGAAATCCCAGAGCAAGTCAATAAGGTATTCACCCATTTCGTGAAGTGCAAGAAAAGATAAAATAAACATGAAAGTGACTAATAATTTCCATTGAAAATTTAGACGTTGGTTATTAATCATATGGAAAATTAATGCACTTCCTAAAATTGGCGAGATAAGGTGTAGGATTTTGTCGTAGTTTTCAGAAAGAAAATAAAGTGGTGCAAGAAGAATTCCTGAAATTAAGATAATTAAAATGTAGATGTAATGTTTTGGTTGGAAATTTATTTTGAAAAAAGTATCAAGAAAATAAAAAATTAGAAAACCTATTGCAAAACCTGCAACTCGCACAAACATTGAAGAATTTTTAAGAAAGTACAAGATTAATAAAACTCCAATTGCAATGCAAATAATCAACCATCTTTTTTTCTTTGCGTCCATTATTTTAATAACAAAATAGGATATAAAAACTTAGGCTTTTTCTTCTTGCTTTTTTCTATATTCCTCTAGTCTTTCTTTATTTGATTCGCAAGCAGAATTAAAACAAAAAAACCATGGGCGTTTTCCATGCTTTAAACTCATCATTAAAGGAAAGCCACATTTTTCACAGGTTTTTTCTGTTTTTTTGATTGTTCCAGGAGGAAGACTAAAAGTTGTTTTGCAATTTGGATAGGCATCGCAGGCAACAAAATGCTTTTTTGTTTTTCTTGAATAAGTTATTGCGAGGTCTCCTTTTTTACAAACAGGGCATTGAGTTAAAGTATTTTCGATTTTTTGTTGTTCTCTTAATTTAAGATTCGCAACTAAAAGTTCTTTTCCAATTTCTTTTTCATTCTTATTAAAGTCTTTTGAAATGTCAATTAAAGTTTTTTTTGCTTTTTCCAAAATTTTTTCTTCTTTTATTTTTAATTCTTTTTTTGCTTCAACAATTGATTGCATTTGGTCTTCAAAACTTCTGGTCAATTTTTCATCAATTATAATTGGAGAATATTTTTCAAGAGTTGAGATTAAAGAAATTCCAAGAGGGGTTGCTTCAATTGATTTTTCTTTTACATATCCTCTATTATAAAGTGTTTCAAGAATTGAAGAACGAGTTGTTTTTGTTCCGAGGTTTCTTTTTTCAAGTTCGGATAAAATTGAAGCAGGAGAATATCTTTTTGGAGGTTGAGTTTCTTTTTCTTCTGTTTTCAGATCTATGATTTTTACTGGTCCTTCTAAATCAGGAATTTCAACATGTTTAGATTTAGAAGGGTAAATTTCAAGCCAAGCCTTTTTTCTAATTGAAGAACCATTAGCACTAAATAATAAATTGTTGGTTGTTACAGAAACTTTTTTATTATCAATAATAGCGTCGTCGCAGAAGAGAGATAGAAATCTTTTAACGATTAAATTGTATATTTTTTCTTCATCTCCAGATAAAATTTGTTTGTTCCCTGTTGGGTAAATTGAAGGGTGAGCAGAGTCTGATTTTTTCCCTTCAATTGGTTTATTTTTTGTGATTAATTTTTCAACATCGTATTCTTTTGCAAGTTTTTTTAAAATTTCTTTGTAACCAATTGAAGCAGGAAGTTTTTGAGAAGATGTTCTAGGGTAAGAAATTAATCCTGCTAAATAAAGTGATTGGGCAATTTGTAAAGTTTTAGATGGAGTCAAGCCATAAAATTTGTAAGATTCTGTTTGAAGAGTTGTTAAATTAAATGGAGGATTTGGAGGAATAATTTGTTCTGTTTTTTTTGTTTTCGCTTCAACTGTTTTTCCAATTAATCCTTCAAATTGGGGCAAATCATTTTTATTAAAAATATCTTTATTGTGCTTTAATTTTTCAGGAAATGGTTTTTCTCCTTCTTTTTGAATATTAATAAAAACCTGCCAATAAGGTTCTGGTTTGAAAGTCTGGATTTTTCTCTCTCTTTGAACAATTAAATTTAGAGCAGGACCTTGGACTCTTCCAATAGACATTATCCGAAATTTGCCGGTTGTTTTTATTGCGTTCATCAAAGCCCGTGATAAATTTATACCATAATACCAATCTAAATGATGTCTTGTTTCTCCTGCAATTGCCTGTCCCCAATCAATATGTTTTGATTTGTTTTCATATGCTTCATTTAATTCTTGTTCTGTCAAGGTAGAGAACTTCATTCGGTTTGCGTCTTTTTGATTGCAAATGAATCTGACAATATTCATGCCGATTACTTCTCCTTCAATATCATAATCTGTTGCAACTGTTAGGCTTCCTGCGTTTTTTGCTAATTTTAACAAAGTGTTGTAATATTTTTTTGTGAAACTTGCTTTTGAATTTGCTAAATAATTTGGAACCCAGGAGATGTCAAAAATTGGGACAGATGAGCCGGGAACATTTTGTTTTAAAGTTAATAAATGTCCAACAGCGCACGCGACAATTATTTGTTTTCCTTCTCGATTTACTTCATAATAAGAAATTTTATTGTCTGTCTTTTGAGTTGCTTTTCCAAGTGCCTGAGCAATTTTTGATGCGGCTTGAGGTTTTTCTGTGATAATTAATTCATAACCTGTTTTTTTAAGAGTAATTTTTTGAGGAATAAATTTTTTTATTGTTGTTTTTGTGTTTCTTTTTTTAGTAATTCTTTTTTTCCTTGTTTTCTTTTTTATAGGATTTATTTTTTCAATTGTTTCTAAAGAAGTTCTTTCTGGTTTTTTGTATTCTTTTTCAATTGAACCTCTTAAGACTTCTTCTCTTTTAGGAGGAGCTTTTTCTATTTTTTCAGTTGTATATTTTAAATCTGTTGTGTCAACTGGAAAATAATTTTCAGCGGTTTTTTCTTCCTTTGTTTTTTCTGGAGCTTTTTTCATAGTTATAGTTAGAATTAGATGTTTTATTATTTTGTGGTATATAAATTTACTTATGATGACTTATGTTATATCTAATTCAGAAGTCTGGTTTTAAAGAAAAACATTGTGGGCATTTTCTCTGGACTTTGCTTTTGCCCTGCGGTATGCTTCGGTCTGGGGTATTACCTTTTCCATAACTTCTTGCGAAAATCTTGTCATGTCCATACGATCCAATATTTTTTGTAATTCTTTTTCTGTAATTTTAGGGCTCAGTTTTTTTTCTTCAAGAAGTTGAGGCGGCAAAATTTCATGTCCTGTACCTACATAAAATTTTCCTGTTCCAAGTTTATCATATCCTACAATATGTCTTTTATCATATTCAATCATTTTTTGTCTCCTTTTTAACCTGTGTTTAAATATAAATTAATTTAGATTTACTTTTATATAAATTTATCGTCTGAATCTCAACCTTCTTTGTTGTTTCACTCTCTCTTACTCCCCTACGCTTTAGATTTCTTTAATCGCGATGTTATATCTCAAAAATAACAGCCTTTCGTGAAACATTTATAACCTCTGTCTTTCCTATTTTTTCTTGTAGTCCGCCTGCTTCGTGAATGTGTGCGCTGATTAAAATATCTGGATGAAATTCTTTGATGGCTTTTTTTACTGCCTTTGAACCGGGAAAACCTGAGAATTCAGCCTTGCTTCCTTTGTGATGCATATGTGTTACCATTATTTTCTTTTCCATATCTTTAATATTCTTATGTCCTCTTTGAAGCGCATTGAATATTTCTTTGTCTGGTGTAATATTTATCACGTTTCCTCCACCTGCACCGAAAATTCCGAGATTTCCTTTTTGAAAAGAATAGCCATGGATATTTTTTGTTCCAGGATACATCTGTGCTAAGAAATCTGCAGTTGCAAAAGATTCGTGGTTCCCTGGGATTAATAAAACTTGTTTTTTTGCTTTTACAAAAGGACCGATTAGGTTTTTTGTTGAGTTTTCTACAAAGGTCATGTCTCCTGCAAGTATCACTAAATCAACGTTTTCTTTTTTTGCTCTTTGGGCAAGTTTTTTTACTAATCCTGTGTCTCCGTGAATGTCTCCTACAGCAAGGATTTTTGTTTTCTTTTTCATGTATATTAGATATTTTTTTAATTAATAAAACTTCTTAAAATTCACTACTATGCTACTGTAAAATATATATTACAAAACATTTATAAGGATATTACTTTCTGAATATATACATTGGAATACCTAAAATGAAAGATAATTTGGACATTTTTTTTAGGAGAAAGCCGGCGATGATGTTGGTTTCTTTGACGAAAAATACAAGGATGAGGTATGGTAGTGTATTGGCTAAAGAAGTGGATTGTACTTATAGCCATGCAGTAAAGATTTTGCAGACACTTGAGTTATTGAAGTTAGTTGGGTTTGAAAAAAAGGGGCGAATAAAAGTGATACAACTAACAAAGAAAGGAAGAGAAGTTGCAGACGCAATTGAGAATATACAAAGTTTGATTAAGTGAATTAATCTACCGCCCCTGAATAAAGAATTCTAAACTGGATAGTATGCTTTATGAAAGATTTTTAAAGTTTTTATTTAATTGTTTAGTATGGCTCTGTAGCTTCCCACGGGATGACCTCATTCGAGGCCTCAGCCTTTAAGTTGCTTCGCAGTCATGATGGCTCTGTAGCTCAGCCTGGTTAGAGCACTAGACTCTTAAGACAATGAACTTTGTTCAGCGAATTTAAACTGGACTTGTTTCAGAGATATCTAGGTGTCGGGGGTTCAAATCCCTCCAGGGCCATTGGATTTTCACCCCAAGGGGTTTCCCACAGGGATGACTTCTTCGAAGCCGCAAATCCCTCCAGGGCCATAAGTTATAACTTAAAAGTTACTACAGGGGAAAGATTTAAAAACTATAATTTTAATCTTCTTTAATGAAAAAAATAATCCCTTATGTTATAAGTGCACTTTTAGGTTTAAATCTTATTGGATGTTCCCCTCCAGAACCTTGTAAGAAATATCATAAGATAGATATTATAGGGGATCAAATAGAAGAAATTTTAAAATGGGATGAAAGGGAAATTGTCAACAGAAAAGGTTTTATGAATTTTTATAGAAATTATGAATTATTAATTGATGGTAAAAAAACAGGAATTAAGACTACTCATCCCATTCCTGCTGTTGATTGTTATATGCCAGATATTGAAGTATTTGATTATAATGAAGATGGATTAAAAGATTTAAAGATTACACACCGTTATAGTCAAGAAAATAATAAAAAAGAGGGTCCAAAAGAATTTAATTTAGAGGTTCTTGTTCAAAAAAAAGATGGAATATTTAAAAGGATATTAATTAAATAGTTAAAATAAATTTACAGTATTTCTAACAAATGATAAATCAAAATACTCAAAATTAACTTTTTATTATATCTCTCAGGGCCATTGTTCTTAACTATTATCTTTTGTTGTATGCCCGCATTTTGTGCACTGAAAGAATTTTGTTTCTGCTTCGTCTGCTGCACGTGCCTGAACAGTCCAGAAGTATGCTCTTTCGTTTGGACATTTCACGCATTTTTCGGATGTAATTGGTCTAGTGTCAATGTCTTTTTCTCTAATCACTGCAACTTCTTTTCTTGCATCTATTTTTTCAGAAGAAATTATTTTTATTTTTTCCTTAGTAGAATAATTACATCTAGGACATCCGAAATTCTTTCTTTTTTGCATAAGAATTGTACCGCACTTTGGACAAAATTGCATTTTAATTTTTAATTAAACCTCTTTAAAAACTTTTCTAATTTTCTTTACATAAACCTTTTTCTGATTTAGGTTTCATATGTTCATAAAATATTAATTTGCCCCATCCAATATAAGGAGCAATTTTCAAAACAGCTTTTCCTATTAATTGTTCTTCTTGAATATTTTTCTCAAAAGTTAATTGCCCATTATTATTGTCGCCAATTGTTGAAAAAAGATATTTGTTGTTTTCTTTTTTTATTTCAATTATTCTATGGATTATTGGAGTTTTTTGGGCTGATTGAAAAATTATCACATCACCAACTTCTAATTTTTCTGGTCTTGCTTTTATTATAAATAAAATGTCTCCTTTGTTAAAACCATTTTTGAATACAAAATCTTGGAAATCTAAATTGTTTATTATGTGTGGAGAGTATTTTGATTCGTGATTTTCCCACCAGGTGTCAAAGTTAGATAAAAGATTTCCTTGATGATACATACTACAGGATTCAACAATTGCAAGAGGGAGAGAAGTTCCGGTGGCCAAGCTCATTACTGGGAAAAATATAAATTTTATTACAATGAAAATAAAAAGTATTGAGACGAGCCAACCTTTTAGGCTATCGTCTTTCCAAACTATGAAAATAAATTTGTTCCAGAATTTTTTCAAATCACCTTTCATTTAATAGGTTAGAAAATTGTAGTTTTTAAAATGTGTGATTGGGAAAACTTTAAATAGTGTATATTTCTTTGTGTATACATAAGGTATATACTAAACCTTTTTATTAAAATGGCAGATATATTTGACAACACAATTCTTTGCAATAAGTGCAATACAAAAATGAAAAAAGCAAAATTTGTAAAGAGGAATTTTTTGTTTAGAGCAATGGTTTGTCCAAAATGCGAGGAGAAAATTATCCATCCGGTTGATGAGCAAGAGTACAATAGATTTAAAGATTTAAAAAATAAGGAATTTAGAGTTAAGATGAGATTGGTTGGAAATAGTTATGCTGTTTCAATTCCAAAAGAAATTGTTTCGTTCATGAATGAGCAAGAAAAAGCAATGAGTGAAATGGTAAAGTTATGTTTTGAAGATATGGGGAGGTTAAGTTTAGACTTTAATAGACGATGACAAAAAATAAAATTCAATTAAAAGTTGTAGAAGCACAGCAGGACGATGTTTACAAAGGCATTGCTCGGTTGGACCATGAGTTGATGAAAGAGTTGGGGGTTCAGCGAGGGGATGTGATTTTGATTAAGGGTAATCGTGCGACTGTTGCCATTGCTGATAGGGCATACCCTGCTGATGTTGGCGAGGGCATTATTCGAATTGATGGTATTTTGAGAAAAAATGCAAAGAGTGGTTTAGGAGATGTTGTCGAAGTTTCTAAAGTTGAAATTAAAGAAGCAAAGAAAATTATGATTGCTCCTGCGCAAAAAGGAATTATGGTTAAAGGAGACCCAGAAAGTTTGAGAAGAGGACTTTTGGGACGGGCAACAATTAAAGGAGATATAGTTGTTTTAGGCGGGGTGCAAAGAAGACAGGATTTGTTGTCAGATGATTTTGGAGAGTTTAATGATATGTTTGGAGGAATGTTAGGAAATTTAGGTTTTGGAAATTTAGGAGGAGGTGTTGCACAAATTAAATTTTTAGTTGTATCAACTAATCCTAATCAACCAGTTATTATCACAGACAATACAGAGGTTGTTTTGAATCCTAAAGCCGTTGAAATTAGCGAGGACATTGTATCTGAAATTAATTATGAAGATATTGGAGGTTTGCAAGAAGAAATTAAAAAAATTCGTGAGATGGTTGAGATTCCGATAAAGCACCCTGAGATTTTTCAGAAGTTAGGAATTGAACCACCTAAAGGTGTTTTGTTACACGGGCCACCTGGAACAGGGAAAACTCTTTTAGCTAAAGCAGTTGCAAATGAATCTGAGGCACATTTTATTTTATTAAATGGGCCAGAAATTATGTCTAAATATTATGGAGAATCAGAAAAAAAAATTAGAGATATTTTTGAAGAAGCAGAAAAGAACGCTCCTTCAATTATTTTTATTGATGAAATAGATGCGATTGCACCGAAGAGAGAAGATGTTAGTGGCGAAGTTGAGCGAAGAGTTGTATCGCAGATTTTGACAATGATGGATGGTTTGAAATCAAGAGGCAATGTTGTAGTTATTGGAGCAACAAATCGTGTTAATGCGCTTGACCCTGCATTGAGAAGACCAGGAAGGTTTGATAGAGAAATTATAATTAATGTTCCAGATAAAGAAGGAAGGTTGGCTGTTTTGAAAATCCATTCTAGAGGAATGCCGTTGACTAAAGAAGTTAAATTGGAAGAAATAGCTTCTGTTACACATGGTTTTGTCGGGGCTGATTTGGAAGCATTAACAAAAGAAGCAGCAATGAGTGTTTTGAGGAAAGTTTTGCCTGATATGAAAATGGAGAGTGATGAACAGATTTCTCCAGAAGTGTTGGCGAAGTTAATTGTTAAGAAGGATGATTTTATGGATGCTCTTAGAGTTGTTAGACCTTCGGCAATGAGAGAAGTTTTGGTTGAGACGCCTAATGTTGATTGGGATTCTGTTGGAGGTTTGGATAGTGTGAAGGGGGAATTGAAAGAAGCAGTTGAATGGCCAATGAAATATCCTGAAAGTTTTGAAAGGATGGGGATTCGTCCGTCGAGGGGGATTTTATTGTATGGACCGCCTGGAACAGGGAAGACGCTTTTGGCTAAGGCTGTTGCAAAAGAATCAGAGGCAAATTTTATTCAAGTTAAAGGACCTTCGTTATTGAGTATGTGGGTTGGTAAATCTGAGGAAGGCATGAGGAAGATTTTTGAGAGAGCAAGACAAGTTGCACCATGTATTGTGTTTTTTGATGAGATTGATTCTTTGGCTGGTAAGAGAGGTAATGAGACTGGCTCAAAAGTTACAGAAAGAGTTTTGAATCAGTTGCTTGCAGAAATGGACGGGCTGGAGGACTTGAATGACATTCTTATTATTGGAGCAACTAATCGTCCTGATATGCTTGACCCTGCTTTGTTAAGACCAGGAAGGTTTGATAGAATTTTGTTGGTGAATGCGCCGGAAGAAGAAGGCAGGAAAATGATTTTGGATATTCATACTAAGAAAATGCCTTTGGCTAAAAATGTGAAGATGAAGGAAGTTGCGAAAAAGACAATTGGTTATACAGGTGCTGACTTGGAGGCGTTGGTTCGTGAGGCTGCGATGCTTGCGTTGAGAGAGGATATGAGTTCTAAAGAAGTGAAGAAGAAACATTTTGATGAGGCATTGAAGAAAATAAAGCCGAGTGTGACAAAATCAACTCTTGATGTTTACAAAAAAGTTGAAGAGAATTTTTTGAAATCTGCAAAGGCGGCTGTGCCGATGGCTAATAGTTATCTTGGATAAAATGGAAAATGGAGAATAAATAAAATGAGTTTTTTTGATGAAGAAGATCCTTTTGAAAATATTGTAAGAGAATTTTTTGGTGATTCAAGATTGCAACCTTCAGAAAAAATGATACAAACTGAAAGAGAAGAAAGAATTATTGATTTTGTAGAAACTGAAAATAAAATTTTTGTTATTTTTGAATTGCCAGGATATTTTAAAGAAGATATAAATTTAATAGTTGCTAAAAGAAATATTGAAATTAAAATTAAGAAAAAAAACATTGAAAAAATACAAGGTTATCTATCCCAAAAATTGCTTCAGGGAAGGTCAATAAAAAAATCTCTGCCAGATTTTATTAAAACTAAAAATTTTAGTCATACTTTTAAAAATGGAGTTTTAGAGGTGGTTTTTGATAAAAAATGACTAAAAAAGAGAGAAGAATAAAACTTGAAGTTATTGAATCACTTCAAGAGGATATTGATAAGGGAATTGCAAGAATGCCTTCACAAATAATGGAATCTCTAAAATTTAATTCTGGAGATTTGATTGAGGTAACTGGGAAGAAAAGTGTTGTTTTAAAACTAATGAGAGCGCATACAGAAGATACAAATAAAAAAATAGTAAGATTAGATGGAACAACAAGATCGAATATAAATACTTCTATTGGAGAACAAGTTGAAATTTCTTTGGCAAAAGTAAGTGAAGCAAAAACAATTACTCTTTCTCCAATGCAAGAAGTAAAATTTAGTGCTAATCCAACAGAATATTTTCATAGCAGATTATTAGATGTGCCTTTAACATTAAATCAAAAAATAGTCATTGATGTTTTTGGAACAAAATTGAGCTATGTTGTTTCAAAAATTTTGCCAAAAGAAAATGTAATTATTACACCCTCAACAAAAATAATTGTTTCAGAAAATGCTTATTCCGGAGATTTAACTTCTACAGGGATTTCTTATGAAGATATTGGAGGTTTGAAAGATGAGATTGAATTAGTAAGGGAAATGGTTGAAATGCCAATGAAGCATCCTGAAGTTTTTCAAAAATTAGGTGTTGGTGCTCCAAAAGGAGTTCTTTTAACAGGCCCTCCTGGAACTGGCAAAACTCTTTTGGCTAAAGCTGTTGCAACAGAAACAGATTCAACATTTTATTCTATTGCTGGTCCAGAAATAATGTCAAAATATTATGGAGAATCAGAAAAGCATATTCGTGATGTCTTTGAAAAAGCAGAGAAGAATGCACCTACAATTATTTTTATTGATGAAATTGATTCTATTGCTCCTAAAAGAGCAGAAGGAATAGATCAAACAGAAAAAAGAGTTGTGGCTCAGTTATTAACTTTAATGGATGGTTTGAAATCCCGAGGGCAAGTTGTAGTTATGGCTGCTACAAATAGGCCAGAGGATGTTGATGAAGCATTAAGAAGGCCTGGTAGATTTGATAGAGAATTAAAAATTAATCCTCCAAGTGAAACCGCAAGAAAAGAAATCTTAAGAATTCATACTCGTGGAATGCCCCTTGATAAAGATGTCAATTTTGATGAGATTGCTGAAAAAACTATTGGATATACTGGTGCAGATTTAGAAGTTTTATGCAAAGAAGCTGGATTAAAATCTATTAAACCATATTTTTCTCAGCTAAAAAATTTAGAAGAGAAAATTCCAACTGAATTATTAGATAAAATAAAAATTTCAAGACAACATTTTATTGATGCTATGAAATTTGTAGAACCTTCTGCGATGAGAGAAGTTTTAATAAAAAAACCGAAAACAACTTGGAAAGATATTGGTGGTTTAGAAAATGAAAAAGAAAAATTAAGAGAATTAGTTGAGTTACCTTTGTTAAGACCTGATTTGTTTTCTAAAGCAGGAATAAATCCTTCAAAGGGCATTCTTTTAACAGGCCCTCCTGGAACTGGCAAAACTCTTTTGGCTAAAGCTGTTGCAAATGAATCAAATGCTAATTTTATTTCAATAAAAGGCCCGGAATTAATAAGCAAGTGGGTTGGAGAGTCAGAAAAACATGTTAGAGAAATTTTTAAAAAGGCAAAAATGGTTTCTCCTTCAATTATCTTTTTTGATGAGTTTGATAGTATTTCAAAATTAAGAGGCTCTTCAATGAATGATTCTACTGAAAAAGTTGTTAATCAATTGCTTACAGAATTAGACGGTGTTGAAGAATTAGAAAAAGTAATTATTATTGCTGCTACAAACAGGCAAGATTTAATAGATCCTGCATTACTTCGCCCAGGAAGAATTGACTCAATTGTAAGATTAAAAATTCCAACTAAAATAGAAAGAGAAAAAATATTCGAAGTTCATATAAGAAAAATGCCTTTGGCAAAAAATTTCAAAATTTCAGATTACATTAATAAAACAAAAGATTGGAATGGTGCGGATATAGAAGCAGTTTGTAGAAAAGCTGGAACTAGTGCAATTAAAAGAGTTTATTTATCAAAGAAAAAAATAGATTTAATAATTACAAAACAAGATTTTGATTATGCATTAAAAGAGGTTTCAGAATCAACAGGAAAAGAAATTAAGCAAGAAGAAAAAAATAAGAAGGAAGTTACTAAAAATTAGTACCTACTTTTTAATAACAACAAATAGAAAGATTTTTAAACTAAATATTTCTAAAGAGATTATGGAAAAATTAGAAAAATCTTTGGATATAATTGCTTTGAATAATTTATTAGTTAATGATAACGTTTCACCAGAAATAAAAAAAATAATTTCTGCAGGAGTGGAGGTGTATAAAAATTTAACTATAACTGATGGTCTTACTAATCTTTATAACCGAAGGTATTTTGATGATTCTTTATCAAAAGAGATGGCACGTTCAACTCGTCACGATAATTCTTTATCTTTAATTATGTTGGATGTAGATAATTTTAAAAATTATAATGATACTTATGGGCATCCTGAAGGAGATGAAGTCTTAAAAGATATTGGCTCAATAATTAAATCTTCTATAAGAAAGATAGATGTTCCTTGTAGATATGGTGGAGAGGAATTTGCGGTTATTTTACCAGAAACTACAAAAGATAATGCTGTTATTCTTGCTGAAAGAATTAGAGAAAGGCTGGTAGAAAAGAGGTTCTTTCCCCCAAGGGAATAGAGTTAATGTTTCTGCTAGTTTTGGGGTTGCACAATATATTGATGAAAAGTCTTCTAAAGAATTTATTCAAAGGGCTGATGAACAATTATATCAGGCTAAAGAGAAAGGTAAAAATAAGATTTGTTTTGATTAATTTACTATGGAAAATAAAAAAACAATTGCAGTAGTGGATGATGAAGAATCTATTAGAGAATTTGTAGAAAATTTTCTTATATTTAAGGGATATAATGTTGAGACTTATGAAAATGGATTGTTGTCTCATAAGGCAATAGAATCAGAAGAAATAAATCCAAGTTTAATACTTACAGATTATAATTATAAAATACCTGAAATAAATGGGTTGGGATTTCTTGAAAAATATGCGAAAAAATTTCCTTGTATTATGATGACAGGGAATGTTGAGGAAGTCGAAAAAAAAGCACTTGATTTGGGAGCGAAAATTGTTTTGGGGAAACCATTTGATTTAGAAGAATTAGATGAGGCTGTTAATAAATATTCTAAATAAATAATTATTCGCTTGTCACAATAACTTCTTTATCATCAATTAAAATTGTTTGTTCTGTTTGTGCAACTTTTGAACCTTGTTTTTCAACTAATTGTGCAAAGTGGTGCAGATTTCCATTGTCTTCTAATTGTTTTAATCCAAACAAGGCTTTTGTTCCAAATTTTTTTACAAGCCACCTTGAGCAAAAAGGAATGGTCTTATATTCTTTAGAAATAAATTTCAAAACTTCTCTTGCAATTGAACTTCTTATATTTTTCTCATTAATTAAAACATATATCCCTGAAGGTTTTCCATCATGAACTTTTCCATTTCTTGTTGTTGCAAATGGTTCTATTGCATAAAGTCCTTTTTCTAGTTTATCTTTTTGTTTATTATCAATATTTGGAATTGTTAATCCTGCGTGTAATTCATATTGTTCAATCTGATGTCCGGATAAATTAATCACAGAAGAAAATCCATAAGATTCAATTGTTTCTTGAACAACTTGCCCTATTTTTCCTACACTAACATTTTCTTTTGCAATTTTAATTGCATTTTCTAATGCTTTTTTAGAAGCTTGAATTAATTTTTTGTTTTCTTCGCTATCTTCTAAATCCATTGAAAAAGCAGTATCTGCAATCCACCCATCTATATGAACTCCTAAATCAATTTTTAAAAGTCCATGTGCAAGAGATTTATCGTCGTAAGAGGGGGTATAATGTGCAGCAATGTTGTTTATGCTCAAATTTGTAGGAAAAGCCATTTTGCCTCCAAGTTCTATAATTTTATTTTCTATTTTTTCAGCTATTTCTAAGAGGGGCATATCTTTTTTTATAAAAGACCTTGCGTATTTTTTAACTTCTGATGATATTTTTCCTGCTTGGAGGATTTTTTGATTGTTCATTTTTTTTAATAGAATTCTTTATTTTTTAAGTCTTCGTGATTTAGGAATAAAATTCCCTATTTTTAGTTCAGAGGCTTTTCCACATCCAAGAAAATTATTTTTGTATTTCATAATCAAAAATCCTTTTTTCCCTGTTTTGATTTCAAGTTCATTTCCTTTCATCCAAAGTTCTGCTTGTTCTTTATCAAGTTCAAAAATGTTCTTTGTTATTTGGTTTTTTAATAACTGAACCCCATCAATACTTAATCGTATTTCATCATGTATTATTTTTCCAAAATAAATACCTACTCGTTCAATAGGAATAGTTTGTTCTAAATTATGTATTTGTTTTTGCGTAAGATCCCCTTGAAATAAAAACAATCGTTCTGTTCCTTTTTTAACAAAAATTCCATTTACTTTTGTTACTCCCAATTGTTGTTTTAATTTTTCAATTATGTTTTCTTTTTCTTTTTGTGAGAAAATTTTTAGATAGTTCATTTTTTCCTAAACTTCGCAATAAAAAATCCCTCAGTATTATTGTCTTGCGGATAAATTCTTGCACATTTTTTTACTTTTGATGAAAAATCTTGATTTTCCCATTTTATAATTCCTTCTCTTACTTTTATAGGTAAAGAAACTTTTTCAAGTTTTATTTTATTTCCTAATTCCTTTAAAACAAAATCAATAACTTCTTCGTTTTCTTCTGGCGCGTGAGTGCAAGTTGAATAAATTAATTCTCCTCCTGGTTCTAAGATTTCAAAAGCAGAGAGAACAAGTTGTTTTTGGATTCTTGGAAGTGCTTTTATTGTTTTAATATTCCACATAACATAAGTTTTTAGAGAACTTCGCAAGGTTCCTTCTCCAGAGCAAGGTGCATCTACTAATATTTTTGAAAATTTAAATTCTGGGTCGTATTTTTTAATTCTTTTGCAAAATGATCTTCCTTCTTTTTTTGTTATAATTGTATTTGTTACTCCACATCTTTCTAAATTTGATGCAAGAATTTTTATTCTTCCTATACTAACTTCATTCGCGATTATTGTTCCTATATTTTTTATTTCAGAAGCAAGTTGTGTTGTTTTGCTTCCTGGAGAAGAACACAAATCTAAAATTGTTTCATTTTCTTTTAGGTCAAAAGCCATTACAGGTAACATGCTTGCAAGTTCTTGAATATAATAATAGCCAAGAAGATGTTCAAGTGCTCTTCCTAATTCTCCTGGTTCTAAATTATTTTCAACAATCATAACTTCTGGATAATTTTTCCAAGGTTGTTTTATTTTCCATTTTTTATTTTCAAGTTTTTTCTTTAATTCTTCTGGAGAAATTTTTAATTTATTACAGCGAATAGAACGCACAGGAGGAACTTTCAAAATATCTAAATAGTTTTGAAAATCTTTTTTATCTGGAAGAAGTTCTTGCATTCTTTCTAAAAAAAGTGGTTTAGGTTCTGGCGAGCGATTTCGTGGTAGAGAGAAATATTCTTTTTTATTAATTTCTCGTGCGAGGTCGGGAGTTGTTTTTCTTTGCATAATAAGATATCTTCAAAGGGTTTTATATTCTTAATGGATTTTTTCTTTTTGGAGAAAAATATAATTTCTTTGATTTTCTTTAAATTTTTATGGAGGATTTTTTAAGCATATTTGGCATAGAATTCTTCTTTTTCTTTTTGTCCTCCAAAGGTTAATTTATCTAATTCTCCTTGTACTTCATCTATTTTTTTGAGTAAGCCTAATTCTTTAAAACAATTTATCCTTTTAAGTAATGATTCAATTTGTCCAGATCTAAAATTTAACTCTTCATCTTCTAGGAAATCTTGTTGGTATTGGTGTGCAGCTTTTTTTAAAATTTTTCTTGTTTTTTTATTAAATTCCTGTGTTCTTTTGGAGAGTTCTAGTGCCCCTCTATAATTTCCTCCTTTAGTAAGGTATCTTATTCTTTTTGAAATGTGTCCTTCAACATTAACATCTTCTAATATTCCTGCTGCTTGCTGAAAATGACATTCTTCTGGGCTAACTCCTCCTATTTTCCATGAATATTTTCCAAGTTTTTCTAATATTTTAACTGCTTGAATAGCTTTTATTTCTGCTTCTTGTTCATGGTGTATTAGCTTGTGCATTATAGAAAGCTGTTCTAAAGCATTGCTTTTATGTATTAAAGCCTCTTCATAGTCCAAATTAAATTCTGTTTTTGAAAGGTTTGTTTCTAATTCTAAAATTTCCTTTTCGTGGTTACTTACTTCTTCTTGATAAAATTTTAATCCTTTTTTAAATAACATTGAGAATTCTTTTTCTGGAAGAAATGTTGCTTTTGCAAATATTGTTGCTGAAGAGTATTCTCTTCTTTTTAATGTATTAATTCCTTTTTCTTGTAGATATTGAAAGGTTTCTTTATGAAAAGGAACAGCATTTAAAAGTAGCAATCCTAAAAAAGGATTATCTTTTGCCCTCTCTTTTATTTCTTTATAAGAGCAATAAGTAGAATCATATTTTTTATTCTTTTTTATTTCTTCCCTTGCCAAATTCACTAATTTTTTTTGTTCAGAGGTGCTTGGCCAATTTCCTGGATTTGGAATAAAATCTCTATAATCTATTGCTATTGCTGTTTGCATATTTCTTAATCATTTAATTCTTTATATCTTTATAGCAACTAAAACATATATTTTTTTAATGGTTATGTTTAAAACCATTTCTCCAATTTATCCTGCTTCTTACCATCAATGATTTCTTTAATGTTTAAACCAAAAACTTGAAAAATGTTTTCAACAGCTGGAAGAACTTGGTTCTCCAAATAATAATCTATATCGTAGTCGCCTTTTTCATTAGGAAGTTTCACTCTATCTCTGACGAGTTTTTTCTTTCCGGGAGTTTCCGCGATAAAATATTCTATTAAATTTCCTTGACTTATTGGAATTTCTTGTTCTTGCATTTTTTTTGCAGCAATAACGTGAGGAGTAATTGCAAGGTATTCTGAAATTGGTTTTTTCAACTGAGTCCTTATAATTAAATCTTCTCTATCAATTTTTCTTTGCTTTATTTTTTTAATTATTTCTTTTACATATTCAAGCGATTTCTTTTCATTACCTTCTTTTAGAATTTGCCTGATAATTTTGTTTTGAACTTCTCTTGCTATTTTGCACCAATCTCTTCGAACTGTTTCAAAACCTCTTATTTTTATTTTTCCTTGTTTGTCTATTAAAGCATATTTTTTCTTGGCACCTGTTGTTCCTGCACGAGTTGTGACCCATAGTCCTCTTTCAAAAAATCCATCTAATTCAAGTTCCATAATTCCTGGAAGTTCTGAATTTAATTTTTTTAAAAATTCTAGTGCTTGTTTTTGGGTTTTGTTTTCAAGGGAAAAAGCGACGCTGTCGGTATCAGCATAGATAACTTTGTAACCTGCTTCTTTTGTTTTTTCAATCGCTTCTTTGTTTAGTTTTCTTACAAAAGCAAGAATTGAATTTGATGCTTCAGCTGAAAAATATCTTGCACCGAAAAAAGCGACATAGCCGTGCACTGATGCAGATAATAATTTAAATGCATTGCTTCGTGCTTGAGTGATTGTGTTTGAGTTTTTTTTGTATTCTGTTTTGAATTGTTTTCTTTTTTCAAAAATTTCTTTTACAAGTATTGGGAAAAATCCTGGTTTTTTTTCAAAATAAAATTTTGTTTGTTTTCCTTTGTAATTTATCTCCGGAGATTCGTAAGAATTCTTTTCCCTTTTTTCTAAAAGTGTTGATTTTGATAAATTAAATGAGACGATTATGCTTGTGTGCATTGATGTAAAGTCGAACATTGCTATTTTTTTGTAAAGCCCTGGTTTTGGCTCGAAGACAAATGCTCCTTTTGAATGAGGTCTTTCACGCCTTTCACGAATTTCATCATAGGTTGGGCGTTTTTCTGGAATTTCATTGAAAGTTTTTAGGTTATGTAAGATGTAAGATTCAACTTGTTTTGACAAACCATTACGTGAGACTTCGAAAATTGGTTCTTGTATAATTTTTGAAAATTCTAATAAGTCTGGCCAGAATTTTTCAAATAAATTGAAGACTAAAACTGAATCATGTAAATTGTATTCGTAATATTTTTTCCACTCCATTCCTTTGAAATTTGACGAATGCCTCATTTTGAAATCTTTTTTCGTGTCGCCGAGAAATTCTTTTGAAACTTCGTTTAATGAAAGGGTTTCTGATTGCATATATTGGGCGTAAGAAGTTCTTAAAAATTTTAAAAGGTCGACGTGGACAATTCCGTTTATTTTTCCTGTTAAATTTATTCCTCTTGAGAATTTTGGTTGAGTTCCGTCTAAACCTAAGGGTAGTTTTATTTTGTTTTTTTCTGCTCTGGCTTTTATGTAAGGCATATCAAAACCATCTGAAAAGTATCCTGTAAGAAAATCCGGAGAAATTTTTTTGACGTATTCTACAAATTTTTCCAAAAGTTCTGTTTCATCTTTTACATATTCAACATATGAATGACACCCGTTGGTTTCTTTCAAACTTCCTCGAAGTGCTGTGCGGCGACTTCTTTTAGAGCCTCCGATGGAAGTCGCAAGTTCTTTTTCATTATCTTTTTTACCTTTCCAAGTTAAAACCTTTTTGAAATTATCTGAAACTAATGAAATCATTAATATTTCTCCTTCACCGATTTTTAACGAGTCTGTTTCAATGTCGTAAGAAAGGACTTTTGGCTTGAATTTTTTGTCTGGAATTTTTTTTGAGTTCTCTAATTTTAAACATAAATCAACTTCAAGAATAGAATCTATTCCCCCAAATTCTAAGGAATTGTTTAAAACTTCTCCAGAGATTTCATACCAGTTTAAAGGTAAAATATTTTTTTCTATTATGTAATGTGTTGTGAGTCCTAAATCATATCCTCTTCTTTTTTCTATTTCTGAAAAGTCAAGTTTGTTTGCAATCTCGTGTAAATCTTTGTAGTTTGTTGCGAAAACTTTTAGTGCTTTGACTTTTTTCCCTAGAAATTTTTTTTCATGCAATTCCACTGATTCGACTTTTGTGTTTCTTCCTTTTGAATCCAATTTTATTTTTTTTAATTTTTCTATTAATTTGTTTATCTTCTCTTTTTTTAGATTATCTTTTAAAATAGCCCAGAGGTAAATTGGACAAGAGTCTATTATGCAAACTCTATGGCCTTGGCTGTTTCTTCCTATGATTTTCGCATAGTTTTTCCCTTGAAAATCGAAAAAATCATAATCAATTGGGATGAAATCTGTTTTCATAAATATAAGAGAAATTTGAATTATTTAAAGGTTAATAATTATAAAACAAAAACTTTAAATACTACTAAATAGTGGTTATATTATGAATAGCTCAAAAGAAGATAAAGAAGAAATTATAACATTAGATTCTTTAGTTGGAAAAATAAAAGGAGATTTATCTTTTAAAGGATTTTCACGATTAGCAAAGCTTTATGTAAATACAGAAAAACCAAGGGGAGTCTCAATCTCTGGGGAAATCAATAAAATCCCTTTTAACTTTTCTTTACCATTTTTTAGAGAAAGTAAATATTTAGGAAGTTATCAAAGGATTATTTCTGATTTTCAAGATGGAGTTATGACAAGCATAGGTAATTGCGATTCTCATTATGACTCTCCCTTTAATCTTATATTTTTTCCAGAATCTAAGGGCTTTAGATAAATATTTATATTTCTTATACATCTAAATAATATGGGATTAAACATAAGGGAAATAATACCTCGGAAGGAAATTGAAGTTGTTGCGCTGAAAGACAAAACTTTGTGTGTTGATGCATTTAATGTTTTGTATCAGTTTTTGTCCACTATTAGGCAATATGACGGGACGCCGTTGATGGACGATAATAAGAAAGTGACGAGCCACCTTTCTGGAATTTTTTATAGAAATATTGCGTTGCTTTCTGAGGGAATGAAGTTAGTTTATGTTTTTGATGGGGTTGCTCCTGATTTGAAGTCAAAGACACATGAGAAGCGAGAAGGGATTCGGGACTTGGCTAAAGAAAAATATGAAAATGCAAAGCAAGAAGAGGATTTATCTGGGATGAAAAAATATAGTTCGCAGATGGTTCGTCTTGATAACGAGATGATTGAAGAGAGCAAGGAACTTTTGAAGGCAATGGGGATTCCGGTTGTTCAGGCTTTTGGAGAGGGCGAGGCAGAGGCAGCTTATCTTTGTAAAGTTAAAGAAGAAGTTTATGCGAGCGCGAGTCAAGATTACGATAGTTTACTTTTTGGAGCACCTAAATTAATTAGGAATTTGACTTTGTCCAGAAAAAGAAAAACTTATTCAGGGTATGTTGAAATTAAAATAGAATTGATTAAACTGGATGATGTGTTGAATTCTCTGGAGATTGATTTGGACCAGTTGATTTGTCTTGGGATTTTGGTTGGGACAGATTATAATCCAAAGGGGATTCCTGGAATTGGGCAGAAGAGAGCGTTGGATATTGTTAAGAAATACAAGCAGCCGGTTTTGATTTTTGAGAGTGTTGAGGAGCAGATGATGGGGTTAAGTGAAGAGGATAGATTTGATTGGAAAGAGATTTTTGAGTTGTTTCATAAGCCAGAATTTGTTGATGCTGAGTTTGATTTTAAGAAAGTTGATGAAAAGAAGATAAAAGAAATTTTAGTTGAGAGACATAATTTTTCAGAGGAAAGAGTGAATAAACAATTAGAAAGGTTGAAGGGAATTGAGGAAAAGCAGAAACAAAAAGATTTGGGGAGATGGTTTTAAAAATAATAAGTTCTTGTTTTAATTATGAAGTATTCAATATTTTATTTAATTAAAGGGGAAGTAGGGAAATACAGACAAAAACTAGTTAAAGAAGTTGGTCCAAAATTTGGAGAGAGATATGTTTTAGAATCAAAACTTCCAGCACATATCACTTTAAAAGTTCCTTTTGAAATTGATAATATAAAAGAAGTAGAAAAAATTTTAAGTGAATTTGTTAAAAATCATAAACCTTCTAAAATAAATATTGTTGGGTTTAGCCATTTTCGTAGATTTGTTGCGTTTTTAAAATTTGAATTTTCTAAATCAGCTTTACATATACAAAGAGAAATGATTAATGATATTAAGAAAATAAAAGGAATTGAAATTAATAAATTTGATAAAAAATGGAATCCACATTCAACAATCTCTTATGGAAATACTAAAGAGAGCTTTGATGGAATTTGGAATTACCTTAAAAAATTAGATAAACCTAAATTTGAATTAATGTTTGATAATATTACAATCATGAAAAAATCTGGAAAATACTGGAGAGTGTATAAGGAGTTTAAATTAATATGAAACAACGAGCATTCAACATCCTTGGAAATATTGCTATTGTGAATTTTTCAGACGATATAAGTAGTTCTATCACCCAAGGGTGTACCCCGAAAGATTTTCAGAGAAAATCTTTACTAAGGGCAAAATTTGCAAAGAAAATTCTTAAAGAGCAAAAGCAGATTACAACTGTTTTGGAAAAGTCTGGAAAGTTTAAAGGAAGATTGAGGAAGATGGAGACAAAGCATTTGGCTGGCGAGAAGACTAAAGAAGTTTTGTATAGGGAGAACGGATGTGTTTTTCGTTTTAATGTTGATACAACTTATTTTTCTCCAAGGTTGAGTAATGAGAGAAATGAAATTGCGAAGAAGATAAAAAAAAGAGAAACTGTTTTGGTGATGTTTGCAGGTGTTGCGCCTTTTTCAATTGTTATTGCGAAGAATTCAAAATGTGGTAAAGTTTATTCTAACGAGATAAATAGGGAAGCAAACAAATATGCAAAGTTGAATGTTGAGAGAAATAATTTGAAAAATAAAGTTGAGATTGTTCCTGGAGATATTAAGCGAGTTGCGAAAACTTTGCCTAAGATGGATGTTATAGTTATGCCTCGTCCTCGTTTGAAAGATAGTTTTCTTGAACAAGCATTTATGTTGAGTAAAAAGAAAACAAGAATTTATTATTATGACTTTTGTAAAGTTGGAGAAGAGGGTTTGATTATTGAGAAGATAAAATTAGAGGCTAAGAAAAGTAAAAAGAAAATTAAAGTTTTGAAAATAAAACACGCAGGAGAGATAGCCCCTTATAAAATTAGATTGAGGGTTGATTTAGAATTAGTTTAATCATTCATTTTTTTAATTAAACTTATTTCTCTTACTTCGTTATTTAGTAATCCGTTTATCAAACAAATATTTTTTGGTTCTCCATCCACATGAATTGTTTTTTTATATTTTCCATCACATAAATTTCCTTCACATAAAATTACTAGATTGTCCAAAAAATAAACTGGTTTTGCGTATTCACATAAATTTTCTTCCATGATATTATTTAAGAATGGTATTTTTAAATATTTCTATTATAATTTTTTATCCATTCTAACTGCAGTTGGCGCCTCGCCAACTCGAGTCCACACTCGCGATTTTTTATTTTTACTTTTAGGATTTAATGCAAGTGTAAATTCTCGCCCTGCCAATGGCACTCCAGCTCGGCTTATAATTTTTTATCCACTCTAACTGCAGTTGGCGCCTCGCCTCCGTGCCATGTAAAACGAGGACGAATTCTCATTGGATAAATTCTTTCTGAGTTGTCATCAAGGATTATTGCAGAACCTTTTAATGTTGGAAGTTCGTCCATGTATTTTTTTATGCTGTCAAGAAGATAGCTTTGCATAATTGAATTTAATGCTTCTAAATCTTGTTGGGAAGTTACTCTATGTGAGATTACAATATCTGATTGAGTCATCACGTCTCTGTGGATTTTACCTGGTTGTTGTGTTGCTAAGACTACTGAGATTCCAGGCTGTCTACCTTCTCTTAATAATTGAACTAAGGCATCTGTTGCAGGAGTTTTTTTGTCGAGAGGAAGGAACTCGTGAGCTTCGTCTATAAAAAGCCAAACTAAAGGGTTTTCTTTTTTCTCTTGCGAAGAAAATGAAAGTCTTTGAGAGATAGATTCTACTTCTTCTTTTTTTCTGGCGTCCATTCTTTGATTAAAAATTTTTCTTGAGATTAAACTTATTACTAATGCTCTTATATTAAACGCCCCGATTGAATTGTAGACACTTAAATCCAAAACAGAAGTTGTGCCGGCAGAAATTAAATCTTTTATTTGTGTTGATTGTTTGTCTTTTGCGAAGACCCCCCAATTGTCTGCTGCTTCAAATAAACTCACTGCAGCATTTTTTGTTTCTGTTGAAGTTTTGTGGTCATGTTCTAAATTTGAAATTATATCTTGGATGGTGAATTTTCCTTTTTCTTTTAACTTACTTAATGTTCTTTCAATTAAAATTGAGATAGGATTTATTAAATCTAATCCAAATGTTATCACCCAATCTTCTGTGTTTAGTTCTGTAATATCTATTGCAAATTTTTCATCGACAGGAATTCCTTTTTTTAAATAAGAGTCGTAATGCCCGAACGGAACAAAGATTTTCGCAGGAAGATTTTTTGGTTGCAATCCCCATTCTTGTAATAATTCCTTGTCTTTTTCATTTTGTGATTTTATGGTCCAGTAGATTCCCATTGTATCAAAGATTAGGGAAGCAATGTTCTGGCTGGTTTCTTTTGGGAGATTAGAAAGTTCTTCTGCTATGACGCCGAGTGTGTAGGATTTTCCAGAACCTCTTTTTCCAGCTACAAGGATAACATGGCTTCGCGCAATATCCATTGAAATTTTATTACTCAAAGAAGTGTATTGTCCCATTTTCACATAACCTTTTCCAATATTGATAAGTCCCTTGTCACCAAATAATTTTTTATCTGATTGATTTCTCCCGATTATTATTTCATACATAATTAAAAAGAGTTAAGGAGATTTTTAATTGTTTTGATATTAATTAATTGTAATTACATTAATTTTACCAAAATGTTTTTAAAAGGATTTTTCTTGAAATCAATATGGATGAAGAAAAAAATATTCCAGAAAAAGAAATTATAGAGGAGATTAATGTTCATCAAGAAAGTAAACTTACTGAAAAAATGAGGGAGAACCCGTGGATTCTTTCGACATTTGTTCTTGGGATTTTTGTTTTAATATTAATGGTTGGAAGTTTTGGAGGCATTACAGGAGGAATTGTTGATGAAGGGGTTGCTGGAGATGCTCTCGCTAAATTAGCTAAAGAACAGATTGGAGATATAGAAATTTTAAATGTTGAACAAGAAAGTGGGTTATATAAAATATTTTATTCTTCTGAACAAGGGAGTAGTTCTGCTTATTTAACTTTGGATGGGAAAAATCTTGTGAATGGTTTAATACCTATTTCTTCTTTGACCCAGCAAACAACTGAACAACCTACAACTACAGGATATTCTGAAGATGAATTACAAGAATTAAGGATTTTTAATGATTGTCTTGCAGATAATGGGATGGTTATTTATGGTTCTGATACTTGCCCACATTGTAGAACTTTAGTTTCTCTTTTAGGAGGATATGATGTTGCGAGTTCTGTTTTTGTTGAATGTGGAAAAAATAGGGAAAGATGTAATGAAGAAACCCAAACAAATTATGTTCCAGAAATTCAATTGAATGGCGAGATTTATGAGGGGGGAAAAACTTTAGAATCTTTAGGAGAAGCAACAGGGTGCTCTGTTCCACAAGTTAATTAATATTTTATCTTTCCAAATATAAAATTTCTTCTTCATTTAATTTTAGTTCTTTTTGAATTAAAGGATTTGATTTTATAATTTGTTTTATTATTGGAAATTCATTCATTGCTCTTTTTTGTCCAACATGAACTAATTTTGCGTATTTTTGCGCTATTGATTTTTTCTTTGCTGTTCGCTGGTTGTTGAGCCAGATTTTTAAAATTCTACTTGGTCTTTGGTATCGCGTGAAATTTGTTTTGACGTCTTTTTTTGCAGCAGAAATTCCATAACTTAGAAAAATATTTTCATAAACTAAAAATCTCCAGTATTGTTGTTTGTAGATTCTACCTTTGAATAAGTCAACTTTGCTTAGTGCTTCGTAGGCTTTTGCAAGTTCTTCTCCTTGGTATTCTGCAGGGATGTTTTCTTCCACCCATAAAATTATTTCATCCATCGGCATTTTCACAGAATCATAAGCCCATAATAAATCATTTGTGGGTTTTGTTTGGAATATTTTTTTTAAAACATCGAAGATACTTTGTTCTTTGTTTCGTTCATCAATTGTAAATGATAGATCTTTTGTTTGTGAGAATGTTTGCAAATCATTTATCGCCGCCCTTAAATCCCCTTTTGAATTTAATGAAATTTTTGTGACAAAATCATATTCTATAAATAAATTTTCTTTTCTTAATATTTCAAATAAAACTTCTTTTATTACTTCATAATGGATTTCATTTAATTGAATTAGTTCTGATTTTTTTCTGAGGTCTTTTAATTTTTTGTTCCAAATATCGTTTGCAGTAATTATTATTGGATATTTAGAATAAGCAATTAAATCTAAAAGTTCTTTTATTCCTCCTCTATCAGAGTACCCGCTTATTCCGTCGGCTTCATCTATGAGTATTATTTTGTTTTTTTTAATTAATGATTTTTGTTCAATTGATGGTTTTAGAATTTCTTGGATATTTGCCTTGTTTCTAAAATCAGAAGCATTTAGTTCAAAGATTTCAGAATTAGTTTCTTTTGCAACCACATGTGCGATTGTTGTCTTGCCTGTTCCAGGAGAACCGTGGAGAACTAGTGCTTTTTTTGGTCTTTTTTTTAGTTTTCCAAGATTAAATTCTTCAAGAAATTTTTTTATATTTACTAATGCAATATCTTGTCCTTTAATTTCTTCAAATTTTTTTGGACGATGTTTTTCTACCCATGTCATTTTAGTATCCTAAATCTTTTAGATATTTAATAGCA
>Ga0208771_1000006_pt1 | contig 205123 bp, 200 predicted proteins | sample AntAceMetag02UKX_FD_184775 | JGI IMG/M metagenome (GOLD analysis project Ga0208771, IMG submission 184775) | Saline lake microbial communities from Ace Lake, Antarctica - Antarctic Ace Lake Metagenome 02UKX (SPAdes) (version 2) | ecosystem: Environmental > Aquatic > Non-marine Saline and... | reverse complement strand
GGTAATTGACGGAAAACCAAATTGCAAACCTATCTACAAACCAGAATTAGATCATCCTTGGAGAAAATTTCAATATTCTAATAAATTTTATCAAATGTCCAAGTAGGACATTTCTATTTCACCTTTAAAAATTACTAAAAATATTTGACACCATAAACAATTAACCATATAATAATTACTACTATTTAAAATTCAATACTAAATTATGAACAAAAAAATATTAAAACAAATAGAAAAAACTTTATTAGAAAAAAAAGAGCAAACTAAAAAAGAATTGGACTCCTTTGCTGAAAAAAATGAAAAGGTAGAAAATGATTACAACGCCAAATTTCCTCAATACGGAGACCATGAAGATGAAAATGCTTCAGAGGTGGCTGATTTTGAAGGTGATTTGTATTTAGAAAAAACTTTAGAAAGGTCTTTAAAAAAAATTGATGAGGCCTTAAAAAAAATTAAGCAAGGAATCTACGGAAAATGCGAAAAATGCGGAAAACCAATACCTGAAAAAAGATGTCTAGCATTTCCTACGGCCTCAAAGTGCATGGATTGTAAAAAGAAATCTTTATAATGAAAAAAATTTATTACAAATTGATTATTATATTACCTTTATTTATTTTTTTCTTATTAGACAGAATAACAAAATATTTAGCCACAAATAAACTCCCCTCTTCCGGAGTTTATTTATTTAAATATATAAAATTAAAACTAGAAACAAATTTTGGAATTGCTTTTGGCATAAAAATACATCCAATTATTATAATTATTCTAGTATCTCTAATTATTCTCATACTTGTATATATATTTCTTAAAGGTTTAAAAAAGGGGAAATATTTAAATTCTTTTTTAATAGGTCTTATCATAGCCGGGGCTTTTAGTAATTTGTTTGATAGAATAATTAAAGGAGAGGTGATAGATTTTATTGAAATAGGGTTCTGGCCAAGCTTTAATTTGGCAGATCTTTATATTAGTTCAGCTATCTTACTATATATAATATTTAATTTTAAAAATAAAACCCCGAACCGAAATGGTTCAGGGTTTAAAATAATCTAACTGCTCTAATTATTCTGAATCTTCATTAAATAAACCTTTTTGCTGAGGACGGTTGTCGTCTTCATCTTTTTTATCCTTAATCTTTTTTTTGCCAGAAAAAAAAGTTGAAAATATCACAATTATTACCAGAATGATCAAAAGCCAAATACCTATATTTCTATTTTTCTCTTGCTTGGCTTGAATATCTAAATCTTCCATAATTTCTGCTTTTTCTTCTTCGCCCAAGGTGGCTGGTTGCAAATTCTCTGTTGTCTCATCTATTTGGGCTATTTCTTCATCTCCGTCAATATTCACTAAAATTCCCTCATCTTCACCTTCTACAACTTCTAAATTCTCGTTGCTAGAGCTTTCAAAAATAATAACTTCGCCTTCTGTGTCCTCTTCGCTAACGAAAACCTCTCCTTCTGCTTCTTCTGAAATAGCACTTATGTTTTGATCTTCTGAATCAGTTTCTGAATCAGTTTCTTCTGAATCTTGATCAACATCCACGACATTTTCATCTACGCTTTCCTCTGCAACTTCTAAAGATGAAGGGGTAGTTGGCAAATCTAAATTTTCTCTTACGGGGCTTTCAAGAGAAAATACAGCACCCCGAGAAACAAAACTTCTTTGCCATCTAGTTTCTGTCCAAGCAATAACCTTCCATTGATGTCGGCCCTGGCTTAACCCTTGATCCACTAAAAAATAAAAGTTGCCAGTAGGGCTATCGTCATCCTTAACTACAGTAGCTGGTCCATAATACTGATCATCAACATAAATGTCTATTTCCGTATTATTCCAGGTTAGACCAGTTAAATAAAATGGTTCATTAATATTATAAATTTCGCTATCTGGTTTAACTAGGGTTGGAATTGGGACATAACACTTACTTAATTTACATTCTTTTTCTAATTCAGCATTATGATCTATTTCTACTTCAGCTGCGCTTACATTTGCAAAGAACAGAAATGATAGCATTAAAAATGCTATCGTCAAAAATACTTTTTTTGTCATAGGCGAAATTACTTAATAATTAAATGTATTCTTAGCTTATTACTTTTATTTTTTTTGTCAACCCCGCACCTTTTCTCTAAAAATAATTACAAAACAATCAATTTTCTATTCTCTTAAAATATCTATATAGCCCCTATCTTAAATTAAAAAGGTGTCGGGGTCAATATTGACAGAATTTAAATTATTCACTATTCATTCTCACTCTTAATAGTAGGTTGTGGAGACTTGCCCGCCAATAAGCTAATTAAAAAATTTAATATCTGCTTTTTTGTTTTGAATATCTAAAACAATACTAATTATTTCTAATCTATATTCTTGATTAACTTTATTTTTTTCTATATATCTATTAATCGCTGCTTTCAAATGTTCTTTTTTATTTTCTGAAATAGCTTCTTCTGGATAGCCAAACTTTAAATTAGTTCTAGTTTTAACTTCTATAAATCTTAAAATATGATTTTTTTCAGCTAAAATATCAATTTCGCCTTCTCTAAAATAAATATTCTGGTCCAAAATTATATAATCCTTACCCTTAAGAAACTTAATGGCAATTTGCTGACCTAATTTACCTATTTTTTGATTATGGTTCATATAGTTAGAATTAAGGAGTAAATATTACGAATTACGAATAATAAAATTTTGAGCTCTTAATCAATCCAATTAACATTTTGTAAATGTTAATTGATTCTTCAAACATCCTTTTAAATTCATTATCCTTTAGATAATTGAGGTCTTTAGAAATTAAAATTTGACTTTGTAATTCGGAAACTGATCCTAGACTATTATAATAAAAATTAACCTTTTCTTTATAAAATTTTCTATTAAATCCCTCTGCGATATTTGAAACTACAGAAATAGAACATCTTCTCATTTGGCTTATTAGGTCAAAAACTTCTTCTTTGGGAAAATTTTTAAAGCTAATCTATGAGATTGCTGCCAAACCCCTAAATCTCTAAAACTTTTTATCTTATTATTTCCATACATATTTTTTTCCTTTTCTTAATTCTTATTTAAAAAAACAAAAAACCGCTTATTGCGACCCCTTTAGTTATCAAATTGTTATACTTGTCCCTACTCCTTACTCCCCCCCCTGCCTTGCCGTAGTTCCCCGCTTTTTTAGAAAAGTGGGTGAACGTAGGCAGGTTGTTCCTTACTTCAAATACTTCTCATATTCTTTTCTTTTCTTATCTTCAGCTCTTAATTGCGGAACTCTATTCAAATAATATTGTATAATGGTAATCAGCCAAATTAATAAAAAGCCCCACCACAATATCAAAACAAATCTAATTTGAAAATAGGGAACTCTAAATTTTCTGAAAAGTATAAGAAATAAACTAAGCAAACCCCCAATAAACAAAAAATTGGTTAATTTAGTATATAAAACTTTTTGATATTTATCTTTGGCCTTTTTGGAAAAAAAATACTTTAAAAAAATAGCCATTAAAATAAATGCTAGGGAAATCGCCAAAATAATAAAAAAAGTTCCTGGCTTAATGGCCGGGGGATAAGCGTCAAAAAGATATTGAAAACTTATAATAGACATTCTACTTCTTAAAAATTAAACCAAAATGATATTGTCCTGCCTCAAATTCTTCCTCCAATTTTAAACCAAATACTTCACACAATTCTTTTATTTTTTCTGGATTAACCCTTTTCTTAATGTCTGGTCCCAAAGGTGCGCCAATATTTTTCCAATCAATAATTAAAAGCTTGCCACCAACTTTAATTAATCTGATAGCTTCTTTAATCATTTCAGCCATATTAGCAGATTGAAAAAGGACATTATTCAAGATTCCTAAATTTAAAGAGCTTTCGGAAATTTTAGTAACTCCATAGATTTCTAAATTACTCCAAATTGTGCGGACATTACTAAGGCCCTGATTTTTAGCATGACTTTCAGCTGAAGATAAAACTTGTTTTTGAACATCAACAGCATAAACCAAGCCCTTGTCTCCAACTATTCTAGCAGCTTGAAAAGTAAAGTAGGCCTTGGGTCCACAACCTAAATCAGCCACCCTATCTCCGTAGCCTAAACCAATGTGTTTTTCTAAAATTTGTTTAGGATCCAAAAGTTGATTACCTCCAGCCTGTTTCTTAAACATATATTTTTGTACATACTTATTGTATAATAAATTACAACAGTAAAATTATTATATAATAAGTCCATCTAATTAAATTATAAGATATTTAATAAAAAATCAAGTATATTTTAATTATATTACCTCTTGATTAAACAATCAACTTATGAACCTTGGTATTTTAATCATTATTATCAGTTTGTTGTCTTATTTGAGTAATCACATTAATAACAAATATTTAAATCATTTATCTATTAAATATTTTTATTATTTAGGAATTATCATTCATGAATCTTCTCATGCTTTAATGTGTTTTTCTACAGGTGCAAAAATTATTAAATTTGAAATATTTTCCAGACAACCAAAAGTAACTCATTATAAATCAAAAATACCTATCTTGGGACAAACCCTAATATCTTTAGCTCCTCTCATAGGAGGATTTGCATTTCTTTGTTTAATAAATAATTATGTTTTGAAGGGTTGTATTAATATAAATACTCCGACAAATTTAAAAGAATTATTGGCCCTACCTTTTTCCATATTATCGCAAATAAATATTTTGGAATGGAAAAGTTGGATTGTAATAATTCTTTCTTTAAATATTGGGGCTATGCTTGGTCCGTCCTTTCAAGATTTAAAAAACATCTGGTGGGTCTTTATAATTTTGTTTTTTATTAAGTGGCCATTTTTAATAAATACTGGACTAATCATTATTGCTTTAATAATTACTAATATTATTATTCAAATTTCTTTTATATTAATCTCTAAAATCATAAAACCAGCTTCTTGAAACTGGCTTTATTTATAAATATAAATTAGGACCCTAATTCATGTATAATGTCTTGGACTTTAGTAATATCCTCTACTTCTAATCCTACGCTTTCTAATTCCGCTTCAGATTTTTGATTAGCTTCCTCTTTTTTTTCATTTAAGGCATTTATTATTAATTCTTTAACCATTTTTTCTCTTTCCTTTTCATCTGAAACTCTGGTAAAAAAATTCTGTTTATTTTTTGTGTCATTAAAGATTGTTTCAAAATCTAATTTAAAAAAATCATGCAAATTTTCATTTAATTCTTTAATTTTCTTTTTTAAAGTACCTTCAAACTTTTCCAAAACTTCAATACCGCGCTCTTCTTTATTTCCCATATTGTCTTCTCCAAATTTAATAGCCATACTTTTTATAATTAATTATTATATTTTTATATTAGCTTAAAATTTAAAAATAAAACTAGATATTAAATTTTTTTACTTTTTCCAAAACATCTGATAAGGTCTCTCCGAAAAATATTAAACCATCTTGGTGCCCGCCCATAACTAAAACTCCTTGGTCTCTATTGGCTTTCTTCTGTAAAATCTTCTTAATAGAAAAAGCCATTTCCGGGGTCCCATAAGCGGCCATCTGATCAGTAGTAGGAACCTTACCTTTTAATTTCTGCCATAATTTCCGGTTATGAATATGAATAACGGCCTTAATAGAAAGACTAGAAACATAAACCGCTAAATGGCTCATGCTCTCTGAAGAAGGCTTGCTTCCCCCAGAATAAACCACTTGATTCTGCTTAAAATCCCAATCCAAAATTAAAGAATAATGTTTTGTTTTCAAATTCTTCAAGCCTCCGCTGGCACTGCCGGTGATAATAAATTTATTCTTTCCATAACGACAGCTAATATTCCCGAAACCGATCCCACTTTTATACATTCCAATCATATTTTTCCCCCAAAAATAATCCCGATATTTATCTAATTCTTTAATATCTTTATTTTCTAAAGACTTATATTTTTTTAACCAACAATTAAATTTAATATAACCTTCGTCATTTATTTCTAAAATGTTCAATAAGTCACTGAATTTGCTAATGGAATAATTAGCCCTTTTTACTTTGGCATTACTAAAATGAATCGAAGTAAATCCCATCCGATTAGCACCAATAACATCCATTTCATAATTATCACCAATCACATAAACCTGACAATTTTGACCACACTTAGATTTTTTTAAAGCTAATTTAAAAATTGCTGAAAACGGTTTTTCTCGACCGATCTCCTCCGAACAAACTATAAAATCAAAATATTTAGCTATACTTAACTTTTCTAATTTTTTAATTTGGACATAGGTTAACAAATTAGACACTAAACCCATTTTAATTTTGCTTTCATACAATATCTTTAGGGTCTTTTCAACTGTGGGAAATAATTTTAGATATTTATAAGTTGTTCGCCAATAAATATCAGCTAAATCATCCTGAAGAAACTCTGGATCACTAGGAAATTCTATAATCTCTAACATTCTCTGGAAGTATAATAAACGATTATGAGATGAAGCCGTCCCTTTTAAATTTTTATGAACATATTTTCTAGATTCACCATATAACTCATTAAACTTCTTTCTAGAAAATTTTGGCTTATATTTTTTAAAAAATAAAAAACAAACCTCTTTTGCTTTGGTATAGGCCTCTGTAGAATTACATAAAGTATCATCCAAATCTACTAATAATAATTTACCCATAAATTTATTATAGCACAAAACAAAAAATCACTTTTAAATAAGTGAATTATTCTAGTCAATATCACCCCTTCCTTTTTTAAAGCTTTACTTTTTACTTACTAACTTCTCCTTTCCAATTCTAGACCATTTCTTAATTTGTCTTTCTCTTCTCATGGCCTCAATTTTAGTTTTAAACTCTTCAAAATATATAATTTTGACAGGTCTTCTTTGCTTAGTATATTTTGCACCTTTTCCTAAATTATGTTTCTTTTCTCTAGAATCTAAATTTTTACAATACCCTGTATAAAATGAGCTATCCCTGCACTTAGCTATATATGTATAAAATGACATAAAATATATTTAAAACGTTTGTCCCTCGACTCCTCATTACATTCGTCGCTCGGGACACTCGATTCGTTTTTAAAAAGAATGGTTGGAATGAAGCGAAGCGAAATGAAAACCACGAGTGAGTCCCGAATTTATGAGGGACGAATCGAGTGGTGGACCTGGAGAGACTCGAACTCTCGACCCCCTGCTTGCAAAGCAGGTGCTCTAGCCAACTGAGCTACAGGCCCTTATTTTATTATATATTAATCTTATATTATCGAATAACTATTTAAAATCTAATTATTATTTGTGAAGCTGGGAACCAACTGTCGCAGACCCTGAGCCCGTCGAAGGGTCGAAGATCCTCCGCAGTCCCTCACTTTTTAAAAAAGTGGGTGGGCGAAGGAGGAAGCTACAGGCCCATGTAGGAATTTTCAATTACCAATTATCAATTTACAATAAATTTTTAATTATTGAATTATTAATTAAGTATGACCGCGCCACAAACCCGAGTAAGGAGTTTACGACGAGCGAGTGGTTTATGGTGGGTCCTGTAGGATTCGAACCTACGGCCTTCTCGGTGTAAACGAGACGCTCTAACCAACTGAGCCAAGGACCCGCATGAATGTAAATAACAAATTACAAATTTCAAATTACAAATAAAAACTTTTTAAAAAGAACTACTTGTCCTCCGTAGCTCCGAATCTTGTGAGGAGCGAAGGAGGAAGCCAAGGACCCAATAAATTAATTTTGAATTATCAATTTTTAATTTCAAATAAATTTTTAATGAATTAATCTTTAATTAAAAATTTTGGGATTCAGATTTAAATTAAAATTTAAAATTCAAAATTCAACTGCTGGTGCCAGAGAGAGGACTTGAACCTCCACGAGAAAAAATTCTCACAGGCCCCTCAAGCCTGAGCGTCTACCAGTTCCGCCACTCTGGCAAAGGTCTACCAGACTGCCCCGCATATGAAGGAAGTATTACTTAAATACGGATTTTTTTAATCTCTTAGTATAATTTTTTAGATAATATAATTTTGACTTCCTAGATTTTATTTTACCAACAACCTCTATTTTATCTATTAATGGAGAATTTATAGGAAATATCTTTTCTACTCCAATGCCACCTGATTCTTTTCTAACTGTAATAGTGGCCCCAACTTCTTGTCCGTGCTTACGAGCCAAAACAATGCCTTCAAAAACTTGGATTCTTTCTTTTTCTTCACCCTTAGTGTTTTTTTCTTTAATTTTTTGATAAACTTTAATAATTTGCCCTGGCTGAATATCCTTAAAATTGGCTTTTAAATCTTTTTTATCAATTTTTATGTCTTTTTTATCTTCTGATTTTTCAGATGTTTTGGCTTTTTGAACCTTTTCTTTCTCAAACTCTTTATTTATTGACTTATCTTCTTCTTTTTTCATAATATGTATAATGTTATTATTTACAAGTAATAAAATACTAACTAAAAAATGGTCTAAAGTCAAGAGTTGCTTGTTTAAAGCTAAAATTAAAACTATAATAAAATAGTCAAAAACTTCTATTCTTAAAATAATAATAATAAAAATATGCAACCAAACGAAAAAGACAAAAAAATAATGAATTTCTTATTCGAAATAGGGACAATGAGAAAACTACCAAGAATGCATCAACAAACATTATTGTCTCAAGATTTATCAGACAATATTGCGACTCATTCTTATCGGGTTTCAATCATTGCTTGGTTTTTAGCCAAATTAGAAAAGATTAATCCCTATAAAACAGTAATGATGGCTTTATTACATGACATCAAAGAAGTAAGAAGTGGCGATCATAATTATGTACACAAAAAATATATTAAAGTATTTGATAAAGAAATTGCTAAAGATCAACTGGGCGAATTGCCCTTCAATGACTTATTTGAATTAAATGAAGAATTTGAAATACGAAAAAGCAAAGAAGCAATAATCGCTAAAGACGCTGACCTTCTTGACCAGATTCTTTTATTAAGAGAATATGCTCATCAAGGAAATAAAGAGGCAGAAATCTGGTTGAGCGGAAAAGGCAATTCTGAAAAAATAAATGCTCAATATAAAAACCTTAAAAGCAAATCAGCCAAAAAATTAGGTCAAGCAATTTTATCTGGAAAAATTTCCGAATGGTGGAAAAATATCTGGACAGCTAAAAACAGATAAAAAATTAAATTAATAAAAAAGCCTCGTGCCAATACACGAGGTTTTATAGATTTTAAACATTTTATTCAGGGAGTGGGGGTGGTTGAAAAAAATCTTCAGAAATTTCAGTGATAATACATTTTGCATCACCAACTGATTCTCCTACTTGATATTTTCCAATCCAGATGTTGCCTTCCTTTTTTTCAAAAGAATAAGCAATTACTCTCTCTTCCCCACTATAAACCTTATTAAAATCAATAGATTTGGAGCTAATCATCACATCCCAAATTATTGATTCGCGATAAACAGTATTTCCCATAAATCCAAGTGTCCACTCCTCAATTACTCCTTTCATTAATCCCGATCTACTTTCTTTGTCTGAAAATATAGTTCCTGAAAAAAAAGTACTCTTTTGGCCCTTAAAAAACCTTACTCCCTCTACTCCTTTTTCTGTCTTCATTGTCGTGCCTTCTTGGAAAAAAAGACCCTGAATCAAATAAATTCCTGATTGTGAAAATTCATTTGCCGGTTTTAAAAAATCCTCCACTCGCTTCTCAAAAATACTTCTGACAATCTCTTTAACTTCCTGAGAGGAAAGTTTTTTATCAAAACTAGATTCTGCCACTGGAAATTCTTTAATTTGATTTCCAGTACTGTCTATCTTATCGACTAACCACGAATTACCTTTTCCGTCATCAATTTCTCCAATTACAAAAACAACTTGTCCGTCTTTAGTTAACCAATATTCTCTTTGTTTAATTATCTTTTTTTTCACTTGATCCTCCTGATCATTATTTTTTCTTTATCTTAACTTATCACAAAAAACTTTTTTGTCAAACAAAAAATCTCTTTTGCAAAAGGGATTTTGAATTATTTAAATAATCTACCCCTTCTCTTTATAAATTTTCTGAGCTAATTCTAAATCTTCTAAAGTATTTACTCCCATAAACTCAAAGCCATCTTCAATTACTAAAGAATTTATTTTTAAACCTTGTTCGCTAGCTAACTTTACTAAATCTGTTAAATAATACTCGGCCTGGTAGTTATTATTATTTAATTTTTTCAAATTCTCCCATAGCCATTCATCTTGAACACAATAAATAGCTGGATTAAGCTCAGTAATTTTCTTTTCTGTTTCATCGGCATCTTTAAATTCCACAATTTTAATAATTTCATTATCCTTATTTCTAATAATCCGGCCAAAATGCCAATAACTTTGGTAATTGCCTTCAAAATTAGATAATTTTAAAGTAAGCATAGTTAAAACTGATTTTTTTTGCTGGTGTAAAGTAATAATATTTTTAATAGTGTGTGGAGAAATAAAAGGCATATCTCCATATAAAATTAAATGGTTTTTAAATTTTCTTTGTAAAAGTATTTGGCATTGTTGGACAGCGTGTCCAGTTCCCAATTGTTCTTTTTGCCAAACAAAATTATAATCTAATCCTAAAAGTTCAATTATTTCTTGACCTTTAAAGCCCACTACAATAGAAACCGAATTCAAACATCCGGCTTGCTTTATGTTTTCCAAAAGATTTTCTATTACTGTCTGGCCGTCTAATTTTGTTAAAACCTTGGGATGATTTACGTTCATCCTGATTCCTCTCCCACCGGCCAAAACAATAATGCTTAAATTATCCATATGCTTAATCTTGAACCTCGGTTACCAAAAATGACTGGGCAATATTTTCATCAATTAATTCTTGCTCATATAATGTTTTAATGGCCTGGGTCATGGTTACCATGCCGGCATCAGCACTGGTTTGCATAACTGTATTTAATTGTGGAATTTTATTTTCTCTAATAATATTAGCTACTGCTGGAGTATTAATTAATATTTCTCTAGCTGCTATCATGCCACCACCTTTTTTAGGCAATAATTGCTGGGCAATGATTGCGTTTAAAACCATAGAAAATTGCATGCGTACCTGCCCTTGCTGATGAGGAGGAAAAACATCAACTATTCTATCCATGACTTGAGCGGCATTAGGAGTATGCAGGGTAGCTAAAACCAAATGGCCTGTTTCTGCTAAAGTTAAGGTCAACGCAATGCTTTCTAAGTCCCTCATCTCTCCAACCATAATTATATCCGGATCTTGTCTTAAGACATGTTTTAAACCCGAGGCAAAAGTAACCATATCAGAATCTAATTGTCTCTGAATTATAATACTTTCGGCCTTGGGAAATAAATATTCAATTGGATCTTCTAAGGTAATAATTACCAAATCTTCATTTTGGTTAATATAATTAATCATCGAAGCTAAAGTAGTAGACTTACCACAGCCGGTTGGCCCAGTAACTAAGATTAAGCCGCTTTTTTTACTAACCAATCTTTTAGCAATATCCCCTAATCCAATATCTTCTAAAGTAGGAATTTCTTCACTAATAATTCGTGCCACTAAACTAATATTGTCTTTTTCCCAAAATAAATTAACTCTAAACCGGCCTATCCTCGCTATTTCATAAGAAAAATCTAAATCTTTTTCTTCTTGAAATTTCTTTCTTTGAGTTGCAGTAAGAATATTATCAATCATTTTTTTCAACTCATCATTACCTAAAATAGAAAATTTTTCTAAATGAGTTATGGCTGTGTTTATTCTTAAAATTGGTTTATGGCCAACAACCAAATGCAAATCTGAGGCCTTTTTGTCTACAGATATTTTTAAAAGCTTGTTTAAATCCATAAGATTTAGTTAAAAATTTACCATCGTGAAATAGTATCACTTTGTGATAATTTCACAGGGTGAAAAGGTAAAAGTAAAAATTACAATTACAATTTTAAATTTCTAGTTTTAATTTTTTAATTTATTTCTATACTAATAATACTAATTATATCAACTTTATACAACTTAATTTAAAATTAAATAATTAACAATTCATTTATGGGTATTTACCCATAACTATCTATCCTTTTTTCTTGTCTATTAAAAATTTAACAATAGAAACTGTAGATTTGTGTTTTTGAGGTGGGTACCAATCTTGAAATTTTATTAAAGGATATTGTTTGTGCTTATTAAAAATATATTTTTCATTTTTATTCCAACCCTGAATTACTTTTTGTGGTTGAGAAAAATCTATATTCTGTTCGTAATCAATTAAAGTTCTATTTAAATATAAAAAGCCTTGAGGATATTTTTTGGAAATCCTTAAAGTAAGTTCCCAATCCTCCCAAAAATCCATTTTTTCGTCCCAATTTCCGACTTTTTTAATAATATCTTTCTTATGAACCAAAGTATTTGTATCAATTAAAATCTTACGTTGCCATAACCTCTTTAAATCAAAATATTTCCCGTGATTAGTAATTTCATCTCTGAGAACTTTTTTCTGACCATTTTTTCGGATAATATTTAAACGATAATTTTTCTTAGCAAAAACAACGACCTTATTAGGAAATTTTTGAAAGGCCTTTAAATAGGATTCTAAAAAATCCCTATACCATTCATTATCACTGTCTAAATAGGCAATATACTTGCCGTGGGCCCTTTTTAAAGCATAATTACGGGCATAAGAAACGCCTTGATTCTTTTTTAATTGGAAATACTTAATGCGTGGATCAGTGTAAATATTGATTAATTCCTTAGTTTTATCATTAGATGCATCATCTATAATAATTAACTCAAAAAAAGGATAGGTTTGATTTAAAACCGAATTAATGGCTCGCCATAAAAAATGACATCTATTATAAGTAGGTATTATTACGGAAAATAGAGGATCTTTCATAAAATTGGCTATTTATAAACAAATTATACAAAAATTTACACTTTTTGACAAGTTTTTCCACAGGTTTATACACAAGTTGGGGATAACTTGACAATTTTTTCTAAATTTATTAAAATTTTATTGAAAATTAATAAAAATTAAAACTTTTTCAATTAAAAATTACTTATTTATAACACAAAATTACTAAAAAAGTCAATTTTTTTGACAAAATAAACAAAAAATTACATTTTTTATACCTGTTTATCCACAAAATTATCCCCAGCTATACCCATATTAAATAAATAACACTCCTAAATTATTCCTTATCCACTCGCATAAAACCATCGTTCATAAATTGTTCCACGTGGAACAATTTCATTATAAAACCCCTTAAATAAGCTATTAAATCATAATTTATAATTGAAAATTTATAATTGAAAATTGAATTATGGTGTCCCAACCAGGACTTGAATCCCATTATACAGCGGAACAGGCCTGAATCTAATACTAAAATGGTACCCTCGACAGGAATCGAACCCGTATCTTATCCTTAGGACGGATTTGTTCTATCCATTGAACTACGAGGGCATAAAATTATATTTTTAAAAAGTAAAATCCTTTATCCAAGGCGAAAGGTTACATAATTGTTCCACGTGGAACAATTGTAAATAAACAGTAGGGGCGTAAACTATTCGTTAAGTAGTATTGTAAATAGCGCTGGTGGCAGCGCCATGAACTTGAATCAAGGAATAAACCTTAGCTCATGACAAAGACAAATAGTTCATGGAGCGGGATACGAGAATCGAACTCGCGTTTATAGCTTGGGAAGCTAGCGTATTGCCACTATACTAATCCCGCTTATTCCTCCACTTTCTTCAAAAAGTGGAGGACAATTAACAATTTACAATTTACAATTTTAAATTATAAAAAAAATTAAAGTGCTTTATCTAAGCCAAAAAACACTTGAATTGTTCCACGTGGAACAATTTTTATTCTGATTTATTTAACATCTTAAATGGTTTGCCCTTCTTCCAATATACTTCAAAATTAGCTAAGTCTTTAATTAATTTATTAAAATCACCATTAAAACAAATAGCTCTGTCATCAATATAAACAGGTACTTTAACTTTATTATTCGTTATTTTTGACGGTAATGGCAAATTATTATCTTTAAACCATTTTTTTATTAAACTAATTGGTTTTCTTGTTGTTAATACTATAATTTCTATATTTGCCTTTTCTAACTTATACAAAAAATTTCTAATGCCAGATTTTGGAGATCCAAGCCATTTTTCTCCTTTCCAACCAGTATAATTGTTAAAAATACCATCAAAATCAATGCTTATTTTTTTATTTTTTATACCCATAAACTCTTTGTTTATTTACCCATTTTTTTAGACTTTCATCAAAAGATTAGCTAGTTTAAGCTAAAAACTAACCAAATTGTTCCACGTGGAACATTATAAAATCAACAGCTTCGCATAGGCAGGCGTGGAACAATTTACTAATCTAATTTATAACCTATTTCAAATAGCATTTCCATTATTTTTGCTAAAGGAATTCCTTGTAAAAGACTACTCCAACTCCCATTGACCTCTTTTATAAAGGTAGAACTATAATGTCCTAAAGGATCATATCCAAGGGCATAAGTGTTATATTTGGAATCTTGCTCTAAATATTTATTTATTTCCTGCTTATTAATATTTCTCATAAGAACCTCTGTTTTTACAAAATCTGAAATATGCTTATTTTCTACTAAATTAAGCATATAAATACCTGTATAAAAAGAATATTTATTGTTTGATAAAAATTTTAATCTATTAATGGCTTCTTTTTTATTTTTAGGTTTTTCTAAAATTTTTCCTTGAAAATAACCAACAGAATCAAATCCAATAATAATACCCTTAGAATGATTTTTAGCTACTGCCTCAGCCTTTAATTTTGATAGATATTTTACTAATTCTTCCGGTTTTCCCGGTCTTTCTGCTCCATATTCATCGACATTACTCGATTCAGCAATAAAATCTAAACCGAGTCTTTTAAAAGTCTCTTGTCTATAAGGAGAACTTGTAGCTAGTATAATTTTCATATAAAATTAATTTATTTTAGTTAAATCACCATTAAGCACCATGGGGTTGGCCAATTTTATTTCTAAAACATACTTTAAATCCTTTTCACTAGGTAAATCATATAATAAAAAAATCTTTTTGTCTAAGTGTCTAGCTACAGCGATTTCCATTAAAGTAGCACCGCCAACATAGCCATTAATGCCACTCTTAGGGTAATTCAGTACCAAAACAGCTTCACTATCAGCTACCATATTAAAATGCTCTTTGTCTATATCTATACCAGAGCCACTAAAATTCTGACAATGTTCTAAAGATTCGTTCAATTTTGGATTTTTAATACATTCCTGAGTATCATTAGGTATTAAAACTTCATGTTTTAATATTTCCAATTCTTTCTTTATTTCCAACATTTTCTGAGCAAAATACATGCTCCCACAAATCACAATTTTCATAAAATTAAAATTATATACTATAATGTATTATTTAAGCCAAGAACTACCTAAATTGTTCCACGTGGAACATTATAAAATCAACGTCTTCGCGCAGGCAGGCGTGGAACAATTTTTATATAATAAACTTTAAAAAACTTTAAAACAAAATTATTTTAAAGAATCTAAATATTTTTGAGCATCTAAAGCTGCCATACACCCTGTTCCAGCGGAAATTATGGCTTGTTGATATTTAGAATCCATCACATCTCCACAAGCGAAAACTCCATTTTGAGAGGTTTTAGTGGTCCATGGCTCTATAATTTTAATATAGCCTTTATCATCTAATTCTATTTGTTCTTTAAATAACTCTGTATTAGGAATATGGCCAATCGCTAAAAACACTCCATCTACTGCCTGTTCTTCTGTTTTGTTGGTCTGATTATTAAATAATTCTACTTTTTCTAATTTCTCATCGCCTAAAAACCTCTTAATTTCTGTAAAGCTAATTATTTCTATATTTTTGTTGTTTAAAACTTGCTCAATACGAACTTTTTCACCATTTAATTTATCACCTCTATTCACAAGTTGAACTTTTGAAGTAAATTTAGTTAAAAATAACGCATCTACCAAAGCTGTATTACCTGATCCCAATACAATTACTTTTTTATCTTTAAATAAAGCGCCGTCGCATGTTGCGCAAACTGCCACTCCTTTTCCCCAAAATTTTTCCTCACCTTCTATGTTTAATTTTCTGGGGTTTGTGCCCGTAGATACTATCAATGCCTGAGTTAAATACTCTTGTTTTTCTCCTTGAATTTTAATCTCATTATCATGGATATCCACATTTTTTGCGACGTCGCTTTCAATCCGACAGCCATACTTTTTTGCTTGTTCTCTCATCTTCATCATTAATTCAAAACCCTCAATGCCATCTGGAAAACCCGGATAATTTTCTACAATAGTAGTGGTAGTTAACCAGCCACCCGGCTGAGGGCCCTCTAATAATAAAGGTTCAAATCCGGCTCGAGCTAAATAAAGCCCAGCAGTTAGACCAGACGGGCCAGAACCTAAAATTATAACTTTTTCTTTATTCAACCCGTTAGATATTTTTTGTTTTATTTTGTCCGTCATATTTTTATACCTTATTATTATAATAATTTAGTCCCGCAAAATAATTAAATTATCTAACGGGTTTCATATTATTAGATATTATTTGTTAATCCATAATAAAAATACACATTATATACCATTTTAGACCCATCAAATATTAAAAAATGATTAAAATATCTCACGGGATTCATATATAAATTAATTATTTTAAAATTTTTTCAGCTCCACAATAAATTTCCTCAATATTTAAAATAACAGCTGATTTAGCTTCTGTTGTAGGGTTATGTCTTAATTCTTCTACCCATTTAACTGTTTCTTCAAAAATAGGACCATCCTGATAGATTTTTACATTACCCTTCAACTGATAAGACTTCCCGCTCTCTTTATCTAGAATAACAAAAGACATCTGAGGATTCTCTTTCAAATTTTTCTCTGTTTTAAAAAATTTATTATTCGCAATTAAAATCTGACTATCATTATAAACTTTCAAAAACTTAACATAAATAAGATTCGGTACATTCTCCTTAGAAGATGTGCCCAATATATATAGTCCCTGATCATTAATTGCTTTTTGAATATAGTCTGGAATATTCATATATTTATTAATTTTAAATTTTTATTAATCTTTTATTTCTAAAAGCTATTCCTGAAGCAGTTTTTAAATATTTTTCGAAATCTAAGGCAACTTTTTTATCTTCAAATGCAGAATAAAAAACAATTTTCCAAGGCTTAAATTTATTTGTATATACTGATTTCCCAGAATTATGACCATTTATCCTATTTTTAATAGTTTTAGAGAATCCTGTATAAAATCGTTTAGGATAATTAATACTTTGAATAATATAGACGTAGTACATATTAATTTTTTTAAATCTAACGAACTGGCCGTGCCATCCGAAGCGCAGATAATAATTATTTTAAACTTTTGTTGTCTAAGCAAGCCCTGCTACGCTAAAGCTACGCAGGGCATCCTTCGCTACGCGAAGGATGGTGGACTCGGGGAGACTCGAACTCCCGACCTTCTGCATGCCATGCAGATGTTCTACCAACTAAACTACGAGCCCTTAAATAATTTTAATAAATCAATGTGGCCAGCTGCCTGTCCGCTGAAGCTTTAGCGAAAGCGGAAGCTATAGGCCCAAATTAAATTTTAAATAAACCTTATAACTTACAGCTTACGGCTTATAACTGCTCCTTACATTATAACATTTTAAAAATTATATCAACATTTAAACATTATGCATATATATTCATAACTATTCTGCCACTTCCCAAATATACTCAAACATTGCTTTTTGAATATTAGCTATTTCCTTGCTTTCTATAACAACCGCTATATGATCTTTTATAAAAGAAAAAAATGCTATTTTATTACCAAAAATAACCATATTTCCATGATATTCAAATTCTTGAGGAATAAACCTAACCAGCCGAAGTTCGCCTCCTCCCAACTCCTTACGCTTTTTAGCAACTTTAGTTTTTCTTAAAATAATCCTAGCCAACATTTTAGACTTAATTCTTCTTTGAACAAATTCTAAATGATAATCACCCATAGATCTTAATAAGTCATCAGCTGATCCAAAGGATAATAATTCACGATTATTATCTTCCAAAATTTCCATAAAAATATTTTTTATTCCCTCAATATCCTGATAAAAACGAACCTTGGGCCTGTCTTTAGCAGAAGAATAAAGAGCGTTCAATTGTGGCAAAACACTTTCTAGGACCTCTGCTTTTTGTTTAGCTAATTCAAAAATTCTTTTAGGATCATCTACACTAAAATGCTTAATGGTTTTTTTCTTAAAGCTAGAAGCGATTCCTTTTTTAATTAAAGAATTTAAAATATCATAACAAGAAGAGCGAGCTATCCCAGATTTATTAGAAATAATATTAACCGTGGCCGAACCCAACTCTAAAACAGCTAAATAAACTTTAGCTTGTTTTTTATTTAACCCAAATTGTTCTAAGGCCTTCTGTAGCTGCATATAATATTAAATAAAAAAATTAGTATAGTATTCGTAGCATTAGTATTAATTCGTATATTGGCATCGATTGATTAGTATGTCGACATTTCCGACAACTTTTCTATACCTCAATTATAGCTTATTTAAAGCAAAAAGTCAAGTGTTCTAATACTTTTAGTCGAAATTATGGACTTATGCTTGTAATTAGATATAATATATTGTTAATCAAAACAACTTAGTTAATAACATAAATTAGAAAAGGAAAGGAACAAAAATATGTCTAAGAAAAATAAGATTGTCATTGGATTAATATTAATAATATTAATTGTGATAGTTGTTTTATCAATTAGTTTAAAAAAGCAGGGATTAGAACCAACATCTAGTCAATTAATTAAACTGAAACTTGGTGGACATACTACAATAGCAGGTGTTATTTTGGAAACAGCACAAGATAAAGGATTTTTTAATGAACAGGGTTTAGATGTGGAGATTGAACGAATAGAGAGTTCTAAAATATCAATGGCTGGATTAGAAAACGGAGAATTAGATATAGTTATTGGTTCAAGATCAGCAGGAACTTTTAATTATTTGGCAAAAGATGAAAAATTACGAATCATTGCTGATGCAGGCAGAGTTACTCCAGTTATTATTATTAGAAAAGACCTTAAGGATTCAATTAAAACATTAAAAGATCTAAAAGATAAAACATTTGCTACACCAAGACAGGGAAGTACTTCTCAATATGCTTTTGCTAAAGTTTTAGAAAGTGTTGGTTTATCTTTGAATGATATTATATCTAAATCTCTTAAACAGCAAGAAGCTGTTACAGCTTTAGAAACAGGCAACTTAGATGCTGGAATAATTAATGAACCATATGCAACTATAGCAATTGATAAAGGAATTGGTATTAGGTTAGGTGAGAATGAAGTAGAAAAGCTCTTTCCTAATGGTCAGCAACACATGGTCTTACTTATTACTACAAATACTTTAACAGATAAAGCTAATGCTGTTAAGAAATTCTTTAAAGCATACAAAAAAGCAGTAGATTATTATAATAAAGCAAAGGAAGGTAATCAGCCAGAAAGAGATGAAGTGATACGTATTATATCTAATTATACAGGCATTGATTCTAAAATTATTAATAAAATTGTTTGGATTGATATTGCAAGTAATCTAAAACCTGATATGGCTTATCTGGAAGAAGCTCAAGATTGGTATTTTGAGAATGGATTCTTAGAGCAAAAAGTTAATTTACATGAAAAAGTTGATTTGAGTTTTTTGCCTTAATTTTTTAATAAAGATGAATAAAATCAAACTATTAAAAATAAAAGGACTAGCTTATCCGCTTGGGAGCATTGTTTTGCTATTAATAATTTGGGAAAGTATAGTTAAATTAGGATTTGTTAAGTCTATTTTTTTACCTCCTCCATCAGCAGTCTTTTTGTCTCTATTAGGAAATTATGAGTATTTGATTATCAGTATTTTAATTACTTTAAAACATATAGCTATAGGTTATTTTATTGGAGTTCTACTTGCTGTTTTTCTTGGAATTTTGATTGGCTGGTATAAAAATATTGACTTATCAATCAGTCCAATACTTTTAATAATCAGTACTATTCCTATTGTTACTTTTTTCCCCTTGTTTATCTTATGGTTTGGACTAGGAATAACTCCAATAATCTTATGTGCTGTTATAGCAGCTTTCTTTCCTACATTATCAGCTACTGTTTCAGGTGTAAAAAAGGTTAATAAAGATTATATTGAAGTGGCTAAAAACTTTAATATGGATGAAAAAAGAATTTTAATAAAAGTCATACTACCAGCAAGTCTTCCATATATTACTAATGGTTTAAGATTATCTATTCAATTAACATTCTTAATAACCCCAGTAGCTGAAATGCTTATGGGTGATGTTGGCTTAGGAGGTTTTATTTGGAAAAATGCTGATTTATTTAGAACTGAATTAGTTATATTAGGGCAAATAACCTTAGGAGTGATGGGTTTAAGTTTATTTAAAATTTTTGATTTAGTAGAAAAAAATTATATTTTGCCATGGATGCGAATAAAAAAATAATATGCTTAAAGTTAAAAATATTTCAAAAATATTTGATAATAAAGCTGGAAAAATTCACGTATTAAATGATATCAATTTTGAATTACATAAATCTGAATTTTTAGCTATGCTTGGCTCATCTGGCTGTGGTAAAACTACTCTTTTAAAAATTATAAGTGGGCTAGAAAAACCAGATTCTGGGAAAGTTGTTTTTCAACATAAGAATTGTAAGACACCAATTGTTTGGCAAGAACATAGACTTCTGCCTTGGTATACAGTAAAACAAAATATTGTTTTTGGTTTAGAGATGAATAATATTGAGAAATCTGAAACAGAAAAAAAACTTAAAAAATACATTAATTTAATCAAATTGAATGGATTTGAGGATTATTATCCTTTTCAATTGTCCGGCGGAATGCAACAAAGAGTAGCTATTGCTAGAGCAATGATTATTGAGCCAGATATTCTTTTAATGGATGAACCGTTTTCCTCAGTTGATTATCATACAAAGATGATTCTTTTCAATGAGCTGAAAAGAATACAGAAAATAACAAAATTACCAATTATTTATGTGACTCATGATACTAGAGATGCTATATCTTTTGCTGATAGAGTAATAGTTTTGTCTTCAAAACCAACAAAAGTTCAAAAAATTATAGATACAAAGGAAATCAAGTTATTAAGCATGCCTATGGAAAAAGAGATATGTGGTTTATTAGAAGGACAGACATTATAAATCTAAATCTAAGTCATTGTCTAAAAACAATGGCTTTTTTAACTTTATCCTGAAAACTGGCGGGTTTTTTAAATTTCTTTTTTAACTCTTCTATTATATAATAGGTGTAGAATCTATAAACCACATAATTGAAATAAAACTGTCTTTTAAAACTACAATTTATGATCAAAGGAATTATATTTGATATGGATGGCGTAATTTCAGATACTCAAAAAATCCATTCTAAAATTGAATCTGAACTATTAGCTAAATATGAAATACATATTCCGCCTGAAGAGATTACTCAAAAATATGCCGGAGTTAGAACTAAAGAATTTTTTGATAAACTATTAAGCAAGCAGAATAAAAAATATAATATTGATGCTTTAGTGAATAAAAAATGGGGCAAGCTGGAAAAAATCGCTTCATTGTCAGTTGACGCTATAAATGGCTCAATTAACCTAATTAAAAGCCTATATTCTAAAAAATATACTATGGCTGTCGCTTCTGCCTCATATTCAAAGTATGTCCAAAATGTACTAAAAACCTTAAAAATAATAAATTATTTTTCTGCAATTGTTAGTGGAGATATGGTTTCAAAAGGAAAACCAAACCCTGAAAGCTTTTTATTGGCCGCTAAAAAAATATATCTTCATCCTAGCCAATGTTTGGTTATTGAAGATGGAATCAATGGCATGCAAGCAGCTAAATCTGCAAATATGAAGTGCATTGGGTTGGTAGATGATATAAATAAAATTTATCCTACTAAAAATTTAGTAACGTCTTTATCTAAAATTACTTTAAACTATTTAAATCAAATAAAATAAACAAGATGCCCATTTGGAATACTATTTATCAAAATTATTTAAAAAATGGATTAGCTTGGGCCAGTATTAGTAAAAATATTCATCCCTTATTTAAAAAATTTTTAAAAAAATCAAATTTTGAATTTAAATATGCTTTAGATATTGGATGTGGCACTGGAAAATATCTAAAAATTCTGCAAAACAATGGATTTAAAACCAATGGAATAGATTCCAGCGAGATTGCCATTGCCATGACTAAAAAAATATTAAATAATAATTCTGAAATCTCTTCTGTCAATATGTTTAAATTTAAAATACCAAAAAATAAATATGATTTAATTATTTCTATTTCAACAATACACCATGGCACAAAAGAACAAGTTCAAAATTTAATTAATAAGATACATAAGGCAATTATAAAAAATGGAAAAGTTTTTATTACTTTGCCTGATTTTAAAAGCAGTAAAAAATGGAATACTTTTAAAAATTATAAAAAAATTGCGCCAGCCACCTTCATCCCTTTATCGGGTCCAGAAAAAGGGTTAATTCATAGCTTTTATACTAAAAAAGAGATCCAAAAATTATTTTCAAAATTTAAAAAATTAAAACTAAACCTAGACAATCACGGCCGATGGATTATTATGGCCTTAAAATAAAACTTATTATTAAATTAACCTCTATGGAAATTAAAACAGCTCAAAATTTAGTTTATGAACATTTAGTTAAAATAGGGTATACTAAAAGTGAGACCACGCCTATCCATGCTTTTTTACATTTAATTGAAGAGGTTGGAGAAACAGCTCGAGCCTTGTTACATCAAGAGACTAAAAGAGAGAAGTTTGCCAATAGCACTAAAAGCGGAATTATAGAAGATGAAATAGCAGACATATTTTGGCAAACCTTAAAATTAGCTTCTTATTTAAAAATAGATTTAAATCAGGCCTTTCAAAATAAATTAGAAAAAAATTGAAACAAGCCAAAAAACAATTAAAAAATAATAAAATTTAAAAATTTAATTAATAATTAAAAAAAACTATGGGAAACACTCAAATTTTACAAATCATTGGCATTATCTATGTTTTATTAGGGCTAGGAATGTTGATTAATCCTAAATATCATTCTAAGGTTTTTAAGGATTTGATTGAAAATGAATCCAATACTTATCTTTTGGGATTTATAGGATTAGTTGTTGGCTACCTTTTGATAACTTTTACCGGAAAAACAACTGGTTGGTTTATAATCATCCCTATTTTTGGATGGATTGGATTAATTAAAAGTGCTTTATTCTTTTTGGCTCCTCAAGCCCTAATGGGTATTACCAAGATTTTTTTAAAGAAAAAAGAATATTTAATCTTTATGGGCATCTTAGTAACTATCTTTGGCGGAATTCTTACTTACGTTAGTTTCTTAGTATTATAGATTTTAAAATTCTGAAATTAAAAAGCCCGAAAACCAAATTCGGGCTTGTTTTGTTTTAAATTGAATCCTTACTTTAAGTTTTCGCAGGTCCATATTTCTACCTGACCCTTTGGATCTTCGTCGTTTGGTAAAAACTCTTCTGGCGTGTTATTAAAAATGCACGCTACATTCGCGCAAGAATAACAGGGGTATAATGAAAACTCAATTCCACATTTTCTGGCAAATCTTCCGACAAGTTCTTTCACCTCTCCCCTGTTTTTAATGTCATATTCCACATGAACAATAATATCCCCATTATCATTAAGACATCCCCATACAACCTTAACAAAAGGACTTCTTATTATAGAAAGTTCCCTTCTGTTCTTATCAAAATTTGCTAAAGGAATTGTGAACAGAAATGTTTCTCTTTTTTTATACACTCTTTCTCCTAACTGTTTTAGTTAAAAACAATGTTGTGCCCATGATTAAAAAAGGGATGGGCGTGCTAAACAATAAATTTTGTATGGGAATATTATGAATAAGAAAATTATCTATTACCCAAAATATGCCAATCATTATAAAACAAAATCCTGCCAGCCGGCGCAATCTGTCTTCCCTGGTTTTTTGTGACCAAGCTAGAAAAAAAACTAACCACATCATGACTTCTATTATCATAAAAGACAAAGTGCCTTTTAAAATAAATACCTTTAATACCAAGGAAAGGCTAATCATCAAGCTAAAGATAAATAACATATTATCCTCCGAATTATTTTTTTATTTTAAAATAAAAATAGCAAAATTTTCTAAACTTGTCAAAATTAAAAAGCCCTTAGTTATTCACCTAAGAGCTTTTTTGATATTTTTAAAGAATGAATACGCTCATGAGCTCCCGTGGAGAATTTCTCTGCTCCTAGAAAGAAAAAGAAGATAGGCATTATAGACTTCTTATAGCTAATCTGGGGTCCTCCTAAAAAAACAAAAATGAGAATAGCGTTGATCATTAGGAGCATTCCCAACATTATTAGAAAAAGATTTTCTTCTTTTTCTTTTTTGCATTGAAAATAAAGCAAACCAAGACCTAAGACCATAACAAGCTCTGTTATAACCATAAAGGCGTTGCCTATCCAAATAGAATATCCGAATGTTAATAAGAGAAAAAATTCGTAAACTATAAAACAAGCTAACATATCATCCTCCAAATTATTTTTTTATTAATATAATCAACTTATAGAATTATTCTTGAATTGTCAATATATACATTTAATAAAAAAATTGTTATTATTAAAGAATAAAAATAGTTTAAAATTAAATTAAAAATATGCTCAAAAAAATAATCCAACTTTTATTAATCTTAGTCCTTTTAAGCATTTTGGTTTTAATTTTTATTTTTGTTTTTAATCCTGCCGATTTAAGAACTAAAATAATTAGTAAAGGTATTAACAATTTTTTAAGTAATACTTTGGATGATTATACTCCCTTAAAATCCGGCTCTAATCCCGAAGTTACCAATTCAGGAAATACTGATCATCCTTTATTAAATGACGATCAGGAAAAAATGCTTGAAAATTTAGGAATTAATGTCAGTCAATTACCAACTGAGATTAGCCCGGCTATGGCCGAATGTTTTATAGAAAAATTAGGAGCTAAAAGAGCTGATGAATTGGTAAACGGAGCCACTCCTGGAGCTTTAGATATATTTAAAGCCAAGAATTGTCTAAATAAATAAAGATTTATGCCTATAAATCTAATAATTGCTGGAATTGTATTTGTGTTTTTATTAGTATTTTTAATTATAAAACTAAAAACTCCTTCTCAAGAATATGGAGAGGAGTTAAAAAAACAAAACCCTAGTATTCCAGACGAAAAAACTCCTCTCGCGCTCCCACTAGAAAAAACTGTGGAAAATAAAAGGACAATCATTATTTTTACTCTTGGGGTGACAATTTTAATAGGTGGAATAGCTTATTTTATATTTAAAAATAAAAATGAGGCTACAGGCGATAGTAGCTCCTTTTATTTCCCCTTCTGGTTAGTGGCCTTAATTCCTATTTTTGCCAAAAAGAAGAAAAAAAAGCTAATTTAAACGAAAAAGAAAAAAACCAAAGTCCATTATAATAATAGTTATCTTATTACTTCTTTTGGGAATGCTGACGTTTTTTTCTAATGAGATAAATTGTATTTTATTATATAAAATAAAAAATCCTGCTAAACAGGATTTTTTTATAACACTCAAATTAGTGGCAAGCTTTAAACATAAAATCAAACCGAAAGGTGGTCATCTTATACACCTCTACATACTAGACAAAGAAAGACAATGCATACAGCAGAAGAACAGAAAGCTATTAAGCTGAGAAAACAACATATGCATTGGGGTAAAATGAAGTTATCTCCATTATATAAAAATATCTATCAAGAAAAGCTTTCTAGTTGGCAATTTCAAAGAATAATCCAAGATTACAAACTTTATCCTAAACCAGTTAAGAATGCTAGAACACAGGCTAAAAGACAAAGATCATTAAAAAAGAAAAGAATAACTGAATTAAAGAAGAAAAAACCAATATTAGGTTACTTATTACATTTTGATACCATAGTTATTTATTGGAATGGAATGAAAAGATATATTATTACTATGATAGATGAATTTACTAAAATAGCTTTTGCTAGAATGTATAAAAATCATAGTTCTTATTCAGCTCAAGACTTTCTAAATAGAGTTGATTACTTATTAGATAATAAAATTAATAATGTTCATTCAGATAATGGATCAGAATTTGGAAAATACTTTAAACAGCTTTGTAAACAATTAAAACTAACTCAATATTATTCTCGAACTAGAACACCTAAAGATAATCCTTCCATAGAAAGATTTAATAGAACTTTAAAGTATGAATGGTTATTTGATGGTAACTTTAATGAAGACATAGATGTATTTAATAATAATTTAAAAGACTTCTTAATTGAATATAATTTTGTTAGACCTCATCAAACATTAAACTATTTAACACCTATGCAATTTGCTGTAAAATACAAACAAGTGTCCGAAAGGTGGTCATCTTATACACGGGGTTGACAAATTCTGTCAGTATGCTATATTGAGTAGTTATTTTAAAAATCCCTATATTCCTGCATCCACGACAAGCATGGGAATTGTCTGCGGAGGCTTGCTCTGGTCATCATTGTAAAATGATCTACTCGAGTAATCCTCGAGATAGTTTTCTTGGGTGCAGTAATGTGGGGGTTTTTCTTTAATTTCTAATTCCCAATTTTAAATTTTCAATTTGAATTTAACCCCTCACCTTTTAATTTGAAAATTTAATACCTTAATTTTACTATATAATCTTTTTAAAATAATTTTTTGATATTAGTTTACAAAAAAGGTGATGGGGTTAATTTACAATAAACCAATTTTCAATATTTCTCGATTAAAAAACAATTTAGTAAGACATTAATAATTGGTTATTGTTATATTGATTATTAAATGTAAATTGAAAATTTCAGATTGATAATTAATCTTGCTATTGACCTTACTTAATAAAAAGACTATTATTCTATTAGACTAGTATATTGTATTTATACTAGTTTTTTTAAAAAATAAATTTAGTAAATAGTTTATAGTTTAAATAAACCATTAACTACAAACTACTAACTACCAACTAACCTTATGTTTCAAAATATAGAAGAAATTAAACAGGCTATCCAAGTAATTTGCGAAGAAAAAAATATCTCCGTAGATTCTGTAATTGAAAGCATTGAAGCTGCTCTGGCCGCGGCCTATCGCAAGGATTTTGGTAATAAACTGCAAAACATCCAAATTAAATTTGATTTGGAAACTGGAGATATTAAGGTCTGGGATGAAAAAATTGTAGTAGAGGACAGAGATTTAGAAAAAGAGGCCGAAGAATATCAGGAAATTAAAGACAATTTAAAAGAGGGAGAAGAAATGCCAGAGGATTTTATTAAATTTAACCCTAAAACCGAAATTATGCTTTCCGAAGCAAAAGAAGTTAAGAAAAAAGCCAAATTAGAAGACATTATTAAAATAGATTTAGAAATTCCTAGCGATTTTGGAAGAATTGCCGCCCAAACAGCCAAACAAGTTATTATCCAAAGAATTAGAGAAGCTGAAAGAGAGACTATTTTCAGTGAATTTAAGAAAAAAGAAGGTGAAGTTATTAATACAATTGTACAAAGACGCGAAGGTCCAAATGTTATTGTTGATTTAAATAAGGCCCTGGGTATTATCCCTCCAGAAGAACAAGTTCGTAATGATCACTATACCCCCGGAGCTAGATTAAGAGTATTAATCTTAAAAGCCGAAGAAACTAATAAGGGCCCAAAAATAATTGTCTCTCGAGCTCATCCCGAAGTAGTTAATAAAATATTCAATCTAGAAGTTCCTGAAATCGCCAGCGGAGTTGTAGAAATCAAAGCCATAGCTCGCGATCCTGGAGCCAGAACAAAAATTGCTGTTCATAGTAAAGAAGAAAATATTGATCCTATTGGTTCTTGCGTTGGCCAAAAGGGCTCCCGTGTTCAAACCATTATTAATGAATTGGGTGGGGAAAAGATAGATATTATTCAGTGGGATAAAGAGCCAACCAATTTTATTAAAAATTCTCTATCTCCAGCTAAAATTTCTAACATTGAAATAAATAAAAAAGAAAATTCCGCCATTGTACAAGTTGAGGAAGATCAAATGTCTTTGGCTATTGGCCGCGGTGGTCAAAATGTAAAATTAGCTGCTAAATTAACTGGTTGGAAAATAGATATTGAAGGAGCAGAAAACTTTTTAGACAAAAAAGATGTTGAAAAACCTAAAGATTCGTCCGCTAAATTCTCAACAAAGTCGGAAGCAAAAGACCAGGAAACTAAAAAAGAAAAAAGCAAAAAATCTAAGAAGCCCAAAACTAAAAAACTAGAAAATAAGGAAATAGAAGTTCAAAAAGTCAAAGAAGAAAAGACAGAAAAACAAGAGGACAAAGAGATAGAAAAAAAGATAGAAGAAAAATCAAAAAACTCCAAAAAACCCAGAACTAAAAATTCCAAATAATAAAATATAAACCAACCCCCACCATCTCCCCCTTAGTAAGGGAGAGAGGGGGGGATAAAATTGGAAGCGAGAGTTAAAAATGCCAACTTTTACCTTTTAACTTTTGCCTTTCAACTAAAAAACCTATGAGTCAAACAATAATCTTTGCCTTGGGGGCCTCTTTAGTGGCTATTTTTTACAGCTTAATTGTTGGAAAAAGCATCTCTAAAAAAGATGCCGGAGATGAAAAAATTAAAAAGATAGCTCAAGCTATCCACGAAGGTGCCATGGCCTTTTTAAATAAAGAATATAAGGTCTTGCTAATTTTTGTTGTTGTTATTGCTGTTTTATTAGGAATCGGCATGGGAGAATGGAAAGCTGGCTTGGCCTTTATCACTGGTGCTATATTTTCAGCACTAGCTGGCAATATTGGTATGCGTATTGCCACTAAGGCCAATTCTCGCACAGCTGTAGCCTGTCGAAGTGGCATTAATCCTGGTTTAAAAATAGCTTTTTCTTCTGGAACCGTAATGGGCTTAGGCGTAGTTGGCTTCGGACTTTTAGGAATTTCTTTAATGTTTTTAATGGCTGGCAGCACTATCACTCAAAGTGCTACTAACATTATGTATAGTTTTGGTTTTGGAGCTTCCTTGATTGCTCTTTTTGCTAGAGTAGGCGGTGGTATTTATACTAAAGCCGCTGATGTTGGGGCTGACTTGGTTGGCAAAATAGAAAAAAACATTCCTGAAGATGATCCTCGCAATCCAGCTACTATAGCTGATAATGTTGGTGATAATGTTGGTGATGTAGCTGGTATGGGAGCTGATCTTTTTGAATCTTATGTGCAATCAATTATCGCCGCTATGATTATTGGCGCCGCGGCCTTTAAAACTGGAAGTGGAATAACCCTCCCGTTGCTCTTAGCTGGCGCTGGGATATTTTCTGCTATTTTAGGAACATTATTTGTAAAAACTAATGATGAAAAAAAGATCCACAGTGCTTTAAATAGAGGTATTTTTGGAGCTGCAACTTTAATGACTATAATTTCTTATTTTATAATCACTCGTACTGGAAATGACATAAAAATATTTTATGCCATGTTAATTGGTTTAGCTGGCGGAATCATTATTGGCTTAGCTACCGAATATTTTACTTCTGGCAGTAAAAAACCTGTCCAAAGCATTGCTCAAGCCTCTAAAACTGGGGCCGCTACAAATATTATTCAGGGCTTATCTATAGGAATGATATCAACCATTATTCCTGTTTTAGTAATTTCCTTAGCTATTGTTTTTGCCCATCAATTAATGGGTTTATATGGTATTGCTATTGCCGCTGTAGGTATGCTTTCTACTTTAGGAATTACCTTAGCTACTGACTCTTATGGTCCAGTGGCTGATAATGCCGCTGGTATCGCAGAAATGGCTGGCATGGGACAAGATGTTCGTGAAAGAGCTGAAAACTTAGATGCTGTTGGAAATACTACTGCTGCCATTGGCAAAGGTTTTGCTATTGGTTCGGCTGGCTTAACTGCTCTAGCTTTATTTTCTAGCTTTACTCAAATATTAAAACAAAACGGCTTAAGCAGTGTTATTGATATTACAGAACCAACTATTATTGTGGGGTTATTTATTGGTGGATTACTCCCTTTTGTATTTTCGGCTTTAACCATGAGTGCTGTAGGCAAAGCTGCTTTTAAAATGGTGGAGGAAGTCCGCCGCCAATTTAAAGAAATCCCGGGAATTATGGAAGGCACTGCTCAAGCTGACCATGAAAAATGTATTGCTATCTCCACTAATTCAGCTTTGAAAGAAATGATTATTCCTTCTTTATTAGCTATTATAATTCCTATTTTAGTCGGCCTTTTATTGGGCGTCCGGGCCTTAGGTGGTTTAATCGCTGGCTCTACGGTCTGTGGATTTTTAATGGCCGTATTTATGTCTAATGCTGGCGGAGCCTGGGACAACGCTAAAAAATATATTGAAGCCGGGCATTTGGGTGGTAAGGGTAGTGATGCTCATAAAGCTGCTGTTACTGGCGACACTGTCGGCGATCCATTTAAAGATACTTCTGGTCCTTCCTTAAATATCTTAATCAAGCTTATTTCCATTGTTTCATTGATTTTTGTAATGATTTTTATATAATATAAAACAGTTTATTTTAAAAACCTCGTTAATTAACGGGGTTTTAGTTTCTTAGTATTGACAAAATTGACAGGATAATTTATATTTAGATATTATTAAAAAATCAGGAGGATATATGCCAAACGGAAAAAAATGGCCAACCATTCTACAGGACCTAAACAAAGGAGATGGGGTCAAAATAAGTTTCTCTTTTCAGGGCAGAAAAAAAATTACTGGAATTGTCTCTACTATTAAAAAAGTCGCTAATGCTATTTTCGTAAACATTGTTGACCTCGAAAAAACGTATAAGACCTTTTCAAAAAAACCTTTCAAATATGCATTAGCCATATATAATGAAAGGACTGTCTATTTGACAGTTGATGACGGAGGTATTAGGGAGGTACGTTTTAAAATAAAAAAAGCATAGAATATCAATCAAGGAATTTAAACTACTAGCGGTTAGCGGTTTGAATTCCTTTTTTTATTATATTTAATACGAAAAAAGTCCCGATATAAATATCAGGACTTCTAAATTAAGAAAATTAGGACTCTCCTCTAGAAATAAATAAATTATTAATTTGCTAATAATTCATCATTTATTTTTAAAACCTCCTTTAAAGAAACCCAGGGGAATTTTACTATAATGTATAAAATTGCTACCACAGTTACTATAACAGCAAGTTTTTCTAAATGAAAAATGTACATCAGCAAACCTAACACTAATACTACCGAAATTTTAATAAAAAGGGTGAACAAAACTAATTCATTTACATAGCTCCAAATTCGAACTGCTATCCCCAGAAAAAAGATCGGTTTGCCTTGTTCTTTTCTCAGCTTGTCTATATCATCACGAACCTTTAAAGAAGCGAAAATCATTATTCCACCCATAAATAAAAATAGGACGAAACATTGGGCAAAATATTTAACTACCATATTCATTGTCATACGATCCTCCATCGGATTTATTTGATATATAAATATTAACCTTATAAATTAAAAAACGCAAGGTCTCTATTCTTCTTCACCATTAATCCAAATTTAAAAACCTAAAACCTAAAACCTAACAAGCTAACTGCTAATAAGCTAATTCATTTGACTTCTGCTTAACAAAACCCTAAAATAGAGCTAATATAATAATAGAATTTTAAATTTTAAATTTTAAAAGAAAAATTAATTAATTAATTTTAAAGTTATGAAAAGCGATTTTAAACCTATCTATGATTTGGAGGATAGAACATGTAAATTCGGCGAGGAAATTATCTTATTTTGCAAAGAATTAAAACCAGATTTAATCAATAAACCGATTATCAATCAAATAATCCGCTCTGGAACAAGTGTAGGAGCAAATTATTTAGAGGCTAATGGAGCTTCTTCAAAAAAAGATTTTAGAAACAAAATACACTTTTGTAAAAAAGAAATCCAGGAGACAAAACATTGGCTAAAGATGATGGCGAGATGTAACCCTGAAAAAAAATTCACTATCCAAAAAATTTGGCAAGAAGCCCATGAATTAACTTTAATCTTCGGCAAAATAGCCTCTTCATCAAAATAATAATTTAATATCTAATTTATTTTAAAATTAATAATAAACCTATGTTTAAAAATGAGGGTCCAAAAAACATTAAAGACACTGAAACCATTATTGGTGAATCGGTGGTAGTGGAGGGTGATTTTAATGGTAATGGCAATATTGTTATTGAAGGAAAATTAAATGGAAATCTATCAACTGATGGTCATATTTTGATTGGTGAAAAAGCAGAGATTAATGCTGATGTTAAGGCTGGCAGTGCCTTTGTTTCTGGTCAAATAAAGGGCAATGTTAAAATTAATAATTCTCTAGATATTGCTAAAACCGCTAAAATAACTGGCGATATTGAAGCCAGTTCAATTGCTATGGAAGCTGGTTGTAAAGTAAATGGTTGTGTTAAAATGAATGGTTCTGAAAAATTTGAAAAAAAAGACATTTCTGCAAAAGAAGATAATGAATCAGAAATATAAAAATTTTTCCCTGCTTGTAACTTGAAACTTGTCCCGCGAAGCAGGCAACAATTATATTATAAATAGAGGCGGGATAACTTTAAACTATTTATGTATCTCTATATATATGATTCTTGTTTAAAAGATAAAAAATACAAGAATTTAATCAACAAAATTGAGAATAAAATTATTGACCTGGATATTAAGGGCAAGGATTTGCATTTGAATTTATTAAAAAATGTTGGTGATTTTATAGACCGAGAAATAAAACAAGGAGCTCATACTGTAGTAATTATTGGTGATGATAATACTTTTAGCCAGGCCTTAAATAATATTATCTCTAAAGATATTGTTATAGGTTTTATCCCCACAGATGCTAAAAGCGTTTTTGCTCAAATTTTTGGCATTCCTTATGGTGAATTGGCTTGTGACGTATTGAGTGGACGAATTATTAAAAAAATAGATGTGGGTAAAATCAACCAAAAATATTTTTTGCATTCCGTGCAAATAGAAAATGCTGATAATGTGATTATAAAAATAGACAATTTTGAAATTAAAACCACTGCTAATAATAAAATTATCATTAAAAATTTTGACCAGAAAAATTTACTTGGCAATCATATTTCTAATCCTACTGATGGAATTTTAGAAATGTATATTGAAAAACCCGGCAAACTATTTACCAAAAGCTCTCAACACAGCTTATTTGTAACCAAAGAAGTAAATATTACTTCTAAAAATGACTCCGTGCCTTTATTATTAGATAATTACCAAAAAATCAATACTCCAGCTAAAATTAGTGTAATAAAAGAAAAACTCCAAATGATTGTTGGTTCTAATCGACAATTTTAAATGTTTTATATTAATAAGTTCGTATATAAGGAGTTAGGCGAAATTTTATTTTTCTTACGCTAATCTAAAAATATGACGAGAGACGAAATAACCAATCATTTGGCTGATAAATTTAAAAATAATTCTTTTGTGTTTGCTTTTTGGCTTGAAGGTGCAGACGTTCATAACAGAGTCGATGAATATTCTGATATTGATATATGGATCGACGTTGAAGATAATCATGAATCAGAAATATTAAACGAAATTGAAGTTATTTTGTCAGAACTTGGGAAAATAGACTTTACTCATGAAATAAATCATTCTCATCCAAAAATAAGACAAAAGTTTTTTCATCTTGAAGGAACTTCGGAATTTCTAATAATCGATATTTGTTTACAAAGTCATTCGAGAATTTTTTGGTATAGAGAAGGATTCCAAGACGAAAAAGCAAAAATCATTTTTGATAAAAGTAATGTTATCCAATACAAGCAAGTTAACCAACAAGAATTCGACGAGGAAATTTCAACAAGAATCAAAGAATTGAAAAAAACTTTTCTTTTCTTTCAAGCTTGGGTCAAAAAATCAATAAATCGTAATAATTTCCTTGAAGCACTTGGCTCATATCATGAAAAGGTTTTACAACCTCTTGTTGAAATTCTAAGAATAAAGCATCAACCAACCAAAAATGATTTTTACCTCAAAGACATCTCGAAAGATATACCAAAAAAACTTTTGTCAGAGTTGGAAGATTTATACAAAATAACTTCAATTGAGGATATAAAAACGAAGAGCCAGAAAGCAAAAGAATTATTTTTTAGCGTTGTCGAAAATACCGAAAAATAAAACATCGCATAACAGCACGTATCTGGTTCGGCAGATTGGACGCAATTTGATTCAAAAGGAATGTCAAATCTACCTCTCCCAAATTTCGCAAAAAACTATTAGATTCTAAAAGAAATTTTTGCGAAACTTCAGATACACGCGAACGTTATGTGAAATATTTATTTTTCCAATCAATAAAAACATGGACTATTTTCAAAAATTAAAAGCAATTGCTAAAGGGTTAAATAAAAAATATCCCAATGGAAATAAACCATTTCAAATTATTACCCGGCTATCTGAAGAAACCGGTGAATTAGCAAAGGAAGTAAATCATTTTGAAAAAACTGGAAAAAAAATAGAAAAATATGGTCCACCTGATAAAAATAATTTGGCAAAAGAAGTGCAAGATATTTTTCGTTCAGCTTGGCATGTTGCTTTATATTACAATATTGAAAAAGAATTACTAAATTCAATAGACAAGCGCTTTAAAAAATTAAAAAAGGACAGCTACATTAAGGACAAAAATTTAAAAAAATAAATCTGACATATCACATACCAAAAAACCACTCAGTAAAACTGGGTGGTTCTAAAAAATAAACTACCACCCCGTCTGCGGAGTGATTTCTATCATGTCGACTTTGTCAGCTAGGACATATTATATTAATATCTGCGAACATTACAAAAATTTAGTTAGAATTTGAATGAGACATACGTTAAAAAACTTTGACTATTTGAGGAGTGGAATGACAATGAAACGACGAGTTTCAAAGTTTTAGGATGTTGAATGATTAAATTATCTAAATTTTTGTACAGTTCGCGATTTTGCGGAGCCACCACTTTTTTAAAAAGGGGTGACAAAAGAAAAAAATCGTATTTAAACACATGCACCATCTAAAGCTAATAGCTTTCCCCTTTAATAAAACACCTAATTAATTTAGATGTTTTTATTTTATCTAAAATCTTTTAGACTGCTAAAGGTGCTTCTTTTTTATTGGACTTAGTTTTTATTAAATCTTTTAAATAAACTGTATTATCTTCTACAATCATTTTATCTTTTTCTAAACTAATTACTTGCTCAAAATGGATAATCATTAATTCTCCGGTAATTTTTTTCACTAAATTATTGGGCTTTATTAAATACTGAATAATCTTATGCGTATCTGTGTCTATTACAAAATCAGCAATACAACCTAATTCCTGATTACTTTGAGTTTCAACTTTCAATCCAATTAGTTGTTCTTTGCTTAAGCGCATATTATTTTGAATCAATAATTTCTGGCTGAGCTAATTTTGGAGGGTCTTGAGAAATATTTTCATTAACAGCTTTATTAATAATATATTGGTCTAAAACATTTAACAAAGTCATTATTAACCAATACAAGGCTAAGCCGCCTGGGAAACTAGCCGCAATAAAAACTGTGATTATGGGCATAAAATACATCATTTGCTTGCTCATGGTCTGAGCCATACCTGCATTTTTTGGAACTGGAGTAGATTTTTTCTTTTTCATTAAAATCATGCTATGCCAAAATTGAGCTGCCCCTGCTAAAATAGCTAAAACTATCTGGGGTTTAGCTAAATCAATAACCCCTAACATTATAGGGTTTAAATATCCAGGGTTGGAAACAAAAGGATAAAGCAAATTAAAATTAGTATCTATTAAGCCAGTTCTAAAAACTCGGAAAACAGCAATTATAACTGGTAATTGAATTAGAAGAGGCAGACAGGAAGATAAAGGATTAATTTTTTCTCTCTTATACAAGCTCATCATTTCTTGCCCTAATTTCTCTTTATCGCCCTTATGTTTCTCTTTTAAAGCATCCATTTTGGGCTGTAAATCCTGGAGGGCCTTTTGAGATTTTAAACCTTTATGAGACAGTGGCCATAAAATTGCTTTAACTACAAGCGTGAGTAATATAATAGATATTCCAATATCTGGAATTAAATTATAAAAAAAGATTAATAAATTAAATAAAGGTTGGTATAAAACTGTATTAAATAAATCTCCCATATAGTTTTTATTTCTTTATTATTAAATAATTAATTACAAAATTACAAATTACCTATTACCAATTACTCCTTGCCTATTCCACTGGATCATGCCCGCCTTTAGAAAAAGGATTACAGCGCAAAACTCTCCAAACAGATTTTAAAACTCCTTTAAAAATTCCATATTTCTGAATTGCTTTATAACCATATTCTGAACAAGTTGGATAATATTTGCAATAACCTTGCGGATGTTTATATTTAAACCAACCCGTGTCTGGCGATAAAGTTTTTTGATAAAACTTGATTAAAAATAATAATGTTTTTTTCATATTTTAGTCGCTAGTCGCCAGGCATTAAACCTTAAATAAGACATAATAAATTTCTATATCCCAACACCCAATGACTAATGCCTAATTAACAACTTCGCTTTTTTTAATAAATACAATATTTCTTTTTCTGTGTCCTGGTATTTTAAAGCTAAAACTCCTTTTTTAACAAAAAAAACTAAATTATAAGATTTTTTAATTTGTTCTAAATTTAATCTAATAATTTCGTAAATTCTGCGCCTAATTTTATTTCTTTCTACGGCTTTTTTAGAAATCTTAGCGGAAATTACTATAGCAAAACAATTGGTTTCTTTTTTGGTCTTTATAAATCTTAGAACAAAATTATTACTATAAAATTTATATGGTGATTTTAAAATTTGATCAAAATCCTTTTTTTTATGTAAACGAAACTTTTTAGCAATCATTTTGCTAATTTAATATTTTTTATTTTCTGCGCTTACGGAAAGCTTTTTTCGCCCCTTGGTTCTTCTTCTTTTTAAAATTCTTTTACCACCAACAGAGGACATTCTTTTCATAAAACCATGTTTTCTTAGTCTTTTTCTTTTCTTTGGTTGATATGTTCTTTTAGGCATAAATTTGTTCAAATAATCAAAAAATCGTTAAATCAAAAAATCAATTACCTTCTTGATTTATTGATTCAATGTAGATTAAGAATATCAGTTTTAAATGTTTTGGTCAATATTGTGTTATTGTTTTTTAAACTATAATTAGCTAAGATTAAAATAATGAAAAGAGTAAAACTAAAAATATAAAATTAAAAATAACTTTTAACTTTCTACTTTATACTTTTCACCCTGTGAAATTATCGCGAAGCGATACTATTTCACAGGGTAAACTATAATCTTATGACCAAATTTGAATTTTTAAAACAAAATAATGAAATCCAGCATGAAAAAACTCTAGACAGATATGCCCAAAAACTTAAAGCTTTAATAATAGAGCAGGAATATAAAATAAATCCTATAATTGAGGCTAAATTAAAAAAATATCTTCAAGAAAAAGATGTTAAAAAATTAAATATTAGTGAAGAGAATATTTTAAATCAAGCTATAGAGTTAATTAAACAGGAAAATGGAGGAGTATTACCTGAAGCTTTAGAAAAAAAAGATGAAAACTTAGAAGCTGCTTAAGTAATAAAAAATGGTAATTAGTAATTTGTAACTATTTTAGATACTTCTTCATTCCTACTTCTTGGTCTTTCAAGCCAAATTTTTTATAAAAAGGAATTAGTTTTTTATCACAATCCAAAACTATTTTATAACAACCCTTGGCTTTAGCTGTTGCTATGGCTTTTTTTATTAAAGCACTGGCAATTCCTTGGCCTTCATATTCTTTGCGGGTCACTGCATCCTCAATATGCCCAGCCAATTTACCACCTCGCAAAAATTTTTGCTCTAATAATAAAGTAACTGAAGCAATAATTTGCCCATCATCTTTTTCAGCTATAAAAATAATAGAATTTTGCTTATTTATTTTTTCTAAAATTTTTTCAGCTTGTTTTTGATTTATATCCCCAACAAAAGAGAGGTAGCTTAATGTTTTTAAATAACCTTTTTTTGGATCTAAATCTTGAGTGGTTAATTTTTTAATTTGATAATTTAACTTAGTCATAAATTTAACTTAATTTTATATTTATAATCATACCCTATCTTCTAAAAAGCGTCTATGATCTATAATATAAAAAACCAGAAGACGAATCTCCTGGTTTATAAAATTTTTAACTCTACAAGTCTAAGAAAAAAACTCCTCTACATAAAAAAGTGTGTTCCTTATAAAGAATTATTTCAACCTCTACTGGCTTATTAGAGGATTTAAAAAATTCAATAAATTTCTCCCAAAGAAATGGATTAAATTCAGTGCTTCTGTTGCCGGTTCCAAAAATTATATCTTTCTCTTTTTTTAGAATAGATAATTTATCCTTTTTTTTAGAACCAAAACAACAACTTGGATTAATAATGATAGCAATTTTATCAAAATTATGATAATTATTAATAAAATTAATATCTATTAAATCTTCCATACCAGCAATACCTTGAAAAACAATCTGATTAACATTTTGACTGTCAATTTTTTTCTTTTCTAACTTTTTGTTTTTTATTTCATGATAAAGAAAAAAAATCAAAAATTTAAAAAACCAACGCATTACCTTTCTAAAAGAATTATCCTTTTCTATTTCTAAGAGTTTTTGCATTTACTTCCTCCTGCTTTTTTATCTATTGATATTTTCACTATAATTTTATATAATACATTAACTAGATTTTCTGTCAATAGAGGGCTAAAAAATTATTAAAACTTATACCCGCTTTATCAACAATTTATAAACATTTATTAATTCTAATTTATAGGTTAGAATACTAACACTGGTCTTAAAAATAAAATATTATCATCATGAATCCTGTTAGATGTTTTAATTATTTCTCAAATAATATTTAACGGATTAAACAATATTGTATATTTATTTTATATTTACTATAGATTAAAAAATAATATCTAACAGGATGAATAAAGAAAAAATTTGGCAAGCTGTTTTGGGAGAATTAGAGCTTTCAATTTCTAAAGCCAGTTTTACCACTTGGTTTAAAAACACTTATATCTTAGATATTGAAAAAGAAAATGTTTTAATTGCTGTTCCAAATGGCTTTACTAAAAGATGGTTAGAAAGTCGCTATAACAAAAATATTTTAGAGGCCTTAAATAATATTTTAAAAGACCAGGGTATAAAAAATTTAATTTTTAAAATTTCTCCAGACATAAAACATTCTGAAAAAAAAGAAAAGATTAGTCTAAAAGAAATAACTAAAAAATATTCAGAAAAAAGTACTAAGCTTTCTATAAATGGAACCTATATTTTAAATCCTAAATATACTTTTAATGGATTTATAGCTGGTAAACAAAATGAATTAGCTAAAGCCGCTTGTGTGGCCGTTGCTAAAGAACCTGGCCAGGTCTATAATCCACTTTTTCTCTATGGAGAAGTGGGGTTAGGAAAGACTCATTTAATGCAATCCATAGGCAATGAAATCAAAAAAACCCTTCCTAAATATAAAATGATTTACATTAGTAGTGAGGATTTTACTAATGATTATGTTAAATCCATTCAATCTGGTAATATGGATAACTTTAAAAAAAAATATCGTGAATTAGATATCTTACTAGTTGATGATATTCAATTTATGAAAGGTCAGGAAAGAACTCAAGAAGAGTTTTTTCATACTTTTAATGCCTTACATCAGCAAAACAAACAAATAGTTATTAGTTCTGATAGGCCGCCAAAGTCATTGCCAGCTATAGAAGAAAGATTAACCTCTCGTTTTGAAAGTGGCATGATTGCAGACATAGGCCATCCAGATTTAGAAACAAGAATAGCCATTTTAAAATCAAAAATTAAAGAAAAAAACATTAAATTAGAAATTTCCGAAGATGTTATTACCTATATTGCTAATATTGCCAGTAATAATGTCCGTGAGTTAGAGGGGGCTTTAAATAGAGCTATGGCTGTTCATGAATTAAATAATGAAGAAATAAATATTGATTCTGTAAAAGAAATACTAGGCAAACTATCTTCTTCTCAAAAAAGCGTTGGTATTAACACTAAAAAAATAATAAAGACAATCTCTGAATATTTTGAATTAAAATTAGAAGATTTAAAAGGCAATTCTCGCAAAAAGGAATTAGTAGTCCCTCGGCAAATATGTATGTATTTAATGCGTAAAGAAATTAATGCCTCTTATCCAAATATAGGTTCAGAATTGGGTGGCCGAGATCACACTACTGCTATCCATTCCTATAATAAGATAAATAAAGAGATTAAAAATAATGACAAAATAAAGAATGATATTGAGTTAATTAGACAGAGGTTGTATGGATAGAGAATAAAGGAAACAAGAAATAAAAATTACTAATTACCTATTACTAACCTATTATTAACCTTGTTAATAAACTGTTTATAAGAGTGGCTAATGTTGAGGAAAAAAATGTGTATAAAACTGGGGATATAAATAAGATTGTTTTTATCCACTAAATATTCTAAGAGTTATTACTATATTCCTGAACAGATTTTAAACAGCTACAATCCTTCTAAGCAGGGTTAAAAATGGTTTATACACATAAAAACACTAAGCTTATTATTATTATTAATTTTATATATATAAATCTATAAATAATAATTAATTCCAATTTAATGTGATTGGAAATAGAGGATAAAAAAATATGAATATAATATGTTTACAAGAAAATTTAATTAAAGGATTGAATATTGTTAGTCATTTAGCAGGTAAAAATACTACTTTGCCAATACTAAACAATATATTAATACATGCTAAAGATGGAGAAATAATACTAACAACCACTAATTTAGAAATAGGAGTAAATTGTAAAATAAGAGGAAAAGTAAAGAAAGAGGGTAAATGTACAGTTCAAGCCCGACTTTTAACAGAGTTTATTAATTTATTGCCTAAAGAAAATATTTTATTAGATTATGAAAATAACAAATTAAACGTTAGATGTCTCAAAGATAAAACTTCTATAAATACATTAAGTGCTGATGATTTTCCTTTAATACCTAGTATAGACTCTAAAAATAAATATGTAGTAAAAATAAAAGAATTAAGAAATGCTTTATCAAAAGTAGTTTTCGCTGTAGCTATGGATACCACTAGACCAGAAATTTCAGGGGCTTTATTTAGTATAGAAAATAAAAAAATGACTATAGTGGGTACAGATTCTTATCGTTTAGCAGAAAAATCTATTAATCTAGAAGAATCATCTTCTGATCAAAAAATTATAGTACCAATAGAAACAATTCAAGAAGTTTTAAGAATAATGAGTGACACTGAAGAAGAAAATATGGAATTTTATTTAGAAGAAAATCAAATCTTGTTTGAGTTAGATAATATTGAATTAGTCTCTCGGCTAACAGAGGGTTCTTATCCGGATTATAAGCAAATTATTCCTAGCGGAGCTAAAACTAAAACAGAAATAGATATTAGAGATTTTATGCAAGCAGTTAAAAGAATTAGTTTATTTTGTAAGCCAGGAATTAATGATATTAAATTAAATTTTGTCCCTAATAAAAATGAGATAATTATTAGCTCTATTAGTGACCAATTAGGTGAAGGCATGACTATCGTTTCTTCTAAAATTGAAGGTGAAGAAAATGAAATAACTTTTAATTATAGATATTTATTAGATGGTTTAAATAATATTTTAGGCGATAAATTGGTCTTAGAGATTAATGATAGCGGTAGCCCAGGATTAATAAAATCAGACAAAGATCAAAATTATATTTATATTATTATGCCTATTAAACAATAAAGAGTAAGTATTAAGCAGTAAGAAGTAAGCATTAAGCAGTAGGTAGTAAACTTTAAAATTTAAGTATATGGATAAGAATATCGTTCGAAAAGCAAGAGAATATGCTGTTTCTGAAATAAATAAATTCGGATCTCCATCAAAAGATCTTTTTGAGCTTTCTGAAAATAAAGCCATAGAAATCGCTAAAGATTTTGATGTAAATATCGATATTGTAAAGATAGGAGTTTATTTAATGGATGTTAAATTAGGACAGGCAATAAAAGAAAATCGAATTACTGAACATATAAAGATGAGCGTAGATGCTACTAAAGAATTTTTAAATGAATTTGAAATTACTGATGATGAAAAAGGTAAAATATTAAATTGTGTAGAAGCCCATCATTCTCAAATTCCTTTCATTTGTAAGGAAGCAGAAATATGCTGTAATGCTGATTGTTATCGCTTTATTCATCCTAGGGGAGTGTTTACCTATTTAAATATATTGGGTAGGAGATTTGATAATATAGATGCTTGTTTAGAACAAGTAGAAAAAAAGATGGAAGAAAAACATAATGCTCTTTCTTTAGATGTTTGTAAGAAAGAATTAGAAAAATATTATCAAGAGTTTAAAAAGTTTATTAATGCTTCTCGTTTAAAATAGAGTATTTTAAATTTTGTACAGACGCAAGGCATTGTGTCTCTCCCAACTTTTACCTTTTAACTTTTGACTAATTTTCCTATTTTCATTTGACAAAGTTTTTATAAAAGTATATAATCTATTGACAAAAGAATACAAAACTGCTATTCTTTTTATAACCTTATTATTTTATATAATGTTTATTTTATATAAGTAAATTTTTTGTAAATAACTCTTCCAATTGGATGGGGTTATTTTGTTATTTAAACATTTTTTCTTAAATAAAAAATAAAAAAGAACTCATTAAGAATATTTATGGGGAGGGGGTTTTATGTAAGTATTTCTTTTCTGTATAATTGAGTATTTAAAAAATAAGCTATTTTATATATTTATAATTTTTAATATCTTTAAAAATGAATAAAGAAAATAGAAAATATTTTACTAAGTTTAGAAACGCTATTAAATTGCCGGATTTAATTGAAATACAGAAGAAGTCATATAAATGGTTTTTTGAAAAAGGTTTAAAAGAGCTCTTTGAAGAAGTATCTCCAATAAGAGATTTTACGGGCAGGGATTTAGAGCTTTATTTTTTAGATTATCGTTTAGAAGATCCTAAATTTGACGAAGTTCATTCTCGAGAAAGAAATACCACTTATGAGGCGCCTCTGCGAATTAATGCCAAATTAAAAAATAATCGTAGCGGAAGCTCTAAAGAACAAGAAATATATTTAGGTGATTTTCCTTTAATGACAGAAAAAGGAACTTTTATTATTAATGGCGTGGAAAGAGTGGTTGTGTCTCAGTTAGTTAGAAGTGCTGGGGCTTTTTTTACTTCCCAAACGTATTTAGGTCGAAATTATTATGGAGCAAAAATAATTCCTAATCGGGGGGCCTGGTTAGAAATAGAAACTGATCCTAAAAAGAAAGTTTTATATGTTAATATAGATAGAAAAAGAAAAGTTGCGATTACGGCTATTTTAAGAGCATTTGGTTATGTAACAGACGAAGAAATTATTGATTTATTTAAGGATGTAGACAATCATCCAGAAGTTAGTTTTATAAAAAATACTCTTGAAAAAGATATCTCTAAAAACCAAGAAGAGGGCTTAATAGAAATATATAAAAGAATCAGACCAGGGGACATGGCAACGGCTGACAATGCTAAGTCCTTAATTTTTTCTATGTTTTTTGATTTCTCTCGATACGATTTAGGAAATGTAGGCCGATATAAATTAAATAAAAGATTTAATCAGGACTATGCCATTATTAATAAACATAGAACTCTAAAAAAAGAAGATTTAGTTAATGTTATTAAAGAAATTATTAGATTAAATCTAAGCCAAGAACCTGCTGATGATATTGATCATCTAGGAAACAGAAGAGTCCGGGCTGTAGGCGAATTAATTCAAAATAGATTTAGGATTGGTTTAGCTAGAATGGAAAGAATTATTAAGGATAGAATGAGCACAGCTGATGTAACTAGTTTAACTCCCAATTTATTGATTAATGCTAAACCGGTAATAGGCACTATTAGAGAATTTTTTATGAGTTCCCAGTTATCTCAATTTATGGACCAGACCAATCCTTTAGCAGAATTAGAGCATAAAAGAAGATTGTCGGCTCTTGGCCCAGGTGGTTTATCTAGGGAAAGAGCAGGATTTGAAGTTAGAGATGTCCACAGAAGCCATTATGGAAGAATTTGTCCGATTGCTACTCCAGAAGGACCTAATATTGGTTTAGTAGGACATTTATCTTCTTATGCCAGAATAGATGAATATGGTTTTTTACAAACTCCTTTTAGAAAAGTTATTAATAAAGTAAATAATATTCCTAATAAAACCAAGGGATATACTTTAAGAGAAAGCATTAAAGATTCTCAAACCAGAAAAGTTATTTTTGGTTCAGGAATGTTTATAAACGATACAGTGGCTAAAAAATTAGCAAAGTATAAAAGCATTAAGGAGATAAAAATTATTCCTGTGGTTACTAGCCAAGTTGTTTATTTAGATGCCTTTACAGAAGAAAAAGCTATAACTACAGCGGCCAACACTCCAGTAGATGAAAATGGTCATTTTATAGAAAAGCAAGCAGAAATTAGGGTTCATGGCCAGCCAACTTTTGATGATGTGGAAAAAATTGATTATATGGATGTAGCGCCTAATCAGATTATTAGTATTGCTACTTCTTTAATTCCCTTTTTAGAACATGATGATGCTGTCCGAGCTTTGATGGGCTCTAATATGCAGAGACAATCAGTGTCTTTAATAAATCCACAAGCACCTATTATTGGCACTGGGGTTGAAGGGCGAGCAGCTGGTGATAGCGGACAAGTTACACGAGCTAAAGAGGACGGAAAAGTTCTTTCTGTACAAGCGAATGAAATTGTTATTAAAAGTAAAAAGAAAAAAATTAGATATACTTTATCAAAATTTGCCCGCTCTAATGCTTCCACCTGTATGAATCAGCGTCCTATTATTAGCAAAGGCGACGCAGTTAAAAAAGGAGATGTTATTGCAGATGGAGCCGCTGTTGATCACGGAGAATTGGCTTTAGGGAGAAATGTTTTAGTGGCTTATATGCCCTGGGAAGGTGGAAATTATGAAGATGCTATTTTAATTTCTGAAAATTTAGTTAAAACAGATGCTTATACTTCTATTCATATAGAAAATTATTCTATAGAAGTTCGAGATACAAAATTAGGTCCAGAATTAATTACCCGCGATATCCCTAATATAGGGGAAGAAAGATTAAAGGATTTAGATAGCGAGGGCATTATTAGAATAGGAGCTACTGTAAAATCAGGAGATATTTTAATAGGTAAAATTACTCCTAAAGGAGAAACAGAATTGTCAGCGGAAGAAAAGCTTCTTAGGGCTATTTTTGGTGAAAAGGCTAAAGATGTTAAAGATTCATCTTTATATCTTGAACATGGCGAACATGGGAAGGTTGTAGATATAAAATTTTTTTCTAGAAAAAAGGGCGATAAATTATCAGCTGGAGTAATAAAGACAATTCAGATTAGCATTACTCAGCTTAGAAAAATTCAAGTAGGAGATAAAATGGCTGGCCGACATGGTAATAAGGGAGTTATTTCCAGAGTTATTCCTCAAGAAGACATGCCTTTTATGGAAGATGGAACTCCAATTGATATTATTTTAAATCCTTTAGGTATTATTTCTCGTATGAATTTGGGACAAGTTTTAGAGACTCATCTAGGCTTAGCTGCTAAAAAATTGGGATATCATGTAGCCACCCCTCCTTTAAATGGAGTAAAAATAGAGCAAATTAAAAAGGAATTGAAAAAAGCTGGTTATTCTTCAGATGGAAAAGTTCAGCTTTATGATGGTAAGACCGGAGAACCCTTTGATAATAGAACAACTGTGGGCATCTCTTACATGCTTAAATTAAATCATTTAGTAGAAGATAAAATTCATCAAAGATCTATTGGTCCTTATTCTTTAATTACACAACAACCCTTAGGTGGCAAGGCACAATTTGGTGGACAAAGATTTGGAGAAATGGAAGTCTGGGCCTTAGAAGCTTATGGGGCTGCGCATACTTTGCAGGAAATTTTAACTATTAAATCCGATGATGTTAATGGTCGAAGTAAGGCCTATGAATCAATTATTAAAGGTGAGGAAATTGAAAGGATTAATATTCCAGAAAGTTTTAATGTTTTAGTTAGCGAATTAAAGGCATTAGGGATAAATGTAGAATTATTAAAACATGGTAAGGCTATTAAGGAAACAGGTTCTAGCTTTTTAGATAAGGACAAAAGAGGAATAGAAAATTAAATTTTAAACTTTTAACTATATAATTATATGCCAACACCCTCTTCAACAAAAACAACGTTCACATTTAATGAGATTAGTAAAATGCCAGATTTTGATGAGATTAAGCTTAGTTTAGCTTCCCCGGAAAATATTAAGGCCTGGTCTAAGGGCGAGGTTTTAAAACCAGAAACAATAAATTATCGGACACAAAAACCAGAGAAAGATGGTTTATTTTGTGAAAGAATTTTTGGGCCAACTAAAGATTGGGAGTGTTATTGTGGAAAATATAAAAGAATTAGATATAAAGGAATAGTTTGTGATAAATGTGGAGTAGAAGTTACTAGAAAAAGTGTCAGACGGGAGCGTTTTGGGCATATTGAATTATCCACGCCAGTATCCCACATTTGGTATTTAAGAGGGGTACCTTCTAAAATAGGTATAATTTTAAATTTATCAGTTCAACAATTAGAAAAAGTAGTTTACTTTGCTAATTTTATAATTACAGAAGTAAAAGAAGAATTGAAAAAAGAAGTTTTAATTCAAATTAATCAAGAATTAAAACAAAAAATTAAATCTATTGACAAAGAAATAGAAAATAAATCAGTAGAGATAGATAAAAAAATAACAGAAGATAGAAAGAAAAAGAACGTAAAAGCAGTTAAAGAATTAGAGGAAGAAAAAAATAAATTAGTTGATTTAAAAGAAGAAAAAATAAAAAAATTAAATGAAGCCGGAGAAATAGCAAAAAAGGAATTAAAACAAATTAAGCCTCTTAAAGTTATTTCTGAGAGTAGCTACCGAGAACTTTCTTTAAAATATGGTCAAGTATTTAATGCTGATATTGGAGCAGAAGCTATTCAAAGATTATTAAAAAAGGTTAATTTAGAAAACGTTTTAAAAGATTTGAATGAAAAAATAAAAGATGTCCCTAGTTCCAAACAAAAGAAATTAATTCGCAGGGCTCGGCTTATTCAAAATTTTATTAAAAATAAAATTCGTCCAGAATGGATGGTTTTAAATTTTATTCCTGTTATTCCTCCAGACTTGAGACCGATGGTGCAATTAGACGGTGGACGTTTCGCGACGTCAGACTTAAATGATTTATATAGGAGAGTTATTAATAGAAATAACAGATTAAAGAGATTAAAAGATTTAAATGCTCCGGAAGTTATTTTAAGAAATGAAAAAAGAATGCTTCAGGAAGCAGTAGATGCCTTAATTGATAATAATGCTCGTCATGGAAAAACAGTTACTGCTTCTACTGGACAAAAAAGAATGTTAAAAAGTTTGGCAGATATGTTAAAAGGCAAACAAGGTAGATTTAGAAGAAATTTATTAGGAAAAAGAGTTGATTATTCTGGCCGCTCTGTGATTGTAGTGGGTCCTAAATTAAATTTAGATGAATGTGGTATTCCAAAAATAATGGCCTTAGAATTATTTAAACCCTTTGTAATTTCTAAATTAATTGAAAGAGAAATGGTTCATAATGTTCGGAGTGCTAAGAGGTATATTGAAATGGGTCATGATGAAGTTTGGGATATTTTAGAAGAAATTACTAAAAAGTCCTATGTATTTTTAAATAGAGCGCCTACTTTACATAGATTAGGCATTCAGGCCTTTAAACCCAAACTTATTGAGGGCAAGGCAATTCAAATTCATCCAATGGTTTGTGCGGCCTTTAATGCTGACTTTGATGGAGATCAAATGGCTGTTCATGTTCCTTTGACTAAAAGTGCCCTAAAAGAAGCAGAAGAAATTATGCTTTCCACTAAAAATTTATTAAAACCAGCTACTGGAGACCCAGTTGTGGTTCCCACTCAAGATATGGTTTGGGGGGCTAATTATTTAACTACTATTTTAAACGAGGATTTAGAGAAGAAAAAAATAAAAGTATTTCCTAATAGAGCTACGGTTTTGACCTCTTATGATTTGAAAAATATCAAACTTCAGGATGTAATAAAAGTGTATATTAAAGGAAAATTAGAAAAGACATCAGTAGGTAGAATTATTTTTAATAGGATTGTTCCGGAAAAGTTAGGGTTTGTTAATGAAGAATTAGATTCTTCAAAAGTAAGAAATTTAGTAGCTGCAGCTTTAGATATTTATGGGAATGAAAAGACCATTGAATTTTTGGATAGATTGAAAAAATTGACCTTAAAATTTATTACAAAATCGGGCTTGTCTTGGAGCATGTCCGATTTGCCTCAAGTAAAAGGAAAACCAGCTCTTATTGAAGCCGCCAATAAAGAAGTAATAAAAATTCAAGATTTATATGAGAGTGGGCTTTTAACTAATAAAGAAAGATATGTAAAAGTAGTGGAAACATGGACAAGGGTTAAAAGTGAAATTACAGAAAATTCCAAAAGTGGTTTTAACAAAAACAATTCAATCTATTCTATGATAAATTCAGGGGCGAGGGGCTCTTGGAGTCAGATGACTCAAATTATGGGCATGAAGGGACTGGTTATTAATCCAGCCGGAGAGATTATGGAACTTCCTATTAAGGCCTGTTTTAATGAGGGCTTAGATGTTTTGGAATATTTTATTTCTACTCATGGCACTAGGAAAGGTCTTTCAGATACAGCTTTAAGAACAGCTAGCGCCGGTTATTTAACTAGAAGATTAATTGATGTTTCTCAAGATATTTTAATTTTAGAAAAGGACTGCGGTGATAAAAAAGGGTTTTTAATCACCAAAGAAGAATCTAAAGAAATGGGGAAAACTTTAGGTCAAAGAGTATTGGGACGCTATGTTTTAGAGGATGTTAAGGATATTAAGGGTAAAACCATTGTTAAGAAAAATACTTTAATTAATAAAGAATTGGCTTCTTTAATAGATAAAACTGAAATAAATGAGATTAAAATGCGATCTCTTCTAACTTGTAAATTAACCAGAGGTGTTTGTCAAAAATGTTATGGTTATGATCTGGGATATAATAAATTAGTTAAAATGGGGACAGCTGTAGGTATTATAGCTGCTCAAAGCATTGGTGAGCCCGGAACGCAATTAACCATGAGAACTTTTCATACTGGAGGTATTGCTGGCGGAGACATTACCCAGGGTTTACCCCGAGTAGAAGAAATTTTAGAAGTAAGAAATCCCAAAATGCAAGCTGTTATAAGTGAAATATCAGGCAAGGTTAAAATTTCAGACATTGAAGAAGAAAATAAAAAATCTAAATTAATCCAGGTATTTTCTGATGAAAATGTTTTAGAGACCTATGAGATAAATAAACAGACAAAAGTTTTAATAAAAGATAAACAAGAAATTAAGAAAAAAGAAAATTTATTAGAAAAGAGTGGTCAAAAAATAAAATCTCTTAATGCTGGAATTACTCATTTAACCAAGAAGAAGTTAGAGATAATTGCCACTAAACCAATTGTAGGCGAGTATATTGCTCCTCCAGATATGAATCTGTGGGTTAAGGATGGAGATTTAGTAGATGCAGGCACACAATTAACAGAAGGTAGTATTAATTTGAAAAAATTATATCAGCTAAAGGGCAAAGAAGCGGTTCAAAGATATATTATCAAGGAAATTCAGTATATTTATTCTTCCCAGGGCCAAAGATTAAATGATAAACATATTGAATTAATTTGTAAGCAATTATTTTCTAGAGTTTATATAGAAAATTCTGGAGAAACAGAATTTATTCCTGGAGAAATTATTACCATTTCTCAATTTAGAAAGGCTAATCAAGAAGCTAAAGAAAAAAATAAAAAAGAAGCCAAGGGCTCTGTTCTTCTTTTAGGAATGACCAAGGCAGCTTTAACTACAGATTCCTTTTTATCTGCGGCCTCCTTTCAAGAAACCGCTCGGGTTTTAATTAATGCTTCTATCTCCGGGCAAGTAGATAAATTAAGAGGATTAAAAGAAAATGTGATTATCGGAAGATTGATTCCAGCGGGAACTGGGTTTAAGGCTAAAGATAGTGTTTCTAAATAAATAACATTTACATACAAAAATCTCCTTGAGTTTTTCAGGGGATTTTTTGGTTGGGGGGGGGAAAAAGATATTTTATATAACGTTTCGGGATATCTGAAGTCCCGATTTTTTAATTTATTATAGTTCAATATTAAGTAATTTTCTATTATTTTAAACTGTCTGTATTAGTAAATCGGGGTTTGGGTTGAATAAAAATGTTAATTATTTTGCTATAAATTCTATATTTTTATAATTTTTTTTAGGATCTTTGCAATTTGGACAGCCATATTCTATAGGGTACTGTTTAATATAATAATTTATAAATTTACCAAAAGCTAATAGTGGAAAATATTTTGGTTCATAACGAAGTGGCTTACCTTGAAATCCACAAGTATTGCATTTAATTTCACTCCATTTACTTGGTTTTGATATACTAAAGTAACTATGATATTTAATAGCTATTATAAATAAGTAAATTTCTAGTATAGATAGTATTAATAGAATTATTGTTAGAAGATTATTCTGATTTTTCCAAGACATAATACCGAAAATTATAAAAATAATTGCAAATAGAATAGGTTTGAATATTTTTTGTACTTCTTCCATAATATATAATATATAAATTAATAATTAATATTTTTATTCAACTAGATATCCCGTGTTATGTGATGTGTGAGTGACTTTGTTTATATCTTTTTTGAATCATTTATTACTTTTGTCACGCTATTATTCAATTCGGCTAGGTTATTCTTTTCTTTTCTTTTAGTCAACATAGAATCACCACTACCCAAGTCTTTAAGCGAATGTCCACTGTGCCACCACTTGTCGTCTATGCCAATAAATCTATCATGAAATGTATTATTTTTATAGATGGTGATTGCTCGTCCCTCGGATTTTAGTTTTTTAACTTGTACAAAAAAATCTGCTGGGCTAGTTTTGTATGTGATAATAGTGATATTAATTCCCAGTTTTAAAAGTTTGACCATAGTAAGGATCTGATCGTCTATATACTTATCAATGATAGTAATATTATTTTTTGCAGATTTCATTAAATCTCTTATGTGAATATATGACTCAAAACAATTACCCTTTTGTATGTATAAATTGGTCGGTGCCAAGGCCTTTTCTTTTGCCTTCTTTTTAAAAGCGGGTAATTTTTTAATATCTTTATGTTCTTTTATTAATGTTTCCAAATTTAAAAAACTAGCTCCCGCGATTTTTTTCAATAAATAACCAGTTGTGAAGGGAAGCGAAATTACTAATACATCAATACTATTATTAATAATTTTTTTAAGCAAGGGAACAAAGTCGCCATCACCCGAGACTAATACGAATTTTTTAAATAACGGCAATTTTTGCATTGCATCTACAGATAATTGTACATCCAACCCCTTTGAAATAAAGCTGTCACCTCTTTTTATTAGTTCCATGTAGTATACCTTGTATCCAATCTTTTTTAGCATACTATAAAATCGACTTTGCATTTTATCAGATGAGTTTATGGCACCATAAAAATAGATTTTTGTGCCCCCCCAAAATTATTAATAAGTAGATTAAAAAAATTAGCGTAATTAATCTTTATATTAATTATCTTGGTAGCCGTGTAAAGCCAATCACCATCTATAAATATTGCTGTAGGAATATTTTTGTTCATTATTAAATTGATTCAAATAAAAAGTCACTCACATTTCATTTAACTCCTTATATACGAACTATTTAATTAAGGGGCTAAAATAAGGGGTTTGTTTATATAAAATTGTAAATCATAACAAGTTATGATTCTAATTAAATAATATCACTATGTATTGAATATGACAATTAGGTTTAATTGATTTTTGTAAAATCTATTGACTTATTTTTTAAATATGTTAGGTTATAAATATAAAAGGCCGCAAAGAGCCTTTTTTTATTTGGTCGATTTATTAATAATTAATAATTTTTTGAATTTTGTGAGCTAATAATTTTCTATTATTATTCATAATTTTTAAAGAAAGTAAAAAACTATGAAAAGCAATTTAACTAAAAAGGATTTTATGAAAATGTCCGAAGATGAATTAAGGAATGTCTTAAATGAGAATAATTTGTCAGAGTACGAATTTGAGGCCATGATTGAGGCCCTGGAATTAAAAGGTTTGAATGGTTCAATTATAACTATATCAGAACCTGATAGCGAAGAAGCGCAAATGGCTATGGAATATATTAAATATCATAATCAATTTCCACATTTATGTTTAGGCCAGACATCTCAGAAAAAATTGAAAAAATTCAGTCAGGATTTATTTAGAAATAGTGCTAGTTTAGAAGACAAGAAAAAGGCCTTAATTGCTTTAGGGCATACAGCTGATATTTTTGCATATAAGAGCTTAGAAAAATATATAGAAAGGCCAGATAGTGATTTGAAAATTTGGGCTAATATGGCCCTTCAAGAATGTCAGGATTTTTTAAAATCTAATTTAACAAATAAGCCAGTAATAAATATCACAGATTTAAACCAATTAAGTCGTTGACAACAGTATACAATATGCATACAATTGTATATATATTGTATATATGTTGAATTTTATCAAAAATAATCAAGGGAAAATTCTTAATTTGTTTTTTCAAAATACAGATCAAGAGTTTTATTTAAGAGAGATTGCACGTAAATTAAATAAAAAACCGGGCTATTTTCAAAGGGATATTAAAAATTTGGTAAAAGAAGGTATTTTAAATGATGAACGAAGGGCCAATTTGCGCTATTTTAAACTGAACAAAGAGTACCCTTTTTATAAAGAAATAAAGGAAATAATTTCTAAGTCCTTTGGTATTGAATTTACATTAAAAAAATTAATTAATAAATTTTCAAATATTGAATTGAGTTTTATTTTTGGTTCCATTGCTAAAAATTTTGAACATAGTGCAAGCGACATAGATTTGATATTAATTGGCAATATTAATCAAGACTTATTAATAAAAAATATTACTAAATTGGAGAAAGAATTAAATAGAGAAATTAATTATATAGTATATGATAAAAAAGAATTCATTGAAAAAATTAAAAAGAAAAATGATTTTATAATAAAAATTTTACAAGAACCCAAAATAATTTTAAAAGGCAAATTGAATGACTATCAATAATTTAATTAAAGAAAATTTATTACAAAAGATAGATAATATATCTCTTAAACAAATTGAGAGAAGATTCACTATGGCTTTATCATTTTCAAATTCAGCCAAAATTGATTTAAAAAATAAAAATAAAGATAATATAGTTGTTTATAATGATATTTATAATAGTATTCGTATTATGGGAGAAACATTTTTATTATTGAACGGCTATAAGGCATCAGTAAAGAATTATCATAAAACAGTTATTGAAGCCATGAAAAAATTAATGGACATTAAAGATATGAATTTTTTATTTGATAGGTTGGATAGGATGAGAAAAAATAGAAATAAGCTTGATTATGATATTAATAGTTTTGATATTTCTAAGAAAACTTTAGAAAATATGCTGTTGGATGCCGGTGTTTTGGCTAAAAAAATTAAAAGTTTTATAAATAAAAGCAATCCTCAAGAAAAATTGGTATAGTAATTTTATTTATTTTATTTTAGTGATAGACAAAAAATGATATAATATATTTACTCAATACTTCGGAAATATTTGATGTAAGTTAAATTTAGCATTTTTTACTAAGGAATTAAAATGTTGGAAATACTTAATTCATTAATTTTTAAATATGTCTAAAAGACGGCCAGGTCGGCCCAGAAAAAAAAGAACCTATAAAAAACCTCCTACAAGAAGAATTAGAGAAAAAGAGGACTCTAATCTTTTTTCAACAATGAATCCAGAAACCAAAAAAGCTGTTTTTGTTCTCGTTCTTTTGATTTTATCCTTTTTAACTTTTTTAGCATTGTTTAATTTTTCCGGAAGCTTAGGGATTTGGATGCTGAAAGCAATGAAGTGGCTTTTGGGCTGGCTTTATTTTTTGCTCCCCTTTGTTTTGGCTATTTTAGGATTTTTGTTTTTAAATCCAAAAAAATATGTTTTAAAATTAAGACATTATTTAGGTTTAGTTTTTTTATTTTTAAGTAGCACGGCCTTATTAAATTTGATTGTCGGTTTTGAGGATATTTTTGCCAAATTAAATTTAGGCCAGGGTGGGGGATATTTAGGGATAGTTTTATTCTGGCCATTTTTTAAATTGGCTGGTTTTTGGGGCACTTTAGTTTTGCTTTTAGGATTATTTATTATATCAATTTTATTAACCTTTGACCTTTCAATAAGAGATTTAAATATTCCAGCGAAAATTAGGGAGAACATTAGTTTTCAAAGAAAAAAAATTGATGATGAAGATAATGATGCTTCTTTTGATTATGTTTCTGAAGAAGACGAAGATTTAGAAGAAGGAACCATAGAAGACGAAGATGAAGAAATTAAGGATGAGGATGGAGGAGCATTTGTATCTGCTGATAAAATTGAATCTAAAGAACATCGAAAAAAAATTTATAGAGATATTCAAATACCATTAGAGCTATTAAATGATAATGGTTCTGAACCAACTAGTTATAATATAGAAAGCAGCAAGGAAAAAATTAAAAAGACATTAGCCCATTTTGGGATACAAGTTGAGATGACCGAAGTTAATGTTGGGCCTACCGTTACTCAATTTACTTTAAGGCCCGGTGAAGGAGTTAGACTTCAAAAAATTGTATCATTACAAAATAATTTGTCTTTGGCATTGGCGGCCCGTAGTGTTAGAATTGAAGCCCCGATACCAGGAAGATCTTTGGTTGGGATAGAAGTCCCTAATAAAGTTGTTTCCATAGTTCGTCTTAAGGAAATTATTTCAAGTGAAAAATTTCAGAGCCCTAATGGTCATTTAAAATTTGCTTTAGGCAAGGATGTTGCCGGGAATGTTAAAGTGGCAGATTTAGCTAAAATGCCCCATCTCTTAATAGCTGGTGCAACCGGGACTGGTAAATCTGTTTGTATAAATACTTTGATTATAAGTCTGCTTTATAAACTAAATCCCAATGAATTAAAATTAATATTGATTGATCCAAAACGCGTTGAACTTTTTCCATATAATGGAATTCCACATCTTTTGACTCCTGTTATCACAAAAGTTGACAAGGCGATAAATGCATTGAGGTGGGCTGTAAATGAGATGGAAGAGCGTTATGATTTACTTCAAAAAGTAAATAAAGTAAATATTTATCTTTATAATAAATTAATTAGAAAGCCGGAAAATAAGATGCCAAATATAGTAATTATTATTGATGAATTAGCATATTTAACATCAATAAATAAAGCAGAAATAGAGAGTGTTATTATTAGATTAGCTCAAATGGGAAGAGCAACAGGCATACATTTGGTATTAGCGATGCAAAGACCGTCTGTGGATATTGTTACTGGGACAATCAAGGCAAATATTACTTCGCGTATTGCTTTTTTTGTTGCGTCTCAAGTTGATTCTAGAACAATGATTGATACTAGCGGGGCTGAAAAACTTTTAGGTAATGGAGATATGCTTTTTATTTGTGATACTTATCCTAAACCAAGAAGATTACAAGGAGCACTTCTTACTCCAGAAGAAAAAGATGCCGTAATTAAATATTTAAAACAGCAGGCCGAGCCGGATTATTTAGAAGAAATTACAGAAGAACAAGATAAAGGTATTCCTGGTTTTTCAGGCTCTAGTTCTAATCGTGATGAATTATTTAATCAAGCTAAACAAGCTATTTTAAGTTCAGGTCAAGCATCTTCTACTTATTTAATGAGAGCTTTGAGCGTTGGTTATGCGCGGGGAGCTAAAATTTTAGACCAATTAGAGGCGGCAGGAATTATTGGACCACATAATGGGCCTAAACCACGCGAGATTTTAGTACAAGCAGATGATGAAGAGATATTGGAATCACCGATTGTTGATTCTGAAAATTTGGAGAAGCAAGCTCAGCTGGAAGAGGTAGCGGATGAAATTTTAGAAAAAAATGAAGTATTAAGAGAGGAAAAATTAGCAGATGATGAGGAGGTTGAAAAAGATAGTAATTTTGTAAGAAAAGAAGAAACAAAAGAAGATAAAACAAATCTTGCCCCAGAAGGGATTTCTGATGATGAAGACGAATTTGAAATAGAATGAAGTTAGATTGTCAAAAATGTAATTTATTTCGAAAAAGACAATAGGGTCAACTACTAAGCCGTTTCATTTTTAACAGTTTAAGAAGATGAATTCTATTAGATAAATAATTAATTTAATCTGGATATATAAAAATAGTTTTAATTTAATTGGTAATATTTAATAGATAATCAAGCAAATAATATTTAAGGGGATGAATAGTTTTAGAATAAAAAAAATTGAAAATTTAAATTTGGGAACTAAGTTATCAGATGCTAGGAAAGCGAAAAATTTTAATCTAAACTATGTTTATAAAGTAGTTAATATTCCTCTAAAATATTTACAGGCCCTAGAGGCGGAAGAATGGAATAAATTACCAGGAGAAGTATATATTAAAAATTTTTTAAAAACCTATTGTGAGTTTTTGGGTTTAAATCATAGATTATGTTTTAAACAGTACCAAAAACAAAACCCAAAATTGATTTTTGAAAAAGAAAAGAAAAGTGATATCCAGAGCCTTATTACCCCTAAAAGATTTAAAATTTTCGTTTTCATTTTATTTTTTGGTGTCTTTGCTTCCTATGCTTATTATAAAGTAAATGACTATATTAGACCGCCAGAATTAAATATTATTTTTCCGGCAGAGAATTTTACAACTTCGGAAAATATGATTAGAATAGAAGGGCAAACAGAGCCAGAATCAATTCTTAGCATTAATAATGAGGATATTTCAGTTAATGAAGAGGGAAATTTTTATTTGGATGTTAAATTAAAATATGGTTTAAATAAATTTGAAATTATTAGTCAAAGAGAGCATAGCCAAAAAAATAAAGCAGAATTAATAATTTTTAAAAGAAGGGTTGAAGATAATTTAAATAATAATCAATAAATTTATGTCTGATAAAAAAATAAAAGAGGTTGATGGTAAAAAATTAAAAGCCGTAGAAAGTGCTTTAGAGCAAATTAAAGATAAATACGGCCAGGGTTCTATTATGAAGATGAGCGCAACACAGGCCATAGATATAGATTCTATTAGCACAGGATGTCTTTCTTTAGACATTGCATTGGGCGTAGGAGGAGTTCCTCGAGGAAGAGTGATTGAGCTTTATGGTCCAGAATCTTCAGGTAAAAGCACTTTGGCTCAGCATATTGCTGCGGAGGCCCAAAAAGCAGGGGGTATTGTTGCTTATGTTGATGCCGAGTATGCTCTAGATCCGGTTTATTCTAAAAAAATAGGAGTTAATGTTGATGATTTAATACTTTCCCAGCCAGATACTGGTGAGCAAGCTTTAGAAATTGTAGAAACCTTAGTGCGTTCCAATGGAGTAGATTTAATAGTAGTGGATTCAGTCGCTGCCTTGGTTCCTAAGGCAGAAATTGAGGGAGAAATGGGGGATCAACAAATGGGACTACAAGCTAGATTGATGAGTAAGGCTTTAAGAAAATTAACTGCCTTAGTTTCTAAATCCCACACAATAATTATTTTTATTAACCAGATTAGAATGAGAATAGGAGTATTTTTTGGAAATCCCGAAACTACTCCGGGAGGCAAGGCCCTGAAATTTTATTCTTCAGTAAGAATTGAAGTTAGAAAAGCAGCAGTGATTAAAAAAGGTGAAGAAATAGTTGGTAATAGAGTAAATTGCAAAGTAGTAAAAAACAAAGTAGCCCCGCCGTTTACCAAATGTCAATTTGATATTATGTATAATGAAGGAATTTCTTTAGCTGGCGATGTTTTGGATTTAGGATTAAAATATGAAATTATTAAGAAATCAGGCAATACTATTCTTTTTGGCGAAGAAAAATTAGGTATAGGTCGAGAAAATGCTCGTTTATATTTAAGAGAAAATAAAAAGATTTTAAATAATATTAAAAAAGAGATTTTAAAGAAAGTCAAAGAAGAAAGAAGTCAAAAAGACTAAAGAACTAAAAAATCTAAGGACAAAGTGCTTTTAGTTTTTAAATTTGTTAGTTCATAAGTTAATATAATGTTTGATGTTCGAAAAATAGCTCATAATACTATTATTCAAATTATCGGTAAAGGCGCCAATGTTCTCATTGGCGTTTTGGCTATTACTTATCTAACTAGATATTTAAGCCCTGCTGGTTTTGGACAATATATAACGGTTTTAACATTTTTACAAATTTTTGGAATATTTTTGGATTTTGGTTTGTATATTGTTTTACTGCGAGAGATTTCTAGTCCGTCAGCGGATAGAAATTTTATTTTTTCTAATGTTATTACTTTAAGAATTGTTTCTGGAATTGCTTTTTTTATTATTGCTCCAGCTATAGCCCTATTTTTTCCTTATCCAGGAATTGTTAAATGGGGGATTGCTTTAACCTCATTAGCTTTCTTTTTAAATAGTATGATTCAGGTTTATTCTGCCATATTTCAAAAGGAAATGAAAATGGTTAAGGTTGTAATAGCAGAGTCAATCGGAAAAATTTTCTTTTTGGGTTTAATAATTTTATTTATATTTTGCAAGGCCAATCTTTTGTTGATATTAATGGCTAATAATGTAAATTCAATTATCTTTTTTGTAATTTTAGCACTATTGGCCAGAAAATATGTTCAATATCGCTGGGTCATAGATTTAAAGTATTGGAAAAAGTTTTTGATATTGGCTTGGCCAATTGCCATAACCACTATTTTAAATTTAATTTACTTTAAAGCAGATACCTTGATATTATCAGTATTTCAACCAGCAGCGCATGTTGGTTATTATGGAGCACCTTATAAAATTTTAGAAGTGATTACTACTTTACCGCATTTGATTTTAGGTTTAGTTTTACCAATATTTACTTTTTATTGGGTTAAAAAAGACAAAGAAGGTTTTAAAAATTTATTTCAAAAGATTTTTGATTTATTTATTGTTTTGACCTTTCCAATGATCGTTTTATTTATAGCTGAAGCTAAGGGAATAATAAATTTTATAGCTGGCCCAGAATATCCAGTTTCTATCAGCATCCTGAGGATTTTGATTTGGCCAACAGCTTTAATATTTTTTAGTGCTTTGTTTAATTATGGAATTATTGCTATAGAAGAGCAAAAAAGAACTATTAAGTATTTTTTAGCTACGGCTTTGATTGCTTTGACGGGTTATTTAATTTTTATTCCGCGTTTTTCCTATTATGGAGCGGCCTATATGACTTTAGTCGCTGAATTTTTAATGGCCGCCTTTGCTTTTTATCTTTTACAAAAATATTCTGGCTGGAAAATAAATTTTACAGTTTTAATCAAGGTTTTGATTATTTCAATCGCGGCCTATTTATTATTAAATGTTTTAAAACTTAATTTTGTAGTAGAATTAATTATAGGAACAGGGACTTATTTAGCTTTACTAATTTTATTCAAAGTTTTGAATAAGGGTCTAATTAAAGAAGTAGTAAGCATTAAGTAGTAAGTAGTAAGCATTAAGGAATATGGAGAATTTAATTATAATTTTGTTTTATATTTTTTTTGGGGTTTTGGCTTGGAAAAATTTTAAATTTAGTTTATATTCAGTATTTTTATTGCTTCCAACCTATCGAGTCCAGTTTGAAATTTTTGGTCTGCCGTTTAATTTATTATCAGGAATAATTTGGGTTTTAGTTTTAGTTTTTTTCTTAAAACATGTTAAGGAGATTCCAAATTTATTTAGAAATTTTAAAGAAAGGCTTAAAAATAAAAATAATATATTTGGCTCTTTGCGCTGGTCAATTATTTTAATTTTAATTTCTGCTTGTTTGGCTGTTTGGACAGCAGGGAATGATTTAGCTTCTTTGGGCTTATTTAAAGCCTATTTTTTAGAGGCAATTATCTTTTTTGTCTTGCTAGTGTTTAATTTAAAGAAAAAAGATTTTAAAAATTGTGTATATGGTCTACAAATATTAGTATTTTTAATTTTTGTTGTGGCCTTATTTCAGAAATTAAGTGGCAATTTTATTTTCAATACCACTAATATTTTAGAACAGGGACGGGTGACGACATTTTTTGGCTATCCAAACGCCAATGGTTTGATTTTATTGCCAATATTTTTCTTAAGTTTTATAAATTTACTTAAAGATAATCACCGCAAAGTGGGACCCCGTTTGCGGGGAAAAATTTGGCTAAGGATTTTTAATATTCTTAGTTTAATTTTAGCTGTAATAGTAATTTATTGGGCGCGTTCAGAATCGGCCCTAATTGCTATTATCGCCGGCTTAATTTTATTTATTTTATTTAGATTAATTAAGTCCAAAGGATTTATAAAAACAATTTCCTTTTTAATATTAATTATAGCCATTAGCATACCCTTTTTAACTAAAGCCCCAAATGATATTGATGAGCCAAATACTAAGGGGTATACTCTTACTCAAAAAATATTATTACAAGATTTGTCTGGTCAAGTAAGGCGACAGATGTGGTCAGAGACAATTGAATATTTAAAGGATTATCCAATTTTGGGGGCAGGCTTGTCTGGTTATAAAGAGAAAATTGAGCCCTATCATCAAACTGATTATATAGAAATATTTTTATATCCACATAATATATTTTTAAATTTTTGGGTAAGTTTAGGTATATTTGGTTTAATGGGCTTTATTTGGCTAAGCGTTTTATTAATTATAAAATTAGTTGAAAGTTATAAAGTTTCAAGTTCTAAGGAATATCTAGTTTTGCTGATAGCTTTTTTAGCAATAATAATTCAGGGAATTGTAGAAGTGCCATATTTTAAAAATGATTTGACCATAATTTTTTGGTTAATTATTGCCGGATGTTTAAGCAGCCAAAAACAAAATTAGATAAAAATATTTGTAAGTAGGCGTTTTAAAACGGCTTTTTTTATTTCTGAAATTTATTATGTTATAATAAAGACAAGAGAAAATATAAATCTCATATTTTATGTTAACCTTTTCTGCCAGAGCAAAAATTATTTTTTTAATCCTAGCCTTTTTATTTACTAATTTTTTTGGTTTTGTTTTTAATGTTCAAGCCCAGGAATATGACCCGGATTTTGATCAGAACTATATTATTTCTCAATTTCAGATGTTTGATTATAATTCCATGAGCCAGGCAGAAATCCAAAGTTTTTTAGTGGAAAAAAAATCTTATTTAGCCAATTATTATACTAATGGCTGGCCGATTAATTGTGATACTAAGACAGGCTCTGACCAGAGTAATTGTCAAATTATGACTAGGATGGGGGCCTCAGCAATAATTTATTCTGCAGCTCAAAGATATAAAGTAAACCCTAGACATATTTTAGTGATGTTGCAAAAAGAACAGGGATTGATTCAATGGGAAGGAACTCCTCCAGATAAAAGATTGGACTGGGCCTGTGGTTATGCGGTTTGTGACGGATGTCGTTTAGATGATCCTAATGTGGCAAAATATAAGGGCTTTGGAAAACAGGTGGACAATGTTGCCGGAGCCATGAGATTTTATTCAGACCATGCCTCTATTTATCAGTATATTAAAAAATCTGGCCAAACCTATTCTATAGACGGACAATTAATAAAGCCCAGCAATCAACCCACAGCCAATTTATATACTTATACACCACATATTAGAGGCAATTATACTTTTTGGCGGGTTTGGCAAAGATATTTTGGCGACCCAACTTCTGCTACTAGAGATAAGGGAGCAACGATTTCTACGGACTATATGTTGCAGATTATTGGTAGCAGCGAGGAAGAATTAAATGTTTTTGAAGGGCAGGATACGGCTCTCTGGGTAGAATATTTAAATATGGGCATTAGAACATGGAATAATGAAGACGAAAAAAGTTTATATTTAATAGATAGTAAATATAAATCACAGATTCCAATACTTTCAAAGACAAGCTCATTTACTTTAGAAGAATCAATGAAAAATGACATTATTGTTTATTCACAAAGAAAATCAGTAACACCGGGAGAGGTTTTAAGATTAACAATACCTATAAAGTCAGATTATGAAAAATATAAGAGTGGAGAATATATTTTAGTTTTAGATGGCTATGGTTGGTTTGCAGATAGTGATATTAGATTTGATTTAAATCGAACTTTTCGTTATGATGCCCAGTTAAAAAAAGGAATTCCTAGCGCCCTAGAGACTAATGAAACCAATGCCATTAGTGTTGAATATCAAAATGTAGGCACAATGTCTTGGTATCAATATGATGTATATTTAAAATGGATTTCTTCAGGAATTGAGCATTATGCTCAAATGAATCAATGGCGAGTTTTACCGGGTGAGACAGCCAGTTTTACTTTCTATAGTAAAGTTAATGAAGTGGGGAAGCATGAATATGACTTAAGTGTTTGGAAAAAAATAAATTCTTGGAAGTATAATAAATTTCCTACTGGTGACGAGAAATTTACTACTAATATGACTGTCAAATATGCTGCGGAATTAATATATGAGAGTGTTCCAGAAGAAATGCAAGCTGGTTCAGAAAAATATATTTCTATTAAAGTTAAAAATGTTGGTTCAGAAATTTGGGATGAAAATTTGGTTTTAAGAAGTTATAGTAATATTAATCCTTTTTCTTCCAGTTATTTTCGTCACTCCAGCTGGATATCTGGCATGGCTGTAGAAAAAGTAAAACGTGATGTTGAGCCCGGTAGAGTTTATACTTTTAGATTCAAAATTAAAGCCCCTAATAATATTTATAGTTATGATCAATATTATCAATTAGAATGGGGACCTTATTTTAAAGAAATATATATAGATAAGGATTTAACTAAGCATTTTACGACCAAGATTGTTAAATAAGATTATAAATATTTATTTCAAAACTAGAACTAATTTAAAGCTTATTTTATTATTAAATTTTAAAATAATGCTTGCGAGGCATTATTTTTTAGTTTAGAATGAAATTTAGTGGAGAGGTCGCAGATCCCGCGTAGCGGGACCCCGCTTTGCGGGGGTGGTTTAATGAGCCTGTATGTATACAGTTTATATAATACAAAGCATTAAGAATCATCGATACTATATTGGTCAAACTAGTAATATAGAAAATAAAATTAAGAGGCATAATTTAGGCCAAGTTAAATCTACAAGGAATTATATTCCATGGAAAATTATAAAACTAGATCAGAGGCCTGCAGAAGAGAATTGGAAATAAAAAAGTATAAGAGTGGAATAAAATTTAAAAAGTTCTTAGGTTTATGGGATAATTGATTTTTTAATTTTTTTGGAGAAGTGGCTGAGTGGTTTAAAGCGCTGCTTTCGAAAAGCAGTGGAGTGAAAGCTCTCGCAGGTTCGAATCCTGCCTTCTCCGCCATCGCCTCGCTGAAGCTCGGCTATGGCGTGACGAAGTCCGCCAGAGATGAGCGAAAGCGGGCATCAAATTAAGTTATATAATATTTATAAGTTTAGAATATGTATTATATTTATAGTTTAAAATGTAAGGATGGATATTATCTTGGTTGTACAAATAATTTGAAAGATAGATTAAATAGACATAAAAAGGGATATATATCTGCCACTAAAGATCGTTTGCCAATAAAATTGGATTTTTATATTGCAATTAAAGATAAATACAGGGCCTTTGAATTAGAAAAATATTTTAAATCTGGTTCGGGAAGGGCTTTTATAAAAAAGCATTTTATATAGTTGCGTAGTTTCTGAAGAGTGAGAATCTTTATCCCGTCGGATGACGGGGCTTCTCCCACCGCTAAGACAATTTTTTATCGTGCAGATTCGATTAGCCACGAACCAGTAACGATCTAAGTGAAGAGGGTTTAATTAAATTTCAAGGTTATAAAAGATGAATAAAAGAGAAAGTAATATAATCTGCGAATTAAATTTGAATGATTTTAAATATCTATCAGTTAGATCACTATTTTTTAATTGGTTTTTTACAGTCGGTGGGGAGATTGCTAATCAATTATTAGATAATACGATCAAACTATATTTAAAAAGCATCAATCGTTTTGATATTATTAAGGAGATTAGGGATTGGCGTGGGAATGAAAGTTATAATATTTCTAGAATTATAAAATTGTGTATCGAGAAATTAACTCTCGATTTCGATTTTGATAATTGCGAAAGCATATTAGATACTATTTATAAAACTTATCAGGTTAGATATTTAGAAGACTTAAAGAAAGTTGGAGAAATTCGGGGGTTTTTAAAAGATCTTTATATTGTCGATTATACGTATAAATACTTTAGAGATAAAATCAATGTTAGTAAGGAAGCGAAGAACGAAACTCTTATAAATAAAATATTCTTACAAGGCAAAGATTTGTTATGGGGAGAAGATAAGATTAGTCTATTTGCTATATTTAACAGAAATAACAAAGCCTTTAAATAAAACATTGGATTGTCTTATTCGCCAATTTATAATTAAATAGATTATAAAATTATGAAAATTGTAAGTGCCTACTTGGCAGGAATAAAATGTATGTGGGATGGAGAGGCCAAACCTTGTCAGAAAGTTATCAATTTAGTTAAGCGAGGGAAGGCTATTCCTGTTTGCCCAGAACAATTGGGTGGTTTAAGTACACCTAGAATTCCGTCTGAACAAAAAGGTAATAAAGTTTTTTCAAAAGAAGGTCAAGATGTTACAGATAAATTTGAAAAAGGAGCAAAAGAAGCCTTAAGAGTAGCTAATCTTAGTAATTGTAAGGAGGCTATTTTAAAATCTAAATCACCTTCTTGTGGTTTGGGATTGGTTTATGATGGTAGTTTTTCAGGAAAATTGATTAAGGGTGATGGGGTTTTTGTAAAACTTTTGAAAGAAAATGGCATAAAGGTATCTACGGAAAAAGATATTTATTAATAAACATTTATGAATAACAAAAATTGTATTATAATCCATGGATGTCCTTCGAATGCTGAAAAAGCAATGGACGAGAAAACCAGGACATATGACAAGCATTGGATGCCGTGGCTTAAAAAAGAATTAGAGAATAATGGTATTAGGACTGAAACTCCTTTGATGCCTTCACCTTGGCAGCCGGATTATGAGAAATTTAAGAAGGAATTTGAAAAATACGCTGTTAATGAAAATACGGTTCTAGTTGGTCATAGTTGTGGTTGTGCTTTTTTAGTCCGTTGGCTTGGTGAAACTAAAAAGGTAATTTCCAAATTAATTTTAGTAGCTCCTTGGAAAGTAAAGCAAAAAAGAGAATGGTCAGAGGATATTCGTAAAATTAGAAAAGTCTTTTATGATTTTAAAGTTGATGGAAGTATTAAAGATAGAGTTAATAAGATAATAATGTTTACTTCTAATAACGAAAGAGATTTGGGTAAAAAGAGTTTAAAAATTTTTCATAAAGTTTTAGGAGGGGAGATTATTAGTTTAGATAATCATGGCCATTATTGTTTCGAGGACATGGGAACAGAAGAATTTCCAAAATTGTTAGAAAAAGTTCTGGAGGATTAATTATTTATTGACCAAATTATTTATTTTTATTAAGTTTAAGAATAGATCTATTTAGAAAATTAATTAATAATAAAAGAATTATGAATGAAAAACTTCCAGAAGAAAAAAATTACGAGTTAATGGGTTTAAAAGAAATGTTAGCAGAAATTAAAGAAGAAGATATTCGAAAGCTGTATTCAGAAATTAAAAATGAAAAAGATCAAGAAACATTTAATAGCTATGGCTTAGAAAGGCAAAAAAAACTAGTTTTGATTTTTAAACTAGATAAAGAAGGATCATTAGATATATTGAGAGATAAATTGGGAGCACGTGAAATAAGAGAATTATTCGGATTTTTAGATGTTTTAATTGAAAATTCTGATTTTGGAACAAAGGGTAGAAATTTATGTAAAGTTGGAGATAAGTATTTGGAAGATCGCTAATTTATTTTAAATGCACTAAAAGTTTTTTTAAATATTTTTCATCAATTTTTGAAATTTTGTATTCACGGCGAAGTTTCATAATGATATTATAAAGCTCCAGATAAGATATTCCGCCCCCACCGGAATATTTTTTTAATTCATTAAAAACTATATTTCTTTCTTTGTCGGTTAGAGAGTCAATGTGGAATAATTCTTTTCTTAATTGTATTAGATTGTATTGTTTCATAAGGATTAGTTAGTAGTAAGTAGGCAATGGTTATTTATTTATAATTTTATTATACCAAAAAATAAGATAAACCCCCAGAGCTCTGATGCGCTGGGGGCAGAGGAAAAGGATTTAGGCACGTTTGCTAGCCAAAGATCCTTTTTGAGAGAGAAAAATGTCAGCTAACCGTCCGAAACGAATAGGTCCATCACATTTTTTGCAAAGTCGTTGTCGAATTGTATCCTCGATTTTTTTGTCAGTAGGAACATAGACGGTTATACTTTTTTGACAACATGGGCAGATATAAATTATTTCTGCGCTTCCTCCTCTCTGAGCGGCCATCTTCTTCTAGGGATATTTCATCCGTTTATTTTTTAAGAAAAGATTTTAGACCCCTCTGTAGTTATTTTATAACTTTTAGAGATTTTTGCCAAATGGGTTAGTAATCTGTAATTTGTAACTTGTCCCGCGAAGCGGGATCCCGCCCGCCCGCGTCCACCCACTTTTCTAAAAAAGTGGGGGACTACGGCGAAGGCAGGTAACAATTATATTATAGATAGAGGTGGGATAATTTGTAATCTGTAACTAGTAATAGGTTTATAATTTTTTTGTTAAATAAAGAACTCCGCCTATAACAGAAGACGGGGTATACGGCGGAGATACTTCTATTTTTTCCCTCAGGGGCATGGGTTATAATAGAAGACTCCAAGTTGATAATCGTTTCATGATAAGCTCCTTTCGTAACCTACCACGTTAATACATTAGGAAGAATTTATATTTCTTCCGGGGTCATTTATCAAGGAATAAGAGAAACGATAGACACAATTTCTAATCGAATTCAAATAAAAACCGCTCCAGATGCAAAAGGGATTTTCTATTCGGCTCTTTTTTTTCAATACATAATAATAGATTATAAGTATAAAAGATACGGAAAATTAGCATAAGCCCCCTTCAGCTTATTTACTTAAAATCAATTAATATAAAAAAGTGGTTTTACTCGGAAGAAGATAAGAATATATGCCCGAGGATGCATATTATAAAAATGTTCAAAAATCCTCCTGAATTAATATTTTTATTGTATGTTTTTATTAAAGATGGGTCAGATTTTATTTATGTTATAATAGTTAGTAATAAGCAGTAAGAATTAAGGGGTGGCCTTGCCTGATTAAATTTTTTATTTTTAAGTAAATTCATGAAAATAGATTTTAAAAAACAGCTCAATGCTGAACAATATAAGGTGGTGACTGCTGGCAATGGTCCGCATTTGGTTTTAGCTGGGGCGGGCTCAGGTAAGACCAGGGCTTTGATTTACAGAGTTGCTTGGTTGATACATCAAGGAGTTAATCCAGAAAAGATTTTACTTTTAACTTTCACTAATAAAGCAGCCAATGAAATGATGAATAGAGTTAGAAATATTTTAGGTTTTTCCAAGCAAGAAAAATTAAATTTATGGGGAGGTACCTTTCATTCTATGGCCCATAGACTTTTAAGAATATATGGAAAAGAAATAAATATACCTGCGGATTTTCACATTATGGATGCCGGAGATTCAAAATCCTTATTGCGAGAAATTTCAAAAGAGTATTTTGAAAATTTAGAAGTTAAACACAAACCATCACCTAGTTTATTTTATGAAAGTATAAGTTTCTCTTGTAATTCAGAAATTAGTTTAGCAGAAAGTTTAAAAATAAAATTTCCAGAATGGCTTGAAATGCTAGAAGTTTTTGAGAATGTAGAAAAGGAGTATAAGGAGAGAAAAAAGAAAAATAAGTTTCTAGACTTTGATGATTTATTATTGAATTGGAAGAAATTAACTTTAAATTCAAAAGTTTTAAAGGATTTTTCAAAAAAATGGGATTATATTCTAGTAGATGAATACCAAGACACGAATTTAATTCAAGCTGATATTGTTTTTAATATTTCTAAAAAGCATCAGAATATTTTAGTTGTTGGCGATGATGCACAAAGTATTTATTCCTTTCGGGCGGCTAGTATTAAAAATATTTTAGATTTTCCCAAATTGTTTAAAAAATGCCAAATACATAAACTAGAAAGTAATTATCGTTCCAGTTCAGAGATAGTTTCTTTGGCGAATGAAGTCATTAAAGATAATCAATATCAGTTTTCCAAAAATTTAAAAGCTATTAATGGCGGTTTTATAAAACCAATATTAATTGGCTTAAAAACGAATCGAGATGAGGCCTATTTTGTTGCAGATAAAATTGAAGAAGCCCTGGAGGACGGGATGAAAGCATCAGAGATTGCGGTTTTATTTCGAGCGGCCAGCCATTCTCAATATTTAGAAATGGAATTAAATAAAAGAGGCATTCTATATGAATTGCGAGGCGGGTTTAGATTTTTTGAGCGAGCCCACATTAAAGACGTCTTGGCCTATTTGAGAATTATTAATAATTTTAAAGATGAAATTTCTTGGACCAGGGCATTAAGCCAATTTGAAGGAATCGGTCTAGTTACTATTAAAAAAATATATAACTTAGTTTTAAAATCAGATAGTTTAGAAAAAATACTTAATTCAAAAATTGATTTAAAAGGCAAAGCAAATTTTTCCTGGGGCGAGTTTAAAACAATATTTAAAACTTTAATTAAAAATGAAGGCATTAGTCCGGAAAAATTATTGAGATTAGTAATAGATTTTTATTATCCTTATTTAAAAGCTGAATATGTAGATTATAAATATAGAAAAGAAGATTTAAACCAATTGGCTTTTTTTGCTATTAATTATGGAGATTTAAAATTATTTTTATCAGAGGTGTCTTTACAAGAAAGTTTTATTTTAAAAGACAGGGGCGATGATAGAGAAAGAATTGTCTTAAGCACAGTTCATCAGGCCAAGGGCCTAGAATGGGAAATTGTTTTTGTAATAAATTTAACTAACCAGGGCTTTCCCCATCCCCTTTGCGTAGAAAAAGAAGATTATGAAGAAGAAAGAAGATTGTTTTATGTGGCCATTACCAGGGCTAAAAAATACCTTTATTTAATCTATCCTTCATTGGTTTATCGTTATGGTGATTATGAAAAATTAGAACCATCTGATTTTATAAAAGGTTTAGATGAAAATTTATTGAATTACAATGAACTGGCACACCAAAATAAAGTGCTTTCTACTGGAGAAGTGCAATATATAAGTATTGAAGATTAGTTAGTAGTCGGTAGTAAGTAGTTCGTAGTAAATATTTTATTCCTTATTTTTAGTAATGGAAGGAAGAATAATAAGCGAGAAATAAATTAATTCATTTGCCAAGTTGGACTTGACTGTACTATAATAAAAGCACTAAGAATAAATTTTATGGCCAAAGACACCATCGTATTAGATTTAGAAACCCGGAAAACTTTTGACGAAGTTGGCGGTCAAGACAACAAACACTTATTAGGTGTTTCTTTTGTTGGAGTTTATTCTTATAAGCATAAAAAATATTTGGGTTTTAGGGAAGAAAAATTTACTGACCTTTTAAAACTGTTTAAGAATACAGAATTAGTAATTGGTTTTAATAGCAAGTATTTTGATTTTCCGGTTTTACAGCCCTATTATGATAATTTTGACTTAAGCCAGATTCCCCATTTAGATATTTTAGAAGAAATAACCAAGAAATTAGGCCATCGTTTAAAATTAGAAAGTGTGGCTCAGAGTACTTTGGGCTATGGCAAGTCCGGTAGTGGTTTAGATGCTATTAAATATCTGCAAGAAGGCGACTGGGAAAGCTTGATAAAGTATTGTTTGGATGATGTTAAGGTTACAAAAGAACTTTATGAATATGGTCTTAATCATGGCCATATTTTTTATACTAATTATGGAGTAAAGGAAAAAATTCCCATTTCCTGGATTAAAGAAGAAAATATGCAGATTGATAAATTAATTGCCAAGGCATTAAAAGAAGGCAAGCAATTAGAAATTGAGTATATGGATGAAGAGGGCCAGGTTACTACTAGGAAGATAGATTTGCAAAAAATAGATGGTTCTAAAATTAAGGCCTTTTGTCATTTGCGTCAGGCTGTACGAAAATTTGATTTGTATAAAATAAAAAAAGCCCGAATTATCGGACAAATGGCTAATTTTCAAGGGTTTTTATTTTAGTAAAAAGTAAATATAAATAAAAATAATCAAGCTGGGCTTGATTATTTTGATTGATTATTATTTAAAAATGAGAATAAAAAAGGGTCCGACCGGAGAGGAAGGACCCCTAGGATGTAATGGCAGGGCAAGGAGTAAGCCCTGTTTTGGGGAGCAAGGCGTTCCCCATTATTGCTTATAAAAACGAGGAGGAGAAAGCCCTTATTTGTATAATATAGGAGGCGAGTTGGCATATAGCAAGGGTCTCTCCTCAAAAAAATAAAAATTTCAAAATTCCTCCTGATTAATAATCTACAGTATATATTTTTCCCTAATTTTGTTAAGTATTATATAATAAAGATATTGACCTGGGGACGTAAAAAGGTTAAGATAAGCTATTAAATTATGTTTTTTAAATATTTAAAAAAATGTTTACTGGTTTTTTTCTGCCTAAGCTTTATTTTTTTATTTGGCCAAAATACTCGGGCTAGTATAGAAGAAAAAGTAAGAGCCATAGAATATCCTCGTTTGGCCAATTATTATTTACCTTGGAGTTTAAATTCTAGCCAAGCCCAGTCCTTAGCCCAGTGGGATTTTTTAATATTGGATATGGAAAACCAGAATAATAATTTAGCCCAACTGGAATTAATTAAAAAAATAAATCCTCAAGCAATTATTTTGGCTTATGTACCAGCTCAAGAATTATATAGTCAAGTTAGTCCACAAATAGCTCATTTTAGAACAGAGCTAATACAGAGTTGTCAGGAAGATTGGTATTTATATGACAAATATCAGCAAAGAATTAGTTGCTGGCCAGGGACATATACTTTAAATTTGGCTAATTATGAATTGTGGCCAAATTTTCTTTCAAAATTTGTTAAAAATAAAATTTTAAGCCAGAATATTTGGGATGGTGTTTTTTATGATAATCTAACGGCCAGTATTTCTTGGTTGGATGCTAATATAGATTTAAATTCTGATGGGAAAAGTGAAGCCAATTGGCAAGTGGATCGGGCCTGGAGACAAGGCGCTTTGCAAATTTTAAAAGCCACTCAAGATTTTGAACAAGATTTTATTTTAGTCGGTAATTCGGCATCAGATATAAATTTGCATACTTATTTAAATGGTCGGATGTTTGAGACCTTTCCTACTCCCTGGGAAGGCAATGGACAGTGGGCTGATTCTATGCGTTTATATTTACGAACTTTGCCGGAAAAAAATTTAGAGCCCCATATTTATATTATTAATTCTAATACTGAAAATACCGGAGTAATGGATAATTATCGCCAAATGCGCTTTGGTTTAACTAGCACTCTCTTGGGTGATGGCTTTTTCTCTTTTGATTATGGAGACAGGGCTCATTCTCAATTGTGGTGGTATGACGAATATTCTGTCTTATTGGGCCAAGCTCATGGCCAGGCCTATAATTTATTAGATAAAAATAATAGTTTTATCAAGCCAGGTTTATGGCGCCGGGATTTTAGTAATGGCATTGCAGTAGTTAATTCTACTCAGCAAGAACAGATTTATGTTTTTCAAAAAGAAAATTTTGAAAAAATAGACGGCCAGCAGGATAGGCGTGTAAATAATGGAGTTAAAATTAATTGGATTAAATTAGGTCCACAAAATGGAATAGTTTTATTGAAAATTAAAACAGAGATTATTAATAAGGCTTTTAGTAATGGAGATTTTGTCAGAGTTTTTAATTTTGACGGCCAGCAGAAAAGGAATGGATTTTTTGCCTATGAAGATAATTATTTTGGACAGACTCAAATTTTAAATGCAGACCTAGACGCAGATCAACAAGAAGAAACTTTAATTAGTGAAAACGGTTTAATTAGTGTTTATAGAAATGGTAAAAAGATTTTTAATTTTTATCCTTATACAAAAAATTTTAAAAAAGCAATTAATTTAGCAGTAGCAGATATTAACAATGACGGACAAATGGAAATCATTACTGGAGCTGGGGCAGGTGGTGGACCTCATGTACGCGTCTTTAACAATCAAGGCGAATTAATAAATCAGTTTTTTGCTTATCATAGAAAGTTTTTTGGGGGAGTTAATTTAGCAGTAGCAGATATTAACAATGACGGACAAATGGAAATCATTACTGGAGCTGGGGCAGGTGGTGGACCTCATGTACGCGTCTTTAACAATCAAGGCGAATTAATAAATCAGTTTTTTGCTTATCATAGAAAGTTTTTTGGGGGAGTTAATTTAGCAGTAGCAGATATTAACAATGACGGACAAATGGAAATCATTACTGGAGCTGGGGCAGGTGGTGGACCTCATGTACGCGTCTTTAACAATCAAGGCGAATTAATAAATCAGTTTTTTGCTTATGAAAATGATTTTTATGGAGGCATATCAATAGCAGTTGGTGATGTTAATGGAGACGGGAATAAAGAAATTATTACCGGCCCAGGAAAGGGCGGAAAAACAAAGGTTAAGGTTTTTACACAGTATGGGCAATTATTAAAAGAATTTTTCGCTTATGATACTCAGCCCGATATTAGCATTAAAGTAATTGCCAATGATGTTGATAATGATAGTCAAATGGAGATTTTAGCTACCAGTGCTAATTTTTAAATTTGATTTTAAGATAAGCATAGTGCATTAAAAGATAATATAATTTATAATTAAATATATGAGTCCTGTTAGATAATTTAGATGGAATTGAATTCTAACAGGAGACATAAAATATTCTATTATATTAAGTTAAAATATTTAAATAATAAATAATATCTAACAGGATGAGTGAAAAAAAACAATATAGTCAAGAAGATGGCAATTTGAGTATTATGAAAAATAATTCAAATGAAAAGAAGCCGCGGGTTTTTATTGGGACTATGAATTTATTAACCAAGGAGCATAGAGTTTTGGGGCGGTCTAAAAAAACTAGAGTGTTTACAGACACTGCTTTAATTATTATTATTGCCTTAATTCTTTTAGGAGGGGTGGCTTATTTTATAAAAAATTATAATATTGGCCGAAATATAATTTTAGAAGCTCGGCATTTAAGTGAGACCGTTAAAAATGGAAATTTAGAATTTTTTGAGTTAGATTATAAAAACAACAATAAAGAAATTATTAAGAATGTTAATATAACCTTGGAATTTCCAGAAAATTTTGTTTTAAAAACTATGATGCCAGAGGATATTTTTGATGCTTCTACAAATACTATTAATTTGGGGATTTTAAATAGCGGAGCAAATGGTAAAATAAAATTTAGCGGCCTAGTTTTAGGAGAAATAAATACTCAGCAGTTTGTAAATTTTTCCTTAAATTATTCTTCTAATGGTTTTAAAAGGTCTTGTAAGCATACTTTAATTTATTTAATTGAGGATTCAGTTTTGAATTTAAAAGTTTCTTTACCAAAGGAAATTTATCAGGATTCTTTATTTTCTGGAAATATCAGTTTGCATAATGAAAGTGAGAATGTTTTGGAGAATATAGAGGTTTTAATAGATGAAGGATTGTCAATAGAAAGAATGGATATTTTAGATGGTTTGACTTATGGCTCTAATAAATTACATTTAGCTTCTTTAGCTCAGAATGAAAAAGTTATTATTAATTTTGATGTTTTAGTTAAAAATATAGAAGGTCAGCAAAGTTTTGATTTTTTTGCTAAATTAAATAATTTCAAACAAGTAGAATTATCCAAAGATATAATTATAAATGTTCCTAAATTTAAGGTTTCTATAACTCCGCAAAATTCTTTTATCCAACCTGGCAAGAAAATAAGCCTTAATTTTAATTATAAAAACAATGAAGATACCAGTTTAAAAGATATTAAGTTTGATATTCAGCCAGTTAATAATTTTATTATTGCAGAATTAGATACAAGGGATAACACACAGATTTCTCAAGTAGGAAATTCTGTTTTATTAAATCAAGATTTGACCCCCCGGGCTAGCGGCAGTTTTACAATTGATGTTTTATTAAAAAGAAATAAAGTAGAAATTAATCAGCAGGCCGGTATTAAGGCCATGATTAGTTATTCTAAAGAAGATGAATTAATTCAATATCCTATTTATTCCTCTCAAATAAAATTATTGTCTAATTTAAACATAAAATCAGCTGGATATTATTATAGCCCTTATGGTGATCAATTGGGAACTGGCCCAATCCCGCCAATAGTAGATATTCCAACTAATTATTGGATATTTTGGGAGGCAGAAAATTTTGGTAATGATTTAAGTAATTTTTCTTTAACAGCTGATTTGCCATTTGGTTTAGTTTGGACTAATAATAAAAGCGTTTTGTCTGGAAATTTACAATATGGAGAAATTAGCCGGCGAGTAATTTGGACAATTAGTGAAGTTCCGGTCCAAAGCGATAAACTTCAGGTTAGATTTGAAGTAGGTTTAATTCCAGAGATTAAGGACATCGGCCAAGTTTTAAATTTATTGGAAAATATTCGTTTTTCGGCTCAAGATAATTTTTGCCAAGCGCAAATTTCTGGCAGTAGCGAAGACATTGATACTAATTTAAAAGAAGACGAGTTAGTTACGGGCAAAGGGAAAGTGATTAGTAATTAGCTGTAAGCCGTAAGTCATAAGCCCTAAGAATTAAGGAGTAAGTATTAAGAAGCAGGATTAAATTTATCATTTTTAACTATTAAAATATGAATTTAGAATTAACAGATTTAAAAAAATTAAAAACAGAGATAGAGACTTTAAAGGATAGAAATCAAAGAGTAGAAAAAGATAAGGCCTGGGAATTAAGCTGGGCTCGCAGAATTTGTATTTTTATTTTAACTTATATTGCTATTGTTTTGTTTTTTGTATTTGCTGGATTTTCTAAACCATTTTTAAATTCAATAGTTCCAGCCCTTGCTTTTATCTTATCCACTTCAACAATTAAGTTTTTGAAAAAATATTGGATAAAATATATTTATAAAAAATAACCAACAAAATTATGTCATTAATATCGATGAAACAAGTTTTAGACCATGCTAAGAAAAATAAGTATGGAGTGGGGGCTTTTAATGTGAACAATATGGAGCAGATTCAAGCTATAATGATGGCTGCTTCTAAAACAAAGAGTCCGGTAATTATCCAAGCTAGCCGGGGAGCTTTAAAATATACAAATTTTGTTTATTTAAAGCATTTAATGTTAGCAGCTGTAGAAGACAATCCAGATATTCCAATAGTTATGCATTTAGATCATGGAGACAATTTAGAAATAGTTAAAAAGGCCATTGAGCTTGGTTTTACTTCGGTAATGATTGATGCTTCTACTACGTCTTTTGAAGAGAATATTAAAATCTCTAAAGAGGTTGTAGATTATGCTCATGGATTTGGAGTTACTGTAGAGGCAGAGCTTGGAACTTTGGGGGGCATCGAAGAAGACGTTTCTAATGAAGTGCAATTAACTGACCCTGAGCAAGTTAAACAATTTGTGGACCAAACAGGCGTAGATGCTTTAGCAATTGCCATTGGTACCAGTCATGGGGCTTATAAGTTTAAATCAGAACCAAAATTAGCTATTGATTTAGTAAAAAAAGTGGCTGATAAAGTTGATGTTGCTTTGGTAATGCACGGCTCAAGTTCAGTTCCAGTAGAATTAAGAGATAAAATAAATAAATATGGTGGTAACATGCCCAATGCTTGTGGTGTGCCGATTGAAAGCATTCAGCGGGCAATTCAAAATGGTATTTCTAAAATTAATGTAGATACTGATTCCAGAATGGCTATGACAGGAGCAATTAGAAAGGTTTTTACAGAAAGTCCAGAAAAATTTGATCCGCGAGACTATCTTGGACCAGGACGAGAGGCCATTGCCGAATTGGTGGCTTCTAAAATGCAGGCCTTTGGTCAGGCCGGCCATGCTCATGATTACCAACCCATGACCCTAGAGCAAGCTAAAGAAAAATATTATAGTTAATTAGATTATAAATAGAAAAGAAAAAGCAATCGTTTGCAAGCGATTGCTTTTGATTTAAAATTCAACAGCGAAAAAATATTGCAGAAAGCACTACTGATTTTCCGTTATTGTCTTTGATAGTTTTTCCACCTTTAGTTTTGGAAAGGCAGAGCTCTTGAGGATGTCCAACATTTTCCATTTCATCAGCCGGAGTTTTAAATACAGCAGTGACATAGAAAGGACCATTTCCAAATTTTTCTTTGATTTCAGCCAGACCTTTTTTAATTGCCCTTTTTTCATCTTCTCTGCTGAAATTAGGTGCTCTTTTGCGCAGGCGCACCTTTTGGCCTATTCTAAAGTAATAGTCAATGGGCTTATAGGTTTTTTCTACCAATGATGTTGCCACGTTATCCTCCTTAATTGTTTTGATTTAATTTCAACTTACAATAAAATTTTTTAAAAGTAAAGAGCAAATCAAAAAGCCCTTCAAAAGAAGAGCTTTAAAAATTTTATTATTTGGCATTTTTTAAAAGATTGAACACTGCTTGCGCGGTGATATTTTTAATGCCGTAGGCCTTTTTTAAAAAGGTAATTATTTCTTTTCGATTTGTTCCTTTGGAGAATCGAGATATCAATAACAGTTCGAAATTGATATCAAGAATGTCATTGTTCTCGTTAAGTTGGGTCCAAAGTTGGTGTTCGCAGTTTTCACAACAGTGTCCACCTACAATAATAGAGCCATCTCCATGGAGATCAATTCCTACTTTAGTGGACAGAGAAGAAGAACAATGGGGACAAGTAATGACGGTTTTTAATTTTGGCAGTTGTTCAAAAATCCACTTGAGGTGTTTTTGCATCTCATTGAGACGATCACCTCCTTTGATTTTTAAAAACCACCATTTCAAAAGTGAGTAATTATTAAAAAGTAATGTTTCCATAACTTTGTTTTTACCACTTTTGAAAAAGTAGGGGCCAGTCGGTTGATAAGGTTGTGGGTTGCACATCTTATCCTCCTTTAATTTTTTTATTTTCCTCTAAAAATAGCACATTTTTTTAGTTGTGTCAATCTGGATTGACTTATTTTTAAATAGGGGGTATATTTAACTATTAAAAAAAGAAAATAGGAGGATATCATGGCTAAAAAGAAAGTCAAAGATTGTCCAGGACAATTGGATTTTTTAGATAAATTCAAAGAAGAAGTGCCTAAAAAATTCTCTCCACGACAAGTGATTAAGAGAGCCACTTTAGTTGCCAGAGAACTGGGATTTGATACTGCCATAGAAGACAAAATTGTATATTTAAAAGACAAGCTAATAAAAGAAAAAGTTTTTGAAGCTCGTCTATATGCCTTAGATATGGTTCAAGAGGCATTAGGAGGCAATTCTTTAATCTTTTTGCACACGGGCTTAGGAAAAACTTATTTGGAAATTCTGTTAGCAATTATTTGTTTTAAGAAGAATCCTAATAAGAAAATTTTGTTTTTAGCTCCGACTAAGCCTTTATGTAGACAGCATAAGGAAAACGTTGCTAAGATTTCTAATCTTAAAGTAGGATTGATAACTGGCAACACTAAATCCAAGGATAGGTTGGAAATTTGGAATGATAATCAAATTATAGTAGCCACCCCTCAAACAATAGTAGCTGAACTTAAAAAACGTCATCAAATTGGAAGAAAAGAGGATTTACAGTTAGTTATTTTTGATGAAATTCACAATCTCACCGGTAAATATGACTATGCCCCTCTAGCAAATTATTATTCTAAATCAAAAGAAATTTTGATGAGTGGTTTTACCGCTTCTCCAGATTCTAAAATAGGAAAACTAGAAGAACTAAGAAAAAACTTAAGGGTTTCTTATAAAAGGGTTATTACTAGGAGTTTTAAAAATCCCGATGTTCTTCCTTATATTCATCAAAAGATTTTCAAGCCCATATTCATCAAAAGAGAAAAAACAAAATTTCACAAAACTCTTAAAGATTTGTTGGTAGACCAGTTAGATGTAAAAGCCAAAGAATTAGCTTTATTTATTAAGTTGTGGGAAGTTGATTTTGATCTTAAGGGTTGTTTTTACTATAACGTTGAAGAAGAAATTGCCGGTATTGCCATGAAGAAATTCAAGACCCTTAAAGGAGAGTTAGATAAATACGTATCTGGGCATCCAGATGCAGATTTGGGCTATGACATGATGGTAACCTGGTCTATTATTATGAAAATAGCTTTTTCTATTAAAAGCTTAAACAAGGGCTTAGAAGAATTGAGAGTTTTTTTAGAGAGTACTTATTATGCTCAACAAAAAAATAAATCAACCAGAAAATTTTTAAAAGCAAAGAGAATTAAAACTGTAATTAAATTGCTTTATAGAAATTATTTGTGGAGCAAAAGAGGACCAGAAGAAGAAAAAAAATTTGGTCAAATGAAGTCAGAAAAAAAAGTTCAATTTTCAAATTTAATCTTTGATGATCCCAAATTGAAAAAAATTAAACAAATTGTTAATGGATGTAAAAAGCATCAGATTATCATTTTTACTTCTCATAGAAGTACATTAAGGAAGACAGTTTCTTATTTACAACAAGAATTTCCAGAATTAAAAATTGATAAACTGATTGGCCAAAGTTCTAATTATCAGGATCCAGGTATGAGCCAGAAAGAACAAGAAAAAGTCCTAAAGAAGTACAAAAGACATGAAATTGACATTCTGGTTTCTACTTCTATTGGTGAGCAGGGTTTGGATTTTCCAGCCGTTGATGTGGTTATTTTTTATGAACCAATATCAGACGTGCGTCGAGGAATTCAAAGGATGGGACGAACGGCCAGATACAAAAAAGGAGTTATTTTTCTACTTTCTTATGACAGCGGAGAAGAAAAAAAGATATACTTCATTTTCCGAAGAAGAGAAAAGGAAGTAGAAAAAATAATTGAATATTTTGAAAAAATCAAAGGTCACATTTAGTGGCCTTTTTTATTTGGCAATTATTTGTCTAAACCTAAAGCCAATGTTATAATATTAAGCACTAATTATTAATTATCAAAACAATGTCTGAGATTTTAAATGAATCAAATTTTGACGAGTTTTTGAAAAATAATAAAAATGTAGTGGTGGATTTTTTTGCGGAATGGTGTGGCCCTTGTAAAATGTTAGGTCCTTTAATGGATGAAATAGCTGAAGAATATCAAGGCCAAGAAGTTAAAATTGTAAAAGTAAATATTGAAGAATCGCCGGCCATAGCTCAAAAATTTAATGTTATGAGTATTCCTACTCTGATTTATTTTCAAAGTGGAGAAATTAAAGATGTGGCTATCGGCTTAATGCCTAAAGATCAAATTAAAGAAAGAATAGATAGCTTAATTCAGTAGAATTAAGAATTAAGTAGTAAGGAGTAAAAATTAAGAAAAACAGACAACTAGTTATTCTATTAACCTATTATACTATTAACCGATTACCCTATTAATTTATGAGCCCTTTTTTAAACATTACTAACAATTTAATCAAAGCCGGAAAGATTGCTTCTATTAATAAAGATGTTCTTTTGAAATTAAAAAATCCAGATAGATTGGCGGAGGCTTATCTCCCAGTTAGAATGGACAATGGTAGTTTACAAATTTTTAGAGCTTACCGAGTGCAGTATAATAATAGTCGTGGACCTTATAAGGGCGGGATTAGATTTCATCCCCAAGTTGATCTGGAAGGAATCAAGGCTTTATCATCTTTAATGGCTATTAAATGTGCGGTAGTTGATATTCCCATGGGTGGTGGAAAAGGGGGAGTTTCAGTCAATCCTAAAGAATTATCAGAAAAAGAATTGGAGAATTTGTCCCGCGCTTGGGTTAGAGCCTTTGCTGATATTATCGGACCAAATAAAGATGTTCCAGCCCCAGATGTTTATACTAATTCTCAAATTATGGATTGGATGGAAGACGAATATTCTCAGATTGTTAGCCAAAAAACTTTAGCAGTTATTACTGGCAAGTCATTAGAAAATGGTGGCTCCCTAGGTAGAGATAAGGCTACTGGTTTAGGAGCTTTTTATATCTTTGAAAATTTATTGTCTAAACTAGAATTGGGAAAAGATTTAAAAATTGCGGTTCAAGGATTTGGTAACGCGGGCAGTGTTTTCATAGATTTTGCTAAAAAAGCTGGGTACAAAATAGTAGCCGTGTCAGATTCTAAAGGTGCTCTTTATAATGAAGATGGTTTAGATGTTGAAAGATTGAAGATTTATAAGAAAGAAAATGGATCTTTTCAAAATTTTGGAGCTTTAAAAAATATTAGTAATAAAGAATTATTAGAATTAGATGTAGATATTTTAGTTTTAGCAGCTTTAGAAAATCAAATTACCGAAGAGAATGCCGATAATATGAAGGCTAAGTTAATATTAGAGATTGCCAATGGTCCCATAACCAAAGGAGCTGATAAAATTTTAGCAGAAAAAGAAATTGTGGTTTGTCCGGATGTTCTAGCTAATGCTGGCGGCGTAGCTGTTTCTTATTTTGAATGGTTCCAGAATATAAATAATGAAAAATGGGAATTAGACAAAGTCAATCAAGAGTTGGAGAAAAAAATGACCCAAGCTTTTAATGAAGTTTGGGAGATTAGTAAAAAATATGAGATTAATTTGAGAATGTCAGCATTTGTATTGGCTTTAAAAAGGTTAGAAAAATCAATTAAGTTATAATATATTTGAAAAAATAAAAAACCCCGTGCCATACGGTACAGGGTTTTAAGTTCAAATGATATTTATTTTTGGAAAGGGCAGTTACCATTCATTTTAAACATTCCTCGATTGAATCCACCTTTTTTCATGCCCATCATTCCCATTTTTCCTTCAATTCCTTCAATTCCTAGTTCTTCCATTATTTTTTGAGCTCCTTCGTAATCTCCAGCTTGTTTTAATTTATGAGCTTCTTGATATTGAGAAAAATTGTCAGCAGTAATATAGTCAGTTATTCTTGGTTTGCTTTCTATTAAAGCTTTCCATTCTTCATAAGTACCGTTTTCCATGATATTTTTTATTTCTTCATATTGAGATTTCTTTTCGGCCATATAGGCTTCTTTCTTTGCCTGTATTTCTGGACTTAGTTCAGCCCGAAATTTTCTATTTTCTTGAGCAGTTACCAGAGATACTAGACCAGCTGTTATTACTAAGGCGATAACAGCAATAACTAATGTTTTTTTCATCCTATTAAATATTATTTGTTAAATTTGTTTAATCTTAGATTAAATATTTTAAGTTAATTATCCTACTAAATCTTTTAAATTGTTTGATTTTAACCTGTTAAATTATCTTTTCAAGATACTATTTAACAGGTTTAACAGGATAAATAATTTTTTTATTATTTTTCAAATAGCTTGGCGCGCTTGTTATATAGTATTACGCAAACCTCTAAAAATTATTTCATTTTTAAAATGGTTTTTTAGGTGGAAGAGGCATTTTGGATTTAGAAAAGGGAGGAGCAGGTTTGATAATAAAAGCATGAAAAATCTGATCATTAATTTTTTCACCCAAGGCTCTTATTTCTAAACCAGGTTCTAAATTTAAAGGAAAAGGAATCATTTTTTCAAATTTGGGTCTCATAATTTCATTTTCTATTTTAATAACTTGCCATTGTTTGTGGTTAAAATCTTCTAGGATAAAATGATCTGGATCGCTGAGAGAAATTATTTGACCAGCAATCATTCCTCGATCTTCTTGAAGCCACATTAAGTGGCGGGGTCTCATCATTTGATTATAGAAGGGTGATTTTTTAGCAAAAGAGCTATCTATATTACTTCCTACCCCTAATATATAAAAAATATTTCCCAAAACAATGCTTAAAATTATGCTGAGGATAATTATTTTGTATAATTCTAATTTATATCCCTTTTTAGTTTGTTTGAGAATATAACGAGCAGCTATTATGAAAATAATTAAGGCAATTATCCAAAAATAAGGTAGGGTTTTAATAATTAAGCCCAGGGGTGAAGGGTGAATCATTTTGAAAAAAAGATAATCATTATTTTTAATAATATGAATAATTACGGAGACGGCTAAAGAACTAATTATTAAAGATAAAATACCTAGAAGCCAAGTTATAATGTTTTTAAAAGCAAAAATCCACTTAGCCTTGGGTTCAACTTTATCTTTTTTTATTATTTTGAGAATATCTTTTCCTAAACTCATTATATTGAATGTTATTTATTATTAAATATTATTTGATTAGATTTTAATATCTGATTTAATCTATATGTTTACCTGCCTACGCTAAAGTTTCGGCAGGTGAATATTTTGTTTTTTCATAATATGATTAAGTTGTTTTTTAGCGCGATTGATTAAAGTACCGACAGTATTGGTTGGTTTTTTGATAATGTCTGAAATTTCTTCATAAGTTTTGTCTTCTAAGTATTTTAAAATTATAACTTCTTTATATTTAACGTTCAGTTGATCAATTATTTGGTTTAATTTTTCTCCTAGTATCTTTTGATCGATTTCTTTTTCAATATTTAAATCACTTTTAATTTTTTTTAACACATCTTCGTTTATTTCAGAATTTATTTTCTCAGGACGAACTTTTAGTTTTCTAAAGCTGGAGATTACTTCATTATGAGCAATTCTATAAATCCAAGAAGAAAATTTTAAATTAGGATCAAAACCGTTAAGATTGGTATATGCTTTGATAAATATTTCTTGTAATAAGTCCTCAGCATCTTCAAAATTAATATTAGTAATGCGCCGAATATATCTCATCAAAGGAATTTCGTATTTTTTTACTATACATAAAAAATAGTCTTGATTTTCCAGACTTAATTGCACTAATTCAATATCTTTTTTATCTAAGCAATCCTTTTCTTCCATGATCTAAGTATATTATGTAATACGCTGATTGCCAATTTTTATTTCAGATTTAGCCGTAGGTTATAAGTTAAGAGTTAATTTATTTTTGACCCGCTCATCTTTTTTAAAAATTGTTAAATTTTATTAATTAATATATGCTAAAAAGATAAAGGGGGTTGACAAAACGGTTTTAAGGAATTAAACTTTTTTATTAATAAAAAAAACGATCTTAGGAGGATCAATGAAAAAGATAATTGTTTGTGTGGTTTTTTTCTTGTTAATTTTTACTTCTGGTCTATCGGCACTAGATATTTATTTTAGCGAGAAAAATCCAGAGGAATTTTTTCAAGTAATTAAAAAGACAACAATAGATACAATTACTTGGAAAATTGTGAAAGATTCAGATTTAAAAGTGGGACGTCTTTTTTGTGAATCAGCCATTGAAAATTCTGACAGTCTTCTCATTAGAAGAGGAAGACAGAAATTGATCAGTTTTATTCCTCCTATTATTGAGGAAACAAAGCTTGAATTAATGGCTAGTTCTGGAATTTTATCTGTTCATGAAACCGACCCGACAAAAAGAAATGCTTGGGAAATTGTCTTATATTATTTATTTGCTGTTTTTGTTCTTCCAGCGTTTTTTCTTTGTTATAATATTAAGCACATCTCTATTGTAGCTTTTATTGGCTCCTTAATAGTTTTTTTAGTGCTTATTATTGTTGGCTGTCTTACGCTTTTTTTTGCCATAGATTGTAATAATCCTATTTTTGGGATTTCTATCATTGTCTTATTTCTTTTATCGATTCCTGCCAGTTACCGCCTTACAAAACTAGGTTTAAAAAAGAAAAAGAGATAATTAATGAATTCTTTAGGGAAGTTCGCACTTCCCTTTTTGTTTTAGGGTTGACCCCGTTAAACAAGATTTAAGAGTAAGAATTATTGCATTAAACTATTATATTTTTTTGTTATTAATAATTTTATTTTTATTGAAAAATATTAACTTAAATCTTAATTTTATCCTTAGACAAGGATAAAATTGTTTAACGGGGTTGACAAAATGGTTTTTATTTGCTAAACTAAAATGTTAAAATACACTTATATTAAAAATAAAGAACACCTTTCGCCTCGGGCTTCGGGTGTTAAGAGGGAACATATGACTAAGAAAACTATTAAAAAAATACTTTTACCCAAAGAGCTGGGAGTAGACGAAGTTTTAAGTTTAGCGGTTTTACATAGTTATGGCAAAAAAGTTTTTACTGGACTTTCTAAAGCCGAATTAGAATTTAGGACTTCTCTTCCTCAAAAAAATAATTTTGATTATTATTTGCAAAAAGGCATTGTGCCTTTATTTTTATTGTCTAAAAGCTATGAATTTGTTTTAGAAGAATTATTAATGTATGAAGATTTAAAACTAAACCAATACCCCATAGTTAATCAAATACTTTCTATTTTAAAAAACAAAAAAGAGTATGCTTGTTATAATGATTCTATGTTTTCTTGGATTCGTTTAATTAAAGCCAATACTGAGCCGAAAAAGGTTTTAAATTTAATCTTGCCTTTATTAAAAGAGTATTTAGAACAAGCTGAAGAAAAAAGGATTCAACTTTTTGAAGAATGCCAAAAAGCTATTGAAAAAGGAAAATTAACCAGCTTTATAGTTGAACAAGAAAAAAAGAAATTAAAGGTGGTCTTTACTAGTTGTGACGAGAATGCCTATACGGTTGATGACGTAGCAGATTATTTATTGTATAAAAAAGAAGTTTTAGGAGATTTAATAGTTGTTTTTACTAATAAGGGGAAGATTTCTATTATTAGTAAAAAAGAAAAAAATATTGACCTTTTAGATGTAGTGGCGATATTAAGAATAGAAACTGCTCGGCATAAAAAAATTCCTTTTGATAAAATAAATAAGCATGTTTTAAATAGAAACGGTTTAATGGATGGAATTGAATATTGGAATTTTGATTTATATAATCGTCGAATTGATGCCGTCAAGTCAGTTAATCTAGATAAATTAACGGTTAAAAAAGCCATGTTAATTGGTCTGGATTTAGATAGGGTATCCGCAGTATGTCCGGCCGAGGAAGGTTGCCGAGGAAAAAAATGCGCTTATTATTCTTATAATATGTTGCGTTGCCGCAAAAGAAGAGCTGGAGTTAAAGATGAGCATCAACTAGCAGAAAAAGAAAAAAGAAGTAATATTAGGGTAATTAGGAAATAAGTTAGTAGGTAATTGGTGGCCGGTGGTTGGCAGATGGTAGATATGATTTAAAAATTATTTAATAGACATATAAAAGTCCTGATTTAAGAGGGATTTTTTGGTTGCCTTAATGCTTGACGCAAAAGCCATTTAGGAGTACAATTATATTTACTCTATGCGATGCTAATATACTAATTTATACTAATTATACTAATTTTTTAAGGAATTATTATATTCGTATCACCCCACCTACCTATACGAAGTGGGAGCTTCGTTATGTCGGAGGCGGGCGAGATTCTACCTCGCGGGATTAGTATGATTAATTCGTATTATTCGTACAATTAGTATATTAGTATCTTAAAGCATATGCCTTCAAAAAATATAATTATCAAAGGAGCGCGAGTCCATAATTTACAGAATATTGATTTAGAGCTCCCCAAAAACAAGTTTATTGTAATTAGCGGGCTTTCTGGTTCAGGAAAGTCCTCTTTGGCTTTTGATACTCTTTATGCGGAAAGCCAGAGAAGATATATGGAGTCCCTTTCGGCCTACTCCCGCCAATTTTTAGATTTAATGGATAAACCCGACGTAGATAGTATTCAGGGGCTACCGCCCGCTATTTTTATTGGCCAGGGCAATAATAATCGCACTCCGCGATCTACAGTAGGCACCATTACAGAAGTATATGATTATTTGAGATTATTATTTGCTCGAGTTGGTAAAGTTTATTGTCCTAAGTGTAATAAATTGATTCAAAAACAAAATTTGAAAGAAATAATCAAAAGAGCTCAGAAAAATTTTCAAGGGCAGGAAATTATTATTCTTTCTCCCATTACTAAAGTTAGTAAATTGTATAATTCCAATCTTTTGAAAAAAATAAAAAAGAGCAACTATGACTTAGTCAGAGTCGATAAGAAATTTTATGATATTGACGATGCCTTAAATATTAATTTTAATGGCAATAGAAAACACGATGTAGATATCATAATAGATAAATTCAAAGTTTCTAATACTAAGAATGTCTTAAATGGATTAAGTAATTCTTTATCTGCCGCCTTAGATTTATCTAATGGTTATGCAATAGTTTTAAATCCGAAAACAGGACAAGAAGAAATATTTTCTAAACAGCTGTATTGTTCTAATTGTGATTTAAGTTTTCCTAACATAGAGCCGCGTAATTTTTCTTTTAATTCTCCTCATGGAGCTTGTCCAGAATGCGGAGGATTGGGAATCAAAATGAAATTAGACGGAGATTTGGTTATTCCTAACAAAAAATTAACTTTGAACCAAGGAGCTATTAGATTATTATTTAAAATTTCTGTTAATCAAAATGCCTATTATAGAATTTTGGAAAAGTTTTCTAAAATTTATAAAATTAATTTAGACGTCCCGGTCAAAGATTTAAAAGTAAAAAAAATAAATTTAATGCTTTATGGCAACCAAGAAGGAAAAGTGCAGAAAAATTCAGAAGCCATTATTTTTTATTTAGAGAATAAATACATAGAAACTGATTCTGATTATGTTAAGTCAGAAATAGAAAAATGTATGCGGGTTTATAAATGCCCAGTTTGTAAAGGTAAAAAATTAAAAAAAGAATCCTTGGCAGTTAAAATAGGCGATAAAAATATTAGCGATATAACATCTTTAACCGCAGAAAAAGCTCAGAAGTTTTTTAAAGATATTTCTAATTCATCAAAATCAATTCTTAAAAAGAAAGAGCTAAAAATAGCTGAAAAAATTATTGAAGAGATTATATTTAGATTAAAATCCATAGTTTATGTAGGCTTGGATTATTTGAGTTTAGACCGTTCAGCCAATACTCTTTCGGGTGGAGAAATGCAGAGAGTTAGATTGACTACACAGATTAGTAGCTCTTTGTCGGGAGTTTTATATATTTTAGACGAGCCATCAGTTGGTTTGCATCAAAAAGACAATAATCGTTTAATTAAGACCTTGAAAGATTTGCAGGACTTAGGAAATACAGTGATTGTGATAGAGCATGACCGAGAAACTATTTTGTCTGCAGATTATGTAGTAGATGTTGGTCCTGGGGCTGGAGAAAATGGAGGGAAGATTATTGCTCAAGGTACGCCAGAGCAGATAAAGAAAGACAAAGATTCGATTACGGGAAAATATTTGGCTAATAAATTAAGAATAGAAGTTCCAAAAAAATATAATCAAGGAAATGGTAAGTTTTTAGAAATTATTGGCGCCCGAGAGTTTAATTTAAAAAATATAGATGTTAAAATTCCTTTGGGTAAATTAGTTTGCGTGACTGGAGTTTCTGGCTCAGGAAAATCCACTTTAATTTTTAATATTCTAGGCAAATCCTTAGCCAATAAATTGACCAGAGCTAAAGATCTGCCAGGCCAACATAAAGAGATTAGGGGCTTAGAAAATATTGATAAGGTTATTAATATTGACCAATCGCCGATTGGCCGTACTCCGCGTTCAAATCCAGCTACTTACACGGGGGTATTTACTTATATTCGGGATTTATTTGCTAACTTGCCAGAATCAAAAATAAGGGGCTATAAATTAGGTAAATTTAGTTTTAATGTTAGGGGCGGTCGTTGTGAAACCTGCCAAGGCAATGGCCTGATTAAAATAGGAATGAATTTTATGCCAGATATGTATGTAGAGTGTGAAGAATGCCATGGTAAGAGGTATAATGAAGACATATTAGAAATCCATTATAGAGACAAAGACATTGCAGAAGTTTTAGATATGACGGTGAGCGAGGCAATGGTTTTTTTCAAAGATATTCCAAATATTTATAATAAATTGAAAACTTTAAATAATGTTGGATTGGGCTATATTAAATTAGGGCAGTCCGCCACTACTTTATCCGGCGGTGAAGCTCAAAGAGTTAAATTGGCCTCGGAACTTTCTCGTAAAGCTACAGGCAAGACCTTGTATATTTTAGATGAGCCGACTACGGGTTTGCATTTTGATGATATTAAAAAATTAATAGATGTTTTAAGAAGATTGGTTGCCAAAGGAAATAGTATTTTAATAATAGAACATAATTTAGATGTAATTAAATGTGCGGATTGGATTATTGACTTAGGTCCGGAGGGCGGAGAAAAAGGAGGTCAGGTAATTGCTCAAGGTACTCCAAAAGAGCTTATTAAATTCAAAAAATCTTATACGGGAGAATACCTTTCAAAATTAATTTGAAATTTTCAATTATTAATAAGGCGATAGTCGATAGGCATTAGTCATTAGTAATTTTCCTATTGCCCAGGGGCTGTTTATTAAATGAAAAGTATGTTTAAAATTTCAAATTGATAATTGTAGATAATATTTTTTGATAGGAAATACAATGTTAAAAGAATTAAACAACATAGAAAAAGCAATACTTGAAACTATAATTTATTATGATCTTTTTGATTATCCCTTAACAGCTAATGAAATTTGGAAAGGACTTTTTAAATATAAAACAGATTTATTTTCAGTTGTTAATTGTTTGGAAAAAGGTAAAGATTTAAAAAAATATATAGAAACCAGAAACGGTTTTTATTTTTTAAAAACAAGAAAAGAAATATTAAATATTCGAAAAAAAAGAAGAGATTATAGTATTAAGAAGTGGAAAAAAGCACTGAAAGCAGTAAGAATTATTAGATTTATTCCTTTTGTTCGGGCTGTATTTTTATGTAATTCAATTCCTTATTTTAACGCCGAAGAAGATAGTGATATAGATTTTTTTATTATTATTAAAGATAAATATATTTGGTTTTCACGTTTTTGGATTACTATTTTATTACATATTTTGAAAATGAGAAGGCACGGCAAAAAAATAAAAGACAGGATTTGTTTGAGTTTTTACATTAGCACTAGTAATTTAGATTTAAAAAATCTAACTTATGAAAGAGATATTCATTTTTATTATTGGTTAGCTGATTTTGTTTTAATTTTTGATAGAAATTATGCGAATAATTTTTATCAAGCCAATCAGTGGTTAAAAGAGTTTTTACCGCAATTTTCTCCTTCAAAAATTGTTGATAATTGGATAATTAAGGAAAATAAATTGAGTATTTTTGTCAGTGGAACTAAAGAATTATTTTTTGATAATTGTTTAGGAAAATTTTTTAATTTGGTTTTTAAAAAAATACAATTATTTAAAATTTATCATAATAAAAATTCTCGCTTAAAAGAAAATAATACAGATGTAATAGTTAAAGACAATATTTTGAAGTTTCACGAAAAAGATAGCCGGAAAGAGATTAGAGATTTGTTTTATAAAAAAATTTCCAGCTACTAGGTACTGATTACAAGTTACAAGTTACTTATTTATATGTTGATAACTAAGAGCAAAAATTATAAGTTGGGCAGATTAATAGAATATCTATTGTATATTTTTGTATTTTTAATTCCTTGGCAAACTAGATATATTTATAAATATTTAAGTTTAGGCGGAGAAGTTTTTGAGTATGGAAAGTTGGCTATTTATGTCAGCGAGGCGGTTTTATTATTATTAATTTTTTTGGCTTTATTTTTTTTACGGACAGATAAGTTTAAAAAAATATATTTATTGCCGATAGTTTTATTAATAATTTCTTTGCTAGGATATTTTAATGTTTTAAATTATGAAATGTATTTTTATGGCTTGGGAAAATTAGTAGAACTTGTTCTGTTGTTTTTAATTATTTCCCGGTTGAATTTTAATTATTTTAAACTTTTTATATCTTTTATAGCCAGTATTTTTTTACATTGCGCCTTAGGTTTTTACCAATTTTTTTCTCAAAATGTTTTGGCTAATAAATATTTAGGAATTGCCGGCCAGTCGGCATATCAAGGCGGAGTTTCCGTTTTAGAAGGGGGTTTTGGTCGTTTTTTAAGGGTTTATGGTGGATTTTCTCATCCAAATATTTTAGGAGGTTTTATTGTAATAGCTATTTTATTTTCAATAGGCATTTATTTACAACAGAAAAAACCTAGGTATTATTTTTTGTTTTGGCCAGTTTTAATAATTTTTAGCCAGGTTTTAATTTTTACTTTTTCCCGTAGCGCAATCTTAGCTTTAGTTATAGCTTTAATTTTTTTATTTTTCTATGCTTATCAAAAAAAATTACTGGGTAAGCTTTTTTCAATTTTAGGAGTTTTAATTTTAGTTGGGGCAATGAATTTTGTGTTTTTTCAAGATTTAATGCAGAGTCGTTTACTTGGACAAGATAGATTAGAAATTAAATCCACACAAGAAAGACAAATTTTAGAGGTTCAGGCAAAAAAATTATTAAGCACTAATTTTATTTTTGGCCAAGGAATAAATAATTATATTCCAGCTGTTTTTAATAAAGTAGATAATAGTTTAAGTGTCTGGCAATATCAGCCGGCACACAATGTTTATTTATTGGTTTTAATTGAATTAGGTATTTTAGGATTTTTAATTTATTTTAGTTTTATTTTTTATTTTTTACTTTTAGCTTTAAAAAATAAACAGATTTTAAAATTTATTTTAGGATTAAGCTTAATAGTAATATTATTGATCAGTTTTTTTGACCATTATTTTTGGACTTATTGGAGTGGATTAGCTATAATTTTTTTGATTATTGGTTTAATAAATAAAAAACAGGGAGTATCATAAGATATCCCCTGTAAAATTATTTTTTTAAATTTTTTCTAAGATTTTAATAGCTTTATTAAAATCTTTTAAGTTTTGGAAGTGCACTGAAGCCACTCCGGCATACTTATCATGAGTTTTTTTCAGACCAGATAGATGATTGTTAATAATTTTATTATATTCTTCATCATCTTTATATCTGAAAATTATCCGCAAATTTTTAGTTTCCCTTATTATTTTCATTGGTTCCTCCAGAATTTATTTTATTTTTATATTATATTTTTTTAAAAATAATGTCAATTTTATTATATTAATTTTTTATGATTCTTTATTTTTTATATAGACAATATATGAATTTAGGATAATTATTTATGTTTTTTATAAATAAAATAAGAGCCCCCAATAGTTCCTATTAATATTAACCCAATCGCTAAAATAAATATGAGCATTCTATAATTAGTTGGTAAAAATCCAGTAAGGGCAATTAAAACACCAGAGAGCATAAATAATTTACCACCAAGACGATGAGTTTTATTCCAGACATCTTCTGATGACAAGGTCCACGGAGTACGTATGCCCATAAACCAGTTCATTTTGATTTTAGCCATATAATTTCCAATAATCACAAATAAAATTCCTACAAAAAGCGGAATATATATGCTGATATTTATACTATATCCAACGGCATTTAAATTGGTTAAAAAGAAAATACCAGCCATAAATAACAAGAGGATATTTTTAAAGATATGATATATTTTTTTAAATTCAGCATATCTTTTTTTATTAGGATCTATACAAGGCAAAAAGATAAATAATAAATATAGGCCAATTAAAATTAAATTAATTATTAAGATATGGGAGGAGCTATTTCCAAATCTATCTACTTGCCCTTCAAAATTCCAACGGACAGGAATTTTTTCAGGCATTAATTGGAATAAATATAAAGAAGAAACAATTGAAAAAATGATTAGTAAAATGGGCAATATTTCTGTTTTTAATTTTGGTTGAATGGGATTTTTCATAGGATTAGCGTTTAGCTATCAGCTTTCAGCCATCAGCTAATGATTGAAAGCTGATTTATTTTTTAAAGTAATTAATTAAAATTTTAGCGACTTCTTCAAAAACGCTTAAATTTAAAGAATAGATTATTTGTTGTCCATTTCTTTGTGAACTAATTAAATCAGCTTGTTTTAAAATATTCAGATGATGAGAAACAGAGGAAAGGGCAATATTAAAATTTTTAGCTATTTCGCCAGCAGCTAAATCTTTTCTTTTTAATAAATCCAAAATTTTTCTTCTAGTTGGATCTGATAAGGCACTTAAAGTTTGGTTTAAAACCATAAGAAGTTAATTAGATATTTAGACAACCGTCTAAATTGTAGTATAGCAAAATATTTTATGCAAGAGATAGATAAAAATATGCTTAATTGTTATAATATAGATATAATTAATTGATTTTTATGGAAAAGGAAAATTTAAAAAACCAAGATGAAAAAAAGGAGGGAATGTGTCAAAAATGTGGAGAAGAGCCAGTTTTTATGAATGGCTTATGTGTTTATTGTTATGAAGAGGAAGTTTATGAGCAAAAAGTGCCTACAGAAAAGCCGAAAAATTCAGAAATGGTTATGCACGGTATGGGTTTAAAAAATCCGAATCAGCAAAAAGTTTTAAAAGAAAGAGCAATTAAAAAAGCTGTTAATATAAAAAATCGGAAAAAGAGGTCTAAAGATTGATTCAGTCCCTTTAGGGAACGTGGTTGACCCTGTTAAATAAGATTTAAAAAGGGTATAGTGAATTAATTTTTAATAATCTTTACTTTTTATTAATTTTATTTTTATAGTATAATATTATTTTAAAATCTTAATCTTAAATTTTATAAAAAAATTTAAGATTATTTAACAGGGTTGACTTTTTTGATTTTTCTGGTATATTAAGAGGACCTTATTAATTGTTTAATTGACTAATTGAGGAATAGTTTAATAGGATTGAAAAGGATCAATATTGTGGGTTAATATTTTCAATTATACTCAGGATAGGTAGTGGATATTTACCTTGCCGTAGCTCGACTTGTCCTCCGAAGCTTGAAAAGCGTAGGAGGAAGAGCGTAGGCAGGGAACAACAGCCTCGCACCATACTCACTTCGTTCGTAAGTGCGGGGTTCACCCTGTTAAATAGAGAAGAATTTAACAGGGTAAACCTTCCCCGCCCGACTCGCCTGACGCCCTTGTAGTTTCCCCCTCGTTCCGCTCAGCGGAACTGCGGAGGATCTTCGACAATGGATAGAACAACGGCCCCACACTATATTCATTTCATTCATAAGTGTAGGGTAAACCTTCCCCGCCCGACTCGCCTGACGCCCTTGTAGTTCAACGGATAGAACAACGGCCTTCTAAGCCGTGGATCTAGGTTCGATTCCTAGCAAGGGTACCATACCCACTTCGTGGAATTATCAATTTTGAATTTAAAATTTTAAATTAATTGAAAATTATTAAATTCAGATTTAAATTGAAATTTAAAATTGGTAATTGAAAATTCATACTGTGGTGAGTGTAGCTCAATGGTAGAGCACTGGCTTGTGGTGCCAGTGGTTGTGGGTTCAAATCCCATCACTCACCCCATTCGACTTATCTTTTATTTATTATAATAGAAAAGTCGAATGTCCCGAGCGAACCGAGCTTAGCTCGGGAAGTCGAGGGACAAAATGCCCTATTCAAGGGTTTTTTTTGATACCCCTAATGATAGGTTAGAACTATTATGCTATAATTAAAATATAAGTAATTTTAAATATATGAAAAAATTAAAATTGTTTTTTGTAATAAGCTTATTATTTGTTTTATTAATTCCGCAAATTTCCCAAGCTACAATGTCGGCATCTCAAATAATTGTTAATCAGAAAACCAAAGAGTGTGCTTGGTTTAACGAAGGTGACGAATGTCAGGAATGCAAAAAGCCAAGTGGTTGGGAGAGCTATTTAGGAAGTGACGAGTATAGTTTAGAAAGTAATGAATGTCCATTGGGATATACAATGGTTAAAGATTTAAAAATTAATTGTCATGCTCAGGGTTGGAGTGCTTTTACTAATGCCATGTGTGCGGGTTTTATTGCTAGAAGGTATGCTGTCCATTATAAAATTTTATCAATTTTGCCAATTTTATTAATTATCTTAGTCATTTTTTTAATAATATTTTTTAAAAAAAGAAATAAGTTAAGAAGTAAAAAAAGTGTTTTTGTTCTATTGATTTTAATTTTGTTAATAGTATTTCTTTTTCCTAAAAAATGTGATTATACTAGCGGGGAGGGTACTGAGGTTCGAAGTTGTGGATGTTTTGGTTTAAAAGAAAGTTCTTTATCTTTAGATGAGTGGCAAACAAAATGTTACGGAATTGTTCATAATTGTGAATCTTATTCTTATAGATAAAATTAATATTAAATTATTATAACCTTGAGTTAGTTATGTATTCGAGGTTTTTAAAATAAAAAAGACCCTTTATTTGTTTTCGCGGGCCTTGATTACGAAATAAATATTTTATATTTTTTTAAGTATCATTTTTGTCAATAGTATTTATAATTTTAGTCCCAACATCCTGCACTAAGGCACCCCATCGAGCTCAACTCGATTTCGTTAGAAATTGAGATGAGCGAAGATGTCCCGAGCGAACCGAGCTTAGCTCGGGAAGTTGAGGGACAAAATGCCCTATTCAAGGGCTTTTTTTGATACCCTTAATAATAGGTTAGAATTAATTATAGATAAATGATAAAATGATAATATAATCTTTAATTAAAATTTATGAAAAAAGCAGTAGTTAAAAAAATAGTATTTATAGATACAAGTGTTTTTATAAATTGTGCACTTGAACAAGTTGAGAAACAGGACTTACTTGTTTTAGAAAAAATTAAAAAACAACTAAATGCGGATAAAATGATATTGGTAATGCCAGAAAATATAAGAATGGAAATACTTACTGTTTTAAGAAACGGTTTTGGAGATTTAAAAAAGAAAATAGAAGTTAAAATAAATAATTTGATTTCTGAAGAGATAAAAAAGAAGAAATCAAAACGTTCAAAAATAATATTAAAATCCTTAAATAAAAGTAAACGAGAAATAAAAGGAGGAATTGAAAAACAATATATTTCTACTAAAAAAGTAGTGGAGGAAATTTTTAATAATAAAAATATATATTCAATAGATTTAACAGATAGATTGATAAATCTGGGTCTGAAAAGAGCTCTCTTATTAAGGGCCCCATATACTCCCTTAAAGACGGTGTGGAAAACAACATTTGAAAAAGATCAGGATTGTGTTGCATTTGAATCTGTTTTGGATTCGTTAGAAAAAATTGGAAAAAAATTCAAAAATTTTGAAATGATTTTTTGTGTAGACGATTCTGATTATTTTGAGAATGATAAGAAAGAAAAACTTCACGAAGAGATTGTAAATGATTTAAAAAGTAAATGTAGTAAAATCCAAGCATTTACTAGTCCGTTAGATATGTTAGATAGTGAGTTTAAGGAAGAGTATACGAAAGAACAGCGTGAAGATTATGAAACCTTAGCAGACAGTATACGGGCAGAAGCAGGTGGTCTATGGACGGGTTTTTCTGAATCAACAAGTCGGAGTTCTCTAAGTAATCGTGGTAACGATCAAATATCATCTTTGTCTTTTTCAACATCAACATCTTCTAGTAGATTAGAGATAACAGGGGATACAAAATATTGTCTTAAATGTGGTAATAATATTGAAAGTTCTATAAAAGCAGAGCATCTAGGTTATCTTTTAGGTCAGTTTCCTTTTGACTGTCCCTTCTGTCATAAACAATATATGATTAAAATATAAATATTAAATAAATATTATGAAAAAAACATTATTATTCTTATTATTTATAGTCTTTGGATTACTTCTTTCTAGTTCTAGTAATGCTGTTACTCAAAATCAAATTGATTCTACGGTACAAATCGTATGTCCTGATGATTATGGTGGTTGGTATAGTGGCTCAGGTACCATTATTGACCCTAAGGGAATTATTTTGACTAATGAGCACCTTGTTACTGATGATTATGGTGGAGTAATTGATACTTGTTTCATCGGCTTTGTTGAATCAATTGGTGAAGAGCCAAATTTTGGAACCGAAACAAATCCAAATTTAGCAGATGTGAAATATTATACTACTTCAAATGATATGGATGCCGCTATTTTGTATTTAGATAATCCAACTAATAAATCTTATCCTTATGTTAATATTTGGAACTCTAATTCTGATAATTTACAATTCGGAGATAAAATTGAAATATTGGGATTTCCAAGCATTGGTGGCTCAACAATAACTTATACTTCTGGTGATTTTAGTGGTTTTGGTAGTAGTTCAGACGAAACACAAAATTATATCAAAACAACAGCATTATTAGAACATGGAAATTCCGGTGGTTCTTCTTATAATTCTATAGAGCAATTCATTGGTATCCCTACGATGGCTATTAGTGGATTATTGGATTCAATGAATTATATTTTATCTGTTAATAGTATTAAAAATTGGTTGTCTGGAATTTTAGGAAGTCAATATCAACAAGAAATCATTGAGCAAAAGCCAATCATTGAAATACCGTCAGTAAGTATTCAAGATGATATTACTCCACCAGATATTTCTGCTGCAAGATTAGTAATTTATGATTGTAGCAAATGGTATACTTGGACAAACAAATTTGGTAATCCACAAACAAATTATAATATTACACCAGATATGTGTAATAAAATTGAATACAACAAGAATAAGTCATATCCATACCATCCTCAAAAAATTATGTTTGGCATAATTTTACCAGATGAAACTTACTATGACATTGCTTATTATAGAGTGCGCTGGAATGATGGCCAAGCGATGGCAACAATTGATTTTAAATATCCAGAAATTTATAGTTATGAAACCTCAGGTTCATACAAAAAAAATTACTTACAGTTTATTCACCCCTTTATCATGTTCAGAGAAGAAGGGTCTTATTATTTATCTATTCGAACTGCAGATGAATATCGCAATATATCAGAGGGTAAAATGTGGAAATATGAATATAAGCTCTCCAATGATAATACAACAGAAAACGAGCCCGCTACAACTATAGATATGGGATTAACAAATAGATTAAAAGGAAAGCTTTTATTACAAGTTGAAGATAGAGGAAGAATTTGGTATGTAGATTTTGATGGTAAAAGATACGAAGTGACATTTACAAATGCGTTGTCTCTATTTGAGAATTTTGCTTTAGGTATATCAAATAGCGATTTAGAAAAGATTCCTTTACATAGTGATAATTGGACTTCAGCTACAGGGAATAGACTTAAGGGTAAGTTATTATTACAAGTAGAACAAAGTGGTCGGATTTGGTATGTAGATTTTGATGGTAAAAGATGGGAAGTTACTTGGGCTAATTTGATGGAATTATTTGAAAGTTTGTCACTCGGTATAACTGATGATGATTTATATAAGATAGGTGCTGGGGAGTTATAAAATAGATTAAAGTAAATTTATGCAAGTAGATTTTGAAAATTTATTCAAACAAAATTTAGAAATGACAGAGATATGGTTTAAAGAAGCTAGGGAAATTTACCCTTCAAAATATTTAGAGGGAGATGATGAAAAATGGGGAGAAATGGTTGCCAAGCAGGGTGATTATGTTTCAAAGAAAGAAGAAGAATGGTTTAGGAATTATCAGAAAGAAAACAATTTAAGTGATTATGAATTAGGTACTTTGAGGCGTGATTTAAGACGTGCTATCGAAAATAAAAAAATGGTTAGGAAAGTAATCAAGACTATAAAAGTAAAAAAATAGTAATAAATAATTAACTAATAATTTTATATATTATGGAAGGAGTTCAAAAGATATTTAAACCAATTCTATTTGCGATTATTTTTATAGTTCTAGTTTTTACATTTTGGGAGAAAAATAAAATTTTAGCGATAATTTTATTGATATTTTCTGTGTTAGAAATTTACTTGTTTATAATAGCTATTAAATATCACAATTATTTTAATATACAAAAGCCAGCTAAATGGAGCGAAATTAAATGTAATGCCTGTGGGTTTCAAGGAAAACCACTTCGTTATGAACCTAAGTTTTCTTTATTTTGGATATTACATATAGCAAAATTTGTAGATTATTATATCAAGCAATATCCTATTGATTATGGATGTCCAAATTGCAAAAATCCTAGAAAAAATTATAAAAATATAGAGTTTATAAATAAATAATATGCAGGATTTTTCTGAAATATTAAAAAAACAACAAAAAAACGAAATTGAAAGAAAAGAGAAATATGGGAAAATACGTCCTATCATACACGTCAATCATAGAGAGTCTAAGTTTGTTGCAGTTGGGAGTCGGGTGGGTTTTTCAAAAAAGTGGAAGACCTTTACTGATTTTTTAATGGACTATATAAAAGATATTTTGGGTAGAAGTTGGGGTGATGCAGAATTAAAGAAACCTCCTGAGGAAAGGCACGAGATATTAAAATGGTATGAAAGAGTATGTAATTTTCAACTTAAGCAAACGAAGGGACAGGATGGTATTTATAGTGTAGTGCCAAATGGTGTTTTTAGTGCTTATTTATCATTAGCTTATGATTTATATATTTTAGAACATCACAAGGCAATTCAAGAAGATATTATTAGGAGATTAAAACTTTCAGACCAGTTTCACGGAGCTAGATATGAATTATTTGTGACAGCTACTTGTATAAGAGCTGGTTTTGATATTAAATTTGAGAATGAAAAAGATAGGAGTGGAAAACATCCAGAATTTATTGCTATCCATAAAGATACGGGACAAAAAATATCTGTTGAAGCAAAAAGTAAAAAAAGAGATGGTATTTTGGGTCGCTTTAATTTGGGAATTACGGACGATAAGGTTAGATTGAGGGTTGGTAAATGTATAAATCAGGCCTCGGCTAAAAAGAGTAGTTACCCTTTAGTCGTTTTTATAGATGTTAATCTCTCACCTAATATGGCTTTAAAAATAATGAAGATGCCCTCTCCAAATAAAATCTCGGAAACAGTAGATAGGATTAAAAAGACAAGTGATGGTAAAGATATATTTAACTTATTAGTTTTTACTAACCACCCTCATCATTATGGTAGAGACGATGAGCCTGACCCAAAAAAAAATATTTTATCATTTTTTTCTGAAAAACCACAAACAATTATAAATCATCCGAAAACATTGTGGGATTTACATCAAGCTACTTTACAATATGGAAATATTCCCAGTAAATTTCCAGAAAAATCGTAGTTTAACTGTTTTTGCAATATTTTTACGGAATAAGTAAGGATAAGAAGTTAAGAAAGGTTATAACTAAACAAAGTTTAAAACCTCTCTGCCAATTCTTTATCTTGTTAATACCTTAGGAATGGAAATGTTGTCCATCTCTAATATCTTAGTTATAATAACATCTACGATGTGACCCCATCGTGTAAGAGCAGGGTTTAAAACCCTGTTTTTTGCTTTATGAAAATATATTAAAATCTAATCAAGCCCTTGATTTTATCCCAATAAAAGGCTAGAATATCTTATAATCTATAATATTATTTATATGGCAAAAAGAAGACATGCAGTTGGTAAGGGGAAAAAATCACGTTCTCATAAAACTAAAAAAAGACTAGAGATTAAGCGGTTAATGTTGGAAGCCAAAGCCAAAAAGAGAATTGGAAAAAGTTAATGTTTAAGTTTAAATACTCTAATTATTAAATAAATAAATTATGAGAAATTTTAATAGAGATAGTAGATCCAATAATAGGGGCAGTAGATCTAATAGTGGAAGAAGTGGTGGTAATTTTAGCCGACCAGAAATGTTTAAGGCCGTTTGTGATGAATGTGGTCAAAATTGCGAAGTGCCATTTAAACCCACCAGTGGCAAGCCAATTCTTTGTAATGATTGTTTTAAGGGCAAAGACAGACCAAATTCAAGAGGATTTGGTAATCGGGATAGAAGTTTTAATAGGTCAAATTCTCGTGAAAAACAAATGCATCAAGCTGTTTGTGATGAATGCGGTAAAACTTGTGAAGTTCCTTTTAAGCCCAGTAATGATAAACCAATTTTTTGCAGTGATTGTTTTGCTAAGAAAAATGAAGCTGAAGGAAGAAGCTCGCGGGGCAATAGTAGGAGTAGAGGGAATAATCAGAGTGGTCAATATGAAAAACAATTCCAAGTTATTAATGAAAAATTAGATAAAATTTTACAAAGTTTGTCATCTCCGTCTAAATCTTCGGCTGTAAAGAAAAAAGTTGTTGCTCGGCCCAAGCCCAAGAAAAAAACAATTAAGAAATTATTAAAGCGGGTTAAAAAGTCATCAACTTCAGCTAAACCCAAGAAAAAGAATAAAAAATAAAGCATCAAAATAAAACAGCAAAAATACCTTTTTATTAGTTGTAAAGGTGCGCACTGTACTTAAACACAGAGAGTAGTACAGTGTGTTTTTTGTTTTTGGATAAAAAAATCACTCAACATTTCTGCCAAGCGATTTTAAATATACTAATATAAAGTTTTTATTTTAGATTTATTTTTGTTTTAGATTTTAATGTAATCAGCTGATGATTTGCTTTAATTTTTTTCGGAACATTTTTTTAAAATTTTATTAAGATAAATAATAAATTCTTTAGTATCTAAAAAATAATTAGGATATGCTTTTTTTAAATCTGACATAGTATCTGCTCCAACTAAAACAACATCATATTCTTTTTTTCCATAAATCTTTTTTTCTGCTTTTGCGTAGTCATTTATTGCTTTCTCTTCTTGCCTTTTTGAATATGCAGATATTGTTAATTTTTCTTGAATAGTATCCAATTCGAGCAAAAAGAAATGAATATTTTTTTTCTTTTTCAAATCATCAAAAAGTTTGATTGATTTAGTCCAATTTTCCATTTTTGTTTTTACATTTAGTTCTTTTTCCTTTTCTTTTATTAATGTGTATAATTTTTTTTCACTATTTGGAGTAGCTGGTATTGTAGGACATTTTTCCATTTTTGCAAACGCAGAACTCACTAATTTAAAAAAATCTTCCCATTCTTTTTCTCCTTCATTTGATTTTATTGCTTGTCCTGTAAAAAAACCTACAGTTTCAACCGCGGTAGCCCAGATGTGTTGTAATTTTGATCTAATTTGTACTTCAATCAATAATTCATTATATATTTTTTTTCCTTTATCACTGTTATACTTGTAAATTAAATGTATGCTTCTATAACCATCTTTTTTGGGATTGGAAATATAATTTTTTTCATTAATTTTTTTATGTTTTAAATCTCCTTTTATATAAGAATCATAATAAAGCTTACGAGCTAATTTAACATTAGACATGACAACTCTACAGCCGGCTATATCTTGCATCTGTGTGAGTTTCATGGTTGCTTTATTGTTATTGTATTTTCTATTAAGTTTTTTTATAATTGAAGGAACTCGTTTAAGCCTTTGCGCAGATAATGCTTTTTTGTCTATTTTTTCAGAAACTCTTTTTAATCTTTTTTTAAAGATATGCATTGGATAACTATGCGAAGCTCTCCAATTGTTTAATACAGTTAAAGCGCAATTTCTATTTTCTTTAGAGCTTTCATCACTACGTAAAATATCTCCAGCAAGATCTGTTTTAGATTTTGAAAATTCTTTTGGGTTAGTTATTCTCATAGTTATTAATATTTTATATATTTTTTTATTAAATTATGCAATTATGTGATTATATATGAAGAATATATTAATTATTATTAAGTGTCAAATTGCGCGGTATATTAATTAATCTAAAAATGCCTTAAATAAGCCAATAAGCAACATATTTTTATAAAAAATAGTATATTTTATATATAACAATGTCAAATTGCGCAGTTTTTAATATTTAAATTTAGAATTACGAATTATGCCTTTTTGTTTTAAACAAAAAAATCACTCAACATTTCTGCCAGGCGATTTTAAATATATTAATATAAAGTTTTTATTTTAGATTTATTTTTGTTTTAGATTTTTAATCATATCAATTGATATTTGGTCAAGATCAAATTGATGTTGCCATCCCCAATCTTCCCTAGCTTTTGAATCGTCAATTGTTGATGGCCAAGAATCTGCTATTTTTTGTCTTTCATCAGGATTGAATTTACAAGTAAATCCTTTAATGTGCTGAGCAACATTCTCAGCCAGTTCTTTTGCAGAAAAACTGACAGCAGTTAGATTATAAGAAGTTCTTATGGTTATTTTTTTTGGACCTGCTTCCATTAATTGTATGGTGGCGTTTATTGCATCATCCATATACATCATTGGCAGCACCGTGTCTTCACTTACAAAACAATCATAATGACCATTTTTTATTGCTTCATAATAAATAGCAACCGCATAGTCCGTTGTTCCTCCGCCGGGCGGGGTTTTCCAAGAAATTATGCCGGGATATCTTAAGCTTCTTACATCTAATCCATATTTAACAAAATAATATTGGCATAATAATTCCCCGGCAACTTTAGTAACTCCATACATAGTTGTTGGTTCTAAAATAGTTTTTTGAGGCGTATTTTTTAAAGGAGTGCTTGGTCCAAAGGCAGCAATAGAGCTGGGCCAGAACAACCTATTTATTTTATATTCCACTGCTAACTCTAAGACATTTTTCAAAGCATTCATATTAACATCCCAGGCTAAATCGGGTTTTTTTTCACCAACAGCAGATAAAATACCAACTAGATTATATATTGTATTAATATTATATTTTTTTATCAAAGTTTCTAATTCTTGTTTATTTCTTGCGTCTGCTGTTTCAAATGGTCCGGCATTTCTAAAATCTTCACTGGGTTTTTTTCTATGACCCACTGCAACAACATTTTTATTTCCAAACTTTTTTCTTAATGCTGGAATAAGCTCGGAACCAATTTGGCCCAAGGCGCCCGTTACTAAAATTTTTCTTTTCATACAGTTAGATATTAATAGTAAATTTAATTTATCCCATAATTAATTTTGTATAGGGCTGTGTAATATATTTATTATTATTCTATTTTAATTCTTTTGCAAGCATTAGAATTGATTTTTTAAAAATAAAAAGCCCAGAAGAAATTTTCCTGGGCTGATAATAATTGGTTTTTCAAATTGCTGCTCGAATTTTATCAAGCATTTCGTCCCGATTTTTATTAGAAACAATTTGGGGCTCAATTTTGAAATTTAGTTCTTTTACTTGTTTTAATACTCTTTCCAATTTTTTTGAACTAGGTGGATATAGAAGAAATATTTTTGAGGGATTAAACTCAATAATATTTTTTTCTACAATAGCAATGGTTTGATCTGTTTCAAGAGTGAATGCTTTTATTTTATGATCTTTTTCTTCTATTTCTAGAAAAAACTTTTCTAAATCAATTGATAGATCAACGTTTTCCGTGAAGAAGATAATTCTTCCTTTTCTTCTTTTTGCTGGTCTTCCTCTTGCCACTTTTTCCATTTGTATCCTCCGTATAATTTTTTATTTTCCAAGGTTATTTTATACTTATCTGTTTGTTCTGTAAAGCAAAAGTATCAAAAAGAAAAGAGGATCCTAGCGATCCTCTTTAAAATATAAGGTTAATATTTTTTTAGACCATTGATTTCAATAGCCTAAAGAATTTACTAACATTGAATTCTGAGTTTGAGGGGGAGATTTTTTCAATTATTCTCCTGCTTTTTATTTTATTACAAGTATCAGAAATGTATTTTATTACATTTTTACTGTAATAAATTGTCCAGAATAGGAATTTTGAGTTTTTAATTTTAATATTATGAAGTTCTTGATAGAGTTTTATTACATCCATATCTAGACCAATGTCTAAGATAATAACATCATAGAGTTTTAATTGATAAATTTTTTCGAGGGGAAAATTGGGATTTACAAAATTAACCTCAAATTTTTTTTCCATTTTTTCCCTTATTTTTCCCCACCACCACTCTGGTTCGGGATAGCTATCAAATATTAAGACCCTAGGTTTAATAATGCCCAGAAGCACTAAAAGTTTTTTTAATAAGAAAAGAATAAACATGTGTCCTCCTACGATGTTTTTTGTTTTTATATTCTTACTTTCGAGTTTATCTTATACTTATCTGTTTATTCTGTAAAGAGGAAGATATTAACAAAAAAGCCCCTTAAACAAATAAGGGGTTTATTGTTGTTTTCAAATTAGTTTTTTATCATCAGCAAGATTGATTTGTGATTAGCAATACGCCAGCGCTTTTTTTCGGCAAGGGTCTTTAATTTAGGACGGGGGTTAAGGGCAATGGGGATTTTGACCATCTCTAAAATTTCAGAGTCGCTTTCTGAATCGCCGGCTGCTAAGGATTCTTTTTTGGAAAATTCTTTTTTCTTAAATATCTTTTTTACCGCCCCCTTTTTTCCACCAGGAAGATGTAGGTCTGTTAGGAGTTTTCCAGTGTAAATTTTTTTGCCAGGATGTTTTTTTTCAATTTGGCAACGAGTAGCAATAATTTCATCAACTTTCAGTTCTTGTCCAGCCAAAGAAACAACCTCATAGGCCCCCACAGAAAGAAGAACAACATAGTAACCGCGAGATTTTAACACTTTGACTAGTTCATAGGAACTAGGATAAATGTTTTTTTTGAATTCAGAAAAAAACTGTAATGCCATTTGATTCATCGTTCTTTTTAGGTTAAAACGAATTCCTTCAACCCAAAGGCACGCCCAGTGTTTCACCCACTCTTCATAGGTTATTTTTCCGTTTAGAAAATCATTTAACGCCCTCTTCTGATTTTCATAAACACCTTGATTATACAGAAATATGTTGTGTTTATGTAAAAATTCTATAAACTCCATTGATATGTACTTATTGCTTAGAGTTCCATCAAAATCTAAGACAGCAACCTTCTTTTTAGGTTGAAATAATTTCATTTTATATCCTCCTGATATTTGTTATTTATTGAATCTTAGGGTTTATAATAAATGTCAAATTGATTTTCTTTGTTTTTTTAAAAGTGATAAAATAAGGTTGGTTTAAGGTTGGGGCTTATAAAGTTTATAAAGTAAAAATAAAAAAGTTTTTAAATTTTTGATTAATGTAATATTGGTATCGAGCTTAGCTCAATTTGTATCATTGGTATAATATTCGTATAATTAGTATTCACCCTGTTAAATTATTTTTTCAAAATATTATTTAACAAGGTAAATTCGTATATTGGCATTTTAATAATTCGTATATGCAGATTATAACTGATTTTCACATTCATTCCCGATTTTCTCGGGCTTGTTCTAAACAAATCACTATTCCCAATCTGGCCCAGTGGGCGGAAATTAAAGGAATAGATGTTTTAGCGACCTCGGATTTTACCCATCCGCAATGGTTAGCAGAGATCAAAGAGAATTTAGAAGACGATGGACAGGGTTTGTTTGTTTTAAAAAATAAACAATATCAGACCCATTTTATTTTATCTACGGAAGTATCTTGTATTTATAAAAGAGGAGACAAATGCCGGCGTTTGCATATTTGTATTTTATTTCCCAGTATTAAATCTGTAGAAAAATTTAATAATACTTTAGAAAAGTTAGGGAAAAATTTGAAATCAGACGGCCGGCCGATTTTAGGATTAGATGCCAGAGAAATCGCAGATATTGCTTTAAGGGCCGATGAAAAAGCCTTGATTATTCCAGCTCATATTTGGACGCCTTGGTTTGCTATGTTTGGCTCTAAATCGGGTTTTGATTCAGCGGAAGAATGTTTTGGAAAATACACTAAATATATTTATGCCGTAGAAACAGGTTTATCTTCTGACCCGCCAATGAATTGGTTAGTTTCAAATTTAGACCAATTTGTTTTGGTTTCTGATTCAGACGCGCATAGTTTGGAAAATTTAGGACGAGAAGCCAACGTTTTTAATTTAAAAGAATTTTCTTACGATGAAATTTATAATCTTTTAAAAAATAAAGATAAAGAAAAATTTTTACACACCATTGAATTTTATCCGCAAGAAGGCAAATATCATTATGATGGACATTTAAAATGCCAAGTTTCTTTTGCTCCCCAGGAGACAGAAAAAAATAAGGGAATTTGCCCAGTTTGTAAAAAACCACTAACCATTGGAGTAATGAATAGAGTTGTAGAGTTAGCGGACAGAACCGAGGCGGAGGTAAAAAAAATTCAAAATAGATTTATTCCATATAAATCTTTAATTCCTTTAAAAGAAGTTATTGGTGAAATTGAGAGAGTTGGAAGTAAAAGCAAAAAAGTAGATGCAATTTATACAAATTTAATTCAAAAAGGTCAGAATGAATTTAATATTTTATTAAATATTGATATTGAAGAGTTAAAAAAAATTGGCGGTCAAGTTTTTGCTGAAGCCATTAAAAGAATGCGGACTGGTCAGGTTCATCTTCAAGCGGGTTTTGACGGGCAATATGGAGTAGTTAAAGTTTTTAATGAACAGGAGATTAAAGAATTAAGAGGAGAGCAAAAGAGTTTGTTTTGAATAATTAGGCAATAGCCCGCCTTAATTTTTATAAAATTATGACGGGTAGGCAATAGGCATTAGGCGTTAGAAATTCTATTGACTAACGCTTAGCGACTAACAACTAAATTGATCATTGAATCCAAAAATCCCTCCACGACAAGGCAAGGGATTTTTGTTTTGTTTCTATTTTCTTTTTTTTCTCTTGGCGGGCTTTCTTTTTTTAGCCGTTTTTTTCTTCACTGGCATTTTTTTAACTTTCATGGGCCACTCTCTGTTTTAGAGTGACTTATTTTTAGTTTTTATTTTTAAAGAAGAATATAGTTTATCTATTAAATAATTTTCCTATAGTGCCCATTAAAAAATCTTGATGGAGATTAGTAATCATTAGAAGCCCAAAAAACAAGATTAAAATTCCAATAAATTTATATAATATTCTAGTTCCTCCAGAAGAGCCTAATTTAGCTTCGGCCCAAGAACTGTGTCCGAAATTTTCTATTATCCAATTAGTTTTCCAAATTATTAAAAATCCAACAGCACCAAGTATTAACCCGCCAATTATTCTGCCCATAAAGAAGTTGGTTAAAAGTTAAAGGGTTCATCCTGTTAAATAATATCGCGAAGCGATAATTTAACAGGATAAAAGTCGAAAGTACTTTAAATTTTTTACTTTCTACTAATTTATTTTACCAAAAAAAATATTATTATTCCAGCTTAGATTTAAGTTTCAAAATGTGTTAAAATTAAGATAGCAGTATTTATATCGCTTATTTTTCGTTATTAAAAACAAAATTAAAACAAAATAATGTTTACCCAAAAACAAGTAGAACAAATATTAATTAAAGCCAATATTTTAGATAGGGCTGAACTCAAAAAATACCAGGCTCAAGCTACTAAAAAGGGCAGGTTGATTCAAGATTATTTAATGGAAAAGAAAATTATTACTCTTAATGCTTTATATGAGAGTGCGGCTGCTTATTTTAAAGTTCCTTTTGTAAGCTTAAAAAATGTTGTTATTCGACATGATGTTTTAATGAAAATTCCAGAAGCTATTGCTAATGCCCATAACATTATTGCTTTTGATGATGATAAAAAATCTTTAAAAGTAGCTACTTTGGATCCTGGAGATTTGGAAACATTTAATTTTTTAAAAAAGAAATTAAATCTTGATTTAGAAATACACATTACTACTCCAGATGATATTAAAGAGGCCTTAAAACATTATCATAAAAGTTTGAAATCGGAGTTTAAATATTTAACTGGCGATGAAGAAGAAAAAGAAACCAAGGGTTTGAAAAAAAATAAAAAAGTTCTTCAGGAAATTGCCAAAGAAGCTCCGATTATTAAAATTGTAGATACTCTTTTAAAGCACGCCATTATGGAGGGAGCCAGCGATATCCACATTGAGCCAGAAGAAAAAGATGTTTTAGTTCGCTATCGGGTTGATGGAATTTTGAAGAATGTTATGACCCTGCCTAAACATATCCAATCTGGAGTTATAAGTCGTATAAAAATTTTATCTAATTTAAAAGTAGACGAGCATCGTTTACCTCAAGATGGTCGTTTTAAAATTAGTTCTGACAAATATAAAGTTTCTTTTCGAGTTTCTATTCTTCCGACTTTTGATGGTGAAAAAACAGTAATGAGATTATTAAATGAAAATGTCCAGATGCTTTCTTTGGAAGATTTAGGATTTCAGCCCAGGGTTTTAGATGTAGTTAAGAGAAATATTAGTAAGCCCCACGGAATTATTTTAGTTACTGGACCTACTGGTTCTGGAAAAACAACTACTTTATATACTATTTTGGGGATGTTAAATACTCCCCAAGTTAATATTTGTACTGTTGAAGATCCAATTGAGTATAGAATGGAAAGGATTAATCAATCACAAATAAATCCTAAAGTAGGGTTTACTTTTGCGAACGGTTTGCGCTCTTTATTGCGTCAAGATCCAGATATTATTATGGTAGGCGAAATTCGAGACAAAGATACAGCTGAAATTGCCGTGCATGCCGCCATGACTGGACATTTGGTTTTATCTACTATTCATACTAACGACGCCGCTACTACCATGCCACGTATGGCCCGCATGGGAGTACCTAGTTTTTTAATTTCCTCTACCTGTAATTTAATTATTGCTCAGAGATTAGTCCGGCGGATTTGTCCTTATTGTATTCAAAGTTATAATTTGGATGAAAAAGCTATTAGAGAACTAAGCAAACAATTAAATTTAGATAAATTAGTAGATTTTTTAATTAAAGAAAAGGTGGTCTCTGGTTCTAGAAAAAATTTGAAAGAACTTTTGTTTTATCGGGGCAAGGGCTGCAAAAAATGCAATAATACTGGCTATAAAGGGCGAGTGGGAATTTATGAAGTTTTAGAAAATAATGAAGAAATTTCTAATTTAATCTTAGAGAATGCTAGCGCTAATAAAATTATGGCCCAGGCCGTTGCCGACGGGATGACTACTATTATTGAAGATGGTTTTATTAAGGTCAAGAATGGCATTACTACTATAGAAGAAGTTTTGAGAGTAACTAAAGATTAAAATTTATTTATATGTTTGATGAAAAAAATTTGGAAAAATTAGATTTAAGGAAAGGTGATCAGAAAAGAAAAAAATCAATTTCTTTTTTAAAGAAGGTAAATGAGTATTCATTACGTTTTACACCTATTTCCTTAAAGGAAAAACTGTTTTTTGTGCAGTATTTGGTTCCTATGTTGAAAGTTGGTATTTCACTTTCCAGGGCTTTAAAAACTTTATCCAAACAAAGCCAGAATAAACGCTTCAAAGCTATTTTAATAGAAGTTGGAAATAAAGTTGAAGCCGGCTCTAGTTTTACAGAAGCCATTAGGCCACACTCAGATATTTTTGGAGAATTATTTGTAAATATGATTGAGGCCGGAGAATTATCTGGTAATTTAGAAAATGTTTTAGAGCAACTCTATATTCAAATCAAAAAAGATCATGATTTAATTTCTAAAGTTAAAACCGCTCTGACTTATCCAATTGTGATTATGGTGGCCATGTTTGGTATTGGGACATTTATGTTTATAGTGGTAATTCCTAAGATGACCTCTATTTTTAAGGAAATGAATGTGGAATTGCCGCTGCTAACAAAGATTTTAATTTCAGTCAGCAATGCTATCGCTAATAATGTGGTATTAGCCTTGCTAATTTTTATAGTTTCTATTTTATTATTTATTAAAATTATTAAGACCAAAAAAGGAAAATATATATTTCAGGGCATAGTTTTAAAAATCCCGATTATAGCCCCAATTATTAAAAAGATTAATTTAGCCAGATTTGCTAGAAACTTAGGCTCACTTTTAAAAACAGACATTATGATTGTAAAATCTTTTAAAATTACTTCTAAGGTTTTAGGGAATATTAGATACCGAGAAGCCATTCTTGAAATGGGTAATAATCTGAAAAAAGGTAAAAAGTTAGGCGAGTCCATTCAAATTTACCCAAAATTATTTCCGCCGGTTGTTTCACAAATGATTAGCGTTGGAGAAGAAACAGGCGAGTTAGATACTATTTTAGGTGAATTAGCAGAATTTTATGAAAACGAAGTGGACCAAATTATGAAAGAATTACCTTCTCTGATAGAACCGTTATTAATTTTAGTTTTAGGCGTAGGTGTCGGTGGCGTGGCTGCGGCAGTTATTATGCCTATGTATAGTTTAAGCTCTTCTATGTAATATTTGATCATGAATCATAAATTAAATAATCAAAAAAATAAAACCATCTTTACCCTTCATTTTTTTAATAGTGCAAAAAAATTAAAGCCCCAAATTTACAAAAAAAGAGAAGGATTTACCTTAGTGGAAGTTTTGGTTTCCATAGTAATTATTAGTATGTTAGTTTTAGGAATTTATAGCTTAATTATTTATTCCTATGGCATAACATCTGATAATAAATCTTATATAGAGGCCATGGAAATAGCCAATCAGAAAATGGAAGAAATTAGAAACCTGGCTTATGAAGATGTCGGCACAGAGGGCGGTTCGCCGACGGGAGTAATTCCTGATTATGAGTATGAAGTTAGGGGCCGTTTTACAATTTATACTACAGTGCAGTTTTATGATGATCCCTATGATGGTACTTTAAGCTTAGGAACGGATGATATTTTTGTAGATTATAAAATAGCTACTGTGCAAGTTAGTTGGGATGGTCATTTCGGCGAAAAAGAGGTTACTTTTTTTTCTAAAATAATTTCTTCTACAGAAGAAACCTTAGCGGGCTATGGTTTATTGGAAATTACAGTGGTTGATGCCGATGGAGCAGGTTTTCCTAATGCTGAAATTCATATTGAAAATAATGAATTAAATCCAGTTATGAACGCAGATTATGTAACAAAGACAAGTGGTCTTTTGTCTTTGCCAGTTTTGCCAGGATTTGAGAGTTATGAGATTACGGTTAGTAAAGACGGTTGCGGAGTTGACCAAACCTATCCGCGTACTGTGGAAAATCCTGTGCCCAGCAAGGTAGATTTGTCTGTTAGTGAGGGCTTAAAAACTTCTCAGGCTTTTTCCATTGATTTTTTAAGCTCTTTAAAAATAAGGACCATTTCCCAGCAATTACCAGATAATTGGAAAATTAATACAGATAGTAGCGGTAGATCTCAATTAGATCCGAGTTTTACTATTGGAACAGATGGTTATTTGTATTTTGTTTGGGAAGATAATCGCAGCAGCTCTTCTTATAAAATTTATGCTCAAAAATATGATAGTAATGGCAATCAGCAATGGGAGCCGAATGATATAATTATTGCTACAGCCAATAATCAGGTTAATCCAGAAATTATTATAGACGCTAACTATGATTTATATGTAGCTTGGAATGACAACTCTACCGGTAATCAAGATGTATATTTTGTAAAATTAAGTTCAGAAGACGGTAGTAACCTCTTAGGAGGAACTAAAAAGATAGAAACTGAGTCAGAAGAGAGCGATCAAGCTAATCCACACTTAGCCCTATTTAATAATGGCACCAGTACTTTAATTATGTGGGAGGATAATAGAATTGCAGATATTGATTTATATATGAGAAAGTATGATGAAAATGGCTTAAAAATTTGGCCAATAGAAAAAAGAATAAATGCTAATCCGGCTTTGGACGGCACTAATCAGTTTGCTGGAGATTTAATAATAGATTCAGCAGATAATATTTATATTATTTGGACTGATGACAGAAATACAAATTTTGATATTTATTCTCAAAAATATGACGGCAGTGGTAATTCTTTGTGGATTTCAGATACAAAAATTAATACAGATGTTTCTTCTACAGACCAATACTCTCCAGCTGTAGCCATAGACTCGGCAGACAATATTTATATTGCCTGGACAGATGAAAGAGACGGCGATAAAAATATTTATGCTCAAAAATATGACGGCAGTGGTAATTCTTTGTGGACAGAAGATTTAAGAATTAATATTGATTTAGAATCCTTTGAACAATATGCGGTTGAGTTAGCTATTAACCCAAACACTGATGAGCCCTTTGCTTGTTGGACCGATGCCAGAAATGGCGATGATGATATTTTTGTTAGCGAATTTGATTATTATGAAACCGCTACTTATTTGGGTGGTATTCCAGTGCATTTAGTGGGCACCAAACAAATAGGAGATAACCCAGTTATTTTTGAACATGATAAAAATTATTTAACAGACGCCAATGGAGAAGTTAATATTATTTTAGAGTGGGATATGAGCTATGAAGTTAGTTTAGAAGAAGGATATGAAGATTATAAAATTATTTTTACTAGCCCAGCCCAGCCCTTTACTATTTTGCCGGATGAAGATGTAGAAATATTATTATATTTAGAATAATAATATGCAATTAGGAAAAATTGGTTTTTTAAAATATCAAAAGAAATCCTCTACTCCTTACCCTTTTAAAGGAGAGGGGGGAGTAAGTTTTCAATCTTATAAAAAAAGTAGAGGGTTTACTTTGATTGAAATAATGATAGCTATTACTATTTTTGTATTTACAGCCATTATTTTAAATAGATTTTTATTTGAGGGGTTTCGTTCTTTAACTTTTGTTTCTGAACAAGAAGAAGCCATTGAAGACGCCCGCGATGCTATGGGAATAGTCATTACTGAAGTACGAGAGGCAAGTTCTTCGGAAAAAGGGCATTACGCTTTATCCACCATTGATGAGCAAGAATTTATTTATTACAGCGATATTAATAATGATGGCCAAACAGAAAAAGTTCGTTATTTTTTAGAGGGTTCAGAATTGAAAAAATCAGTAATTGAGCCCGGGCTTACCAATGATTATGATGGCCAAGCAGCTACTTCTACCCTAGCTTATTATGTTAATAATCAAACAGAGCCGATCTTTATTTATTATGACTCTAATAAAGAAGAAACAGATTTGATTAATAGTGTCCGTTTAATTTATATTAATTTAATAGTTAATGTCACCCCCGAAAGAAAACCAGACGATTACGCTGCTTTTTCTGGAGTACATCTAAGAAATTTAAAAGACAATCTATAATCTATGTTTAATTATAAGAAACAAAGAAAAGCATCCATGCTTTTTTTAGCCTTAACCGCCACGGGTTTTTTCTTTCTAATGCTGGTTGGAGTTTTGGGATTAGGATTAACTCAATATAAATATAATTTAATTAAGGTAGCAAAAAATCAGGCTATGCACGTTGCTGAGGCCGGAGTGAATTATTATCGTTGGGTTTTGTATCATGATAATGATGAATATTGTAATGGTGAAGAGTGTATTAGTGCGCCTGATTATGGGCCTTATGGCCCATATGCTTATACGGATTCTTCCGGAGAAAATATAGAGGGTTATTATGAATTGTATATAATTCCGCCCCCTATTGATGGTTCTACTTTGGTGACTATTCGATCGGTTGGTTGGGTAGAAAAATATCCCAATATTAAAAGAACCATAGAAGTACAATGTGGTATTCCTTCTTGGTCTGCTTATTCTATTTTAGCTAATGCTAATATGCGTTTTGGTGAAGGAACAGAGGTTTGGGGTCCGATGCATTCTAATTCAGGCATTCGTTTTGATGGCTTGGCCCATAATGTTATCACTTCTTCGGTCTTAGATTATGATGATCCTGATCATGCGGGCGGAAATGAATTTGGAGTCCATACTCACATTACTCCTATTGACCCCCTGCCAGATGGAAATAATCCGCCAGAAAACGTCCCAGAGCGAGAAGATGTTTTTGAAGCCGGGCGTTCCTTCCCAACACCAACTATTAGCTTTGATTTATTAGATAATTATTTAAATGAAACTGAAGAAGAAGCCGAAGAAAATGGTTTAGTAATTAAAAAGTCAAATAAAGAGGGCTATCATATCGTGCTTAATCCAGATGATACCATTGATATTTATGAAGTAGAAGAAGTTACTCAGCCCTGTTCAGTTTGTTTAGAGTGGGGCTGTATAAGATGGTGGTGGGGTTTTTGTACACAATGGGGATGTACGGATTATGAACATACAGATACGGATGGAATCGTTGAAGAGTCGGATTATATGGCAGATATTGATACGCCAGCTAATGGAATTATTTTTGTAAAAGACAAGGTTTGGATAGAGGGCAATATAGATGGAAATAGAATTACTATTTTAGCATTTGAAAAACCCATTACTGGTAATTCTACAGATATAATTATTAATAATGATTTAATATATACTAATTATGATGGTACGGATTCTATTGGCCTAATAGCTCAGAGAAATATTAATATTGGTTTTTATAGTGAAGATGATTTACAGATTGATGCGGCTCTAATTGCTAAAGAGGGCCGAGTTGGCCGAAATTATTTTGATGCATCTTGCGGTTCCGAATATATTAGAGATACTATTGAAATCAATGGTTCTTTGGCCACTAAGGAAAGGTATGGTTTTGCTTATACTGACGGCACGGGTTATCAAATTAGAAATTTAAATTATGATAGTAATTTAACTTTTATTCCTCCGCCCCATTTTCCCACTACCGGCGAGTACAGCTTTATATCTTGGGAGGAAAAGTAATTTAAACTTATATCATAGTTTAAAAAATGTTATAATTTAAGAGTAATTTATAGTTATTTAATATGTTTAGTAAAAAAATAGATTATCCCATAGGGTTAGATATATCAGATTTATCTTTAAAGTTTGTCCAATTGCAAAAAAGGGGCAGGGCTTTATTTTTTCAGGCATTTGGAAAAGTATCTTTAGAAAATGGCTGGATAAAAAATGGTAGTATTGAAAAAAAGGAAAAAGTACAAAAAGCCATTAAGGAATTATTAGCCAAACCGTTATTTGGTAAAGTTAGCTCTAATCAAATTGTTACTTCCCTGCCAGAGCCCCGTACCTTTATAAAATTGATTAAAATTAACGCCGATCCAGATAATTTTAAAAAAAATCTTTTGAAAGAGTTAGAGAAACATATGCCTTTTTCTATAGATGAAATTTATTATGATTATGAGATAGTAAAAAGCACTGAAGAGCAGGACTGGGTTATTTTTGGGGCTTCTCCTAAGAGTTATGTTGATCAATATTTAGAATTGTTTCAGGATAGTGGTTTTATGATTATGGGTATGGAAATAGAATCAACAGCCGTAGCTCGCAGTTTATTATTGGAGGAATCTCCTGATTATAAAACAAGCCCTAAAAAGAATTATGGAGTATTAGATATTGGGGCTAATCGCTCAAGCATGTTTGTTTATTCTAAAAATACTATTTTGTTTAATGTTAGTATTCCTATTTCTGGAAATAACGTTTCAGACAAAATTGCCGAGTCATTAAAATTAGATAAAAAGCAGGGAGAGTTGGCAAAAATAGTTTGTGGCTTAGATGATAAAAAATGTTCAGCCGTCAAAGACAATCTTTCCCAGATGATAGATTTGTTAATTATAGAGATTAAAAAAGTGATAAATTTTTATAATAGCCATTTTTCTGAACGTGGTTCCCTAGATAAGATTATATTATCTGGCGGAGGGGCTAATATAGATGGTTTAACAAATTTAATAAAAGCGAAAATTGGCATAGATACAGAAATTGGAGATGTTTTTACTAATATATCCGAACCAAAAAATATATCTGTGAATTTAGGCCGGCCCAAGGATATTTTTATTAAAGATTTTGTGGAAGTATATAAATATAAGGCCGGGGAGGGGACAAGAACCAAAAAGAAAACAATTTCTATTAAGCAAGATTCTAGCATTACCTATGCTACGGCCATTGGCCTGGCTTTGAGGAAAATTTTTGTAGATTAGTTTATGTTAAATTTAAATATCCTACCAGAAAAGTATAAGAAAGAAATCAAATTATTATCTTATTATAAACATATTAAGAACATTTTTCTTTTATTAGTATTTTTTGTTTTAATGATTGGCATTTTGTTTTCTTTGAGTCATTTAGTTCTAATTAGTTATATAGAGGAAAGTAAAGCAGGCTCTTTTTTGGTAAAAGAAACTTATCAGGGAGTGGATGATGAAGTAGAGAAGGTAGAAAAGAAAATGGATTATATTTTAAGTATTCAAGAAAATGCTATTAATTGGTCAAAATTATTAGAGGATATAATGTTAAAAACAGGGAATAATATTAGTTTTTCCAAGATTGTCATTAATAAAGATAATTATAGCTTGGATTTAACGGGCTATGCTCAGACCAGGGATGACCTTTTGGAATTAAAAGAATCTTTTGAAGAGTCATCTAGTTACCTGACCATTGATTTTCCAATTCGTAATATCTTAGAAAGAGATAATATAAGTTTTGAAATGAGAATAACTGTTGATCCTTATGATTTTAAGTAAAATAAAAAATTTAAAGACCCAGAACAGAATGTTGATTTTGCTTGTTTTTAGCTTACTAATAATTTTAGCAGTTGTTTATGGCGTCATTCTTCCTAAGGCAAAATATATTAACAACACTTGTAATCAAATAACGGAGAGAAGAAAATTTTTAGAAGAACAATATCTGAAGCTTAAGAATATTAGAGAAAATAAAAAAGACATAGACTCAATAAAAAATGATTTAGGGAAATTGGATGAGGTTTTTGTTAAACATAGCGAAGATTTGGAATTCATTCAGACCTTAGAAGCAGTAGCTAATAAAAATAATGTAGAACAAATTATCAGCTTAGAGGATATTGATGAAAAATTGGGAGAGTATAAGGAAATTGTTTTGGAAATCGATTTAAAGTCAAATTTTTTAAATATTATGGACTATTTAATAGATTTAGAAATTTTAAAATATTATGTAAATGTTAAATCTTTAAGTATAAGTGGCTTAAGGGGTCCGCTGACTAATAATCTTAGCGATGAAACACCCTCAGTTTCTAGTCGAGTCAGTTGTAAAATTATAGCGGACACATATTGGAAATAAATTTATGTCAAATATCAGTGTAAAAATTAAGTTTGAAAAGATAATACTATTTTTATATATTATAATTATTATTATTGCCTTAGGCATTTTTTGTTATCTTTTTTCCTTTTTAAATAAGAATTTGTATAGAGTCATTTTTTCTAAAGAAGAGATTAAAATAGAAAAGGAGATTATTGAATCTTGGGTAATTGGGGTGGATATTGATAAATTTGAGATAATTGTTGATAATATTGAGAAAAAAACAGCACCTCGGGAATTAGAAAATTTTAAAAATATATTTAGATAAAATGTTTGTTATTAAATTTAGAAAACATAAATCAGATAAATTTAAAGAAGTTTTTATTGGAGAAAAATCTTTTTTCACGGTAAGCGGATTTTTAGTGGGAAGTATTTTGATTGGCAGGTCTTTATGGGAATATGGGAAGAATTATATAGGAGTTTTAGCTACCCTTTTATTAGGAGTGTTGCTTTTTATTTTTAGTGGTATTATTTTAAAAAAATTTAATAAATAAGTTTTTAAAATAATTTATTAAAATATAAATTAGTAAAATTAGATATAAATATATGTATCAACAAGGACCAAGAAAAAATTATCAAAATAATAGAACTGGTGTTTTTGGTAAATTGGACCTTGAAAAAACGGGTCAAGGCAGGAGATTGAGGACAAGTAAAACTGATTCTGTTTTTGGAAAGGGAAAAAGTTTTGTGAGTAAGGTAATTAGAGCAAAATCAGTACGTGGCAAGATGCAGCTTAAAAATCTTTCGGAAGAGAATATAAGACAGATTGATAATTTGATTAGTGATAAATTGAAAAAACATGTTTCAAGAGAGACAGCATATTTAACTAGAAAAGAGGCTAGAGATATTAAAATAAAAGCCTATAAAATATATAAAAATAGTTTAAATTTTTCTAAAGAAGATTTTAAAGATTTAAAACGAGCAGTAGGGGCTATACGAGCTGGGGGCGACCGAGCTAAAAAAGCCATGAGCATTTTACGTACAAGTGGCATTAGTAGTGATAATAATGGAGTGTTTAAATCGCCTACCCCCCAAAACGCTACTGTAGACTCGTTTTTTTCTAAAACTGATCAATCTAAAAGTAAGCCAAATAAAAATGATTTTCAGTTTGGATATAAATTTGGAAATAATGAGGATAAGGCTGAGAAAGAAAAAAATAAAAAAGTTGATATAAATCTTCCACCAGATGAAGAGATTGAAGATTTACGAAACAAAGCTAACAAAGCCAAAGATTTGCCGATTTGATATTTAATAAATAGATTTAAATAATATGAAAATAACTTGGTATGGACAATCATGTTTTAAATTTAAATGTAATAATTTAGATATTGTTATAGATCCCTATGATAATAGTTTGGGTATTAAAATGCCAAAACTAAAAGCAGATGTACTTTTAATAACTCATGACCATTTTGATCATAATAATGTTAAAGCCATATCTGGGAATCCTTTTAAAATAGACAGCCCGGGAGAGTATGAATTCAAAAATGTCTTTATATATGGTAAAAGCGCCTTTCATGATAATAAACAAGGTCGGGACAGGGGCTCAATTACCATGTATATTATTGAAGAAGAAAAGCTAAAAGTAGCTCATTTAAGTGATTTAGGCCAAAAAAAATTAACAGAAGAACAATTAGATTTTTTAGATAATGTGGATATTCTTTTATTGCCCGTGGGCGGAAATTATACCATAGGAGTATCTGAAGCCATAGATTTAATTAATGAAATAGAACCTCGTATAGTTATTCCTATGCATTATAAAATACCAGGAATAAAAGTAGATTTAGATGGTGTAGAAAAATTTGTTAAAGAGCTGGGAGTCACTCCACAAAAAGAAGATGAATTAAAAGTTGCTCATAGTGATTTGCCTAGCAATGAATTAAAATTAGTTATTTTAAATAAGCAATAATATGCGTTCTAAATTTTATTTAAAATTTTTAGTTATTATTTTGGTAGTTTCAATTTTAATCATTTGGGGCTATTTGAATAGAAACATGTTTGCTGATTTTACTTGGGGTGAAGATCTGACGGAGCTAAAGGATAAAATAGGCGATGATGTTAACGAGCTGGGAGAAACGGGATTAATAGATAGGATTAAAAATATTATTAAATCTAGAAAAGAAGAGCCAGTTGATGTAAATGGAGAGGTTATTGAGAAAATTTTAAATAAGCTTCCAGCAGAACAGAATTTTATAGAATATGATTATCAGCCCTGGCAGATAAAATTTAATTATGATGAAGCAATGGCTAAAGAAATTAAGGATAATCAGATTATATTAACTTACCAAGATAGTCCATGGATAAGCGTAATTATCCAAAGAGAATATTTGGGCACCAATGAGTTTAATGATTGGCTGAATGATAATTTTGATTTACAAAAATTAGATAAAATAGAGCAAGGGGACTTAATTTATTGGTTAAATGATTTAAGCAAGGATGAATTAAATGAAAAAAATTATTATTTAAATTCAGAGAATTATATTTATAGTTTTTTAATCAAGTGTCCGCAAGAGCAAAGTGATTTATGTGAGAAGAATATTAATATTGTTGAATCTTTTAATATATATTAATTATTATTAAAAAAATATGTTAGAACAACATTCACAACCAAATGAAAATAAAAATAAAGGAGTAGATGACATTTTTTCTGAGCCAGAAAACAAAACAGAAATTCGGAGCGCTCCTATTGGTAAAGAAAATATTGATATTTCAGAATCTTCTGTGGGCCAGGAAATAAATCCCGAGCCAGTTAATATGGGGCCAATAAAAACAGCCAAAATTCAAGCTCATAATGTGGAAAAAAAACCAAAGCCAGATTTGAATTTTGGAAAATTTTTATTTTATTTTTTACTGGCTTTAATTATTTTAATAGGAGCTTTTGCAGTTTGGGCTTTAGTTTTCTAAATTATTTTTTCAAATTTGACAGCTCACGTCATTTAGTTATAATTAAAAGTGATATTTTTCTATTCGTTAGAAATTCTATCTAAACCATAGGATTGAATAGAAAAGTATCACTTTTTTCTTCCCTCGCTTATCTGTTTAAGCAGTTGATTTATACAATAAGTCTAATTGACTTTTTAGATAGGTATGCGGGGGAAGATTTTTTTATTTCTCCATATTATATTGTCTTGAACTATGATTATTTATTTTATACTTTTTTATAAAAGCGATGGGTTGACAAAAATATTATGTAAGTATAATATAGAATATTCTTAATTAAAAAATATAGGAGGACATATGTCTAAATTAAGATTAAGATATTATGTAATGGTTGGTTGTGTCTTGGAAGGTTATGAATTCAAATTTAATCGAGAAAGTCTGAAAGAAATGAAAGAGTATGGATATGATTTCTTTTTTAGATCAGACAAGATTAAGACCATTGAGGAAAATTATAAGAAAGACCATGCTTTCGTAAGTAGAAAGTATACATGGACGGCTGAAATTGAAGAGGGTAAAAAGTATAAGTTTAAACTGGGATCTTTATTTACTATTGTTGGTTTAGCAACTCGCTATGTTGATTTTGCTGGAAGCGAGTTTTTGGAAGTAGAAATTGTCCCCGGTAAATTGTATCTTTATACCCTTGTTGTGAATGGTTTTATAGACCACTTGAAAGTCCTTGGGGAAATAGTAGAAAATTAAATTTTAAGAATAAAATTAACTGGGCTAAAAATAGTCCAGTTTTTTATTTTTTAATTTTAAATCCTATTTCTTTTTGGGGAGAGCAAGATTTTTCCTGGATTATTTTTTTGATTACTTCAAATATGGTTTTAAATTTTTGATCATATTTAGTTTCCATTTCTTCAATTTTTTTTCTTAGTTCTTTGTGAGTTAAAAGTATTTCTCTTAATTTAGTGAAAGTTCTAATAATTTGAATATTTACTTGAATAGCTTTTTTACTTTTAAGAACGGACGATAACATTGCCACTCCTTGCTCGGTAAATACGTAGGGTAGATAACGAGACCCACCCCTTTTTGAGGTCACAATTTGTGACCTCAAAGAAGAATTGTTTTGATCTAAAATTTTATTTTTCCAGTTTTTAAATTCCTTTTCACTCAATTCAAACATAAAATCTTCTGGGAAGCGGTCTAAATTTCTTTTAACTTGTTGCTTTAGGGCCTTAGTTTTTACATCATAAAGTTTAGCTAAGTCTTTATCAAACATTATTTTTTTATTTCGAATTAAATAAATTTTATTAATAATTTTTTCTGATGGAATTAAATTTTGGTAATTATTTTTCATATTATTTTTTAAACAATTGAATCAACTTATTTTTAAAAACAAAGCCCAAGCTAGTTAAAAATCCTGAGCCCAGAATCCAATTTAGAGCTTGTGGGCTTTTTTCTTCATTTTCATTAATATTTATTAGCTCTGTTGAGCTAGGGGTGATATTTGTTTCGGAGGCGCCTAAGATTTCTGCTTTGATAATATCATTTTGATTGCGTGGCAAGAGGGTTAATTTGTCTTGATAGTTTATTAACAACCCCTGGATAGTTATTGAGTCATCCTTAGATAATTCATCCAATGTTATTTTTTCATTATTTATTTTAATTTTTAATTCTATCTCATCAGCGGAAATATAGAAACTTTTTTTATTTAATTTGCTAATTTTTCCAGAAACAAATATAAAAGAGTCAATAATATCTTCGTCTAATTCTTCTAAACTATATTCTTCAAGGTCTGGCAAATTTTTTTCATTAATTTTAATTATATTTTCAGAATTTTCTACTTTGATGCGGGAATAATATTTAAGATGACTTATTTTACCCTGGATTTGAACAATGTCTCCATAATTTAATTCTGGCCAATCTTTATTCAAATATACCCCTAAACATTTATCTAAATAAGTTGTTTCCTCATGAATGTTATAAGAGCATAGATAAGCTGTATTCTTGTATAATTCATTGGGTAGAGCGCTGATGATTCCGTAAGTAATAATTTCCTGACCATTTTCTAATTCAAATATTTCTTCTATTTCCGTAAAATAAATTTCTTCGTCTAGAGAAGTAGATTCAAAGAGTTTATTTTCTTGAAAATTAAAAATGTTTTTCTCTGCAGGGCTAGTTTCCTCTGTCCAAAAGTAGTCCCCATTTATTTCGTCATAAACATAGGACTGTCCCTCAAAACTTTTTTCATAGGATAGTTCCCAAATTAAATTTTCATTACAATCTAATAATTGGAGTTCTTCGTTGGAATTATTTAAAGTTATTTTTGAATCACTTCTTTTAATTAATAAATATGCCTGAGCTTTTATTTTTTCTTCTAAGCCATAAGAAGAGCTCTTGTCTTTTATTTGCCAATTATTTAGATTTATTTCAGTATTATTAGGATTAAATAATTCTATCCATTCTTTGTCATCAGAACCAATGGGGTTGGGCAAAACTTCATTAATTATTATTTCTTCATTAAAATTTACACATTCTTGAACATCCTCTTCATTGTTTGTTGTAGAATTATTTTCAGATTCTTCTAAAATATTTAAATAAATTACAGCATCATCCTCTAATTCAGATTCATTAGTAATTTTCAATGTAATTTTTTTTAATCCAGCCTCTGTAAAAATAATTTCTAGATTTTCATTTTCACCTTTTAAGGAATTTTCTAAATACCATTCGTATTGTAAATCTTGATTATTGTCATCAACAGAATTTTCAGCGCTAAGAACAATTTCTTCATTGGTTATTAGATTGTCACTCAAAAGATCAATTCTTGCCGTTGGTTTTAAATAATTTTCTTGCTCATTTTCAGCATTAGGAGTTAAAAGAGGTGTCATTTTCCATTGATTATCAAAACGAGCCCAGGCATAATTTTCTTTGGACTGAGAATAGCTCATTTCATCAATTTTTTCATCAACATTATTGAAAAGGTAAACACTCTCACTGGAATTATTAAGAGATATGTTGGATATAGACCGTTCAACTAAAAAATAATTATTTATATTTAAATTTGTAAAATCATCTGTAGAAAATATGTATTTTTTTCCAGAGGCGTCCTGCAAGTACCAATTTTCTAAATTAACAGTATTGTTACTTGTATTTTTTAATTCAATCCATTCGGCTTCGTCGCTTCCTTCGGGATTAGGAAGTAATTCATTTATAATTATATTTACCCCAGCACTATTAATAACAATTTCTTTGGTCCAATAAGAATTATTTACTCCATCACTAACTGTTAAATTGATTATATAATTCCCGCTTTGATTATATCTGTAATTATTTTGACATCCATTTGCTTCGCCACTGTCTCCAAAATTCCAATTAAAACTCAGGGGGTCATTTTCTGTATCATCAGAGCTACAAGCATTAAAATTTATTAATTCTCCGACAAAAAATGAATTATTTATATTTTCTATTATAATTTGTGGAGAATTATTAATTTCGTTTTCAATTATTGTCAGGGTTAAGGAATCTGAGTTGGATAGTTGGCCGTCATTTACCGTTAAAGTAATAAGATATTCTCCTATTTCAGAAAATTGATAAGTTGTAGTAGCTGATGTAGAAGTGGCTTGATTGTCAAAATTCCATAAGAAATTTAATTCATCTTCGTCTGGGTCATAAGAATTACTACCATCAAAAAATACTTCTTTATTAAGATAGGCCTGAATGTCGTCACCGGCTATGGCTATGGGGGCTTGATTAGGCGGAGGAGTGCTGGGTATTTTTCCGGGTGTGCCTCCTATTATATATGATTCTTGCCAAGGACTTTCTAAATTATAAATATCTATTTTTTCAATTGTTTTGTCATTATCATTTCCACCCAATTCATTTATGTAAGAAAATTGAGTCATAATTTCATTATTTTTTAATAATTGAATAGTTTCGGCGGTGTTGTTTAAACTCATTGAGGATTCAAAAATAATGCCAGTGAAATTTGGATAATTATTCAAAAAAGATTCCCCATCTTTAGTAATAATAGAGAAGGTCGTGCTGGCTATTTGATTGTCTCCTTGATACATGTTTAATAAATGGTTAGAGCCATCATTAAATCTCCAATCAGAATTTATTTCAATAGTCGAGGTGGAGGTATTAAAAATTTCAACCCATTCTTTATTACTATCTGCGCCTTCAGGATTATACATTATCTCAGTAAAGATTAGATTTTCTGCTTGAGCGGTATTAATAAAAATTAGCAGAGCTAAAAATACAAGAGAGACAAGAGTTAAATATAAATTTTGTTGTTTAAAATACATAAAATTATTCTTCCTCCTGCGGGGAACGCCAATAAGCGTTCCCCGCTATATATAAGAAACATTGTTTTAATGAAGGACCGCTAACATCAAAATAATGTTTTCCCATAACATAATTATTCTTCTTCAATATCTATTTCTTCTATAGCAACTTCTTTTTCGGCCTCTTCCTTTTTCTTGCCACCAAGCATGACTAAATCCTTAACAATTATTTCAGTCATATAATGTTTTTTGCCTTCTTTGTCGTCCCAATTTCTAGTTTGTAATCGGCCTTCTACATAAACCTTATCTCCTTTGTGAAGATATTTTTCTACTATTTGTGCTAATTTTCCCCAAAAGACCAAATTATGAAATTCGACTTTACTTTTGGTTTCACTGGATTTAGTTTTTTTCCAAACTAGATTAGTAGCCAGGCCAACACGGGCTAAATCAGTCCCGTTTTTCAATTTTTTGATAGTCGGATCATTGGTTAAATTGCCGACTAAGATTGCTTTGTTAACATCCATTGTTTTTTTGTCCGCTCTTCTTAATTATTAAATCAAGGGTGGTGCGGAAATTAATTATTAATTCAATTTACAATGCCCTTGTCCCCGTTAAACAAAATTTAGATTCAAAGGTTATTTCAATAAATAATTCCTTTTGTTATTCAACATTTCCTATTTGTTGTAAAATGCTGATTTAAATTTTATTTTTATCCCTGAAAGGATGAAAATGTTTAAACGGGGTTGACTTTTTTTTGCTTTGATTTATAATCAAAAAGAGGTCAAGTTTTACTCTTCGGAGTAAGCATGGCTTCATAAATCGCTTTTCGCCAAATTCCTCCGCAAGGAGGTTTTTGGTTTTTGAGCCAATTGAATTTAATTTCATTGGCCCAATTCCCAAACTACTTTTCAATTAATTTGAGATATGTAAATTAATTTTTCAAACTTATTAACAATATAAAAGACATCTCTTAGCATGGGACGTCTTTTTGGTTTTTGTCTTTATTTTAAGCTATTTTTAGGGTTTTTGTTTTCATAAGAGACGGCTCTATTTTTATAGACGGCTATATTTCTCTATACACCTATCTTAACAAATATTATTTTTTAGTCAACCCGGTCCCTGACAAGGAGCTGGGTCAATAATAATTGTCAATAAAAAAATCCCCAAATTATTTTGAGGATTTATTCAAGAAAAATGAATTTCTCTTCTTTAAGAAGAAAAGCAATTTGAGGATGGTGTGCATTAGGATTATCGGTTTGGAAGATCAATTTGGCTGGAAGGGATTTTTTAAGTACATATTTAATTTCTAGGCCAGCAACGATTAAAGAAAATTTAAGAAACATGTTTTTTTACAAAGAATATTGATGAGGGTTGCAAGTCCGGGATTGATTTTTTTCCGATATCATTTTGAAAAAAGAACATTATATCTCCTTTGTCGTATTAACAAATTTTTGCCCGACTAATTTTAGGATGGGCTCAGTACATAAATTGGGTTTAAAAAGATTGCACCAAATGTGATTATACACAATTTGATTTTTTGGGTATTTTCTATGGGGATAATTAACAGTGAATTTCTCCTCTTTTTTGATAATATCAATAATAGCTGCGGGTAATTCTTGTCCAGATATATCTTCTTTCTTTAAATAAAGCATTCTTCCTCCAGTTTGTTTAATTAAGTCAGATTATTATATTTAGCAGAAAAAGTCAAGAAAAGTGATTTAGGGATTAGTAAATTTAGTTAAATTTAAGGGCTTGAATAAAAAAATAAAGAATGTATAATAATATGTATGAAAAATAGATTGCTGAAGTGGCGGAATTGGTATACGCGACGGACTTAAAATCCGTTGGAGGCAACTCTGTGTGGGTTCGAGTCCCACCTTCAGCACCATTCGACTCGTCCTCACTTTGTTCGTCCTCGCTCATGGTCTACGACCATTCTATAGAGAATAATTTTGGAGGGACGAGAAGTTTATCCCGTCGAATGACGGGAAGTCCCACCTTCAGCACCATCGAGCTTAGCTCGATTTCGTTCAGGTTTATGGCACTGCCAAAGCTAAGGGTGAATAAAAAATAGTTTCTTGACTCAACTTTATTGTATAGCCATAATCTATATTAGATGTTTATTGATTTTGGGGTTACCCCTTTACTTTCTTCTAAATATGGTTTATACTAATGTGTAGTTAAAAGTTATCCACAGTTTAAGTAAACCCCTCATCTTCTACTTTAAAAATTCAATATCTTAATTTTATTATATAATTTTTTTGAAATAATCCTTTGATATTGTTTTGCAAAAAAGGTGATGGGGTAAATTAACTATTAACCAAAAATAACTGAGTAAAGAACAAAAAAATTTGTGTGTAAATAATAAATCAAGCGGATTTTAGTGCTACTTAATTTTAGATAGTAGAGCCGCTTGTTCTAAGCGGTTTTTTGATAATTAATAATATAAACAATAACTAGTAGTAATTTTTAGTAAGGAAAGTATAGCCAGGTCTTTTCCGGCCCCTTTATTTTCAAGGATAGCTTGAATGATTCTGAATATAGTTTCTGATTACTACTAATTATTGCTTATATTTAAGGATGATTTAAATAATTCAAAGACAAAATAAGCAAGAAGTTCTTTGAAAAAAAAGCATAAAGAAATATTTTATGTTTCAGTGATTGCAATTTTAAGGGCATATGGTGGATACCTTGACATTAGAAGACGATGAAGGACGTAGTAGCCTGCGATAAGCCTCGGGTAGGTGGCAAGCAACCTTTGATCCGGGGATTTCCGAATGGGGTAACCCACTGACAAAGCAAACTGTCAGTATCATTAACTGAATACATAGGTTAATGAAGACAACCTGGGGAATTGAAACATCTTAGTACCCAGAGGAAAATAAAGAAGAAACAGTTCTTAGACTAAGGTTAGTAAGTTTTCTTACTGACTCTCAGTCTAAGGATTTCGATTCCCTCAGTAGTGGCGAACGAACGGGGAAGAGCCCAAACCTATAGAGTGTTGATGTTGAAATTTAAAAACTTCGGTTTTTAAAAAGATTCATCTTAAAGGTCATAGGCCGTTGCTTTATAGGGGTAGATTAGTAAATTACGTTCGGAGCTTATGAGTCCGAGATGGAGTATACTTATAATGACTTCCCTAGTAGAATAGACTGGAAAGTCTAACCAAAGAAGGTGATAGTCCTGTACGCGAAAGGGGTTATTGCTCTATGGTAATTTACTTGAGTATGCCAAGACTCGTGAAATCTTGGTTGAAACAAGTGTGACTATGCACTAAGGCTAAATACTTCTAATGATCGATAGTGAACTAGTACCGTGAGGGAAAGGTGAAAAGTATCCCGATTAGGGAGATGAAATAGTATTTGAAACCATATGCTTACAAGCAGTCGGAGCCGTGTACCGCTCACTGCGTTCGGATACACGGCAAGCTACATTTATATTTTATTTATTATATTTTATAGATGGGCTTGCCAAGTACCCGAGCATAGCGAGTGGTACGTGGTGACGGCGTGCCTATTGAAGAATGAGCCAACGAGTTTATTTTTGTTGTTTGTTTAATCCCGATTTAGGGAGAAGGCAAAGCGAAAGCGAGTTGTAAAAAGCGTATTTAATTAAATAGTATAAGTTAATCTTAAACTTATGCTATTTGATTGAAAGACAGCATGAATAAGACCCGAAACCGAGTGAGCTAACCATGGCCAGGATGAAGGTACGGTAACACGTGCTGGAGGTCCGAACCTACTAGTCGTGCAAAACTAGAGGATGAGCTGTGGTTAGAGGTGAAATGCTAATCGAACTCGGCTATAGCTGGTTCTCCTCGAAACAGTTTTAGGACTGGCCTCATTGTGGAGTCTAGGGGTAGAGCTCTGAATGGGATGGAGAGAGAAATCTTATCCACTCCAACCAAACTTCGAATACTAGATACTCTATACAATGGGAGTTAGACTATGGGGGCTAAGCTCCATCAGTCAAAAGGGAAACAGCCCAGATCCTAACTTAAGGTCCCTAAGTCTCAGTTAAGTGTAAAAGGCGGTGTCATTACTTAGACAACTAGGAGGTTGGCTTAGAAGCAGCCATCCTTTAAAGATAGCGTAACAGCTCACTAGTTAAGTGATAATGCGCCGAAAATGTAACGGGGCTAAACTGAGCACCGAAAGTAGGAATCATAAATTAATTACGATTTATGGTGGTAGAGGAGCATTTTATATTTGTTGAAGTTAGATCCGCGAGGACTAATGGAAGATATAGAAGAGAGAATGTTGGCATGAGTAACAAAAAGATGGGTGAGAAACCCATCCACCGAAAACCTAAGGTTTCCTGAGCAATGATTGTCAACTCAGGGTTAGGCGATCCTAAGCCGAGGCCGAAAGGCGTAGGCGATGGATGAGCAGGTTAATATTCCTGCCCTACTTTAGATTATCGACGGGATGACGCAGTTTAAATTTGATAGCGTTTTTTGGCTATATACGTTGGCTGAAAAGTGGTGTTTCTTTGGCAAATCCGGGAAACGTTAGCCATTGATCAGTCAGAAGGTTGAGACTTCGGTCAAAGCCAATTATCAATGATAGATTGCCTAGAAAAATCTCTAAGAGCTAAGGTCTAAAGTAATCGTACCGCAAACCGACACAGGTAGGTGAGGCGAGTAGCCTCAGGTGTACGAGAGAACCTTCGTTAAGGAACTCGGCAAAACAGCGGCCGTAACTTCGGGATAAGGCCTCCCCCCACTCTTAAGTTTTTTAAGATTAAAAAACTTAAGAGTGGGGGGCGCAGCGAAAGAACCCAAGCGACTGTTTACCAAAAACATAGGTCCCTGCAAAAGCGCAAGCTGAAGTATAGGGGCTGATGCCTGGCCAGTGTCAGAACGTTAAGGTGAGGGGTGCAAGCCCTGATCTGAAGCGCTGATGAACGCCGGCGATAACTATAATCGTCCTAAGGTTATGTGATTTATTTATTTAGATTACATAAGGACTGGGACGATTATTGACAAATTTGTTGCCTAATTTTGAAGAATATTCAAAATTGTCTATAAACACTCAGTAAAATGCGTGAAAATCCTCAAAAGATTTTTAGTACTTGTTAACTTAATTAATAAGTAAAAATCTAAAAATACACGGGGGCAACGCGCAGGATTAATCATTAATTTAATCCTCAGAGACTTAATACTGAGGTCTGTAAAAATATGAAATTAAACCCAAATTGGGTATCAGGATTTACAGATGGGGAAGGAACGTTTTATATCGGTATTAATCAAAATTCAACTATGAGTATTGGTTATCAGGTGTTGCCAGAATTTAGAATAGTGCAACATCAAAGAGATATAAAATTATTATATGAATTAAAAAAGTTTTTTCAAGCTGGAGTTGTGAGAGTTAATCATGATGAAAGATATGAATTAAGAATCAGATCGTTAAAACATATTAATCAAATAGTTATTCCTCATTTTGATAAATATCCTTTAAAAACCCAAAAGAAATTTGATTTTATCAAATTTAAAAAAATCATTAATCTGATGAATCAGAATCAACATTTAAAGATTAATGGTTTAAAAAAGATTATCCAAATATCTAGTAAAATGAATAGAGGAAGTAAGGATAAGGCTTTAAGAATTCTATCAGAATTAGAATAAAGTTCATATTAGGATAAGATAAAGTCCATGCTTAATAGAAATATTAAGAAGGTACAGAGCGAAATTCCTTGTCGGGTAAGTTCCGACCTGCACGAATGGCATAACGACTTGGGTACTGTCTCAACGAAGGACTCGGTGAAATTGCAATACCGGTAAAGATGCCGGTTTCCCATAGCCGGACGAAAAGACCCCGTGAAGCTTTACTATAGCTTGATATTGGTTTAAGGGTATGTTTGCCTAGAATAGGTGGGAGACTTTGAAATTTCATTTTTGGATGAGATGGAGTCGCCAGTGAAATACCACCCTGATGTATTTTTAAATCTAATTCTATGCCTTGAATCAGGCTAGGAGACAGTATTAGGTGGGTAGTTTAACTGGGGCGGTTGCCTCCTAAAAAGTAACGGAGGCGTTTACAAAGGTTGGCTAGCTCCCGATGGAAACGGGATGTTGTCGTGCAAACGCAAAAGCCAGCTTTACTGCAAGGGGTACAACCCGCGCAGTTGCGAAAGCAGAAGTTAGTGATCCGACCGTATTCGATATAGGACGGCGGAAGCTCAACGGATAAAAGTTACTCCGGGGATAACAGGTTAATCAGGTCCAAGAGTCCACATCGACGACCTGGTTTGACACCTCGATGTCGGCTCGTCGCATCCTGGGGGCGCAGAAGCTCCCAAGGGTTTGGCTGTTCGCCAATTAAAGCGGCACGCGAGCTGGGTTCAGAACGTCGTGAGACAGTTCGGTCTCCTATCCGCTATGGGCGGTTGGAATTTTGAGGAGTCCCTTCCTTAGTACGAGAGGACCAGGAAGGACAAACCTCTAGTGTACCAGTTGTTCTGCCAAGGGCATTGCTGGGTAGCTATGTTTGGTTTGGATAAGCGCTGAAAGCATCTAAGCGCGAAGCCGTCTCCAAGATTAGAATTCCTTATTAGGCACCTTATAGACTATGAGGTTGATAGGCTCTAAGTGTAAGATCAGCAATGATTTTAGCTGAGGAGTACTAATTGCCGAGCGATCACTGAAACATTAAGTATTGCTTTCCCACCTACGCCATTAGGCTTCGGTGGATAAGTGAGTCACTAGATAAAAACCGTGAACTACTCATTTCATTCGAGTTCACGGCGAAGATTTGGTGATTCTAGCGATGGGGTAACACCTAGTTCCATACCGAACCTAGCAGTTAAGACCATCAGCGCCGATGATATTGCACTATTAAGTGTGAGAAAGTAGGTCATTGCCAATTATAACAAAAAACTCCGATCTAATCGGAGTTTTTTGATTATTTAAATTTATATTTATTCTTCTTCTATTTCTGTTAAACCTTCCCAATAACCTTCTCTTACTTTTAATTCTTTATTATTTTTCTCTGCTATTTCTTGAGTAGCTTTTATAAATAATTCCATGTCTGGATGTCCTTTCATAGAATCTCTTTCTAGAATTTTCAACATAGCTTCCCATGTATTTATTCCAGGACTTTCACCATCAATTAATTTTTTAGCTATTCTAACAAAGCCATCAGTTGATGTTTCTATATCTATCTTTCCTTCATGAGCGTTTTTATCAAATTCTTCATCATTAAGATTTAATTCCATATTTTTAATTTCTTGCAAGGCTGGAGATAATTCTTCTTTTTTTTCTTCTTCGTTCAGTTTATCTTTAACATCCTCGGTTTTAGTTTTTTTTTCGTTTGGAGACAGTTGGTCAAAATTCATAGTTTTTTTATTAATAATTAAGTTTATAAATATTTAAAAATAAATTACCAAAATTGTAATCCACCCTATCTTATTATTTAGATTATCAATGTTATATAGAAAAGTAAAGACCTTTATTATGGCGTATAATGTATCCGAATAAACGAAGTTTCGGATTTTTTTTGATAAAATTGACTGAAAGTTTATCAAGGAAAAAAATACGAAATTTGGGTGAAGCCTGAGCGAACGGACGAAAGGAGAGAGTCGAAGGGTGAACCTCATATTCGGTGTTATGTGAAGTTTTGAAATTTATATCGAACAAAAAGGATTAAAATTATGTTTTAGCAGTTGATTCATGGGCTCAGCAAGTGGTGTTGGTAAATTATCCCACTTAAACCAGTCCCACTTTTCAAATCGATCAGGTTCCTTTAATTGGAGTTCTCCTGTAAATTCATCTGTAACAAAAATAATCGTTACAAAATGTTGGTTTGTTATTTTAAACATATCATCTGTATATGTAGCCAAGCATAAATTACTAACGATCAACCCAGTTTCTTCATATGATTCTCTTTTGACTGCTTCTAATACTGGTTCAAAAAAATCAACATGACCCCCAGGAAAACACCATGCGTTTTTTGCGGCCTTGTGAATTCTTTTGCCTAGAAGTACCTTATTGTCTTTTTTTATTAAAACTCCAACACCAACTTTTGCGTGAGACATAATTTTGATTCTTTTAAATAAATTTTAAAATTTCGTATAACTTCTTATATGCGAACTAGTTGACTTTTGGGCTTAGATAAAAGGTTTAATTGTGTAAAATTGTAAATTATAACAAGTTATGATTATATTACAATTTTACTCTTTTTTGGTCTATTTTTACAATTTTATTTCTCCCTGTTAAATTATATATATGCCGTGTTAAGTGATATTAAGTTTTAGATATTTCTAAAATTATTTTGGATATTTTATTAACAGTATTTTTTTCAATATCAATTTCAGTTTCAAGCTTGTGTCTCGCATTAACACTTTTATTATAAATTTTTGTAGCTATTTTTTTGTTTATTACTATTTTACGATTTTTGTTGCGTTGGTAAGAAGTGTTGAAAGATGTGGATAGATAAAAAAGTTTAATTTTTATATTATATATTTTTTTAAAATTTAGATATTGGTTAATTCTGAGTTTGCCGTTTTTATGTTTGCTTGATAAAATTCCTTCGAGAATTACGTTGTAACCATTTTTCAAATATAGATCAATGAGCCTGTGTAGGGCCTCATAGATTATATCTGGATTTTCATCGTTTCCACAAACATCCCAATAAAAATAATCTGGGCAAAAAATAGCGGTTTTACCTTTGAGTTGTTTTTGTAAAAGCCGAGCAACACTTGATTTTCCACTGCCCGCAGAGCCTCGAATAATGATAAAATATTTCATAAAATAATTATTCAATGATTTAATTTTGAATTACCTGTTTTTTTGTTAATGTCTAAAAAGATAGGTTTTCTGTTTTTATCTACCATATATGTCCATGTTTTTTTTGGGTTTGAATTCGTAATTTTAATGGGAGTATTTGTTAGTTGTGAAAGGATTTTTGCATAAACATTATTATCCCAATTATCAAAAATTGGTTTATTGCTTAAGCCCATTATAGGTAATTGTATTGTCTCAATATATTTATCTTTTTCACAACTTATGTATTTAGGTGTTCTATTAATTAAGATAGTTTTATATAAAATTTTTGCTATTAATTCTCTAAATTGTATTGGATGTAGAGGTATAGAGAAATATTCACTTAAATTTTTTTCTAATTTTTGTGTTATGCCACCATCTTGTAAAACAGAAATAATACCAATTTTACCTAATCTGCATGCAATAAGCATTGCTTGACTATCAAAAAAATCCCATTGTTCTTCTTTTTCTTTTGGACTTTGAGTATTTACGATATAGATTGATGCAGGAAAAAAATCTCTAAACTTATGAAGTCCCCTAACCCCTTGTAAAAACATATAATGCGAATAGAAAGATTTAATGTACTCTGGGGTAGTAATTGTCCCTTTATTAGAATCTTTTTGATCATAATAAAGAAATAGTTCTTTATACATTAATCCAAAATATATTTTTCCAAGCCATAAAAAGAGAATTTCTTTATCAATTTTTTTAAGAAAATTGTATCCTTCATCTACTGCTTTTTTGATTTTATCTTCAAGTGGTTTTAGATATTTTCTATTACATGTTAAACAGCATGGAATTGTTAAATAGCGATAAGGAATTTCTGTACCATTGAGGAGAGTTAATTTTTGATCCCATAAATTATAACGTTTTTGTAACCAAGTTGGGATAACATGTTCTTTTGTTCTATTTTTTTTGTTTAAATTAATACCACAAAGAAAACAGGACTTATCATTAAATTTGTTTTTTTCAATCTTATTTTTTTTCATTTTGCCCTTTATTAATATAGAGGGTTCATAAATTTTTTTAATTTATTTTTATAATTTTATTTTTCATAGTCATTTTTTAATATTTATTCAATATTAGAAAAACAATATTGCGGAATAGTTTTTTCGGCGTGCCATCTTTCTTTCCAACCGCAATCGTCTGACCCTAAATCAAAAGTGTCACCTTTTAAAGAGATGGCCTTTTCCATATTTTTCATAATGACATAGTTGCCTAAGTTGGAAATTTTTGGATTAACTCCACTGGCCAGATGATAATAAATTTTTTTATATAAAAGAGCTAAGCTAACTGCTTCTTTTTGCTTGTTAATTTCAAAGCTAAGCATTATCCATTTCCAGGGGAGCCGTAAGAGATCGTGAAATATTTGGGGGTGGTCAGTGCCGGAAAAAGATGATTCCTCGCCGAATTTTTTGATATTTAATTTAATTAACAAATCTAAATCTTGATATTGATCGGGAATAATGTTGACTTTATCTTGTTCGATAATTTTGTTTTCCCGCTGGAAGTTTTTTTGTCTTTTTTTAGAAAATAATTTCTTAAATAATTCTTCTCGGGAATGGTAGCCACTTAAATCAAAAAAGTAATTGAAATTATCCTGAGGCAGGCTTTGGGTAAATGAATCGTTTTGAGTTAGAACTAATTTGGCGGGCTGGTCTAATGATTGGTAAAATTGCGGGATATATTGGTAATTTTCGGGAGTAATAAAGATTTGATTAATGTTCATATAGGGTCCGCCAAAAAATTCCAGATATTTTTTTTCGGTATTGTATTGCAAAGGAAGTAGGCTGATAATTTTATCATCAATCAAGCCAATATAAAAGTAGAGCTGGTAATTGGTATACTTGTTAAATGCTGTTCGGAATTCCCATTCATCATAAACTGTTTTTCGCGGAGAGAATTCTTTCCATAATTTTTGGCATTTCGACAGATCGCGGACACATTCAATTTTCATATTTTTAATAATAGAGTTGCTGGAAGCTTAGTTTATTTCCACAACTTTGTTTCTTCCTTTTTCCCCTTGGATAATTTTAATATTTGATTTAGCTGTTTTAAAGTATTTAGCTAAAAATTTAATTAATTCTGCATTAGCTTCCCCCTTTTTTAATTATAAAAGGAGGCGAAATTTGGGTGAAAGAAAAAGTGCAACCTTTGAAAATTATTAACGCACTTTTTTTGAACCTCATATACTTTGTTATGTGATGTTTCAAATCCCACATTCCTTATTAAAATAAATTATTTTTCAAAAAATCATTTCTTAAACCGTTATGGTAACTAACATCATCTTGTTTATCAGTCTTTGCATCCCAAAATCCACCAATAATTCTTGTCGCCAAAATTGGTTTTATCGATAAATCAAATTTATTTTTTTCTTCTTCAGATAATTGATTGCGTAATTTATTCAGATAATTTTTCGCCAATCCAGGATTTTGTGCACTTGTGTATAGCCTATGATAGAAATAACAAACATCATAATATCTCGGTGATTGAGAGCTTGCGTGTTCGCCATCGATGAGGATGAATTTTCCACCATCTTGTATCATATGCCATGGAACAAAGTCACCATGATTGACACCTAGCTCATATGTATCTCGAAGTTTTTTTACAGATTCAAGCATTTCTTGTAACTGATGTTCTTTAACCTCTAGATACCAACTTTGAACCCTTTGGAAAAATTCATTCCATTTTTTCTGCGAGCTTATGGAATCCTGATCTCGGCGAAGATTCAGATTCTGTTTTTGTAATGAAAGAAAAAATAAATTTGATTTAACTATTTTGTCTATCCATTGATCTAGGTTTTCCGTATTTGGTGGATTTTTGAACGCAAGCATGGAGCCATCATGATGACTAGAGAGATAATAAAATTTTTTTTCGTATTCACCTGACTCGTAAATTTTTGGGACATCAAAATAATTAATATCGGCTTTTTCTATTAAGCTACCAATTTGTTGATTCCAGAGAGTTTCATTCTGCGTTCTCTCTCCTATGTCTGGCGTTGATGCCATTTTTAAGAAAAAAATTTTATTATCTTTCTTCAGTTTTCCGTGAAGATGGCGCCATAATTGGTGTAATTCCAAAATATCATAACCATTTTTTGAAAAATAATTCTCAATCAAATCTTTGTCTAGTAACCTAGCTTTTCTATAATTTTTACCAGCTTTGGTAGTAAACGAATCTATATTTAATTTGTCTTTTTTCATAAGAGTGGGATTTGAAATTTCACATAACTCCTTATATCCGAACCGGCCAATTAAGTGGCTTAAATAAGGGGTTTGTTTATATAAAATTGTAAATCATAACAAGTTATGATTATATTACAATTTTACTCTTTTTTGGTGATTGCCACAATTTTATTTTTCCCAGTTTCGCCTTTAATTATTTTAATATTAGATTTAGCAGTTTTAAAGTGTTTAGCTAAGAATTTAATTAATTCTGCATTAGCTTTTCCTTTTTCTGGGATAGCTTTTAATTTAATTTTTAAAAAATTATCTTTCTGTTCAATAATTTCAGTTTGGGATGATTTGGGTATTATTTTTATTGTATATTTCATATTTTATATTGTAGAGACGCAAAATTTTGCGTCTCTACAAGGATGATTTTTTAAAAATTAGGCATCAAAGATGCCTTTTCCTTGTCTAATTATTTCTATTTCATCATTAATTAAACTGACAACAGTAGAGGGTTTATTATTAATTTGTCCGGCATCTAAAATTAAATCTACTTTTCCAAACCAATCCTTTTTAATTTTATTTGGGTCAGCATAGTTTTGTTTACCGCTTTTATTGACACTAGTAGTGATAATAGGATGGTCTAATTCTCGAACAATTTGTAGACAAATTTTATTATTAGGTATGCGAATACCGATAGTTTTTCTTTGTGGGTCTTGGAGGATTTTAGGGGCTTCTTTGCTGGCTTTTAAAATAAAAGTAAATGGTCCGGGCAAGTATTTTTTTAAAATTTTATATTGAAAATTAGAAACCATGGCCCAACGGCTAATGTCTTTTAAATCCGCACAAATAATACTCAATGGTTTTTGTTTTTTTCTATTTTTTATTTTTTGAATAGTTTGGACAGCTTTTTTATTCAAGATATCACAGCCGATTCCATAAATAGTGTCAGTAGGATAGACAATTATTTGGCCGTTTTTGAGCATATCAACAGCCCCAGAAATAATTTCTGGGTCGGGATTAGAAAGATTAATTTTTTTGATAACCATACATTTTTTTTGGGAATCTTAATATTGTTTTTAACTATTCAATGACAATATTTATTCCTTGCCCCTGATGGATGTTATTTTCATAATCAGTGATGATTGTAAAAACAGTATATTTTCCAATAACGGGTGGATTTTTCCAATCTGTATCAATGCTAGAATATAGAGGATTGCTAATTGTATTTATCCAGCGCGACTGGCCGCTATTTTCATTAAGGTAATAAAAATCTATTTTATTAATTAAATTGATATTATCAATAGCAATCTGGATATTTAAAGGAAATTCATCTTGTTTGATAATGGAATTTTCTTGTGGTATTATCCAATTTAAATCATAAGAGGTGCTTCTTTCTATATTAACTATAAAATTAAGCTTCATTTCTTGAAAATTTTCTTGCCCATCAAAAACCATTACTTTTAGTTCATGGGTTCCATTTGGAAACAATGGGCTGAAATTATAATTGTAATTATATGGTTCAGTTTTACTACTGCCTACAAATTTATCATCAATTTTATACACCACCCTATTTAAACTGCCTATTTTAGCGTGGGCATCTACTTGAATATTCAAATTTTGGGAAGTAATTTCTTGATTGGCCAAAGGATATTTTATTAAAAGAGTAGGTTTTTTAGATAAAGTATGGATATTATCATATTCGGTTGGAGGATCGCTGGTATCTATTTTTTGACCAGCATCTTCTTCTACCCACTTTAAAACGGCTTCTTCCCAAGTAGTATAATTTGGATCTAACTCTGGCTTGGTAGGAATTGGTCCAAATATGTCATCTTTATTAATATAATGCAATATACTATGCACTTTATAATATATTTTTTCTTTTAAAGTAGTCGGTGGAGTATATTCGGTAGCTAGAAACCCGGACATACTATCTATTTTTACTTTTGTTTTTTGAGCCATTTCGCCGTTAAGCATGGGTTTTTGTATTTTTTCGGCTTCCTCCTCATCTTCCTCAGTGTTTGATTCATTTTTTGCAAATCCAATTTTAGGATAATTTTCAGTGGCTTGAAGCATATAGTCCCTCCAAATAGGAGCAGCAATGGCTCCACCAGCAGCACCCTCAATCATTTTTTGATTATTATTATTGCCAACCCAGACCGCGGTAGCTATTTGCGGAGTAAAGCCGATTGTCCAAGCATCATTGAAATCGGAAGTAGTTCCAGTTTTAACACAAACTGGGCGGTCTCCCAAAGTTAAATAATTATTTATTCCAAAAATAAAACTGCGAGCTTCGTTGTCAGAGAGAATGCTATTAATTTTATTAGCAATTTCTGGTTCAATTATTTTTTCGCCCTTTTCCTCCTTGGCTTCATATAATATTTTTCCTTCTGAGTCCTCAACTTTTAAAATAGATTGAATTGGTTTTTTTACACCCTGGCGAGCCAAAGTAGCAAAGCTATTTAAATGTTCAATCATCTTAATTTCTAGTCCGCCTAATATTAATGATAGACCATAATTTTCTGGGCCCCCTATTGTGCTATAGCCAAATTTTTTAAGATAATTTAAAGCATCTTCCACACCCACTAAATACATTAATTTTACGGCCGGGATGTTTAAAGAACCGGCCAAGGCCTTTCTTAAACTAACCGGACCACGAGTTTCTAAATCATAATTAACAGGTTCATAATCTTCGGTTTCAGTTTTAAATGTTGTTTCTACATCAAATAAAATAGTTTCTGGTTGGTAGCCCTTTTCAAAGGCCAAGGCATAAATTAATGGCTTAATAGAACTGCCGGGCTGTCTTTTGGATAAAGGTATATTTACCTGGCCATCAATATCATCATTAAAAAAGTCGCGAGAACCAACCATGGCTAAGATATTGCCATTTTCTACATCAATACTTAATAAAGAAGCATTATTAGCTTTATATGTTTCAGGATATGACTCTGTTTTTTCTGCAATTATCTTTTCAGCCATTTCCTGTTTTTCAAAATCCAAAGTAGTGATTACCTTTAGTCCCCTTTCTTCTACATATCTTTCTCCCAAAATAGCATTCAATTGTTCGCGGACATAAAAAACAAAATGAGGAGCGTAAATATTTTCTGTTTGTTTTTTAAAAACTAATTCTTGCTTTTTAGCAATCTGGGCCTCTTCTTGGCTAATATATCCTTGTTTGACCATTAAATCTATAATATATTGCTGGCGGCCGATTAATTCATCTTTATGGGTTCCATAGGGAGAATAATAAGTGGGAGCCTGTGGCAAGGCAGCTAAAGTAGCCGATTCAGCAATACTCAAATCTTTGGCGCTTTTATCAAAATAGAAATTAGCAGCCGACTCTATTCCGTAAACTACTGAACCATAGGGTATTTCATTAAAGTACATTTTTAATATTTCATCTTTGGAATATTTTTGTTCTATTTTATAGGAAAGTATCCATTCTTTTATTTTTCGAGAGAGAGTTCTTTCATTACTTAGGACTGCGTTTTTAACAAATTGTTGTGTTAAAGTTGAACCTCCTTGAGCTCTTTGACCGCGTAAGCGAGGCACTATTTGACCGCGAATTATTCCCCAAATGGATATTCCTTTATGATTGTAAAAATCCTTATCCTCTATAGCAATGGTGGCTTGAACAACATAGTCGGGCAAGTCATTAACTTCAATTAAAGTTCTTCTTTCATTGCCATGAATATCATAGAGGATTTTTTCTCCAGTTTTGTCATATATTTTAGTGCTTTGAGCTATAGAGCGGTCAATAATTTTGTTAGGATTTGGTAAGTCCTTAGAATACCAAGCAAAGAGGCCGGCTAAAAATATAATACCAATTAAAGAGAGTACTAGAACGAGTTTTATTAAGCTAGGAGCAAATTTTTTAAATTTTATTTGCGAAGAAGCTTTGTGTTTTTTAGCTTTAATTCTAGTTTTTTGATGTAAATTTATTTTTAAACGAGGTTTGATTATTCTTTTTTTTCTTTGAATAGTAGAAATATGAGGTCTGAAAATTAATTTTCTTCTTTTAATTCTGCGGATTCTTTTATTAGTTTTGGGACTATAAGAACCCACTCGTTTGTTTTTCCAAACCGATGTGGGAGATTTAGATTTTTTAAAATAATCAATAGGCATAGGGTTAGTATATGGGGTTAGTTTACCCTGTGAAATACTTAAATTTTCTAAATATTTATTGATAAGAATTTATTGTATTTCAATATTATCTAATTCATATAGTTATTATATAGTATAAAATTTAAATTTCACAGGGTGAAAAGGAAAAAAGAGAAAGTATAAAGGGAAAGCATAAAGTCGGTTTATTATTGTACAAGTAAGTTAGGTTAGTTTTAAGCTATAAGTTATAAGCCGTAAGTTTACCCTGAAGGGAGATGGAGTTTCTCCTTTAGGGTTGTAAGTAGTTTACCCTGTTAAATAGTTAAATTTTTAATTTATAGTTATTTATATCTCATTTATCAAAGTATAGTCAAGTTTTATATATAAAGAAATGTAGAATTTAAATTTAAACCTGTTAAATAGTATTGCGATAAGCGATAATTTAAATTTAACAGGGTGAAAGTTATTTTAGGTTTTTTGACAATAAAAAAATCCCAGGGCTTATTCAAACTTACTGGGATTTTGGAGTTTTTTGTTTTTTCATTTTATGCTTCCTAAAACAATAAACTAATAATAATCCCCGTTATAATAGGAATTACCAAATTATCATCTAAAGGAAGAAAATCAGATACAATTTCTAAAATAGTTATACTTAGAGCCACTACAATAATAAAGAATGAGGAAAATTCAGCTTGTAAAAGAATGGGATAAACAAAAATTAGTAGAATTACACATAGGGCAAAACAGGAGACAGATCCTTCTAGGGTCTTTCTGCCTATTTTTACTCTACCAAGTTTTATTCCCGCAATAGTAGCTACGGCATCTCCCCAGATGGAGAGATTAATGACAATAAAGGCAGTTTCTTTTTTAAAAAAGAGAAGACAGAGAAGAGCGGAAAAGAGAATCCAAGTAGCTCCTGTTAGTTTTTTTTCTTCCTCTTTACGGAGGAAAATCCCAAAAAATTTATTAAAAATTTTTTGGAATCCAGAAAAATTTAAACGGAGAATTTCAACGCTAACATAGAAAATAGTAGCGATTCCAAGTCCCAGACAAACAGTAAAATGAGGCAGAAAAAGAATCGCTAAAGGAATTACAGTTCCAGAAACAGCATGAAGCAGTTTTCTGCTTTTTTCTTCTTTTTTCACTTAGTCCTCCTAAGATTTTTATTTTTTTGTTCTATTAAAATTATAATATTTTTGGATAGGTGTCAAGGTATTTTCAAAGCCCAGACTTATTGTTATACTAAAAGCGTTAAGAGTTAAAACTTTGCCCTGTTAAATGGTATCGCAAAGCAATAATTTAACAGGATAAAAAGTAAAAAAATATGGATAAAAATATACACCCCCACACTGCTGGGGCAAGTGAGGGGGTAAAAGAATTACTTACTCGCGGGGTGCAGGATATTATTGGCCGCGAGGATTTAGAAAAAAATTTAAAGTTTGGAAAGAAAATGAAGATTTATTTAGGAGCAGATCCTTCCCGGCCAGATATTCATTTAGGACACGCCGTGGTTTTAAGAAAATTAAAAAAATTTCAGGACTTGGGACATAAAGTTATATTTTTAATTGGAGATTTTACAGCTCAAATCGGTGACCCCACGGGCAAAGATGAAGTCCGTCAGCAATTATCTTTTTCAGAAATTAAGAAAAATGCTCAAACTTATAAAAAGCAGGTTTCTCAAATTTTAAATTTTTTTGGTCCCAATAAAGCAGAAATAAAATATAATTCTAAATGGAATAAAAAGCTTAAATTCCAAGATTTAATTGAGCTTTCTAGTAATTTTACAGTCCAACAATTTTTAGAAAGGGACATGTATCAAGAAAGAATAAGGGCCGGCCAGCCCATTTCTTTACAGGAGTTTTTTTATCCTTTAATGCAGGCCTACGATAGCGTGGTAATGGATGTTGATATGGAGGTGGGTGGTAATGATCAATTATTCAATATGCTTGCTGGCCGGACTTTAATGCAAAAGCTGAAGAAGAAGAATAAAATTGTAATGACCTTTGAACTTTTGGAAGGTACTGATGGTCGGAAAATGTCCAAGTCCTACGATAATTATATTGGAATTACAGATATGCCCAATGATATGTATGGCAAAATTATGTCTATTACTGACGACTTAATTATTAAATATTTTACACTTTGTACAGATATTGTTTTGGAAGATATTGAAAAAATGGCAGTGGAAATGAAGGCGGGAGCTAACCCAAGAAATTTTAAAGCGAAGTTGGCCCATGAAATAGTAAAAATTTATCATGGAGAAAAAAAAGCTCAAGAAGCAGGAAAAGAGTTTAAGAAAATTTTTCAAAAAAAAGACAAACCTAGTAATATGCAAGAAATTAGCTTAAAGGAAGATGTTGGTATTTTAGAGACCCTGGCTAAATATAATTTAGTTTCTTCTAATTCAGATGCCAGAAGAATGATTGATCAGTCAGCGGTTAAAGTTAACGATAAAAAAATTAAGGATTATAATTTGCAATTAAAAAAGGGTCAAAAATATATTATTCAAGTGGGTAAGCGCAGATTTTTACAGATCAAATAATAGAATAAATTTCTATTTTATTGTATAATTAGGTTACTAAATAAATAAAAACAAAAATATGACTTCAATTTTTAAAAGAGTAAATTCCCGATTTAGCTCGGAACGAGCAAATAAAAAAAAGGAAAAAGATAATATTTTTTCCGAGGTTCAGAAACCAAAAAAGAGAAAAAATAAAAAAATAAAGGTAGAAAAAGAGAAACCAATAATTGCAGAAGAGAAAAATTGGATTGAAGAAGAAGAGGAAGAAGGTGAATTATTAGTTGATGTTTATCAGGAAAAGGAGAATATTGTAATTCGTTCTACGGTGGCTGGGGTTAATCCAGATGACATTGATATTGATATTAATAATGACATGATTACTATTCGGGGCAAAAGGAGTTCAGCGGTTGATATTGAAGAAGAAGATTATTTTTATAGAGAATGTTATTGGGGAAGTTTTTCTAGGTCTATTATTCTGCCCTGTGAAGTCCAAGCCAATAAAGTTAAGGCCGCTTTAAAAAATGGAGTTTTAATAGTTACTTTACCTAAAATCAAAACTCATAGATCTGTTAAGATTTCTGTTCAACCAAAATAAACTTTATAGAAAATTTAGGCTCCCGCTTTATTTGGCGGGGGTTTTAATTTAAAAAAGATATTGCCAAATGTTTCTAATAGTTTAATAATAATAGAGGGTTTAAATTCCAATTAATATGAAGAATAAATTTTCTTTAAAAAAATATTTAAAAATCATTCGGAATTTTTTAATTATTATTATAACTTTTGGGGCCTTGACATTGGCTCATAACTTATTTTTTACACATAAGGTTTTTGTTGGTGTTTATTTGGATAATTTTCATATGTATAATCAAAGCTATTCTCAGGTTTATAATTTTTTGGAAGAGGGAAGCAAATTTTTAAATGAGAAAGGTCTGGAATATAAATTTAAGGACAAATCAATTTTCATTCGGCCAATAGTTGCTACTTTAGACGATCCAGATTTAAGTTATAATATTTTAGAGTTTGATAATGAAGCCACGGCCAGAGAAGTTTTTTCTATAGGTAGGAGCTCAAGTTATCAAAATAATGTTTTAAAGCAATTGGAAATTCTTTTTTTAAGACCTCAGCAAGTTCAGTGGAAATATAATATTAATGAAAAGCAATGGAAGGATATTTTAAAAAATAATTTTAGCGAATTTGAAACTGAGTTTAAGGCCCCAGCTATTAGTTTTGAAAATAGCAATATTGTTATAAGCGAGCCAGCAGATGGCGAAGAATTTGATTATGATGGTATATTAGAAATCACTAAGGCAAAAATAGAAAATTTTGATTTTAGTCCAATAGATTTAAATTTAAATGAGATTATTTCTGATATTAATTTAGGGGAAGCTGAAAAAGAAGTAGAGAAAATTCAGCAGATAATTGATTTAGAAAGCATTACTTTAAATTATGATCAAAGATTTTGGAAAATAAGTTCTTGGATTTATAGAGATTGGTTAATTTTAAAAAGAAATGAAGCCGGAGAGATAATTGTTGGCTTTGATTTTGATAAATATGAAAAACATTTTGAGGAAAATGTTCTTGCTTATATAGATAGAGAGAGCAGAAATGCTAAGTTTGAAATTCAAAACGGCCGAGTGATTGAGTTTCAAGGCAGTCAAGATGGTCAAAAGCTTGATTTAAAAGAAAGCTTAAATGTTATTGAGGCGAGTATTAATAATTTTGAAACAGAGATTGATTTAGCAGTAAACATTGTCAAGGCCGACGTAGAAACTGCTAATGTTAATGATTTGGGTATCCAAGAAATTATTGGTACTGGCGAGTCAGATTTTAGGGGCAGTCCTCCCAATAGAGTTCATAATATTAAGACAGGGGCAGCGGCTTTAAATGGTTTATTAATTGCCCCAGATGAAGAATTTTCAACTATGGGGGGCTTAATACCTGTTAATGCAGAAACTGGCTATTTGCCGGAATTAGTTATTAAAGGAAATAAGACCATCCCAGAATATGGAGGTGGTTTATGTCAGATTGGCACTACGATTTATCGAGCTGCTTTGCGAAGTGGTTTGAAAATTATTCAAAGAAGACCTCATTCTTATCGAGTTTCCTATTATGAACCAGCAGGCATGGATGCTACCATTTATAATCCTTGGCCAGATATGAAGTTTGTTAATGATACCAGTAAGCATATTTTAATCCAAACCAGAATTATTGGTACTAAATTATATTTTGATTTTTGGGGAGTAAGAGATGGACGACAAATTACAATTACAGATCCAATCATATATAATATAGTCAGTCCTGGCCCAACTAAAGAAATTGAAACAGAAGATTTAGAGCCGGGAAAAAGAAAATGCACTGAGTCAGCGCATGCAGGAGCAGATGCTTATTTTGATTATAAAGTTGAATATGCTGATGATAGGGAAATTTATGAAGAAAGAATACGTTCCCATTATGTTCCTTGGTCAGCAGTTTGTTTGATTGGGGTAGAAAAAACAACGACTTCAACGGAAGAAATTATTAAAGAATAATCAATTCTAATTTTTTAGTTTCTGTATCTAAAATAGCAAAAGTGCTTTTATTAAATAATCCAGCCAATGTGCCTGGGTTTATTAGTTTGCAAGTATTAATTTTTTCTTCCCATGGTTTATGATTGTGCCCATAAAATACATAATCATATTTTTTTGTTTTTGTCAGTATTTTTGCTTTCTCTGGATAATGAGTAAAGGCCATATTTAATTTATCTATTTTTAATTCTCCAAAATTTTTAAATATTTTGATATTTTTGGTTTCTTCTTTGCTTATTTTTTCCATCATTTTATGGTCTCCATCCACATTTCCTAAAGATAAGTATATTTTTCCAACAAAGTTTTTTTCTAAGTATCTTAAAACATCAGGAGCACAAACATCACCGCAATGTATTATTGTTTTTATATCTTTTTTTTTGAGAATTTTTAACATTTCATCTATTCTCGGAATATTATCGTGAGAATCTGAAATAATGGCAATTAGAGGCATGAGGTTTATTAGTTAAAAGTTTACTTTGTGAAATAGTATCACTTTGTGATAATTTCACAGGGTGAAAAGTTATAAAGTTAGAAGGTCGTTAATTGAAATTCGAAATTAGCCTGCCTGCGCGTAGCTGAAGCTACGCTTCGGTCGCCGACGTGCCAAAGCCACTTTGGCGACGGCACGCGAAGGCAGGTAATAGAAAATCGAAAATTGAATGTCGTTATCAAATGTTAAAAGTCAAATATCAAAAATTGAGGTTATGAGCTAATTCCTAATTTCTAAAAGCTAATAGCTGATAGCTAACAGCTAACTACCTACTATCCTTAAAAATAAAGTTAATAGTAGAAATTATTAAAGCAAATAAAAATGCCCACCAGAAATTTATGATTATTAAACCTGGCACTAAATACCCGACAATCATCATTATAAAGGCATTAATAAAAAAGGTGAAAAGTCCAAAAGTTATAATATTAACAGGGATGGAGAATAAAAGCAGTATGGGTTTTAAAAATGTATTTAATAAACCCAAAACTATGGCAGTGATTAAGGCCGTCCAGAAATTATTTACAGCTACTCCGGGTAAAATATAGGACAAGCCAAAAACACTTAAGCTAGTAATAATAAATTTTTTAAGCATAAGTTTAAATTTAATGATTATGGTTTTATTATAGCATTTTAACCCTGAGGGTTGCCAATTCTTGGGACCGGCCTTTTATTTTTCCCTATAGATGTTAAGATATAGAATAGACAGATTATTAAATAAGTTTAATCTAAATGGATGAAAAATTATTAAAAAAATTGCCTTTAATAATATTTGGAGTAATAATATTATCTTCTTTGTTTAAAAAAGGGTCAGGTGGATTTATATTTTTTATAATTTTTATAATAATTTTATTTTTAATATTAAAGAAAGGTAAGGTTCCATTTAATAAATTAAAAATGTTTGATAAATTTAATCAATTAAAAAATAAAACCATGAATGAAACAATAGATATGGATAAATTAAAATCCAAAACTGGCTATAAAAAATTATTTGGCGGAATTATTATTGCCATTTTATTATTATGGCTTTTCTTTTCTTCCATAATAGTTGTTGATGCCGGGGAAACTGGCGTTTATTCTCTTTTTGGAAAAGTAAAAGACAATGAACTGCGCTCTGGTTTTCATTTAGTAATTCCATTGGCTAGAATTCACAAAATGAGTATTCGGACAGAGGAATATACTATGAGTATATTAACTGGAGAAGGTAAAATAGCTAGAGATGACTCTATTGCATCCCTGACTAAAGAAGGGCTAAAGGTTGATTTAGACATTACAGTGCTTTATAAATTAAATGAAGAGCAGGCCTCTGATATTTATAGGACAGTTGGTTTACGATATGAGGATAAAATTATTCGTCCTTTAATTAGAAGTTCAATTAGGGGTGTAATTGCTCAGTATGAAGCCAAAGAACTTTATTCTGAAAAGCGTGGCGAGGCAACTCAGGCAATTGCGGACAGTTTAAAGTTAGAGATTGAATCACGTGGCATCATTGTTGAAGATGTTCTTTTAAGAAATATTCAATTACCAGCTAATTTAGCTAATTCAATTCAGGAGAAATTACAAGCCGAACAAGAGGCCCAGAAATATGAATTTTTACTTCAAAGGGAAGAAAAAGAAAAAGAAAGAAAAATTATTGAAGCCGAAGGCCAGAAAGAATCCCAGAGAATCATTAATCAAAGCTTGACTCAGAATTATTTATATTATTTGTATATTAAAGAATTAAAAGACAGAGCAGGAACTATTTATGTTCCAACAAGTCCTACAACAGGAATGCCGATGTTTAGAAATTTAGGGAATTAGGTATAATAGGCGTATGTAATAGATTTATAGTAATTTAAATAAAACAAAAAATTCGGTTTTAGCCGGATTTTTTGCTGTTTAAATAATATTGTTTGCGCCTCTTTACAAAATAATAAAAATGGTTTATATTGGTATCAAATAAAAGATTTAAAAAATAAATCAAGGAGGCCAATGTGGCTAAAAATTTCTGTATAAAGGTACTAAGGCATGGGGATAAATATTTTATTCGCTGTGAAACTTTTTTATTAAAAGGGGGAGGACATATTTATTTCCCCTTGAGTGACAACCTCGAGGATTTAGATGAACTGCCTAGATTGGCAGAAGGATTTGTTAATTTGGATTTTTTTGTTATTAAGGTCAACGAACAAAGTGAGGAATTATGTAAGTTACATCTACACGAAACCAAATTTTTTGAATTTGAACATGATGACATAAAAAAAATCTATTTAAAAACACCATCTCCAATTGTTGCTTTAAAGGGAGGCACGGGACACTGCTTGTCTCTGAAGGGTTTTAATGCTCTTGATATAAAGACTGGAGAATTTCATTTCCCATTTGATTTTTCTCTTGTCCATCCAGCGAAAGTAAGCTGGAAAGAGCAAGAAAAATAGAATTTTATAAACATAAGCCCCTTATTTATTTGAGGGGTTTTTTATAGATAGATGGGGCGCTTACTCTTGATTTTTATAATAAAAGCTAGTATACTATTATTACTTTGTTGCTATTGTCTAGCCCTCTTTGTTTGCCTAGCTGTTGAAGCTGGTGTCGGTGCGAGTTGAGGCAAGTGGCTGGGACATTAGGTTTTATTCATCCCTGCCACCAAAAAATTAATTAATTTAAATTTTTTATATTAGCACCAAGCCGCCTTCGTCTAGTGGTTAGGACATCAGGTTTTCATCCTGGAAACAGGGGTTCGATTCCCCTAGGCGGTACCAAATATAATTGTTAATAGATTAATAGGTTAATTGTTTAATTTTTTTGGTGCGGGGCAGGCCGGGAAACAGGGGTTCGATTTTTATCTGACAAAATCGAAGATGTAGTCAGACCCTGGTACCATCGAGCCAAGCTTGATACCATTTAGTTGGTAGTTCGTAGATTTTAGTAAGTATTTTTTAAACTATAATTTATAAAATTACCAATTAAAATTAATAAATAATCGTCTACTCGGTTATATTGACGTCTAACTTAATATAACTTGGTATACGAGAAAAAGGACTAATTTTATGTTAGACAAAAAGAAAAAGGAAGAAATCATCAAAAATTTTAAAATTCATAAAAATGACACTGGATCATCAGAGGTTCAGGTTGCCATTTTAACTGAGGAAATTAAAGAATTAACTAAGCATTTAAAACTCCACAAAAAGGATTTTTCTTCTCGGAGAGGTTTGGTTAAAAAATTAAATCAAAGAAGAAAATTATTAAGATTTTTAGAACAAGACAATAATATTTCTTTTGAAAAGTTGATTAAAAAATTAAATATTAAGATAGCTAAAACTGTTGATATGGCCTTAGAGAGCCAGACAAAGGTTCGAAGAGATGTTCAAAAGGAAATAGAAAAGGATGGTAAAAAAACAGCGAAGGAGATAGTGAAAAAAAAGAAAAAATAATTAATTATAAAATTTATTATGTACGATAAAAAAGAATATAAAATAGAATTTGCGGGCAAAGAACTTAAAGTAGAAATAGGCAAATATGCCCCTCAGGCCACGGGTTCATGTTTAGTTAGATATGAAGGAACTTCTGTCTTGGCTACAGTAGTAAAGGGTGGTGAAAGAGAGGGTGTTGATTATTTTCCTTTAATGGTTGACTATGATGAAAAATTATATGCCGCTGGTAAAATCAAAGGATCTCGTTGGATTAAAAGAGAAGGTCGCCCTACTGATGAAGCAGTTTTAACTGCTCGGGTTATTGATCGTTCTATTAGACCATTATTTAATGACGTTTGCCGAAAAGATATTCAGGTTGTAGCGACTGTTTTAGAATATGATGGAGAAAATGACCCAACTTTTGTGGCTTTAATGGGAGCTTCTATTGCTTTGTCTATTTCACCTATTGAATGGAGGGGACCAGCCGTTGGATTTTATGTTGGTCAGGTAAATGGAGAATTGGTTTTAAATCCAACGACTACAGCTAAGGCCAAAAGTGATTTTGAAATTTTTGTAACCGGCACTCCTCATGGAATTGATATGTTAGAAGCGAGATGTAAGGAATCTAAAAATGATGAAATTATGCAAGCCATAGAATTTGCCGATAAGCATATTAAGAAACTTATTAAATTTGTAAATACCATCCAAGAGGAAGTTGGTATTGAAAAAATTATAGCTGAACAAGAATTATCAGCAGACGAAAAGAAAGAACGAGAATTAATTGATAAAAAGATTGAAGAATTTTTTAAAGATATTGATGTTAAAGAAATTTTTACAGCTGACAAAATTAAAACAGAAGAGAATATTAGGGGCTTGAATGAAAAATTAAATGAAGTTTTAAAGGAAGACAATGAGGTTTCTAAAGAATTAAGATCTTACGGCCTTAGAATTTTAGATGAGAAATTAACTCAAAAGGCTCGTGCTATGATTTTGAAGGACAAGCATCGGCCAGATGGCAGAAAAATAGATGAGGTTAGAACCATTGAATGCGAGGTGGGTTTATTTAATAGAACTCATGGTAGTGGTTTTTTTCAAAGAGGACTAACTCATGTACTTTCTATTGTTACTTTGGGCTCCCCAGGTGAAGAACAATTTTTAGATGGTATGGAAATAGAAGGTAAAAAAAGATATATGCATCATTATAATTTTCCTGGATTTTCAGTAGGAGATGCTTTTATGAGAAGAGGCACTTCGCGTAGAGAAATAGGCCATGGCGCTTTAGCTGAAAATGCCATTATTCCTGTTTTGCCGGACAAAGAGGACTTTCCTTATACTATTAGAGTTGTTTCAGAGGTTTTATCTTCTAATGGTTCGTCTTCTCAGGCCTCTACTTGTGGTTCTTCTTTGGCCTTAATGCACGCCGGGGTTCCAATTAAAAAATCAGTAGCTGGAATTGCCATGGGCTTGATTACTAGCGCAGATCAAAAGGAACATGTTATTCTAACAGATATTCAGGGGGTAGAAGATCATAGTGGAGATATGGATTTTAAGGTTGCTGGCACAGAAGACGGCATTACCGCTATTCAATTAGATATAAAATTAGACGGTATTGGTTTAGATATTTGTCGAGAAACATTAGGGCGAGCCGAAAAAGCCAGATTAGAAATTTTAGAAATTATGAAAAAAGTTATTGCTGAGCCAAATAAAGAATTATCTCCTTATGCACCAAGAATTATTACTATGAAGATTGATCCCGAAGATATTAGATTAGTTATTGGCCCGGGCGGCAAGACCATTAATCAAATGATTGATGATTATGATGTTCAAATAGATTTAGAAGATGATGGAACGGTTTTTATTACATCAACAAATGAAGAGGGAGCCAAAAAGGCCGTAGAACATATTAAGAATTTAACTAAAAAAGTTCAAGTTGGTGAAATCTATGAAGGCAAGGTAACTAAGATTGTTACTTCTCAGTCCGGCGGAGAGGTCGGGGCCATTGTGGAATTTTTACCGGGCAAAGACGGCATGGTTCATATTTCCGAATTTAAATATGAAAGAATTGATAAAGTTTCGGACATAATTAAAGTAGGAGATACTCTAAAAGTTAAAGTTATGGAAGTTGATGAAGAAAGGGGCAGAATTGGACTTTCAGTAAAAGCCCTATTATCAAAGCCAGAGGGTTGGCAAGATCGTCCACCTAGAACTTCTAGACCTAATAATTTTAATCGAGGACCAAGAAGATATTAATTAGGTTTTATGAATTTTAATCCAGAGTTTCATTGGCAAGCCGCCAAAAAGCATATTTTAAAGAAAAGAATATTTTTTATTGTTTTAGGATTGATACTAGCCCTATCAGTCCTTTTTATTTTTCAAAGATATTATTTTGTGTCCGGTCGGAGTATTGATTTAGACCAATTAATTCCTGAAGATTCTAAGGTTGTTTTTAATTTTTATACACCTTATTTATTAGGAGAACAAATAGGCTTATCAACAGAAGATTCCAGGTTTATTTTAAAGGATTATTTTGGTGGAGATGTGGCTAAATCAGATTTATTTTTTAAAAATATTGAAAAAAATATTTACTGGATTGAAGATTCTATAAATGCCCAATCCTTTTTATTTAAAACTAATAATATAGAGAATATAGAATATTTATTTTCTTTTTTTGAGGAGCAGGAAATTTTTAAAGAAAACGGAAAGTCAATTTATGAATTGAATGTTGATTTTCCAGAAAATAAATTATTAAATTCTCAAGAAAATAAAGTTTATTTAGCTTATTTAAATAAATATATATTTTGTATTAGCAATGATTTAGATTTGACAAATAAAATCGTTGATAAATATAAAGAGGCATCTAAAATAGGATATTTAAAATCAGTTAGAAATGAATTGAGTGATTATTTTAAAGAAACTTCGCCTTTAAAGTTAGAAATTAGGAATTATGAAGATATCCAAAATAGTCAGAGCTGGATAAAAAATTTATCTTGGACAGTAGAGAATTTAGAAAATAAATCCTTAACTTTAAAATTAAAAACATTTTGGGATAAATTGAAAATTTTAGTTTATAATTCAAATGAGTATTTTCCTAATTTTAATATTGACAGAGAAATTAATGAAACCTGGGGAGATTTTTTAATTTATTATAATAATAGAGGAATATATGATAGATCAAAGCCATATCTTTCTGATAATATAGATTATTATTTATTAAATAATATAGAAGAACTTTATAATATTGATTTTGAACAAGAATTGTCAGAAATAGATCGGGCCTACAGTTTTTTACTTTATCCAGATTCTAAGTTTTTGTTAATTAGTGAAGATTCAGAAAAATTAACTTCTTTTTATAAAAAAATTCTAGCCCATCTTGAACCCCAGACCAGAAAAATGATATTGCCAGACAATACTGAAGTTCAAGAATACTATATGGATCCAGATTTGGTTCAACTAAAAGAAAAAGAAGATTTTGGAATGACTTGGTATTATGGTAATTTTTCCCAAATTTCAGAGTTTTATCTTTTAAAATTAGATCATCAATATATATTGTCCAATTTTAGAGAAAAAGTTTTAGAAATAAGTCAAAAAAAAGATAAATTTAATACTCTCATTGATTTAATGGACAAAAATTCTGTTCAAGAATTACTAACATTAAATCTTAAAGACATTGAGAACAAAGAGGACTATTTTAAATTAAGTACTTTATTTTCCGCTTATAATAGGTTAAATTTTGTTAATTTTAGCGAAATCAAAGGCGAAACGTCTCAAATTAAGTTGTTTTTTGAACTTATCCACTAATCTGTGGATAACTATTTAGATTTATTAGACCATTAAAACAGATATTTTTCAAATATTTTTTTATTTTTAAATTTTTGGCTTATTTAAGCCAAAAGACGACATTGACTTTATTGTCTAGACATGATATACTTATATTGTATTTGAAAATTGTTATTGTCTTTTACTTAATTTCTCCTACACATATCAGAAATTAAAACAAAAACAAAAATATAAAAAAATTAATTCCTATGCTTAATAGATAAAGTATGAGAATTAATATTAAAACTTCATGTAGGAAAATCAAGTTGAGAGTATAAATAATGCTCTCTAGTTCTATCATATTTTTCGGGGCAAAAAGCCCCATGTCGGGCTTCGGCCCGAAGAAAAATTGAGAATTGGGGAGTGAAGCTCCCCACGGTATTTAAAAATAATTTTTGACCGGATTAGGGGAGCTTTCCTTTTTACCCTGTGAAATAAGATTTAAATGTAGATTCTATTTTATAAGTATATAAATAATTGTTTTTAACAGTTATTTTTTTTATTAAGAATATTTAAATCTTAATTTTATTATTCTACCCTAAAAAGTAGAAAAGAATTGAGTTTTAGAATTTGGTATTTAAATAAGATGAATTAGAAATAAAATTATTTTAACCTGTTAAATAGTATCGTAAAACGATAATTTAACAGGTTTAACAGGGTGAATAGATACATTTTTACCCCTCACCTTTTTAAGGATAAAATAGGTGAGGGGTTTATATATATAAATAGGTTAAGACCTATTTTTTTGTTTAAATATATTTCTTTACAAAAAGTATAATTTGATTTAAGGTTATGCTGAAGTAAATAAAAAAATAGCAGGAGGATATCATGTATCATAAGGATATCAAAAAATTTTTGTTTGACAGAATAGAAATTGAAGGGATTGCAAGAGATTTAGCTGAAGAAATTAAAAAAAAGTATAAAGGAAAAGAAGTCATACTTTTAGGAATTTTAAAAGGTTGTTTTATTTTTTTGGCGGACCTAATCAGAGAGTTGAGTTCAATGGATTTAAAGATAGATTTTTTACTTGTTTCTAGTTATGGTAACGAATCTAAAAGTTCAGGAGAAGTAAAAATTATTTTAGATACCAAAATTGATCTAAAAAATAAAAATGTGATTATTGTAGAAGACATTGTTGATACTGGCTATACACTTTCAAAGCTCGTAGAGATACTTCAAAAAAGAGAACCGGCTTCTTTAGAAATTTGTGCCCTCTTAGATAAAGCAGAGGCCAGAAAAGTAAAAATAAAAATTGATTATCTTGGTTCTAAAGTTCCGAACGAGTTTATAGTCGGTTGCGGGCTTGATTATGCTGAAAGGTATAGACAATTGCCTGGTGTGGGCATTCTCAAAGAAGAAATTTATATGGAGAAATAAGTTTAATTTTGAAGCCGTTGTGTTTATAACGGCTTTTTTTATTTTTTAGAAAAGTTTTTTAGCAATCGAGTTAATTCCAGCTAAGCTGGATAAGCTCGATTTTTTTATTTGGAGTAAAATAAAACCACTATGAGAACTAGTAGTGGCTTTTTGTTTTTGGGGAAGGGCAGAAAGGAATCAAAGAAGTAAATGCCTGAGTCCAAAATCTCCTTATTCTTTACGACTTCTATTAGGATTCCTTTTTGACTTTTCGGGGATGCCTGGTCCCGGTGATATTATTTTCGCCACTTTTACGTTTTTTAGTTTATCAACTAACTTCACCATAGATACCCCCGTCCGATTTCTTTCTTGAATCAAATCAGCTATGTCGTTGCCAGAAAATGTATACCCCTCTTCGGCTTCAATTAATATGTCAGTATTGAACAAAGCATCCTCCATATTGTCAGTATAGTTCATTGTATCAATTAATTTTTCAGGCTCAATTGTGTCTATTATGGTTTGAACACCTGCCGCTCTCCCATCACTTGCACGCAGTCTATTAAATTTTCCTGATGAAACGGCAAAACAAAATTCGTCATAGTCAGTAAAAGGTAAATGGAAACCATTATAGTTTATAATCACATTCCCGTTTTTTTTCATTTGGAAATGATAATGCGGTTGTTTGCCGTCATATTTTTCTTGGTGTCCTTTTTTATCATTTTCTGAACATATGAATGACCATTCAAGATTTTTATAACGTATTGTTAGATCAATTATGTTTGATGATTTCCCTTCTTCTACGAGATCGTTTATGTTCACAAATGACTTTTCAGAATTCGCAATCCAACGCAGATATGTACTGATTTGATGAAATCCTTCTTTTTCAAATAAGACAGGAAAATGTTTTTTCTTTAAACCTTCCGCCTCCCAAAGTAACCAATGAAAACATGGCTTATTCTTATCAAAATAGTCGATTTTTTGATTGCAGAAAGAGCAAAAATATTTATCTAAAGCATTTTTCATTTCTTCAAAATCCTTTTGAGTTTTTTTATTATGCTCCTTTGCCTTTTGTTGTAATTCTTCAATCGAGTAGCGAGCTAGCAATTCATTGGTTTTTTTTAATTCTTTCTTCTAGATCCATATTTATTAACACTTAAGCAAATATTATAAATGAAATTTTTACCGATTTCCTTTTGCTCGATTATGTGTCTTGCATAACATCTCGCAGTTTTTAATATCAGTTGGATTTTTCTTGCTCCATGCCGCGACATGGTCGGCTTCCATTTCGGCTTGTGACCAGACTTTTGTAGCATTGGCCTCATGCCCAATAGCACAGTGTGAGCAGTTTGATACGTTTTTTACTTTTGCTGTTCTAGTCTGCCTCGTATATACCTCTCTTTTTGTAGCTTCGTTGAAGATACGCACATCAAGTAAATTGGTGTCGACCGAACCGCCAAGAATATACTCAAAAATACCTTTGCGATTTTTGACATACGGATCGCCATACAGTTTTTGCACTTCTTCCGAAACATTTTTCAGATTGTACGATTTTTTATGGTATACCTCATACAACCGTCCCCACTCAAGTCCGCACATCTCGCTTTCTACATCGGTAAATATACTAGAAATCCAATCGATCACACTGTTGAAATATTTTTTTAATTCATTGATATTTTTGTCGTTGCGATGAATACTCATATAATCATCAATATTTCCTTTACTCACCCAGTCTAGAGCCCTCTCAAAAAATGCTTGTCGATTTGCACTGCCTTTTATGTACGCGTTCCATTTTTGAATATTGGCATTTTGGCTGTTACTAAATTCCTCTTTACCTAGTGTAACGAATGGTCCAGAATAAATCGCATTTAACAATTCCTGGGGGACAAGCGGAACTCCAGCTATATTGATCGTTTTAAACCACTCCTTTATCTGGCTTTCTGTACCTTCGCATTCATAAATAAGAAGTTTAGTTTCCAAAATCTTGACTTTCTTGTCTTGTGCCATAGTGCCAAAATATTGCATCCCATTTTCATCTTTAATTGTAAATTTGTCCGTCACAAAACGTCCAACACTGGTGATACGCTGTTGCCCATCTAAAACTTCTAATTTATTTTCAGAAACTTTATTAAAATAAATCAAACCTATTGGGTAACCTTTGAGTATTGATTCAATAACAGCAATTTCTTTTTTTCCACCATCGGAGGCATAGATATAGTTACGTTGATACTCCGGCTGAATAGTGAGCTTGCCAGACAAACCGAATAGCCCCTTGCCCTCCAGTTCGTTATAGATAAACCCGTCGCAAATATCTTTAACTGTAATGTTGGTTTTTAGTGTTGTTTTCATATTATTTTTTCTTATATTTATAAAATACAGATATATGGTGTAATATATCTTACTTCTCCTTTTCTTTGCTAATTTCTTCAAACGCTTTGGCAACACTTGGGCTATTGGAAGTAAGCCTCTTTATAGACAAATCAGTAGCCTTATTATTTGCTAGTCGTAAATTGTTATCGGATTTTTGTAGATTGTCCTTCACCTTATTTAAGTGATCAATGGTCCTGTCTATCTCTTCTATAGCTTGAGAAAATTGTTTTGAAAACAAGCCACAGTTTCTTGAAAATGCTTCTTTAAATTCATTCATATTGGCTTCAAAATTCGAAACATCAACATTTTGATTACTGAGTATATGAATTTCACGTCGAAGATGTTGTGATTTTATGTTTGCTTGACGCAAGAATCCAATGATAGTAATGAAGTGTTGCGGACGTATAGAGTACATGAGCTCATATTCATAAACAGGAACAATGTCATCATAGTATTCATTATCTTTTTCAAGAAGACTTACCAAAACAGCATATTCACAATTCTTCTCTCGTCGATCCTTGTCTAATTCCTTAAAGAAATCCTTGTTCTTTTTCTTAGTAGTGGTGGTATCATCTTCGTTTTTCATTTCGAACATAATGGATAAAATTTCATTATCATCTTCATCTATTTCTCGATAGATATAGTCCCCCTTTGAACCCGATTTTGAGACTGTGTTATCTTTACCGAACTTTGCGTTAGGAAATGCGATATGACGAATACGATTAAATTCATTTTCGCAATGTACTTCAAGTGATTCACCAATCATTTTAGTGCTCATTTTTGTACGCATTTCCTTGAGTGATACCAGAGCAGTTTCGCTAGACTTTATTTGTTCTTTAAATCTTTCTTCGCTTAATTCTTTTTCGTGTTTAATTTTACTTATTTCAGTGTCTTTTTCATTTAACTTTTTTTGAGATTCTTTTTCTTTCTCTGTGAGTTCTTGAAGAGCTTTAAGTTTTACATTTGACTCTGTTCTTTCTGCAACACTTTCTAACTTGGAATTAAGTGCAACAATTTCCTTATCCTTCTCAGATAAGTCTTCTTTTGCACGATCTGCGTACTCTTTTTCCTTAAGTTCTAATTTTAACTTATTCTCGCGTTCAATAGCATCCTTTAATTTTTGTAGTTCAGTATTAAATTCATCACGTTTTATAGAATTAACTACATTTGTAATTGTTGTTTTATCGATATCAGTTTCATGTATAGATTTTAAATCGATTATGTCACCTTTTGAACCATCTTCTAACAAAACTAAGGTGTTTTCGTCTTGAATTGATACTTTGACTTTTTTCATATTATTTTTTCTTATGCTTGATAAGCACTCTTTGATAAACTTTTTCAAATAAACCATCTCGAATAATTACTCCGCTTGCGTTTAAGTCATAAGTTCCTTTTTTTTCGAATTTATCTAAATATGCCTGTTTACATTCTGCGGATGTGTACACTTTTGTTTTTAGTTTATATAAATCCTTATTCTCGCACATTCCAACAATCTTAAATTGTTCGGGGCTATATTTATCAAGAATACTCACAGGCACACCCATTACACCTTTGTAATCGCTTGGAATATTTTTTACTAACGACACTTCTATTGCGTCATAATTGTCATATTTTTCAAAAGGTTTTTTTGTTACAAACTTAATCACTTCGTCCTTGGTCATGAGTGGTAACGGTTGGTGACGTCGCCCATGGTCAAGATTCGTAAACCAACGAACGCCTTGCACTCTAGTAATATAAACTTTCTTGCCGCTTTCGTTTGTCTTTATCTCACGAACTTGATCTAAATTGGCAATGCCTTCTGGTATCTCAAAAAACATTGCGCACCATTGACTTTGTAATTATTACCTAACCAAACTTTATTCTCTTTAAGTAATGGGAATACTTCTTTGTAGGTGATCGCGTTCAAGTTGCCGATGATCAAAAACTTTTTATCATAATTAACAAGTTGTTTTATATACTCGCGAAACAGACTGAACGGCGGATTAGTTACCACAATGTCGGATTGTTTCAGTAGATTTATAGATTCATCGCTATGGAAGTCGCCGTCGCCTTCGATTGGCGTCCATTCGTTGTGTTTGTTAGCTTTTAACTGCTTGGCAACATCTTTCAGGTTGAATTCACCGTCACCGTCTATATCGTGCACTTTATTGATAATAAATTTGTTGGCATTTATTTTAGGGCGGCCTTTTGATTTTGTGAGAGTTTTATCATCGCCAAACAAACTTAATTGCGTGTTGGCTATCGGCGAGGGTTTGTAGCTGGTTGTGATAAGCTGTTTCAATCCAAGTTTATCGAAATTGAGCACGAAATAGCGAAAAAAATTGCTCTCGAAAGGATCGTCGCAATTGCAATAAACCACCTTGCCGCGGAATACATTAGCGTCACAATCTAAATACGCATCAATTTCTTTTTGAATATCGCCGAACTGAGTATAAAACTCGTCGTTTTTTGCCCGTTTTGCGTTTGTAAGATTTTTGTTTGCCATATTTTGTTTAATTGGATGATTATATTGTAATTCATTTCCCCTTATAAATAAATCGTTTTTGGAGTTCCACTATTCGGCGGGATAAATTTCGTGGAGGAAATTCCTCATATCTTTTTATATACGAATTTATTGACTAGCTTAACTAAATAATATCCCTAAAATATTAATTAGGCAAATTGGATTTAGATTAGTTTTTTGAGTTTATTCTTAGTATAAAAAATAGTAAAAATAGCGGCTGACCAATTAATTATAACCAATGACCACCAAATGCTGGTAATAGGAGAGTGCATTAGTTTAATTAAGATATAAATAATAATTCCGGGCATAACGAGTTGGCGATATAAACCAGACCACAAAGCAAAGAGTGGTTTTTTTAATCCTTGTAAAGTAGCAATACAAATATTTAAGATGATATAAGTTAAATACATTAAGATAGAAATTCTTAAATAAGTAAAGCCAATTTGAATTACTTCTATGTCCGCGCTAAAGAGATTCATTAAGGTTTTAGAGAATATAAAAACCAAGACCATACCAATCAAGGTTAATAATATTCCATACTTTAGTCCTTTGGAGAAAGTTTCTTTTACTCGATTAAATTTTTTGGCTCCATTATTGTTTCCAATTAAAGCCATAACCGCCATATTTAAACCAATGGATGGCAGAATGGCAATTTGTTCAATACGGGTAGCAATACCATAGGCAGCGACAGCTGATTTCCCAAAAGAACTGATAAAATAGGTAATAATAAAGATGCCAACAGCAATACTCATCATATTTAAACTGGCTGGTAGTCCTTGTTTAATAATATCTAAATAATATTTCTTATTGGGAATTAAGTGTTTAATATGGAGATGTTTAAAAGGCTCCCGAGACATTATTTTTCTAAATAATAAAATACAAAGAATAGCTTGAATAACAACTGTTGCCCAAGCCACTCCAGCCAGGCCCATGGCCGGCAAACCTAAGCCGCCAAACATAAACCAAGGATCAAAGATTAGATTAAGAAAAAAACCAAGAATTAATAAATTACGAAAAGTTTTAGTATCACCCTCGGCAATTAAGATTCCATTTAAAGAATGAGTTAATAAAAAGAATACTGCTCCGTAAAAAATGACATCAGCATAACTTAAAGCAATTTTTAAATATTCTCCTTGGGCTCCTAGTATTTTAAATAAAGCTGGGGCAAAAATTAATCCCGCAGCAGTTAAGAAAATAGAAAAAACTATGGAAAAAGAAAGAGCTTGGCAACCATATTTTTCAGCTTTATTTTTGTCTCCAGCCCCTAAAGAATTAGCTATCAAGACAGTAGCTCCGCGAGAAATACCAGAACCCAGAGCCAGGATTATGAAGAAAATGGGAAAAGAAAGAGAAAGTGCAGCTAGGGCTTGAGTGGATTGCAAGCCACCATAGTAAGTATCCACTACGTTATACATGGTATTAAAAAAGAAACCGATACTAGCCGGAATTGCAATGTTTTTAATTAGTTTTGGTATAGGTTGAACAATTAACCTCTCGTGTTTATTCATAAGTTAGTAAATCTGAAACTCGGTTTTTGAATTCCAGAACCGAGTTTCATATATTTATTCCAATTGGGCAATGGTCAGAGCCCATTACTTTATTTAAAATATAAGAGTTTTTGATATTTTTTAATGATTTATATATTTTATTATTACAAAAGTTAGAAATAACAATATTATAACTAAATAAATAGGTTTAAGAAAAAAATGCCAATTATTCAAAAAATCTTTTTTCTCACTAAAATTTTTGTCAATATAAGTATATCCTAGCTGTTTACAACATTCTTGTGGTTTATAAATGTTAAAATGGCATTCACCAGCCTTTGTTTCAAGTATTATGGTGGGGATTTGTTGTTGAGCACTATATATTTCTAGCCCATTGTTATATTTTTTAAATTTGCCAACATTACCCATATAACAAGATAGTAAAGTACATTTTGCATTATTGCTATCTATGGCTATATCACTCTCAAAATTTTTTTCATACTCTTTGCAAGAAAAATCATTTTTTAATATTGACAGAAATTCTTTGTTAAAATTATTATATTCCACAAATTCAAGATTAAGCTGTTCACAACATTTTTTCCAATTGGTTTCAGTGTAATCTGAATATTTTTCAAAACGGCATGAGCCAAAAGAAGTGTCGATTTCATAAAAAAAATTTTCGGAATCAAAGGGGTATTTTTCCCAACCGGATGGTATTTCTGTATAAGCATTATTGTCAAATACACAACATTTTTTTGTATTATGGTTTAAAGCAAACGTTTCTATTGTATTACTTTCACTTTTAATAGTAGAGTAAAAAGAGATGTTTAAAAGGATAAATAATATAAATCCAAGTAAATAAATTTTTTTTTTCATAATGTTATAAATTAATAGTTATATATTTATTATTTAATATTAATTCCAATTGGGCAATGGTCTGAGCCCATGACCCCATCTAGCATATAAGAATCTTTAATATTTTTAATAAGTTTTTTGGAAACACAGAAATAATCTAAGCGCCAACCAATATTTCTTTGTCTGGCATTAACTCTATAAGACCACCAGGTGTATTGAATTTTATTCGGATGTAAATATCGAAAAGTATCAATTAACCCAGAATTTAAATATTTATCCATTGACTTTCTTTCTTCATATGTAAAACATGCGTTGCCAATATTGTCTTTTGGTCTAGCAAGATCAATTTCTTGATGGGCAACATTAAAATCGCCAGTGATTACAACTGGTTTTTTCTTTTCAAGTTTTTTAGTATATTTCAATAATTTTTTATTAAATTCCATTTTATAAGGAAGGCGGGATAATTCTCGGTTGGAATTTGGAAAATAAGCATTAATTAGAAAGAATTGTTCTAGTTCTAAAATTTGAATTCGACCCTCGTTGTTTGGGTAAATTTTTTTAGAAATTACTTTTTTTAAGATGGAATTTTTAATTAAAATCATAGTGCCGCTATAACCTTTGCGTTCAGCAGAATTCCAAAATTCTTCATAGCCAGGAAAATCCCAGCCAGAGGCTGGTCCGCCTTTGGCGGAAAAGTTTTTGCGAGCAGTGTCATCAATCTTAATTTCTTGCAAGCATAAAATATCAGGTCTTTCTTTTTTTAAAAAATCCAGAAATCTTTTTTTAATAACAGCACGAATGCCATTAATGTTCCAAGAGAGTATGTACATAAAAGTATTATAACATATTATTGAATCGTAGAGACGCAATGCATTGCGTCTCTACATGGATATTATAAAATATCGGCATTCGTGTTTTATTCCATCTTTCTATACTGCAAGGCCTCGGCAATATGTTCTGTTTTGATATTGGGAGTATTTTCTAGGTCAGCAATTGTTCGGGCTGTTTTTAATAGCCTAAAATAGGCCCGGGCAGATAAATTATATGTTTGCACGGCTTGTTTTAATAATTGTTTGGCTGATTCGGGGATCCTACAGTATTTTTTTATTAATTTTAAATTCATTTCAGAATTTACAAAGATATTTTCATTTTTAAAGCGGATGTTTTGAATTTTTCTGGCATTGTATATTCTATTTTTTATATTTTGTGATGATTCGGCATTTGTTTGCTTTTCCAATTCTTTATATTTTACCCGGCCAACCATTAAATGAATATCAATTCTGTCTAAAAGAGGTCCAGAAATTTTTTGTTGATAATTTTTAATTTGTAAAGGAGAACATGTGCATTCTTTATTTAAATCTCCATAATAGCCACAGGGGCATGGATTTTGGGCAGTGATTAAGATAAAGCTGGAGGGAAATTGTAAAGTCATTTGCGCTCTGGCAATTATTATTTTTCCGTCTTCAAGTGGTTGCCTTAATGCTTCTAAGCTTTTTTTAGAAAATTCAGGCAATTCATCCATAAATAATATTCCACGGTGGGACAATGAAATTTCACCTGGCCTTGGGATTGAGCCTCCACCGACTAATGAAACTAAAGAAGAAGAGTGATGCGGAGAACGGAAAGGCCTTTTTGTAATAAGAGGGTTTTCTTTATTTAATAATCCAATAGAAGAATATATTCTACTAACCTCTAAAATTTCTTTATCTGTTAAATCAGGCAATATACTTGGTAAAGAGCGAGCTAATAATGTCTTTCCAGACCCCGGAGGTCCTGTCATGGCAGCATTATGTCCACCAGCTGCAGCAATAATCAACGCTCTTTTGGCATGTTCTTGCCCGCGTATTAAAGAAAAATCATATTCATCATCAGATTTTGTTAAATTATTTATTTTATTTAAGCCCCTGCTTTTATAAGATTTAATATCTGTTTTTTTATTCAAGTAATCAACAATTTGATTTAAATTTTTTACTGGAAATATGTTGATATTTGAAATTGCTTTTGCCTCTTTTAAATTATCTTCAGGTATAAAGACGTTTTTGAATTTTTTTTCTTTAACAAATAAACATATTGAAATAATATTGCTTATAGGCCTTAAATTTCCGTTAAAAGCCAGTTCCCCAACAAAAAGAGATTCTTTAAAAATATCACCATCACATGGAATAGTGTCTTTATCTTGTAAAATAGACAAAGCAATAGGGAGGTCAAAGTGATTTCCTATTTTTTTCAAGTCAGCCGGAGCTAAATTTACCACCAAATTGGTGCGAGGATATTTTAAATCACTATTCATTATGGCGGCCTTAACCCTTTCCTTGGCTTCTTGAATTTCTGTATTTGCTAATCCAACTATAATAAATCTAGGCAAGGCTCTTTGAATATCGGCTTCTACCTCAACCAAAAAAGAATTTAGGCCCAAGGAGGTAGTAGAGAGTATTTTAGAAGACATAAGGTTAGGTGTTAGTTATTAGTAATTAGGCGTTAGTCGATAGATAATGATTATTCTATTGTTCTAATCATTTTATTTAACATACGCATTATTTCGTTTAATAAGCCATCAATTATTGCGAAATTTAAGTTTTTATTAGAATATAATTTTTTACTGATTTCGATTTGAGTTTCTAATTCAGCACCAGAGCCATAGGCGATTATTAAAAATCGACGGTAATCTAAACTACTTTTTCTACTTCTACCCTCGGCAATATTTGAAGGAACGGATATGGCACAACGCTTCATTTGAGAAGTTAATCCGTAAATTTCTGTTTTTGAAAATTTAAAAGTTAATTTATAAACTTCACTTACTAAATCCATTGCTTTTTGCCAGACAATTAAATCACGATAACTTTTTGTTTTGTTAATCATGTTTTTTTGGTTAATAATTGGTTTGTTTATTTGTGCTATTTCCTATTGACTAATAACTATTGACTAATTACTAGAAAAATAAAAAAAAACCGCTCTTGCGGCCTTTTAAAATTATTTATATTATTTGTCTTTAGATTAATACTTTATATTTTTTAAGTCAATGGTTGATAACTGAGTTGACGACTTTTTACGGATATGATATATTAAAGTTGTCAACTAAGTTAAAAACATGGATTTAAAAGAAACAATATCAGAAAAAATTAAAGCAAATGGGCAAATCAAAACTGCTGATATTATAAAAATTACTGGTTTTTCGCGAGAATATATAAATCGTTTTTTAAGAGAATTGCGAAATAAAGGTAAAATTATTTTAATTGGCAGGGCTAATAAAGCCCACTATATTTTAGCTGATAAAAAAAATTTACAAAAGGCCAAAAGTAAGATTTTAAAAATTCATAAATTTTTAAAAAATTCTAATTTAAGCGAAGATATTGTATTAGAAGACATTAAAAGAGAAACTGGAATATTTTTTAATCTTAAAAACAATATAAAGCGTATTGTTGAATATGCTTTTTTAGAAATGTTAAATAATGCCATTGAACATTCACGATCAAAAAACGTAGAAATTATAGTAAAAAGAGATTTAGATAATATCAGATTTGATATTGTTGATTTTGGAGTTGGTGTGTTTAATAATATTATGAAAAAAAGGTCTTTAAAAAGTAGAATGGAGGCAATTCAGGATTTATTAAAGGGGAAGCAAACTACAGCTCCAGATAGTCATTCTGGCCAAGGAATATTTTTTACATCTAGGATAGCTGATAATTTTGTATTGGAAAGCTCTAATAAAAAATTAATATTTAATAATATTGTTGACGATGTTTTTGTTAATGACATTAAAGATTTTAAAGGTACGCGAGTTATTTTTGTTATATCTTTAAATGCAATTAAGAGAATAAAAAATATTTTTGACAAGTATTCAGGGGAATTTTATGAATTTAACAAAACAGAAGTTAATATAAAATTATATAAAGTAGATACTGATTATATTTCTCGATCTCAAGCTAGACGAGTTTTGGTAGGATTGGACAAATTTAAAGTCATTATTTTAGATTTTAAAAATGTAAAAACGGTTGGTCAGTCTTTCGCTGATGAAATTTTTAGGGTTTGGAAAAGAGATCATCCTAAGATTGAGGTTAAGACAATTAATAGTAATGAAAATATTGATTTTATGATTAATAGAGCTAAATATGAATAATTTATACTCATTTATTTTAGGACATTCACCAAAATTATCTCAAGCAGAAATTGAATCTGTTTTAAATTTGCAAAAAATTAGTTTTCAGATAATTGATGCTAATGATATTTTTTTGATTTTAGAAATTAAAGAAGAATTAAACATAGAAGATTTAAATAAAAATTTAGGTGGAATTAAAAAAATAGGAGAGTTTAGTTTTTTAACGGAAAATTTAGATAATTTTGCAGATATGGAAAATATTTTATGGAAAGATATCCAAGAGAATTGTAATTTAGAAAGCAAAATTAAATTCGGCTTTAGCCAATATTCTAAAGATAAAAAAATTAATAATTTGTTGAATAAAACATCTATTAATTTAAAGAAAAAATTAAAAGAGGAAGGTATCTCTAGTAGATTTGTAACTTCACGGGAAGCTTTTTTGTCCGCAGTTATTGTGCAAAAAGAACATTTAATTCAAAGAGGAATTGAGTGGCAGGTTTTAAAATCTAAAGGTAAAATTTATTTTTTTAAAACTAAAGCCGTTCAAGATTTTACTAGATTTAATGCTTTAGATTATGATCGACCGCGGATTGACTCTAAATCAGGAATGACGCCTCCTAAATTAGCTAAAATAATGTTAAATTTAAGTCAGAGCCGAAAAGTTTTATTAGACCCATTTTGTGGTTCAGGGACAATTCTTTTAATGGCTGAAGAATTGGGGTTTGAGAAAATCATTGGTTCGGATATTTCCGAAAAGGCTGTTCAAGATTCAATAGAAAATTTAAAATGGTATAAAGAAAGATTTAATAAAAATACAGATAGTTATATTTTTAAAGCAGATGTTAAAAATTTGATTTTAGAAGGCCTAGAAAAAAATTCTGTGGATTGTATCGTTTCTGAGGGCTATTTGGGAAAACCATTAAGAGGCCATGAAGATTTTAGCTTTATTAAAGAACAAATTAGCGGTTTAAGAGATTTGTATTTAGATTCTTTTAAAGTGTTTAAAGACCTTTTAAAAAACAAAGGATGTGTTATTATAACTTTACCAATTTTTATGTTTAATAATAGCTCGCCTCGCTTCGCGGGCGAAGCAAGAGAAAATCATTTAGAAATTGTTGATGAAATAAAAAAAATAGGTTTTCAACAAGAAAATTTATTAGAAAATGAACAGAGTTTAATTTATAAGCGAGAAGGACAAAGGGTTTATAGGGAGATAATTAAGTTTATAAAAAATTAGCAATTATGAATTTATTAAAACAAATTTTTAAATCATATGATATTCGGGGCATATATCCCGACGAGCTGAATGAAGAAAATGCCCAAGAAATTGCTTTATTGTTTTTGTCATTAGTTTCTAAAAGAACTGGAAAAAATCCAGAGGATTTAAAAATAGTTTTGGCTAAAGACATTAGAAATTCTTCAGAAATTTTGGCCCAAGCAATGAAAAACACTTTAATTTCCAAAGGAGTGCAGATTGATGATGTTGGTTTAATGTCTGTGGATTCCATTTATTTTGCAGTAGGAAAATATAATTATGATGGAGGGGTAATAGTAACAGCTTCACATAATCCGGGTGAATATGGCGGTTATAAATTAGTTTCTCGAGGAGTGCAATGGATTAGAGGGGTCCAGCTCTGGGAGCATAGGGCAGAAAAAAAAGATTTTCCAGATTTGGAAAACGGTCAAGTAAAGCAAATAGATATTTGGGAAGATTATTTGAAACATATTTTTTCTTTTGTAAATAAAGAAAAGATTAAGCCACTAAAAGTAGTTGTAGACGCCGGCAATGGCATGGCTGGAATTATGATTTCTCAAATTATAAAAAAAATTCCTCAAATAGAATTAATTCCTTTATTTTTTGAACCAGACGGGACATTTCCTAATCGTAGTCCAAATCCTTTGACAAAAAATGCTTATAATAAACTATCTCAAAAAATTAAAAAGGAAAAAGCAGATATTGGTTTTATTTTTGATGCTGATGCAGATAGAGTATTTATAGTTGATGAAAATGGCAGGTTTTTAAAAGGAGATGAAACATTGATAGTTTTGGCTAAGCAGGCCTTGGAAAAAAATCCTGGAGCCGGAATTGTTTATAATTTAATATGTTCTAAAAATGTTTCTGAATTTATCATTAAAAATAAGGGGCGCGCAATCCGTTCTGAAGTGGGCTATGTTAATATGGGAGAGCATATGGAAAAAGAAGATGGATTTATGGGGGGAGAGGTTTCAGCACATTTTTCTTTTAAAGATAATTATTATGCGGATTCAGGATTTATTGCTTTTTTAATGGCCTTAGAGGCGATTAGTGAGCCAGATTTTAAAATTTCAGATTTTATAGATGAAAATAAAAATTGGCATAAAGCCGAGGACATTAATTTAGAAATAGAAAATAAAATAAAGGCCTTAGAAAAAATTAAAACACATTATACAAAAAATATTTTAGATGAAATAGATGGAATTACAGTTGAATTTACAGATTGGTGGTTTAATGTTCGACCATCTAATACTGAGCCACTTTTACGAGTGACTATTGAATGTCGGAATAAAGAGGAAATTGAAAACAGAAAAAAGGAAGTATTGAGCGTATTGAAGTAATTAGTTTTTATTTTACTTGCAACTTTTAACTTTATAAACTTTATAACTATTTATGATTGGTATTTTTGACTCCGGGTTGGGCGGTTTAATCGCCTTTAAGGAAATAAAAAAGATTTTACCAGATTATTCCTATATTTATTTAGGGGATAGTTTGCGTTCTCCTTATGGCGGACGGAGCCAAGAAGCAATTTATGAATTTACAGAAAAAGCAGTTGATTTTTTATTTCAAAGGGGTTGTAAATTAGTTATTATTGCCTGCAATACTGCTTCAGCTGAGGCCCTGCATAAAATTCAACAAGAATATTTACCCCGCACCTTTTTGGAGAAAAAAATGGTGCGGGGTTTGCCTCAGTTAAAAGATGAAATTAAAAATGTTTTAGGGGCGGTATATCCATTGGCAGAAGAAGCCATTCAAGTTAGCCAAACTAAAAGAATCGGTGTAGTGGGCACCAAAGCAACAATTAATTCTAAAGTTTATGAAAAAGAATTAAAAAAAATAAGTAAAGATATAAAAATTTTTCAGCAGGCCTGTCCTTTATTGGTGCCCTTAATAGAAGAGAGCTGGCATAAAAAGCCAGAGAGCAAAAAGATTTTGAAAAAATATCTTTGGCATTTAAAAAATAAGAATATTGATACTTTAATTTTAGGTTGTACTCATTATCCGCTTTTAATCAAAGAATTTCAAAAAATAATGGGGCAGAGGGTTCAGGTTTTAGATTCTTCCAAAATTATTGCAAAAAAATTAAAAGATTATTTATCTCGTCATCCTGAAATAAATAAGGTTTTAGAGCAAAAACTTTCGACAAGCTCAAGTCATTCTGGAAAGAAAAGAGAATATTTAGTTACGGACTTAAATCAAAATTTTAAAAAAATGGCCGAAATGATTTTAGGTCAGAAAGTTAATTTTAAGAAAGTAGATTTAGAGGATAGATAAAAGGAAAAAGATAAAATGTGATTTTAAATAAAAAATCCGTTAAGTTAAACTAAGCGGATTTTTAAATTTAAATTTAAAAATTAAGGCAATGGTCTGGTGCGAGGATTGTTGTCTGGTGTTTTTGTTTTAATTTCGTTTGGACTTTCCTTTTCTTCAATATCTGCGGGATTTTTTTCTTGATCAAGCTTAGTTTCATTTTGTTGCTGTTCTTTTTCTATAATATTAATATTTAATTTTTTGTTTTCGTCGCTTTTATTTTCTTTCATAACCAAAACAACAAATATAATTTCTATGGCTAAAGCAATAACAAAAACAATGAATAAGATTTTTAAATTTTTTTTATTTTTTTCTTCTATCATAATATTTTTTTATCCAGCACTTTAATGCTCCACAGAAAGGTACTAGATTTATTATATCATTTGATTTAAGTTTTTACAATTAAGCATTTTTTTAGTATAATATAAGTAGGTCAATTTTAAATTTTAAATTTTCAATTATAGGAAATATTTTATTAATTATCAATTATCAATTTTGAATTTTGAATGAAAGGAAGTATTTTAGTAATTTTCAATTTTACATTTTTAATTATATAAAAATATGAAAAAAATATTTATATTTAGTTTAGCAATAATTTTCAGCTTGGCTTTTTTTGGCTTTGTTCAGGCAGCATGGGAAGAGCCAAGCACAGATCCGCCTGGAGGCAATATTTCTCCACCTTTGAATCAAGGAAGCACTGATCAATACAAGGAAGGTGGTTTATTAATTGGAGATAATAGTGTTGATTCATTAGAGCAAGGTTATGTTTTTGCCGTTGCCGGAGCTGATGCTTATTTTTTACAAGGAGTACAGATTGACGGAACACTGAATATTGACGGAACATTAACTGCCAGTGGTGGAATTTTGGTTCAAGATTCAAATTTGACTATAGATAACGGAACCTTAAATATTGATGACGGAAATATTGATCTTGCTGAAAGCACTATTTCAGTGATTGATACTACAAACCCGATAGTTGTTTATGTAAGTAGTTCAAGATCTGACGGCATAGCAATTAGGGCAGCTACTTTATCAGGTACGTCTATATATGCTTCCACAGGAGATGGAATAGGTATTCATGCTTCTACAACAGGCGCTGGAATAGGAATATATGGAGTAGCAGAAGATGCATCAGGAATTGCTATTGCAGGTAAAGCGGAAGTAGTAAATGGTTTAGCTGGTAGATTTGATGGAGAGGTGAGATTTAATCCTTTGGGTTCAGCAAGAACTGAAGATACTACTATAGTTGGGGGTGAAATAGTTGTAACTGATGGTTCGTCTATAACAACCATTGATGGCGCTTTGATTGAGGTAGATGATGGTGTGGGATCAACAATTATTGATGGCGGCGATGTTATTATTGACGGAGATTTAACTGTTGTTACAGACGCATATCATATTGGCGAATTACTTGAAGTAGGGGGTTCAACATTATATGCTGATGCAAACAGCGATAGGGTTGGAATCGGAACAGATGATCCTGATGCTAAATTACATGTTTATTCTAGTGGAGGAAGTGGAAGCACAGATATTAATTTGGAATATAATTTTACGGGAACTATAAATGGTTCACGCGATTCAAATTGGGTATTAAGAGCAAATAGTAGTGGTGGTAAATTTCAAATAATGAATCCTACAATTGATAGATTGGTAATCGATACCAGTGGAAATGTTTCTATACCAAGTTATAATTGTAGTATTTTTGGTAATTCAGGCAAACTTACAACTGATGTAAATGGCCAAATTATTTGTAGTGCTGATATTGGTGGTGAAACTGGCCCTGATGATGATTGGACAATTCCTGGTGATGGCAACATTTACAGAGCTACCGGCAATGTCGGTATTGGGACAGATGATCCAAATTATCCTCTACACATAGTCTACGGCGATTCAGAGAGCCCTGGTTTATTTATAGAAAATAGAGTAGGAGATGATACCGCAGATGCATCCATAACTTTACTTGACGATAGGTCAGAAACTTATTATACATTTGGCGTGGACGCTCAAATTGAAGATGGCACAGATAGAAGTTTTATTATTAGCGATTCAGATAGTTTAGACAGCCCAAGATTTATGGTAGAGAATACTAGTGGTTATATTGGAATTGGAACAGTTGATCCAGGTTATAATCTAGATGTGAGCGGTGATATTAATTTTACAGGGAATCTATATCAAAATGAGGAAGAATATGATGGTGGAGGGGGTGGAGAAAGCGATGGAGATTGGACAATTAGTGGTTCTAATCTTTATAGTGCTAAACAAGGAAACGTAGGAATTGGAGTCATGTCTCCAAGTGGAAAATTAGAAGTTTTTACAGAAGATGGGCAACTTCAACAATCAGCAATAAAGGGTAGAGCAACTTATTCTGGAGAAAAGGGGATTTGGGGAGTTAATAACGCTGGCTATGGTGTTGTAGGAGAATCAGATGAGTATGTTGGCGTGCAGGCTTTATCAGTTTCTGGTACAGCTTTAATGGCCAATGTAGAAAGTGGGACTATTGCTGATTTTCGATTAGATGACGAAACCCAAGTTATTATTAATAACCAAGGCAATGTCGGGATTGGGACAACGAATCCAGGTTATGCTTTAGATGTTAGTGATAGTGGTAATGCAGCAATGATTAGGATAGAAAATAATAATGCTGATAATAAATATACTGGATTAAGGTTGGATAGAGATAGTAATGCTGAAAAATGGTTTTTAGGAATGAATGATAGTAATGATAATTTAAGATTTAGATCGAGCTCAAGCAATGACTATATGGTAATCGATACCAGTGGAAATATTCACATCCTGAATTATAATTGTAGTACTCTTGGCAATTCAGGCAAGCTTACAACTAATTCAAGTGGCCAAATTATTTGTAGTGCTGACATTGGTGGTGGCGAAACTGGTGGAGATGACGATTGGGGAGGGGTTAGTGGAGATCCTACACTTGGTGGTGATATATATCATACCGGTAATGTTGGTATTGGGACAACGAATCCAGATACATTGTTGGAAATTTCTGGTAGTGGTAGTAACATGTTAAAGATCACAAATAGTGATATTACAGCAGATACCTATATAGGACATTACGTAAACGATAGCAGTGGTAACCCCAATGGTATGTATATTACTTTTACTCGTAATAATACAAGAGATGCGTGGATAGGCCCTGGTTCGGGAGATAATAGAGATTTTTATATTGCAAACGAAGCACTTGATAAAAAAATATATTTATCTACTACACCAACCACACAAGGTACTGACATTACACGAATGACAATTGATAGCGATGGTAATGTCGGTATCGGGACTACAAGTCCAGCAGAAAAATTTGAGGTTTATGATGGCGCAGATTTATTATTTAGTGTTATAGAGGGTGCCCAAGAAGGAGAAATGAGCGTTAATATCCCCGGTAAATTAAATGTTGGTACGATTGACCCTATTTATGTTATTGCCGAAGAAAGATATGCTACTTATGGACATTCTACAATTGGAGTAAAAGAAGAAGTTTTAGGAAAAATAAATATCAATAAAAAAATAAAAGAAAATTTATATCAATATAAAATAGATTTTTCAAAACAAGAACAAGGTTCAGATTTATGGTTGTTTAATGAAATTACGGATTTTGGTTTGGAGTGGGAAAATTTAATCGTTATGCTTACACCGCAGGGTCGAGCAGATGTTTGGTATGAAATTGAGGCAGAAAAAGATTTATTAATAATTTATAGCGATCAGTTGATTACAGTTTCTTATCGCTTGGTAGCTCCACGTTTTGATAGCCAAGAACATCCAACCTATTTGCCAGACAGTGATTATGAGGGTTTGAGGGTAAGATAAGAAAGTAAGCCCACCTTCGCATAAAGCTACGGCGAGGCAAGGATTAAGCCCACCTTCGCTGCTTCCTTTGATAAATCTTCCTCCTCCGATAAATCTTCGGAGGATAAATCGGAGGCCAAGAAAGCTACGGCGAGGCAAGGATTAAAGATTTTTTAAGCCGTTGGTTTATTCCAGCGGTTTTTTGATTTTGTCTATCTCATTCTCTATTGCCATCCATACACCATCCAAATTATTTAAAATTTCATTATTAAGAAATCTAATTACTTTAATATTTAAAGAACTAAGATATCTGGTTCTTTTTTTATCATATATTTGATGTTTTGATTCTAAATGTTGGCTACCATCTAATTCAATAGCTAATCGTAATTGTGGACAGTAGAAATCTACAATATATGGTCCAATACCGTGCTGTCGTCTAAATTTATATCCTAATTGTTTATTTTTAATTTTGCACCATAAAAATATTTCTGGAATGGTCATTTGATGACGCAATTTTTTTCTCTTACTCTTTAATTTTTGGATTATTGTACTTAAATTTCATATTTTTATTTTTTTACCCCCTCTTTAATTCTCCCCCTATATAGGGGGAGAGGGTCTGAAAGACCAGAAGGGGTACTATATATAAATAAAGGGGTAAAAAAAAGATCGCTTTTGCGGCCCGTATGTTTAATTTATCATTCATTAAAACTACTGTCAAATAAGAAAAAACCCTTGTTGCAATTCAACAAGGGTTAATTTATAAGAACCATTTTTTTTAAAAGAGATACAGTTTCTGTTTCAATTTTGAGGAAATAAATTCCTCGAGTAAGATTTTGAGCATTAAAATTGATTTCATAATTTCCAGGAGAGCAGGGATTATCAAAAAGATTTTCAACCAATTGACCTTTGAGATTATAAAGATCAATTTTGACATTGCTGGGATGTAGAATAGTAAAGCGAATAACAGCATTGTCTTTTACAGGATGAGGAGTGATGTTCATTAGGATAGGTTCTGGAGCATGAGGATCAGGGTCAACACCAACATTAACAATCAGAGTAGAATCAGCGAATGAATTATGAACATTCCAAGGAGCATTTACATCTTTCATCTCACAAATCACTTCATGAGAAGAAGTACTACTCCCCCATTCATGCTCAATAGAGAACAAAGAACCAGATGGTCTATATTCAGTCCATTGAGTAGAAGTACTGTCGCCATCTTCAATGAATACAAATCTGACAGCCACAGAATCTACATTAGGATCATGAATTTCAACATTGATATTAGCACAAGGCGGAACAGAGGTGCTGGCATAAGAATAATCAATGAGATAAGGACTATAGTTCCAAGTGTATAATTGAAGCCAAGCAAAATCATGATTACCAATTGCAAAGACATGGAAATTAGTTGTCAAGAAAAAGTTTATCCATGATTGATAACGATTCAGGTCTCCTTCATTAGTCCAACTCGCAGTAGGAAGATGATATGAATAACAGGTTTTAGTAGCGCTACTGGCAGTATATCCACCACCAATGAAAAGTGATTGCAGGGGTTCAATCCAGACAGCGCCGTGACTACAACGACCAAGAGGAAATCCATCAAGTTCAGTGATAGTATTAGAAATCGTGTTATAGAGAACAGTTTGATCAAAATATTCACCCCAAGCATAGCCACCAGTTAAAACAATTTCAGAATCAGAAACAACTGCAGTGAGAGCAAAGTATACTGGATTAGGAATACTTGGACCCAAATTCCATTGATTGGTATTGGGATTGAAAATTTCAATTTCACCATAAGTAGGATTTCCAGCTATAGCAACGACATTATCAGAGAGAGGATCTAATTCTAATTGAAAATGATGTCGTCCTATAGTGGAGTAAAAGATAGATCCCCAAGTTTCAGTTTGAACATCATAAACTTGCCACTTATTAGCATCACTTTGAAGACCACCACCATAAAGAACATTGTGATTTTTCATAGTGATAGCATCAGAATAGCTACTGGCATTAGCAACATCATCTGTATAGATTGATAAGGTGAGGCCAGTATTGATAAGGGCTTTCAGGTCTAGAATTTCACAAGAAGTAATTTCACCGTTTTCATTAATTCCAGATATAATAAGTAATCTGCTATTTTGAATTTCTGTACCAGGAAAATAACTTCTTTTATCCAACATTTGTCCTTGGAAAATTGTTTGTCCATTTTGTAAATTCACAATTATCCAATGGTCGGTAAAATCTTCATCACCAGGGGGATTTCCTCCACCAATCCATGCTAAGTCCGTATATCCTAACATATTGCATGTGCTGTCAGAGAGTTGAATGATTCTGGCCCCAGAACTAATAGGTTCTGGTAGTTGGTTGATGATATCCCATTCTCCAATTCCCCCAAATACAAAGGAGGGAATGAAAAACAGAAAGAGAATACTAAAGACAATGATTTTTTTCATTGTTCCTCCTGTGTCCTCCGAAGCTCAAAGAGCGTAGGAGGGCTATTCAGTTTTTAATTAACATATTGTTGTCCTAAGTTTTATCTTAAGACGCGGTTCTTATGTTTTTAGTATAACACATTAGCATAGCATACTTGGGGGGATTTGGAAAGGATTAATCTCTCCCTAACCCTCCCCTAGCCAGGGTAGGGAATATTGGATAAGAAAAAACCCTTGTTGCAATTCAACAAGGGTTAATTTATAAGAACCATTTTTTTTAAAAGAGATACAGTTTCTGTTTCAATTTTGAGGAAATAAATTCCTCGAGTAAGATTTTGAGCATTAAAATTGATTTCATAATTTCCAGGAGAGCAGGGATTATCAAAAAGATTTTCAACCAATTGACCTTTGAGATTATAAAGATCAATTTTGACATTGCTGGGATGTAGAATAGTAAAGCGAATAACAGCATTGTCTTTTACAGGATGAGGAGTGATGTTCATTAGGATAGGTTCTGGAGCATGAGGATCAGGGTCAACACCAACATTAACAATCAGAGTAGAATCAGCGAATGAATTATGAACATTCCAAGGAGCATTTACATCTTTCATCTCACAAATCACTTCATGAGAAGAAGTACTACTCCCCCATTCATGCTCAATAGAGAACAAAGAACCAGATGGTCTATATTCAGTCCATTGAGTAGAAGTACTGTCGCCATCTTCAATGAATACAAATCTGACAGCCACAGAATCTACATTAGGATCATGAATTTCAACATTGATATTAGCACAAGGCGGAACAGAGGTGCTGGCATAAGAATAATCAATGAGATAAGGACTATAGTTCCAAGTGTATAATTGAAGCCAAGCAAAATCATGATTACCAATTGCAAAGACATGGAAATTAGTTGTCAAGAAAAAGTTTATCCATGATTGATAACGATTCAGGTCTCCTTCATTAGTCCAACTCGCAGTAGGAAGATGATATGAATAACAGGTTTTAGTAGCGCTACTGGCAGTATATCCACCACCAATGAAAAGTGATTGCAGGGGTTCAATCCAGACAGCGCCGTGACTACAACGACCAAGAGGAAATCCATCAAGTTCAGTGATAGTATTAGAAATCGTGTTATAGAGAACAGTTTGATCAAAATATTCACCCCAAGCATAGCCACCAGTTAAAACAATTTCAGAATCAGAAACAACTGCAGTGAGAGCAAAGTATACTGGATTAGGAATACTTGGACCCAAATTCCATTGATTGGTATTGGGATTGAAAATTTCAATTTCACCATAAGTAGGATTTCCAGCTATAGCAACGACATTATCAGAGAGAGGATCTAATTCTAATTTAAAATCATGTCGACCTATTATAGAATAAAAAATAGGTCCCCAGGTTTCAGTTTCAATATCATAGACTTGCCACTTATAACCGTCACTCTGACTTCCTCCCCCGTATAGAACATTACCATTTTTCATGGTGATAGCATCACAATGGCTACTAGCATTAGCAACGTCATCTGTGTAGCTAGATAAGATGAAATTGGAATTAACTAAGGCACGCAGATCAAGAATTTCACACGAACTAATTTGACCGTTTTCATTCCACCCGGACATAAGCAATAATCTGCAGCTTCTTATTTCTGTACCGGCAAAGTTGCTTCTTTTATCTAGCATTTGACCCTGGAAAACAGTTTGTCCATTTTGTAAATTTACAATTATCCAATGATCGGTGTGATCTTCATCACCAGGGGGGTTTCCTCCACCAATCCAGGCCAGATCTGTATAACCTAACATAGCGCAGGTAGAGTCAGAAAGTTGAATGATTTTAGCTCCAGAGCTAATTGCTTCTGGTAGTTGATTAATAACTTCCCATTCTCCAATTCCCCCTTGAATTAAGGAGGGAATGAAAAATAGACTTACAACGAGCAAGGTAATGATTTTTTTCATTATATACCTCCTTAGATATATTTTTAAAAAGCGTTAACATTTTATTGTTCTAAGCAAAGCTTAGAACAAATTGGTTCTTATGTTTTTAGTATAACACATTAGCATAGCACTTTTAAGGAGGATTAGCAACCCCCCACTTTCTTTTAGAGAGTGGGGGGTTATTTTTTATACAAAATGGTGTATAATTAAGAAGTAAGTATTAACCTGCCTTCGTTAAAACTACGGCGAGGCAGGGAAGTAAGTATTAAGGGGGATATTTATAATTTAAATATTTTATTATTAATCTTATAGCTTAAGGCTTAGGGCTTATAGCTTATAGCTTATAGCTAACAAACTTATGTTTAAAAAAATTTGGGAAAGTAAAAAAACCACTTTAATGTTTTGTTTGGTTTTAATTTTCGGTGTAATGCTGGGAGTAGGCGCTAAAATTTTAGTCACTAAAGCAGCATTACAAGAAATAAAATTTGAGCAAGCCGGTGGTGTTTTAAATATGCAAGAAGGTCAGATTACTAATTTAATAACTCCTAGTAGTGATGATGATTATTCAGTGACTAATGTAAATTATGTCAATAGTGTGGCTAATGGAACAGAGTCGGGCGTAGGGATTTGGCAATCGCCTATTGGTGATACAAATGCTTATTTACGGATTGATTATGCAAATTTAGGGATTGGGACAACAAATCCAGCGGAAAAATTAGAAGTTAGAGATGATGAAGACGGTAGTATATCCAGAATTAGAATTACGGATATTAATGATAATCCAGAATTGCAATTACAGTATGGAAATGGAATCAATGATCATTGGGGGATTTATAGTGATCAAGGTAATGGTGATAGTTTTACTATTTGGAGTTCAATTTATAATGGAAACGTGTTTACTATTGATCACCAAGGGAAAATTAAAATTGGAAGAGGAGCTGGCTGTACAACTTGCGCTCTAAGCGTTGATGGATCAATTAGCGCATCGGAGTTGAGATTAAGTGGTGGCATTGAAGTTGACGGAGATATGAATATTGCTGGTGATTTAATAGTTACAGATGCCTTTACTATAAACGGTGTTTTGTATGCAGATGAAGTTGAGGGTACCGCAGGACAATCAATAGAGTTTGATAATAATGGTAATGTTATAATTACTATTCCTTAATTTTATAAAATATATTTTTAAAATAAAAATATGATAATACACGAAAAAATAATTTATAAAAGTTTTATCTTTTTATCTTTTTTATTTTTATTTTTTATCATAAATAGTAATTCAGTTTTTGCTGCAGATTTTAAAATAAATGTTGGCAGTACAGAATGGAAAATAAATAGTGGAGGAATTTATAAAAATGATTCTAAAATTTCCTGTTCTGATATCCAAGTAGGTAGTATTCCAAATGATGGTTTTTTGGTAAAAAATAGTTCGGGAACAAAATTGTTTGTTATGGCCGAAGACAATATATATGTTAGTGCTAAGAATTCATTTGCCTCATTAACATATCCAAGCACCTTGGAAAATTCTTTTATATTAAAAAAATTAGACAATGATGTTTTGTTATATGTTGATGATAATGGATCGCATTATAAAGAGGGGATGTGTGACGAGGTTGGATCAGTGTGTGAAAATGGCATACTAGAGCCAGGTGAAGATTGTGAGGGCGATTCAGATTGTGATACACCACTTTATAAATGTGACAATTGTGAATGTGTAATAAATTATGACTGTGAAACTAGTGCTGATTGTGATACTAGATTTGATCCGGGGCAGTATGCTTGTGATGATTGTGTGTGCACATTGTGGAATCCTTATGGTAATAAGCCATCTCTTGTTCCTTATGATGTTTGTTTTGGGTCATCGGGTTGTGAGATGAGTACGGATTGTAATACGGGTGATCCAGGGGATTATTGTGATCAATACGCGGGATGTACCTGTGCCGTTTGGCCCCCAGAAGAGAGACCCGCTGGAACCTGTGGTGGTCCTGGCCCTGGTTGTTTTTCAAAAGGTATGAAAGTATATACTCCTGATGGTAATATAAGTATTGAGGATATAAAGACAGGTGATATTGTTTATTCATATAATGAAGATACAGGAAAACTGGGAAAATCAAGAGTAGGAAAAGTTTTTGTTCATGAAGATTTTAGAGATCCAGCAGTTATGTTGAAGTTATTAAATGGGATATTGTTGAATTCTACATTAAATCATCCATTTTATAGCTCAGAATATAGAAAATATTTACCATTAGAGAAGTTTGATATAGGAGATAAAATATTGTTTTATAATAATAAAACTGGACAGTTTGAAGATGTTGAAATATTGGAATTTGAGAAGGTTGATTATTTTTATTATGAATATAGTTTACATTTAGAGGGTTCATTAAATAATTATTTTGTGAATGGGATTATAGTTCATAATGCAACTGATATTGGCGATAAGAATGGAGGAGACCCCTTGGATTAATAGTTAATTAAATTTTTAACATAAACCCCCACACATAATTTAAAGAAGCACAAAATATACTGTAAACTTGATTTAAAAATAATTAGGTGGGGGGATGAAAAAGCATGTTTAAATTTGACAAAGTAATGGTGATAACATTAGTCCATATTTAAAATAATAATTTTTTATGACAGATATTAAGGCAATACAAAAAAAAATAATTCCAATTTTAAAGAAAAATAATGTTGTGAAAGCGGGATTATTCGGCTCTTTTGTCAGAGGAGAATCTAAAAAAGATAGTGATATTGATATTTTAATAAAATTCAAAGGCAGAAGGAGTTTATTGGATTTAGTTAAATTAGAGAGAATGCTTGGAGAAAATATTGGAAAGAAAGTAGATGTTGTTGAATATTGCACTATCCACCCGCTATTAAAAGATGGAATTCTTAAACAAGAAGTAAAAATTTTATGAAAAAAGAAAATATTAAAAAGATTATAGAATATTGGAAAAAAACGGCTCAACATGATTATAAAACAATGCAGGGACTTTTTAAGATTAAGCGATATTCAGATTGTTTATTTTTTGGTCATATTATTCTTGAGAAAATTTTAAAAGGGTTAGTAGTAAAAAACGCTGGCAAAGAAGCTCCATATATTCATGACCTTGTTAGGCTTGAGGAATTAGCTGAGATACAATTAGATAAAGACGAATTGAAGTTTTTAAAAGAAGTGAACAATTTTAACATCAGAGTCCGTTATCCAGATTATAAACTACGTTTTTATAAAATTTGTACTAAAGAGTTTGCAGAAAAACGTTTTAAAAAAATTGTTAAATTATATAGAAAGTTATGTCAAAGGCTCAAGTAAAAAATATAGCAAAAGAATATGCAAATAAGTTAAAAGCAGAAGGGTATTCTTTTTCTGCGATTTATCTTTTTGGCTCATATTCTCAAGGCAGGGCTAATAAGTGGAGTGATATTGATATAGCAGTTATTTCAGATAAATTGAAAAGAAATTGGTGGAAAAATGAAATATTATTATCACATTTAAGTTTAGAGGTAGATTCGAGAATAGAACCGCATGGTTTTACTATAGAGGATTTTAAAAATGAGTATGATCCAATGGTATATGAAGTTAAAAAAACAGGAATTAAGATAGTATGACGTAATTTGAAGATAGATTTTTTATAAAATAATAGTAATGATAATTTTTTATGACAGATATTTTTAAGATATTTAGTAATTTTACGGGAAATATAAAATTAATTTATAAATAAAATAATAAATTTAAAATAAATTTTAATTATTAATTATATAAATCAGATGGAAGAAAAAATTATAGAAGAAGAAAAACAAGAAGCACCTCAAAATAAAAAAGGAATAGATAAAATTATGGTAATTATCGCCTTGGTTATCTTGATAGTGCTAATAATTTTTAGTGTGTATTTTTTTATTTCTAAAGGCATTAAACCAAGTCAAGAAAAAGAATACATTAATGAGCAAACAGGGCCGCTCAATATTGACAAAGACAATGTTATAGAAAATCCCAGCGAGCAGGACATAAAAGGATTAATAGATAAAATCAAAAATCAAAGAGAAGGTTTAGGCGAGGAAAATGAGGAATAATTATTTATTATAATAATATAATTTTAATAATTTAATTTTTTAATTTGGAAAGGAAAACGATATGAATCCCGTTAGATATACTCTTGTTGTCTAAACGGGCTAATAAGTAAATTAATCAATAATAAAAAATATATGAAGTATGAAAAAAATTTATCTAATGGGATGAAAAAAATATTTTTGTTAATAACATTATTTGCATTTTTAGTTTTTAATCCACTTTCTGTTCCTATTTTTGCTGCAACTCCAGATTATTCACCAGAAACTGGAACATCGGATAGATTAGACAGATATAAAGATAGTGCTGATAAGATAGTCCAGGTTTTTGATGTTCAGACCACTACTGTTTTGCCTAATTTAGACAAAATCGGTGATAGCTATAAGGATATTTTGTTAGACAAAATTGTTGTATATAATGATTTTGTGAATGATTTTTCGGATTCTATATATGAAAATCAAGATGCATCTAGTTTGTTTACACAAATTCTTGGCGATTATAGATTTTTAAGAAAGTCAATTTATCGCATTAGAAAATTTAATACTTTAGCTCAAAATCTTGATACTGCTTATACGTTAATAAATAGCACAGAAATTTATATTCAAGACAATGGAATTTCAGATTCAGATTTAACCCTTTCCTTGATTAGGAGCGAGAAGGAGCTTGATAATTTATCTACAAGCATGAGTACTTCAATAAGTGGCATTTTTGTAATTATTGATGAAATGGAATTAAAAGAATATTCTACAGCTATAAATTTATTAGAAGACGAAAGAGGAGATTATAATGATTTTGTTGTTAATTATGATGGAATTACTGATGAAATTATTAATACTGCTGAAAAGGCAATTAATGATGTTGTTCTTCCGCCGGGTTCAGATCACCCCAGTTAAAAATTAAAAGCTACCTAATTAAGACCAATAAAACAATTATTAATGTTTTTGTTTAAAAATAAATTTTTGGGGCTATTTATTATAATTTTGGGATTAATCGTTTCCTCTTTATTTTTTTTGCAGAGCAGAAAAATTATTTTTGCCGGTGAAAATTTAGGAGGTTGGGCTTGGAATGCTTATCAGGACGAAGCCGAGAGCGGAATTTATTATGGTCTGGGCTGGGTTTCTGAATCATGTAATAATATGTATGCTAATGAATATCAGGATTGGTGTGGAATAGACGTGGACACAGTTTTAGATTTAAGTTTTGACGGAGAGGATATTGATTTATCAGCAAATACAGTTAGGGATAATTCCCCAGAAGCCAATAGCTGTACTTTAAATAATTTTACAATTAGTAATTTAAGAAATGGTGGACGAGATAGAAATACGGGTTTAGCCAGCAGGAATTCTAATTTTAATAATTCTTTATACTTTAACGGGATAGATAATTATATCACTATAGGCGGAGGAAATTTAGGCAATCAATTAACTATTGCTTGGTGGGCTAAAGCTGAAGCTAAAAGTGAGATCCAGGGTTTGTTTAATATTGGTGGTGGAGGAATTTATAATACTGGTTCGGAATCTGATAAATTTACTTGGGATTTGGGAAGCGCACAAGTAGATATAGACAATGCTTTTTTATGGGATGATGATTGGCATTATTATGTAGTAGTCAGGAATAATACCAATGTTAAATTTTATCGCGATGGAGATTATATTAATGAAGATATTTTTTCTAATAATGGCAATACAGGAAAATTTGATGCCATAGGTCGAGTAGATGGCTTACTTAATTATTGGCAGGGAGAATTAGATGAAATTAGGATTTTTGAGGAAGTTTTAACTACTGGTCAGATTGTACATAATATGCATCATAATGCTAATTATCTTTTAAATATAGAGGAAAATACCGGAGAGATTAGCGGTTGGACTTGGTCTAATAGTATTGGCTGGATATGTTTTGGTGATAGTTGTGAGGATTATAATTCTCCCCCAGATGGTACGGTAGGAGCTACGCTACATTGGACCCCAGACCAAGCTAATGATATTTATCCGCATATGATTACGGGCTGGGCCAAGGCCATTACTTTGGATGATTCTAATATACCAGAAGAAATAAATACGGGCTGGATTAGATTACAGGGTCCAGATATTATTCCTAATCAATATAATGATTATTTAGATTGTATTAGTTGTATTATTAGAGACGAAGAAGCGGGCCTAAGGGGTTTTTGGAAATTTAATGAATCTAGCGGAGATATTTTGACTGATTATTCAGGAGATGGAAAACATGGTGATTTAATAAATTTTACTGGCATTTATTGGAATGAAGATGGCTATTTAGGAAATTGTTTAGATTTTGATGGAGAAAATGATTATGTTGATGTGGGCAGTATTCCGTTGTCAACAATTTCCAGCATTACTTGGTGGGCTAAAGCTGGTTCTAAAGATGAAGAAGATAGAAATGGAATTTTTATGCTTGGTAATGGTAGTGTAGATCAGGGAATTTCTACCAGCGGAGCTGATAATAATAATTTTTTTTGGGAAATAGAAGATCCAATTCAATTAGAAATAACGAATGCTTTTTTATGGGGTGATGAATGGCATTATTATGCAGTAGTTAGAAATAATGGAAATGTAAAATTTTATCGCGATGGGGCCTATTTTGGTGAGAATAATTTTGATTTTTACAGTGATCCTGATTATTCAGATATTAGCAAAACGCAGGCCTTAAAATCTTTGGGTTTTAGTAATTGCGATACTTGCGGTGGGAATATTTATTTTAATGGTCAGATGGATTATGCGCGGTTTTATGAGGGAATATTATTAAGCCAGGATGATATTGAATTTAGTTTTACTCATCCAGAAAAAAGATCATGCTCGGCTTGTTTAAAACAAAATGTAGAACCAGATCCAGTTACCAATAATATTTGTTATCAATGTGAACAATGCGGATTTGATATTGAAGATATAGACGAAGATTCTGATGAAGGAGAGATAATTTGCGAACAATGTGCTAGTTGCCGAAAATATGGTTTGGCTTTTGATTCTAATGCAGCCAATATTAAGGGTTATGCCTGGAGCGGATTTGAAAATGACGAATTTGGAAATAATAGAGGACTAGGATGGATAAAATTTTCTCCTAATTATGGAGCCGGTCTATATCGTTCTTATTTATCTACTAGATATGGCAATATTTATAGTCAGGGCAATATTGGCTCTGATTATACAGTTGCTCCGCCAGCCGGATATTTTAATGCTACTTATATGATTCAGGCCGATGGGCATGTAACCAATTGGACAAGTTCACAAATGTCTGATCTATCTCCTGGAGAAGTTCCTTGGTTAAGTTCTGTGGACACGGGTCAGGTTTTTAATTATGAATTTCCTAAATTAGATAATGATTATGGAAATGTTTTAGGCAATTTAGATTATCAAGGCTTGCTAGACGGTTTATACGGAGAGAGAGAAGATAATTTACCATTTAGAGATATAGGCGGTAGTGCTTGCTTGGGCGGAAAAGTTTATTCAGTTTCAGGAAATATTTCTTTAGACAATGCTGGTAGTACAGATTATGTTTACATTTTTGAAAATTGCGATAATGCTGCCGGGACAATAATTATAGACGGCGATTTAATTATAGATGGCAATATAGCTTATGAAAATATAGCTATCAGCGGAGAAAGTATAAAATTAGCTTCAGTGGCATGGATTATTAAGGGGGATTTAAAAATTAGCGGTGATGTAGAAAAATTAGCTGGTACTTTTATAGTTTTAGGGGCTGATGAGATAGATTGTGGTTCAGATTTTAGAGGACCAACTGAAAGTTGCGGAACTATTTATACTTGTTATGAAGAAGAAGCTAGCATCTGCGATGACAATAGATTAATCGTCTCTGGTCAATTTATAGCTAAAAATTTTAGTTTACAAAGAACTTTTCGCAGTTTGTGGAGCGATGAAAGAGAAGCAGCAGAATTAATAATTTATGATGGCCGAAATGTTATAAATCCACCACCTGGATTAGGAGATGTTTTAAAAACTTTTCCGCGCTGGGATCAAATAGCACCGTATTAATCAATTTTTAATTTTGAATGACGAATTTCGAATAAATTTTGAATAATTTAATTCTAAAATTGGAAATTTATAATTCAATCGAAATTCAAAATTAATAATTAGAAATTATTAAAAATATGGGTTTATTTAATAGAAAACAAGAAGATTTTTTAGGGGTTGATATTGGAACTTCCAGTATTAAAATTGTGCAATTAACTAATGAAAAAAATAAAGGCAAATTAGTTACTTACGGCATGGTAGAACTAGAAGCAGATTTAATAAGAAATAAAACCTCGCAGACAATTAAAAACATTAAGAATTCCTTAAAAAAATTAATAGAAAAATCCCGGATTTCTACCAAGACCTGTTCGGCGGCCTTGCCCACCTTTTCAGTTTTTAGCTCGGTAATTAGTTTACCAGCTATGGCTAAAAACGATTTAGATTCAGCTGTTAAATGGGAGGCCAAAAAATTTATTCCTTCTCCGATTGAAGATATGATTTTAGATTGGAAAATTATTCAGGATGGAAAAAACACTAAATCAGTTAAGAAGAACAAGGACGCTGTAATTAACGGGGGAGCATTAAATGTTTCTAATCGAGGTGATATTATTAAGACAAAATCAAATTTTAATAGAATTTTGTTAACTGCCGCTCCGCAGAATTTGGTTAGTATTTATTTGGATATTTTTAAAGAGGTGGGTTTGAATTTGTTTAGTTTAGAAGTAGAATCCTTTGCTATGGCCAGGTCTTTAATGAGTGATGATGGAGCATGTGCAATGATAGTTGACATTGGTTCAGTAACCACAGATGTTTGTGTAATAGAAAATAATTTACCAGTTTTAAATAGGAGTATAGAAGTAGGTGGAAATTCTATGACTAAAAGCATTGCTCAGAGTTTAAATATTAGTTTTGAGAGAGCAGAGCAATTTAAACAGGACTTTGGGTTAAGCAGTGCTAAGGGAGGAAGCACTAATATTCCGAAGACCATTGAAGAAACATTATCACCAATGGTTAATGAAATTAAATATGTTTTTGATTTATATAAAAGACAGAGCCGAGGAAATATTGATAAAGTAATTTTATCTGGTGGTTCGGCTTATTTGCCTAATTTAATTGATTATTTAAGCAAAACATTAAATAGTCCAGTTTATATAGGAGATGCTTGGCATAAGATTAAATATCCTACTGAGCTAAAACCAGTTTTAGATGAAATTGGTCCAAGATTTTCAGTGGCCATAGGTTTGGCTTTAAGAGGGATAGAGTAAGGTTAGTTAATAGTCGATAGTCGATAGTTTATAGGAATTTAGAATAATCTGGGGGTGTGATATAATAGGGGTATTAATTGTTAAATTGTCGGATTGTTGGATTATGAAACCATTTAACAATTTAGCAGTTTAACAGTTTATTACATATGAGTGATGACATAAATTTATTACCAGAGGATTTAAGAAAGAGCAGAACTCTAAAAGATAGAGAGGATTTTGATATTAATGATATAGAATATACGGCTGGAGAAAAATTAGTGGAAGAAAAAAAGCAAAAACCGGCTATTAGAAACAAAATGGGTAGTTGGTTTAAACCGCGGCCAAATGTTTCGAAAATTAAGAAATCAAAAAATTTCGATTTAACTAATTCTTTTGCCCTAGATTTAAAAGATAAAATAGTAGATGAATCAGAAAATAAGTCAAAAAATCAGGAATTAGTAAATCAGAAAGATAAAGAAACTGAAGAAATTAAAACAAATAATCAATCCCCTGACTTCGCTCGGAATAGGGAAAACAAAAAAATAGAAGAAGCCAAGGATGAAAAAATTAAAACATCTCTGCCACTCAAGTTAGAAAAAAAGAAAAAAAAGCAGAAAGGCAAACATAGAAATGTATTTGACGCTTTATTATTAAATGTTAAGAATTTATTTCAGAATAAGAAAAAAGATAAGCAAAAAAAAGAAAAAGAGGTTGATGTTAATCTTTTGCCATTTGATGCCAATATTCCTAGTACTAAAAAATTATATTTTTCTTTATTAATTGCCTTAATAATTTCCAGTATATTTACTTCCATAGTCTTTTTTGGATTTTATATATATCGGTCCAGAATTGTTAATGATTATAATAAATTAGATGATGAATTTGAGACATATATCGATTATATTAAGGGCTATGATGATGTTATAAAAGAAATGGAAATATGGAAGAATAAGATAAGTGAAATTAGCGGTCTTTTTGACAGGCATATTTATTGGACCAAATTTTTTAAAGCCATTGAAGATAATACTTTGCCAGATATTCAATATAATTCATTTGCCGGCAGCATTGAAGGTAATTTAACTTTAAATGCCGTAGCTCCTGACTATAAGACAGTGGCCAGACAGTGGATTCATTTGAATCAGGCTAAAGATTTTATAGATATGGTTATTATTGATAAGGCCTCTTTAGCAACTAGCGGCAACGATTTGGTGGTTAGTTTTTCATTAACCTTGGATTTTATAGAGGATATATTTTATAAAAAATAATAAAAAGGATGGAAGAAAAAGACAAAGATATTAAATTAAATATAGGATCAGAAATAGAAGAAGCAAATAAAACAGAGATCAAAATTTCTAAGCGAGTTTCCGGTCCTTCAGTTTTTATATATAAGTATTTTAAGATTATTATTTTAATTGAAGTTTTATTAGTTTTGTTGGTTGGTTATTTTCTAATAATAGGTCCTCAGATTTCTCAAATTAAAGAATATAAAAAATTAACAGAATGGAAAAAAAATGATTTAAGTCGAGCCAAAGATTATCAAAAAGATTCTCAATTTTTGGAATTAGAATATGAAAAATTAAAAGATAAATTATCAGAAGATATAGACAGGCTTCATGAAATATTACCACCTGAAAAAAATTTACCAGAATTAATGACGCAAATAGAGGCCTTAGTGGAAAACCAGGGTTTAAAATTGGGCTCCATTGCCCTAGATTCATCCGAGGATACTCTCAATAAAAAGTCTGATTTAATAGTTAAAGATGAAAAATCTACATTAGATCAAGAGATGATTGGCGAGGCTAAAATTACTTTATTTGTCTTTGCTGAAGAGGGCAGTTATAAAAAAGTCAAAAATCTTTTACAAGCCCTAGAAAATCATATTAGGTTAATAGATGTTATATCTTTTGCATTTGATTCCAATATTAAATCCTATTCAATTATTTTTAAAACTTATTATTTAAAAAATGAATCCCGTTAGATAAAAATTAAATCTAACGGAAAAAAAATTTAATTTAATTGATAATATTTTACGGAATGAAACCTCATAAAACAATAGATAAAAAATTAGTATTTTTATTTTTAGTCATGATGGTCATGATTGCATTTATGTTTTATTTTTTAAATAAACAGAAAAAGCAAGATGAGGAATTAAGCAATATTCAATCTGGCAATACTACCGTAGACATACTGACCTCCAAACAAAAGAAAATAAATAAACTTTTAAATGAGGAGGGCGGTCTATTTGGTGATGATATTGAAATTCTATTTGATGATTTAAATTTAAAATCGTATGTTGATTTGCCTTTAGAAGTTGGGCAGGTTGGAAATCCTTATCCTTTTGGAAATCCAGAAGTGGATTTAGGAAGTTTAGAATAATAATAAATTGTTATGAGTATCGATTATAATAACAAAATTCTTAGCAAAATTAAGGAAAAAAGCTTATTAGATAACGATAAGTTTAATTTTTTAGAAAAAGGACTAAGAGAACCAGGGGCCGACATAGATAAAATAATTAAAAAGGCCTCTTTGTTAGATTCAGAAGAGTATACCAAAATAAAAGCTGAGGTCACAAATATACCTTATAAAAATTTAATTGACGAAAGTATTGATGAAGAAGTTTTAAAATTATTACCCCCAGACCTTTCTCGAAATTATAAGATGGTTCTTTTTAATAAGGTAGGAAATATTTTGGAAGTTGGATTAGTAAATCCAGAAAATTTTAGTGCTGTAGAGGCGGCAGAGTTTTTAGCGCATAAAAATAATTGTAATGTAAAATATTATTTGATTTCCGAAGAAAGCTTTGAATATGTAGCTAAAAAATTAGGAAACATTGCCGAAGAAGTAGGAGAGGTTTTAGGTTATGCCAAAGAAAAATTAGCCAAAGGAGAAGGGGAAATTGAAATAGAGGAAGCAAAATTAGAGAGTGATAATTTTGAGGAAATTATCAGATCAGCCCCAGTTTCTAGAATTATATCAGTTATTTTAAAACATGCTGTTGAGGGTCGAGCATCAGATATTCATATCGAGCCAGTTAATAAACAATCTATAACAAGATTTAGGGTTGATGGCAAACTTCATAGTTCTATAGTTTTGCCAATATATATTCACAATGCTTTAATAGCCAGAGTAAAAGTAATGGCTAATATGAAAATTGACGAAACTAGAATTCCTCAAGATGGTAGGATTAGAGTCAAGATTAAAAAAGAAAGGGTAGATTTAAGGGTTTCAACTTTACCATTAATAGATTATGAAAAAGTTGTTATGAGGGTCTTAAGCACCCCCAAGAAAATTCCTAGTTTAGAAGAAATTGGTTTTTCAGGATTTTTAAAAGATAAAATAGAAGAAAATATAAAAAGGCCCAATGGAATGATTTTGGTAACTGGTCCTACGGGAAGCGGTAAGTCCTTTACTCTTTTTACTTTTTTGAACAAAATAAATTCGGAAGAAATTAATATCTCTACTTTAGAAGATCCAGTAGAATATAATATTGTAGGAGTTAATCAATCCCAGGTTAGGCCTGAGGCCAAATATACCTTTGCCTCTGGATTAAGGTCTATGTTGCGTCAAGATCCAGATGTAATTATGGTGGGAGAAATTAGAGATGAAGAAACAGCAGAATTAGCAATTCATGCGGCCTTAACTGGGCATTTGGTTTTTTCAACTTTACATACTAACTCTGCCTCAGCTGCTATTCCAAGGTTGATTGACATGAAAATTGAGCCATTTTTATTAGCGTCTACTTTGAATATGATTTTAGCGCAAAGATTAGTAAGAACTATATGTGATGGTTGTAGAGAAGAATATAAATTACCAGCTAATTTAGAAGATAAAATTATAAATAGAATTGAAAGTATTCCGGAAAAGGCCTTTTTTGGAAAAATTAAAAAAGGTGATCCTATAAAATTTTATCATGGCAAGGGCTGTGGTCGTTGCGGAGGAACTGGCTATAAGGGCAGGGCTGCTATTACAGAAGTATTAGTATTAAATAGAGAATTAAAAAATATAATTTCAAGTGGAGCTAATATGGTAAAATTTGAAGAAGAATTAGACCGACAAGGACATATAAAAATGTTAGAAGATGGCCTAATAAAAACATTGAATGGAACTACTACCGTAGAAGAGGTTTTAAGGGTTACTAAGGAAACTTAATTAATTGTTTATTAAATAAAATGTCTGTTGAAGACAAACCATCGACTGGAAGCGTCTTAATTGTGGAGGATAATTTATTTTTGTCAGAAATGTATGCTTTGAAATTAGAGTCAGAAAATTTTGAGGTATTTTTAACTGATAACGGGCACGAGGCATTAGAAAAAATGAGAATACATCAACCAGATATTGTTTTATTAGATTTATTAATGCCCGGCAAAGACGGTTTTGAGGTTTTGGAAGAAAAATTTAAAGATTCAAAAATTAAAGATATTCCTTTAATAGTTCTAACTAATTTATCCGAAAAAGATAAAATTAAAAAATGTTATGATTTAGGAGCGGATGATTTTTTGATCAAGGCCTATTTTGTTCCCAGTGAAGTAGTCAAAAAAATTAAGAATTTAATAAATAAATAATAAAAATTCTAAATAGTGAATTTAATATTCCTAGCCTATTTGTAATTTGATATTTGTTATTTGGGATTTTATAATATTATGCCCTCTATAGACAAACTTCATTTAAATGAATTAATCAATCAAGCCATTAAAGAAAATGCTTTGGCTATTTATTTTAATATTGGTTCCTATCCCGTTATAAAAATTAATGATAACCTCAAAGATTTAACGGAAAAGCCGATTTTGACAAAAGAATTTTTAAATACAATTGCGGAGTCTATATTATCTGAAGAACAAAAAGAAAGACTGGCTTCTAAAAAAGAAATTACAATTGCTCACAGCTGGTCTGATGATATTAGATTTTTAGCAAACTTTTTTTATCAAAAAAATTCTTTATCCATAACTATCAAATTAATACCTGCGCAAATAAAAGATATCAATGATTTAAATTTACCACGGGTTATTAATGACATAATAAAATTAGAAGCAGGATTAGTTATTATATGCGGTCCAGTGTCTTCGGGCAGAACCACTACCATTAATTCTTTTATTCAATATTTAAACAAAAATCAAGAAAGAAGAATTATTAGCATAGAAGATCCAATTAAATATGAATTTATAAACGACAAGAGCATTATTCAACAAAGAGAGGTGGGACAAGATGTAGATTCCATTTTGCAGGGCTTAGAAGATGTAATTGACGAAGATGTGGATGTTGTTTATTTATCTAAAATTAATGATTCTCAAGAGATAAAATTGGCTATTCAAGTTGCGGTTTCTGGAAAATTAGTTTTAGCTGTAATGGATAGTAATTCGGTGATAGTAGCTTTAAATAAGATTTATAGTAGTTTTAAAATGTCTGAGAAAGAATTGGCGAAAAGTATGATTAGCGATTCTTTGAAAGTTATTATGAATCAAAGATTGGTCAAAAAGACGGGCGGGGGCCAAATTTTAGCTGCAGAAGTTTTTACTATGAATGATTCAGCTAAATCTATTATAAAATCAGAAAGATTTGAACAATTAAATTCAGTAATTCAAACTTCTCGCGGAGACAATATGCAGGATTTAAACGGTTCTTTAAAAGAATTAATTAGCAAGGGTTTAATTAATCAAGAAGAAGCAGAAAAGTATATTTCTGATTCAAAGAATTTTTAATATATGGCTTTATTTAGTTATAAGGTATTAAATAGCAATGGCAATGTGATTGTGGGTATTGTTGAAGCCCCTAATTTTGAGTTAGCTTCGGAGGCTTTAGTAGAAAAAGGCTTTCAAATTATTGATATTAAAGAAAACAGGAGTCCTTTAGATTTAAAATTGTCGGGAATTCCTTTTTTAAATAGAATTAGTAAAAAGGAAATTGTGATTTTTTCTCGGCAATTGTCAGTAATGGTATCAGCCACTGTGCCGATTATCCAATCTTTAAGAGTCATTGTTAAACAAACTAAAAATGAGGCCTTTCAAAAAATTATTAATCAAATTGCTGATGATGTTGATGAGGGTTTGAAATTTTCCGAGTCCTTGCGCAAACATTCTGTTTTTGGCGGTTTTTTTGTGAATATGATTGCTTCTGGAGAGAGCTCTGGTAAATTAGATGAAGTTTTGGAATATTTAGCCGATGAAGTAGAAAAAAATTATGATTTACAATCCAAAATAAAGGGGGCCATGATTTACCCGGCTTTTATTATAGCCGGGTTGATTTTAGTGGGTACTGCCATGATGATTTTTGTGATTCCCCAATTGACTGGAATGTTAACGGCTTCAGGACAGGAATTGCCAATACCTACTAAAATTTTATTATTTTTGAGTGATTTATTTCGAAATTACTTTGTTTATCTTATTTTAGGTTTATTAATTATTGTGGGTGGATTATTTTATTTTATTAAAAAAACAGAATTAGGTGAAAGATTTTTTGATTTATTAAAATTAAAGTTACCTGTTTTTGGCAAATTATTTAAAAATATATATTTAGTTAGATTTGCTGGTACATTGGCAAGTTTATTAAGCGCTGGCGTGTCTTTAACTAGCTCTTTAAAAATAACCGGTGATGTGATAGACAATTATCATTATAAAAAATTAGTAGAGCAGGCCATTGAAAAAGTCAAAGATGGTTATTCTATAGCCCACGTTTTTTCCAAAAGCGATATGTTTCCGCAAATGTTGGCTCAAATGTTAAAAATAGGAGAAAGAACGGGTCGTTTGGCCGATGTTTTAGAAAAATTATCTAAATTTTATTCTAGAGAAGTTGAAAATATGGTGGCTAATTTAACTGCTCTAATAGAGCCACTGATTATGGTAGTAATTGGTGTAGCTGTGGGCGGAATGGTAGCGGCAGTTATTATGCCCATGTATAATATGGCTAATGCTTTTTAGCGATACCAATATGCGATACTAATATACTAATTTACCCTGTTAAATAAGGAATTACCTATTTCAACCTGTTAAATAGTATTTTGATTTAACAGGTTTAACAGGGTGAATACTAATTATACTAATTTTAAGGAATTATTATATTAGTACCTGTCTGCCGGACAGGCAGGTGATTAATTCGTATTATTGGTATATCATTAGTATATTAGCATCATGCTATTCGTATCATTAGTATATTTGTGGTATAATATAAATATTGTTGATAACTTTGGGCTTTTTAAAATAAGGTCAAAAGGTTTTAATATAATCCCCATGCTTATTTAAAGAAATAATATATGAGGGATAAATAAAATAATAAAAATATAAATCGCTCTAAGTAATTTTAGGGCATATCCCCATTAAATGGGGTAAAGAAAGGAAACAAAAACAATGAAAAGAAAAGGTTTTACATTAATTGAGTTATTGGTAGTTATTGCCATTATTGGCTTACTATCAACTTTAGCAGTTGTTTCTTTAAACAGCGCTAGAGCTAAAGCTAGAGATGCCAGGAGATTGTCTGATGTTAAACAGCTTTCTACTATTTTAGAAATGGAATCTACTAGTAATCCTGCTAGTACAGCTTTGACTTGTGGAGCTGCTACTACTTTTCATAGCGATGCTAGTAGTTGTACTGCTCCTGGAGAGGTAAGTCAGTTTGAAAATTTTAATGATCCTTCTATGACTGGCATATGTTTAGTTGGAGATGATGAATGTGATTATTCTATTTCTAATGAAGCTGGAACTGCAGCACCTGCAGTTGATGATTATGAAATCTGTTTTGTTTTAGAACAAGCAAGCGGTGGTTTAACTGCTGGGCTCAACGCTATTCAAACTGGCGGAGTATTTGATAATTGTTATACAGATGCTATTTAGTTGTTTTTTCAAAAAAGAGCCCCTCAAGGGCTCTTTTTTTGTTGTCATTATTATGTTATGATTTATAATAATAGTTAAAATAATTAAATTTTTTAATATGAAAAATAAAAAAGGATTTACCCCTCACCTTTTTAAAGGTGTGGGAAAAATAGAATCTCAAACTTTTAGAAAAGGTGAGGGGTTTACATTAATTGAGTTATTGGTAGTTATTGCCATTATTGGCTTACTATCAACTTTAGCTGTTGTTTCTTTAAACAGTGCTCGGGGTAAGGCCAGAGATGCGAAAAGGGTCTCTGATGTTAAACAATTAAGTATGATTATTGAAATGGAGAATATTGATAGTTCAGATGGATATAATATTTTTCCAGAGGGCTGTGATGAGGCCGGAGAATTAACTATTAATTGTGGTACTGATTTTGGTGGAGAAGATTGGACTAATTTCGCTGATCCATCTGGAGAAGATGGATGTATTAATACGGTTCCTGCTATTTGTGCCTATACCATGGGTTTCAATTCTAATGCCGAAGATTATGAAATCTGTTTTTATTTAGAAGAAGGAATTTCTGTAATAGAGGCGGGTTTGAATCATGTGGGACCAGGTGGAATTATAGATACTGGTTGTAGTAATACGGATTAATTTTTTATTTAAATTTACAAAAAACTCCTTAGGGAGTTTTTTAATTTGATATTTGTGGCGAAGCCATGAACTTAAGACAAGCGAAGTCGAATTTAACTCGATGAAACAATCCTGTTCATGGGAGTCAAAAAATACTTGCCCTTCAATTCCCCTTAGACTTCGCTAAGTCAAGGATTAGTTTTGCTCAGGGTCGCTCAGGGCATTCGACTCATCTGTAAAATGAGAATGGTTGTAGTCCCGCAAGGCGGGACGGAAATCATGAGCGAATCTCGAGCTTAGCGAGAGATGAGTCGAATGGTGCTCTTGCCAGTCCGCCTTCTCCGCCAGCTGGCGGATTCGGCGAGACAAGTTATATATATATAATTTTTATATAGATTGTTTCTCACTAGTTGTAGTTTTATAGAGAGAAGGATGGTGCTCTTGCCGGGAACCCGCCTTACCCCGAAACAAGTTCAGGCTATGGCGGGCGAGATTTATATAATATTTATTTAGTTATTTTTTAATTATTTAACCGCCCATGCTTCGCTTCCTTTTTCGCCAAAGGCTACGAAGGACAAGAAAGCTATGCAGGGCATCCTTCGCTGCACGAGATAAAAGGATGGCTGTGCCATCCGTAGCTCTGCTTTCCAGAGCGAAGGATGGTGCTCTTGCCAGGAATCGGACCTGGATTTTAGGTTCCGCAAACCCATGTTCTATCCATTAAACTACAAGAGCATAGTTAAATATAATTTATTTTTAAACAACTAAGGGTTTTACAAAAAATAGTTCTCACCCCGCTGAATAGCGGGGTCCATTGCTTGCCCGCCGTAGCCCCGTCTGCGGGGCGAAGGAGGGAACTACAAGAGCATAGTTAAATTGTTGTAAAATCAATTCAGCCGAGTCAAGCTCGGCTGGTAGTATTTTTATATTATATTTTTATAATTTTAACCATCGGGTCAGAGAATCAGAAGTTGGCTCTTCTTCTCTATAAATATCTTCTTCTAAAAAAAGCAATAACGTGTTCCGGACCTTGACTGGATTTTGATCTTGGAGAGGAATGCTTAATCTGGGTTTGAGGTTGCTTTTAAATTCTATATAGAGGGTAGATATTTCGGGAGGTTCGTAAATAATGAAGAATTTTTCTAAATCCTTGTAGGCGTAAAATTTTTCTCCAATTTCTAGGCCCGCTTCTGTTATTTTTATATCTAATTCCAATGACTCCTTTCTTTGATATAAAAGAATTATAATGACCACCATAACGATAATAACAGCAAATAAAAAATTGGATTCTGTTAAAGAAAATATTAATAGCCCCACAGCTATGATTATAAGAATTATATACCAATAAGCAGACCTTTCCATTTTTTCGAATTCAGGGAAATGCCATTTTGTTAAGGTCTTACCATGATTTTTTATTTCTTCTACCATGTCTTAATTATACAATTTAGTTTAAGAATTGACAATCACCCTTTCCTTAGATATAATTTTAAACACATTATACTTTATTAAAATATTTTTGTGGAAGGGTGGCTGATTCCATAAATATCTATGAGCGTTAGCGAATAGGAATATTTATGAGGACCCCGCGAATGCGGGGGTGGCCACAGATATTTTGTAAATATTAAATTAATAAAAATAAAGTTTAGAATGGAAGGGTGGCTGAGTGGCTGAAAGCGGCAGATTGCTAATCTGTTATACGTCTTTTTGGGCGTATCGAGAGTTCGAATCTCTCCCCTTCCGCCATTCGCCTTCGCTAAAGCTTCGGCGCAATGACACTCGCCTTCGCTAAAGCTTCGGCGCAATGACACTCGCCTTCGCTAAAGCTTCGGCGCAATGACACTCGCCTTCGCTAAAGCTTTGTGGGTGGGTTATTAATAATTAAGAAAAGCGATTATGTATTATGTTTATGTTTTGAAAGAAATAAATAGAAATCATTTTTATATTGGTTCAACTAAAAATTTAAAGAGAAGAATTAGAGAACATTATAAAAATTTAAATATTTCTACTCGGGGAAGAAAATGGAAATTATATTGTTATTTTGCTTTTCAAGAAAAAATGATTTATAGAAATTTTGAAAGCTATTTAAAAAGTGGTTCAGGGAGAGCATTTTCTAAAAGACACTTTGAATTTAAAATCGACGAAGCGTAAGCGTAGTTGTTCCCTCCCCTTCCGCCACTCGATTCGCTCCGCTTTGCGGAGCTCACTCGTGATTTCATCTCACTTCGTGAGATTCAACCATATTCATTTTATAGACGAATTGAGTGTCCCGAGTGAACGAAGTGAATCGAGGGGCAGGCAGGTTTATTTTTAATGAGAATTTTAACTGACGAAGTTTTAACGTAGTCAGTCGTCTGGCAGGCCAGACTACGCTAAAATTTCGGGTTGGCAGTTTAGACTGCGTCCTCGCTTTGTTCAGGCTTCGGCGTAATGGTATTCGCTCTTCACTATGTTTTTTAAAAAGATAAAATGGTTTATCTTTTTTTATTTTTTTTATTGATATATTTTTGGAATTTTTTAACAACATCTTGTTTAAATTCTTTAATACCACCTCTCCGTGATTTAGAAAGGGCAGCTCTTATGTTCTCTTTGGCGGTATTTGTTTTAACAAAATTTAACCAATCAGGATTAGGAATTTTTCTATTTTTGTCAGTTAGTATTTCTATCAGATCCCCGTTTTTTAATTCTGTATCTAATTTGGACATTCTATCGTTAATTTTTACACCAGTACACCTATTTCCTATTTCAGTATGAATGTGGTAGGCAAAATCTATAGGAGTAGATCTTTCTGGTAAGTCGATTACATCATTTTTTGGTGTAAATACAAAAATTCTAGATTTAAATATATCAGTATTTAATTTGATAGATTTTAGATAGTCCGTATTGTTTTTGATTGTTTTTTGCCATTTTATTAGGTCCTGTATCCATTCAAATTTTTTCTGTTTGGCATTGATTATTTGATTTTCTTTATATCTCCAATGAGCGGCTATACCAAATTCTGCTATTTGTTCCATTTCTAAAGTTCGAATTTGAATTTCTATTGGTTTGTTATTTTCATCAAAAATTGTGGTATGTAGAGATTGATATGCATTGGGTTTTGGTTGAGATATATAATCTTTGACTCTGCCGTTTAATGGCTGCCAATTATTATGTATCAAGCCCAATATGGAATAACAATCATTTTTTGACTTAGCTATAATTCTTAGAGCTATTAAATCATATATTTTTCCAATATCCTTATTTTTTCTTAAGAGTTTAGTGTATAAAGAATATAAATGTTTTTGCCTTCCGTAAACATTGATAAATTTTAAATTGTTTTTTATTAATAAACTTATTAATTTTTTCTTTGTTTTTTCTAGAGATTCAATTCGATTTTTGATATTTGTTTGTATTTCATCTAAAGTCCATTGATATTCTTCTGGATAAACATAATGGAAAGACAAATCTTCAATTTGCTCTTTAAATTTATACATACCTAATCGACCAGCAATAGGAGCATAAATTTCTAAAGATTCTAAAGCTATCCTGTTTTGTTTTTCTCGGGAAGGATGGTGTTCTAAAGTTTTTAAATTATGGATGCGGTCGGCAAATTTGATAATTATAACTCGGATATCTTTAGACATGGCTATAAACATTTTTCTTAAATTTTCTGCATATCTTTCTACGCCTCTATATTTTATTCTGCCTATTTTTGTAACTCCATCTACTAATTTGGCTATTTCTACGCCAAATTCTTCTTTAATATCATTAATTGAAAAATTTGTTTCCTCTGGTATATCATGGAGTAGCCCCGCGGCAATTGTATTAGCGTCCATGCCCATTTTTGTTAAAGTAAGGGCCGTTTCTATGGGATGAATAATGTACTCTTTTCCACTTAATCTTTTTTGATTTTGATGGGCGACAGAAGCGAATTCCCAGGCCTTGGTAATTACTTTTGCCCCATCATTAAAATCCTTTTCATTTTTTGATGAAAGGCGATTTTTTTTAAAGAGGTATAAAATTTCTTCCAAGGTTTTCATATTTTTATTTTTCGAACGGAATGAGAATCATACCGCTAAGTGGAATGACCGAATTAGTAAAAAAAGAATGAATATTTCATTAGATAGTAAACATTTAACGTAATTAAGGTGTGGCTAGGGGGAACTTTGAATCAGTATCCGTGGTTTACCTATCCACACAGACTTGTCTTCCGGAGCCTCTAGTGTGGGGAGAAACTCTGTACAGGCGGGCTTTGTGGTTTGACACCATTTATTATATATGAAAAACGATTTTTTTTACAATAAACCCCGCCTTAAGCGGGGTCAATAATTTTATTTTATAAATATTATTTACATTCTTTGTTAGAACAGTATATTTTTCCTTGAGCGTTTTTCACCATTGGCGAACCACATTTTTCACATAATTCTCCAGTTGGCTCCTTCCATGTGGCAAAATTGCATTGCGGATAATTGCTGCAGCCATAAAATATCCTTTTTTTTCTGGTCCTTCTAATAATTATTTGACCCTTTTTGCATTTTGGACAGGTGATGTTTATTTTTTCTATAATGGCTTTGGTATTTTTACATTCTGGAAATCCAGTACAAGCCAGAAATTTTCCAAAGCGACCCAATTTAATAATCATTGGCTTGCCACATTTTTCACATATTTTATCAGTTTTCTCATCAGTATTTATTTTTTTAACAGATTCATATTTTTTTTCAAGATTTTCTTTAAAGGGCCCATAGAATTTTTTTAGAAAAGGTTGCCATTTTTTTTCTCCGCGCGCTATCTCATCTAATTCTTCTTCTATTTGAGCAGTAAATTTGTAATCTACTATTTTAGGAAAATTTTCGGTTATAACCTTATTAGTTAATTCTCCTATCTCTGTTGGCTCTAATTTTTTTGCTTCTTTTTCAACGTATTTTCTGGCTATAATAGTCGAAATAGTAGGAGCATAAGTTGAGGGTCTTCCTATGCCAAGTTTTTCCAAAATTTTTATTAAACTGGCCTCTGTATATCTGGCCGGGGGTTCAGTAAAATGTTGCTCCGGATTTATATTTTCTATTTTTAATTTGTCACCCCTCTTAACAGGCGGTAATATATTTTCTTCTATTTTGCTAGAGTAAATTTTTAAAAACCCATCAAATAATATTATATTGCCATTGCTTAAAAATGTATAAGAGTCATCGTGGGCAGTAATAATGATGCTGGTTTTTTCTAGTTTAGCAACTGCCATTTGACTAGCCAGGGCCCTTTCCCATATTAATTTATAAAGTTTATATTGCTGGGGCTGAAGATATTTTTCAATTTGTTTAGGGTTATTATATATATTAGTTGGTCTAATGGCTTCATGGGCTTCTTGGGCATTTTTTGATTTTGTTTTAAATTGTTTTCTGTGTATGTATTCTTCCCCAAGGTTTGTTTTTAAATATTCTTCGGCCTCATCTAAAAATTTATTAGATAAATTAAGAGAATCTGTTCTCATATAAGTAATTAGACCGATGTTCTCTTTTTCTAATTTTATTCCCTCATAAAGTTGTTGGGCTAACATCATGGTTTGTTTAGAACTAAAGCCCAATCTATTGTTAGCGGCTTGTTGGAGGGTAGAGGTTTTAAAAGGAGGATATGGATTTCTTTTGGTTTCCTTTTTTTCTATGTCTATTATTTTATAATCTTTTTTTTCTAAATTATCAGTGATTTTTTGGACTTCTTTTTTAGATTTTAAATCTAATTTTTTTAATGTTTGATCATTAATTTTTTTTAATACTGCTGTAATTTTATTATTTTCATCTTTTTTGAAATCGGCTTCAATGGTCCAGTATTCGTCTTTTTTGAAATTTTTAATTTCTGCTTCCTTTTCACAAATTAATCTTAGGGCTGCGGATTGCACTCGGCCAGCAGACAATCCTCTAGCTATTTTTTTCCATAAAAAGGGCGATAGTTTATAACCAACTATTCTATCTAAGATTCTGCGGGCCTGTTGAGCATTAAATAAATTTTCATCTAATTGGCGAGGATTTTTTAAAGCCTCTAGAATGGCCTGCTTAGTAATTTCATGAAACACTATGCGAAATTGTTTTTTGGGTTTTAATAAATAATTTAAATGCCAAGAAATGGCTTCTCCTTCGCGGTCTTCATCAGTAGCAAAATAAATCGTCTCGGCTTTTTTAGCCAAAGATTTAAGTCCGCTTACTTTTTTTTGAGCATTTTTAGGAATTACATATTTAGGTTCGAAATTATTTTCTGTATCAACCCCAAGCTGGGTTTTGGGCAGGTCTCTAATGTGCCCAAAGGAGGACTCCACAACATAGGAGCTGTCTAAAAATTTTTGAATAGTTTTGGCTTTAGTAGGAGATTCTACAATTACTAATTTTGTGGGCATTTTTTGATTTATTATTAATTTTTACGAACATTAATTAATAGACTTATTGGGCAATTTATTATGCAACAAGTCTAATTTAAAAACTTCTTCTATTGTTTAAAATTTGTTCTTCATTAATCCATTTCTTTCTAATATCCCCGACGATATACATTGAGCCAGTAATGACTAAACAATCTTTACTTTCCAATATAGAGAGGCAATAATTTAATGCCTGCCAAGGATCTAAAAAATAATTTGTTTTAGTTTTTAACCCCAATTTTTTCATTATGTTTTTAAACCCCAACAAAGAAGTTGTTTTTCTGCCACTAATAGTAGCTAAACTTCTAGTAAAGACAATATGCTTGGCCAGGGGGGCTATTTTTTTTAACGACTCAAAAGAATCTTTGTCAGCAACCATGCCAAACATCAATACTAAATTTTTATATTTTAATGTTTTGATATTTTCTGCTAGGCGCTCTATTTTAATAGGATTATGAGAACCATCTATAATGATTTTTGGGGATACCTGAATAGTTTCAAATCTACAAGGAAGTTTGCTGGTTTTAATAATGTTTTGAATACTTCTTTTTTTTAGTTTAAATATTTCCCCCATTTTTTTGGTTATGAGATTATTTCGATTATTATCATCTTCATGTTGTAGTTTAATAAATTTAGCATTTTTATTTTTGCATTCCCTTGCAAACATTTTTAATAATTGCGGACGAGTTTCGGTAGTTATAAAAGTACAATTTTTTTTGATAATGCCCATTTTTTCCCGAGCAATTTCTTTTAAGGTTTTTCCTAGAATTTCCATGTGGTCATAATTAACATTGGTAATTATGGCAAATTTAGTTCTTTTAATAATATTTGTGGCATCATTTTTACCGCCAAGTCCGGTTTCCAAAATAACCCATTTACATTTTCTTTGCACAAAGTATATTAAGGCAATTGTTAGAAAAACTTCGAAATACGAAGGAACACTATAAGGACTTTTTAAAGCACATTCAGTTAAGGGTTTTTTCAAGCTCTCTACAATATTGGCAAAAGAGTTGGGAGTAATATATCTATTATTTACTTTTATCCTTTCAATGTGGGCTGTGGTATGAGGAGAGTAATAAGAGCCAACGGTTTTTTTAGTTTTTTTGATTATATTATGAATAGCACAAGTTGTACTGCCCTTGCCAGCCGTACCAGCTACATGAATATATTTTAATTTTTTTTCAGGGTTATCTACTAGGTTTAATAAATATTCCAATCTTTTGATGAAAAAAGAACGGTCATATTTTTTAATTTTTTTAGAGTCTCTTTTATTCATATAATTTATCCCAGGGATATTATTAAGAGATTCTAAAAATTTAACTGCTTTTTTATATTTTAAGTAAGACATATATTTAAATAGTTAAATTGTTAATCTCGCGTAGCGAGATCCCGCTACGCGGGATAGTTTAATAGTTAAATTGTTTCGGCCAGCCTACCCCGCTATGCGGAGCATGGCCGGGGAGGCCGATTACCCTTCCGTTCAGGATCTGAGATCCTTCAGGATCGAATGATTGGGTAAAAATTGTTGAATGTTTTTTTAATTTATTGTTTTTATATTCTTTAGTTTTTTTCCTCTTTCGCCAAGGATTCAGAGGACGAGTGTTCTTTGGTTTTCTTAAGCCACTTAACCCCCAAGTAGCATAGAGGAGTATCTAAAATAGCAAAAGCAATTTTAAATAACCAATAAGGAATTATCAAAGAAAATATAAATGGAATAGTAAATTTAGGAGTCATTTTATAAAAAGCAATAAACATAAATATACTAGTATCTAAAAATTGACTGACAATGGTAGAAAAATTGTTTCTAAGCCATAAAAATTTTCCTTTAGTTTTAGTTTTCCAAAACTCAAAAGAAAGTATATCATGATATTGGCTTATTAAGAAGGCAATTATACTGGCAATGGTCATGCGGATGCTACTACTAAAAACATTTTGATAGGCATCTTGATTATTCCAGGTTTCATTAGCAGGCAATTTAATGCAGACGTACATCATTATCAAAGTAAAAATCATAGACATAACTGAAATCCAAAAAAAATTTCGAGCTCTTTTAAATCCATGAACCTCTGAGATTATATCAGTTATTAAAAAAATCAAAGGTACAAAGAAGATGCCGACAGAAACCCTAACCCCCAAGATGGTGGTTATTTTTGAACCCAAGGTATTGGCTAATATTAAAGAAGTAATAAAAAACCCCAATAATATATTTGTTTTTCGTTCCATATTTATTTATTTTAACTGATAGTTTTGATTACCAATGTTTATAATTAAACCTGATAATTCCATTTGTGTCAAACAGGAAATTATAATTGAAGGATCAATTTTACTCAGGGAAATTATTTTATTAATGTTCAGCGGACCATTTTTTAGCAAGTCATAAATTATTTTTTCATTTTTATTTTTCAATTTAGGATAAGTGTATTCTTTGTTTTCAGTTATATTATATATCTCTAAAATATCTTTTATTTCTGTGATAATTTTAGCTCCTTGCCTAATTAGGTTATTTGTACCCCGAGAATTGTTTTGAAATATTGAGCCAGGAACGGCTAGAACCTCGCGGTTTTCATTTAAAGCATATTGAGCGGTAATCAGAGTTCCAGATCTTTGCGAGGCCTCAATTATTAAAGTTGCCTGAGACAGGCCAGCAATGATTCTGTTTCTTTTGGGAAAATTTTCTTTGCGTATTTGCGAGCCAATGGGAAACTCAGAAATTAATAGTCCGTTTTGGATAATTTTTTCTGCTAATCTTAAATTGGAACGAGGATAGATTTGATTGATGGATGAACCTAAAACAGCAATGGTAGAAGCCTTGGTATTTACAGCTTCTATATGGGCTAAAGAATCTATGCCGATGGCCAGACCAGAAACTATGGTGATATTTTTTTCAGCAATTAGTTTTATAAAGTTTTGGGCAATAGATTTTCCATATTGGCTAAATTTGCGAGACCCAATGACACTTAATAAATTTTTGTTTTTTAACAATTCTAAATTTCCACGGGCAAATAAGATTAATGGAGGAGAATAAGTTTGTTTTAAAAGGAAGGGATAATTTTTGTCAAAATAAGTTAGCAGATGAATATTTTTATAAATTTCCCAAATTTTATCTAAATTGGTTTTATTTTTGTGATGAACAAATTGCTGAATAAATTTTTCGGAGAACCCTTTGTTTTTTAAATCTATATAACTTAAATTCCAAATTTTTTCCCAATCTTGAAAAATTTTAAAAAGTTTTAGGATAGTATAAAATCCGAATTTAGGAATTAAAAAAAGACCAAGTATTATTTTGCGCTGAGCTAAAGAAAGCTCTTGAGCTTCAAAATCGTTTTTCATAAACTTAGTATAAAGGCAAGGGTATAAAGGTAAAAGTTTATGGTTTGATATTATATCTTTTAGATTTATTTGTAAACCCTTGACAGGATTTAATATATCTGCTATACTCTAGTATGCGATTGAAAATTGATTATATTTAGATTTTTGTCCGTTGGTAGCTCTTAGTAACACCCCTCCTTGTTGCTTTGAGTGCAAGTTAGATAAGTTTTCTTGGTTCGCCTTGTGAAATTTATTTACACCAGCGGACAATAATGTGCATATAATTTAAAAAATTCTCTCTAATTTTAGTAGGGAATTTTTTAAATTTAATTTATTTATTTTTTTTCTACATTTTTCTAGAAAAAGGTAGAAAAAAAAAGTCGCGCCCTAAACAAAAATTTACCACCGCGAGCGGGGTCCCGCCTGCCTGCCACGTCAAACGTGGCCTGCGCGTAGCTGCTTCGGTCGCCGACGTGCCAAAGCCACTTTGGCGACGGCACGCGAAGGCAGGCAACAATTATAATTATATATAGAGGCGGGAGAGAATTTTATCACTACGCTGGCTAAAATTTCGAAACTTCCGTGAACCACTCACTTCATTCGGGTTCACGGTCAAACAGTCGAAATTTTTTAACGCCAGTTTCGTTCAAATTCTAGATAAATTTTTGTAAGGGGCGCGGGGATTATAGTATAAAATTACATAGAGTTTATAAAGTAATAGTTTATAAGGATAGAGTTTAATATAATGTTATATAATATTGTAGATAAAATAAAAATAGTTTAATTTTAATGCCCCTGAATAAGATGAGATACATAGGTAACACTCTAAACCTACCAAAATCATTAGATTTTGGTAGTCTAAAGAGTTAATTATTAACCTATGTATTTATATGAATCAAGATCAAG